>Ga0209758_1000099_pt1 | contig 230054 bp, 212 predicted proteins | sample AraplaMF_Col_mMF_FD_184258 | JGI IMG/M metagenome (GOLD analysis project Ga0209758, IMG submission 184258) | Arabidopsis root microbial communities from the University of North Carolina, USA - plate scrape MF_Col_mMF (SPAdes) (version 2) | ecosystem: Host-associated > Plants > Roots >...
GAACGAAATGGGGAATCACTACGGTGGTCTGTCCGCTGCTGACGGCAGATGGCCCGGATCGTCCCTCCATCCCGACACCCTCATCCGCTGCGTCTGGGGGTGCAGACGGAACATACAAGCCCGGATGCCAATCCGGGATGCACGCACAAAGCCGTTGGTTCGGCGAAGGCGCACCCCGCCGGCCCGCCCGCGCTTTCGCTACTCGGCCGAAGCGTAGCGCTTGGCCCGCAGGTTGCGCTTGATCTCCTGCAGCATCGGGCGCAGCTCGCTGCCCAGGCGCAGCGCGACGCCGGTGGTCAGGATGTCGATCACGATCAGGTGCAGCAGCCGCGACACCATCGGGCTGTAGCGGTCGTAGTCTTCCGGGTGGTCGGCGGCCAGCAGGATCTGGTTGCTGCCGGTCTGGCCGATCTGCGCCAGCGGCGAACCGCTGGCGGTGATCACGATCGTCGTCGCACCCTTCTTGCGCGCGATCTCGGCCACGTCGATCAGGTCGCGGCTGCGGCCCGAGTTCGAGATGATCACCACGCAATCGCCCGGCTGCAGCATCGTCGCGCTCATCACCTGTACGTGGCCATCGCTGATGGCCAGCGCATTGACGCCCAGGCGGAAGAACTTGTGCTGCGCGTCCTGCGCCACGATGCCCGAATTGCCGACCCCGTAGAACTCGATGCGGCGCCCGGCCCGCCCGGCCTCGGCCAGCGCCGAGATCGCGCGGTCGAAGGCCAGGCCGGCGGCATCGTTGCGGTACTTCAGCAGCGCACTGACCGCGTTGTCGACCACCTTGACGACGATGTCGCCCGGCTTGTCGTCCTCGTCGACCGCGCGGTGCACGAAGGGCACGCCCTCGTTGACGCTGCCGGCCAGCTTGCGCTTGAAGTCGGCCAGCCCGTCGTAGCCGACGCTGCGGCAGAAGCGCACCACCGTCGGCTTGCTGACGTGCGCCCGGTCGGCCAGCTCGCTGACCGGCAGGCTCGCGAAGCTGCGCGCATCGGCCAGCACCAGCTTGGCCACGCGCTGTTCAGCAGGCGGCAAGGCCGGGATCGAGGCACGGATGCGGTCCAGCATGGGAGGCGGCCCGGTGCGAATTACTGCTCTTCCGACCAGGCGAAGCCGTCGCGCGCGACCAGCGCGCTCGCGGCAGCCGGGCCCCAGGTGCCGGCGGCGTACGGCCGCGGGCCGGTGTTGTCCTTGCTCCAGGCATCGAGCACCGGCTCGACCCAGCGCCAGGCCTGCTCCTGCTCGTCGCTGCGCACGAACAGGTTCAGCCGGCCGGCGATCGCGTCGAGCAGCAGGCGCTCATAGGCACCGACGCGGTTCTCGGCAAACGCCTTGTCGAAGTCCAGGTCGAGCGACACCGGGGCCAGCTGCTCCTGCTGCCCCGTGCCCTTGGCGGCCAGCAGGTGCAGCTCGAGCCCGTCTTCCGGCTGCAGGTTGATCACCAGCTTGTTCGGCTGGTTGTGGCCCGGGAAGATGCTGTGCGGCGTGGGCCGGAAATTGACGACGATCTGCGCATCGCGCGCCGCCAGCCGCTTGCCGGTGCGCAGGTAGAAGGGCACGCCGGCCCAGCGCCAGTTCTGCACCTCGGTGCGCAGCGCGACGAAGGTCTCGCACTGGCTGCCCGCCGGCACCTTCACCTCCTGCAGGTAGCCGACCACCGGCTGGCCGCCGGCCGTGCCGGCACGGTACTGGCCGCGCACCACGTCGCGGCCGACGCTCTCTTCGGTGAAGGGCTTCAGCGAGCGCAGCACCTTCAGCTTCTCGTCGCGGATCGCATCCGCATCGTTGCGCGACGGCGGTTCCATCGCGATCATCGTCAGCAGCTGCAGCGCATGGTTCTGCACCATGTCGCGCAACGCGCCGGTGCGGTCGTAGAAGTCGCCGCGCGTGCCGACGCCGATGGCCTCGGCCAGCGTGATCTGGATGTTGGCGATGCTCTCGCGGCGCCACAGCGGCTCGAACAGCGCATTGCCGAAGCGCAGCGCCATCAGGTTCTGCACCGAGGGCTTGCCGAGGTAGTGGTCGATGCGGAAGGCCTGCGTCTCGCTGAACACCGAGCGCACGACACGGTTGATCTCCTGGGCGCTCTGCAGGTCATGGCCGAGCGGCTTCTCCAGCACGACGCGGATGCGCGGCGTGTTGAGCCCGGCCACGCCCAGTTGCTCGCAGATCTGCGGAAACAGGTGCGGGCTGGTCGCCAGGTACAGCACCGCGGTGTCCGCGTTGCGCTCCTCGAGCCACTGCTTCAGCCCGGCGTAGTGCTCAGGCTTGGACAGGTCCATGCGCCGGTAGTGCAGCATGTCGGCGAAGCGGGCGAACTCTTCATCGGTCGGCCGCTTGGCGCCTTCGACCTCCTGGAAGCGGTCCTTCAGCCAGCCGCGGTACTTGTCGTCGCTCTGCTCGTCGCGCGCCACCGCCAGGATGCGGCCGCCGCTCGGCAGCTTGCCGTGGCGGAAGGCCTGGAACAGCGCCGGCATCAGCTTGCGCCATGTCAGATCGCCCGTGCCACCGAAGAAAACAAGATCGAAAGACATGCCGGAACCTTGTGGAATTTGACCTGGGGATGTAATTTAGTTTCACGCGGATGATGCCCAAGTTTCCGGGCAGCGTCAACGAAACCCGGGTTGCACGAGGGCTGGCGCCAGGGTGCATCATGCGGGCGATGGAACCGCGGGTTACTTTCTGAAAACAAACCGATGGTACGAGGCGGATGCCGCGCGTCTGCCGGGTTCTAATTTCTTCCCTGTGCTCAACAGCGTCTTGCCATGAATCAACTCGACCAGATCAAGCAGTTCACCACCGTTGTCGCCGACACGGGCAACTTCAAGCAACTGGCGCAGTTCGCCCCGAAGGACGCGACGACCAATCCGTCGCTGATCCTGAAGGCGGTGCAGAACGCCGACTACGCGCCGCTGCTCACCGAGGCGGTGGCGCAGCACAAGAGCCTGCCGCTGGAGGGCATCGTCGACCAGGTGCTGGTGCGCTTCGGGCTGGAGATCCTGAAGGTGGTGCCGGGCCGGGTGTCGACCGAGGTCGATGCGCGGCTGAGCTTCGACACCGCCGCCAGCGTGGCGCGGGCGCGCCGCATCATGGAGCTGTACGAGGCCGCCGGCATCGGCCGCGAACGCGTGCTGATCAAGCTGGCGTCCACCTGGGAGGGCATCCAGGCCGCGCGCATCCTGCAGCGCGACGGCATCAACTGCAACCTGACGCTGCTGTTCTCGTTCAGTCAGGCGGTGGCCTGCGGCGATGCCGGCGTCAAGCTGATCTCGCCCTTCGTCGGGCGCATCTACGACTGGTACAAGAAGTCGGCCGGCAGCCAGTGGGACGAGGCGGCCAACGCCGGCGTCAACGACCCGGGCGTCAAGTCGGTCGCGCACATCTACAACTACTTCAAGAAGTTCGGTGTCGCCACCGAGGTGATGGGCGCGAGCTTCCGCAACGTCGGCCAGATCATCGCGCTGGCCGGCTGCGACCTGCTGACGATCAGCCCCGAGTTGCTCGCGCAGTTGCAGGGCAGCGAGGCGCCGATCCCTCGCCTGCTCGATCCGGCGAAGGCGAAATCGGCCGACGTGCATGCCGCCACCTTCAATGAGCCGAGCTTCCGCTTCGCACTCAACGACGACGCGATGGCGACCGAGAAGCTGGCCGAGGGCATCCGCACCTTCGCCGCCGATGCCATCAAGCTCGACAAGCTGATCGAAGGGATGAAATGAGCACCTTCCCGCGCTGCGACCGCACCTCGGCCTGGGCTGCACTGGCCGGGCATTTCGAGGCCCATGGCCGCGATTTCGACATCCGCGAGGCGTTCGCGCGCGACGCCCGCCGCTTTGCCGCGCTGAGCTTCGAGGCGCCGGAGATCTTCGCCGACCTGTCGAAGAACCGCATCGACACCGCGACGCTGCAGTTCCTGCTGTCGCTGGCACGCGAATGCGGCATCGAGCCGCAGCGCGACGCGATGCTGCGCGGCGACCCGGTCAACGTGACCGAGGGCCGCGCGGTGCAGCACGTGGCGCTGCGTGCGCCCGAAGGCGCGTCGCCGTTCGGGCGCGAGGTGCATGCGGTGCTCGACGCGATGCTGGCCTATGCCGAGACGGTGCGCGACACCGCCGCCAGCGGCATCCGGCACGTGGTGAACATCGGCATCGGCGGCTCCGACCTCGGCCCGCAGATGGTCGTGCCGGCGCTCGACAGCTTCGTGCACCCGGGCATCGCGTTCCACTTCGTCTCCAACGTCGACGGCCACGACATCGCGCCGGTGCTGCGCCGCGTGAAGCCCGAGGAGACGCTGTTCATCGTCGCCAGCAAGACCTTCACGACCCAGGAGACCATGGCCAACGCGCACGCGGCCAAGGCCTGGTTCCTTGCACAGGGCGGCGAAGACATCGGCAAGCATTTCGTCGCGACCACCACCAACGTGAAGGCGGCGGCCGAGTTCGGCATCCACACCACCTTCGGCTTCTGGGACTGGGTGGGCGGGCGCTACTCGCTGTGGTCGGCGATCGGCCTGCCGATCGCGCTGGCCATCGGCGCCGACAACTTCCGCTCGCTGCTGGCCGGTGCGCATGCGATGGACCAGCACTTCGCGCAGGCGCCGCTCGAGCGCAACCTGCCGGTGCTGCAGGGCCTGGTCGACGTCTGGTACCGCAACTTCCACCGCTTCACCAGCCGCAGCATGGCGCCGTACCACCAGGGCCTGAAGCGCCTGCCGGCCTACCTGCAGCAGCTCGAGATGGAAAGCAACGGCAAGCGCGTCGACATCGATGGCGAGCCGCTGCCCTTCGGCACCAGCCCGGTGGTGTGGGGCGAGCCGGGCACCAACGGCCAGCACGCCTACTTCCAGATGCTGCACCAGGGCACCGACGTGATCCCGGTCGAGTTCCTGCTGGTGCGCCGGCCGACGCATTCGCTGAGCGACCTGCACACCAAGCTGCTGGCCAACGGCCTGGCGCAATCGCAGGCGCTGATGCTCGGCAAGACCACCGAGCAGGCGATGCAGGAGAAGGCGCCCACCGCGTCGGCCACGCTGGATGCGTTGACGCTCGCGAAGCACCGCACCTTCCCCGGCAACCGCCCGAGCACGACGCTGGTGCTCGACGAACTGACGCCGCGCAGCCTCGGGTCGCTGATCGCGCTGTTCGAACACCGCGTGTTCGTCAGCGGTGCGCTGTGGCGCATCAACAGCTTCGACCAGTGGGGGGTCGAGCTCGGCAAGGCCTTGTGCAACGAGCTGCTGCCGAAGCTGGCCTCGGGCGACACGAGCGGCCTGGACGGCTCGACGGCCGGGCTGCTGGCGCGCCTGCGCCGCTGACCCGCCGGCGATGCGGCTGGTCTTCGATTTCGGCGGCGTCGTCTTCCGCTGGAGACCGCACGAGCTGCTGCAGCGCATGCTGCCGCAGCGCGGCCTCGACGACACGGCGGCGCGGGCGCTGGCCGCGGTGTTCTTCCAGGGGCATGGCGACGGGTTGTGGGCGGCGTTCGACCGCGGCAGCGTGACACAGGACGAGCTGGTGCCGCTGCTGGCGGCCCGGACCGACGTCGACGCGGCCTCGGTGCGCCGCATCATCGCCGAGGTGCCGGCCGAACTGCGGCCGCTGCCCGACACGGTGGCCTGGATCGAACGCCTCAGCGAGGCCGGGCACGTGTTGCACTACCTGTCGAACATGCCGGCGCCGATCGCGGCCCACCTGCTGCGCGCGAACCCGTTCCTGGCGCGCTTTCGCAGCGGCGTGTTCTCGTCGCACGTGTCGCTGATCAAGCCCGAGGCAGCGATCTATGCCCTGGCGCAGCGCGCGTTCGGTGCGCAGCCCGGCGAGCTGCTGTTGCTGGACGACACGGCAGTCAACATCGAAGCGGCGGCCGCCGCCGGCTGGCAGGCACAGCTGTTCAGCGATGCGCCGTCGTGCCAGGCCGCGCTGTCGCAGCGCGGCCTGCTGCCTCAGCCCTGAGCGGGCGGCGTGGCCGGCACCGGAGCCGGCTGGGTGACCACCGGGGCCCGCATCACGCGCGTCTTGCCGTTCGACGACACGAGGATCACCGGCTCGCCCGGCACCAGCGTCTCGGTGCCCTTGGCCTGCACGATGGAGCGGCGTTCGCCGTTGCGCAGTTGCACCAGGATCTCCAGCGCTTCCTCGCGCGTGCCGGCACGCTCGATCGCGTTGCCGACCACCGCGCCGGCCACCGCGGCCAGCACGCCGACGGCCACCGCCTCGCGGTGTCCACCGACCGAGGCGCCGGCCACGCCGCCGACGACACCGCCGGTGACGGCGCCCGCGCCGGACTGCGAACCGTCGATCACGACCGGCCGCACCGACAGCACGGTGGCATCCTGGATCTGCGACAGCCGCTGCGCTTCATTGCGCGACACGACGTCGGGGCTGCTGGTCGCGCAGGCGCTCAAGGCGGCTGCGACGGCCACGGCGATCAAAAGCTTGTTCATGGGGTCACTCCTCGTTGCTCGTCTGCATGGACGAGCCAGCCGTGCGGCAAGTTCCGCGGCGGCGATGTAAAGAAAGCAGAAGCCCTGGACCGGCGCTCAGGCCCGCAAGCGGCTGTGCCGCGGCACGCTGGCCAGCAGGAACTCCATCTGGTCTGCCAGTATGCGCCGGCCGCGCAGGATCATGTCCTCGTGCAGGCTCGGCACATAGGGCAGGTACAGCAGCGACATGTGCGCTTCTTCCGGCATCCGGTTGCCCTTGTGCCCGTTGCAGGCGCGGCAGGCGGTGATGCAGTTCATCCAGCTGTCGTTGCCGCCGCGCGAGGTCGGCACGATGTGCTCGCGCGTCAGGTCATCGGCATGGAAGCGCCCGCCGCAGTAGGCGCAGACCTGGCGGTCGCGGGCGAACAGCTTGGGGTTGGACAGCGCCGGCGTCTGCCGCCAGGCCCGGCTCGGCACCGCGCCGCGCACCGCGATGATCGGGTGCACCTCGATGCGCGATTGCAGCCCGGTGCGCCGCTGCATGCCGCCGCGCAGCACGTAGAAGGCGTCGCCCAGCGTCCATGCGACGCCGTCGCTGGCATAGATGACGGCCGCCTCCTTGGCTGAAATCCAGGATTGGGGTCGACCGGACACATCGAGCTGGAGCACTTCCACGGATGATCTCCTTCCTCGGAGAGTAATCCAATCAGCGCGGTTCGCTCAATAGGTGGCGCGAATACTGCAGTGCGCCGACGCCACAGGCCTCGCTGTCACACGCCCATCACCGGCTGCGGCGATAAGACGTGATTCGGGTTAACCCCCGGATCACGCGCCCTGTCGTCGCTTTCTAGGCACTAAACCCTAGAAAAACACCGGGCTTGCTCGAAATTGCAGCGCGGGATCTGCACGGAGCCTGCAAAATAGAACGACCGTTCGATTTTGTGGATGCGCCCCGTGACCGACACGACCGACACCCCTGTGACCGCCCGCCCGGCCCGCGACGTCTCGAAGACCCTGCAGAAGGGCCAGCAGACGCGCGCGACCATTCTCGAAGCCGCACTCGGCCTGGCCTCGTCGATGGGGCTGGAAGGCCTGTCCATCGGCGCACTGGCCGAGGTCACGCAGATGAGCAAGTCCGGCGTGTTCGCGCACTTCGGGTCGCGCGAGGAACTGCAGATCTCCGTGATCCGCGAGTATCACGCGAAGTTCGAGGAAGAAGTGTTTTTCCCTGCTGTGCGTGAGGCCCGCGGGCTGCCGCGGCTGCAGGCGCTGTTCGAGCGCTGGGTCAAGCGGGTGTCGATCGAGCTGGATTCGGGCTGCATCTACATCAGCGGCGCGGTCGAGTTCGACGACCGGCCGGGCCCGGTGCGCGACGCGCTCGCCACCATGGTGCAGGCCTGGCACACCGCGCTGCAGAAGGCGATCCGCATCGCGATCGACGAGGGCCAGCTGCGCCCCGACACCGACCCGCTGCAGATGCTGTTCGAGATCCACGGCCTGATCCTGGCGCTGCACCACGACGCACGCTTCCTGCGCATCCCCGGTGCGCTCGACCGGGCCCGCACCGGCTTCGACCGCGTCGTCAGCTACTACGCGGTCGCCCCCACCGACAAGGCGGCGCGCCCGGCGCGCCGCTGAAACCTGTTCTCTCAATTTCCCCAAGGAGTTTCCCCGATGGCCCAGTACACCCCGCCGCTGCGCGACATGCAGTTCCTGATGAGCGAAGTGCTGAACGTGGTCGATGAATTGAAGGCGCTGCCGGCACATGCCGACATCGATCTCGACACGATCAACGCCGTGCTCGAAGAAGGCGGCAAGTTCGCGTCGCAGGTGGTGTTCCCGCTGAACCAGGGCGGCGACGAAGAGGGCTGCACGCTCGACAAGGGCACGCACGAGGTCCGCGCACCGAAGGGCTTCAAGGAAGCGTACGCGCAGTACGTCGAGGGCGGCTGGCCGGCGCTGAGCTGCGACCCGGCTTTCGGCGGCCAGGGCCTGCCGCACGTGGTGAACCAGTGCTTCTACGAGATGCTCAATTCGGCCAACCAGGCCTGGACCATGTATCCCGGCCTGTCGCACGGCGCCTACGAGGCGCTGCACGCGCACGGCACCGACGCGCAGAAGGCGCTGTACCTGCCCAAGCTGACCAGCGGCGTGTGGACCGGCACGATGTGCCTGACCGAGCCGCACTGCGGCACCGACCTCGGGCTGTTGCGCACCAAGGCCGAACCCCAAGGCGACGACACCTACAAGCTGACCGGCAACAAGATCTTCATCTCGGCCGGCGAGCACGACCTGGCCGAGAACATCGTCCACCTGGTGCTGGCGCGCCTGCCGGATGCGCCGGCCGGCTCGAAGGGCATCTCGCTGTTCGCCGTGCCCAAGTACAACGTCAACGCCGACGGTTCGCTGGGCAGCCGCAACGGCATCTGGTGCGGCGGCCTGGAGCACAAGATGGGCATCCACGGCAATGCCACAGCGCAGATGGTGCTCGAAGGCGCGGTGGGCACGCTGGTCGGCCAGCCGAACAAGGGCCTGGCGGCGATGTTCGTGATGATGAACGCGGCCCGCCTGGGCGTCGGCATGCAGTCGCTGGGCCTGACCGAGGTGGCCTACCAGAACGCCGTCGCCTACGCGAAGGACCGCATCCAGATGCGCGCGCTGTCGGGCCCGAAGAACCCGGACAAGCCGGCCGACGCGATCATCGTGCACCCGGACGTGCGCAAGATGCTGCTGACCGCGCGCGCCTACGCCGAAGGCGGCCGCGCGCTCGCGATGTGGACCACGCTGCAGCTCGACAAGGAGCTGGCCTCGGACGACGAGGACGTTCGCAAGGACAGCGCCGACCTGGTCGCGCTGATCACGCCCATCATCAAGGCCTTCATCACCGACAACGGCTGGATCGCCACCTCGCACTGCATGCAGGTGTTCGGCGGCCACGGCTACATCAAGGAATGGGGCATGGAGCAGTACGTGCGCGATGCCCGCATCAACATGATCTACGAGGGCACCAACACGATCCAGTCGCTGGACCTGCTGGGCCGCAAGATCCTGGGCGACAACGGCGCCAAGCTGAAGAAGTTCGGCAAGCTGGTGCAGGCGTTCGTCGAGGAAGAGGGCACCAACGAGGCGATGCAGGAGTTCGTCAACCCGCTCGCCGAGCTGGGCGACAAGGTCACCAAGCTGACCACCGAGCTGGGCATGAAGGCCTTCGGCAATGCCGACGAGGTGGGCGCGGCGGCGGTCGACTACCTGCGCGTGGCCGGCCACCTGACCTTCGCCTACTTCTGGGCGCGCATGGCCAAGGTGGCGCTCGCCAAGGTCGACGGCGGCGACCCCTTCTACAAGGCCAAGCTGGCGACGGCGCGCTTCTACTTCGCCAAGCTGCTGCCGGAGACGGCAGGCCTCATCCGCACCGCGCGCGCGGGCTTGAAGCCGCTGATGGAAATGGACGAGGCGCTGTTCTAAGGTCTCGCCGTTCCCGTCCCACAACACAACAACACCCATCAGGAGAGACAACGCGATGAAACGACTGCTGCTGGCCCTGGCCGCCGCGCTCGCCGCGACGGGCGCCGTCGCCCAGGCGACGAGCCCGGCCGGCCTGTGGAAGACGATCGACGACAGCACGAAGAAGGAGCGCTCGCTGGTGCGCATCGTCGACACCGACGGCGTGTTCAGCGGCAAGCTCGAGAAGCTGCTCGATCCCGACGCGAAGCAGGACGCCGTCTGCGACGAATGCAGCGACGACCGCAAGGGCCAGCCGCTGGTCGGGCTGCCGATCATCCGCGGCGCGAAGAAGAGCGCCGACACCGACGGGCTGTGGGAGGGGGGCACCATCCTCGACCCGGCCAACGGCAAGACCTACAAGCTGCGCCTGAAGCCGGTCGAGGGCGGCAAGAAGTTGGAAGTCCGGGGCTACGTCGGCGCGCCGATGTTCGGCCGCACCCAGACCTGGATCCGGGTCGAGTAATCACAGGAGAACACACATGAGTCGCTTCAACGTCCGCAAGGTCGCCGTCCTCGGCGCCGGCGTGATGGGTGCGCAGATCGCCGCCCATCTGGTCAATGTCAAGGTGCCGGTGGTGCTGTTCGACCTCCCCGCGAAGGAGGGCCCGAAGAACGGCATCGTCACCAAGGCCGTCGACGGGCTGAAGAAGCTCAAGCCGTCGCCGCTGGGCATCCCGGAAGACGCCGCGCTGATCCAGCAGGCCAACTACGAGGAGCACAGCGAGCTCCTCAAGGACTGCGACCTCATCATCGAGGCCATCGCCGAGCGCATGGACTGGAAGCTCGATCTGTACAAGAAGATCGCGCCCTTCATCGCCCCGCACGCCATCGTCGCGAGCAACACCTCGGGCCTGTCGATCACGAAGCTGTCCGAGGCGCTGCCCGAGGAGATCAAGCCGCGCTTCTGCGGCATCCATTTCTTCAACCCGCCGCGGTACATGTACCTGGTGGAACTGATCCCGACCCCGACCACGAAGCCGGAGATCCTGGACCAGCTGGAGACCTTCGTCACCACCGCGGTCGGCAAGGGCGTCGTGCGCGCGAAGGACACGCCGAACTTCATCGCCAACCGCGTCGGCATCGCCGGCATGCTGGCGACGATCAAGGAGGCCGAGAACTTCGGCCTGGCCTACGACGTGGTCGACGACCTGACCGGCAAGAAGCTGGGCCGCGCCAGCTCGGGCACCTTCCGCACCGCCGACGTGGTGGGCCTGGACACCATGGCCCACGTCATCAAGACGCTGCAGGACAACCTGAAGGACGACCCCTTCTTCCCGAGCTACGCCACGCCGCCGGTGCTGGCCAAGCTGATCGAGCAGGGCGCGCTCGGCCAGAAGTCGGGCGCCGGCTTCTTCAAGAAGGTCGGCAAGGACATCCTGCGCCTCGACCCCGCGAAGGCCGACTATGTGCCCGCAGGCGGCAAGGCCGACGAGATCGTCGCCCGCATGCTGAAGAAGCCCGCTCCCGATCGCCTGAAGCTGCTGCGCGAATCGAGCAACCCGCAGGCGCAGTTCCTGTGGGCCATCCTGCGCGACAGCTTCCACTATGTCGCGGTGCACCTGGCCGACATCGCCGATTCGGCGCGCGAGGTCGACTTCGCGATGCGCTGGGGCTTCGGCATGCAGCAGGGCCCGTTCGAGCTGTGGCAGGCGGCCGGCTGGAAGCAGGTGGCCGAGTGGGTGAAGGCCGACATCGAGGCCGGCAAGGCACTGAGCAAGGCGCCGCTGCCCGACTGGGTGTTCGACGGCCGCGAGGGCGTGCACACGCCGGAAGGCTCGTGGAGCGCGTCGCAGAAGAAGTACATCCCGCGCAGCACGCTGCCGGTGTACCAGCGCCAGCACTTCCCCGAGAGCGTGCTGGGCTCCGGCGCCGCCGAGCCGCTGAAGGCCGGCACGGAAGAGTTCAAGAACGAGGAAGTGCGCGTCTGGTCGCTGGACGGCGAGGTGCTGATCGCGAGCATCACCGCGAAGCTGCACCTGATCAGCCCGACCGTCACCGAGGGCCTGCTGAAGGCGGTCGACATCGCCGAGGCGAAGTACAAGGGCCTGGTGATCTGGTCGCCGGACGACGTGTTCTCGGCCGGTGCCAACCTCGAGGCGCTGATGCCGGTCTTCATGAAGAGCGGCGCCAAGGGCATCGCCCCGGAAGAGAAGAAGCTGCAGGACGCGATGCTGCGCATCCGCTATGCCCAGGTGCCGGTGGTCTCGGCGCTGCGCGGCATTGCGCTGGGCGGCGGCTGCGAGCTGGCGGTGCATTCGGCGAAGCGCGTCGCGGCGATGGAAAGCTACGTCGGCCTGGTGGAAGTGGGCGTCGGCCTGATTCCGGGCGGCGGCGGCCTCGCCTACATCGCGCGCCGCGCGGCCGAGATGGCCAGTGCCGGCAACGCGAACGCCGACATCCTGAAGTTCCTGACCGACGGCTTCACCAACGCCGCGATGGCCAAGGTGGGCACGAGCGCGATCGAGAGCCGCAAGCTGGGCTACCTGCTGTGGAGCGACGTGATCGTCCCGAACAAGGACGAGCTGCTGTTCGTCGCGATCCAGCAGGCGCGGGCGATGTTCGACGGCGGCTACCGCGCGCCGGCGAAGACCCTGTTCCCGGTCGCCGGCCGCAACGCCATCGCGACCATCAAGGCGCAGCTCGTCAACATGCGCGACGGCGGCTTCATCAGCGCGCACGACTTCCACATCGCGTCGCTGATCGCCGACGTGGTGTGCGGCGGCGACGTCGATGCCGGTTCGCTGGTCAGCGAGGAGTACCTGATGACGCTGGAACGCAAGCATTTCTGCGGGCTGCTGGAGCACCCCAAGACGCAGGAACGCATCATGGGCATGCTGCAGACCGGCAAGCCTGTGAGGAATTGACCACCCCCGGAGCGCCTGCGGCGCTCCCCCTCAAGGGGGCGCCGCCAGCGGCCCGGCGGAGCCGGTTCCGCGGCGACAGCTTGATCGCGAATACAGGAGATTGAGATGACTACGAAGCAAGTTCAAGACGCCTACATCGTCGCGGCCACCCGCACGCCGATCGGCCGGTCGGGCCGGGGCTACTTCAAGAACACGCGCCCGGACGACCTGCTGGTCGCGGCGATCCGCAGCGCGATGACGCAGGTGCCGACGCTGGACCCGAAGGCGATCGAGGACGCCATCATCGGCTGCTCCTTCCCCGAGGGCGAGCAGGGCATGAACATGGCGCGCATCGCGGTCGCGCTCGCCTTCCCGCAGCCGGTCGGCGGCGTGACGGTGAACCGCTTCTGCGCCTCGGGCGTGACGGCGATCCAGATGGCGGCCGACCGCATCCGCGTCGGCGAGGCCGACGTGCTGATCGCCGGCGGCGCCGAGTCGATGAGCCTGGTGCCGATGGGCGGCAACAAGCCCTCGTTCAACCCCGAGGTCTTCGCCAAGGACGAGAACGTCGGCATCGCCTACGGCATGGGCCTGACCGCCGAGAAGGTGGCGGCGCAGTGGAAGGTCAGCCGCGAGGCGCAGGATGCCTTCGCCTACGAGTCGCACATGCGCGCGCTGAAGGCGCAGCAGGCCGGCGAGTTCACGGACGAGATCACGCCGATCGAGGTGGTGGAGCGCTTCCCGAACCTGCTCACCGGCGAGCAGGGCGTGAAGACGCGCACCGTCCAGCTCGACGAGGGCCCGCGCCCCGACACCTCGCCGGAAGGCCTGGCCAAGCTGAAGCCGGTGTTCGCCGCCAAGGGCAGCGTGACCGCCGGCAACAGCTCGCAGACCAGCGACGGCGCCGGCGCGCTGATCCTGGCGAGCGAGAAGGCGATCAAGCAGTACGACCTGAAGCCGCTCGCGCGCTTCGTCAGCTTCGCCGCGCGCGGCGTGCCGCCGGAGATCATGGGCATCGGCCCGATCGAGGCGATCCCGGCCGCGCTGCGCTACGCCGGCCTGAGCCTGGCCGACATGGACTGGATCGAGCTGAACGAGGCCTTCGCAGCGCAGTCGCTGGCGGTCATCAACAGCGTCGGCCTGGACCCGGCCAAGGTGAACCCGATGGGCGGCGCGATCGCCCTCGGCCACCCGCTGGGCGCCACCGGTGCGATCCGCGCCGCGACGGTCGTGCACGCGCTGCGTCGCCACAACCTGAAGTACGGGATGGTGACGATGTGCGTCGGCACCGGCCAGGGCGCAGCAGGCATCTTCGAACGCGTCTGATCGCGACACGTAGCCCGGATGCCAATCCGGGTTCCGCGGCGACGGGCGCAACCCGGATTGGCATCCGGGCTACGGACCCTCGGAGGTGAGCATGCAGACACGACAACTCGTCGCCGACGACGGCAGCCGGCTTGCGCTGCGCCTTTACCGCCCCGAAGGGCCGGTGCAGGCCGCGGTGCTGATCGGCGGCGCGATGGGCGTGCGCCAGGACTACTACCAGCCGTTCGCGCAATGGCTGGCCGGGCAGGGCTATGCGGTCGCCACCTTCGACTACCGCGGCATGGGCGACTCGCGCCCCGCCGGCTCGCTGCGCGGCGTGCAGGCCGACCTGTTCAGCTGGGCGCGCGACTACGACCTGGCGATCGACGCGCTGCGCGACAGCGCGCCCGGCGTGCCGCTGTACCTGGTCGGCCACAGCCTCGGCGCCCAGCTGCCCGGCCTGCTGCGCAACCGCGCCCGCGTCGACGGCCTGGTGTCGGTGGCCGCCGGCAGCGGCTACTGGCGCGACAACGCGCCGCCGCTGCGGCGCATGATCCTGTACTTCTGGTACCTGCTCGTGCCGGTGGCGACGGCGCTGTTCGGCTACTTCCCCGGCCGGCGCCTGCGCAAGGTCGGCGACCTGCCCAAGGGCGTGATGCTGCAATGGCGGCGCTGGTGCCTGAACCCGCGCTACCACGTCGGCGCCGAGGGCGTGGCGGTGCGCGCGCAGTTCGAGGCGGCGCGCTTCCCGCTGGTCGCCCTGTCGATCACCGACGACGAGCTGATGACCGAGCGCGGCACCCGCGTGCTGGTCGACTGCTACCCGAACGCGCCGCGCCGCATCGAGCGCATCGCGCCGCAGGACGTGCAGGCGCTGCGCATCGGCCACTTCGGCCTGTTCCGCGAGCAGTTCCGATCCACGCTGTGGCCGCGCATCGGTGGCCTGCTGCAGGGCTTCGCGCCCGCCCCCTGGAATCCCTGAAGGAGACGACATGAGCATCAAGACCGCCGTGCTGAACGGCGTATTCACCCTCGAGATCGCGCGCCCCGAGAAGAAGAACGCGCTCACCATCGACATGTACCAGGCGCTCGCCGACGGGCTGATGGCGGCCCAGGCGGATGCCGCGGTGCGCGCGGTGCTGATCACCGGCCAGCCCGGCATCTTCACCTCCGGCAACGACCTGGAGGACTTCATGAAGCGCCCGCCCGGCGGCACCGATTCGCCGGTGTTCCAGTTCATGCAGGCGCTGAACGGCTGCGAGAAGCCGGTGGTGGCCGCCGTCACCGGCGCGGCGATCGGCATCGGCACGACGATGCTGCTGCACTGCGACCTGGTCTACGTGGCCGACGAGGCCCGCCTCGCGATGCCCTTCGTCAGCCTGGGCCTGGTGCCGGAGTTCGCCTCCAGCCTGGTCGTGCCGCAGTTGCTGGGCCGCGTGAAGGCGGCCGAGAAGATCCTGCTCGGCGACCCCTTCGGCGCGGCCGAGGCGGTAGACCTCGGGATCGCCAACGCGGTGCTGCCGTCGGGCGAGGTGGTGCTGCATGCGCGCCGCGTCGCCGAGCGCTTCAACGCGCTGCCGCCGGGCGCGGTGCGCGAGACCAAGAAGCTGCTGCGCCGGGCCGGCGGCGCGGCCGTCGGCGAGGCCATCCAGGCCGAGGCGGCGGTGTTCGCGCAGCGCCTCGTGAGCCCCGAGGCGCGCGAGGCCTTCAGCGCCTTCTTCGAGAAGCGCAAGCCGGACTTCTCGAAGTTCGCCTGAGGCGCTCCGGCCCGCCTGCCGTGTACGCCGCCGCCAAGCTGGCGCTGTCCCCGCTGCTGGTGTGGCAGGGCACGCGCCTGCGCCGCACCGCGTTGCGCCTGCCCGAGGCCGAGGGGCCGCGCGAGGGCGTGGCCGGCACGGGCAAGGTGCAGCTGCGGGTGCTGATCGTCGGCGATTCGTCGGCGGCCGGCGTCGGCGCCCAGACGCAGAGCCAGGCCCTGGCGGGCCGCCTCAGCGAGGCCCTGTCGCAGCGCCTGGCCGGCGCGGTGGTGTGGCAGCTGGTGGCCCACACCGGCGACACCACGCGCGATGCGCTGTCGGCCCTGGAGCGGGCGCGCCTGCACCCGGCCGACGTGATGGTCACCGCGCTCGGCGTCAACGACGTGGTCTCGCAGGTGCCGGTGGCGCGCTGGCTGGAGCAGCTGGATGCCCTCGACCGCTGCGCGATGAAGCGGGCAGGGGTGCGCCATGCCGTGCACAGCGGCGTGCCGCCGATGCACGCCTTCCCGCTGCTGCCGAACCCGCTGCGCTGGGTGCTGGGCCGCGAGGCCCGGCGCTACAACGCGGCGCTGGCCGAATGGATCAAGCGCTGGCCCGAGCGTTGGTGGCTGCCGGTGCCGTTCGAGAACGAGAGCGTGTCCGACAGCCTGCTGATGGCCGAGGACGGCTTCCACCCCGGGCCCGCGGTGTACGCGCTGTGGGCCGAACAACTGGCGAACATGATCGCGACCCAGCTGGTGCCGCGCCTGCCCGCCACGACCCCCACGAGGAGACGAAAACCATGAGCGGCCCCACGACCCTGGCGGGCAAGACCCTGTTCATCACCGGCGCGTCGCGCGGCATCGGCCTCGCGATCGCGAAGCGCGCGGCGGCCGACGGCGCGCGCATCGTGATCGCGGCGAAGACGGCGGAGGCGAACCCCAAGCTGCCGGGCACCATCCATTCGGCCGCCGCCGAGATCGAGGCCGCGGGCGGGCAGGCGCTGCCGCTGCAGGTCGACATCCGCGACGAGGCCAGCGTGCTGGCGGCGGTGGAGCAGGCGGCGGCGCGCTTCGGCGGCATCGACATCCTGGTCAACAACGCGAGCGCGATCAGCCTGACGCCGACCCCCGCGACGCCGATGAAGCGCTTCGACCTGATGTTCGGCGTGAACGTGCGGGGGACCTACCTGTGCACGCAGGCCTGCCTGCCGCACCTGGCGAAGGCGGCGCAGGCGGGGCGCAACCCGCACGTGCTCAACATGTCGCCGCCGCTGTCGATGCGCGAGCGCTGGTTCAGCCCGCACGTCGCCTACACGATGGCGAAGTACGGCATGAGCGAGTGCACGCTGGGGCATGCGGGAGAGTTCCGGCCGCTGGGCATCGGCGTCAACAGCCTGTGGCCGCGCACGGCGATCGCGACGGCGGCGCTGCAGATGATCCCCGGCGCGGACATCGCGCGCTGCCGCACGCCGGAGATCCTGGCGGATGCGGCGTACCTGGTGCTGACGAGCGATGCGCGGGCGACGACGGGGAATTTCTTCATCGACGACGAGCTGCTGGCGCGGCACGGCGTGACGGACTTCGGGAAGTACAGCGTGACGCCGGGGACGACGGAGTTCGTGCCGGACTTCTTCGTGGATTGAACGGAAGGACGACCCCGGATTGGCATCGGGGCTACGGAACCTGTAGCCCGGATGAAGCGAAGCGCAATCCGGGAGCGGCCTCAGGTCCCGCGCATTCGTTCCCACGCGAGCCGCGCCGCCGCGAGGTCCCAGGCGGCCGACCCCACGCTCTTGAACACGACGGGCTGATCGTCGAGCGGTGCCATCCCGCCCCCGAGCTCGCTCACCCGCGTCCAATCCACCCCCGCCTGGATCAAATCCCCCGCCTCCTCGCGCGCCCCCGCGAGGTCGTCGACGATCACCCGGGCCCGCCGCACCAGCCCCGCCGGCAGCTCGCACATCGCCGGCGTGAACGCCCCCACGGCGAACACCCGCACCCCGTCCGCCACGCGCTCCGGAAGCACCGCCACCCGGCTCGTCGTCGCGGTCACGATGAGCCCGCAGCGCGCGACCTCGGCCGCGACATCGTCCACCGCGTGCGCGGCGACCCCCGAATCCGCCAGTTCCGCCACCAGCCGCTGCGCCGACGCGCCCGTGCGCGCCGCGATGCCGATCCACGCCGGCGCCAGCCCCTCGTGGAAGGCCAGCACATGGGCCCGGGCCTGCGCGCCCGCGCCGACCACCAGCAGCCGCTCGCCCCGCGGCACCCGCAGCGCCAGCGCCGCGGCCAGCGACACCGCTGCGGTGCGCCGCGCCGTCAGCGTCACGCCGTCGAACAGCGCCAGCCGCTCGCCGCTCGCCCGGTCCATCAGCAGCACCTCGCCCTGGACCCGCGGCAGGCCGCGCGCCGGGTTGCCGTGGTTCACGGTCACCAGCTTGACGCAGGCATGGCGCTCGTCGCTCGCCGGCATCAGCAGCAGCCTGTCGTCGCCCTGCAGCGCGAAGCTGCTGCGCAGCGGCGCCTGCAGCCGGCCCGCGGCGCGTTCGGCCGCGGCACGGGCCACCGCCTCGGCGAGCGGCCGCCAGGGCAGCAGCGCCGCCGTCCGTGCCGCGTCCACCAGCCGCAGGCCCACGGGCGTGCCTGTCAGTCGCGGGGAATCGGCCGCGGCTGCCCGTCGCGGTCGATCGCGACGTAGGTCAGGCTCGCCTCGGTCACCTTCACCACCTTCAGGTCGGCCGGGTTGCGCTCGGCGTACACCTCGACGTGCACCGTCACCGAGGTACGCCCGATGCGCTCCACCCGGGCGTAGAAGCTCAGCAGGTCGCCGACGGACACCGCCTGCTTGAAGACGAACTCGTTCACCGCCACCGTCACGATGCGGCCCTTGGCGATGCGCGCCGGCAGCACCGAGCCGGCCAGGTCGACCTGGGCCATGATCCAGCCGCCGAAGATGTCGCCGTTGCTGTTCGCGTCCGCCGGCATCGGCATGACCCGCAGGACGAGGTCCAGGTCTTTCGGCAAACTCACCCCCGTGGCGGGGGCGGGATCACCGGGTCGGCCGGACTGGCTTGAATTCGCACTCATTGAACTTCACCTCTTTCAGGTCCCCGATTCTTTCACGATGCGCTCCATGTCCTCCCCCCTGCGGCCTTCCGGGCCGCCGCCCGACCCGGCGCAGCCGGCCGCGCCGCGGTCCGACGCCGCCACCCTGCGCAAGCTGCTGCCCTATTTGTGGCAGTACCGCTGGCGCGTCTCGATCGCGCTCGGCTTCATGGTGGCGGCCAAGGTCGCCAACGTCGGCGTGCCGCTGCTGCTCAAGCGCCTGGTCGACAGCCTGGCCCTGAAGCCGGGCGACCTGCAGGCGGTGCTGGTGGTGCCGATCGGGCTGCTGCTCGCCTACGGCCTGCTGCGGCTGTCGACCTCGCTCTTCACCGAGCTGCGCGAGCTGATCTTCGCCAAGGCCACCGAAGGCACGGCGCGCAGCATCTCGCTCAACGTGTTCCGCCACCTGCACGCGCTGAGCCTGCGCTTCCACCTCGAGCGCCAGACCGGCGGCATGACGCGCGACATCGAGCGCGGCACCCGCGCCGTGCACTCGCTGATCTCCTACTCGCTCTACAGCATCGTGCCGACGCTGGTGGAGATGGCACTCGTGCTGGGCCTGCTCGGCCTCAAGTTCGACGCCGGCTTCGCCCTCATCACGCTGGCGGCGCTCGCGGTCTACATCAGCTTCACCATCGTCTTCACCAACTGGCGCACCCAGTTCCGCAAGCAGATGAACGAGCTCGACTCGACGGCCCATTCGCGCGCCATCGATTCGCTGCTGAACTACGAGACCGTCAAATACTTCAACAACGAGGACTTCGAGGCGCGTCGCTACGACGACAGCCTGGAGAACCTGCGCCGCGTCGCGCTGAAGTCGCAGGCCACGCTGTCGATGCTCAATACCGGGCAGCAGCTCATCATCGCGATCGGCCTGGTGGCCATGCTGTGGCGCGCCACGCAGGGCGTGGTGGGCGGGCAGATGACGCTGGGCGACCTGGTGATGATCAACGCCTTCATGATCCAGCTCTACATCCCGCTCAACTTCCTGGGCGTGATCTACCGCGAGATCAAGCAGAGCCTGGCCGACCTGGACAAGATGTTCGCGCTGCTCGAGCGCGAGCGCGAGGTGGCCGACGCCCCCGGCGCGCTGCCGCTGGCGGTGACCCACGGCCAGGTGCGCTTCGACCATGTGGACTTCGCCTACGAGCCCGACCGGCCCATCCTGCACGACGTGAGCTTCGAGATCCCGGCCGGCGCGACGGTGGCCGTGGTCGGCCCGTCCGGCTCGGGCAAGAGCACGCTCGCGCGGCTGCTGTACCGCTTCTACGACGTGCAGGGCGGCGTCATCGCCATCGACGGCCAGGACCTGCGCTCGGTGAGCCAGGCGAGCCTGCGCCGCAGCATCGGCATCGTCCCGCAGGACACCGTGCTGTTCAACGACACCGTCGCCTACAACATCGCCTACGGCCGCCCCGGCGCGAGCCGCGACGAGATCGAGGCGGCGGCCCGCGCGGCGCGCATCCACGACTTCATCGCGTCCACCCCGAAGGGCTACGAGACGATGGTGGGCGAGCGCGGCCTGAAGCTGAGCGGCGGCGAGAAGCAGCGCGTGGCGATCGCCCGCACGCTGCTGAAGGACCCGCCGATCATGATCTTCGACGAGGCGACCTCGGCCCTCGACTCCGCCAACGAGCGCGCCATCCAGGCCCAGCTGCAGGGCGTGGCGCGCAACAAGACCGCCCTGGTGATCGCGCACCGCCTGTCCACCGTGGTCGACGCGCACCAGATCCTGGTGATGGACCAGGGCCGCATCGTCGAGCGCGGCACGCATGCCGAGCTGCTCGCGCGCGAGGGCCGCTACGCCGAGATGTGGCGCCTGCAGCAGAGCAGCGACGCCGAGGCGGTCGCCGCGTGACTTCCTCACGCCCCCCGGTTTCGGGGGGTGTAGGACAGCCGGCGAGTTCCTCGGGCTTTCGTGAAATCCGAACGTGAAGCCTTGATCGATTGTGAGCAGAAGTGACAAGGCCGGTGGTCCGGAAGGGAAGGGGCGCTCCTAGAGTCTGGCCACCGATTCACACCACAAGGACGGATGCCATGACTGCTCACCCCATCACCGCTTCCAAGGCTGTTTCCGGACTGGTTGTCCTGGCCCTCGCCGGCGCGGCCCTGTTCGCCGCCCGGCCCGCGGCCGCCGCACCGGATTCGGCCTCGCTGCGCCTGCCCGATGCCAAGCTCGTCTGGGTCGACAACGAGAGCTTCGAGTTCGGCACCTGCTCGGCCGCCGGCAGCGAGCACGTGGCCGCCGTGCTGGGCACGCTGCGCGACCGGCTGATGAGCGAGCTCGGCCCGATGATGCTGAACAACGGCGTCACCCCGGCGAGCCAGCAGTTCGTGACGCTGACGCCGGTGTCCGGCGGCCAGGACTGCAACACGCTCGCGAGCCGCGTCGTGTTCCGCGTCGCCGGGGTCAGCGCCCGCTCGGGCGGGGTGTGGAGCGCCGACGTCGTCGCGCAGACCGCCGGCCCGACGGCCGACTCGCGCCAGGCCTCGGTCCAGCTCGTCAACGACCTGGTCCACGAACTCGACCTGACGCTCAGCCGGTCACACTGAGGTCGGGACGGCCCGGCGGCCGCTGGTCGGGGCCAGGCGACGGTTATCCGACGCTCACCGCCGCGCCGTCGTTACACTCGCCGCCGTGGAAACCAAGTGGCTCGAAGATTTCGTCAGCCTGGCCGAGACGCGCAGCTTCTCGCGCTCGGCGCAGTTGCGGCACGTGACGCAGCCGGCGTTCTCGCGCCGCATCCAGGCGCTGGAGGCCTGGGCCGGGGTGGACCTGGTCGACCGGTCCTCCTACCCGACGCGCCTCACCCCCGCCGGCGAGACCTTCCACGCGCAGGCGCTGGACATCCTCGGGTCGCTGCAGACCACCCGCAACATGATGCGCGGCCACCAGGCGGCGGCGCAGGACATGGTCGAGTTTGCGGTGCCGCACTCGCTCGCGTTCAGCTTCTTCCCGCACTGGGTGATGGACCTGCGCAAGCGCTTCGGCGCGGTCAAGAGCCGGCTCACCGCGCTCAACGTGCATGACGCCGTGCTGCAGCTCACCGAGGGCAGCTGCGACCTGCTGATCGCCTACCACCACCCGTCGCAGCCGCTGCAGCTCAATCCCGAGCGCTACGAAATGCTGAGCCTGGGCCAGGAGACGCTCGCCTGCTATGCCAAGGCCGACGCGGATGGCGAGCCGATGTTCCGCCTGCCGGGCGCGCCCGGCGAGCGCGTGCCCTTCCTGAGCTATGCGGCCGGCGCCTACCTCGGCCGCATGGTCGAGCAGATCGTCAAGCTCGCGCCGGCGCCGCTGCAGCTGGATGCCATCTACGAGACCGACATGGCCGAGGGCCTGAAGGCGATGGCGCTGGAGGGGCACGGCCTGGCCTTCCTGCCGGTCAGCTCGGTGAAGAAGGAGCTGCGCAGCCGCCGCCTGGTGCGGGCCTCGGCGCCCGACACGCTGGAGCTCACGATGGACGTGCGCATCTACCGCGAACTGCCCGACATGAGCCGCCCGCCCAGCCACAAGCCGGCGGCGCAGGCGTTGTGGGAATTCCTGCGCGACGGCGGTGGCCGTTGACACCGTGCCGCGCCGGGGAAACCAGCGGGGTTTACCCTTCCGGCACATGCAAACCGCGCATGGGCGTTCCGTCATTCCGCATTGGATTTTTGGGCCGCGGAGGCCTACAGTGCGCGCCCAACACCACTGCTTTCGCCAGCCGTCCACGGTGGCATGAAGGTTGCAAGATCCACGCCATGAAGCCACCCCGTGTTGCTGCTGTCCTGCACGCCCTGCGCGGTCTGGCTGCGTCGCTGGCGATCGTGCTGCTGACCGCCTCGCCGGCCTGGGCGGCGCCCGCCGCGGCGGGACCGGTGCCGACCGGCCCGGTGCTGGACCGCATCCGGCAGACGGGCAAGATCGTGATCGCGCACCGCGAATCCTCGGTGCCGTTCTCCTACCTCGATTCCGACAAGAAGCCGGTCGGCTACGCCGTCGAGCTGTGCCTGAAGCTGGCCGAGGCGGTGCGCAAGCGGCTGGACATGAAGGCGATCGCGCCCGAGTTCGTGCTGGTGACCGCCGGCAACCGGATCCCGATGGTGGCCGAGGGCAAGGTCGACCTGGAGTGCGGCTCCACCACCAACAATGCCGAACGGCGCGAGAAGGTGGCCTTCACCATCCCGCACTACATCACCGGTGCGCGCTACATGGTGCTGGCCGACAGCCCGATCGCCGAGCTGACGAACTTCGAGGGCAGGAAGCTGGTGTCGACCAAGGGCACGACGCCGCTGAAGGAGGTGGAGCGCGCCAACCGCGAACGCCTGCTGCGCATCACCGTGCTCGAGGCGCCCGAGCATGCGAAGGCGATGCAGATGGTCCTGAGCGGCGAGGCCGACGGCTTCGCGATGGACGACGTGCTGCTGTACGGCCTGATCGCCTCCAGCGCCGACCCGGGCCGGCTCAAGGTGGTGGGCAAGTTCCTTACCATCGAGCCGCTCGCGATCATGATGCGCAAGGACGATCCCGAGTTCAAGAAGATCTGCGACGAGGAGATGAAGCGGCTCATCCTCAGCCGCGAGGCCTACGCGATCTACGATCGCTGGTTCAGCAAGCCGATCCCGCCGAAGAACCTGCCGCTGAACCTGCCGATGAACTACCTGCTGCGCGACTTCTGGAAGTACCCGACCGACCAGGTTCCCAACTAGTCCGTTCCTCAGAGCCCGCCGCACCGGCCGACTACGTGGAACTGCGTAGACGCCGTATCCCTAGAATTTCGTTGTGGGTTGGTTCCCCCTACCCGTTATCCACCCTGAAGGAGATCGTATGAAAAAGGCATGGCTGAGCGCCGCCGTCCTGCTGGCCGTTGCGGGCATGGCCCAGGCGCAGCAGAGCGACACGCTGAAGAAGATCAAGGACAGCGGTACCGTCACGATGGGCGTGCGCGAATCGTCCGGCGCGCTGGCCTACACGCTCGGCGACGGCAAGTACGCCGGCTTCCATTACGACGTCTGCCAGAAGGTGCTGGCCGATGTGCAGAAGCAACTGGGCCTGGCCAAGCTGGACATCAAGTACCAGCCGGTGACCTCGCAGAACCGCATCCCGCTGGTGCAGAACGGCACCGTCGACATCGAGTGCGGCTCGACCACCAACAACGCGACGCGCCAGAAGGACGTGGCCTTCGCCGTCACGACCTACGTCGAGGAAGTGCGCATCGCCACCAAGGTGAACTCGGGCATCAACTCGGTGAAGGACCTGGCCGGCAAGACGGTGGCGACCACCACCGGCACCACGTCCGTCCAGACGCTGCGCAAGCACGAGCGCGCCACCGGCGTCGACTTCAAGGAAGTGTTCGGCAAGGACCACGCCGACAGCTTCCTGCTGCTCGAATCCGGCCGTGCCGACGCCTTCGTGATGGACGGCCAGATCCTGGCCGGCAACATCTCGCGCTCGAAGAACCCGGCCGACTACAAGATCGTCGGCGAGGTGCTGAGCGTCGAGCCGATCGCGATCATGCTGCGCAAGGACGACCCGGCCTTCAAGAAGGCGGTGGACGACAGCATCAAGGCTCAGATCAAGTCCGGCGAGCTGGCCAAGACCTACGACAAGTGGTTCAACCAGCCGATCCCCCCGAGCAACACCAAGGTCGGCCTGCCGCTGTCCGACGCCACCAAGGCGGCCTGGGCGGCGCCGAACGACAAGCCGATGGAAGACTACGCGAAGAAGTAAGCCGACGGCGTCGAGCCGGAACTTCGGCGATGGACCGGGACTGAGGTAAGCCCTGACGCCATTTGGCGCGGGGCTTGCTTACAGTCCCCCCAGCGCGGCGCCGGGTGATCCGCGTCGCGCTTTTTCTTGGGGCGGCGCAGCGTCGTGGGGCCCTGGAACAAGAATTGGAGCAAGCCTTGGGCAAGTGGGACTGGCAGGTATTCCTGCAAGACACGGGGGGTGGGCAGACCTACCTGGAGTGGTTGATGTCGGCCTGGGGGTGGACGCTGTCGGTGGCCTTGCTGGCCCTGGTGGTGGCGCTGGTGGTGGGATCGCTGGTCGGCATCCTGCGCACGGTGCCGAACAAGGCGCTGTCGATGTTCGGCGAATGCTGGGTCGAGCTGTTCCGCAACGTGCCGCTGCTGGTCCAGATCTTCATCTGGTACCACGTGATCCCGTCGATCTTCCTCGGCCTGCAGAAGGTGCCGAGCTTCCTGCTGGTGGTGCTCGCCCTGGGCTTCTTCACCTCCGCGCGGGTCGCCGAGCAGGTCAAGGCCGGCATCAACGCGCTGCCCCGCGGCCAGCGCTACGCCGGGCTCGCGATGGGCCTGACGCTGCCGCAGACCTACCGCTACGTGCTGCTGCCGATGGCCTTCCGCATCGTCATCCCGCCGCTCACCAGCGAGTCGATGAACATCATCAAGAACTCGTCGGTGGCCTTCGCCGTCAGCATCGCGGAGATGACGATGTTCGCGATGCAGGCGCAGGAGGAGACCTCGCGCGGCATCGAGATCTACCTGGCGGTGACGGGGCTGTACTTCGTCTCGGCCTTCGCGATCAACCGCATTGCGCTGTTCCTGGAGCAACGCGTCCAGGTCCCCGGCATGATCGGGGGCGGCAAATGAACCTGAATCTCGATTTCACGTTCCTGTCCTGGAACGTCGTCTCGGCCTTCGTGGCCAAGGGCCTGGTCTTCTCGGTCCAGCTGACGCTGGTGGCGATGATCGGCGGCATCGCGCTGGGCACGCTGATCGCGCTGATGCGGCTGTCGGGCAAGAAGTGGCTGGTGCTGCCGGCGGCGTTCTACGTCAACACGCTGCGCTCGATCCCGCTGGTGATGGTGATCCTGTGGTTCTTCCTGCTGATCCCGCTGCTGATCGGGCGTCCGATGGGCGCGGAGCTGTCGGCCATCGTCACCTTCACGGTGTTCGAGGCGGCGTATTACTCCGAGATCATGCGGGCCGGCATCCAGAGCGTGCCGCGCGGCCAGGTGTACGCGGGCTATGCGGTGGGCATGACCTACCGGCAGACCATGCAGCTGATCGTGCTGCCGCAGGCCTTCCGCAACATGCTGCCGGTGCTGCTGACGCAGACCATCATCCTCTTCCAGGACACCTCGCTGGTGTATGCGATCGGTGCGTACGACCTGCTGAAGGGCTTCGAGGTCGCCGGCAAGAACTTCAACCGCCCGGTCGAGACCTACCTGGTCGCCGCCGTCGTGTACTTCGTGATCTGCTTCTCCCTGTCGATGCTCGTGCGTCGCCTGCAGAAGAAGATCGCCATCATCCGCTGAACCCGGGGTTTTCCAATGATCCAGATCAACAACGTTTCGAAGTGGTACGGCAGCTTCCAGGTGCTGACCGATTGCACGACCCGCATCGCCAAGGGCGAGGTGGTCGTGGTGTGCGGTCCCTCGGGTTCGGGCAAGTCCACGCTGATCAAGACGGTCAACGCGCTGGAGCCGATCCAGAAGGGCGACATCGTCGTCGACGGCATCTCGATCTCCGACCCGAAGACCAACCTGCCCAAGCTGCGCAGCCGCGTCGGCATGGTGTTCCAGCATTTCGAGCTGTTCCCGCACCTGACGGTGACCGAGAACCTGACGCTGGCGCAGATCAAGGTGCTGAACCGCAAGCCCGACGAGGCCAAGGTGCGCGGCCTGAAGATGCTCGACCGCGTGGGGCTGAGCGCGCACAAGGACAAGTTCCCCGGGCAGCTGTCGGGCGGCCAGCAGCAGCGCGTGGCGATCGCCCGGGCGCTGAGCATGGACCCGATCGTGATGCTGTTCGACGAGCCGACCTCGGCGCTCGACCCCGAGATGGTGGGCGAGGTGCTGGACGTGATGGTGCAGCTGGCCAACGAGGGCATGACCATGATGTGCGTCACGCACGAGATGGGCTTCGCCAAGAAGGTCAGCAACCGCGTGATCTTCATGGACGCGGGGAAGATCGTCGAGGACTGCAGCAAGGACGGGTTCTTCGGGAAGCCGGAGGAGCGGTCGCCGCGGGCGAAGGACTTCCTCTCGAAGATTCTTCAGCACTGATTCGGGCGCCGCTCCCGGATTGGCATCCGGGCTACGGGGCGGGGGTGCGAAAATCGGCGGATGACCGATACGCTCACCCTCACCACGCCCGACGACTGGCACCTGCACCTGCGTGACGGGGCCGCGCTCGCCGCGGTGCTGCCCGACACCGTGCGCCAGTTCGCGCGCGCCATCGTGATGCCCAACCTGCGCCCACCGGTCACCACCGCGGCGCAGGCCCAGGCCTACCGCGAACGCATCCTCGCGGCCCGCCCCGAGGGCTCGGCCTTCGAGCCGCTGATGACGTTGTACCTCACCGACCTCACGCCCCCCGACGAGATCCGGCGCGCAAAGGAGGCCGGCGTCGTCGCGCTCAAGCTCTACCCGGCCGGCGCCACCACCAACAGCGACGCCGGCGTCACCGACCTGCGCAAGACCTATCCGACGCTCGAGGCCATGCAGCGCGAGGGCGTGCTGCTGCTGGTCCACGGCGAGGTCACCGACCCGGCGGTCGACGTGTTCGACCGCGAGGCCGTCTTCATCGACACCGTGATGCAGCCGCTGCGCCGCGACTTCCCCGAGCTGAAGGTGGTGTTCGAGCACATCACCACGCGCGAGGCGGCCCAGTACGTGGCCGGCGCGGATGCGCACACCGCCGCCACGCTCACCGCCCATCACCTGCTGTACAACCGCAACGCCATCTTCCAGGGCGGGCTGCGGCCGCACTACTACTGCCTGCCGGTGCTCAAGCGCGAGGTGCACCGCCAGGCGCTGGTGCAGGCGGCCACCTCGGGCAGCGCGAAGTTCTTCCTCGGCACCGACAGCGCGCCGCATGCCGCCCAGCTGAAGGAGCAATCGGTGTGCGGCGCGGGCTGCTACACCGCGCTGTCCGCGCTGGAACTGTATGCGCAGGCCTTCGAGGCCGCGGGTGCGCTGGACAAGCTCGAGGCCTTCGCCAGCTTCCACGGCCCCGACTTCTACGGCCTGCCGCGCAACACCGGGCGCGTCACGCTGCGCCGCGAACGCTGGACCCTGCCCGAGGCGGTGCCCTTCGGCGAGGCGCAGCTCAAGCCGCTGCGCGGCGGCGAGACCCTGGACTGGAAGCTGCTCGCGGAGGCCGCATGACCCTGCTCGACAAGCCCGCGCGCATCGCCCTGCTGATCGACGCCGACAACTCGCCGGCGAGCAAGATCGACGTCATCCTCGCCGAGCTGGCCAAGCTGGGCGTGGCCAACATCCGGCGCGCCTACGGCAACTGGAAGAAGGACGGGCTCAAGGGCTGGGAAGCGGTGCTGCACGAGTATGCGATCAAGCCGGTGCAGCAGTTCGACTACAGCAAGGGCAAGAACGCGACCGACATGGGCATGGTCATCGAGGCGATGGACCTGCTCTACACCGACCAGCCGGACGCCTTCGGCATCGTCTCCTCGGACAGCGACTTCACGCCGCTGGTGATGCACCTGAAGGCGAAGGGCGCGCTGGTCTACGGCTTCGGCGCGAAGAAGACGCCGATGCCGTTCGTCAACGCCTGCTCCCGCTTCCTGTACCTCGAGAACCTGGGGCAGGTGGTGGATGGCGTGGACGAGGCGCCGAAGGCGGCCAAGGCTGCGGCCAAGGGCGCGGCCGGGCGCAAGACGGCGCGCGGTGCGGCGGCGAAGCGCGAAGAGGCGCCGGCGGCGGCGGAGGCCGCGGTGGCGGCGCCGATCCGCCAGGACACGGCGGCGCTCAAGCAGGACGCGCGGCTCGTGGCGCTGCTGCGCAATGCGGTCGAATCGGCGGCGGGCGAGGACGGCTGGTCGGCGCTGGGCCCGGTGGGGCAGCAGATCGGCAACCAGGCCTCGTTCGATCCGCGCAACTACGGCTACCGCAAGCTGATCGACCTGATCGAGGCGACGCAGCTGTTCGAGCTCGACCGGCGCGGCAGCCAGGTGGTGCTGCGCGACAAGCGCCTGGCGAAGACCAGGGGATAATGCGCCCCGTGAAGCGGACCAGACCGCCGCTGGTGCAAGGCTCGAAAGGGCGCACTGGAGGAAGGTCCGGACTGCACAGGGCAGCGTAGCAGCCAACGGCTGTCCACCGCGAGGTGAGGATCAGAGCAACAGAGACGAGTCGCCGCATCGGCCGCAAGGCCGGCGCGGCGGGTGAAACGGGCAATCTCTACGCGCAGCAATACCAAATAGGCACACGTTGACTTGGCCCGAGGAGTGTGCGGGTAGGTAGCACCGAGCCGGACAGTGATGTCCGGCCCAGAGGAATGGCGGTCACGGTGGGCCTTCGAAAGAAGGGTCACTGCACAGAATCCGGCCTATCGGTCCGCTTCACACTTTTCCTCGGCCGCTCCCGGATTGCGCTGCGCTCCATCCGGGCTACGCGCGATGGGGCGGCGCGGCCGCTACACTCGGGGCCTCCCGATGAATCCCGACGCACACCTACTCTGGCGGGCGCCCCGATGGGCCTTGGCCGCGCTGCTCGCCTGCCTGGGCATGCTCGGGCCCTTCTCGATCGACACCTACCTGCCGGCCTTCACCGGCATCGCGCAGTCGATCGGCGCCACGCCGGTCGAGATGCAGCAGACGCTGTCGGCCTACCTGTTCGGCTTCGCGGTGATGAACCTGTTCCACGGCGCACTGTCCGACAGCTTCGGCCGCCGGCCGGTCGTGCTCTGGGGCATCGTCGTCTTCACGCTCGCCTCGGCCGGCTGCGCGCTGTCGCAGCACATCGGCGCGCTCGTCTTCTTCCGCGCCCTGCAGGGCATGTCGGCCGGGGCCGGCATCGTCGTCTCGCGCGCCGTCATCCGCGACATGTTCCCGCCCGCCGACGCCCAGCGCGTGATGTCGCAGGTGACGATCTACTTCGGCATCGCCCCCGCCATTGCGCCGATGGTCGGCGGCTTCCTGTTCGTCAACGTCGGCTGGCACGCGATCTTCTGGTTCCTCACCGCGGTCGGCATCGCGCTGTGGATCGGCAACTACCGCCTGCTGCCCGAGACCCTGCACGCGAGCCAGAAACAGCCCTTCAACCCGCGCAACCTGATGCGGGGCTACCTGCAGCTCGGCGCCAACCCGCGCTTCCTGATGCTGGCGCTGGCGAGCGGCATTCCCTTCAACGGCATGTTCCTCTACGTGCTGTCGGCGCCGGTCTTCCTCGGCGACCACCTGCACCTCGCGCCCGGCCAGTTCTTCTGGTTCTTCATGATGACCATCGGCGGCATCATGGGCGGCGCCTGGCTGTCCGGGCGCCTGGCCGGCCGCATCAAGCCGCACCACCAGATCCGCCACGGCTTCGTGATCATGCTGGTGGTCTCGCTGGTCAACCTGGCGCTCAACCTGCTCTTCACGGCGCAGGCCTGGTGGGCGCTGCTGCCGATCGGCATCTTCGCCTTCGGCTGGGCCCTGATGGTGCCGGTGGTCACGCTGATGACGCTGGACCTGGTGCCCGAGCGGCGCGGCATGGCGTCCTCCTTCCAGGCCTGCATCGGCAGCCTGGCGAACGGCCTCGTGGCGGGCGTCATCGCGCCGCTGGTGATGCATTCCACGCAGGCGCTGGCGGTGGCCTCGCTGCTGATGATGAGCATCGGCATCCTGGCCTGGATCTGGGTCAAGCCGCGCGTCGTGCCGAAGCTCAAGCCGCCGGCCTGACGGCCGATATCGCCACAGGCGCCCCGAATTCCGGCGGCGCGCGTGGAGCGTTTCCCATGTCCATCCCGTCCTGCCGCCTTGCCGCGGCCCTGCTGGGCCTCGGCCTGTGCGCCGCCCCGGTGCTGGCGAACGACGCGGCCGCCGTCGTGCCGCGCAGCTCGCCGGCCAAGCCGATGAAGAATGCGGAGCCCGAGAGGGCCTCGGCCGCCAAGCCGCGCGGCTTCGAGGACCCGATGGACCGGCTGCGCCAGCGCCTGGCCGAGAAGCTGGGCGCCCAGCAGCCCGAGCCGGCGAACCCCGACGTGGTGCGCGTCGTCGGCCAGCCCTCCGCCAAGGCGGCGGCGCCGGTGCGCTCGGCCGCGCCGATGTCCGGCGGCGGCGGCAGCGTGGCCGCGGCCATCGACGGCGGCGAGCCGAAGCCGATTGCGTCGCGGCCACCGGCCCGCACGGTGGTGGCGGCGCATGGCGCCTCGCCGCACTGGGACTACCAGGGCGAGGGCGGGCCGGAGAACTGGGGCAAGCTGAAGCCGGAGTTCAGCGCGTGTTCGGCCGGCAAGCGACAGAGCCCGATCGACATCCGCGACGGCATCGCGGTGCAGCTCGATCCGGTGCAGTTCGACTACAAGCCCAGCGGCTTTCGCGTGCTGGACAACGGCCACACGGTGCAGGTCAACGTGGCGCCGGGCAACTCCATCGAGGTGATGGGGCGGCGCTTCGAACTGGTGCAGTTCCACTTCCATCGTCCGTCCGAGGAGCGCATCAACGGCCGGCAGTTCGACATGGTGGCGCACCTGGTGCACAAGGACCTCGAGGGCAAGCTCGCGGTGGTAGCGGTGCTGCTGGACCGCGGCAGCGCGCAGCCGCTGGTGCAGGCGGTGTGGAACAACCTGCCGCTCGAGAAGGGCGACGAGGTCGCGGCGCGCTCGACGCTGGACCTGAATGCGCTGCTGCCGGCCGAGCGCGGCTACTTCACCTACATGGGCTCGCTGACCACGCCGCCCTGCAGCGAGGGCGTGCTGTGGATGGTGATGAAGCAGCCGGTGGGCATCTCGCCCGAGCAGATCGGCATCTTCGCCCGGCTGTACCCGATGAATGCACGGCCGATCCAGTCGGCGAGCGGGCGGTTGATCAAAGGATCGAACTGACGCCCACCCCCGAGGCGCTTCGCGCCTCCCCCTCAAGGGGGCGCCGCCAGCGGCCCGGCGAAGCCGGCTCCGCGGCGTCCGCTGGGGGCGCTTCGCTGCGCTCGCCCGGATGCCCATCCGGGGATCCTCCCTCACGTCTACTGCCGCCCCCGGTTCCGCGGCGCTGCATCCAGGCTACGCATGTGCGAATCGGGATGCTCGCAGGCCACGGTGGGTTCGGCAAAGGCGCGGGCGGGGGAGGCTGGGGCGCGCCAATCAGGGTGGTGCGCCGGAGCTGGCTGGTTTCAGGGCCCGCGTGCGCAGCACGCTTCGTGGACTGACTTCTCGCAGCCTGTTTGAGCGCAGTGAACGCAGTGAACGAAGCGAGTTTCTGCGAGGGGCCCTGGAACCAGTCAGCGGAGGGCAGTCCTCGTCCCGGCAGGGGCGGGGACCGCGACATCCGGCGCGCCCCAGCCTCCCCCGCCCGCGCCTTTGCACGCCGCTGCCCCAGCCGGGTCACGGAAGCGGCCGCTGCAACGCCTCCAGCAGCTTCTTCCGCTCGGCCCCTTCCGGCGCGTTCTCCGCCAGCAGGGCGATGAATTGCTCCTGCGACTGCGCCTGCCCCTGCGCCTTCTTCACCAGCACGCCGGCGATGGGACCGAGGTGCGCCGTCAGCACCTTGCGCGACTGCGTCACCATCTCGTCCGTCAGCGGGTGGTGCCCGGTCGGCAGCGACGGGCCGGTGGCATGCGCCGCCGCCTGCGTGCCGGTGCCGCCCAGCTTCGCCGTGAAGCGCTGGCGGTCGGCATCGCTGCCGAGGTGCTCGCAGACCTTGGCCGTCAGGCCCGGCAGGTCGGTGCTGAAGCGCGCCGCATTGCGCACCAGCACCTTGGCCACCGGCCCGACGAACGAGGCCAGCGCCAGCTCGACCCGCGCCAGCGTCTGCGGATCCCAGCCGGTCGGCGGCGCCGTCGTGCGCACCGAGCCGCCGGCCGACAGCGGCGCGGTCGGCGCATGCGGGTCGGCGGCGGCAGCCGCCGGTCGCGCCGGTGCCATGATGACCGTCGTCTCCGACTCGTCGTCGCTCACCGGCAGCACGCGCCGCGCCAGCGCCTGGCGGAACAGCGCCGCGCTCGCCCAACGCTGCGCCGGCTTCTTCGCCATCGCCCGCGCGACGATGCTGTCGTAGAAATCCGGCCGCGGCGCGATCTCGATCCGGCTCGGCGGCACCGGCTCGTCGTTCAGCACCTTGTACATGACCGCCTCCGGCGAGCCGCGGAACGGTGCCTGCCCGACCAGCATCCCGTACAGCAGCACGCCCGCGGCGAACACGTCGACGCGCTGGTCCACGCTCTCGCCGGTGTACTGCTCCGGCGCCATGTAGCCCGGCGTGCCGATCGCCGAGGTCAGCTGCGTCAGCACCTGCGACTCGATGCGCGCGATGCCGAAGTCGGTCACCTTCAACTGGCCGGTCGCGGTGACCAGCAGGTTCGCCGGCTTGATGTCGCGGTGCCACACGCCGTGCCGGTGCGCGCAGTCCAGCGCGTCGAGCAGCTGGTCCATCAGCTTCAGGATGTCGACCTCCGGCAGGCGCGGCGTGCCCGCCAGGATCTTCGACAGCGTGCGGCCCTCGACGTACTCCATCGCGATGAATGCAGTGTCCGCGTCCTCGCCGTACTCGTAGATCGCGACGATGCTGGGGTGCGACAGCCGCCCGACCGCCTGCGCCTCGTTGCGGAAGCGGTCGGCGGTGGACGAGCCCGACAGGTCCTCGCCCACCAGGTGCTTGCGGATCGTCTTGATCGCCACCGGCCGCCGGATGATCGGATCCCAGGCCTTGTAGACCACGCCCATGGCGCCTTCGCCGATCACGCCGGTGATCGGGTACTTGCCGAGCTGCTCGGGGTGCTTCATGGGGGTGGGATGGGCGATGGGTCGCGCAGGCGAGTGTCGGTCCTCAGCTGTCCAGCAGCTTCAGGGCATGGACCAGGCTCTTGCGCATGCGCGTGAAGGATTCCGCCAGAACGCCGATTTCGTCGCGCGTGCGGGTCTCGAACTCCGGCGCGTCCAGCTCGCCCAGGCTCACCCGGTCGGACAGCGTCGACAGCCGGCTCACCGGCCGGATCACCAGCTGCCACAGCATCACGTTCAGCGCCAGCACGATCAGCAGGAACACGCCGGCCAGCAGCGCCATCACGACGCGGAAGGCACGGTCGGCGCGCTCCAGGGGCACCGACATCGGCACCGACACCACCTGGGCGCCCAGCACCTCGGTCATGGTCCAGCCGAAGCCGTTGGCGGGGCCGTACTTGTCGACCATGGGCTTCGGCGCGGCCTCGACCGTGCTGTGGCAGCGCAGGCAGACCGGGTTGGACAGCTTGATCGGGCGCGCGATGTAGGTCACCGGGCCCGAGGGCGTGCTGCGCTGGCCGACGAACTCGGTGCGGTCCGGGTTCTGGCGGAACTGCTGGATCACGTCCTCTTCCCAGTCCTGTGCCCGGTCGCGCGGGTTGGTCGGGTTCAGCATCGCCGGCTTGTAGGCGTACTCGGGGTGGTTCTTGCGCAGCGTGTTCAGCACCTCGGTCGACGAATAGGCCGGCACCGACTGCGGCAGGAAGGTGTACTTCATCTGCGTCTCGAGCAGCGGGGCGATCTGCGTCGCGGTGTACGAGCTGACGGCGAGCGCGTTCTCCATCAGCAGCCGCGCGCGGTCCAGCACTTCGTCGTGCGCGTTCTGCTGCAGCAGGGCGCGAGCGATGTAGCCGGCGGCTCCCAGGCCGAGGGCGAACACGATCAGGAAGACCAGGTTGAACTTGAGCAGCAGCTTCATGGGACCTCGCGGGGGGCGCTGGAGAGGGAGATGGGAGGACTTACGGGACAGCGGCCGTTCCGGACGCAGCGACGCATGCAAAAGCCACGCCGCGCCCGGGGCTCACTTGCGAGTATCGCTTGGCAGCTGGCCCGGCTGCGGCATCGCCTGGGACGGCGGCAGCGGGCGCGGCTTGGGAAGGTATTTCTCGGGGAACAGGGTGCGGTCCCACTCGGGGTGCGCGCGCAGGCTGCCGATCAGCCCGCGCCGGAAGTCGACGTTGCGGGCCTCGCCCTTCCAGCGCGCCACGAAGCCGGCGCGCAGCGCGGCCTCGGCGTCGATCCAGGGGGCGACGTCGTCGTAGGCGATGCCGGACAGGCGGCGCGGCTCGGTCTCCCGGCCCTTGAAGCGGTCCAGGCGCGCCGGCAGCACGTCCAGGAAGTCCTTGGGCACGCGCTGGATGAAGGCCTGTGTCGGGCGGGAGGTGACGGTGGCGCGCGCATCGCCACTGCGGGTCAGGAACTGCTCGGTCTTCATCAGCACGTCGCCCGAGGGGCGGCCGTCGCGCAGCTCGGCCAGGCTCACCTCGCCGGCCTCGGCGAACAGGTTGGCCTCCATCGGCTGCAGGTTCACGACGGCGCGCTGGGCGATGCGGCTGGCGTCGAACAGGGCACTGTTGAACACCGGCCCGGCGAACGAGGCGGGCGCCGTCACCTTGACCCAGCCCTGCAGCAGGTAGAAGCGGCCGGCGGGGCGGCCGGCGAGGCGGGGCGCGACCTGCACCCGGGTGGCGGGGCCGAGGTCGGCGATCAGGCCGTCGTGGAACTCGATGCGCAGCAGGCGGCCCTGGGGGCCGGTCTCGACGATGTCCTCCCGCAGCAGCCGCACCCCCTCGGCCGGGGCCAGGCGGGACGACTCGCGCACCAGCACCGCCTCGCCGTCGACGATGGTCAGGGTGGCCAGCGCGTCCGCCGCCGGTGCGGCGAGCGCGAGCAGGGGGGACAACACCAGCAGGACGATGACCGTCCGGAACGTTCTCAGCCGCATGGGTCGGGGCGTGCCGTCGCTTCGTGGGCGACGGGGAATGGAATGGGAGAGGAAGGAGCATATCAACACGGGCGCCGGCTTCGACGGCCGCCCGATGGCAGGCCTCGTGCCCCGGCAGCGCGGGTTTACCCCGTGTTGCGCCCGTGCCGATACCCTCTCCCAGGTGTGTTTCACCTTCGCCGGGAGGTCGGACACGAACGTACACTTTTCCATTCCCTCACAGCAGCACGCCCAGGCATGAAGGCGGATCCCAAGAAGAAGAAAGCCGCGGCGGCCCGCAAGCCGGCGCGTGCGCCGGTGGCCGCGGTGACCGACACCAGCGTCACGCTGCAGATGGTGGCGGATGCGGCGGGCGTGTCGTCGAGCACGGTGTCGCGCATCCTGAACGGCACGGCGCGGGTGAGTTCCGACAAGCAGAAGGCGGTGGATGCCGCCATCGCGCGCCTGGGCTTCATGCCCAACCCGGTGGCGCGCGGGCTGGCCGGCGGGCGCACGCTGAGCATCGGCGTGGTGACGCAGGCGATCGACAGCCCGTTCTACGGCGAGGGGCTGCGAGGCATCGAGACGGTGCTGGGCGCGGCCGGCTACATGCCGCTGTTCGTCAGCGGCCACTGGACGGCGGCCGACGAGAAGAAGTGCATCGACACGCTGCTCGCGCGCCGGGTGGACGGGATGATCGTCTTCACCGGCCGCCTGCCGGACGACAAGCTGGTGGAGGTGGCGAGCCGGGTGCCGACGGTCGTGACGGGCCGCAAGTTGTCGGCGCCGGGCCTGCACAGCCTGAACTTCGCGAACGTCGAGGGCGCGCGCATGGCGACGCGGCACCTGATCGAGCTGGGCCACACGCGCATCGCGCACATCCTCGGGCCCCGCGAGCATTCCGACGCCCGCGAGCGCAAGGAAGGCTACCGCCGCGCGTTGAAGGAGGCGGGCATCGCCTACGACCCGTCGCTGGTCGTGCAGGGCGCCTTCCACGAGGCCGGCGGCGTGAAGGCGGCCGAGGCGCTGCTCGAGGCGCGCGTGGACTTCACCGCGATCTTCGCGGCCAACGACCAGACCGCCTATGGGGCGGCACTCGCGCTGTACCGCCGCGGCCTGCGCATCCCGGAGGACGTGGCGATGGTCGGCTTCGACGACCTGCCGGCCTCGCAATACTCGATCCCGCCGCTCACCACGATCCGCCAGCCGGTGTACCAGCTGGGCGAGCTGGCGGCCACGGCGGTGCTGGACATGCTGCGTGGGCAGGTGCCGGTGCTGGAGCTCCAGCCGCCGGTGCTGGTGACCCGCGAATCGACGCGGCGGGTGAAGCGCTGATCGCGACGACCGGCACCCTGGCTGTCGGGAGAACGTGCGGATGAGACTGCTGGTGCTGCACCAGAACTTCCCCGGCCAGTTCGGCCATCTGGTGACGGCCTGGGCCGCCCGGCCCGGCTGGGAGGTCTGCGGCCTCGGCCGCGAGACCGCGCCGGGAATCCCCGGCTTCGGCGGGATGCTGCGCTACCAGCTGGCGCGCCAGCCGCATGTGCACCAGCACAACTACCTGCGGCAGATGGAATCGGCGACGCTGCACGGCCAGGCCACGGCCCGGGCGATGCTGAAGCTGAAGCAGCACGGCTTCCGGCCCGACGCGATCCTGGCCCATCCCGGCTGGGGCGAGACGCTGTATGCGAAGGACGTGTTCCCCGATGCGCGGCTGGTGCACCTGTGCGAGTGGTTCTACAACGCCGAGGGGCAGGACCTGGGCTTCGACCCGGAGTTCCCGATCGGCTTCGACGAGCGCGCGCGGGTGCGCACCTGGAACGCGCTGCACACGCTGAACCTGACGCAGTGCGACGCGGCCGTGAGCCCGACGCAATGGCAGCGCAGCCGGCATCCGGCGATCTTCCAGCCGAAGATCGACGTGCTGCACGAGGGCATCGACACCGAGGGCCTGGCGCCCGATGCGAACGCGACGCTCAAGACCCCCGGCGGCACGGTGCTGAAGGCCGGCGATCCGGTGGTGACCTACGTGGCGCGCAATCTCGAGCCGTACCGGGGCTTCCATGTCTTCATGCGGGCGCTGCAGCGCATCCAGGAACGGGATCCGCGCTGCCATGCGCTCATCGTCGGCGGCGACGAGGTGAGCTACGGCAAGCGGCCGAAGGACGCGGCGAACTGGCGCGAGCAGATGCTGCGCGAGGTGAGGCTGGACGCGCAGCGAACGCACTTCCTGGGCAAATTGCCGCGCGCCGACTACCTGCGCGTGCTGCAGGTGTCGGCGGCGCATGTGTACCTGACCTATCCCTTCGTGCTGAGCTGGTCGCTGCTGGAGGCGATGGGGTGCGGGGCGGCCATCGTGGCGTCCGACACGCCGCCGGTGCGCGAGGTGATGCGGGATGGGGAGACCGGGATCTTGCGGGGGTTCTTCGAGGTGGAGGGCGTGGCGCAGGCCGTGCTGGGCTTGCTGGAGGCGCCGGAAACCGCCCTGGGGCGGCGGCGCGCGGCGCGGGACGCGGCGATGCGGTTTTCGTGGAGCGCCGGGTTGGCGGGGTATGACCGGGTGATGCAGGCACCGGCGGCGTGAGGAACGAACCCCGGATTGGCATCCGGGTTACGGGTGTTGGGAGCGGGCCGTGCGCCGGCGTACCCGCCGGGCGAGGGGGCGTCATATCACCGGCCAGTCATCCGGCCGCGTGTCCTTGGCGCAATAGGACAGCGTCGAACTCACCAGCGCAAAGCCGGACACCGCCATCGGCAGCAAGGCATCGCGCACCCCGAACGGAAAGTCCACCCCGTTGCGCAGCGGGATCGGCAGCCGCAGCAGGTAGGCGAAGCACATCATCAGCCCGATCGTGCCGAACACCGAGGCCACCACCGGGCACATCGGGCACCGGATCACCTGCAGGGCGGCAATGACCAGGGAGCCGACCATCAGGATCGCCTCGGCCACGAACAACAGGTCGGCGATGGCCGCGTAGGGGTGATCCCAGCCGTCGCGGACACTGCGTGAGATGAGCAGGTGGTGGTAGACGAGCGAGGTGAACAGCGCGAACCACAGCACGACCCAGATCGCAGCGAGCAGGGGCCGGGGAAACACCGTCGTGGGACGGAAATGGAGGAAATGGTGGAAGACGTTGATGCGCATGCTCGGGCATTCGGTGGGTGCAGGTGCCCCCGATACCCAAGGCTAGCGCGTTGCCGAGGGCGTGGTCATACAGAATCCAGATGGCCGCATCTCGGTTCGAGATGGCCGATGGCAGCATGCGATCCACGCGAACAGCACCTTCCCGTGGCTATTGACGCAGGCACGCCCGCAGCGCTGCCGCATCGAACGGCTTCTGCAGGAACGGCCACCCCTCGCCCCAGTCGGCCTGGCCGCTGAAGGCCTCCACCGGCATGCCCGACATCAGCACGACCCGCAGCCGGGGCCAGCGCGTCGCGACCTCCCGGGCCAGCTGCACGCCGCCCATGCCCTCGCCCAGCCGCAGGTCCGACAGCATCAGCTGCGGCGGCGGATTCGCCTGCAGCCATGCCAGCGCCTGCTCGGCGCTCGCCACCGCATGCACCCGGCATCCGGCCGACGCCAGCATCTCCGACACCGTGCTGCGGAACGCCTCGTCGTCGTCCACCAGCAGCACCGACCCCGCGGGCGCCGGCGCTTCCGAGGGTGCCGGCAGGGTGGCCGCCGACGCGCCGGTGTCGGCCTCCACCGCGAACCGCATCGTGATGCTCGTCCCTTCCCCCATCCGGCTTGCGAGCGCGATGCGGCCGCCCGACTGCCGCACGAAGCCGTAGACGATCGACAGCCCGAGGCCGCTGCCTTCGCCCTTGGTCGTGAAGAACGGCTCGAACACCTTCTCGCGCAGCGCCTCCGGGATGCCGGTGCCGGTGTCGCTGACGCGCAGTTCCAGCTCCCCGCCCTCGACCCGCGTCGCGATCGTCAGGCGTCCGCCGCCCGGCATGGCCGCGGCGCTGTTGATCACCAGGTTCAGCAGCGCGTTCTCCAGCTGCCCGCGGTCGAGGTGCACGCGCGCCGCGCCGGCCTGCAGGTCCAGCAGCACCTGGGCCTGCGCACCGGCGCTGTAGTCGATCAGGTCGGCCATCTCCTCGACCATCGCATCCACCGCCACAGCCTCGGCCTGCAGCGGCTGGCGCCTCGCGAACGCGAGCAGCCGCCGCGTCAGCGCGCTCGCCCGCTCCGCCGCGCGCGCCGCGCGCTGCAGCTGCGCGCGGCCGGCGCCGTCCAGCCCCGCCTGCGCCTCCAGCAGCCCGAGCGTCCCGACGATGGTGCCCAGGTGGTTGTTGAAGTCGTGCGCCACGCCGCCGGTCAACTGGCCCAGCATTTCCAGGCGCAGCGCGTGCTGCAGCTGCACCTCGACCGCGCGCCGCTCGGTCAGGTCGGTCACCAGGCTCACGACCCCGCCGTCGGGCATGGCCCGGCTGCGCACGTCGTAGACCCGGTTGCCCGGCAGGTAGAGCTCGACGTGCGCATGGGCAGTGAAGGGCGGCAGCCGCGCCGGCGCCACCCGCTGCCGCTCGGTCAGGCCCGGCGCGCTCCAGGCCAAGCCCTCCGCGAGCTGTGCCACGAGCTGGCGCGGCTGCTGCCCGGCCGCCGGGTGCACGCCGTGGTCCGCCAGCATGCGCTGCAGCGGCTCGTTCCACAGCCGCAGCCGGCCGTCGCGGTCGAACACGGCGAGCCCGTCGTGCATGCTGCTGTGCACCGCCGCCAGCAGTTCGCCCTGCTGGCGCAGCTCGCCCAGCAGCCGCTGCTTGGCGAGCAGGTGATCGCGGAAGACCTCGAAGGCCCGCGCCAGCGCCCCCAGCTCGTCGCGCCGCGCCCGCGCCGGCGCCCGCATCAGCGCATCGACCGAGGTGTCGCCGTGCGCCAGCCGCGTCATCAGCGAGGTGATGCGCTCGACGCCGCTCACCAGCCGGTGCACGTAGGCCGTGGCCCCGAGTGCGATCAGCCCGCACACCAGCGTCAGCAGCAGCAGCCCGGTCTGGCCCGAGGCCACGGCCCGCGACACGCCCTCGCTGCGCGCATCGGCCGTGCGGCGCAGCGTGTCGACGTGGCGCGAGACCTGCTCGCTCAGCTCGTCGGCATTGGTGCGGGTCAGCAGGATCAGCGCGGCGCTGCGGTTGTCCAGGCCGATCTGCTCGCGGCGCAGGCGCAGGATGCCGGCCGGGCCGATCGACAGCTCGCGCAGCGTGGCGCGGAACACGTCGCCCAGGCCGGCGTAGGCGGCGCGCCGGTCGGCCGCGAGCAGCAGGGCCTCGACGTCGGCCTCGAGCCGCCCGAGCGTGGCCGGGGTGTCCACGCTCGCGCCCAGCACCAGGCTGGACCACACCTGCGTCAGCACCGGGTCGCCGTTCCGCGGCGGCGCGCCGCGCGCATGCAGCCGGGTGCCGATGTCCTCCAGCCGCTCCATCTGCGTCTGCAGCCGTTGGCGCACCTGCTGGCGCAGCTGCGTCAGCTCGGCCAGCCGCATCACGTTGCTGTCGCCGCGCTCGATCAGCGGCGCGAGCACGGCCTTCAGCCGGCTCTGCCCGTCGAGTTCGCCCGAGCGCTGGCGGATCTCGCTGATCAGGCCGCGGGCCAGCGTGGCGTTCGCGTCCAGGCTCTCCGGCGTGCGCGAGTCGGCCAGGTTGGGCGCCGTCGCTGCGAGCCGCGTGGTGCGTTCGGCCAGTTCCAGCGCCTGCGCGATCTGCGGCAGCACCTCGTCCTGGTACGCGTCCAGCTCGTGCTGGGTGCGCTGCATGCCGCGCCAGCCGACGGCGGCCAGGGCGATCGCCGCCGCGAGCAGCAGCACGAAGGCCGCCATCAGCCGCACGCGCACCCGCTGCGCGCGCGGCCCGAGGCCGGGCCCGACCGCGTCAGCCGGGACGGCCATGGCCGCGGGACACCGGCTCGGCGAAGACGTAGCCCAGGCCGCGCTCGGTGCGGATGTAGCGCGGGTGCCGGGGGTTCGGCTCGATCTTGCGCCGCACGCGCAGGATCAGCACGTCGACGCTGCGGTCGAAGACCTCGGTCTCCAGGCTGCGCGTGTGCTCCAGCAGCTGGTCGCGCGTCCAGACCTTGCCCGGCTGGGCGACGAAGGCCTCGAGCAGCCGGAATTCCGCCGGCGTCAGCGGGCAGGGCGCCCCGCCGGCATCGCGCAGCTCGCGCTCGTGCAGGTCCAGCGTCCAGTCGCCGAAGTGCAGCAGGCTGTCGTCGTGGGCAGGGAGCGGCGCCGGCGCGGGGCCCTCGGGCCGGGTGCGCCGCAGCACCGCGCGCACATGCGCCAGCAGCTCGCGCGGGCTGAAGGGCTTGACGAGGAAGTCGTCGGCCGCGAGCTCGAGCAGCAGCACGCGGTCCATCTCGTCGCTGCTGCCGCTGATCATCACGATCGGCAGGTTCGCATGGCGCTCGCGCAGGCTGCGCGCGAGCGCCAGGCCATGCTCGTCCTTCAGCCGCAGGTCGAGCAGCACCAGGGCGTGCGGCGCGGCCGCCAGCGCGGCCTGCATCTGGGCGCCGTCCGCCGCACCGCTGACGTCGAAGCCGGCCTGCGTCAGCGCATCGTCGAGCGAGGCGCGCAGGTCGGCGTCGTCATCGACGACCAGGATGCGGGGGCGGGAGGCAACGGCGGCGGACGGCATGGGCAGGCTCGCAACGGCAAGCCCGCAAGTTTGCACCGGGCGCGCCCCGGGGTTTACCCCAGCTTCGCGTGGCCGGTGAAGCGCGCCTCGCTCTGCTTGCGGAACTCCTTCGGCGTCATCCCCTTGATCTCCAGGAAGCGCCGGTTGAAGTTGGCCACGTTGTTGAAGCCCGCGTCGTAGCAGACGTTGGTGATGTAGCGGTCGGTCTCCATCAGCAGCTGGCAGGCCCGGGTCACGCGCAGGCGGTTGACGAAGTCGGTGAAGGTGTTGCCGGTGGCGCGCCGGAAGTAGCGCGAGAACTGGCTCTCGCTCATGCCCACGCGCCGGCTCAGCTCGGCCATCGAGAACTGGCTCGCGCTGTTCTCGGTGATGTAGTCGACGATGGCGCTGATCTGCGCCAGCGAGGTGTCGTCGTCGAAGCTCTGCAGCGGCATGCTCGACAGCAGCCGGTAGTCGGTGCATTCCGACAGCTCGCCCAGGAATTCCAGGAACTCGGTGAAGCGCTTCAGCCCGTGCAGGCTGCGGATGCGCACGAGCCGCTCGCGGGCCCGGTCGCTCATGCCGAAGAACTCGATGCCGTGGCGCGCCCGCTCCAGCAGCGGCAGCACGTCGCGCAGGTCCGGGATCAGCTCGGTGGCGCGGCGCAGCGGCTCGTCGGAGAACTGCAGCACCACGTCGCGCAGCGGCACGCCTTCGGCCGGGATGTCGGTGGACACCCAGTTGTGCGGCAGCCGCGGGCCCGTCAGCACCAGGTGCCCCGGCTCGAAATGCCCGATGTAGTCGCCCACGAAGACCTTGCCGCGCGTCTCGATGATGAGGTGCAGCTCGTATTCCTCGTGGTAGTGCCAGCGCACCAGCGGGTTGGGCACGCCGTGCTCCAGGCAGCGCACGTATCCGTAGGTCCCCTCGGGCTCGTAGCCGAGGTTGGCGTCGCGCACGAAGTCGTGCTCGAGTTCGGGGCTGCGGATGCGGTTCGTGGTCATGGTCGTCAGCGCGGCGATGAGGACTGATTTTCCTTCAGGAACTGCTTCACTTCGGCGTGCGCCTGCCGCAGCGCGGCCACGAGGCGCGGCTCGCCGGCGAGCGGCCCCCACAGCAGCGGGTCGCGGCTGAAGGCGTCCAGCGGGTCGGCGCTCTCGAAGATCGCGTGCGCGGCCGCCGCGTCCATGCCCTGGTCCTGGTACGCGTAGCTCAGCGCGCCGCGGTGCCACAGGCCCAGGAACTCGAAGAACAGCGCCGGCAGCTTGGCCACCTTGGCGATGGAGGCGCCGCGCGCGAGGCATTCGCGGAAGGTCGGCCACAGGAAGCCGGAGATCTTGGCGTAGCCGTCCATCGCGACGCGCTGGTTGGTGTCGCGCAGGTAGGGGTTGCTGAAGCGGTCGATCACCACGTCGCGGTAGGCGGCGAGGTCCAGCGGATACGGCTTCTGCGACGACTCCAGCGACGGGATCACGTCGTCGGTGACGTAGTCGAACGCCATCCGTCGGATCGCCGGGTGCGCCACGTCCTCGTGGATGTACTGGAAGCCGAGCAGCGTGCCGGCCCAGGCGAAGCAGCTGTGGCTCGCGTTCAGGATGCGGATCTTCGCCTCTTCGTAGGGCAGCACCGACGCCACCATCTCGGCGCCGGCCTTCTCCCAGGCCGGGCGGCCGTTGATGAAATGGTCCTCGATCACCCACTGGATGAAGCGTTCGCCCATCACGGGCGCGCCGTCGTCGAGGCCGGTGGCGGCCTTCACGCGCGGCGCGATGTCGGGCAGCGGGCGCGGCGTGATGCGGTCGACCATGTCGTTCGGCGAGCTGGTGTTCACCTCCACCCAGGCGCGCAGGTCGGTCTCGCCGCGGCGCGCGAGGAAGTCGAGGAAGCCGGCGCGGAAGCGCTCGCCGTTGCTGCGCAGGTTGTCGCAGTTGAGCAGCGTCACCGGGCCGGCGGCGCGGCGGCGGCGCTCGCCGAGGATCGCGGCCATCGCGCCGTAGATGGTGCTTCGCGTCGTGCCGGCGAGGTCGCTCGCCAGGTCGGCGAAGCTGTCGTCGAGGCGGTCGTGCTCGTCCAGGTAGTAGCCGGCCTCGGTGACGGTGAACGAGATGATGCGCGTCGCCGGGTCGGCGCCGATCTCGACCAGGCCGGCGAGGTCGGGCGTCCAGGGCACGATGCGGCGGATCGCGGTGATGCGCTCGTAGAAGCGCTCGCCGGCGGGCGACACCGTCTCCAGCGTGTAGGCGCCGCCCTGGGCCTGGAGGGCGGCGATGGTGTCGGCCATGTCGGCGCGCAGGTTGCCGCCGGCGATCTGCCAGCCGGTGTCGCCCTGGTCGATCAGCTTCTGCAGGTAGACGGCCTGGTGGGCGCGGTGGAAGGACCCCAGGCCGAGGTGGAGGATGGTGAGCGGTGCGGTCGTGGTCATGGTCATGCGGCTTGCTGCAGGGGTCGCAGCGTCCGTCCCTGGGCGTCGAAGAGGTGGAGCGCGGTGGCATCGAAGCCGACGCCGACCGTGTCGTCGGGCTTGAGCGTGGTGCGTTCGGCCTGCCGGGAGACCAGCGCGACGTCGTTGCCGACGCGGATGTGGATCAGCGTGTCGGAGCCGAGCGACTCGATCAACTCGACGCGGCCCGGCAGGCCGGTGCCGGGGGCGCCGACGCGCACGTACTCCGGGCGCACGCCGACCGAGCCGTCCGGCGGCAGCCGGCCGGCGGCCAGCCGGGCGAGCTCGGGCAGGGCGGCGGCGGTCACCACGTTCATCTGCGGCGTGCCGATGAACTGCGCGACGAACTGGTTGGCGGGGTGGTCGTACAGCTCCAGCGGCGAGCCGACCTGCTCGATCAGCCCGTCGCGCAGCACCACCACGCGGTCGGCCAGCGTCATGGCCTCGACCTGGTCGTGGGTGACGTAGATCGTGGTCGCGCCCAGGTCGCGGTGCAGGTTGGCGATCTCGACCCGGGTCTGTCCGCGCAGCGCGGCGTCCAGGTTGGACAGCGGCTCGTCGAACAGGAACACCTTGGGCGCGCGCACGATGGCGCGGCCGATGGCCACGCGCTGGCGCTGGCCGCCGGAGAGCTCCTTGGGCGTGCGCTGCAGGTACTGCGTGAGGTTGAGGATCTTCGCGGCGCGTTCCACCTTCTGCTGGCGCGTCGCGACGTCGACCTTGGCGAGCTTGAGGGCGAACGACATGTTGTCGAACACCGTCATGTGCGGGTAGAGCGCGTACGACTGGAACACCATCGCGAGGTCGCGCTTGGCGGACGGCACCTGGGTGATGTCGCGCCCGTCCAGGTGCAGCGAGCCCTGGGTGGTGGACTCGAGGCCGGCGATCAGGCGCAGCAGCGTCGACTTGCCGCAGCCCGAGGGGCCGACGAAGACGACGAACTCGCCCTTCTCGATCTGCAGGTCGATGCCCTTGATGGTGCGCACCGTCCCGAACTCCTTGACGATGCCCTTGAGTTCAAGGAATGACATGTGGTTCTCCTTACTTGACGGCGCCAAACGTGAGGCCCTGGACGAGTTGCTTCTGGCTGAACCAGCCGAAGACGATGATGGGCGCGATGGCGAGCAGCGAGGCCGCGGACAGCTTGGCCCAGAACAGGCCTTCCGGGCTGGAGTAGGACGCGATCAGCGCCGCCAGCGTGCCGGCATGGGCCGAGGTGAGGTTGAGCGACCAGAAGGCCTCGTTCCACGACAGCACCAGGCACAGCAGGCCGGTGGAGGCGATGCCGCCCATGGTCAGCGGCAGGATCACGTGGCGGAACTCGTCCCACACGGTCGCGCCGTCCAGCCGCACCGCCTCGAGGATGTCGTTGGGCACCTCCTTGAAGGCGCTGTAGAGCATCCACACCATGATCGGCAGGTTGGACAGCGTGAAGACGATGATGAGCGCCGGCAGCGAATCCAGCATGCCGCTGGTCTGCGCCATCACGTACACCGGCACCAGCGCGCCGACCGCCGGCATCATCTTGGTCGACAGCATCCACATCAGGATGTCGCGCGTGCGCTTCGTGCGGAAGAAGGCCATCGAGTAGGCCGCGGGGGCGGCGATCAGCAGGCCGAGGATCGTCGACACCACGCTGGTGACGAGCGAGTTCTTCGCGTAGAGCAGGTAGTCGCTGCGCTGCTGCACCTCGGCGAAGCTGGACAGCGTGGGCGTGAAGATCAGCTGCGGCGGGACGGCGATGGCCTGCATCTCGGTCTTGAAGGCGGTCAGGCCGAGCCACAGCAGCGGGAAGAACAGCAGCAGCGCGATGCCCCACGCGAAGACCGTGCGGACGATCGGGAAGCCGTTGGGGTAGGGGGTCGAGGTCATGGCGTCAGTCCAGGTTCTTGCCGACCATGCGGATCAGGAAGACGGCCGCGATGTTGGCGAGGATCACGGCGAACAAGGCGCCGGCGGACGCCACGCCCACGTCGAAGTTCATCAGCGCCTGCTTGAAGATCAGGAACGCGAGGTTGGTGCTCTCGTTGCCCGGGCCGCCGCCGGTGGTGGTGAAGATCTCGGCGAACACGCTCATCAGGAAGATCATCTCGATCATCACGACGACGGCGATGGAGCGGCCCAGGTGCGGCAGCGTGAGGTACCAGAACTGGTGCAGGGCGTTCGCGCCGTCCATGCGGGCCGCCTCCATCTGCTCGCGGTCGAGCGACTGCAGCGAGGTGATGAAGATCAGGCAGGCGAAGGGCAGCCACTGCCAGGACAGCATGACGATCACCGAGGCGAGCGGCAGGTCGGTCATCCAGTCCACCGGCTGCGCGCCGAAGAAGTGCCAGACATGCGCCAGCACGCCGTAGATGGGGTTCATCATCATGTGCTTCCACAGCAGCGCATTGACCGTGGGCATGACGAAGAAGGGCGAGATCAGCAGCACGCGCACGATGCCTTGACCGGGGAAGGGCTCGTTGACGAGCAGGGCGAGGCCCACGCCCAGCACGACGGTGATGACGATCACCGCGCCCAGCAGTTCGAGCGTCTGCAGCACCGCCGGCCAGAAGTCCGGGTCGGTGATGAAGTAGTGGAAGTTCTCGAGCCCGACGAACGTCTTCTCGCCGGGCTGCATCAGGTTGTAGTGCACCAGCGAGAACCAGATGGTCATCACCAGCGGGACGATCATCCACAGGAACAGCGTGGTGACCGCCGGCGCCATCAGGGCGCGGGGCAGGAATCGGGTCATGACATGAACCTCAATCAAGGGGGCCGGAGCGGGCGGGCCGAGCGCCGGGCCGCCCCAAGCCGGCCCGCATCCCCTCGGGGGATCGGTCGACGTACCCGTCGACCGAGGGGCCGTCATTTCACTTTTTGTAGTAGCCGCCCTTGGTCATTTCACGCTCGGCCGCGGTCTGCGAGGTCTTCAGGGCCTGGTCGACGGTGACCTTGCCCGACAGGGCCGCGCTCATCTGCTGGCCGACCGCGATGCCGATCGCCTGGAACTCCGGGATCGCCGCGTACTGCACGCCCACGTACGGCGACTTCGGCAGCGTGCTGTCGTTCGGGTTGGCGCTGTTGATGGCCTTCTGCTCCTCGACCGCGAACTTGGCGACCTTCTGGAACTCGGGATTCGCATAGGTCGACTTGCGCGTGCCGGTCGGCACGGCATGCCAGCCGGCGTCCTTGGCGATGAGGGCGATGTAGTCCTTGGACGTGGCCCAGGTGATGAACTTCTGCGCGGCGTCGGCCTTCTGCGACGAGGCCGGGATCGCCAGGTTCCACGACCACAGCCAGTTCGCGCCCTTCGGCGTGACGGCCTGCGGCGCCTGCACGAAGGCGACCTTGTCGGCCACCTTGGACTGCTTCGGGTCGCTGACGAACGAGGCCGCGATGGTGGCGTCGATCCACACGCCGCACTTGCCCTCGTTGAACAGCGCCAGGTTCTCGTTGAAGCTGTTCGCCGAGGCCCCCGGCGGGCCGTACTTCTTCATCAGGTCGACGTACTGGCCGATGGCGTCCTTCCACGGCTTGGTGTCGATCTGCGGCTTCCACGACATGTCGAACCACTGGCCGCCGTAGGTGTTGACCATGGTGGTCAGGAAGGCCATGTTGTCGCCCCAGCCCGGCTTGCCGCGCAGGCACAGGCCATACACGCCCTTGGCCGGGTCATGGATCTTGGAGACGATGTCGGCCATCTGCGCCCAGGTCGGGTTGGCCGGCATGGTCAGCCCCTTGGCCTTGACCAGGTCGTCGCGGTACATGGTCATCGAGCTCTCGCCGTAGAACGGCGCGGCGTACAGCTTGCCGTCCAGCGACAGGCCGCTGCGGATCGCCGGCAGCAGGTCGTCGACGTCGTAGGCGGCATCGGTCTGGATCTCCTTGAGCCAGCCCTTCTTGCTCCAGATCGGCGCCTCGTACAGGCCGATGGTCATCACGTCGAACTGGCCGCCCTTGGTCGCGATGTCGGTCGTGACACGCTGGCGCAGCACGCCTTCTTCCAGCGTCACCCACTTCAGCGTGATGCCCGGGTTGGCCTTCTCGAAATCCTTGGTGTGCTTCTGCATCTCGATCATGTGGCCGTTGTTCACGGTCGCGATCACGAGATCGGTGGCTCCGGCGCTGGTCGTCGCCGCGAGGGCGCCCAGGGCACCCAGGGCCAGAACCACAGCAGTCTTGCGTGTCATGTGTGTCTCCTCATTGGGGGGAATGCTTGCGCGATGTGCTGCCACAACCGCAGCCGCAACGATAGGCGTATGCGGTTGTGGGAATTTGTACGAACGCCGTCAGAAGCTGTACTTTCTTGCGTCGAAATCCCGGGGTTTTCCTGGATTTGCGGGAGAGCGGTTGTGTTGAGATGCGTCGGATCGGCCCCATGTGGGCCGTTCCCGCCGCTGAAACAGGCTTCCGCCATGTCCTTTCCCCTCACCCCCGTGGTCCTGCTGGCCGTCCTGCACGGCTACATCGGCGCGCGTCTCCTGCCGGTGCTGCCGGCGCCCTGGGCGGCGGTGGGGGTCGGGCTGCTGCTGGGATTGCTGCTGCTGGTGCTGTCCGCCGCGAGCCCGATCCTCGGGCGGCGCGCGGCCACCGGCGTGCTCGCCTGGGCCGGGCTGATCGCGATGGGCTTCTTCTCGACCCTGCTCGTGCTGACGCTGGCGCGCGACGCGGCGCTGCTGCTGTGGGGCGGGTGGAACCTGGCGAGCGACGCCGGGCCGATCCCCGCGCGGGCGCTCGAGCTGTCGGCGCTCGCGGTGCCGGGCCTGGCCGCGCTGGCGAGCCTGCTGGGCCTGTTGAATGCGCGGCGCCGGCCCGGGGTGCGGCGGGTCGACGTGCCGATCGCGGACCTGCCGCAGGCGCTGGAGGGTTTCACGCTGGTGCAGATCAGCGACCTGCACGTGGGACCGACGATCCGCAAGGATTTCGTCGATCGCGTGGTGGAGGCTGCGAATGCGCTCGAGGCGGACGTGGTGGCGCTGACGGGCGACCTGGTCGACGGCCGCGTGCCGGAGCTGGCCGAGCACACCGCGCCGCTCGGCCGGCTGCAGGCGCGGCACGGGGTGTTCGCGGTGACCGGCAACCACGAGTACTACTCCGGCGCGGCGGCCTGGGTGGCCGAGCTGCGGCGGCTGGGCATCACGGTGCTGATGAACGAGCACCTGCTGCTGCGCCACGGGGGAGGGCGGCTGCTGCTGGCGGGGGTCACCGACTACACGGCGCATCATTTCGATGAGTCGCACCGCAGCGACCCGGTGCGCGCCCTCGGCAAGGCTTCGGCCGAGGCGGGCGCGCGGGTGCTGCTCGCGCACCAGCCGCGTACGGCCGCCGAGGCGGCGAAGGCGGGCTTCGACCTGCAGCTGTCGGGGCACACGCACGGCGGGCAGTTCCTGCCGTGGAACCTGTTCGTGCCGCTGCAGCAGCCGTTCGTGGCCGGGCTGCACCGGCTGGGGCGGCTGTGGGTGTACGTGAGCCGCGGGACCGGCTACTGGGGGCCGCCGAAGCGGCTCGGCGCGCCGTCCGAGATCACGCAGGTGCGGCTCGTTCGCGCGTAGCCCGGATGCCCATCCGGGGATTGGCGGTCGCTTGGTGCGGCGGACGCTCCCGGATTGCGCTGCGCTCCATCCGGGCTACGGGGCTGCGGTCAGGAGCGGTGATCGGCGGGGCCGCGCGGGCTGGATTTGCCGGAACTCTTCGGATGCGCCGCCGGCCGTTCCAGGCCGGCGTGATCCCGTGGATCGCGCGACGGGCCTTCCGCGCGGCGGCGTCGCGCTTCCGATCGTTCTGAACTCTGCAGCATGGTCACTCCTGCGGGCACCGACCCGCAGCGGAGTCGGGCAATCGACGTGCCCGGCGACTTCAGCGCCCTTCCGACAGGCGCCCGAGCACCAGCCGCGCCGTCGACAGGTTGGTCGCGCAGGGCACGTCGTGCACGTCGCAGGCGCGGACCAGCGCATTGATGTCGGGCTCGTGCGGCTGGGGCGTCATCGGGTCGCGCAGGAACACCACGAGGTCGATCTCGCCCTGGGCGAGCTTCGCGCCGATCTGCAGGTCGCCGCCCAGCGGGCCGCTCAGCATGCGCTGCACCGCGAGCCCCAGCTGGTCCTGCAGCCGACCCCCGGTGGTTCCGGTGGCGCACAGCGTGCAGCCCTGCAGGAAGGCCTGGAACTCCCGCGCCAGCTCGACCATCGTGTCCTTCTTGTGGTCGTGGGCGATGAGGGCGATGCGAAGCGGGGTGGCGGTCATGGGGGGCAGCAGGGAGGTGGGTGGTCGATCCTACCCGGCCCGTCGCCGATTCAATGGGGTTTGCGGGGGCGGCGGAAGGACTTGGGCCGGTAAACGTTGCCGTCCCATTCGCCGGCCTTCGCCCGCTCGATCGCATCGCGCGCCGCCCGCCGCGCCGACGGCCAGCGCCAGGCCGTGAGTCCCCCCCGGCGCAGCGCGAACCACATCCGCTGCATCGCGAAATCGAACTGCAGCCGGCGCCGCACGCCGACCATCAGCCGCACCAGCAGGACCACGCAGATCGCCAGCACCACGCCGGCCAGGATTGTTTGAAACACGGGATGACTTTGATTCGAGCCAGACGCCGGATGCCATGGTAGCCAGTGGCGCTCAACCCTGCGCGCGTCCCGGGGCCCTCGTTCGCGGGATGCGTGGATTGTTGCCGGCGCTGCCTGCCGGCGCGAGCGCGGCGCGGCAGTGCTCGATGAACGCCCGCAGCTTGGGCGGCAGCTGGCGACGGTTCGGGTAGTAGAGGTGGAAGCCCGGCTGCGTCGGCCAGGTGCGCGGCAGCACCGGCAGCAGCCGGCCATCCGCCAGCGCCGGCGCGACCTGGCGCTCGAAGGTGTAGGCGATGCCCAGGCCGTCGATGGCCGCGTCCATCATCGACAGGCTGTCGCTCACCGTCAGCCGGCCCTCCACCTTGACCTCCACCCGCCGCGTACCGCGCATCAGCTCCCAGCGGTAGATCGCGCCGCTGGTGGGGAAGCGGTAGCGGATGCAGTCGTGGCCGCGCAGCGCATCCAGGCTCTCAGGCAGGCCGTGCCGCGCCGCGTAGGCCGGCGAGGCGACCATGCAGGTGCGCTCGTGCGGCGTCAGCGGGGCCGCCACCATGTCGCGCTGCACCGATTCGCCCAGCCGCACGCCGGCATCGAACCCGCCGGCCACGATGTCGACGAAGCCGTCCTCGAGCGCCAGCTCCACCTGCACCCCGGGGTGTGCGGCCAGGAAGCCCGGCAGCAGCGGCCGCAGCAGCACCGCGTGCACGACGTGCGGGGCGTTCAGGCGCAGCACGCCATGGGCGCCGCTGCTGTCGTCGCGCAGCGCCGCCTGGGCCTCCTCCAGCTCGGTCACCGCGGGCGCGACGCGCGCCAGGAAGCGCCCGCCCGCCTCGGTCAACCCGACACTGCGCGTGGTGCGGTGCAGCAGCAGCACGCCCAGTCGCGCCTCCAGCTGCCGGACCGCCTGGCTCAGGGCGGGCGGCGTCACCTCCAGCGCCGCCGCGGCTGCGGTGAAGCTGCGCTTCTGCGCGACCGCGACGAAGGCCACCAGGCCGTCCAGCTGCGTCAGTTTCATTGTGAAGATCCTCTACATGCTTCACGAAGATTATGGTGGTTTATCCATCGAATGAAGCTGCCTAGAGTTCGCTCCATCGCAACCCCTTCCTTCGGAGAACGACCCATGGACAGCAAGCAAGGCGCACAAGCGGCCGACGGCATGGACGCCACCTTCACCCTCGGCCGCAGCGGCCTGCGCGTGAGCCGGTTGTCGCTCGGCGCGATGACCTTCGGCACCGAATGGGGCTGGGGCTCCGACCGGGCGGCGACGCAGCGCATCTTCGACCAGTACGTCGATGCCGGCGGCAACTTCATCGACACCGCCGACGTCTACACCAACGGCACGAGCGAGCGCTGGCTGGGTGAGTTCGTGCAGGCGCGCGGCCTGCGCGACCAGCTCGTGCTGGCGAGCAAGTTCAGCTTCAACCTCGGCGAGAAGAACGGCAACATCGGCGGCAACGGGCGCAAGAACATCCTGCGCGCGGTCGAGGGGTCGCTGAAGCGCCTGGGCACGGACTACCTCGACCTGTACTACCTGCACGCCTGGGACCAGGTGACGCCCGCCGAGGAGGTGATGCGCACGCTGGACGACCTGGTGCGCGCCGGCAAGGTGCGGCACATCGGGCTGTCGGACGTGCCGGCCTGGTATGCGGCGCGGGCGCAGACGCTGGCCGAGTGGCGCGGCTTCGAGCCGGTGTCGGCGCTGCAGCTGCAGTACTCGCTGGTCGAGCGCAACCTGGAGCACGAGTACAGCCGGCTCGCGACCGAGCTGGGCATGGGCATCACGGTGTGGAGCCCGCTCGCGAGCGGGCTGCTGTCGGGGCGCTACCGGGCCGACACGCCGGCCGACGGCCGGCTGGCGGCGATGAAGGACAACGGCAACCCGGCCTTCCAGCACCTGACCGAGCGCAACTGGAAGATCGTGGCCGAGCTGGACCGCGTGGCCCGCGAGATCGACCGGCCGATGGCCCAGGTGGCGCTGAACTGGGTGGCGAACCGGCCGGGCGTCGCGAGCGTGATCGTCGGTGCGAGCAAGCCGGAGCAGCTGGCGGTGAACCTGGGGGCGCTGGATTTCGTGCTGCCGCCCGAGCTGGCGACGCGGCTCGACGAGGCGAGCCGCCCGGTGACGCCCTTCCCGTACTACTTCTTCACCAACGCGATGCAGGGGATGATGTACGGCGGTGCGACGGTGGGCGACAAGCCGGCCGGGTACCGTGCGCCGGTGCGCGTCAGCGGCTCGGGCAGCGGCGTCGACTGATCACTTCAATTTCCAGCGCTCGTCGCTCATGGGTTCGAGCGACCAGTCGGCCTCGACGCCCGCCTTCTGCGCCGCGCTGATCTTGCGCGCCACCAGCATCGCGCAGTTGCGCAGGTTGTCGAGGTCGCGCTTGCGCAGCGCGTGGTTCGGGGCGGCGCTGTAGCAGCACAGCGTGCCGTAGGTGCTGCCGTCGGGCAGCACGATCGGCGTGCTCAGGTGGGCGCCCACCCGGATGTCGACCGGCGGCAGGCCGATGTCCTTCGCGATCGCCGACGCATCCGGCACCAGTTCCGGCATGCGCCCGTCGACCACCCGCTTGCAGTAGCTCTCTTCCAGCGGGTTGCCGTCGCCCGGGGCCATCGGCGGGTTCTCGCCCTCGACGAAGCGGAAGACCCGCTTGCCGTCGATGAACTCCGACACGAACACCACGTCCATGTCCAGCCGGTCGCGCAGCGTGCGCAGCACCGCGGTGACCGCCTGGTCGATGGGTGCGTCGGCGCTGTCGGCGGTGGCCACCAGCAGCTCGGAGATGATCACCGACAGCTCGTCGGGCTTGAAGGCGTGGTCGTACATCGTCATGCCCGCCACTGTAGCCATGTTTCAAAAATGACAACGGCGGCAGGGTGTGTCGTTCATCTTCGAAATCTGCCGGCGCGAGAGCCTCGCTGTAATCCGCTCCCAAGGACCGGACCAGGTCCTGCCACTCACTGGATGGAGACAACGATGACCTCACGACGCCTGATCCTGGCGCTGGCTGCGGCCGGCTTTCTTTCGCTCGCGGCCGGCGCGAACGCCGCCACCCTGAAGATCTCCTGCGGCGCGGTCGGCCAGGAGCTCGAGCTGTGCAAGAGCGCGGCCGAGGCCTGGGCGAAGAAGGCCGGGCACACCGTCGAGGTGGTGTCCACGCCGAACGACGCCAGCGAGCGCCTGGCGCTGTACCAGCAGGTGCTGGGCTCGCAATCCGACAAGATCGACGTGTTCCAGGTCGACGTGGTCTGGCCCGGCATCCTGGGCTCGCACTTCCTGGACCTGAAGCCCTACACCAAGGGGGTCGAGAAGAGTCACTTCCCCTCGATGGTGGCGAACGGCAGCGTGCAGGGCAAGCTGGTGGCCATGCCCTGGTTCATCGACGCCGGCCTGTTGTATTACCGCAAGGACCTGCTGGACAAGCACGGCCTGAAGGTGCCCACCACCTGGGAGCAGCTGACCGAGACGGCCCAGAAGATCCAGTCGGCCGAGCGTGCCGCCGGCAACGACAAGATGTGGGGCTATGTGTGGCAGGGGCGGGCCTACGAGGGGCTGACCTGCAACGCGCTGGAATGGGTGTCGAGCTATGGCGGCGGCACCATCGTCGACACGGCGGGCAAGGTGTCGGTGAAGAACCCGGCCACCGCGAAGGCGCTGGCGATGGCGGCGTCGTGGGTCGGCACGATCTCGCCGACGGCGGTGCTGAACTACGCCGAGGAGGAGTCGCGCGGCGTGTTCCAGGCCGGCAATGCGGTGTTCATGCGCAACTGGCCGTATGCCTGGTCCCTGGCGCAGCGCGACGACAGCCCGATCAAGAACAAGGTCGGCGTCGCGGTGCTGCCCAAGGGCGGCGAGCAGGGCTCGAACGCGGCGGCGCTGGGCGGGCAGCAGCTGGCGGTGTCGAAGTACTCGAAGAACGCGGCGCTCGCGGCGGACCTGGTGATGTACATGACGAGCGCCGAGGTGCAGAAGGAGCGCGCGTTGAAGGGCTCGTTCAACCCGACGGTGTCGACGCTGTACCAGGACAAGGACGTGGTGGCGGCGAATCCGTTCATGAGCCAGCTCGCCGGGACCTTCGCGAGCGCCGTGCCGCGGCCGGCGACGGTGACGGCGTCGCGCTACAACCAGGTGAGCAACGAGTTCTGGAATGCGGCACACGAGGTGCTGTCGCGGAGCGCGAAGCCGGACGAGGCGGTGGCGAAGCTCGACCAGCGTCTCAATCAAATTGGTCGCGGTGGCCGCTGGAATTGACCGACGATCCCTGGATTCCATCCGGGCTACGGGAGGGTTCATGTCCGGCTTGACTCGCCAACGCACGCGTTGGGCGTGGTGGATGCTCGTGCCGATGCTGGCGGTGCTGCTGGCCGTCGCCGGCTGGCCGCTCGCACGCACGCTGTGGTTCAGCCTCACCGATGCCTCGCTCGCGCACCTCGGCGAGTGGAAGTTCATCGGCCTGGACAACTACGGCGGCGAGTACGGCGTGCTGCGCGACCCCGACTGGTGGCGCGCCGTGCTCGTCACCGGCGCCTTCGCGCTGCTGTCGGTCTCGCTCGAGACGGTGCTCGGCCTCGGCGTCGCCCTCGTCATCAACCAGCCCTCGCGCCTGCGCACGCTGCTGCGCGCCGCGATGCTCGTGCCCTGGGCCATTCCCACCGTGGTCTCGGCACGCATCTGGAGCTGGATGCTGCACGACCAGTTCGGCGTCGTGAACCACTACCTGATGGCGATGGGCCTCGTCGCCGCGCCGTTGGCCTGGACCGCCGACCCGACGCTCTCGCTGTTCACCGTCGTGATGGTCGACGTCTGGAAGACCACGCCCTTCATGGCCCTGCTGATCCTCGCCGCGCTGCAGATGGTGCCGCTCGACTGCTACGAGGCGGCCAAGGTCGACGGCGTGCCGACCTGGCGCGTCTTCACCCGCATCACGCTGCCGCTCATCGTGCCCGGCGTGGCGGTCGCGGTGGTCTTTCGCACGCTGGATGCACTGCGCGTGTTCGACGTGATCTACGTGATGACCTCGAACAGCCGCGCCACCAAGAGCATGTCGATCTACGTGCGCGAGCAGCTGATCGACTTCCAGCAGGTCGGCTACGGCTCGGCCTCGGCGACGGTGCTGTTCTTCATGATCGCCCTCGTCACCGTCGTCTACCTGGGCGCGACGCGCCGCGGCGTCGAGGAGGCTTCCGCATGATCCCCACCCGCAGCATCGACCGCCGCACGCCGGCCATGGCGGCGCTGTACTACGCCTCGGCCGCGCTGCTGCTCTTCGTCTCGCTGTTCCCGCTGATGTACGCGGTGTCGACCTCGCTGAAGCAGGGCACGGCGCTGTTCTCGCCGGCGATTTGGCCCGAGCATCCCACCGTCGCCAACTACCTGAGCCTGTTCCGCGACCAGCCCTTCGCGCGCAACCTGCTCAACTCCGCCTTTGTCGCGGGCGGCGTGGTGGCGCTGTCGCTGGCGTTGAGCCTGCCGGCCGCCTGGGCCCTGTCGCGCGTCAGCTTCCGCGGCCGCGGCACGCTGATGCTCACCGTGCTGTCGGCCTCGATGTTCCCGCAGGTGGCGGTGCTGTCGGGCATGTTCGAGCTGGTGCAGGCGCTCGGCCTGTACGACCACCTGGGCGCGCTGCTGCTGGCCGACCTGGTGATCACGCTGCCCTTCACCGTCTGGGTGCTGGTGACCTTCATGCGCCAGCTGCCCAAGGAAGTCGAAGAGGCGGCGATGATGGACGGGCTGGGCGTCTTCACGCTGATCTTCCGCATCTTCATGCCCCTGCTCTGGCCGGCCATGGTGGCGACCGGGCTGCTCGCCTTCATCGCGGCCTGGAACGAGTTCCTGTTCGCGCTCACCTTCACCATCAGCACCGAGCAGCGCACCGTGCCGGTGGCGATCGCCCTGGTCAGCGCAGGGAATGGCTACGAGGCCCCCTGGGGCGCGATCATGGCGGCCTCGGTGATCGTCACGCTGCCGCTGATCGGGCTGGTCGTCTACTTCCAGCGCCAGATCGTGGCCGGACTGACGGCCGGTTCCGTCAAGGGCTGACACTTCTTCTTCCCGCACGACCATGACTTCACAGACCGATTGGTGGGCCGGCGCCTGCATCTACCAGATCTACCCGCGCAGCTTCCAGGACAGCAACGGCGACGGCATCGGCGACCTCGCCGGCATCACCCAGCGGCTCGACCACGTCGCCTCGCTGGGCGCGGACGCCATCTGGATCTCGCCCTTCTTCCGTTCGCCGATGCGCGACTTCGGCTACGACGTCACCGACTACTGCGACGTCGATCCGATGTTCGGCACGCTGGCGGATTTCGACGCGCTCGTCGCCAAGGCGCACGCGCTGAAGATCAAGGTGCTGATCGACCTGGTGATCAGCCACACCTCGAAGGACCACCCCTGGTTCGTCGAGAGCCGCGCGAGCCGCGACAACCCGAAGGCCGACTGGTACGTCTGGGTCGATCCCCAGCCCGACGGCTCGCCGCCGAACAACTGGCTGTCGCTCTTCGGCGGCAGCGCCTGGCAGTTCGACACGCGGCGCCAGCAGTACTTCATGCACAACTTCCTGGCCTCGCAGCCGGACCTGAACTTCCACAACCCGCAGGTGCAGGACGCGGTGCTGGACGCGGCGAAGTTCTGGCTCGAGCGCGGCGTCGACGGTTTCCGGCTCGACACCGTCAATTTCTATTTCCACGACCGCCAGCTGCGCTCCAACCCGGCGCAGCCGCGCGGGCAGTACGCGGTGGGCGTGCCGCGTGCCAACCCGTACGCCCTGCAGCGCCACCTGTACGACAAGACGCAGCCGGAGAACCTGGCCTTCCTGCAGCGCTTCCGCGCGCTGTGCGACCGCTACCCGGGGACCACGACCATCGGCGAGATCGGCGACGACAACGAGTACGCGACGCTGCGCGCCTACACCACCGATGCGCGGTTGCACATGGCCTACACCTTCAACCTGATGACCGAGCGCCACGAGCCGCGCTATGTGCACGCGGTGTTGACGGAGATGCTCGCCGAGGCAGGGGACGCCTGGGTCTGCTGGGCGCTGAACAACCACGACGTGGTGCGCGTGGTGACGCGCTGGGCCGGCCTGGGCCCGGCGGATCGCGTGGCGCCGCTGCTGGTGGGGCTGCTGGGCTCGCTGCGCGGCTCGATCTGCCTGTACCAGGGCGAGGAGCTGGGCCTGCCGGAGGCCGTGATCCCCTTCGAGCAGATCCAGGATCCGTACGGCAAGGAGATGTGGCCGGAGTTCGTCGGCCGCGACGGATGCCGCACGCCGATGCCCTGGGCGGCCGCGGCGCCGAACGGCGGGTTCACGAGCGGCACGCCCTGGCTGCCGGTGCCGCAGGTGCAGCGCGAACGGGCCGTGGATGCGCAGGCCGCGCAGCCGGCATCGGTGCTGAACCGCTACCGGGCGTTCCTGCACTGGCGCGCCACGCAGCCGTCGCTGCGGCAGGGGACGATGGCGCTGTTCCCGGCGCACGACCAGGTCGTCGCGTTCACGCGCGGCGAGGGGGCCGAGCAGCTGCTGTGCGCCTTCAACCTGTCGGACCGGCCGGCGCGGATGGCGCATGGGCTGTCGGGACGCTGGACCGCGGTCGACGGGCATGGTTTCAACGGCCGCATCGACGGCGGCGAGATCGTGCTGGATCCCCATGAGGCGCTGTTCGCACGCCGCTGATTCGTAGCCCGGATGCCCATCCGGGATCGTTCCTCATGCCTGCATCCCCGGATTGGCATCCGGGCTACGGAGACCCTCATGTCGCAGATCCAGCTTCGAAAAGTCCGCAAGAGCTACGCCAGCGTCGCGATCCTCAACGATGTCGACCTGACGGTCGAGCCGGGCGAGTTCTGCGTCTTCATCGGTCCGTCGGGTTGCGGCAAGTCGACCCTGCTGCGACTGATCGCCGGCCTGGACGACGTGAGCGGCGGCGAGATCGTGATCGACGGGCAGGTCGTCAACGAGCTGCCGCCGGCGCAGCGCAACGTGGCGATGGTGTTCCAGAGCTATGCGCTCTACCCGCACATGTCGGTGCACGAGAACATGGCCTTCGGCCTGCGCCACAACAAGCTGCCCGAGGCCGAGATCGAGCGCCGCGTGTCGGAAGCCGCCGCGATGCTGAAGCTGGAGGCGCTGCTGGACCGCAAGCCGCGCCAGCTGTCCGGCGGCCAGCGCCAGCGGGTGGCGATCGGCCGTGCGATCGTGCGCCAGCCCAAGGTCTTCCTGTTCGACGAGCCGCTGTCCAACCTGGATGCGGCGCTGCGCATCAACACCCGGGTCGAGATCGCGAAGCTGCACCGCCGGCTTGGCAACGTCAGCATGATCTACGTGACGCACGACCAGGTCGAGGCGATGACGCTGGCCGACAAGATCGTGCTGCTGCGGCCGGATGCCGCCTCGCAGGGGCGGCTGAGCGTGGCCCAGATCGGCCGTCCGCTGGACCTGTACCACCGGCCGCAGAACCGCTTCGTCGCCGGCTTCATCGGCTCGCCGTCGATGAATTTCCTGCCGGCGGTGGCGCTGGCGGGCGATGCCGCTCAGCTGGATGCCCGCTTGCCGGGTGGCATGACCTGCCGTGCCGCGGTCGACGGCGGCGGGGTGACCGCCGGCAGCCCGCTGACCCTGGGCGTGCGCCCGGAGCATGTGCTGCTGGGCCGCGGGGAGGGGCGGGGCCGGGTGAGCCACCTGGAGCACCTGGGCGAGTTCAGCTACGCCTACCTGAGCTGGCACGACGACGAGCCGCCGCTGCTGGCCAAGGTCACCGACACGTCGCTGGCGCTGGGGGACGAGGTCGCCTTCGAGTTGCCGGCGGGGCAGGTGCATGCCTTCCGGGAGGATGGCGAGGCGCTGCGGCGTACGGGTCTCCACTGAGGATCGGCGGCCACCCGACGTATCGGGACAACGGCGGGCGTATCCAAACGTGAAACCCCGGTGGAAAGACGGACTCCACCGGCGACGCCGCACGCCCATCGGTGATGTAATCGGGGGCCGATCCGGCAGACGTACCCCAGTATCACCGTCCATGCGCGTGGTTGCCGTCATCAATCGCAAGGGAGGCAGCGGCAAGAGCACGCTGGCGACCCACCTCGCCGGCTGGTGCGCGCGCCGGGGCCTGCGCGTGATGCTGGGCGATGTCGACCGCCAGCAATCGTCGCTCGCCTGGCTGAAGCGCCGGGCCGAGCAGCCGCTGGCGCAGGGCGCCCCGGTGGTCGGCTGGGCGGTCGACACGCGCAGCGTGCTGCGGCCGCCGGTGGGCATCAGCCATGTGGTGCTGGACACGCCCGGCGGGCTGCGCGAGAGCGAGCTGGCGCGGGTCGTGATGTACGCCGACATGATCGTGATGCCGGTCTGCCACTCGGTCTTCGACCGCGAATCCGCCGCGGCCTGCTACGAGGAGCTGCGCACCCTGCCGCGGGTGGCGAGCGGCCGCTGCAAGGTGGCGATGGTCGGCATGCGGCTGGATGCCCGCACCAAGGCGGCCGAGCAGATGCAGGCCTGGGCGGCCGAGGCGAACTTCCCGTACCTGGGCGCGCTGCGCGAGACGCAGGCCTATGTGCGCTGCGTGGAGCAGGGCGCGACGCTGTTCGACATGCCGGCCGCCAAGGTCGAGGCCGACCTGGCGCAATGGAAGCCGATCCTCGCCTGGGTGGACGAGGCCTGGCAGGAAGCGACCAAGGCCGACGTGATGGCCCGGGCGGCGGCGCGGATGTCGGCGCCGCACACGCCGACGGCGGCATCGGCGCCCCCGGTGCGCGCCCCGGCGCGCGTGGGCACGGCCGTGACGCGCGGCGTGCAGTCGGGCGATCCCTTCGGTCCGCGGCCGACCAACCCGCTGATCAAGACGCCGGCCGGCGAGCGCGGCATCGCGGGGCGGATCGGGCGCTTGTTCGGGTTCAAGTAGGGACGTACGTACCCGGTTTTTGATTTACCATGATGGTAAGTTTTCGGGGTGCCGCAGCCTCGCTATCTCCTGGATGACTTGCAAACCCTGGCGGCGCAGGGACGCTACCTGTTGGCCAATCGGCGCGCCGAACGCAATGCATTGAGCCTCGATTGGGGCGACGCGCAGTTCAAAGCGTTCATTGCGGGACTGCGGTCTTCTCACTACAAGGGCATGCGGCGCGCGCTGTCGATCTACGACGGCCGCGCCACCATCGATGCAGACAAGTACTGCGCGCGTTTTGACGAGGAGAATCTTCGGATGACGCCAGATCGTCGCTGCTGTGAGTTCTTCGTGGAGCTGGCCATCAGGCAGCATGGGAGCGAAGATGCGCTGCTGATCATTTCATTTCATCTGTCCTCACAGCCATGAACATCAGTGATTGCCCCGCCTGTGGATCGAAGCGGCTGGGGGTGGTCGCTCATCCGGAGGTAGTGGCGTTCAAGGGAACGCCAGTCCGGTTGCCAGCCATGCTGCGGACGGTCTGTGCCGCTTGCGGCTACTCGTTCGCCTCGCCCCTCCAACACGATGCCAATGTCGCGGCGGCCCGTGATGCACATGTGTCGCGCGGGGCCGAGGCGAAGCGTGCGAAAGGATTGCTGACTGGGGCGGAACTGCGTGGGGTGCGCGAGCGTCTGGGCCTGACCCAGCGGGAGGCGTCGGAGCTTTTCGGTGGCGGACCGGTCGCGTTCTCGAAGTATGAGAACGAGGACGTGATGCAGTCCGCGGCACTCGACAAGCTCGTAAGGGTCGTGGACCGGCTGGGTGCACCTGCGATGGCCGTGCTGCGCTCGACGGCGGGCACCGTTCAAGACACCGGAAAGGCGGACCGGGCATCGTCGAGATCGCGTCTGGGTGCTGCGCCTCTCTTGGTAGGCGGGAAATCCATCTCGATTCGTTCCGCGACCACGTTGGTCAAGAAGCGGCGGAAGAAGTCCTGATCAACCCGGCCCCAGTCCTGCGCCGCCAGCAGGCCGCCGGTACAGCAGGTCGAACTCGCTCTCGCCGACCAGCCGGAATCCGTGTCGCTGGTAGAAGCGGTTGGCGTCGCTGCCTCGCAGAGCGCCGACCTGCACCGCCAGTTCGCGGACGTCAGCGTCGTCCAGCACCGCCCGCAGCACTGCGGCGCCGATGCCCCGCCCCTGTGCGTCGGGGTGCAGGTAGAGGTGGTCGAGCAGGAGCCCGTCCGCCTGCGGCTTGAGCACCACGAACCCGACTCGCCGCCCCGCGCTGATGATGTGCCGTGTGTGCTCCGGCGCGAAGTTGGCGGCCAGCCGCTCGCGGGCGCGCACCGGGTCGAAGCGGCCGATGCGCTCCAGGCTATCGCGCATCGCGGCGATGCGCAGGTCGGCGAGAGCGTCGAAATCGCCGGCCACCGCCGGCTCGAAGTGGAAGTCCATGGGTGGCAATGATCGCATTGCGGCTACATTGCGGCCCCATGCCCGTCTCTCCCGATCCGCTGCTCGGTGACCTGCTCAAGCGCGTCTCGCGTTCGTTCTACCTGAGCTTGCGCATCCTGCCGCCCGGCATGCGCGAGCCCGTCGGCCTGGCCTACCTGCTGGCGCGGACGGCGGACACCATCGCCGACACGCCGGGCAGCCCCCCCGCGCAGCGTCTCGCGCGGCTGCAGCGCCTGCGTGCCCAGATGCGGGGCGAGACGGTCGCCGCGGCGCAGGACGATCAACAACCGATGCCGCAGGACCCGTCCGAGGCCGCGCTGATGGCAGCACTGCCCGACGCGATCGACCTGTTGGCCCGGCAGCCCGAGGCCGATGCGGCCGACATCCGCCGCGTCATTGCCACCCTCACCGACGGCATGTGCTTCGATCTGGAACGCTTCGACGCCGGCCGCCCCGGCGCCCCGATGGCCCTGCCCACGAAAGCCGAACTCGACCGCTACACCTACCTCGTCGCGGGCTGCGTCGGCGAGTTCTGGACGGACATGGCGCTGCGCCACCGGCCTGAATTGGGCGACTGGCCTCGGGCGGCCCGTGTGGCGCAGGGCGTCGCCTATGGCCAGTCGCTGCAGCTCACCAACGTGCTGCGGGATGCCGCCGAAGACCTGGCGAACGGCCGCTGCTACCTGCCCGCGGACCGGCTCGCGCCCCTGGGCCTGATCCCCACCGACCTGCTCGACCCTGGGCGTCGCGATGCGGCGCGCCCGCTGCTGCGCGAGCTCAGCGCGCAGGCCCTGGCCGGCTACCGCGACGCGGCCGCCTACGTGCTCGCCCTGCCGGTGGCGAGCCTGCGCCTGCGGCTCGCCTCGCTGTGGCCGCTGATGCTGGGCCTGGCCTCGCTCGAGAAACTGCTCGCCGCCCCCGGTTGGCTCGACCCCGCCCAGCGCGTCAAGGTGACGCGCGGCGCGGTCTACCGCATGCTGCTGCGCTCGCTGCCCACCGTGCTGTCGAATGCGGCGCTGCGGCGCTGGATCGACGGCGCACTGCAGCGCGTGGCGGCAGCACTCTCCACCCCTTCCTTGCCACGATGAGACTGCCCATGCTCCGAACCCGATGCCTGGCCCCGTTGTTCGCGCTGTCCCTCGCCCTGTCGCTTGCGGCTCCGGCTGCCATGGCCGCCGACCCGGCCGGACTCTTCAGCGGCCAGCCGCGCGCCTACACGCCCAGCAGCGGCAAGGTGGTCGGCGTCTACATGCCGAACTGGCAGCCGCCCGAGCTGCTGGACCGCGTGCCGGACGGCAACCTGACGCACATCCTGTACGCCTTCCTGCACCTCTGCGGTCCGGGCCAGCTGCCGCAGGACGCGACGGCCTGCGAGGGCAAGGCCGACTTCCAGGTCGCCGCGGCCGAGCGCGAGAAGACCTTCGATGCGGCCCTCGCCCGCTTCAAGCAGCGCGCACCGCAGCTGAAGATCCTGGCCTCGGTCGGCGGCTGGGGCGGCTCTGATCCGTTCTTCCACCTGGCCAACGACGCGGCGCGGCGCGCGGTGTTCGTCGCCTCGGCCACGCAGTTCCTCCAGCAGCACCCGGCCTTCGACGGCATCGACATCGACTGGGAGCACCCCACCTCGAACGGCAGCGCCAACGGTGTCGCGCTGGGCTCGCCGGCCGACGGCCAGGGCTACGCCGACCTGATGCAGGACCTGCGGCGCGGGCTGGATGCCCTGTCGGCGCAGACCGGCCGGCGCTACCTGCTGACCGCCGCCATCAACACCACCGAGGCGCTGGCGACGAAGGTCAACCATGCGGACGCGGCGAAGGTGATGGACCTGGTCTTCATGATGACCTACGATTTCGCCGGCGGCTGGACGCCGCCGGTGGGCCACCACACGCCGCTGAAGAGCGCGACGCCCACCTCGACCGACAGCCTCGAGGGTGCGGTGCGCGTGATGACGAAGGCCGGCGTGCCGGCTTCCAAGCTGGTGGCGGGCGTGGCCATGTACGGCCGCGGCTTCTCGGGCGTGAAGGGGCCGGGGCCGAACGGCTTCAACGGCGTGGCGCGCACCGGCGTATTCCCCGGCAAGGAGGGCGACATCACCTACCGCGAACTGGCGGCCGGCTGGCTGGGGCCGCACGGCCGCGGTGCGCCGGGCTGGCGCGTGGTGCTCGACCCGGCCACCCAGTCGTATGCGCTGTGGAATGCGCGCGAGCACCAGTACATCGGCTACGACGACCCGCGCACCGTGCTGCGCAAGGGCCGCTTCGCGGTCGACAACGGGCTGGCGGGCGTCTTCGCGTGGGAGCTGTCGCAGGACAACGGCGACATCCTCAACGCGATGAACCAGGGCGTCGGGCAGGCGCCCCGGCCCCCCGCCGTCAAACCCCTCAAACGGCCATGATGGACACGCTCTTGGTGACCAGGTAGGACTCCATCGCCTCCGGGCCGCCCTCGGAGCCGTAGCCCGAGTCCTTGACGCCGCCGAAGGGCATCTCGGCCACCGGCGCGGCCGGCTGGTTGATCCAGAGCATGCCGAGTTCCAGGCGCTGGGCCAGGACGTGGGCGGTCTTGATCGACTGCGTGAAGGCGTAGCCGGCCAGGCCGAAGGGCAGGCGGTTGGCCTCGGCGATCGCCTCGTCCAACGTGTCGAAGCCGCGCACCGCGGCCACCGGGCCGAAGGGTTCGTTGTTGAACACGTCGGCGTCCAGCGGCACGTCGGTCAGGATGGTGGGGGCGAAGAAATTGCCGCTGTTGCCGACGCGCTCGCCGCCGGTGGCGACCTTGGCGCCGCGCGCACGCGCATCGTCGACGACCTTGGCCATCGCGCCCAGGCGGCGCGCGTTGGCGAGCGGGCCGAGGGTCGTGCCGTCGGCCAGGCCGTCGCCGAGCTTGAGCTTCTCGGCGTGCTGCACCAGGGCCTTCGCGAACTCGTCCTTCAGGCGGTTGTGCACCAGGAAGCGGGTCGGCGAGATGCAGACCTGGCCGGCGTTGCGGAACTTGGCGCCGCCGGCGGCCTTGACGGCCAGGGCCAGGTCGGCGTCCTCGGCGACGATCACCGGTGCGTGGCCGCCCAGCTCCATGGTCACGCGCTTCATGTGGCGGCCGGCCAGCGCGGCCAGCTCCTTGCCGACCGGGGTCGAGCCGGTGAAGGTGACCTTGCGGATCACCGGGTGCGCGATCAGGTAGGCCGAGATCTCGGCCGGGTTGCCGAACACGAGGCCCAGCACGCCGGCGGGGATGCCGGCGTCGACGAAGGCCTTGAGCAGGGCGGCCGGCGAGGCCGGGGTCTCCTCGGGCGCCTTCACCAGGAAGGAACAGCCGCTGGCGAGGGCCGCGCCGAGCTTGCGCACCACCTGGTTGATCGGGAAGTTCCAGGGCGTGAAGGCGGCGACCGGGCCGACCGGCTCCTTGAGCACGAGCTGCTGGGCCGCGAGGTTGCGCGAGGGCACGATGCGGCCGTAGACGCGGCGGCCTTCGTCGGCGAACCAGTCGATGATGTCGGCGCCGGCCAGCACCTCGACCCGTGCCTCGGCGAGCGGCTTGCCCTGTTCCTGGGTCATCAGGCGGGCGACGGCGTCGGCCCGTTCGCGCAGCAGGCCGGCGGCGCGGCGCATCACGTTGGCCCGCTCATGGGCCGGCGTGGTGCGCCAGGCCTCGAAACCGCGCTGCGCGGCGGCGAGGGCGAGGTCCAGGTCGGCGATGGAGGCATGGGCCACGCGACCGATCACGGTGCCGGTGGCGGGGTTCAGCACGTCCAGCGTCTTGCCGCCGGCGGCGTCGACCCATTGGTTGTCGATCAGCAGGCGGGTGTCGGTGTAGGCGGTGGGGGTGTCGCTCATGGGGGCTCTCGCGGAAGTCGTCACAGCGGGATGGGGGAGGACATTGTCGGCGATGCCTGGAGGGGTTGTCCGACACGCTGGCGAAACCCCTGTGCGAGGGTCGAGCACGATCCTTGCTGAACGCGGGTTGTCGTGGTTTTGGAGGATCAGGCATGAGCCGAATCGAGGTGACCGAGAAGATTGTCGCGACCAAGGTGGCGAAGGGGCTGAAGTGGTCGGACGTGGCCGCGAAGGTGGGCTTGAGCAAGGAGTGGACGACGGCCGCGTGCCTCGGCCAGATGACGCTGACGCCGCAGCAGGCCGGCGTGGTCGGCGAGATCTTCGGGCTGAGCGAGGCCGAGCAGAAGTGGCTGTGCGTGGTGCCGTACAAGGGCTCGCTGCCGACCGCGGTGCCGACCGATCCGCTGATCTACCGGTTCTACGAGCTGGTGAGCGTGTATGGCACGACCTTCAAGGAACTGATCCACGAGGAGTTCGGCGACGGGATCATGAGCGCGATCGACTTCAAGATGGACCTGCAGCGCGAGCCGAACCCGGCGGGGGACCGGGTGAGCATCGTGATGAGCGGGAAGTTCCTGCCGTACAAGACCTATTGATGACATCCTCACGGTGGAGGATGAAAGGTGTCTTTTTATTGAGCACGGGCTTGCGGGAGCGAGCCGGCTTCAGTTAACGTGCGCCGCCGCGGTCACACCTTGACCGCGGATTGAATCGAGAGGCGCCCACGAGCGCCTTTGTGCTGGAGGGATCGCACGGGATGTCCTGTCGCTCATGCGAGCGGGAGGGTGCTCGTGCGTTCGTTGAACGAGGAGTGACGTGGTGAGGATGATGGATTTCTTTGGCGGGAGCGAATTGATGCGTCGCCTGGCATGGGTTACCAGGGGTGGCGTCCTTCGCGCGCTGTTTGTGACGGGCATCTGGATTGGGGGATCGAATGCCGGCGCGACCGAAGGGCCGGTCACTGGCTCACTGCAATCCGTGGCGGTGATCCAGGCCGATGCTCTCGGTCACAAGGCCGGTAACCTTGAGATCCAGGTCGCGGGCGGTTTCACGCTCCCGTCCGGCATGTCCTGCGATTCGAACATCATCACCACACTGAAGAGTGTCGACGCGGATATGCGGATGTTCGGCCTACTGTCCATGGCGCTGCGGGCGCAGAAGCCGGTCACCCTGTACATCACTGACAACCCGGCAGCAACCGCCTTCCCCGGGCGCTGCAGTCTGGTTGCCGTGGTGCTACAGCGTTGAGGGGATCGCGCTGCTCGTCGCGACGGAAGGCGGGAACTGTCCTCCACCCGGGGGCAGGCGCCGATGGGGGGATATTTGCCTTCCCGCCGGTCAGGCGCCTCACCGGGCACAGCACGCCGCATCAAGTGTTGACCCGGTGTCGAAGCCGGCATCCTGGTGTTGAACGGTGTCAGTTCAACGTATCCCTCTGCGTAGGCGAAGGAGGCACCTTCACCCACAGCAACGCCCCAAGGGGCCTTCCATGCGGGAAAGTGAAATGTTCCATCGATTCCTGTCCTGGCGAACGCGTGGCCCATGCAATGTCCGCCCGAGTGCAAGGTGGCCGTCGTTCCCGGTCCCGCCCCGTCCCAAACTGCCATCACTTCGGCATCAAGCAGCGGGGCCAATTTCCAATGCTCCGGGGCAGCCTGAACATTCAAGACTTCCCAGACCGTTCCCCGAACTTCCCGGGCGTGCCTGGCATGTTCCCTCAATGCGGCGGCTAGGAGCAGTGATGAGGCAACCAGCACAAGGACAATCGCTGCCGGTCGCTTGATCGTGCGGATGATCGCCGACGAGGCGCCTGTATCTGTCACTCGAAGTCCCTCCTGTTAATGGAACTGTACGATGTCGATTCGTAAACTCATTGTTGGCCTGTCAGCGGCCTTGCTTTCTTCGATTGCCGCTGCGACAACTCCGCTTGACCTCGTCAACGCCGGCTATTCGGTCTATACACAGGATCGCAATGGAGATGGCTGTCCGGATTATCTGGTGAAAGCGCCGGATCGGCTTGTGGTTCTATCTCTGGACGATGATTTTGTTTTTCCCGTCCCTGTGCCGGCGTTGGCCAAGCCGGTGCTGCTGCAATCGACCGCCGGATGCACCTACACACTCACGAATTCGCCGGACGCCTCCGTCATCAGCGCGTCAGGGTGGATCTCCTCCTCCTACCAGTTGTTGGCAGGCGATTCGGCGGGAACCGGTGGGGGCTCGCTGCTGCTGATTCCCCATGGCAACAGCGGATCCATGGTCTTCAATCTCCTGCGGGATCCGTCAACCAAGGCCTTCAGCCTGCTGCAGGTGTTGAACGCAGGTGACTTTCTTGTCGGCAGCGATGGCGTATCGGCGTCGCTGGAGTACGCGGATCCTGATGTTCGGAGCGACTTGGTGGTGCGCAATGGTTCACAGGTGCTCGGCGTGTATGCCGCTGGCGCCGACGGAAGGTTCTCAGCCGACAGCGGCAGCAATCTGGTTGCCATCACGCATGCTGTCTGGAAAACATTTCTCGAGCAATTGGCGGCCGGAAACGCGGAGACGGCTCTGACTTCCGTGTCAGTGGTCACGCAGGAAATCTTCCGAAAGGCGTTGACCTCTCCGAAGGCGGACCTGCCGGCCTTCGCTGCCTCGGTTGAGGATTTCACCATCGTGGAAGTGTCGGCCGTTTCCGTGAGTGCCGTCTTCAACATCACCACCAATGGCGAAAAATTGAACTACCTGGCCGTCTTTGGTCCGGATATGGACGGCACGTGGCGCCTCTTCTCGATGTGATCGAGCGAATGACGAATCGAATGAATAATCATCGGATTACGGCAGCACTGGCGCTGTCGCTGCTTCACGCATTGGCCTCGGCGTACGAGACGGACACGCATCGGCTCTTGACCTGCCAGGCATTGAAACGAAGTGTCGTGTTCACTGATCCCCAATTCATGACTTCGATGGGATTACCGCCGTTGGCGGCGCTGCAGGGCGCGGGCTGTGTTCCTGTGGATGGAGGAGTATCCCAGGCAAAGTTCCCAACGTACAAGGGTGAAATTCCGACTTTGGCCGACTCCATGTCTGCCCCGGATGCAATCCTCTACGGAGCGTACTTCGAGGACGTCATCAAGGCCACGATTTCCTTCAATCACTTCTTCGATCCCCAGTGGGGTGGTGGGATTGGGCGTGGCTTGACGGTTGGACCGTTCATGGGGTTGACGATTCGTGGGGTCGCATCCCCGCACTGGATCACCGAGGATGTGGCCACCTATCCAGATCAGTTCTACTCGATCACAAAGGGCCAGCAGGCCTTGTTCAATGCCTTCACGGCCTATACACCGAGTGAGCGTGCAGCTCAATTCGGATTTGCGTTCCAGTCGATCGGACATCTGGTCCACCATGTGCAGGATATGGCCCAGCCCCAGCATGTGCGTAACGAGCCGCATCTGCACGACGATGTGATACCGATTCCTAATCACCCGATCCAGCACAAGTGGGCGTTGCCGCCAGCCGAGTACGAACTGAGAACGAAGAAGCTCTTTCCCACTGCCGATAGCATGGCGGCCGTGATCGCTGCCGGCCCTGCCTACGCCGTTCCGGTGTTCTCCCGGGCGCCCGATTACTTCTCCAATGTCACACCCTATTCCGGGATGGCTGATTTCACAGCGATGAATTACGTCGCGTTCGTGGTCAACCTGGGACAGGCTGGCTACACGGCGACGTTGCGCGACGGAGCATGGGTCGTGTCCAACACGTCCCCCGAGTTCCCGCTGCCCCACGGCGTCAATGTTGATGGAACAAGCAAGAGAATCGAATTGCTGCCGGCGCCATACCAGGCAAGTGCGCCCGGCGCCAAGGCGTACTACGTTGTCGGCAACGTCTTCGATGGTGCTTCCAATACATCCAGGTATAACCAACGCCTTGCACGGGAATCTGCCCTTGGATGGGCGTTGGAGAAGGCAGGAGGGGTGCGCTTGTTCTCGGGCGGCGACGAAAATGTGTGGTCGGATGGGTACAAGATCCTGTTCCCCAGGGCTGTTGCGTTTTCTGCAGGCCTGATCAATCACTTCTTTCGTGGCAAGCTTTCATTCAGCAAATCGTCCGGCAAGGTGTGGACTATCCGCAACCTGAGCTCCTCGACAATGAGTGGGCACTTCTATGTCTACGGTGAGGAAGCGGACGGGACTCGCGCCCGGTGGCCGTCTAACACGGGGTTCGAGACCATCGTACAGAACGGAAGCCTGGACATCACCCTGGCTGATGAACCGCCGGCTTCCATCAAGAAGTTGGTGGTCGTGTTCATGGGGCAGTTGGGCAGCGAAAGTGATCGTGTCGCAGGTGTTGTCGTTCCCAACAGTCCGCCGACTTGCATTCCGCCGAAGGTTTTGCAGAACGGGCAGTGTGTCGATCCGCCGACGACACCGCCGACGCCAGCCAGCTGCAGCGGACCATTCAAGTATTCGTCCAATTTTGGCAGTCGTAGCACGGGCAGCGATTCGAAGGGACCCTATGCCGAGTACGTCCTGCAGATGGGCTCGAACGCAGGCCAGATCCAGTTCAACGGGTGGTCCCAGATCGACTTTCAGAATGGAAGCTTCCAGTTCTACGCCAACAATGCCGCGTTGATGCCATTGGGAGGCAGCAGCCTGACGGCCTGGAGCACCGGATTTGGCGGGGCCTATCCGGTCGCGTTCAGTGGCGCGACATCAACGTTCAACGCGCAATCTCTTGGAACAACGTCCGTCAGGTTGCGCATTTATTCCACCGGTGCTACTCCGAACCAATCGCAATTGGCCCTTGCCGTGTCATGTCCGGGCGGGTCGGCTGACAACCTGTCGACCACTCCGGTCATCTTCGCGGTGTCGGGAGGGAGCCAGAATTGCAATACGATCTACAAATTCAAGATTGACGGAGGGTCGATGACCTACCTCGCCTCGTCGACCGGCTCTACCTCGGCAACTTTGCCTTACGGTGTTCGCCAGGTGGTCATCACGGACTACACGTATTCGGGTCCCGCGTGTACCCAGGGCGGGCCAGGCAGTTTGGTGTATCGGAACGGCGTGACCGGGAACAATACGGTCATCCCGGACGGCCTCAATATTCCGCGGTCCATCGTGATCAGGTGACGAACCTGGTCTCTGTGTGCCGCAATGCCAGTGCGAGACCGGTGGCGGCGCGGTCCAGTAGGAATGCAATTAACGCCGGCGGACGGCGACTGCGCTTTGAAAGCTCAACCGCGCATGGATCGCAAACTACTCGACCCGGTCGCACTGGTCGATCTCGCAATGGCCACTCGAGCCACGGCCGGTCACGTAGACGGTGGCGGTGCGCTTTCCCATAGCGTACATCATCAGGACCGTGGAAATTGGCACAAAGCGGACGATGTCTCGAACCGATGTGTTTCCTGGACGAAGAAATCTATGTTGTTCAGCAATAGGCGCCGCGGCGCCCGCACGTCCGTGGCCGCCGTCCTGGCCACATGTTCAGCGGCCACCGTGCTGCTCTTTGCGGCAACTGGCGCACACGCCGGTACCGCCGGGCCCGTCAAGCCCAAGAACATCTACTTCATGGCGAACGGCGTCGTCATGGCGTATGTGGAGGGCCTCGCGCCAACGCCCCTGCCTGTGCTTCGGTCGAGAGCATGCGCTACGCGGTGAATGCCACCACGCCGGCGGGCAAGGCGCAACTCAGCGGCTTGCTCCTGGCCTACTCGACCGGCAAGACCGTCGCCATCTGGGGAACGGGTGCTTGTACGGCGTGGAACGACACGGAGACCATCGACTTCTTCGCCACCAACGATTAGAGGTGCGCAGCCGGCCCCTGCCGTCAACGCCTGCCTAACCGGACGCGCACGCTTCCGCGCGGCACCCAGACGAAGGCGGCACCATGATGGCATCCGGGGTGCGGCTGCGCTGCACCGTCGTATCGAAGCCGCCGTTACCAGTTGCCGAGGTAGGTGACTGGCCCGACCTGCGCGGCAGCGTCGACACCGATCGTGATGCCTTGCGAAGCCGTCATCCTGGCGAACAGGACGGTCCACTGCGACTTGCCGATTGGCGTGGTGGGGTCAATGTAGTAGTTGTAGCAGCAGCCTTGAAATCCAGGATTGAACTGGCCCAGGTTGCGCAAGAAGATTTTGGCGTCCGGAACCATTTGCCATTGCAGCTTGAAGGCATCGGGGACGAAGGCAAAGTTCACGGCATGCGCTGCTTGTGCTGCGAAAGTGCAAAGCGAGGCGAAGAAGAGCGTTCGGAGCATGAATGCGGGACGAATACCGGCAGGAGTGCGGCCGGCATCGTGTGCCCCCAATCAGAACCGGTGGCTGGCCGTCAATCCGGCCAGCCAATTCCTGCCGGGTGCAGGCTCGAAATAGCGAGCATTCCCCTCGGTGACAATCACTGATCCGGCGTAGGCCCGATCGAACAGGTTGTCGATGCGCGCGAAGCTGCTGAATTGCCATGCGCCGGCCAGCAGCACGTGCCCGATGCTCGCGCCCACCACCGCCTGCCCGGCCGCCGCGTCCGAGTTGAGGTCGTTGACGTAGACCTTGCTGATCGCCCTCACATCGACCCCGGCCCGCCATCCCTGCGGCGGCGCCCACGCCACGCTCGCCTGCAGGCTGCCGCGCGCGATCCCCGGGATGCGCTGCCCCGAGGCGATCTCCACGTTCGGCGTGGTGCAGGGCGTTGCGGTGCAAGTCATAAAGGCGTCGCGGTAGCGCGCGTCCAGCCAGGTCGCGGCGGCCTGCGCCTTCCACGGTTGCGGCAGGTCCGCCACCGCGCCCAGTTCCAGCCCCGTGCGCCGCGTGCGGCCCGCATTCTGGAACGTGGTCCGCCCCCCGCTGTTGGTCTGCGTGACGATCTCGTCCGCGGTCCGCGTCTCGAAGACCGCTGCCGTCCATTCGCCCACGCCGTCGAGTCGTTGCTTCAGCCCCAACTCCAGGCTGCGGCTCGTCGCCGGCTGCAGCGCGAAGTTCAGCCCGCTCGTGCCATTGGGCCGATACCCCAGCTCGTTCAGCGTCGGCGTCTCGAAGCCCTTGCCCGCCGTCGCGTACAGGTGCAGCGTCGGGCTCAGCGCCCACAGCACGCCCGCTACCGGCAGCGTCGCGCGGTAGTCGGCGCGCCCGCTGTCGTCCCCATTGCTGCCCGCGATGTAGTTGTCGTGCGATTCAAACCGAACCCGGCTGTGGCGCACGCCGGCATGCAGCGTCCAGTCGGCACTCGCCTGCCACGAGGCCTGCACATACGGATCGAGGTTGCTGACGAAGTTGGTCTCGTCGCGCCGCAAGGCCCCGCGTTGCCCGCGTTCCGGCGCGGCCGCATCGCCGGTGAAGTTGAGGTACCCCTGCCGCAGCTCGCGCAGCCGGTCGTAGGCTACGCCGCCCACCAGCGTCACCGCCTGCGCCTTCATCGTCCAGCGCCAGTCGGTGCCGCTGTAGTCGCGCCGCAGGTCGATCACCCCGCCCGGGTGCAGCGGGTTCGCCTGCGTCGCCACCGGGATCGACTGGAACTGCTCGGTGCGCCGGTGCCCGCCGTACACCAGCACGCGCAGCGCATGCTCGGCCGACAGGCGCCGCTCATGCACCACCCCAGCCTGGCTCTGCGACACCGTCTTGCGCGTGTCGAAGCCGGTCGCCGCGGCATCCGCGCCGCGCGGATCGGCATCGAACGCCGCGCGCGTCAGCCCCAGCGGATCCTGCGCCCGCGGCAGCGCCATGCTGTTGAGCACCAGGCTCCAGCGGCTGTCCTCATCCGGCCGCCACACCAGCTTCGCATTGCCGGTGTCGCGCCGCGCCGCGCTGTGGTCGCGGTAGCCGTCGGTCTCGAAATGGCTCGCGCTCAGCACGTACCCCAGCCGTCCCTCGGCCCCTGCCAGCTTGCTGCTCAGCCGGCGCGCCCCGTCGCTGCCCGCCGCGAAGCCGACGCTCGCCTGCGCGCGGCCCACCCCTTCCTCGGTGAACACCTGCAACACGCCGCCCGAGGAGTTGCCATAAAGGGCCGAGAACGGCCCGCGAAGCACCTCGATGCGCTCCACCGAGTTGAGGTCGACGTGGCTCAGCTGCCCCTGGCCATCGGGCAGCGTTGCCGGAATGCCGTCGACATACAAGCGCACGCCGCGGATACCGAAGGTGGATCGCGCCCCGAAGCCGCGCAGCGAGACCTGCGTGTCCTGCGCGTAGTTCTGCCGGTCTCGCGCCTGCAGGCCCGGCACGCCGGCCAACCCGTCGGAGAGGTTCACCTGCAGCCGCCCGTCGCGCAGCGCGTCGCCGTCGACGATGTCGATCGACGCCGGCACGTCGAAGCGCGGCGTCTCGGTGCGGGTGGCGGTCACCGTCACCGGCGGCAGCATCAACTGCTGTGCAAGAGCCGGTGCGAAGGGCAGGGCGAGGGAAGCCGAGGCCAGGACGGCAGGCAGGCGCGGACAGGTCATGGCGGCAGCGTGGGCAATCCGCGTGCCGACGCGCGTTGCCGCATCAGCCGAAGACGATCGCGAGGCTGGTGAAGAGCGCCGCGGCCAGCGTCGCCGCCAGCAGCCAGGGCCCGCGCTTCCAGCGGTGGCGCGGCGGCGGAGCCGGCGCCAGCAGGTCGCCGTCGCGCAGCCGCTGCAGCGCCGCGCTCGAATCGAAGCGGCGCGACACCGACAGCAGCGCCATCTCCGGTGCGAAGGACGCGCGTGTCATCGACTGCGTGGTCGCGAAGCTCTGCGCGAGCGGCGTGAACGAGGTCATCGACACGCCCTGGCCCGGCGTCGGGTCGGCGGTGAACTCGTCCTCGGCTTCGCCGGCGGTCGTCAGGCTGCTGCGGCATGCCAGCAGGTCGGCGGCCAGCGCCTCGGCGCTGGCATAGCGGTCGGCCGGCGACTTGGCCAGCGTCTTCGCGACGATCAGGTCCAGCACCACCGGCACCTCGGGGTTGAGGCGGCTGGGCACCGGCGGCTCGGCATGGCCGATCGCATACATCAGCTGGTTCACGTCGGCGCCGTTGAAGGGCGTCGTGCCGGTCAGCATCTCGTGCAGCACGACGCCGAGCGAGAAGATGTCGGCCCGGTGGTCAATGTCATGGCCGGCGATCTGCTCCGGCGACATGTACTTCGGCGAGCCGAGGATGGTGCCGGTCTGCGTGATGACGTCCGAGGTCGGGATGCGCGCGATGCCGAAGTCCATCAGCTTCGCATGCCGGCCGTGCACCAGCATGATGTTGGCCGGCTTGATGTCGCGGTGCACCACGCCGCGCGCATGTGCCACGCCCGCGCCCAGCGCGATCTGGCGCACGATGTCGACCGCCATCGCGAGCGAGACGCGGCCGCTCGTCAGCCGGTCGCGCAGCTCGACGCCTTCGAGCAGCTCCATCGCCAGGTAGGCCCAGTCGCCGTCGCGGCCGACGTCGTAGACGGTGACGAGGTTGGGGTGGTTGAGTCCGCCGGCGGCGCGCGCCTCCTGCTGGAAGCGCACCGCATGCTCGGCGGCGGCGTCCTCGCCCATGTAGAGCGTCTTCAGGGCGACCGGGCGGCCGAGCTGCTCGTCATCGGCCCGGTAGACCACGCCCATTGCGCCTCGGCCCAGTTCCGACCGGATGCGGTAGCGGCCCAGCTGCGGCGGGATGCGTGGGTCGATGTGGGTGTGGATGACGGTGTCGGGGGAATTCATGGTCAGCCTCCGCCGAGCTTGCGGCGCAGGTCCTGCCAGAAGCCCGGGCGGCCTTGGCGGGTTGGCTTCGTCGGCTTGGCGGCGGCCACGAACCGATGCTGCACCGTGATGCGCTCGCCCGGCGCGACCTGCACCTCGGTACTGTACGGCGGGAAGCCGTTGGCGATGAGCTCCAGCGTGTGCGGGCCGGCGGCAAGCTCGATCTGGGTGAGCGGCGGCGTGCTGCCCTTTCGCTCGCCGTCCACCGAAAGTTCCGCCTGCGGCTTGACGTCGAAGACGATCACGGCGGCCTGGGTGGCCTCGCGCCATTCATCGAGCACCCAGCGCACGCCGATGCCCCCGCCGATCAGCAGCACGCTGCCGACGATGCCGGCGATCAGCAGCCGGCGCTGGTACTGCAGGCTCGCCTGCGGGTTGATGGCAAACAGCTCGTGCGTGCGCACCTGGTCGTCGATGGAGGTGCCGGCCAGCTCGAGCCGGCGCGCCGCGCCGGGCGAGTTGACGTCCAGCGCGTCGCGGAAGCTGCGCGTGGCCAGCATGCGCCCGGGCTTGGCGAAGGTGGCGATGGCGGCGGCGGTGCTCAGGCCGTCGCCCATCAGCGCCGGCTCGCCGTGCGCGTCGGTGGTGAGCTTGACGGCGCCGTGGTTGAGTCCGACCACGCAGCGCCGGCTGCGGCTCTTGCGCGCCAGGCGCTGTGCCACGTCGAAGGCAACGAGCGGGTCGGAGGTGAGCACGATCGCGATGCCGTCGCGGGCATCGAGAACGACGCGCTCGCTGGCAGGCACCGCGTCGAGCGCATCGGCAACGCGGGCCTCGAGCCGGCTCTTGAGGGTTGCCTGCTCGGCCACCGAGGCGCTGCCGAATTCCCGGATGCGGGCGAACACGACGCTCGCAGGCTTCGGGCTCGGATCGCGAAATTCTTCGGGCATCGGCAGGCGCAAACGTTCGGGTGGGGCGATTGGAAACCCATTTGAGCGTAACACCGGGAGAGACCGGGTGGCGGGATGCAACCGGTTGTGCCATACGTCACGGGAATGGCCCTCCCCCGAGCGCCTTCGGCGCTCCCCCTCAAGGGGGCAACGCCGGTGGCCCGGCGGAGCCGGTTCCACGGCGTTCGCTGGGAGTGCTTCGCTGCGCTCGCCACGCGCATGCGCATGCCCTTCGTCCTACAACTGGTGGCGCATCGCCTCATCGCGCTTGTGCTCATAGGTCGCGATGCGCGATCGGTCGGCATGGGCCATCAGCCACTCCGCCCGCTGGATCGTCAGCGGCGTGCAGGTCCGGCCCTTCAAGTCGTCCTCCAGGTCGGCCTCGTGCGAACGCCAGGCTTCACGCAGGTACAAGGCTTCCAGCGAGCCCTCCAAACCGGCCCGCCAGTCGGCGATGAAGCCGTCCAGCCAGTCCAGCACCACCGCCTCGGCGCCATCGGCCGCCAGTTCCCGCCGCAGGCGCTCGTACGCCTCCAGCGCCACCCGCTTCTCCATCCGGAACCCGCGCAGCGCCGCCGCTTCGCCCGCCTCGCGCTCGACGCGCAACAGCCAGCCGAACACATGGCGCGATTCGATGCGCTCGGCCAGGTGATGCTGGGGCACGTTCAAGCCCGTGCCCGCACTGTTGAAATGCCGCCGCGGATCGAAGCGATACAGGTAGCCATAGTCGAACAGCCACACCTGACGGTCATCGCGCAACACGTTGCCGGGGCAGAAGTCCCACTCGAAGAAGCCGTGGCGCAGCAGGGCCAGACCGATGTCGAACAGCTGCCGCAACCCGGCCTCGTCCCAGTCGTCCACCCGCGCTCCATCGATCCACGGCGAGACGACCAACCCCTGGCGCAACGACGCATACACCGTCGAGCACAGCCCCGGCCGCTGCAGCGCCGGCAGCACGGCCATCTCGGCGCGCCGCTGCACCTCGTTCAGGAACGAGGTCTGCCCGTCCACACCCTGCACCTTGCACACCGCCCGCGCCCGCTTGACCGCCCAGTCGCGACCCTGCGCCTGCACCCGCAGCACCTGCGCCGTCAGTCCGCTGTCATGCACTTCGCGCACCGCGGGGTGGCCGGCCTCTAGCCGCAGCAGGTCGTCGGGCGGCATCGGGCAGTCCGAGGCCTGCCCCATGACCAGCTCGCGGCCCGATGCGACCCAGGCCAGCTGCTGCTGCCGGCGCCGGGTTTCGACATCGGCCACTTCAGCGGGATCGGTCGGCAGGGCACTCATCGCAAGCTCGCTCCAAGGGGTTTGTGAATCGATTCAGAAGCGCCCGGATTCTGCCGGCTCCGCGGCTATAGTCAACGCGCTTCCGCTTCTCCCTCGCCGCCCGATGCCGAAACAAGCCCCCGAGCGTTCCCGCCTGACGCTGGCCGACGTGGCCGCCAGCCTGGGCGTGAGCCGCACCACGGTGTCGAATGCCTTCAACCGCCCCGAGCAGCTGTCGAAGGAGCTGCGCGAGGAGATCCTGAGCCGCTCGCGCGAACTCGGCTACTACGGCCCCGACACCATGGCGCGCGCGCTGCGCCGGCGCGAGCTGCGCGAGGTGGCCGTCGTGTTCCACCATGACCTGCGCTACGCCTTCAGCGACGAGCTGAGCCTCGACTTCCTGCGCGGCGTGACGCGCCAGCTCGACGAGCGCGGCCTGAGCCTGCAGCTGATCCCCAAGCTCGGCCGCCAGCTGCTGCTGCAGGCCGCGTTCCAGACCACGGCCGATGCGCTGATCGTGCACGCCGAGATCGGCCCCGAGGTCGTGCCCCAGGTGCAGGCGGCGCACAAGCCCATCGTGCTCGTCGACACCCAGGTGCCGGGCACGCCTTCGGTGTGCCTGGACGACCGCCAGGGCGCCGCGCTCGCGATGGGCCATGCCCTTGCCGCGCAGCCCGATGCGGTGGTGGTGGTCGCCTTCCCGCAGGACGACGCCGAGCGTGCCCGCGCCCTCGGCCCCGACCCGGCGCGCAGCCCCTTCATCACCTCCGAGCGCCTGAGCGGCTACGCCCAGGCGCTGCGCGAGCGCGGCTTCGACGAGCGCCGTGTCGTCTGGGCCCACGTCGACGAGGGCGAGCCCGAGGCGGCCGCCCTCCAGGCGGTGCAGGCGGCACGCGCGGCGCTCGGACCGCATCGCCGCCTGGCCCTGGTGGCCATGAGCGACCGCATGGCGCTGGCCGCGCGCGGCGCCATGCTCGATTGGCCGGGCCACGCGCTCGTCGCCGCCGTCGGCTTCGACGACATCGCTGCGGCCCGCCAGGCCGGCCTGACGACGGTGCGCCAGAACGCCGTCGCCAAGGGAGAGACCGCCGTGCGCGTGGTCCTCGACGGCGCGCCCTCGGCCCTGTTGCCGCTGGAACTGATCGTCCGGGAAACCTGAGTTCTGTTGACTACACGGCGAGGCCAGTCCATAGGGATTTGCCTGAGTTTGAATCAAGGGTAAACCCTCTCTTTCTCGATTCAGTCGCCCGCTTAGAGTGGCGATCCGTCTGCGGCGGCCGCGCATTTGTAGTCAAACTACATGAGCTGGCTCGTGCGGCAGTTGTATCCGACCCTGAGCCCGCATGACCGACCTTGCCACCGCGCCGCGCCGCGCGACCACCGTCCCTGCCCCGAGCCCGGCCGCCGCGCCCGCCGACCCCAGCGCCTGGTGGCGCGGCGCGGTCATCTACCAGATCTACCCGCGCAGCTTCGCCGACCACGACGGCGATGGCGTCGGCGACCTGGCCGGCATCATCGACCGCCTGCCCTACGTCGCGAGCCTGGGCGTGGACGCGATCTGGGTCTCGCCCTTCTTCCGCTCGCCGATGAAGGATTTCGGCTACGACATCGCCGACTACCGCGACGTCGACCCGCTGTTCGGCACCTTGGCCGATATGGACCGCCTGGTCGCCCGCGCCCACGAGCTCGGCCTGAAGGTGGTGATCGACCAGGTGCTGTCGCACACCTCGGACCAGCACGCCTGGTTCCGCGAGAGCCGCGCGAGCCGCGACAACCCGCGCGCCGACTGGTATGTGTGGGCCGACCCGCGCCCCGACGGCACGCCGCCCAACAACTGGCTCAGCGTGTTCGGCGGCTCGTCCTGGCAATGGGATGCGCGGCGCCGCCAGTACTACCTGCACAACTTCCTCGCCAGCCAGCCCGACCTCAATTTCCACTGCCCCGAGGTGCAGGACCAGCTGCTCGCCGACATCCGCTTCTGGCTGGACCGCGGCGTCGACGGCTTCCGCTTCGACGCCTGCATCTTCCACTTCCACGACCGCCTGTTGCGCGACAACCCACCGGCCGAGACGCGCGACACGCGCTCGGTGGTGGAGAGCAACCCCTACGGCATGCAGCGCCACCTGCACGACAAGACGCAGCCGGAGAACCTCGCCTTTTTGCGGCGCGTGCGCGTGCTGCTCGACGAGTACGGCGCGGCGAGCGTCGGCGAGATCGGCGACGACGATTCGCTGAAGACCATGGCCGAGTACACCCGCGGCGGCGACAAGCTGCACATGGCCTACAGCTTCAACCTGCTGACCGCCGAGCGCAGCGCCGCCTACATCCGCCAGCAGGTCGAGGAGCTGGAGGCCCAGATGCACGACGGCTGGGCCAGCTGGTCGTACGGCAACCACGACGTGCCGCGCGTGCTGACGCGCTGGGGCGGCCCGGATGCCGGCCCGGCCTATGCCAAGGTGGCGATGGCGATGCTGATGTGCCTGCGCGGCAGCGTCTGCTGGTGGCAGGGCGACGAGCTCGGCCTGCCCGAGGCGGACATCCCCTTCGAGCGCATCCAGGATCCCTACGGCCTCGCCTTCTGGCCCGAGTTCAAGGGCCGTGACGGCTGCCGCACGCCCATGCCCTGGGTGGCTGCGCAGCCGCATGCCGGCTTCAGCAACGGGCGCGATGTCGAGCCCTGGCTGCCGGTGCCGCCCGAGCACGCGGCGCTGGCGGTCGACGTGGCCGAGCGGGACCCCGCTTCGCCGCTGCACTTCATGCGCCGCCTGCTCGCCTGGCGCCGCACCCAGCCGGCGCTGCTGAGCGGCGACATCTGCTTCATCGACGCGCCCGAGCCGGTGCTGGCGCTCGTGCGCACGCCGGTCGCCGGCACCGGTGGCGCGGCGCTGCTGTGCGTCTTCAACCTCGGCGCCCAGCCGCTCACGGCCGACCTCGACGCGCCGGCCAGCACCGTGGTCGCGACCGGCCTCGACGCCGGCCTGCAGGGGACGCGCAGCGGGCGCCGCGTTACGATGCCGGCGCACGGTTTCTACCTCGGGGCGATCACCCCCGGGGACGCCGGCTGAGCACCGCCCCGAGCACCGCAAGACAGCGAGGACCTGATTCCCCATGGCCGACCTGCAACTGAAGTCTCTGCGCAAGGCGTTCGACGACGTGGTGATCCTTCCGGGCGTGGACCTGGAGATCCGCGACGGCGAGTTCATGGTCTTCGTCGGCCCCTCGGGCTGCGGCAAGTCCACGCTGCTGCGCTGCATCGCCGGGCTCGAGGACATCACCGCCGGTGAGCTCTTCATCGGCGGCGAGCTCGTCAACGAGGTGCCGCCGGCCCGGCGCGGCATCGCGATGGTGTTCCAGAGCTACGCCCTCTACCCGCACATGACGGTGGCCGAGAACATGGCCTTCGGGCTGCGCCTCGCGGGCTACTCGAAGGACGAGATGCGCGCCGCGGTGAACCGCGCCGCCCAGGTGCTGCAGATCGAGCACCTGCTGGAGCGCAAGCCCAAGGCCCTGTCGGGCGGCCAGCGCCAGCGCGTCGCGATCGGCCGCGCCATCGTGCGCAAGCCGGGCGTGTTCCTGTTCGACGAGCCGCTGTCCAACCTGGATGCGGCACTGCGCGTGCAGATGCGGGTGGAGCTGTCGCGCCTGCACCAGGAACTCAAGACGACGATGATCTACGTGACCCACGACCAGGTCGAGGCGATGACGCTCGCCCACCGCATCGTGGTGCTCAACAGCGGGCGCATCGAGCAGGTGGGCACGCCGATGGAGCTGTACCACCGGCCGGTGAACCGCTTCGTCGCCGGCTTCATCGGCTCGCCGAAGATGAACTTCATCGACGGCACGCTCGACAAGGCGGCCGAGGGCCTGGCGCGCGTGACGCTCGCCGACGGCTCGGCCGTGGCGGTGGCCGCCGATGCCGCGGGCGTGGCACCCGGCGCGAAGGTGAGCGTCGGCCTGCGCCCCGAGCACGTCGACGCCGGCCCGGCGCCGCGCGAAGGCGCGCTGCGCGCCCACGTGCAGCTCGCCGAGCACCTGGGCGACATCACCTACCTGCACGTGATGCTGGCGGGGGCCACCACGCCGATGACGGTGCGCACCGCGCCCGAGAACCCGCTGAACACCGGCGACACCGCCTGGCTGAGTTTCCCGCCGCAGCGCGGCTTCCTGTTCGACGAGCAGGGGCGCACGCTCTTTTCCCCTTCCCCACAAACGACAAACGGAGACGCACCATGACCACCCCCCGTGTCCAACGCCCGCGCCTGCACCTGCTGGCCGCCTCGGCCGCCCTGGCCCTCGCCCTGCCGTTCGCCGCGCATGCGGCCGAGCCCGGCAAGCTGCTGATCTGGATCAACGGCGACAAGGGCTACAACGGCCTGGCCAAGGTCGGCGAGGAGTTCACCGCCAAGACCGGCGTGCAGGTGGTCGTCGAGCATCCGGAAGACGCGCCCAACAAGTTCCAGCAGGCGGCCGCCGCCGGCAAGGGCCCGGACATCTGGATCTGGCCGCACGACCGCATCGGCGAGTGGATCGCCGGCGGCCTGCTGCAGCCGGTGACCCCGTCGAAGAAGGTGCTGGCCGACCTCGACCCGCTGGCCCTGAAGGCCTTCTCGGTCGGCGGCAAGCAGTGGGGCTACCCGATGTCCATCGAGGCCGTCTCGCTGGTCTACAACAAGGCGCTGGTGCCGACCCCGCCGAAGAGCTTCGAGGAGGTGATCGCCCTCGACAAGAAGCTGTCCGCGAGCGGCAAGAAGGCCATCCTCTGGGACTACAACAACACCTACTTCACCTGGCCGCTGCTCGCCGCGGGCGGCGGCTACCCCTTCAAGCTGAAGGCGGACGGCAACTTCGACCCGGCCGACACCGGCGTCAACAACGCCGGCGCGCTGAAGGGCGCCGAGCTGCTGAACAAGCTGGTGAAGGACGGCGTGATGACCAAGGGCGCCGGCTATGCCGAGATGGAAGCCGGCATGGCCCAGGGCAAGGTGGCGATGATGATCAACGGCCCCTGGTCCTGGGACAACCTGAAGAAGGCGAACATCGACTTCGGCGTCGCGAAGATCCCGACCGTGGGCGGCAAGAAGGCCGCGCCCTTCGTCGGCGTGCTGGGCGCGATGATCTCCAAGGCCTCGCCGAACCGCGACGTGGCGGTGGAGTTCATCGAGAACTTCATGCTCGCGCCCAAGGGCCTGAAGACCATCAACGACGACGTGCCGCTGGGCACGCCGGCGAGCAAGGCGCTGTTCGCCGAGCTCAAGAGCAACCCCAACATCCAGGCCACGATGGCGAGCGCGCAGGACGGCGCGCCGATGCCGAACAACCCGGAGATGGGCCGCTTCTGGTCGTCGATGGAATCCGCGCTGAAGAACATGACCGAGGGCCGGCAGCAGCCCAAGGAAGCGCTGGACGCGGCCGCCAAGCGCATCACCGCCAAGTAAGCGCCCAAGGGTGGTCGACGCGATGAAGATCCGGCTGCGCCTGGGCCCGGCCCTGCTGGTGCTCGTGCTGCTGGCGGCGCTGGCCGTCGTCACGATGGTCTACGCCGCCGGCCAGACGCTGCTGGCTGGCACGATGCTCGCGATCACGGCGCTTGCGCTGTGGGTCTACAGCTCGGCCCGCACCTATGCCTGGCGCTACCTGTTCCCGGGCATCGCGGCGGCCCTGGTCTTCGTGGTGTTCCCGATGGTCTACACCATGGCCATCGGGTTCACCAACTACAGCTCGCGCAACCTGCTGGAGTTCTCGCGCGCGACGCAGTATTTCCTGGACGAGACCTTCCACGGCGAGGGGCCCAGCTACGGCTTCACGCTGCATGCGGACGGGCCGGAGTTCCGCCTGCGCCTGGAGGATGCCGACACCGGCAAGGCCTGGGTCTCCGGCCGGCTCGCACTGCGCAGCCCGGCCGCGCTGGAGCTGCGCCTCGCGCCCGAGGGCGAGACGCCGCTGGCGCTGGCCGAGCCGGTGCCCCTGAAGGAGGTGATCGCGCGCCAGAAGTCGCTGCAGGCGCTGACGCTCGTCTTGCCCGACGGTGCGACGAAGCTCGTGATGAGCGGGCTGCGCCAGTTCGGCTCGGTGCAGCCGCTGTACCGGCGCAATGCCGACGGCTCGCTGACCAACCTGCAGACGCAGGGCGTGCTGCGGCCGAACATGGTGACGGGCTTCTACGAGACCGAGGCCGGCGAGCGCATGCAGCCGGGCTTCCAGGTCGGCGTGGGGTTCGCCAACTACGTGCGCATCTTCACCGAGCCGGCGTTCCGCGAGCCCTTCGTGCGCATCTTCGCGTGGACGGTGGTCTTCTCCGCGCTGACCGTGTTCTTCGCCGCCGCGCTGGGCATGTTCCTCGCGGTGCTGTTCCACTGGGACGCGCTGCGCTTCAAGGGCGTCTACCGCACGCTGCTCTTCCTGCCCTATGCGGTGCCGGGCTTCATCTCGATCCTGGTGTTCAAGGGCCTGTTCAACAACAACTTCGGCGAGATCAACCTGATCCTCGACGCGCTGTTCGGCATCAAGCCGGCCTGGTTCTCGGACCCGCTGCTCGCCAAGGCGATGCTGCTGATCGTCAACGTCTGGCTCGGCTACCCGTACATGATGGTGATCTGCTCGGGGCTGATCAAGGCGATCCCGGCCGACCTGTACGAAGCCTCGGCGGTGGCCGGCGCCGGGCCGCTGACGAACTTCTTCCGCATCACGCTGCCGCTGATCCTGAAGCCGCTGACGCCGCTGCTGATCTCGGCCTTCGCGTTCAACTTCAACAACTTCGTGCTCATCAGCCTGCTCACCGGCGGGCGGCCCGATTTCCTGGACACGCGCGTGCCGGCCGGCACCACCGACCTGCTGGTGAGCTACACCTACCGCATCGCGTTCCAGGATTCGGGGCAGCAGTTCGGCCTCGCGGCGGCGATCTCCACCGTCATCTTCGCGATGGTGGCGGTGATCTCGCTGCTGCAGATGCGATTCACCAAGGTCGCGAAGGACTGACATGGCCATCGTCCTCGACAAGAGCCACCGCTGGCGGGTCGTCGCCGCCCACCTGTTCCTCATCGGGCTGACGGCGATGGTGATCTTCCCGTTCCTGATGATCCTGTCGATCTCGCTGCGGCCGGGCAACTTCGCGGCCGGCAGCCTGATCCCGGAGACCATCAGCCTGGAGCACTGGAAGCTCGCGCTCGGCATCTCGTACACCGCGCCGGACGGGCGGCTCGTGAAGCCCGACTTCCCGGTGCTGCTGTGGCTGTGGAACTCGGTGAAGGTGGCGACGCTCACCGCGTGCGTCACGCTGGCGCTGTCGACCACCGCCGCCTATGCCTTCGCGCGCATGAAGTTCCGCGGCAAGCGCTTCGCGCTGGGCGGGCTGATGCTGATGCAGATGTTCCCGGCGGTGCTGGCGCTGGTGGCGATCTTCGCGATCTTCGACCGCATCGGCAGCGTTTTCCCGTTCTTCGGCATCGACAGCCATGCCTCGCTGCTGCTCGCCTATTCGGGCGGCATCGCGCTGCACGTGTGGACGCTGAAGGGCTACTACGACACGATCCCGGTGGAGATCGAGGAGGCCGCGAAGGTGGACGGGGCGACGCCCTGGCAGGCCTTCCGGCTGGTGCTGCTGCCGATGGCGCTGCCGATCCTGATGGTGGTGTTCCTGCTCGCCTTCATCGGCGCGATCATCGAGTACCCGGTGGCCTCGGTGCTGCTGCACGAGGAGGCCAAGCTGACCCTGGCGGTGGGCTCGAAGCTCTTCCTGTACGACCAGAAGTACCTGTGGGGCGACTTCGCCGCCGCCGCCATCCTGTCGGGCCTGCCGATCACCCTGGTGTTCATCCTCGCGCAGAAGTGGATGATCTCCGGGCTCACGGCAGGCGGCATCAAGGGCTAGCGCGGTCTCCTGGCATTCGTAGCCCGGATGGAGCGTAGCGCAATCCGGGAGCGGCCGACGAAGTGAAGGGCGATCCCGGATTGGCATCCGGGCTACGAGTCAGGCGGTGAGCGCCGGGTAGTCGACGTAGCCCTTGCCGTCGGACCCATAGATCGTCGCGCTGTCGAGCGCGTTCAGCGGCGCGCCGCGCTTGAGCCGTTCCACCAGGTCCGGGTTCGCGATGTACAGCCGGCCGAACGACACCGCGTCCGCCTCCTTGCGCGCCAGCAGGCCGGCCGCATCCTCCGGCGTCAGGCTGTCGTTCGCGACCAGCCCGCCCTGGAAGCGCTCGCGGAACATCGGCAGCAGCCGGCGCGGCGTCTGCAGCGATTCGCGGGCGAAGACGAAGCCGACCTTCGCCGCCTGCAGCGTGTCGGCCACGTGCGCGAACATCGCCGCCGGGTTGGAGTCCTGCACCGAGTGCGTGTTGGACATCAGGTTCAGGTGCACGCCCACGCGCTGCGACGGCCAGACCTCGCACACCGCACGCACCGCCTCGGCAAGGAAGCGCACCCGGTTCTCGATCGAGCCGCCGTAGCGGTCGGTGCGCCGGTTCGAACCGTCATGCAGGAACTGGTCGAGCAGGTACCCGTTCGCACCGTGCAGCTCCACGCCGTCGAAGCCGGCCTGCTTGGCGTGCAGCGCTGCACGGTGGTAGTCGGCGACGATACCCTCGATCTCGGACGTCTCCAGGGCGCGCGGCACGGTGTACGGCCGCTGCGGGCGCAGTGCGGCGACGTGGCCCTCCGGTGCGATGGCACTGGGCGCGACCGGAAGCTCGCCGTCCAGCAGGCTCGGGTCCGAGATCCGCCCCACATGCCACAGCTGCGCCACGATGCGGCCGCCGGCCTGGTGCACCGCGGCGGTGATGCGCTTCCAACCCGCCACCTGCGCGTCCGACCACAGCCCCGGCGTGTTCGGATACCCCACCCCCTGCGGCGTGATCGAGGTCGCCTCCGTGATGATCATCCCGGCGCTGGCACGCTGCACGTAGTACTCCTGCGTCAGCGGGCCGGGCGTGCGCGCGTCGACGGCGCGCATGCGCGTCAGCGGCGACATCACGATGCGGTTGGGCAGTTCCAGGTCGCCGAGGCGCACCGGCTCGAACAAGGGGCTCAGGGAGGTGGTCATGGGTGGGATAGTTGCGTGACGAAACGGGCCGCACGATATCACCCCAAGTTGCGTCACGCAACTGACCCGACTAGACTCAGGGGCATGTACCGCAAGTCGTTCGAGGGGATGAATTGCTCCGTGGCCTGTGCGCTGGAGCAGGTGGGCGAATGGTGGAGCCTGCTGATCGTCCACGAATGCACGCTGGGCGTGACGCGCTTCGACGAGTTCCAGCGCCGCCTCGGCATCGCCCGCAACGTGCTGACCTCGCGGCTGAACACGCTGATCGGCCACGGCATCCTCGAGAAGGTGACGGCGGACGAGTGCGAGAAGCGCCTGTGCTATCGCCTCACGCCCAAGGGCGAGGCGCTCTATCCGGTGCTGGTCGCGCTGATGCAGTGGGGCGACGCGTGGAACGGGCATGCGGCGCCGATCCAGCTGGTGGCGAAGGACAGCGGCCAGCCCATCGACCCGGTGGGCCTGCGCGCGCAGGGCGGCGAGCTGCTGGGCCTGCGCGACATCCGCGTCGAGGCCGGGCCCGGCGCGACGCCGGCGACGGTCGAGACGGTGCAGGCGCGCAACAAGGCGATCCTGCGCGAATGAGCCGGCATCGGCTCCGGCTACGATGCGGGCTGGAGAACGATGGCGAAGAAGATGTCGCGACAGGGAGGGCTCACCATGTTCGGCCGGCGCGGGTCCGGCCCCGCTGTGCTGCTCGGGCTCGTGGTGGGCCTCGGCGGCTGTGCCAATTTCCAGGCCGTGTCCGAGTTCGCCCGGCAGACCGACCAGGTGAGCGCCGTCGTCCGGCAGGAGTTCAAGGACCTGGACGCGCTGTGCCGCGAGCAGGCCGAGCTCACCATCGTCGTCAACAACATCCCCGACGACGGCCCGCTGGATTCCTGCCGGGCCTACAAGGCGGGGCAGGGGCGGCTCGCGGCCGTCACCGTGGACCTGCTGGATGCGTATGCGCAGGCCCTGCAGGCGCTCGCCGACGACCGGCGCTACGAGCCCGGGGCCGAGCTCGGCCGGCTGGGCGAGCGCGTCGGCTCGCTGCAGGACCGCCAGGGCCAGCCGCTGATCAGCGCCGGCGAGGCGTCGGCGCTCGCGAACGTGGTGCACATGCTCTCCGACATCGCGACGCTGTCGCGCCGCGAGGCCGCCGTGCGGCGCCTGCTGCAGGAGCGCGAGGCGCTGGCTGCCACGGCCGGCATCCTGCGCTCGTACTTCGTGCGCGAGCCGGGTGCGCCGGCCGGGCGGGCGCGGGCCCCGTACGTCCACCAGGCGGCCCTGATCGCCGATGCCTATGCCGGCACCGAGGCCAGGCTGCGCAGCGCGGTGTTCCAGAGCGCCGAGCCGATCCGCACCATCGAACTGCTGCGCGCCGGCCGCGAGCGCCAGGGCGAGCTGGCGCGGCGCACCTCGGGCGAGGCGACCGGCGTGCCGGCCACCATCGCCGCCGCGCTCGACGCCTGGCGCGCCGCGCTGGACCGCTTTGACGGCGAGGCCCTCACGCCGCAGCCGCGCGAGTTCCTGGCGCGGCTGAAGCACCTGCGCAACGAGGTCCGCGCCGCACGCAGCGCCATCGCCGCGGAACAGAACTGAGCCGGAGCGCGCCGATGGATGAACTTCTCACGCTGGCCGAGCCCGGCGACGGCATCGATCCCGCCGCCCTGGAGGATGCCTGCGACCGGCTGCGCGGGCTGGCCAACTCGCTGGACGCCGCCGCCCTCGCGCCCGGCCTGGCGCTCGCCGACCTGCAGGCCCTGGGCCGCAGCGCGACCGCCTTGCGCGATCAGGCGACCCGGCTGGTCGTCGCCCGGATCGACCTGCTGGCCGGCGAGGCGCGCATCACTGCCCGCCAGATCGAGGCCGCGGTGAAGGCCGCGGACGCGGAGATCCGCCGCGCTGCCGACATCCCCACCCGGCTGCGCCGGGCCGTGGCGCTGGTCGCGCTGCTGGCCGCCGTGGGCACCGGCAGCGGCAGTGCGATGCTGAAGGCGGCGGACGGCCTGCGGCGCGAACTCGGCTGAGGCGCCTCCCGCCCCCCGCAGGAGCGGGGCCCGCCGTAGTAGTCCCATTGACAGGCGCAGCGGCGGGCCGATCATCGGGCCACCCACTGGAGCGAACCATGGCCCGCCTGCTCCGCGCCTTCGTCTCGGCTGCCGTCCTGCTGTTGGTGTCGACGCTGTCGCCGGCCGAGGTGCAGCCGCGCTACCGGATCGTGATCATGCCCAAGCTCGTGGGCATCGCCTACTACGATGCCGTCAAGACCGGCATCGATGCGGCGGCGAAAGAGCTGCCCGACCTCGCCGTCACCTGGTCCGGGCCCACGCAGGACCAGGTCGAGAAGCAGATCGAGATGATCGAGCGCCTCATCCCGTCGCGGCCGGATCTCATCGCCGTGGCCGCCAACGATCCGGTCGCCATCGTGCCGGTGCTCATGAAGGCGCAGCGGGCCGGCATCCGGGTGATGAGCTGGGATGCCGACAGCCAGCAGCGCGAGTTCTTCGTCAACCTGGTGGACTTCGACGACTTCGGCCGCCAGCTCGTCGAGGCGATGCAGCGCGAGATCGGCAGCGCGGGCGACATCGCCATCGTCACCACCAGCTTCACGGCGCCGAACCAGACGAGCTGGGTCGCCGCCATGAAGCGGACGATCTATGCGCACCACCCGGGCCTGCGCATCGTCGACATCCGGCCGGCCGGCGAGAGCACCGAAGAGGCGTACCGGATCGCGCAGGACTGCCTGAAGTCGCTGCCGGGATTGAAGGGCATCGTCGCCCTCGGTGCGCCCAACTACCCCGGCGTCGTCCGCGCGGTGCGCGATGCCGGCCTGATCGGCAAGGTGGCGGTGGTGGGCAACTCGACGCCCAACCTCATGCGCGGCTACCTGAAGGACGGTTCGGTCAAGACCGTGCTGCTCTGGAATGCGCCGGACCACGGCTACCTGACCGTCCATGCCGCGCACCAGCTGCTCGTGGGCGGGATGAAGGCCGGGCAGCCGTTCCGGGCCGGCCGGCTGGGCGATGTCACGCCGCGCGCGGACGCGACCAACCTGCAGGTGACCCTGCCCGTGATGGTGTTCACCAAGGACAACGTGGACCAGTTCAGGTTCTGATCCGGCCCCTGCAGCAAGCGAGCGCCCGTGAAGATCTCGACCCGGCTCAGCCTGCTGGCGCTCGTCACCATCCTGGTGATGACGGGCGCGGTGCTCGGGGCGGCGGCGTATTTCCTGCGGGAGGACCTGCGGCAGTCGCACGCGCGCCTGATGCAGCTGGAGCTGAACGGCGCCACGCAGGCGATCCGCCAGCAGCTCAACCGGTCGGGCGTGGTCGCCGCGAGCCGCGAGGCGGCCGAGCAGCTGCAGCAGCTGCGCCGGAAGAACGGCTTCGCGTCGGCCACGCTGTTCGTCGTCGAGCGCAACGACAACCGGATCGTCTACCACCCCGCCGGCACGATGGGCCAGCGCGTGAGCCACGTCTTTGTCGAGGAGATGCTGCGGCGCAAGGCCGGCACGCTGGAGTACGTCTGGCAGGACGATCGCCGCATGGCGGTGTTCCATACCATCGAGCCGGTCGACTGGCTGCTGGGCGTGGCCGTCTCGCGCAGCGAGATCGATGAACCGCTGTTCGGCTTCGCATGGGCCATCGGCGGCATCACCTTCGCCGCCCTGTGCCTGAACGGCCTGGCCGTCAGCCTGTTCGGCCGCTGGCTGATGCGGCGCATCGGCGCGGCGCTGGCCTGCGTGAAGCGGATCGAGCAGGGCGACCTCTCGGCCCGCATCGGTGCGGGCGGGCCGGACGACGAGGTCGGCGCGTTGCAGCGCGGCATCGACGCCATGGGCGAGCGCATCGAGCAGCGCACCCGCGAGCAGCGCGAGGCCCAGGACGCGCTGCGGGCGAGCGAGGTGCGGCTGCGCCGGGTCGTCGAGTCCAGCATGATCGGCGTGTTCTTCTGGGATGTGTCCGGCGCGGTGGTGGAGGCCAACGATGCCTTCCTGGAGATCATCGGCTACACGCGCGACGACCTGCAGGCGGGCCGGGTGGACTGGGCGCGGCTCACGCCGGCGGAAGAAGCCGAGGCCGACCGGGCCGCGATCCGGCAGTTGCGGAGCACCGGCCGCTGCCAGGCCTATGAGAAGCACTACATCCGCAAGGACGGCAGCATGGTGCCGGTGCTGATCGGCGGTGCCCTGCTGAGCGATTCGACGGAGCAGGGCGTGGCCTTCATCGTCGACCTGAGCGAGCGCAAGCAGGCCGAGGCCGACCGGCGGGCGCGCCGCGACGCCGAGGCGGCGAGCACGGCCAAGAGCGAGTTCCTGGCCAACATGAGCCACGAGATCCGCACGCCGATGAACGCCATCCTCGGCATGTCGTACCTCGCGCTGCAGAGCGGCCTCAACCCGCAGCAGCAGAATTACATCCAGAAGGTGCATGCGTCGGCCGCTTCGCTGCTCGGCATCATCAACGACATCCTGGACTTCTCGAAGATCGAGGCGGGCAAGCTCGACATCGAGGCCATCCCGTTCGCCCTGGCCGACGTGATGGACAACCTCGGCAGCCTGGTCGGCCTGAAGGCCGAGGAGAAGGGCCTGGAGCTGCTCTTCGACGTGCCCGCGGACCTGCCCCCGGCCCTGGTCGGCGACCCGTCGCGGCTGGGCCAGGTGCTGCTCAACCTGGGCAACAACGCCGTCAAGTTCACCGAGCGCGGCGAGGTGCTGGTGTCGGTGGACGAGGTCGGGCGCGACGCGGCGTCGGTGAGCCTGCGCTTCGAGGTGCGCGACACCGGCATCGGGATGGGCGCGGAGCAGCAGCAGCGCCTGTTCCAGCCGTTCTCGCAGGCGGACGCCTCGACCAGCCGGCGCTACGGCGGTACCGGCCTGGGCCTGGCGATCAGCCGGCAGCTGGTGCGCCTGATGGGCGGCGAGCTGGCGGTCGAGAGCGCCGAGGGCCGCGGCAGCCGCTTCCACTTCTGCCTGCGCTTCGGCCGGCAGCCCGACGGCGTTGCGGCACCGCCCGTGCTGTTGCGCGAGGACGGGCTGCGGGGCGCGCGGGCGCTGATCGTGGACGACAACGACTGCGCCCGCGAGCTGCTGGCCGGCATGACGGGTGCGCTCGGGCTGCGGGTCGATGCCGCCCCGGACGGATTCGACGCGCTGCGCCGGGTGGCGCTGGCCGAGGCGCGCGACGAGCCCTACGACCTGCTGCTGCTCGACTGGAAGATGCCCGGGATGGATGGCGTGGCGTGTGCACGGGCCTTGGCCGAGCGCCCGCAGCCGCGCCATCCCACCCCGCCGGTGCTGATGCTGACGGCCTTCAGCCGGGCCGAGGTGCAGCAGCGGCTGGACGAGCAGCGGGTGGCGGTCGGCGCGCTGCTGATCAAGCCGGTCACGCCGTCGACGCTGTTCGAGGCCTGCGTGGCCGCGCTGGGCCTGGCCCCGCGGCCGTCGACGCGGGGTGCGCGGCGCGAGGAGTCGCAGCTCGCCCACCGGGCGCGGCTGAGCGGGGCCCGCATCCTGCTGGTCGAGGACAACGCCTTCAACCAGGAGCTGGCGGTCGACGTGCTGAGCCGCGCGGGCATCGAGGTGAGTGTCGCGGCGAACGGGCAGGAGGCGCTTGACATGCTGGGCCGCCGCGGCTTCGACGGGGTGCTGATGGACTGCCAGATGCCGGTGATGGACGGCTATGCGGCGACCCGGGCCCTGCGCGAACAGCCGCAATGGCGCGAGTTGCCGGTCATTGCGATGACGGCCAACGCGATGGTCGGCGACCGGGACAAGGCGCTGGCCGCCGGCATGAACGACCACATTGCCAAGCCGATCCAGGTGGACGAAGTGTTTGCGACGCTGGCGCGCTGGGTGCGGCCTGCGGGCTCGGCGGGCGCGGTGCCCGGCGGCCCGGGCGGCCTGGACGGGCTGCCCGGCATCGACAGCCGGGCCGGCGTGGCGGGCATGATGGGCGACACCGCGCTGTACCGCCGGCTGCTGCGCATGTTCCGCGACCGGGAGGCGGATTTCCTGCAGCGTTTCAAGGGGGCACGCACCGATGGCGATGCGGGTGCGGCGATGCGCATGGCGCACGACCTGAAGAGCGTGGCCGGCACGCTCGGCATGCAGCGGGTCCAGCAGGCGGCCCAGGCGCTGGAGAGCGCCTGCGTCGACGGTGCGGCCGATGCGGACATCGAGGCGCTGGCCCAGGTCGCGGCGCGCGAGCTCGAGCCGGTCATCGCCGCCCTGCAGCGCGACAGCCTCGAGGGCCGGATCGCGGCCTGAGGCCGCGCGCCGTTCACCAGTTGCCGTAGCGCGCAACGATCCCGCGCAGCAGCGCATCCCGTTCCGCGCCGAGGTGCGTGCCGCTCGCGTCGCCCGAGGCGTCCTTGCCGACGGCGGTGTGCACCACCACGAGCTTCAGGGCCGGGTCGACGAAGATCGCCTGGCCGTGGATGCCCTGCAGGGCGAACCGGCGGTGGGTGCCGGGGAGGATCCAGGTCTGGAAGCCGTAGCCGGCGTACGTGCTGCCGTGGTAATCCATGCGGCCGGGGCGGAAAGCCTCGGGCTGCCGCTCGGGATCGGTCATCTGCAGCAGGTGTTCGCGCGACAGCACCGTGCCGTGCGGGCCCTGGCCGTCGTTGGCCATCATCAGCCCGAGGCGCGCATAGTCGCGCAGCGTGGCATTGAAGCCGCCTTGCGCGAGCTCGACCCGGTCGACGGGGTTGAGCAGCCAGCTGGCCTGCGCCTCGGCGCCGATGGGTTTCCAGATCGTTTCGTCGACGTAGTCGCACAGCGTGCGGCCGGTCGCGCCGCGCACGACGAGGCCCAGCACCTCGGTCTGCGCGCCGGCGTAGTTGAAGCGCTGGCCCTCGGGGTCGGCGCGCTCGGTGACGCGGCGCGCCGCCTCGGCCACGCCGAGCCGGCGCGCGGTGTCGTTGAAGGCGCGGCGGTCGTCGTGGGCGGAGTAGTCCTCGACGTAGCGGGCGCCGGATGCCATGCGCAGCAGGTTCACGATCCGCGTGCGGCCGTACAGCGTGTCCTGGAGGGCGGGCACGTAGGCCTCGGCCGGGTCGTCGAGCGAGCGGATGCGACTGTCCTCGAGCGCCTTCATCACCGCCAGGGCGGTGATCGTCTTGGCCATGGAGTTGGACAGCAGGCGCATGTCGGCGGTGCGCTGGTAGTTGTAGCGCTCGGCGACGATCTCGCCGTCCTTCAGGACCAGCAGGCCGGTGACGCGCTGGCGCTGCATATAGTCGTCCAGCGTCAGCGCGCGGCCGTCGAAGCGGTAGCGGAACGCGGGCTCGCTGGCGGACTTCTTCAGCGGCAGGGGCTCGGCGGCCGGTGCCAGCGCGCAGGACGGGAGGAAGCTGTCCATCGCGCTGAACGAGCCGACGAGGTAGGGCTCCTGGTAGGCCTGGGCGAAGCTGCGGGCGGCCGGGTAGCCGGCGGACCGGCCCAGGGCTTCCTCGTCGGGGGCGGCCAGGGCGGCGCTCGCGGCGAGGGCGGCGAGGACCATGAAAGACGTGAAAGGCGGGACGCTCGTCATGGGGCGGGTTGACTTGGTTGACATAGTTGCTTTGGTTGACGCGCTGCCCTACAGTATCAGGCTCTCGACCGGAGCAGTTCCATGCGAGCCATCGACATCAAGCCGCGTTCTTCTCAAGCCGGTGCAGCGACCGCGGCCGTTGAAAGGTTCTGGGTGGTTGCCGGGCAGCTCGCCAGGGCGGCTGAAGTCGCAGCAGGCGTTCCACCCGCGGCCTTGGTGCAGGCGAGGCACCGGCTGCATGCGAACGCTGGCAACGCGAGTGACCTTGCGGCTGAACTTGCTGCGTTGGGCGAGAAGATTGAAGAGATCCGGGGCCGCCTGGCTGCGACTGACAAGACGCTGGTCTCCCGCGAAGAACGCGAGGGCGCAACGGCCGAGATGAAGCGGATGGTCCGGGACGAGGTCTTGGTGGCTCCCTCGGCATTCCTGGCGCGCCGCCAGGTGACCCGGCAGGCGCTGAGCAAGGCGCTCGGTTCGCACCGTATTTTCCAGGTCGAGGTCGAGGGGCAGCGATACATCCCCAGCTTCTTCCTGGATCCCCGGCTCGAGCGCCGGCAATTGGAAGAGGTATGCAAGGCGCTTGGCGAACTGCCCGGGATGAGCAAGCTCCAGTTCTTCACCACGAGGAAAGCGTCCCTGGCCGGCAAGACGCCCCTGGCCGCACTGGCCGACGGGCAGTACTCACAGGTCCGCGTCGCCGCACGGGGCTTCGCCGAACGCTAGGCCGCTTCATGCTCCCCGATCCACCTCGCGGGATGGCCAAACGCCCCCTGCGCACGGTTCAACTGCCGTCGTCGAGCCTCTTTCGCATATCAAGGCATTCGAGCGGCGAGCCGCATTTCGGGCGCAGTGCCTCCAACCGCTTCGACGATCCGAGGCGCGACCTGGCGAAGCGGTTCGGAACGTGCTACCTCGGGGAAAGTCTCGAGGTGGCCGTCGCGGAGACGATCCTCCACGATGAAATGCCGGTGGCCGGCCGGTTCGAACTTGCCGCGCCGTTGTCGTCTTCGACCGAGCGGCGCACAAGTTGGGAGTTGCTTCCTACAAGCCGCTGCCCCACGTGGATGGGGCGCTCGCCGCCATCATCGACCTCCGAATTCGCATCAAGTTCGCAGGTTGACAGCGCCCTTGCAACGCCATCGGCGTTTCATGCATCACTTTCACAGCCACCCGCAAGTCCTTGCTTTTACAACCATTTTCAATTCGCCGAATTTCACACTCTGCTCTAAGTTCTTGATTTCATTGATTTTTTCTTACACCTTCCATTGACCTTCCAGAATCCATCCGCTAGAGTGGTGGAAAGTGCACTTTGGTGGGTCGTGGTGGGAAAATCGGCGTGACGGAATTTGGCTTTCAGGGCAGCTCAGCGCTGACGCTGGACGGGAAGGGGCGGATCACCGTCCCGGCCCGGCAGCGCGACGTCCTGCTCGCGGATGCCGGGCCCCAGCTCACCCTGACCAAGCATCCGGCGGGCTGCCTGCTTGTCTTTCCGCGCCCCGTGTGGCTCGCCTTCCGCGAGCGCCTCGTGGCGCTGCCGATGTCGGCCGACGGCTGGAAGCGCATCTTTCTGGGCAGCGCCATGGACGTCGACATCGACGCCTCCTCGCGCGTGCTGATCTCCCCCGAGCTGCGCGCCGCCGCCCGCCTGACCAAGGACGCGCTGCTCATGGGCATGGGCAGCCGGCTGGAACTGTGGGATCCGCTGGTCTACGCTGAACACGAGGCCAAGGTCCTGCAATCCGAGATGCCGGATTCGCTCAAGGACTTCCAGGGCTGACGCCGTGAGCAGCAGTACCGAACACCTGTCGCACCAGACCGTGCTCCTCGACGAGGCGGTGGACTGGCTGGCCGCGCGCGTCGACGGCACCTACGTCGACGGCACCTTCGGCCGCGGCGGCCATTCGCGCCTGCTGCTGCGCCGCCTCGCCCCGCAGGGAAGGCTGGTGGCCATCGACCGCGACCCGGACGCCATCGCCGCAGCGAAATCGGGCGCAACGCGGGTCGATGACCCGCGTTTTTCCATCCACCATGCCGCCTTCGCCGGCATGGCCGGCGTGCTCGCCTCCCTCGGCATCGGGCAGGTCGACGGCATCCTGCTCGACCTGGGCGTCTCCTCGCCCCAGATCGACGACCCGCAACGTGGCTTCAGCTTCCGCTTCGACGGACCGCTGGACATGCGCATGGACACCACCCGGGGCGAAAGCGCCGCGGATTTTCTGGCCCGCGCCGACGAGCGCCACATCGCGGAGGTGATACGCAACTATGGGGAAGAACGGTTTGCTGTTTCGGTTGCAAAGGCGCTTGTTGCTCGGCGCGAGGGCGGGCATCCAGTTCGCACCACCGCAGAGCTTTCCCGCGTCGTGGCTGGTGCGGTCAAGACCCGCGAGCCGGGCCAGGATCCTGCAACGCGCACATTTCAAGCTCTTCGGATTCACGTCAACGCCGAGCTTGAGGAACTCGAACAGGCCCTGAGCGCGGCCCTCGGATTGCTGGCACCCGGCGCACGCCTGGTCGTGATCAGCTTCCACTCGCTCGAGGACCGCATCGTGAAGAACTTCATCGCCCGCGAAAGCAAGAGCGAGTTCGACCGCCGGGCGCCCTTCGCCCCCGAACGGCCGAGCCGCCTGCGCGCGCTCGCGCGCGTGAAGCCCTCCGACGCCGAGGTGCGTGCCAACCCGCGCTCGCGCTCGGCCATCATGCGCGTCGCCGAGCGCACGGAGGTGCCGGCATGACGCGCCTCAACGTCGTGCTGCTGCTCGCCTTGATCGCGAGCAGCATCTACCTCGTGCGCGTGTCCTACGACGCGCGCCGCCTCTTCGCCGAGGTCGACCGCGCCACCAGCGAGTCGCACCAGCTCGAGATCGAGCACGAGCGCCTGCTCGCCGACAAGCAGTCGCAGGCGACGCCGCTGCGCGTCGAGCGCGTCGCGCGCGACAAGCTCGCGATGCGCAATGCCACGCCCGCGGTCACGCAGTACGTCGGCTATGCCGCGGCCGCCTCGGCGCCTTCGGCGGGGGGCGCGAAATGAGCTGGAAGGACAAGCTCGCCGCCCTCGGCCGCGGCACGCCCGGCCCGGCGCGCGCCGGCGCCGTCAACGTGCGCAGCGTGATGTACTCGACCAGCCCGCTGCTGGCCTCGAAGACGCCGCCCTGGCGCTCCAAGTTCCTGGTCGGCCTGGTCGGCCTGGGCTTCTGCGTGCTCGTCGGCCGCGCCGTCTACGTGCAGATCGTCGGCAACGACTTCTTCCTCAAGCAGGGCGAGATCCGCTACGCGCGCACGCTCGACCTGTCGGCCAGCCGCGGTCGCATCATCGACCGCAACGGCATGATCCTCGCGTCCAGCGTCCCGGCGCCGTCCCTGTGGGTGATCCCGAAGGAATTCGAGGCCGACCGCAAGCAGCGCGCGCAGCTGGCGAAGCTGCTCGGCTACACCTCCGCGGAACTCGCTGACAAGCTCGACGACAGCCCGAATTTCGTCTGGCTGCGCCGCCAGGTCGACGAGCAGGTCGCCAAGGACGCGCTCGCGCTCGGCATCAAGGGCCTGTTCCAGGTGCGCGAGTTCAAGCGCAAGTACCCCGAGGGCGAGGCCGCCGCGCACGTGGTCGGCTTCACCAACGTGGAAGAGAACGGCCAGGAAGGCATCGAGCTCGCCTTTCAGAAGGAGCTGCAGGGCCGCAACGGCAGCCGCCGCGTGGTCAAGGACCGGCTCGGCCGCGTGGTCGAGGACATCGGCGAGAGCGTCGCGCCGGTGGACGGCCGCGACATCGAGCTGTCGATCGATTCCAAGGTCCAGTTCTACGCCTACCAGCGCATCCGCGACGCCGTCACCGAGCACAAGGCCAAGGCCGGCAGCGTGGTCGTGCTGGACGCGCAGACCGGCGAGGTGCTGGCGCTGTCCAACTTCCCGAGCTACACGCCGGGCGACCGCAAGAACCTCTCCGGCGCCCAGCTGCGCAACCGCGCGCTCACCGACACCTTCGAGCCCGGCTCGACGATGAAGCCCTTCATCGCCGCCTGGGCCCTGGAGACGGGCCGCGTCACGCCCGACACCGTCATCCAGACCTCGCCCGGCCGCATGAACTTCGCCGGCTCGGTGATCACCGACTCGCATGCGCACGGCGACCTCACCGTCTCGCAGGTGATCCAGAAGTCGAGCAACGTCGGCGCGGTGCGCATGGCGATGCAGTTCCAGCCGCGCGAGATGTGGGAGCTCTACTCCCAGGTCGGCTTCGGCCAGAAGCCGCAGATCGGCTTCCCCGGCGCGGTCACCGGCCGGCTGCGCCCGTACAAGTCCTGGCGTCCCATCGAGCAGGCGACGATGAGCTACGGCTACGGCCTGTCGGCCTCGCTGTTCCAGATCGCCCGCGCCTACACGGTCTTCGCGCACGACGGCGAGCTGATCCCGGTGACGCTGGTGAAGAACCGCCAGGTGGACAACCCGGCACCGGCGGGCATCCGCGTGATCTCGCCCAAGGTCGCGAAGCAGGTGCGCGAGATGATGCACCTGGTCACGCTGGAAGGCGGCACCGCGCCCAAGGCGCAGGTGCCGGGGTATTCGGTGGGCGGCAAGTCGGGCACCGCCTACAAGCAGGAAGGCAAGGGCTACGCGGAGAAGAAATACCGCTCCTGGTTCGTCGGCCTGGCGCCGATCAGCAAGCCGCGCATCATCGTCGCGGTGATGGTGGACGAGCCGAGCAACGGCAAGTACTTCGGGGGGGACGTCGCCGCGCCGGTGTTCAGCGAGGTGGTGCAGCAAACCCTGCGCTCGATGGGCGAACCGCCCGACATCGAGGTGCGGCCGCAGATCGTGACCCACGCGCTGCAGGCCGAGGAAGAGAGCTTCTGATGAGCGGCCAGCCCCAACTCACCCTCCACGCGAGCCCGGAAACGGCGCTCGCGTGGCTGCTTGCGCGCGGCGTGCGCGGCCTCGCCACCGACAGCCGGCGCGTGCGCCCGGGCGATGCCTTCATCGCCTGGCCGGGCTACGGCACCGATGCGCGCCGGTTCGTGCCCCAGGCATTGGCCGCCGGCGCCGCCGCCTGCCTGGTCGAGGCCGAGGGCGTCAGCGCCTTCGACCTGGACCCGCGCCAGGTCGCCGCGCTGCCCGACCTGAAGGCGGCCACCGGCGAGCTGGCGGCGCGCTTCTTCGGCGAGCCGAGCCGGCGCCTGCGCGTGGTCGCGAGCACCGGCACCAACGGCAAGACCTCGACCGCCTGGTGGACGGCGCAGGCCCTGAGCGGCCTCGGCCAGCGCTGCGGCGTGGTGGGCACGCTCGGCGTCGGCGAGCCCCCCTCGGCCGCGGTGCCGGGCGGCGAGGTGGTCGCCACCGGCCTCACCACGCCCGACCCGGTCACGCTGCAGGCCGCCTTCGCGCGCTTCCTGCAGCAGGGCCTGCGGGCCTGCGCGATCGAGGCCTCGTCGATCGGCGTGGTCGAGCAGCGCCTGGCCGGCACGCACGTCGAGGTCGCCCTCTTCACCAACTTCACGCGCGACCACCTGGACTACCACGGCACGATGGACGCCTACTGGGCCGCCAAGCGCGCGCTCTTCGCCTGGCCCGGGCTGCGCGCCGCGGTGCTGAACGTGGACGACGAGCAGGGGGCCTCGCTGGTCGGCGAACTCGCCGGCGGCGGGCTCGACCTGTGGACCTACAGCACCCGCGACGAGGCCCGCCTGTGCGCGCGCGACGTGCGCTATGTCGACGGCGGCCTCGCCTTCGCGCTGCACGAGGGCGACGAGGCGATCGAGGTGCGCAGCCGCCTGGTCGGCGACTACAACGTCTCCAACCTGCTGGCGGTCATCGGCGGCCTGCGCGCGCTGGGCGTGCCGCTGGCCGAGGCGGCGGCGCAGGTGCCGCAGCTCAGCGCCGTGCCGGGCCGCATGCAGCGCGTGCCGGCCGGGGCCGACCAGCCGGTGGCCGTGGTCGACTACGCCCACACGCCCGATGCGCTGGAGAAGGCGCTCTATGCGCTGCGGCCGGCGGCGCGCGAGCGCGGCGGCCGGCTGTGGTGCGTGTTCGGCTGCGGCGGCAACCGCGACGCGACCAAGCGCCCGCTGATGGGCGGCATCGCCGAGCGCCTGGCCGACCGCGTGGTCGTCACCAGCGACAACCCGCGCGACGAGGAGCCCGGCCACATCCTGCGCCAGATCGTCGAGGGCATGGCGCAGCCGCTGCGCGCCCAGGTCATCGAGGACCGCCGCCTCGCGATCGCCCACGCACTGCACCAGGCCGACCCGCGCGACGTGGTGCTGATCGCCGGCAAGGGCCATGAGGCCGAGCAGGAGATCGCCGGCGTCAAGCACCCCTTCTCCGACCTGCTCGAGGCGCAGGCGGTGCTGGGTGCGCCCGACGGAGGGACCGCCTCATGATGACCCTGGCCCAGGCCCATGCGCTGCTGCCCGGCTCGACCCTGGTGGGCGACGGCGGCGTGCGCCTCCTGCGCGTCCACTCGGACACCCGCACGCTCCAGCCCGGCGACCTGTTCGTCGCGCTGCGCGGCGAGCGCTTCGACGCCAACGACTTCCTGCCGCAGGCGAAGCAGGCCGGCGCGGCGGCGGCGCTGGCCGAGCGCGGACTCGACGCCGCCGGCCTGCCCGGCCTGCTGGTGCCGGACGCCAAGGCGGCGCTCGGCCAGCTGGCCGCCGCCTGGCGCGCCCGCTGCGCGCTGCCGCTGATCGCCGTCACGGGGAGCAACGGCAAGACCACGGTGACGCAGATGCTCGCCTCGGTGCTGCGCGCCTGGCTCGGCGAGGCCGCCTTCTCGACGCAGGGCAACTTCAACAACGACATCGGCGTGCCGCTGACGCTGCTGCGCCTGCGCCAGGACGAGCAATGCTGGCACCGCGCCGGCGTGGTCGAGCTGGGCATGAACCACCCGGGCGAGATCGCGAGCCTGGCCGCGATGACGGCGCCCACCGTCGCGCTGGTCAACAACGCGCAGCGCGAGCACCAGGAGTTCATGGCCACCGTCGAGGCGGTGGCGCGCGAGAACGGCAGCGTGATCGAGGCGCTGCCGCCCACCGGCGTCGCGGTGTTCCCGGCCGACGACGCCTATGCGCCGGTCTGGCATGCGCTTGCCGCGTCGCGCCCGATGCTGACCTTTGCGCTGCAGGGCGCGGCCGACGTCACGGCCGATGCCGAGTGGCTGGGCGACCACTGGTCGCTGATGCTGCACACGCCGGCCGGCTTCCAGGCCGCGGACCTGCGCATTGCCGGCCGGCACAACGTCAAGAACGCGCTCGCCGTCACCGCCTGCGCGCTCGCCGCCGGCTGCCCGCTGGAGGCGATTGCGCAGGGCCTGGCCGCGTTCGAGCCGGTGAAGGGCCGCTCGCAGGTCAAGTCCGCGCGGGTGCACGGCGAGCTCGTCACGCTGGTCGACGACACCTACAACGCGAACCCGGATTCGGCGCGCGCCGCGGTCGAGGTGCTGGCCGCGCTGCCCGGCCCGCGCTGGCTGCTGCTGGGCGACATGGGCGAGGTGGGCGACCAGGGGCCGGCCTTCCATGCCGAGGTCGGCGCGCATGCGCAGGCGCTCGGCATCGAGTCGCTGTGGACCGCCGGCACGCTGAGCCGGCATGCCGCCGACGCCTTCGCCGGCGCGCGCCACTTCGACGACGTGGCCGCGCTCATCGCCGCGCTGCCTTCCGCCCCGGCCTGCGCGGCCGTGCTGGTGAAGGGCTCGCGCTTCATGAAGATGGAACAGGTGGTGGCCGCGATGCAGCGCGCGGACGCCGATGTCCCTGTGGTTTCCAGAGGATCCGACGATGCTGCTTAGCCTGGCCCAGTGGCTGCAAGCCCTGTACCCCGACCAGCTCGGGTTCCTGCGCGTGTTCCAGTACCTCACGATGCGTGCGGTGCTGGCCGCGATGACCGCGCTGCTGATCGGCCTCGCCTTCGGGCCGATGGTCATCCGCCGCCTCACCGCGCTGAAGATCGGCCAGCCGATCCGCGAGTACGGCGTGCAGGCGCACCTGTCGAAGAGCGGCACGCCGACCATGGGCGGCGTGCTGATCCTGATCGGCATCGGCGTGTCGACGCTGCTGTGGTTCGACTGGAGCAACCGCTTCGTCTGGATCGTGATGCTGGTGACGCTCGGCTTCGGCGCGATCGGCTGGGTCGACGACTGGCGCAAGGTGGTGCACAAGAACCCCGAGGGCATGCGCTCGCGCGAGAAGTACTTCTGGCAGTCGCTGATCGGCCTGCTGGCGGCGCTCTACCTCGCCTTCAGCGTGTCGGAGACCTCCAACCTGCGGGTGCTGGAGCTGTTCCTGCGCTGGGTGCAGAGCGGCTTCTCGAACGACCTGCCGCCCAAGGCCGACCTGCTGGTGCCGTTCTTCAAGAGCATCAGCTACCCGCTGGGCGTGTTCGGCTTCATCATCCTGACCTACCTGGTGATCGTGGGCAGCAGCAACGCGGTGAACTTCACCGACGGGCTGGACGGCCTGGCCATCATGCCGGTGGTGATGGTGGGCTCGGCGCTGGGCGTGTTCGCCTACGTGACCGGCAGCTCGGTGTACTCGAAGTACCTGCTGTTCCCGTACATCCCCGGCTCGGGCGAGCTGCTGGTGTTCTGCTCGGCGATGGCCGGCGCGGGGCTCGCCTTCCTGTGGTTCAACACCCACCCGGCGCAGGTCTTCATGGGCGACGTGGGGGCGCTGTCGCTCGGCGGCGCGCTGGGCACGATTGCGGTCATCACGCGCCAGGAGATCGTGCTCGCCATCATGGGCGGCATCTTCGTCGCCGAGGCGCTGTCGGTGATGCTGCAGGTGGCCTGGTTCAAGTTCACCAAGGCGCGCTATGGCGAAGGGCGGCGCATCTTCAAGATGGCGCCGCTGCACCACCACTTCGAGAAGTCCGGCTGGAAGGAGACGCAGGTCGTCGTTCGCTTCTGGATCATCACCATGCTGTTGTGCCTCATCGGCTTGGCGAGCCTCAAGCTGCGATGAAGAACCTCCTCGGTCTCCAGGTCCTCGTGCTGGGCCTCGGCGAGTCCGGGCTCGCGATGGCGCGCTGGTGCGCGCGCCACGGCGCCCAGGTGCGCGTGTGGGATTCGCGCGAGCCGCCGCCGCATGCGGCCACGCTGGCCGAGACGGTGCCGTCCGCGACGCTGGTCACCGGGCCGCTCGGTGTCGAGCAGTTGCAGGGCGTGCAGCTGGTGCTGAAGAGCCCGGGCCTCGGGCCGCGCGATCCGCGCGTCGAGCCGCTGCTGGCCGCCGCGCGCCAGACCGGCGTGCTGGTGCAGGGGGAGCTCGACCTGTTCGCGCAGGCCCTGGCCCAGCTGAAGGCCGAGCGCGGCTATGCGCCGGGCGTGATCGCGATCACCGGCACCAACGGCAAGACCACGACCACCGCGATGGCCTCGCAGCTGATCGCCCGCACCGGCCGGCGCGTCGCCACCGCCGGCAACATCGGCCCGACAATGCTGGACACGCTGGCCGAGGCGCTCGACGCCGAGCCCGCCCCGCTGGTCGAGGCGCTGCCGGACGAGGCGGCCCTGGATGCGCCGGTCGACGAGACGGCCGGTGCCGCGGAGCCCGCGGCTGCCGCCCCGGTCGAGGACGCGGTGATCGAGGATGCCGTCGAGGCGATCTCCGAATCGCTGCCCGAGGCGCTGCCGATCGACGTCGTCGGGACCGCGGCCGCCGGCGCATCGACCGACGCGGTGGCGCGGGTCGAGCCCGACGGCGAGCCGGTCCCCGACGAGGTCGTCGAGGCCGCGGTCGAGGAGATCGGCGAGCTGCCGCCGGTCGAGGCCGACCTGCCGGCCGGCGGCGGGCCCCCGCCGCACCTGATCCCGCCGCCGCCCCCGGGCCCGGTGTTCGAGGCGCTGCCGGAGGTCTGGGTGCTGGAGCTGTCCAGCTTCCAGCTCGACGGCGTGCAGGGCTTCGAGCCGGGCGCGGCGACGGTGCTGAACGTGACCCAGGACCACCTGGACTGGCACGGCGACATGAAGGCCTATGCCGACGCGAAGGCACGCATCTTCGGCAAGAACGCCGTGATGGTGATCAACCGAGACGACCCGGCGGTCGAGGCCATGGTGCCGCCGCCCCTTCCCGGCAAGGGGCGCTTCGCCCGGCCCATCGAGCGCAGCGTCGTGCGCTTCGGCCTGGACGCCCCGCGGCGCCCCGGCGACTTCGGCCTCGTCCAGGACGGTGGCATGGCCTGGCTGGTGCGTGCGATGGAAGCCGACGAGACGATCAAGCCCAAGGGCCGCGGCAAGGCCGCCGTCGAGGAGGACGAGCTCATCATCCAGCGCCTGATGCCGGCCGATGCGCTGCGGGTTCGTGGGCGGCACAACGCCGCGAACGCGCTGGCGGCGCTGGCGCTCGCCACCGCGATCGGCTGCCCGCTCGCGCCGATGCTGCATGGCCTGCGCGAGTACGCCGGCGAGCCGCACCGCGTCGAGTTCGTCGCGATGGTGAACGGCGTCGAGGCCTACGACGACAGCAAGGGCACGAACGTCGGGGCGACCGTGGCCGCCATCGCCGGGCTGGGGGCCGACAAGGCGCCGTCGCAGCTGGTGCTGATCCTCGGCGGCGACGGCAAGGGCCAGGACTTCGGGCCGCTGCTCGCGCCGGTGCGCCAGTTCGTGCGCGCGGTCGCGACCATCGGCCGCGATGCCGAGGCCGTCGAGCAGGCGCTGCAGGGCGCCGGCATCGCCGTCGAGCGCCATGCGACGCTGCAGGAGGCCACGCGCTGGGCCTTCGCCCAGGCCCAGGCCGGCGACGCCGTGCTGCTGAGCCCGGCCTGCGCCAGCCTGGACATGTTCCGCAACTACGCCCACCGTGCGCAGGTCTTCTGCGACGAGGTGCGGGCGCTGGCGGCCGAGGGGGGCAACGAGGCATGAGCGCTTTCGCGGCCCGCTTCGGATTCGACGCCTGGAAGGAGCGCGTCCGCGCCCTGTTCAGGCGCGACCCGGCGGTGCCGATCCGCGACTGGACCGGCGCCTCGGCGAACCGGCCGGTGCAGCTGCAGGGCTTCGACCAGCCGCTGGTGTGGGTGGTGGTGGCGCTGCTCGCGCTCGGCATGGTGATGGTGTACTCCGCCTCGGTGGCGCTGCCCGACAACCCGAAGTTCACGCGCTATGCGCCGACGCACTTCCTGGTGCGCCACGTGTTCTCCATCGTCGTGGCCTTCTTCGCCGCGCTGGTGGTGGTGCAGCTGCCGGTGAGCCTGTGGGAGAAGTCGGCGCCGTGGCTGTTCGCGGCCTCGCTGCTGCTGCTGGTGCTGGTGCTGGTCCCGCACGTCGGCAAGGGCGTGAACGGGGCGCGGCGCTGGATCCCGCTGGGCCTCACCAATTTCCAGCCCTCCGAGCTCGCCAAGCTGTCGATCGCGCTCTATGCGGCCAACTACATGGTGCGCAAGATGGAGGTCAAGGAGAACTTCTTCCGCGCCGTGATGCCGATGGCGATCTCGGTCGCGGTGGTGGGGCTGCTGCTGCTGGCGGAGCCGGACATGGGCGCCTTCATGGTGATCGCGGCGATCGCGATGGGCATCCTGTTCCTGGGCGGCGTGAACGGCCGCATGTTCTTCCTGATCACCGCGGTGCTGGTCGGTGCCTTCGTGCTGATGATCACCTTCAGCGAATGGCGGCGCGAGCGCATCTTTGCCTACCTGAACCCCTGGGACGAGAAGTACACGCTGGGCAAGGCCTACCAGCTGTCGCACTCGCTGATCGCCTTCGGGCGCGGCGAGATCCTGGGCCAGGGCCTGGGCTCGAGCGTCGAGAAGCTGCACTACCTGCCGGAGGCGCACACCGACTTCCTGCTCGCGGTGATCGGCGAGGAACTGGGCTTCGTCGGCGTGGCCTGCGTGATCGCGGCCTTCTTCTGGCTGTCGCGCCGGGTGTTCCACATCGGCCGCCAGGCGGTCGCGCTCGACCGGGTGTTCGCCGGGCTGTTCGCCCAGGGCATCGGCATCTGGATGGGCGGCCAGGCCTTCATCAACATGGGCGTGAACCTGGGCGTGCTGCCGACCAAGGGCCTGACGCTGCCGCTGATGAGCTATGGCGGCTCGGCCATCCTGATGAACCTGGTCGCGCTCGCGATCGTGGTGCGCATCGACATCGAGAACCGGCAGATGATGCGGGGAGGGCGCGCATGAGCGGGCGTCATCTCGTCGTGATGGCCGCAGGAACGGGCGGCCACATCATTCCGGGGCTTGCCGTCGCCCGCGAGATGCAGGGCCGCGGCTGGTCGGTCAGCTGGCTCGGCACCACCCACGGCATGGAGAACAAGCTCGTCCCGCCGAGCGGCATCCCGCTCGACGCGATCGGCTTCAACGGCCTGCGCGGCAAGGGCCTGCTGCACACCCTGACCGGCGGCCTGCGCCTGCTGCTCGCGTTCTGGAACTGCCTGCGCATCCTGCGCCGCCGCCGGCCCACGGCCGTGCTGGGCATGGGCGGCTACGTCTGCTTCCCCGGCGGGCTGATGGCCTCGCTGCTGGGCAAGCCGCTGATGCTGGTGAACGCCGATGCCTCGCTGCTGATGAGCAACAAGAGCCTGATGCCGGTGGCCGACCGCATCGCCTTCGGCTTCGACGGCGAGGCGGCCCGGTCGACCAAGCTGGGCGTCGTCACCGGCAACCCGGTGCGTGCCGAGATCGAGGCGCTGCCCGAGCCGGCACAGCGCTTCGCCGGCCGCAGCGGGCCGCTGCGCGTGCTGGTGGTGGGCGGCAGCCTGGGCGCGAAGGTGCTGAACGAGACCCTGCCGCTCGCGCTCGCGCTGCTGCAGCCGCACGAGCGCCCGCAGGTCGCCCACCAGACCGGCGCGGCCCATGCCGCCTCGGTGCAGGCCGCCTACGACATGGCCGAGGTCGAGGCCGAGGTGCTGCCCTTCATCGAGGACATGGCGGCGCGCCTGGCGGACTGCGACCTGATCGTCTGCCGCGCCGGCGCGGTGACGGTGAGCGAGCTGTGCGCGGCCGGCGTGGCCGCGGTGCTGGTGCCGCTGATCGTCAGCACCACCAGCCACCAGCGCGAGAACGCGGCCTGGATGGCCGGCCACGGCGCCGCCATCCACCTGCCGCAGGACGACCTGACCGCGGGCCACCTGGCCGACCTGCTCAAGGGCCTGTCGCGCGACACCCTGTTGACCATGGCGACGAAGGCCCGTGCCCTCGCCAGGCCGCACGCCGCCGCGCGCGTGGCCACCGAACTCGAAAGGCTGGTGGCATGAAGCACGCCGTCAAGCACATCCATTTTGTTGGCGTTGGTGGGGCGGGCATGAGCGGCATCGCCGAGATCCTGCACAACCTCGGCTACACCGTCTCCGGCTCCGACCAGAGCGACAGCGCCACCGCGCAGCGCCTGGCCTCGCTCGGCATCCGCGTCTTCGTCGGCCACGACGCGGCGCACATCGCCGGGGCCGAGGCGGTCGTCACCTCCACCGCGGTGAAGGGCGACAACCCCGAGGTGATCGCCGCACGCAGCCGGCGCGTGCCGGTGGTGCCGCGCGCCGTGATGCTGGCCGAGCTGATGCGCCTCAAGCAGGGCATCGCGATCGCCGGCACCCACGGCAAGACCACCACCACCTCGCTCGTCACCAGCGTGCTGGCCGAGGCCGGCGTCGACCCGACCTTCGTGATCGGCGGCAAGCTGAACGCCGCCGGCGCCAACTCGCGCCTCGGCTCGGGCGACTACATCGTGGTCGAGGCCGACGAGTCGGACGCCTCCTTCCTGAACCTGCTGCCGGTGCTGTCGGTCGTCACCAACATCGACGCCGACCACATGGACACCTACGGGCACGACTTCGCGAAGCTGAAGGCGGCCTTCGTCGAGTTCCTGCACCGCATGCCCTTCTACGGCGCGGCCGTGCTGTGCGGCGACGACCCGGGCGTGCGCTCCATCATCCCGATGGTCTCGCGGCCGGTCGTCACCTACGGCCTGGGCCCGGACGTGCAGGTGCGCGCCGTCGACGTGCAGGCCCTGCCGGGGGGCCAGATGCGCTTCACCGTGCAGCGGCGCAACGGCGTCGTGCTGCCCGATCTCGCGATCACCCTCAACCTGCCGGGCGAGCACAACGTGCTGAACGCGCTCGCCGCGGTGGCGGTGGCGACCGAGCTGGAGCTGCCGGACGCGCCGCTGGTCAAGGCACTGGCGGAATTCCGCGGCGTCGGCCGGCGCTTCCAGCGCTACGGCGAGGTCGCGGTGCGCGCCGCCAACGGCGGCGGCCGCTTCACCCTGATCGACGACTACGGCCACCACCCGGTCGAGATGGCCGCGGTGATCGCCGCCGCGCGCGGCGCCTTCCCGGGCCGGCGCCTGGTGATCGCCTTCCAGCCGCACCGCTACACCCGGACCCGCGACTGCTTCGAGGATTTCGTCAAGGTGATGGGCAGTGCCGACGCGGTGCTGCTGGCCGAGGTCTACGCCGCCGGCGAGGCACCCATCGTCGCCGCCGACGGTCGCTCGCTGGCGCGCGCGCTGCGCGTGGCGGGCAAGGTCGACCCGGTGTTCGTCGACGAGATCGGGCAGATGCCCGAGACCATCGCCGGCCAGGCGCGCGACGGCGACGTCGTGATCGCCATGGGTGCCGGCTCCATCGGGGCCGTGCCGGCCCAAGTGCTTGAACTGATGAAGGAGGGCGCGTGATGTCCAGCCCCACCCGCAGGATCGATCCCGCCTCGCTCGGCAAGGTCGCCGTGCTGATGGGCGGCAGTTCCGCCGAGCGCGAGATCTCGCTGCTCTCCGGCGGCGGCGTGCTCGCCGCGCTGCAGTCGCAGGGCGTGGACGCCCACGCCTTCGACCCGGCGGAGCGCGAGCTCGCCGAGCTGAAGCAGCAGGGCTTCGCGCGCTGCTTCATCGCGCTGCACGGCCGCCACGGCGAGGACGGTACGGTGCAGGGCGCGCTCGAGCTGCTCGGCGTGCCCTACACCGGCTCTGGCGTGATGGCCTCGGCCATCGCGATGGACAAGGTGATGACCAAGCGCGTCTGGCTCGCCGACGGCCTGCCGACGCCGCGCTATGTGTGGCTCGCGCCCGACCGCCAGGACCGCGCCGGCCTGCAGGCGGTGCCCGACGAGCTGGGCCTGCCGCTGATCGTCAAGCCGCCGCGCGAGGGCTCGTCCATCGGCGTCAGCAAGGTGCAGGGCTACTCGGACATGGCCGACGCGGTCGCGCTGTCGGCGAAGTACGACCCCGACGTGCTGTGCGAGGAGTTCATCGACGGCGACGAGGTGACCTGCCCGGTGCTGGGCGAGGGGGCGCAGGCGCAGGCGCTGCCGGTGATCCGCATCGCCGCCCCCGAGGGTGCCTACGACTACCAGAACAAGTACTTCACCGACGTCGTGAAGTACCACGTGCCGAGCGGACTCGACGCCGCGCTCGAGGCGGAGATCCAGCGCATCGTCGTGCAGGCCTACCGCGCGCTCGGCTGCCGCGGCTGGGGCCGGGCCGACCTGATGATCCGCCGGCGCGACAACCGGCCTTTCCTGCTCGAGATGAACACCTCGCCGGGCATGACCTCGCACTCGCTGGTGCCGATGTCGGCCAAGGCCGCGGGCATCAGCTACGAGCAACTGTGCCTGCACATCGCCTCGCAGGCGGCGCTCGACACGCCGGCCGGGAAGGGCTGAACGGCAGATCCGCATGCGCACCGCCGCCGCACTCCAACGCACACCGGCCACCGAGCTGCCGGTGGACGTGCGCCTGCTCAACGCCAGCGCGAGCGTGCTGTTCGGCCTCGCGCTCGCGCTGTTCGCGGCGCTGCTGCTGCTGTGGCTGTCGCGCCAGCCGGTGTTCGCGATCCGCGCCATCCGCGTCGAGGGCGACCTGACGCGCAACAGCGTCTCCACCATCCGCGCCAACGCGCTGCCGCAGCTGGCGGGCAACTTCTTCACGCTCGACCTGGTGCGCGGGCAACGCGCCTTCGAGTCGGTGCCCTGGGTACGGCACGCGATCGTGCGGCGGGTCTGGCCGAACCGGCTCGCGGTGCAGCTGCAGGAGCACAAGGCGGCGGCGCTGTGGACGGTGGAGGACGGCAGCGACAAGCTGGTCAACACCGAGGGCGAGGTGTTCGAGGCCAACCTGGGCGACGTCGAGGACGACGGGCTGCCCACGCTGGCCGGGCCGGACGGCAGCTCGGGGCAGGTGCTGGCCATGTACCGCCGGCTGCTGCCGCTGTTCCGGCGCAGCGAGATGGAGATGGACGGCCTCACGCTGAGCGGGCGGGGCTCGTGGCGCGCCGAGTTCGACAGCGGCGCCGAGATCGAGCTCGGACGCGGCAGCGACGAGGAGCTGCAGGCGCGCGTGGAGCGCTTCCTGGGCACGCTGCCGCAGGTGATCGCGCGCTACCAGCGGCCGCTGGTCTATGCCGACCTGCGCCACAACGAAGGCTATGCGGTGCGGCTCAAGGGCATCACCACGACGCTGGAGGCCCCGGCCTCCGGCAGACGGAAATGAGAGGGTGACACGGAACATGGCCAAGGAATACAAGGACCTGGTGGTCGGCCTCGACATCGGCACCGCGAAGGTGATGGCGGTGGTGGCCGAGGTGCTGCCCGACGGCGAGCTGCGCGTGGCCGGGCTCGGCATCGCCTCGGCCCATGGCCTGAAGCGCGGCGTGGTCGTCAACATCGACGCGACGGTGCAGAGCATCCAGCAGGCGCTGAAGGAGGCCGAGATGATGGCCGACTGCAAGATCACGCGCGTCTACACCGGCATCACCGGAAGCCACATCCGCGGCCAGAACTCCACCGGCATGGTGATCGTGCGCGACAAGGAGGTGACACCGGTGGACGTGGCGCGCGTCGTCGAGACGGCGAAGGCGATCAACATCCCGAACGACCAGCGCCTGCTGCTGGTGGAGCCGCAGGAGTTCGTGATCGACGGCCACGAGGTGAAGGAGCCGATCGGCATGAGCGGCGGCCGGCTCGAGGTGAAGGTGCACATCGTGACCGGCGCGCAGAGCGCGGCCGAGAACATCGTCAAGTGCGTGCGCCGCTGCGGGCTCGAGGTGGACCAGCTGGTGCTGAACCCGAGCGCCTCCAGCCACGCGGTGCTGACCGAGGACGAGAAGGACCTGGGCGTGGCCCTGGTAGACATCGGCGCCGGCACCACCGACGTCGCGATCTTCACCGACGGGGCGATCCGGCACACCGCGGTGATCCCGATCGCCGGCGACCTGATCACGAGCGACATCGCGATGGCGCTGCGCACGCCGACCAAGGACGCGGAAGAGATCAAGGTCGAGTACGGCGTGGCCAAGCAGCTGCTGGCCGACCCGGGGGAAAACCTCGAGGTGCCGGGCCTGGGCGACCGGGCCCCGCGCATGCTGAGCCGCCAGGCGCTGGCGGGCGTGATCGAGCCGCGCGTGGAGGAGATCTTCTCGCTCGTGCACCAGGTGATCCGCGAGAGCGGCTACGAGGAGCTGCTGTCCAGCGGCATCGTGCTGACCGGCGGCGCGGCGGTGATGCCGGGCATGGTCGAGCTGGGCGAGGACATCTTCCTGAAGCCGGTGCGCAAGGGCGTTCCCACCTACCACGGCTCGCTGCACGACATGGTGGCGAGCCCGCGCTCGGCGACCGTGATGGGCCTGCTGGAAGAGGCCCGGCTCGGCCGGGCGCGCGGCATCAAGGCGGCGCAGCAGGCCGGTTCGGTGAAGACCTTGTTCGGACGCGCCAAGGACTGGTTCCTCGGCAATTTCTGACTTCCACGGAGAGGCGCATGACGACGACAAGAACACACGCATGCCTGGGTTGCCACCTCTGTGGAACCCGGGATCCCCCAGGGCGAACCCCACAACCAGACGGGGCCCACGAGGCCCGCATCGCGAAAACGGCAACTGCAACAAGGATTGGAGAAGACCATGGCCATTGAAATGATCGAAGAGTTCGACCTGGGCACGCAGATCAAGGTGATCGGCGTCGGCGGCGGCGGCGGCAACGCGGTCGATCACATGATCGCGCGCGGCGTGCAGGGCGTGGAGTTCGTCTGCGCCAACACCGATGCGCAGGCCCTGAACCGCTCGACCGCGCACCACCTCATCCAGCTCGGCACCACCGGGCTGGGCGCGGGCGCGAAGCCGGAGGCCGGCCGCGCCGCGGCGGAAGAGGCGGTGGACCGCATCCGCGAGGCCATCAAGGGCGCGAACATGCTGTTCATCACCGCCGGCATGGGCGGCGGCACCGGCACCGGCGCGGCGCCGGTGATCGCGCGCGTCGCCAAGGAGATGGGCGTGCTGACCGTGGGCGTGGTCACCAAGCCCTTCGACTTCGAGGGCAACCGCCGCATGAAGGCGGCCGACGCCGGCCTGGCCGAGCTGGAGGCGAATGTCGACTCGCTGATCGTGATCCTGAACGACAAGCTGCTCGACGTGCTGGGCGACGACGTGACGCAGGACGAGGCCTTCGCGCACGCCAACGACGTGCTGAAGAACGCGGTCGGCGGCATCAGCGACATCATCCACATCCCGGGCCTGGTGAACGTCGACTTCGAGGACGTGAAGACGGTGATGAGCGAGCCGGGCAAGGCGATGATGGGCACGGCCACGGCCAGCGGCCCGGACCGCGCCCACAAGGCGGCCGAGTCGGCGGTGGCCTGCCCGCTGCTGGAAGGCATCGACCTGTCGGGCGCGCGCGGCGTGCTGGTGCTGATCGCCGCGGGCAAGGGCAGCTTCAAGCTGAGCGAGAGCCGCAACGCGATGAACACCATCCGCCGCTATGCCGCGGACGATGCGCACGTGATCTACGGCACCGCCTACGACGAGAGCCTGGGCGACCAGCTGCGCGTCACGGTGATCGCCACCGGCCTGAGCCCGGCCAAGCGCGTGCAGGCGCCGATCAGCGTGGTCCACACGCAGGTCGCGCAGCGCACCGGCACCGACAACATCCCGGTGCTGACGCAGCCGGTGAGCACGCCGGGCGGCGCCTCGCACGACTACAGCAGCCTGAGCGTGCCCAGCGTCTGGCGCAACGGCCGCACGGCCGCGGCGAAGGTGGATGCGCTGGCGAGCAACGGCATGGACGAGATCGAGATCCCCGCATTCCTGCGCAAGCAGGCGGATTGAAACAGTCTGTGTAGGTTGGTACTTGCTATCGGGACGGTAGGGCGATTCAAGAGCGCTTGAATCGCCCGCCCTCTAGAATCGTCGGATGCTTGCACAACGAACCTTGAAGTCCTTGACGCGCGCCGTTGGCGTCGGCGTGCACGGCGGCCAGCGCGTCGAACTGACGCTGCGGCCGGCGGCGCCCGACACCGGCATCGTGTTCCGGCGCGTCGACCTGCCGACGCCGGTGGACATCCCGGTGGCGGTGCACTCGATCTCGGAGGCGCGGCTCGCGACCACGCTGTCGCTCAACGGCGACCCGGGCGCCCCCAAGGTCAACACCATCGAGCACCTGCTGTCGGCCTGTGCCGGGCTGGGCATCGACAACCTGCGGGTGGACATCACCGCGGAAGAGGTGCCGATCCTGGACGGCTCGGCAGCGTCCTTCGTGTTCCTGCTGCAGTCGGCCGGCATCGAGCTGCAGGGCGCGCCGAAGCGCTTCATGCGCATCCTGAAGCCGGTCGAGGTCCGCGAGGGCGAGGGCAGCAAGCTGAAGTGGGTGCGACTGGAGCCGTTCAACGGCTACAAGCTGACCTTCGAGATCGACTTCGACCACCCGGCGGTGAACCAGACCGGGCAGCGGGTGGTGTTCGACATGGGCTCCGGCCACTACAAGCGCGACATCGCGCGGGCCCGCACCTTCGGCTTCACGAAGGACGTGGAGATGATGCGATCGCGCGGACTGGGCCTGGGCGGCAGCATGGACAACGTGATCGTGGTCGACGACTACCGCGTGCTGAACAGCGACGGGCTGCGCTACGACGACGAGTTCGTGAAGCACAAGATCCTGGACGCCATCGGCGACATGCAGGTCGCCGGGCACCCGCTGATCGGCGCGTACACCGCCTTCAAGTCCGGCCACGCGCTGAACAACAAGTTGTTGCGCGCGGTGCTGGCCGATGCGTCAAGCTACGAGATCGTCACCTTCGAGGATGAGCGCGAGGCACCGGCCGGGTTGGCGGAACTGGCTCCGGCCTGGTGACGCCCCCCCAAGGACGCCTGTCGATTTCATGGTCATCTTCAGTTGGATCTGCCTGGGACTCACGGGCCTGATGCTTGCGGGCAGCGGCGTGGCCTGGGGCCTGTCGCTGGTGCTGGACGACTCGGCCTGGCAGAAGCTGGGCCTGAAGGTGTTCCGGCTCTCGATGGTGGTGCTGCTGTTCTACGTCAACGCGATGATCTACATGCACATCGTGCGCGTGTTCCGCGGCGAGCCGCCGGTGGTGGCGGTGGAGATTCCGACGCCGGATTGAGCGTCGTTCAGGTGGTGGCCAGGCGCAACGCGCGCCGCTTGTCGACCTGCGCCGACACCAGCACCACGCCGAGCCCGAGCAGTGCGACGCCGGCGCCGAGCCAGCAGAGGTCCTGCAGCGGGCGGCTGGCCGCGATGAGCAGACCGCCGAGCCAGGCGCCGCCGGCATTGCCGAGGTTGAAGGCGCCCTGGTTCAGGGTGGAGGCGAGGTTGGGCGCACCGGTGGCGGTGTCGATCACGCGCACCTGGGCGGCGGGGCCGACGGCGAAGGCGACGATGCCCCAGACGAAGAGGGTGACCATCGCGGGCAGCGCGGCGGAGACCGTCCACGCAAAGGCGAGCTGGACCACGGCGATGCAACCGAAGAGCAGGGCCAGCATGGGCATGAGCCGCCAGTCGGCGAGCCGCCCGCCGAGCAGCCCGCCCACCGTGATGCCGGCGCCGAAGAGCATCAGCGCCCCGCTGATCTGGTCCGGCGTGAAGCCGGTGACGTCGCGCAGCAGGTAGGCGATGTAGGTCATCACGCTGAACAGGCTGACCGAGGCGAGGGTGCTGATGAGCAGGGCGCACTGCACCTGGAAGCGGGCGATGGCGCGGAACTCGCGCAGGATGCTGCCCTGCTGGGCTGGCAGGGCCGAGGGCAGCCAGCGCCACAGCGCCGTGATGGCGAGCAGCCCGATGCCGGTGACGGCCCAGAAGGTGGAGCGCCAGCCGGCCGCGTGGCCGAGGGCGGTGCCGAGCGGCACGCCCAGGATGTTGGCCACGGTGAGGCCGGTGAAGACGAGCGACACCGCCTGGGCGCGCTTCTCGTGCGGGACCAGGCCGGCAGCCACCACCGCGCCGATGCCGAAGAACGCGGCATGGCAGAACGCGGTCACGACGCGCGCGACCATCAGGAACTCGTAGCTCGGCGCGATCGCGCACAGCGCATTGCCGAGGATGAACAGGCCCATCAGCGAGACCAGGGCGCGCTTGCGCGGCCACCTGGCGGTGAGGATGGCGAGGATGGGCGCGCCGACGGTCACGCCGAAGGCATAGCCCGAGACCAGCATGCCGGCCACCGGGGCACTCACGCCGAAGTCGCGTGCGACGTCCGGCAGCAGGCCCATGATGACGAATTCGGTGGTGCCGATGCCGAAGGCGGCGGCGGCGAGGGCGAGCAGGGGGAGGTTCACGGCGGAGGGCGAAGGCGGCAGGGGAGGTCCGAACTCTACGGGATAACCCGCGTCACGGTAGCCGTGCAGATTGCACGGCGGGGATGGGCGCGAGGAATTGCTGCACTGCGAGGGGTTACTGAGCGCGCGTCGACCGGCAGGACTGCTCTTCCGCCGGGGACGCCGTATCAGGGAGGGGATTCCCACGAAGGATTGCCCCATGAGCCAAGAGAGATTCGATGCATTGCTCGCGCGATGGGTGGAGGAGGTCGGGCGCGACACGGTGCCCTATCTGCAGCACGAAGGTCTGCTATCCGTTGCCGGGGCCGATACGTTGATCCGCTACCTGCCACAGCGACAGTGCCGCATTCTGGTGGACTTGGGGGCGATTCCGGGCCCCGCGGATGCGGACTGCTTGTGCCGCATGCTGGAAATGAACGTGACGCAGGATCCGGGTGGCTGGCCTGTGCTGGGCCTGCATCCTGGAAACGGCCATGTCGTAGCCATCCTGGACATTGCGCTGGAAGAGCTGGAAGAGCAAACGGACTTCCTGCGCAACCTGTCTCGCCGAGTGCCGGCCTGGCTTCGGGCATGGCAAGACCAAAGAGAGCGACCGCCACTGCTGCAGGAGGAACTGCTCCGTTCGGCGCAGGTCGGGGCGCCCGTCGGAGGAGTGCCGGCATGAAGCCGTCTTGCCGAGCCGGAGAACTCAGCAAGAGAGCAGGGCATCCTGTCACGGGCAGGCAAGGTGGCGCTGTCGGACCAGGCGACCCGGGGAGTGATCTGAAGACGGTGTCTGTCGGACCGACCTGGGATACGACGATCGCCACGCACATGGCTCGCCGAAGCCTTCCGATGGGTGTGCAAGGACACCCCGCGCCGCCGCCCTTCGACGCCGACGCCGTGAGGGATGTGCTGGAGAGCGAATATGGCCGTGACGTGCCCGACGGGGAAGTGGAGCAGCTGCGTTCGCAACTGGACGTCTTCGCGAATCTCCTCCAGAACTTCGAAGGGGCGGTGGCCGAGGCCGCTGTTAGATTGCAGGACAAGGGCCTGATCGAGGTCAGCCCGGAGGGAAAGGTCCAGCGTTGCAAGGGCGCGGATGGAAGCGTCAAGCTTGGCCCCCGCGATCACGATGCCAAGTGGTTCAAGAAGCGCAGTGTGCGGGTGGGCAAGGCGATCCGCTCTGCGCTCCCCATCAAGCCGAAGCATCATCTGCCAGCGGGAGGAACCGGCGAGGCATTCACAACCCGCAATCACTCGTCGAACTATGCCTTGATGGACTTGGCGGACACCTACAAGATCTTCACCTATGGGATCAACAGCGATTCCGCGGCACCTGGCGTGGGGGAGATTCCGAAACTGTTCACCCTGGGGTTCCACGCTGCCACGATCCACGGTGTGAAGAGTGCTCGGGAGGCGGCCATGGAGAGCGCCATGCTGGATGTCGTTACGGGATTCGACACCATCCGGGAGGTCCTCGAATGCCTGCGACGCGGCGAGCTGCCGCCATTCGCCAAGCTGGCGCGGTGGACCGTGTTCTGGCAAGCCGCCTTCACCTGGGATCGCACGGCATGCATCGCGGTGAAGGTGTTGGGAGAGCAGCAGACTGGCGAGGAAACGGGAGGGCCTTTTTCTTCCAGCTTGGCACTCAAAGCCGCACGGCGAAGCCTCGCCGAGTTGAGACAGACGCGCGTCGGCTGGATGCGGGATTGCCCGGGGGCACTTGCATCGGCTGCCTATGGCATCGCCAAGTGCCTCAGCTATGTCGCGCATTTGGATCATGCGAATTTCCTTGCTGTCGTGGGCATGATATTGGCCCCTTTCGACGTGGCCCAGGGCCTCCTGGAAAGGGTGGCGGCCGAGATGACAAGGGCTCTTGCCGAACATCGGATGGAGGTCACACAAAATGCGCTCGATCAGCTGCCGGAGGACGAGAACACTCCCCATCGCCGCGCGATCCTCGAGTCCCTCGTGGCCATGTTCAAAGGAGACGTCAAGACGGCGGGCGCAGAGAAGAAGTACGCTGGCGTGCGAGCCTTCGTCCTGGGCCCTACCCGGGCGGTGGCCGGGCTGTTGGCGATGCTTGGCACCGCAATGCCGTTTGTCGCGCCGGTGCTGTATCCCTCCGCGGTCGCCATCGCGGGGACGGGCCAAGTCATCTTCGACATCGCCCTGTGCGTGCGGCAATACAAGCGCTGGGCCAAAGCGCATGACCTGAAAGTGAGCGAGCGCGACTTTCGGCAATACCTGGCACAGCACGGCGGCGAGACGCTGGCTTCGCAATGGGATGCCTTGAAGGAGGCGCTTCAGAGCGACTTCACTGTCGAGCGGGAGGTTGGTGAATTCCGGAATGGGCAAGAGGGCTTCGGCCATGCGTACGACGCGGCGTACGCTCCTGGCGAGAACGGGGTGATGGCGGCGGACGCCATGGCCTGGGATATCGTCTTCGAGCTGTTGGATCAGGCCGAGGACCCGGCATTGGGGAGCGCAAAGCCGTATTTCCTGCAGTACCTGGGCGAACTGGTGTTCGATGGTCTCAGCCCGCTCGCTTTTCGAGAGGGGGCGCTCGAATTGCTGTACGCCGGTGATGCGCGCGGCGCGGTCGACATGGTGGCCAGCTGCATCAGAAGGCAGATCGAGGCCCCTGCGCCACGAGCTTCCGAAGTCATTGCGCCTTCCGTCTTCGCATCCGACTTCGAGTGCGCACAAGAGCGGGTCCGGAAACTGTTGACCAGCAGGGATCGCGATGAATCGATCGATCCTGACCCGAACATCCTGCTGGAGAAGGAGTTCTTTGCGGAACGCGAAGGCGGCAGGGCCTTCAATCCCAAGGACTTCGACGCCTCGATGGAGGCGTTGGGCAAGGTGTGGGACGAGAAGTACCAGCATGTCGAGAAAGCCGGCGTGTATGCGCACATGGTGGCGTTCCATCAATGGCGCAAGGAGAGGAGTCGGCCCGTCTCCAAGTTGGCGGTGCATCTGAAGCGGTGGGAGGCATGGGATATTCGCGGCTATGGGAACGGCCCAAATCGCGACCAGCTGTTGGAATTCCTGAAAACGGCCGCCGATGCGCCCGGGGCGACGTGGCAAGCGCAGGTCACGAATGCTGTCATCCAGTCGAGCAAGCCTCCCAGTGAGGTCTGCGCTTCGTTGTTGAAGGCGCTGGCTTGGATCGAAGGCGCGGACGCTCCGCCGTTTGTGGACCGATTCCGCACCGAGCTCCGTCAGATACTTGAACAGGTCGACGAGGGCGCGGCGAAGCGGTTGGATCTCACGACAAAGGCATTCGATGCGAACGGGTGGCTCGAGGTCTGGCAGCCGATGGCCACTGCACAGCCGTTGAATGCGCAGTCTCCGACGCTTCGAGGAAGGCGTCTCTTAATCCGCTTGCTGAAGAAATTGAAACGCGGGCAGGGTTCGCTGGGCGAGCGCCTGCCTGCCGCCTTGGCTCGGATGGAGAACGAGAGTGAGGGTAAGGAGAAAGGTTGGATGAAGCCGGTCATGATGGATGCGGTGGCGTCGATGCGGCAATCGCCCCAGGGGTTGTCCGGCTTCCAGCGAGAGTTTCTGGAGATGTTCGAGGCCGAACTGAAGGCCGTCAAATAGGCGGCTCACCCAGCAGCGCGACGGACCGCCCGACGCTTCTTTTGGTCGGCGGCCGGATATGCGGTCCAATGCGGCATGACTTCGTCTCACGACCCCGATGCCCGCCTCACCGCCCTCGAAATCAAGGCCAGCTTCACCGAAGACCTGCTCGACGAGCTGAACGCCCTGGTGGCCCGTCAGCAGCAGCAGATCGACCTGTTGGCGGCCCAGGTGCGGCAGCTGCGCGAGCAGCAGGGCCCGGCCGACGGCGCGACCTTCCGCAGCCTGCGCGACGAGCTGCCGCCGCACTACTGATGCGGCCGGGGTGACTCCCGGCCCACGCTTCACGCCCCGCGTGGGCTATGCTCCCCGGCACCATGCTGCCGATCCCTGCGCCGATCACCGCCACGCCGCTGCCCGAGACCACCGAGCGCGACCCCGAGGTCCTGCGCCGCGAGGTGCTGGCGGCCGACCGCCCCATGGTGCTGCGCGGCCTCGTCAGCGACTGGCCGGCGGTGCAGCGTGGCCGCGAGGCACCGCTCGCGATCGCCCGGTACCTCGCCGACCGCGACAACGGCAGCGAGGTCGATGCCGTGATGACGCCGCCGGACCAGCGTGGCCGCATCTTCTACAACGCCGACCTGAGCGGCTTCAACTTCATGCGCAACCGCCTGCCGCTCAGCCGCGTGCTGGAGCAGGTGCTGCGCTATGCCCATTTTCCGGACCCGCCCGCCGTGGCGGTGCAGAGCGCGCTCATTCCCGGCTGCCTGCCGGGCTTCACCGACGACAACCCGATGCCGCTGCTAGGCCCGGACATCGCGCCGCGCATCTGGCTCGGCAATGCCATCACCACGCCGGCGCATTTCGACGAATCGGACAACGTTGCCTGCGTGGTGGCCGGCCGGCGCCGCTTCACGCTGTTCCCGCCCGAGCAGGTCGGCAACCTCTACATCGGCCCGCTCGACCATGCACCCACGCCGACGCCGATCAGCCTGGTCGACTTCGGCGCCCCGGACTTCGAACGCTTCCCGCGGTTCCGCGACGCGATCGCCGCCGCGCAGGTGGCCGAGCTGGGTCCCGGCGACGCGATCTTCATCCCGGCCCTGTGGTGGCACCACGTGCAGTCGCTGGCGCCGTTCAATGTGCTCGTCAACTACTGGTGGCGCGGCGTTCTGCAGGCCGGTGCGCAGTCAGGCGCCGTGGCACCGTCGGTCGTCCATGCCCTGCTGCACGCCTTGATGAGCATCGGACCCCTGCCGCCGCACCAGCGCCGCGCCTGGGCCGCGCTGTTCCAGCACTATGTCGTCGACGCGGACGACCAGGCCGCGGCCCACATCCCGGTCGAGCGCCGAGGCGTGCTGGGCGAACTCACGCCGGCCGTGGCGGAGCGGCTGCGCGCCACGCTTCGCGACGCGCTGCGCTGACGCCCCTCAGTCGCTGCCCGACGACGGTTTCGCGGCCGCCTCGACCTTCTCGCCGCCCTTCTTCAGGGCGGCGCCGGTCTTCTCGACGCCCTTGCGCACGAACTCGCCGGTCTTCTCGGCGCCCTTCTGCACGGCGGCACCGGTGACCTCGGCCGCGTGCTTCACCGCCTTGCCGGTCTTGGTGGCGGCCGTCGATGCCGCGTGGCCGACGGCCGAGGCGGCGCGGTCGATCTTCGAGGGCTCCTGCGCCTGCGCGCTCACCGCGCAGGCGGCCAGCAGTGCGCCCAGCAGGGCCCGGGCGCTCATCCGATCACCTCGGGCCACTCGGTGTGGAACATCGTGCCCTCGGGCTTGTCGGTGCGCTCGTAGGTGTGCGCGCCGAAGAAGTCGCGCTGGGCCTGCAGCAGGTTGGCCGACAGGCGCTCGGCACGGTAGCTGTCGTAGTAGCCGAGCGAGGCGCTGAAGGCCGGCACCGGGATGCCGTGCGTCACCGCCAGCGCCACCGTCTCGCGCCAGTTCTGCTGGGTGCGGTTCAGCAGGTCCTTGAAGAACGGGTCCAGCATCAGGTTGGTCAGGCCCGGGTTGCCGCGGTAGGCCTCGGTGATGCGGTTGAGGAAGCGCGCGCGGATGATGCAGCCGCCGCGCCAGATCGCGGCGATGCGGCCGAGGTCCAGCCCCCAGCCCTTCTTCTCGCTCATCGTCTTCATCAGGTCCAGGCCCTGGGCGTAGCTGATGACCTTGGAGGCATACAGCGCGTCGTGCACCTTGGCGACCAGCTGCGCCTTCACCGGCGACAGGTCGGGCGAGGGGCCGCGCAGCACCCGGCTGGCCGCCACGCGCTGCTTCTTCTGCGACGACAGCACGCGCGCCTCGACCGCGGCGTTGATGGTGCTGATCACCACCGCGTTCTCGGCCGCGTTGAGCAGCGTCCACTGGCCGGTGCCCTTCTGGCCGGCCTTGTCGAGGATCAGCTCGACGATGGGTTGGCCGGTCTCCGGGTCCTTCTGCTCCAGCGCCTTGCCGGTGATCTGGATCAGGTAGCTCTGCAGCTCGCCCTCGTTCCATTGGTTGAAGATGGCAGCCATCTCGTCGGTGGTGAAGCCGGCGGCCTTGAACAGGCTGTAGGCCTCGCAGATGAGCTGCATGTCGCCATACTCGATCCCATTGTGGATCATCTTCACGTAGTGGCCTGCGCCGCCCGGGCCGATGTGGATGACGCAGGGCTCGCCGTCGACCTTGGCCGAGATGGCCTCGAAGATCGGCTGCATCACCTCCCAGGTGGAGGCCGGGCCGCCCGGCATGATGGACGGGCCTTTGCGCGCGCCTTCCTCGCCGCCCGAGACGCCGGCGCCGATGAAGCGCAGGCCCTTGCTGGTGAGGTAGGCGTCACGGCGCTCGGTGTCGGTGTAGAGGCTGTTGCCGCCGTCGATGACGATGTCGCCCGGCGACAGCAGCGGGATCAGCTGCTCGATCACCGCATCCACCGGGGCGCCGGCCTTGACCATGATCTGGATCTTGCGCGGCGTGGCCAGGCTCTGGACGAATTCTTCGAGGGTGTGGCTGCCGACCAGCTTCTTGCCCGGGTGGCGCGCGATGAACTCATCGGTGGTCGCCGTGGTGCGGTTGTAGACGCTGACCTGGAACCCGTGGCTCTCGACGTTGAGCACCAGGTTCTGGCCCATGACGGCCAGGCCGATCAATCCGAAGTCGCTTTTCATGGTGGGGGTGGCGGGGAAAACGTTTTGAATGCCGGGCATTTTGACGGCTTTCCGACACTTGTGCGCGGCGGGGCGGTGCGCTGCCCTGGCGGGGGCGGGGTTGCCCGGAGGAACTGCGGCGGGGCGGGGGCGACTCAGTGCCGGTCTTCACAGCCGAGGCAAGCCATGCAACCAGCAGCCGTGTGTCGGTGGAATCCATTCTGGCCGGGGGCGGGCCCGGCGCTTGGCGAGGGAGTGGGAATGGGGCGCTTGCGGTCCTCGCTGAAGCGAAGCCGTGAGGAGGCCTTCGCGTTCTTTCGGATCGCTGCGGGCGCCTACATGGCGACGACCGAGCGGGCCGTGAATGCACGCAAGGTGATTGCCGGGAACATCGCAGACCTGGTCGTCGCAGCCTGCGACGTGCTCGACCTGACCCTGGCCGAGACCGGAGCGCAGGCGCTGGAAAGGCTGGCAGGCCATCACGCCGACACGTCGGACAATCCGGCGCACGACTGGGCGGTAGCCTGCAGGGAACGCATCGGAGACTGCGAGAAATGGTGCAACGACCTGGATGCGGAGAACACCGAACTGGGAGAGGAGCTGGCACTCAGCGAACTGGCCCAGCTCAATTTCACCTTCGAAGTTTCCTTCCCACCCGGGTCGGGCGCGGGCTTGCAAGTCGTGCCGTGCGAAGGGTCTGTCTTCGACGCGCCTTTGCATGCCACGCCCTTCGCGCTTTATATGTTTTTCCGGACGAAGGGCGACATTCCGTGCGAAGGTCCGTACTTCATGGCGCTGGCCACTTTCTTCAAAGACAGCGGAGGGTTGCCGTGGTTGAACACCCGCGCTTGCGAAGACTTGACCAACGCCAGTCTCGACCTGGCGGACGAGCTTGCCGGAAGTTCTTCGGAGCTTTACGGCTCGCCGGGCTTCCGGGGTTGGCTGCTAGAACTGGTGTGCCATGATCCCACCGAGGCGACGCTCGTCGTGGTGCTGGAGCGCCTCAGCAAGCAGGGAGGTTCCCCACGCAAACGCACCCAGCTTGCCCAGGTCGTGCACGGTTGGTGCCTGGCCGCGGATCCTGCGGTCGCGCTCCGCCATGTCGTCGTGCTGATGGAGCACAGCCGGCTGAACCCGCAGGAGTGGGAATCTCTGGGGTTGCATCTGTGCAGAGGGGTTGCACTCAAATCCACCGGTCCAGGGAATCTCCACACCCTGCGCGTCCTCTTCGAGCTCGCTACGGAGTTGCGGAACAAATCCCGACCGGACATGCTGAGCCTGTTCAATGAACGCTTTCTCTGTCCCCATGGACGCGTTGCGACCCTTCTGCAGAAGTTCCCTGCTGTCCGCGACCTCGACGCCTTGACGGGGTTGGCGGACGAACTCGCTTCGATCCAGGATGGCGACCGTTGGACGGAGTGGGACCTGCTTCCGTCGCTCGTGGCAAAGGGCTTGCGCACGATGCTGCGCAACATGGCGCAGACGCGGCCGTTACTGCGGCCATGGGCCAGCTCGATCGCGGCCATGGCGAAGCTGCTTCCGCAAGAGCCCCGGCTGTGCTTGATGGTGCGTACCTTGCGTCGAACGTTCAGAGGAAACATGGCGTGGTGCCGAACGCTGATGCAGGCCTTTCTCCGCGCCGAGGCGGGCGTCGGGACGCCCCATGGCCGGCACTTTGCCGCGGCTGGCATGGCCTACCTGGCAAGAGCCGATACCTCGGCCGTCGATGTCTTGAAATTGGTGGGCCTGAAGCCCAACCGCGCAAGCGTGGCCCTCTGGATGGAGGGATGCCTGTTGGGGGCCATGTGGCGTGTTGAGTGTGGTGATCCCGATTCGATCGCCGGGGAGCTTCGCTGGCAGTTGAACCAGGCGGTCGCTCTTGTCGAGGAGACCGGCGTGCAAGCGACGGGTGGCATGGAACCGCTGCGGAAGTATCTTCAGTCTCTCCGAGCCACGCGGGCGCCCGAGGATCCGGTCCGGCGCATGCTCGATGCCGAGGGCGATGGCGGCTTGGCCGAGTCGACACGCCGGGCCCTGCTCGAGTGAGCCTGACCGCATTCAAGGCTTCGCCCACATCCTCTCGATCCACTCCGACCACACCTTCAACCGCGCCGGGTCGGCCCCCATCTGCGTCGCCTTCCACAACCCGTACTGCTCGACCTGCTCGGTGGTGGCGCGGTAGTTCACCTGGGTCATGAAGTAGCTCCCGTCGGCGGCCTGGCCGAGCGGGGTGCGCTTCGCGTCCAGGCAGTAGCGGAAACCAGCCCAGGGCTCGGGCTCGCCGAGCTGGGTGTCGTTCGGATCGCAGCGCCGCCACGCCGCGGCGTCGGTCTGCGCATACAGCAGGTTGAACTGGCGGATCGCGCCGTTCACCACCCGCGGGTACAGCCCCGGCGACAGCTCGTCGAGGAAGCGGTACCGGCTCTGCCCCTTGCCGTTGTTCGTCGCGGTGTCGATGAAGTTGGTCACCGCCAGGTGCTTGGCCACCTGGGCGCGCCCGTAGCGGCCGGCGTTGTTGATCAGGTTCGGCTGGTTCGGGTCGTACAGCGTGATGCCGTTGTTGACGTACTGCGCCGACTTGATGCGCGCCTGCAGCAGCCGCACGTAGTGCGTGTCGTTGGCCGCCTTCGCGGCCGGCGTCGCGGTGCCCACCTTCATGCCCAGGTAGTCGTCGAAGGCTGTCAGGTAGGGCCAGTCCATCGAGTAGTTGACCCAGCCGCTCTGCGCCCCCGGGTTCACCGTCATCTGCAGCTGGTACCACTGGTTGGTGCGGTAGTAGGAGCCGACGATGTTGCCCGCCTCCCAACCGTTGTACCACTCGCGCGTGACCTTGCCTGTGGCGTCGGTGTCCTGCTGGTAGATCATGTGCGGCGCCAGGAAGAACAGGCTCACGCTCAGGAAGGGCCAGCCGTGGGCCTCGCCGCGGCCCTTCCACGCGCCGGTCGCGGTGTCCTTGTCGCCGATGAACCAGGCCTGGTTGCCTTCCAGCCCGTAGACCTGTGCCATCTCCCATTGCTTCACCGCATTCCAGTGCAGCATGCTCGCCACCGAACGCTCGATGAAGGTGTTGGTCGTGAAAGCGGCCGGGTTGCCCGCCACCGTCGCCGGCGATGCGAGCTTCTGCAGGTTGGCCGCGCCCACCTGCGCGCCGAACTGGCCGTTCGCCGCGACGTGGTTGCCGCGCCCGCCGCCCAGGTAGTTGTAGCCCTCCCAACCGGCCTGGGTGAACATCGCCTGGACCTGCACCCGCTCATCGACCTTCAGGTGGCTCCAGTCGCCGTGCACGCCGTTCGGGTTTCGGTGCGCCGTGAGCCAGGCGAGCAGTGCCTTGTACTTGCCGTTCGGGTCCTTCCGGTTGTCGGCCGCGCTGAACCTGGCGCCCGCTTCGAACGAGCCTTCGGCCGTCGCCGGCCAGACGTCGTAGGGATGCGTCGTCGGCAGCCAGGCGTTCCAGTCGGGGAACTGCATCGGGATCGGCATCTCGCGCGTGTTCATCGTCGTGCCCGGGTCCATCACGCGGTCGACGTCGGCCTGCGACACCGACAGCGCCGCGTCCAGCGGCTTGCCGAACAGCGCCTTGGTGGCGTCGGCGGCGCTGTCCAGCACCGCCTCCAGGCCGGCACCCGCGGCCCACTGCGTCTCGCAGCCGACACGCGTGCAGTCCAGGCCCGGGCCGGGCTGGTAAGGCGGATTCCAAGGGCGGGCCTTGGGCGCGTGGGGGACGTCCTGCAGCGAGTACCGCAGGAAGGCGGCGATCTGCCGCCCCTGCGCCTCGCTCAGCCCGTGGTAGCGGCTGCGCTGCACGATCGCGTTGTTGGAGTAGTTGAAGTACTGCAGGTCGCGGCCGTCCGCCGCATGGCAGGACGAGCACGCCGCGCTCAGCGTGCGGCTGACGAGGGGCGACTTCTGGAGCGTGTCCCGCGCGTTCCACAGTGCCTTGCCTAGCTCGACGTCGTTGCTGTACGCCCTGCCGGCGTCCTTCTCGACCTTCGGGTCGATGCGCTGCACGGCGTTCAGCGCCAGGCTTGCGTTCGCGTCGTTGCGCAGCTGCAGCTCCAGCACGCGGAAGCCGTTGGTCTCGCCGTCCGTGCCGTTGAAGCGGAACTGGATGCGGTTGCCGCGCGGCCAGGCGACCAGGCGCGCGCGCGTGGCGGCATCCAGCGCCAGCGTGATGCGGGTGGTGTAGAAGCCGCCGTTGATGCCGCCGTGCACGCGCTCGTTGTCGGCCAGGGTCACGTTCTGGTCGGTGATGTCGATCCACGGCACCTGGGCCTCGTCCGCTGCCGCGGCGCCGCCCAGCACGCGCAGGCTGGCCTTGACCTTGGGTGGCGTGGCGGCCAGGGCCTCGTACTCCGGGGCACCGTAGAAGCCGCAGCGATGGCACAGCAGGTAAAGCCTGCTGGCGTCGCCGACCCGGCTGGCGTCGAGGTCGAGCCGCACCTCGGTGACGAGCGGGCTCTTCGGCGAGCCGGGGCCCAGCACCTCGATCGGCAGCGTGAGCCCCGAGGGGGAGGCGGGGGCCGGTGCGGGCGCAGGGGAGGGCGCCGGCGCGGGGGAGGGCGCGGGGGAGGGTGCGGGAGAGGGAACAGGCGCCGGCCCCGGCGCCCCGCTCACCGGCGGCGCTGCAGTGGCTTCGTCCTCGTGCCCGGCTCCGCAGCCGCCCAGCAGCAGCATCGACAGGAAGAGGCTGGAGACGGTTCCATTCCAAAGGCGGCGGTCGCGACGGGTCATCGTTTTTTTGGGCGGCTGTCATCGCGTCCGGCACTGGATGACGCCGCCCGGCCGACGCGTTGTGTCGGCCGCGTGCCGGGATGCGTCGATTCCTGTCGGTCTTCCTGTCGGACGCGGCGCGGATCGCCTGCAAGAGTACGGAATGCGGCGACCCATGCAGGTCCCGTGCCCCGCCAGCCTCACGCTTGCGAATGGATACGTTTCCACTCCGACGCCCACCGGGCGACGCAGTCCTGCAGCAGGCCGGGGATGTCTGCGCCCACGGCGTCCAGGCCGAGCCGCTGCGCCGCCTGGCGCAGGCTCGCCAGCACGCGCCCCGGCTCCGCCAGGTCCAGCGCCGCCGCGCCGTTCTGCTTCGACAGCTTCTCGCCGTTCTCGCCCAGTACCAGCGGCGTGTGCAGGTAGCGCGGCGTCGGCAGGCCGAGCAGGCGCTGCAGGTGGATCTGGCGCGGCGTGTTGTCGGCCAGGTCCTCGCCGCGCACGACGTCGGTGATGCCTTGCAGCGCATCGTCGACGACCACCGCCAGCTGGTAGGCCCAGAGCCCGTCGGCGCGGTGCAGCACGAAGTCGCCCACCGCCTGCGTCAGGTCCTGCCGCTGCGGGCCGAGGCGACGGTCTTCCCAGTCGATCACGAGGTCGGCCTCGTTCGCGTCGCAGCTGCGCACGCGCGTCGCGCGCGCCGGCTTGCCGTGCAGCCCGTGGCGGCAGGTGCCGGGGTAGACGAGCTCGCCGTGGCGCGGCTTGTCGCGGCCCCGGGCTTCGAGCGCCAGCGCAATGTCGCGCCGCGTGCAGCCGCACGGGTAGACCTGGCCGGCCGCAGCGAGCACGTCGAGCGCGGCCTGGTAATGCGCGCCGCGCTGCGACTGCCACGCCGGCGGCTCGTCCGGCACGAGTCCGCAGCGCGCCAGCTGGTCGAGGATCAGCGCATCGGCGCCCGGCACGCAGCGCGGCCTGTCCACGTCTTCGATGCGCACGAGCCAGGCGCCGCCGTGCGCCCGCGCGTCCAGCCAGCTCGCCAGTGCGGCCACCAGCGAACCGGCATGCAGCGGCCCGGTCGGCGACGGGGCGAAGCGGCCGCGGTACGCCGCCACTCAGGCGCCTCCGAGCGGCAACAGCCCGCTGTGCCTTTCGATCAGCGCGCTGCGCGTGGCCGGGCTCTCCAGCTGCGCCAGCCACCAGCGCAGCGCCAGCCCCAGCTGCGGCTTGCGCGACGGGCTGCCGGCTGGCACGCTGCGCCACGCGTAGCCCAGGCGGGCCACCTGGTTCGGCCGCTGCACCGGCTTGACGACCAGCCGCCCCGCCGCGATGTGCTCGCGCGCCAGCGGCTCGGGCACAAAGCCGCAGCCCAGGCAGCGCAGCTGGGCCTCGATCTTGTTCTGCATCGTCGCCACCGTCAGCACGTCCTGGCCGGGCAGCAGGTTGATGGTGATCGGCGCCATGCGCTGAGCCGAGTCGGCGACTGCGACCGCGCGGTGGTGGATGAGGTCGGCATCGCTCAGCACGCCGTCGAAGGCGGCGAGCGGATGGTGCGGTGCGACCGCGAACACGAAGGGCATGTGGCCCAGCGGCAGCATCTGGATGCCGGGCGGCATGCTGCGGTCCACGCCGACCCCGATGGCCAGGTCGGCGTGGCCGCTCACCAGCGCCTCCCAGGTGCCGGCCAGCACCTCGGTGCGCAGGCGCAGCCGCGTGCCGGGCCCGCCGCTCGCCGCGCCGGGGCTTTCCGGGCTGAGCGCATAGAAGGCCTCGCACAGCTCGAACAGGGTGGCGCGCGACATGATGCCGTCGACCGCGATCGTCAGCTGCGTCTCCCAGCCGGTGGCGACGCGCTTGACGCGGTTCGCCACCGCGTCCATCTCCTCCAGCAGCCGCCGGCCCTCATGCAGCAGCTCCTCGCCGGCGGCGGTGAGCCGGGCCTGGCGCGAGCGCCGGTCGAACAGCAGCACGTCGAGCGCGTCCTCCAGCTGGCGCACGTTGTAGGTCAGGGCCGAGGGCACCTTGCCCAGCTCGCGGGCGGCCGCGGCGAAGCTGCCGGTGCGGGCGATGACGTCCATCATCGCCAGCGCCTCGGGGGTCAGGACGTTGCGGGGGCTGGTGGTCATGCCTTCATCTTATTTGAATGAACGCTTCAACACGCGGCCGCTGACGGACGGAGGCAAGCGACCTACATTGACTGCAGACCCGAGACGACAACGAAAGGAATCCGAATGCTCACGCTGCGCAAATCGACTGAACGGGGCTATGCCGACCATGGCTGGCTCAAGTCCTTCCACAGCTTCTCCTTCGCCGACTACTACGACCCCAAGCACATGGGCTTCGGCAACCTGCGCGTGATCAACGAGGACCGCATCGCCCCGGGCACCGGCTTCGGCACGCACGGGCACCGCGACATGGAGATCGTGTCGTACGTGCTGTCGGGGGCGCTGGGCCACAAGGACAGCATCGGCAACGGCGCGCAGATCGTGCCGGGCGACGTGCAGCGCATGAGCGCGGGACGCGGCATCCAGCACAGCGAGTTCAACCACGCGCCGGCCGACACGACGCACTTCCTGCAGATCTGGATCGAGCCGAATGTCCGCGGCATCGAGCCGGGGTACGAGCAGAAGCATTTCGATGCGGCATCGAAGCGGGGCACACTGCGCCTGGTGGCGAGCCCGGACGGCCGCGAGGGCTCGGTGAAGCTGCATGCCAACGCGACGCTGTACGCCGGGCTGTTCGACGGCGGCGAGCGCGCCGAGCTGGCGCTGGCGCCGAACCGCAAGGCCTATGTTCACGTGGTGCGCGGCAGCGTCGAGGTGAACGGCCAGGCGGTGTCGGCGGGCGATGCGGCGATGCTGGATGGCGAGCCGGCCGTGCGCCTGGCGGGCGGCCGCGAGGCCGAGGTGCTGGTCTTCGACCTGCAATGACCATCGACGACGGAAAGCGAGGACGATCATGTTCGAGAGACTGCAAGACCCGCTGGCCCTGGCGGCACGCATCCTGCTGGCGCTGATGTTCGTGCTGGCCGGCTTCGGCAAGCTGACCGGCTTCGAGGGCACGGTGGGCTACATCGCGTCCAAGGGCCTGCCGCTGCCGCAGGTGGGCGCGGCGCTCGCGCTGGTGGTGGAACTGGTGGGCGGCGTGGCGCTGATCGTCGGCTGGCAGGCGCGCTGGGCGGCGGTCGCGCTGGCGGTGTTCACGCTCGCGGCGAGCCTCGTGTTCCACAACTTCTGGGCCGTGCCGGCGGACCAGGCGATGGTGCAGAACCTGATGTTCATGAAGAACATCGCGGTGATCGGCGGGCTGCTTGCGATCGCGGCGTTCGGTACCGGCGCCCTGAGCCTCGACGCGAAGCGGCGCTGAATTACAGTCCGAGGATGGACATCATCCTCAAGCTCATGGCCGTGTTGCCCTGGTCGGACTGGGCGGCGCTGGTGGCGTTCTTCGCGGGCTGGTCCGGCTACATCTGGTTCGCCCACCGGCGCGCGATGACGCAGCCGTCGATCCTCGCGTCCACCAACCGCGTGCGACGCGAATGGATGCTGCAGACCACCTACCGCGAGGTGCGTGTCGTCGACGGCGTGGTCATCCAGAACCTGTCGACCAGCCCCTCGTTCTTCGCCTCGACCACCATCCTGATCATCGGCGGCCTGCTCGCCGTGCTCGGCACCAATGAAAAGGCCACCGAGTTCGTGCGCGAACTGCCCTTCGCCGCACCCACGTCGGCCCTGGTCTTCGACCTGAAGGTGGTGCTGCTGCTCGGCATCTTCGTGTACGCCTTCTTCCGCTTCACTTGGTCGATGCGCCAGTACACCTTCGGCGCGCTGTTGATCGCCGCGGCCCCCGAGGCGACGCAGTTCCTGGAGCAGGGCGCCGACGGCGAGGCCCGGCGCCAGGCGTTCGCGAAGAAGGCCGGCGGCGTCGTCAGCATGGCGGCCGAGACCTTCAACGACGGGCTGCGCGCGTACTACCTGGCGTTCGCCGCGGTCGCGTGGTTCTTCTCGCCGCTGATCTTCGCGGTGGCGACGGCCGGGGTGCTGTACATCCTCTACCAGCGGGAATTCAGGTCGGACGTGCTGGCGGTGTTGAACACCTGACGTGAGCAAAGATGGCGTCGTAGTGCCCCGGGGGGCGCCAGATTAGCCAGACTTCGGGCCAGTCCGCTTTGCCGAAGATCTGTGGGCCCTGGGGTGTGATGACCCGAATGCGAAGCTTGAAAGTTTCGGAGGCTATCGCAGCAAAGAGGTCGCCGGTATTGTTGTTCCAGCTGCCGCAGTGGCGCAGTTGGTCAACAGCCATTGTTTGTTCTGGTGTCAGCTCTTGCGTTCGTGAGGATGCGCTGGGCAGGGCGACCAGGTAGGGCGTTTTGTCGAGCAGGGATTCCGTGCCTTCTGCGTCGCCCACGGCCTGATTCAGCTCCTTCAGATCTTGCTCCAGCTGATCGGCCATCGCATTGCGCAGCGCCTTCGGTGCCGTGTCCTCCCCTGTGACGCGTGCCAGCGACGGGCCGGCGACTCGCTCCAGCGCGTGGAAGAAACAATCGCCGTCGCCGGGCACGGGTTCGGTGATCCAGCAGACCTCACTTTCCGTGTGGAACGAGGCGAGCTGTTGCTGGCAGAGCGCGTCTTGTTCGTCATCGCTCAACCCGACCAGTCTGGCCACGCCCCCCGGTCCGAAGAGGTTGAACAGCATTTCTTCGCGCTCGGCCCGCTGGGTGAGGGCATCGACCGCGGCGTGTGCCGTCTCGCGCTGCGCAGTGACTGTGGTGCCGACTTCCTGCTGCGTCGAGTCGGGACGCTCCGGCCGGTTGAACTCCGTACTTCTCTTGCCCGCGACTGTACCCATCGCCATTCCTTTCACCGGCCACCCGGCGCGAGGGTAGGTGACGCGCCGCAGCGCCCGGTTCCGCTCCTGGCGATCCGGACGGGCACAAAATTCAACGCCCGCCGGCCGGCACCCGCGTCGACAGCGGCGGGCTGCGGTACTCGGGCCGCAGGTGGCATCCCACGCCGTAGCGGGCCTCATAGGTCGCGCACAGCTGCGCCACGTTCTCGGCCGTGGGCTTCTCCCCGCGCTCGATCCACTGCAGCAGCGCGCTCATCAGCGCCGGGTATTCCGGATCGCTCAGGTAGCTGTGATCCGACTCGTCGCTGAAGGTCTGCACCAGCCACTGCGACGCGCCGGCCGCCTCGACGATCTCGCGGTAGCTGCTCTCCAGTTCGACGAAGGCGGTCGGGTCGTGGATCGCATGCAGCGTCAGCACCGGCAGGCGCAGCCGGCCGCCCGGACGGCTGTCGGCGGCCAGCGCCGCGACCGCCTGCGGATCGGCGGCATAGCGCAGCACGCCGCGGTTCAGCGCCGCGTCGTCGGGCGAGCCGCGGTATTCGACCTTCTCGTTGCCGAAGGGGTTGCGGCTCCCCAACCGCTTCTGCGTCAGGTCCTGGAACAGCCAGGTCGCCCATTGCAGGTGCGCCAGCAGCGTGCGCTCCGGGATGCGCACCACCGACAGGATGGTCTTGAGCCGCGCCGCCTGTTCCGGCGTGCGCTGGGCCGCGGGCAGGCCGACGCCGGTGCAGTCCCTGACGCGCGCCGCCAGCTCCTGGCGCGTCATCGTCGAGCCCTCCGGCAGGCCCTGCCACAGCGGGTACGGCGGTTCGTCCGGGCGCGGATGGTTCTGGCACACGTACTGGTAGACCACCCGCAGGTCGAGCCGGAACTCGTAGGCGTTGCCGCCGCCGCCCAGCACGCCGCTCGTGAGCAGCACGCCGTCGTAGGGCGCCGCCGATCCCGGCACCGGGCCGTAGAGCTCGGCCGCCTTGGCCGCGACGCCGCCGCCGTAGCTCTGGCCATGCAGCACGGTGCGCTTCGGCGCGCCGAAGCGCTGCACGAAGAGCCGGCGCAGGCGCTCGGTGTCCTCGGCCGCCATCGTCACGCCGTAGCCGCCGCGCCGGTAGGTGGACCCGGCCCAGGCATACCCGGCCTTCACCATCACGGCCCAGCGCTTGAGGTCCTCCTCGCCGCGCGCCAGCGTCGGCGCGCCGAGCTCGGGCCCGCCGTGCGCGTGCATCACCAGCACCTGGTTCCACGAGGCCGGAATCGCGATCCAGTAGAACGCGCCTTCGTCGTCCTGGCCGGTGTAGCAGCGCGCATCGCGCGGCACCGGCTCGGGGCAGGCGGCCGCCTGCGGCCCGGCCGGCTTCGCCCAGGCCGCGAGCGAGGCCGTGGCCAGCAACAACAGGGCTGCGGCGCGCCGCAGCGCAGCTCGTGCAAGAGGTGTCCTCGATGCCTCGCGTGGACGGGCGATGCGGCGGCCTTGGGCCATCATGGGTCGTCTCCAATCGGTTGAGGCCCCGGGGGGCCCTGCGGGGTTCGCGGCGCGATGATGGTGTGCCGCCCGACCTGCGGTCAAATAAAATAAACCGCCACTCCCGATACGAAAAACATATGGAGATGAGACAGCTGCGCTACTTCGCCGCGGTGGCGGAGACGGGGCACATGACGCGTGCGGCCGAGACGCTGGGCATCCAGCAGCCGCCGCTGAGCCAGCAGATCCATGCGCTGGAGCGCGAGCTCGGCGTGCCCCTGTTCAGGCGCCATCCGCGCGGCATGGCGCTGACCGATGCCGGTCGCCAGTTCCAGGCCGAGGCGCTGCGCCTGCTGCAGGGCATGGAGGCCATGACGCAACGCATGGCGCGCATCGCCCAGGGGCAGGAAGGCACGTTCTCCGTGGGCTTCACCAGTTCGGCCGCGGCGCACCGCTTCATGCCCGAGGCGCTGCGTGCCTACCGGCGCGCGCACCCGCAGGTCGAGCTGCAGCTGCGCGAGGACAACGCCGCCGAGCTCACCGGGGCGCTCGCCGCCGGCCGGCTGCACTGTGCGCTGCTGCGCGTGCCGGTGGCGCGGCCCGAGGGGCTGCGCTTCGAGACGCTGCTGCGCGAGCCGGTGATGGCCGCCATCCCGAGCGACCACGCCTTTGCCGCGCCGGGCCGGCGCGCGCGGCCGTTGACGCTCGCGCAGCTGTGCACCGAGGGCCTGATCCTGGTGCGGCGCCCGGGCGCGCCGGGGCTGTATGCCGAGCTGCTGGCGCTGTGCCATGCGAAGGGCCTGCGACCGCGCATCGCCGCCGAAGTCGACCGCATGATGACCAACCTCAACCTCGTCGCCGCGGGGGCCGGCCTGTCGGTGGTGCCGGCATCGATGACCGGCGTGCATGCGCATGCGATCGTCTACCGGCCGCTCGCCGGCAGCGGGTCGCTCGATGCGCCGCTGACGCTGGTGTCGCGCGAGGGCGAGGACAACCCGGCGGCCCGGCAGTTCGCGGCGATGCTGCGCGGGATGGCGCAGTCATGACGAATGCCTGGCGGCGGCGGACGGTGTGCGCGGCGCTGGTGCTGCCGGCGGCGTGGTCCCCGTCGCGTGCCGCGTCGCCGGCGGCCTGGCCGGACCGGCCGCTGCACCTGGTCGTGGTCTACCCGCCCGGGGGCGTCAGCGATGCGATCGCCCGCGTGCTGGCCGAGCCGCTGGCCCAGGCGCTGGGCGTGCCGGTGGTGGTGGAAAACCGCGGCGGGGCCGGCGGCAGCCTGGGCCTGGAGCAGCTGTCGCGGGCGGCGCCCGATGGGCAGACGGTGGCCTTCGCCGCGGTGTCGCCGCTGACCCTGCTGCCGCTGCTCGGCGGCACGGCGCGCGATCTGCTGCCGCTGGTGATGCCGGTGGCGGCGGTGATGACGACGCCGGTGCTGGTCGTTGGCACGCCGGCCTTCGACGGCCACAGCTTCGCCGACCTGGTGGCGCAGGCGAAGGCGCATCCGGGGGCGGTGCGCTGGGCCACGTCGGGGGTGGCGACGAGCGGCCACAGGGTGCTGGTGCAGACCCGGCTTCAGGCCGGCGTCGACATCACGCACGTGCCCTACCAGGGCGGCGGGCCGCAGATCAACGATGCGCTGGGCGGTCAGTTCGAGGTGCTGTCGACGAACGTCGCGTCGGCGCAGCTGCAGCACATCGCGAGCGGGCGCCTCAAGGCGCTGGCGGTGGGCTCGCGGTCGCGGCTGGAGGGACTGCCGCAGGTGCCGACGCTGGCCGAGCTCGGCTATCCGCTGGCCAACATCGGCTCGCTGTTCGGCCTGTTCGCGCCGGCGGGGACGCCGGTGGCGCGGGTGGCGCGCTTGAATGCAGAGGTGAACCGGCTGCTGGCGCAGGGCGTGGTGGCGGCGCGGCTGCGCGAGTCGCACAACCTGCCGGGCAGCGGGTCGCCGCAGGCGTTCGCGCAGCAGATCGCGGCGGAACGCCAGCGCAACCAGGTGCTCGTCAAGCGCGCCGGCCGTCAATTCGAGTGATGCCGCGAATCTTGTAGCCCGGATGCAGCGCAGCGGAATCCGGGAGCGGCCGCCGAAAAGTGAACGACGATCCCCGGATTGGCATCCGGGCTACGCGAGCGCCGGCGGCACCGGCTCGCCCGTCACACGTCCCGCGCCAGCCGCAGGCCGCTGAACTGCCACTGCACCTCGGGCGGGAAGAAGTTGCGGTAGCTGGCCCGCACGTGCCCCGGCGGCGTCGCGCACGACCCGCCGCGCAGCACCATCTGCTGGCTCATGAACTTGCCGTTGTACTCGCCCACCGCCCCCGGCAGCGTCTTGAAGCCGGGGTAGGGCAGGTAGCTCGACTGCGTCCACTCCCACACGTCGCCGAACAGCTGCGCCGGGGCGTCCGTCGACGCCTCGGGGGCCGGCAGGGGATGGAAGGCCCCGCTGTCCGCGAAGTTGCCGCGAAGGGATCCGGCCGCTCCCGCGCGCCGCGCCGCGAACTCCCACTCCGCCTCGGTCGGCAGCCGTGCCCCGGCCCAGCGCGCATAGGCGTCGGCCTCGAAGTAGCTCAGGTGGCAGGCCGGCGTGTGCGGGTCGACCGCCATCTCGCCGTGCAGGGTGTGCGTGAACCAGCGCCCGCCGTCCTCCCGCCAGTACAGCGGGGCCGCGTGCCCGCCGTTGCGCACCCAGTCCCATCCCAGCGACAGCCACAGCTCCGGCCGCCGGTAGCCGCCGTCGTCGATGAAGGCCTGCCAGTCGCCGTGGCTCACCGGCCGCGAGGCGAGCTCGAACGGCGCGAGGAAGACGCGATGCTGCGGCGTCTCGTTGTCGAAGCAGAACGCGCCGTCGAGCGCCTCGTCGTGCCCCAGCCCCGCCAGGCCGCCCTCGTACCCGAACCAGCGCAGGGGCTGCGGCTGCACCGCGCTCATCGGCCAGCGCCTGCCATACCCCGGGTGCCCGGGGCTGAAGGACAGCGCGTGCTTGATGTCGGTCAGCAGCAGCTCCTGGTGCTGCTGCTCGTGGTTCAGCCCGAGCGTGACCAGGGCCGCCAGCTCGGGCTCGTCGCCGCGCCGCGCGATCAGCGCCGCCATGCGCGCATCCACGTCGGCGCGGAAGCGCAGCACCTCGGCCAGCGCCGGCCGCGTCACCAGCCCGCGCTTTGCCCGCGGGTACTGGTCGCCGATGCCGTTGTAGTAGCTGTTGTACAGCACGCGGAAGCGCGCGTCGTAGGGCCGGAAGTCGGGTTCGAAGCGCTCGAGCAGGAAGGTCTCGAAGAACCAGGTGACGTGGGCGAGGTGCCACTTGGTGGGGCTGGCATCGGGCATCGACTGCACCTGGCAGTCCTCCGGCGACAGTGGCGCCGCGAGCGCGACGCTGGCCTCCCGCACCTCGGCATACCGCCGGCCCAGCGGGCTGTCGGCGGGGATCTCGGAACGCGCGGCGCGCGGCTGGGCCCGTGACTGCATCGGTGTGTCTCCTGCATGGCGCCCTCGATCGCGCCGAAGCGCCCGACCTTACACCGATCTCGACGGCGACAGCGCCGCGTCCACGGATTCCCTTTCGTCGAACACGAAACAGCGGCCGTCGAAGTGCCGACCGCCGGCCTCCTCGAAGTACTTCAGGATGCCGCCTTCCAGCTGCAGCACGTGCTCGACGCCCGCCTCGGCCATGAAGAGGGCCGCCTTCTCGCAGCGGATGCCGCCGGTGCAATAGCTCACCACCGTCTTGCCGCGCAGCGCCGCAGCATGCGCCTGCACGGCCTGCGGGAACTCGGTGAACTTCGCGATGCGCCAGTCGATCGCATTGCGGAAGCGGCCATGGTCGACCTCGAAGGCGTTGCGCGTGTCCAGCATCACCACCTCGCGGCCGGCGTCGTCGCGCCCGGCATCGAGCCAGCGCGCGAGCGTCGTCGCGTCGACCGCCGGCGCACGCCCCGCCTGCGGCTGCAGTTGCGGATGGTCCATGCGGATGATCTCGCGCTTGACCTTCACCAGCAGCTTGCCGAAGGGCACGCGATCGGACCAGCTCTCCTTCGGCGCCAGCGCCGCGAAGCGCGCATCCCCTTGCAGCCATCCGACGAAGCTGCGCACCGCGTCCGCCGGCCCGGCGAGGAAGAGGTTGATGCCTTCCTCTGCCAGCAGCACCGTGCCCTTCAATCCGCGCTCGGCGGCTTGTAAGCGGATGCTCTCGCGCAGCGCCTGCGTGTCCGCGAGGGTCACGAACAGGTAGGCGGAGATGTTGAGGATCGGTTTCAGATTCGACGGCACCTGCGCATTTTAAGGACCGCCGCCTCCCTAAAATGCCGCGATGGCTTTCATCCACCTGCGCACCCACACCGAGTTCTCCGTCGTCGACGGCACCCTGCGGATCGACGACCTGGTGGACGCGGCGGCGCAGGACCGGCAGCCGGCCCTCGCGATCAGCGACCTCTCCAACCTGTTCGGTGCCGTCAAGTTCTACAGCGCGGCGCGCAAGAAGGGCGTCAAGCCGCTCATCGGCGTGGACATCTGGCTCGAGCCCGACGCCGCGGCCGGCGAGAAGAATCCGACCCGCCTGCTGCTGCTCGCGCAGAACCCGCTCGGCTACCACAACCTGTGCGAGCTGCTGTCGCGCGGCTGGATCCTGAACGCCCAGCGCGCGCAGGCCTGGCACAAGCTCGAGTGGCTGCAGGAGCTGAACGCCGGCCTGATCGCACTGTCGGGCGCCGACATGGGCGCCGTCGGGCAGGCCCTGCTGGCGCAGGACACGGCGCGCGCCGAGGCCGCCGCGCGCAAGCTGGCGGCGATCTTCGACAACCGCTTCTACATCGAGCTGCAGCGCGCCGGCCTGCCCACCCACGAGGCCCACGTGCGTGCCGCGGTGCCGCTGGCGGCGGCGCTGCGCCTGCCGGTGGTCGCGACCCACCCGGTGCAGTTCCAGACGCCGGAAGACTTCGAGGCGCACGAGGCCCGCACCTGCATCGCCGAGGGCGAGACGCTGACCAACCCGCGCCGCGTCAAGCGCTTCAGCCGCGAGCAGTACTTCAAGACGCAGGAACAGATGGAGGCGCTGTTCGCCGACCTCCCGAGCGCGCTCGCCAACAGCGTCGAGATCGCGAAGCGCTGCAGCCTGACGCTGGTGCTCGGCAAGCCCCAGCTGCCGGCCTTCCCGACGCCGGAGGTGAACGGCGAACGCATGGCGCCGGAAGACTACTTCCGCTACGCCTCGCACGAGGGCCTGAAGGAGCGCATGCTCCACCTCTACCCCGATCCGGCGCAGCGCGAGCGCGAGAACCCGCGCTACGTCGAGCGGCTCGACTTCGAGATCAACACGATCCTGAAGATGGGCTTCCCCGGCTACTTCCTGATCGTGGCCGACTTCATCATCTGGGCGAAGAACAACGGCTGCCCGGTCGGCCCGGGGCGGGGCTCGGGCGCCGGCTCGCTGGTGGCCTATGCGCTGAAGATCACCGACCTCGACCCGCTGCGCTACAACCTGCTGTTCGAGCGCTTCCTGAACCCGGAGCGGGTCTCGATGCCCGACTTCGACGTCGACTTCTGCCAGGGCAACCGCGATCGGGTGATCGACTACGTGAAGGACAAGTACGGCCGCGAGGCGGTGAGCCAGATCGCGACCTTCGGCACCATGGCCGCCAAGGCCGCGCTGCGCGACGTGGGCCGGGTGCTGGGCATGGGCTACGGCCACGTCGACGGCATCGCCAAGCTGGTGCCGGCGCCGCCCGGCAAGACGGTGACCCTCAAGCGCCCCGGCGACAAGCCCGACAGCGGCATCATCTACGCCCGCACCGAGGCGCCCGAGATCGAGGAGCGCGAGAAGAACGAGGAAGAGGTCGCCGAGCTGCTCGCGCTGGCCGAGCGCGTCGAGGGCATGGTGCGCAACATCGGCATGCACGCCGGCGGCGTGCTCATCGCGCCCGGCAAGATCACCGACTTCTGCCCGCTCTACATGCAGCCGGGCAGCAACAGCGCGGTGAGCCAGTTCGACAAGGACGACGTCGAGGCGATCGGCCTGGTGAAGTTCGACTTCCTCGGCCTCGCGACCCTGACCATCCTGGAGATGGCCAAGGACTTCATCGTCGCGCGCCATCCGTCGCAGAAGGACTTCGCGTTCGAGAAGATCCCGCTCAACGACAAGCCCGCCTACCAGCTGATGAGCGAGGGCAAGACCGTCGCCGTGTTCCAGCTGGAATCCACCGGCATGCAGCGCATGCTGAAGGACGCCAAGCCGAGCGTCTTCGAGGACATCATCGCGCTCGTGGCCCTGTACCGCCCGGGCCCGATGGACCTGATCCCGAGCTTCTGCGCGCGCAAGCACGGCAAGGAGCAGGTCGAGTACCCGCACCCGCTGATGAAGGAGGTGCTGGAGGAGACCTACGGCATCATGGTCTACCAGGAGCAGGTGATGCAGGTCGCCCAGCGCCTGGGCGGCTACTCGCTCGGCGGCGCCGACCTGCTGCGCCGCGCGATGGGCAAGAAGAAGCTCGAGGAGATGGTCAAGCACCGCGCGACCTTCGCCGAGGGGGCCGCGAAGAACGGCATCGCCGAGCCGCTGGCCAACGAGATCTTCGACCTGATGGAGAAGTTCGCGGGCTACGGCTTCAACAAGTCGCACGCCGCCGCGTATGCGCTGCTGGCCTACCACACGGCCTGGCTGAAGGTGCACTACCTGGCCGAGTTCACCGCGGCCAACATGAGCGTCGCGCTGGACGACACCGACAAGCTCAAGATCTTCCACGACGATGCGGTGGCGCTGGGCATCACCTTCGAGCCGCCGAACGTCAACACCGGCACGCACCGCTTCGAACCCGTCAGCGACAAGGTCGTGCGCTACGGCCTGGGCGCCATCAAGGGCACCGGCCAGAGCGCGATCGAGGCCATCGTGCAGGCGCGCACCGAGGGGGGGCCGTTCAAGAGCCTGTTCGACTTCTGCGCGCGCGTCGACCGCAGCCGCATCAACAAGCGCACGATCGAGGCACTGATCAAGGCCGGTGCCTTCGACCTGCTGCACCCGGAGCGTTCGGTCGCGGTGGCCAGCATCGCGCTGGCCTTCGACTACGCCGACACGCAGGCGGCCCATGCGGACCAGGGCGGGCTGTTCGACTTCGGCGATTCGCATGCGGCGTCGACGCAGGAGCCCGAGCTGGTGCAGGTGCCGGCATGGAGCATCAAGGAGCGGCTCGGCTTCGAGAAGATCGCGCTCGGCTTCTACCTGTCCGGCCACCTGTTCGACCAGAGCGGCGACGAGGTGCGGCGCTTTGCGCGCCGCAAGATCGCCGACCTGCTCGACAGCCGCGAGCCGCAGATCCTGGCCGGCATCGTCGGCGACCTGCGCGTGATCAACGGCATGCGCGGGCGCGTGGCCATCTTCAAGCTCGACGACAAGAGCGAGGCCATCGAGGCGGTGGCCAGCGAGGAGATCCTCAACGCCAACAAGGACCTGCTGAAGGATGACGAGCTGATCATCGTCTCGGGCAAGGTGCAGCCCGACCGCTTCTCCGGCGGCATGCGCCTGAACGTGCAGCAGGTCTGGGACCTGGCCACGGCGCGTTGCCGCTTCGGCAAGTATTTGCGCGTCGAGGTCAACGGCAGCGTGCCGCCGGTGGCCGAGGTGCTGCGCGATTTCCCGAGCCGGCGCGTGCAGACCGAGCAGGGCACGACCACGCAGGGGCTGGCGGTGCGGCTGGTCGTCAAGCGCGACAGCGCGGTCGGCGAACTCGACCTGGGCGAGGACGGCCGCTTCTTCCCGAGCGACGCGGCGCTGGCGCGCTGGGTCGAAAGCGCGCATGGCCGCGCGGGGGTCGTCTACGAGTAGTGTTCAAGGGTGGTACTTACCACTAGTCACGAGTTGGCACATTCCCTGTCGGCACTGCACGCTCCAGCAACGTTCTAAGAGCATCATCAGCTCTGCGTCAACACGCAGGAGGTCGTATATGAAGCAAGCACTCGCCCTGATCGCACTGGCTGTCGCCAGTGCCTCGTCCTTTGCCACCGACGTGGGTGTGTCGGTCAGCGTCAGCCAGCCCGGCGTCTATGGCCGCATCGACATCGGCAATGCACCGCCGCCGGTGGTCTACAACCCGCAGCCGATCATCATCCAGCAGCCGCCGACGGTCGTCGTCGAGCGGCGCCCGATCTACCTGCGCGTGCCGCCCGGACACCAGAAGAACTGGAAGCGTTATTGCGGCCAGTACGCCGCCTGTGGCCAGCCGGTGTACTTCGTGCGCGAGGACTGGTACCAGGAGCACTGGCGCCGCGAGCACGAGCATGACAATGACCGTCGCGACGACCGCGGCCGCGGCCATGGCCGCGGGCATGACAAGCACGACAAGCATGACAAGCACGACAAGCACGATTGATCCGGGCTGAACCGGATCGGTCCGCGGGCCCGGGGTGTCTACACTCGGGCCCCATGCCGCCACCACCGACCACGGGCCTGATCCTCACCGGAGGCGGGGCCCGCGCCGCCTACCAGGTGGGCGTCCTGAAGGCCCTCGCGCAGATCCGCCGCGAGTTCGCTCCCGACGACCGTCGCAACCCGTTTCCCGTCATCACCGGCACCTCGGCCGGTGCGATCAATGCGGTCGCGCTGGCCAGCCATTGCGACGACTTCGACAAGGCGGTCGCGGCGCTGGTGTCGGTGTGGGAGAACTTCCGCGCCGAGCAGGTCTACCGCTCGGACTCGATCGGCGTGATCCGCACCGGTGCGCGCTGGCTGACGATGATGTCGATCGGCTGGGTCATTGCCCGCTGGCGCCGCGCGCGGCCGCGCTCGCTGCTCGACAACTCGCCGCTGGAGGCGCTGCTCAAGCAGATGGTGTCGGTGGGGCGGCTGCGCGAGCTGATGAAGGCCGGCCACCTGCAGGCGCTGGCGGTCACCGCGTCGAGCTACAGCTCGGGCACGCACGTGACCTTCTACGACTCGGTGCAGGACATCGTGCCGTGGACGCGCTCGCAGCGCGTCGCGGTGCGCGATGCGATCACGGTGCCGCACCTGCTGGCCTCGGCCGCGATCCCGTTCGTGTTCCCGGCGGTGCCGTTGAACTTCGACGGCATGGTCGAGTATTTCGGGGATGGCTCGATGCGCCAGTCGGCGCCGATCTCGCCGGCGGTGCACCTCGGCGCGAGCCGCATCCTGGTGGTCGGTGCCGGCCGCATGCACGAGCCGCCGGGGCGGCGCCAGGTCAGCAGCGATTACCCGAACATCGCGCAGATCGCGGGGCATGCGCTGTCGAACATCTTCCTGGATGCGCTGGCGGTGGACGTGGAGCGCCTGCAACGCGTCAACAACACGCTGGCGCTGCTGCCGCCCGAGGCGCTGGCGCGCACCAGCCTGCGGCCGATCGACGTGCTGGTGATCGCGCCGAGCGAGCGCCTGGATGACCTGGCCGCCAAGCACCTGGCCAGCCTGCCGGCGCCGGTGCGCGCCTTGCTGCGCGGCGTGGGGGTGTCGGGACGCGGCGCCGACACGCGCGGCGCGGCATTGGCAAGCTACCTGCTGTTCGAGGCGCCGTACACGCGCGAGCTGGTGGCGCTGGGCGTGGCCGACACGCTGAAGCGGCGCGAGGAGGTCGCGAACTTCTTCGGCTGGAAGGCCGCGCAGACGTGACAACGCCCCGCAGGGCGGGGCGTTGCGAACATCCTTACTTCTTCGGCTGCGGCTTGGCGTCCGAGGCCTTGTAGGCCCCGCCGTTGATCGTCAGGCCGGCTTCCGACAGCTTCGCGGCCTGGTGGTCCTTGACGCCCTTGACGCGACCCATCAGGTCGGTCCAATCCTTGAACTCGCCCTTCTTCCGTTCGTTGAGCATGCGGGTGGCCATGGCCGGCCCGATGCCCTTGACCGATTCCAACTCGGCCTGGTTGGCCTTGTTGATGTCGACGCCGGCCGCGATGGCGACGGCGCTGAGCAGTGCGAGCAATGCGGCGATGAAAGTCTTCTTGAACATGGTGATCCTCTCCTGGGGTTGACGGATTGCGGTTTGCAATCCGGCGGCCTAACGAGAGGTCACCCGCGGGCGTTGACGGCCCAAGACCCGTACAGATGTCCCTGTTTCAGCCCGTCTTCGCGAGCCAGTCGACGTAGCGCTTCACGCCGCCGGCGACGTCGGTGAATACATGGTCACAACCTGTCGCTCGCAGTCGCGCAAGGTCAGCCTCCGTGTGGCACTGGTACTTGCCGACCAGCGCCTGCGGGAACTCGATGTACTCGATCAGTCCTTTGGCGACCAGCTCGGACAGCGGCAGCGGCGGCTCGCCCTTCAGTGCGCGCGACGCGTTGACCGTCGCCTCGGCCACGTCGTTGAACGGCTGCGCGCGGCCGGTGCCGAGGTTGTAGATGCCGTTCTGGTTCGGGTGTTGCAGGAACCACAGGTTCACCGCCACCACGTCGTCTACGAAGATGAAGTCGCGGTTCTGCGCGCCCGGCGCGTAGCCGCCGTATTCGCCGAACAGCTTGACCTTGCCGGTCTCGCGGAACTGGTTGAAGTGGTGGAAGGCCACCGAGGCCATGCGGCCCTTGTGCTGCTCGCGCGGGCCATACACGTTGAAGTAGCGGAAGCCCACCACCTGGCTGCGGTTGCCGTGCAGCATGCGCCGCACCACGTTGTCGAACAGCAGCTTCGAGTAGCCGTAGACGTTCAGCGGCTGCTCGAAGGCCGGCTCCTCGCGGAAGCCGTCGCTGCCGCCATAGGTGGCCGCCGACGACGCATACAGCAGCCGCGTGCCCTGGGCCTGGCAGGCGTCCAGCAGGTCCTTGCTGCAGCGGTAGTTGGTGTCGAGCATGAAGCGCCCGTTGTGCTCCATCGTGTCGGAGCACGCGCCCTGGTGCAGCACCGCCTCGACCTTGCCGAAGTCGCCGTTGGCGAAGCGCGCGTAGAACTCGCTCTTGTCGAAGTAGTCGCTGAGCCTGGCGCCCAGCAGGTTGCGGTACTTCGGGCCGTCGGTCAGGTCGTCGACGGCGATCACGTCGTCGATGCCCAGCGCGTTCAGCCCGTGGACGATGTTGCTGCCGATCATGCCGGCCGCACCGGTGACGACGACTTTCATGCGCTGGTCCTCACTGGAAAAAGCTCCTCGTGGCTGACCGTGGCCGTGCCGAACTTGCCGACCACGATGCCGCCGGCCCGGTTGGCGATCGGCATGGCCTCGCGCAGGCCCATGCCGCAGGCGAGCATCGCCGCCAGCGTTGCGATCACGGTGTCGCCGGCACCGGTGACGTCGAACACCTCGCGCGCCTGCGCCGGCACACGGGTGTGGCCTTCGACGCCATTCACCTCGTCGAACAGCGACATGCCTTCTTCCGAACGGGTCAGCATCAGCGCATCCAGGCGGTGCTCCTTGCGCAGCGCCTGCGCCCGCTCCTGCAGCTGGGCCTCGCTGCCCCAGGTGCCGATCACCTGCGCCAGCTCGGCGCGGTTCGGCGTGATCACCGTGGCGCCGCCATAGCGGCTGTAGTCGCTGCCCTTCGGGTCGACCAGCACCGGCTTGCCGGCCGCGCGGGCCAGCTCGATCATGCGCGGGATGTGCGTCAGCCCGCCCTTGCCGTAGTCGGAGAACAGCACCGCGTCGTGCAGCGCCAGCTCGCGCTCGTAGTCGCCCAGCATGCCGGCCAGCACCTCGTGGTCGGGCTGGTTCTCGAAGTCGACGCGGATCAGCTGCTGCGACCGGCCGATCACGCGCAGCTTGACGATGGTGTAGAGCTGCGGGTCGCGGCCCAGCACGGTGCTCACGCCCTGCTGCTCCAGCAGGCGCTGCAGCTTCGCGGCCGGTTCGTCGTTGCCCACCACCGTCAGCAGCGTGGCCTGCGCGCCCAGCGTCTTGACGTTCAGCGCCACGTTGGCGGCGCCGCCCAGCCGCTCTTCCTCGCGGTTCACGCGCACCACCGGCACCGGCGCCTCGGGCGAGATGCGGTCGACGGCGCCGAACCAGTAGCGGTCGAGCATGGCGTCGCCGACGATCAGCACCCGCGCACGGGCCAGTCGATCGAGCGGCAGGGCGGTGGTCATCACAAATCCTCCAGGCGTTGCGGCGGGTAGGTGTCCCAGCTCAGGCAGCCCGGGCATTGCCAGAAATAGTGCTGCGCCTCGAAGCCACAGGCGGCGCAGCGGTAGCGCTGCAGCGGCTTCGCGGCGCGATTGATGGCGTCGCGCAGGCCTTGCGTCTCGTCGGCGCTCAGCGTGTCGCCGGCGCTCAGGCGCAGCAGTTCCTGTGCCGCCGACAGGCTGGGCTGGTGCTGCAGGTGCGCGAGCAGCCGCTCGCGCTGCGCGTCGGCCGCCGGGTCGAGCAGCGTGATCGCAGCCAGCAGGTCCATCGTGGGCGCGCGGCGGTACAGCGTGCGCAGCCGCTCCAGCGCGCCGGGCACGTCGCCGGCGGCGATCGCGTTGCTGGCGTAGTCGCGCGCGACCAGGTTGAAGGCCAGCGGGTGCGTGGTCAACAGCTCGCCCCAGGTCTGCAGCACCTGCGCATGCTCGCCGCGCGCCAGCGCGCGCTGGCCGGCCAGCACCAGCGGGCGGGCGGCCTGCGGCGCGGCGGCACGGGCGCGGCGCAGCGCGTCGTCGCCTTCCTCGGCCTGCTGGCGCGCATCGGCATCGATCGCCAGCTCGCACCAGTAGTGCGCGATGCGCGACGCGAACGAGCCGGTGCCGCTGCGTTCGAGTTTCTGCGCCACCTCGACCGCCGAGCGCCAGTTGCGCGAGCGCTCGTGCAGCGACAGCAGCGCGAGCCGGGCCTCGGTGTCGAACGGCGTGCCGTCGAGCGCCTTGTAGGCCTCTTCGGCGCGGTCGAACAGGCCGGCCTTCATGAAGTCCTGTGCCAATGCGTGCTGGGCGCGTTCGCGGTCGGCACGCGGCAGGTCGGCGCGGTTCAGCAGGTGCTGGTGCACGCGCACCGCGCGCTCGTACTCGCCGCGGCGGCGGAACAGGTTGCCGAGCGCGAAGTGCAGGTCGGAAGTGTCCGGGTCCTGCTGCACGGCCTCGATGAAGGCATCGATCGCCTTGTCCTGCTGCTCGTTCAGCAACAGGCTCAGGCCCTTGAAGTAGGCCTTGGGCGAATCGCGCTGCTCGCGCTTCCACTGCCGCAGGTCCAGGCGCGAGCCCAGCCAGCCGAGGGCGAACGCGACCGGCAGGCCGAGCAGGAACCACTGGTAGTCAAAGTCCATCGCGCGGGGGGTGGGAGTCGAGTCGGACGGGAAGCTCGGAGGCCTGCGACAGCGCGCTGTCGCCCGGCTCCGGGTGATCGCCGCGGCGGCGCATGCGGCGCTGCGCGAGGCGGCGGTTGCGCCACCAGCTGGGCACCATCGCGAGCACGCCGAAGGCGCAGCCGAACGCGAAAGCGCCGAGCACGACGAAGACCATGGGGGCGTGCCATTCCTGGCCGAAGAACCAGCGCACGTTGGCGTCGTGCTGGTTGTTCAGCGCGAACGCGAAGAGGCTGAAGAAGATGAAGGCCCGGAAGAGCCAGATGACGATGCGCATCATTGCCGGCGATTCTAGGTCGTCGGCGGCGCAGCGATGGAAAGCTCAGGTGCCCGTCAGCGGCGTGATCGGCGTGATGAGCAGCGGCTGGTCGTCCTCGACCGGAACCTGCTCGTCGACGGCTTCACGCAAGGCCTTGCCGGGCTTGAAATGCGGGACCAGCTTCTCGGGGATCACCACCTGCTCGCCGGAGCGGGGATTGCGCCCCACCCGCGGCGGGCGGCGGTTGATCGAGAAACTGCCGAACCCCCGGATCTCGATGCGATGTCCGCGCGCGAGCGCATCGGACATCGCATCCAGGATGGTCTTGACGGCGAACTCGGTGTCGCGATGCGTCAGCTGGCTGAACTGCTCTGCCAGCCGGGTCACGAGATCGGAACGCGTCATGGGTCCTGTCGGTCCTTCGGGTTGCGGTCAGTGAACAGCGGGGGTCAGCCGTTGTTCTGGTTGTCCAGCTTGGCGCGCAGCAGGGCGCCCAGGCTGGTCGTGCCGGCGGTCTCGCGCTCGTTGCTGGACGACAGGCGCTGCATCGCTTCCTGCTGGTCGGCGTTGTCCTTGGCCTTGATCGACAACTGGATCGAACGCGTCTTGCGGTCGACGTTGATGATCAGCGCCGAGACTTCGTCGCCTTCCTTCAGCACGTTGCGCGCGTCCTCGACGCGGTCGCGGCTGATTTCGGAGGCACGCAGGTAGCCGGTGACGTCGTCGTTCAGCTGGATCTCGGCGCCGCGCGCGTCGACCGTCTTGACCTTGCCGTTGACGATCATGCCGCGGTCATTGACCGAGGTGTAGCTCGTGAACGGATCGGAGTCGAGCTGCTTGATGCCCAGCGAGATGCGCTCGCGCTCGACGTCCACGGCCAGCACCACGGCCTCGACTTCCTGGCCCTTCTTGTAGTTGCGGACCGCCGATTCGCCCGGCTCGTTCCAGGACAGGTCGGACAGGTGCACCAGGCCGTCGATGCCGGCCGCCAGGCCCACGAACACGCCGAAGTCGGTGATCGACTTGACCGGGCCCTTGACCTTGTCGCCGCGCTGCACCGTGGTGGAGAACTCTTCCCACGGGTTGGCCTTGCACTGCTTCATGCCCAGGCTGATGCGGCGCTTGTCCTCGTCGATCTCGAGCACCATGACCTCGACCTCGTCGCCCAGCGAGACGATCTTGCTGGGGGCGACGTTCTTGTTGGTCCAGTCCATTTCGGAGACGTGCACCAGGCCTTCGATGCCCGGCTCGATCTCGACGAACGCGCCGTAGTCGGCGATGTTGGTGATCTTGCCGAACAGGCGCGTGCCGTTCGGGTAGCGGCGCGAGACGCCGTGCCACGGGTCGTCGCCCAGCTGCTTGATGCCCAGCGAGACGCGGTTCTTCTCGGCGTCGAACTTGAGGACCTTGGCCTGCAGTTCCTGGCCGACCTGAACGACTTCGCTCGGGTGGCGGACACGGCGCCAGGCCATGTCGGTGATGTGCAGCAGGCCGTCGATGCCGCCCAGGTCGACGAACGCACCGTATTCGGTGATGTTCTTGACCACGCCGTTGACGATGGCGCCTTCGGACAGGGTTTCGAGCAGCTTGGCGCGTTCTTCGCCCATCGAGGCCTCGACCACGGCGCGGCGCGACAACACGACGTTGTTGCGCTTGCGGTCGAGCTTGATGACCTTGAACTCCATGGTCTTGCCCTCGAACGGGCTCATGTCCTTGACCGGGCGCGTGTCGAGCAGCGAGCCGGGCAGGAAGGCACGGATGCCGTTCACGAGGACGGTCAGGCCGCCCTTGACCTTGCCGTTCACGGTGCCGGTCACGAATTCGCCGGATTCCAGCGAGTTCTCGAGCGACAGCCACGACGCGAGGCGCTTGGCCTTGTCGCGCGACAGGATGGTGTCGCCGTAGCCGTTTTCGATGGCGTCGATGGCCACGGAAACGAAATCGCCGACCTGGACTTCGAGCTCGCCCTGGTCGTTCTTGAATTCTTCAATGGGCACGTAGGCTTCGGACTTGAGGCCTGCGTTCACCACCACGAAGTTGTAGTCGACACGCACCACTTCGGCGGTGATGACCTCGCCGCTGCGCATCTCGGAGCGCTTCAGCGATTCTTCGAACAGGGCGGCAAAGGATTCGCCGCCTTGGCTGGTGGCAGTTTGGGTTTGAGGCATGAGGATTTCCGGGTGCAACTTGCGTTGCGGTTAGGTTGCAGAACCGCTGCTTCAGCGCACGTCTCTTGTTGAGGCAAGAGCGGTGCAGGAGGGGAAGCAGCGGGCCAGTCACGTCAATTGGGGCCGGCTTGCGCCGACTTCAACCGACAGTCACGCGAAGGTTCGTGACTGCGCCCACCAATCCAGCACCGCCTCGACGCATTCGTCGATGGTCAGCGCCGAGTTGTCGAGCACCTTCGCACCCTCGGCCGGCTTCAAAGGCGACACCGCCCGGTTCTGGTCACGGGCGTCGCGCGCTTCGAGGTCGGCACGAAGGTCATCGATATTAGACGAAATTCCCTTAGAAATCAATTGCTTATGTCGCCGTTCGGCACGCACGGCGGCACTTGCGACGACGAACACCTTCAGGTCGGCGCCAGGGAAGATCACGGTGCCCATGTCGCGGCCGTCGGCCACCAGGCCGGGCAGCCGGCGGTGCGACAGCTGCAGCTGGTACAGCGCCTGGCGCACGGCCGGCCAGGCCGACACCTTGGACGCCATCGCGCCCACGTGCTCCTGGCGCAGGTCATCGCTCACATCGCGGCCGGCCAGCCGGATCCGCTGGTCGCGGAAATCCAGCTGCAGGCCGGCGGCGAGCTTCGCCAGGCCTGCCTCGTCGGTGTCGGCGACGCCGGCTTCGATGGCCGACAGCGCCGTTGCGCGGTACAGCGCGCCCGAATCGAGGAAGTGGTAGCCCAGCGCCTGCGCGACGGCGCTGGCCAGCGTGCCCTTGCCGGAGGCGGTCGGGCCGTCGATCGTGATCACCGGCACGCCCGCCGGCCCGGGGCTCGCGACGCCGAACAGCGTCTCGAAGTAGTCGGGGAAGGTCTTGCCGACGCAGCGCGGGTCGAGGATGCGCACCGGCACCGCTGCCGCTGGCGATCCACCCGCCAGCGGGTTGAAGGCGGCCAGCGAGAAGCACATCGCGACGCGGTGGTCGTCGTAGGTGTGGATCGCGGCCGGCTTCCAGGCGGCGGGCGGGCTGACCTCGATGAAGTCCGGCCCTTCGGCGACCTGGGCGCCCAGCTTGCGCAGCTCGGTCGCCATCGCGACGATGCGGTCGGTCTCTTTCACGCGCCAGCTGGCGATGTTGTCGAGCCGCGTCGTGCCGGGCGCATACAACGCCATCACCGCCAGCGTCATCGCCGCGTCGGGGATGTGGTTGCAGTCCAGCGTGATGGCCTTCAGCGGCCACGCGCCGCGGCGCACTTCCAGCCATCCGGGGCCGCTGCGCACGTCGGCCCCCATCGCGCGCGCCGCGTCGATGAAGCGCAGGTCGCCCTGGATCGAGTCGTCGCCGACGCCTTCGATGCGCAGCGCGCGCCCGTCGAAAGCCGCGATCGCGCCCAGCGCGACGAAGTAGGAGGCCGACGACGCATCGCCCTCGACATGGATGCTGCCCGGCGAACGGTAAGCGCTTGCTCGCGGGATCACGAAGCGCTGCCAGCCGTCGCGCTGCACGGGGATGCCGAAGCGCGCGAGCAGGTTCAGCGTGATGTCGACATAGGGCTTGGAGATCAGCTCGCCGTCGACCTCGATCGTCACCGCGTGGTCGGCCGAGACCAGCGGCAGCGCCAGCAGCAGCGCGGTCAGGAACTGGCTCGACACGTCGCCGCGCACGCGGATCGGCGCCGCCGTGTCGAGGCGCCCGTCGGCCGGGCCGAGGCGCAGCGGCGGGTAGCCTTCCTGGCCCAGCGAGGCGATGTTGCAGCCGAGCTGGCGCAGCGCGTCGACCAGGTCGCCGATCGGGCGCTCGTGCATGCGCGGCACGCCGCGCAGTTCGAAACGGCCGTTCTGCGTGGCGGCCAGCACGGCCAGCGCGGCGGTCAGCGGCCGCATCGCGGTGCCGGCGTTGCCGAGGAAGAGGCTCGCCTCGCGCACCGCGAGCCGGCCCCCGAGCCCGGTGATGCGCCACGCGCTGCCGTCGGCGTCGACGCCGCAGCCCAGCTCGCGCAGCGCCTGCAGCATCACCTGCGTGTCGTCCGAATCGAGCAGGTCGTGCACGACGGTGGTGCCGGCGCTCAGCCCGGCCAGCAGCAGCACGCGGTTGGAGATGCTCTTCGAGCCGGGCAGGCGCACGCGGCCGTCGGCGGCCGCAAGGGGAGGAAGGTCGAGAAACGGTGTCGTGTACATCGGCGGTGGGTGTCGGGGGCTCAGCGCGACGAGCTGGGCTTGCCCGACCCCATCTGCCAGCCCGAACGGGCTTCGGAAGCATTGCGGATCAGCCCTTCAAGCGCCTCCGCATTGCCGGTCTTGATGACGTGTTCGAGCGCATCCAGCGTGTGGCGAAAGCGCAGCGACTGCTTCAGGATCTCTTCGCGGTTGGACATCAGGATGTCGCGCCAGACCTCGGGGTCGCTGGCGGCGATGCGCGTGAAATCGCGGAAGCCGGGGCCGGCCAGCGACAGGAAATCCTTGCCCGCCGGCTGCTTGGCCACCGAGCTGAAGAACGCGAAGGCCAGCATGTGCGGCAGGTGGCTCACCGCGGCGAAGGCCGCGTCGTGGTTCTCGGCCGTCATGCGCAGCACCTGCGCGCCGATGGCCGACCAGACGTCGGTGGCCTTCTGCACCAGCTCGGGCGAGGTCTGTGCCAGCGGCGTGATGATGACCTGGCGGCCCGAGTACAGCGAGGCATCGGCATGCGCGACGCCGGCCACTTCCTTGCCGGCGATCGGGTGCGCCGGCACGAAGGCGCTGACGCGTTCCTTCAGGACGCGGCGCGCCGCGTCGACCACGTCGCGCTTGGTCGAGCCGACGTCCATGAACAGCACGTTGGGTTCGACCAGGTGGCGGATCGCCTTGAACGTGGCCTCGGTGGCCGACACCGGCACCGCCATCAGCACGATGTCGGAGCCCGACACCGCCAGCAGCGCCGATTCGGCCGCGACGTCGATCACGCCCATCTTGCGCGCGCGCTCGGTGGTGGACGGCGACTTGCTGTAGCCGACCACCCGCTTGACCAGCCCGGCCCGTTTCAGGGCGAGCGCGAACGAGCCGCCCATCAGGCCGACACCGATCACGCCGAGTTGGTTGAACATGGTTTCAGTGCACGTCGATGGGGTAGGTGCCGAGCACCTTGAAGAAGGCGCACACCTCGCGCAGCTCGCTCAGCGCGGCCGCGACGCGGGGCTCGTCGGGGTGGCCCTGCAGGTCGACGTAGAAGTAGTACTCCCACTGGCCGGACCGCGCGGGGCGGGATTCGAAACGCGTCATCGAGACGCCGTGGCGCTTCAGCGGCACCAGCATGTCGTGCACCGCGCCCGGCTTGTTGGGCACCGAGACGATCAGGCTGGTGCAGTCGTGGCCCGAGGCCTTGGGCTGCGGATGCTGGTGCGGGTGTGCGAGCACGGTGAAGCGGGTGCGGTTGTGCGCATCGTCCTGCACCGCCGGCGCGACGATGTGCAGGCCGAACTCGCTGGCGGCGCGTTCGCTGGCGATCGCGGCGATGCTCGCATCCTGCTGCGCGAGGCGCGCGCCTTCGGCATTGCTGGCCACCGGCCGGCGCTCGGCGTGCGGCAGGTGGTTGCTGAGCCAGCCGTGGCACTGCGCCAGCGCCTGCGGGTGCGCGCACACGGTGGCGATGCCGTCGAGCGCGTTGTCGCGGCGCAGCAGGTTGTGGCGCACGAACAGGCTGGTCTCGCCGATGATGAACAGCGGCGTGGTCAGGAACAGGTCGAGCGAGCGGGTGACGACGCCTTCGGTCGAGTTCTCGACCGGCACCACGCCGAAATCGGCCGAGCCGGCGCTGACGGCATGGAACACCTCGTCGAAGTTGGCGCACGGCACCTTGACGATCGACGAGCCGAAGAAGCCCAGCACCGCCAGCTCGCTGAAGGTGCCGGCCGGGCCCAGGTAGGCCACGCGGGTCGGGGTTTCGAGGGCGCGGCAGGCCGACATGATCTCGCGCCAGATCGGCGCGACGCTGTCGTTGGCCAGCGGCCCGGGGTTGGTGCTCTTGAGCCCGTCGATGACCTGGGCCTCGCGCTCGGGCCGGAAGGCCACCGAGCCTTCCTTCTTCTTCAATTCGCCGACCTGCAAGGCGAGCCCGGCACGCTGGTTCAGCAGGCCGAGCAGGTCGCGGTCGACGCGGTCGATCTCGGTGCGAAGGGCCAGCAGTTCGGGGTTGGGGGCGGGTGTCGGGTCAGCCATGGCGCGCTGCGAATTCTCGCATGTACGCCACCAGCGCCTGCACGCCGGCCAGCGGCATCGCGTTGTACAGGCTCGCCCGCATGCCGCCGACGCTCTTGTGGCCCTTGAGCTGCAGCAGGCCGAGGGCCTTCGCGCCGGCCAGGAAGGCGTCGTTCAGCGATTCGTCGCGCAGGAAGAACGGCACGTTCATGCGCGAGCGGCTGCCGGGCTCGACGCGCGACTCGTAGAACTCGGTGCCGTCGAGGTAGCCGTACAGCAGCGACGACTTGGCGATGGCGCGCTGCTCCAGCGCCGCGACGCCGGTGGCCACACCTTCGCGCTGCCGCTTGAGCCACTGGAACACCAGCCCGGCGATGTAGATGCCGTAGGTGGGCGGCGTGTTGTACATCGAGCCGTTGTCGGCCACGGTCTTGTAGTCGAACGCGCTCGGGCAGATCGGCAGCGCATGGCCGAGCAGGTCGTCGCGCATGATCACCAGCGTCAACCCGGCCGGGCCGATGTTCTTCTGCGCGCCGGCATAGGCCAGGCCCACGCGCGACCAGTCGATCGGGCGCGACAGGATGTGCGACGAGCAGTCGATCACCAGCGGCGCGGTCGAGCCCAGCGCGGCCAGGTCGGGCAGCTCCTGGAACTCGACGCCGTGGATGGTCTCGTTGGTGCACACGTGCACGTAGGCGGCATCGGCGCTCAGCGTCCAGGTGGTCGGCGCCGGCAGGCGGGTGTGCCGGTTGTCGACGTTGCTGGCGGCGATGCGCGCGGTGGCGTATCGCTGCGCTTCCTTGTGCGACTTGATCGACCACGCGCCGCTCAGCACCACGTCGACCACGCCGCCGCGCGACAGGTTCATCGGCACGATGGCGTTCTCGGCCAGCCCGCCGCCCTGCATGAACAGGATGCGGAAGTTCGCCGGCACCGCCAGCAGCTCGCGCAGGTCGGCTTCGGCCTGCTCGTAGATGCTCGCGAACTCGCGCCCGCGGTGGCTCATCTCCATCACGCTCATGCCGCTGCCGTGCCAGTCGAGCATCTCGGCCGCGGCCTGCTGCAACACCTCTTCGGGCAGCACGGCCGGGCCGGCGGAGAAGTTGTACGGACGCTGCATCGTGCTCACTTGCCTGGCTTGGACGCCGCCGGCGCCGGCTTGCCGGCACGCGGGCCCGCCGGTGCCGAGGCCGCCGCGCCGGCCGGCCCGACGCCCAGCGCCGACGTGATGCTCTGGTCGAGCGCCTTCAGCTTCGGATCGACCGACGGGCCGGCGTCGGCGATCAGTTTCTGCACGAACTTGTCGCTGATCTCCGGCATCACCTGCTGGAACTTGCGGAAGGCCGGGGCTTCGAGCGTGGTCACCAGCTGGCGCAGCTCGTCTTCGGTGAAGCGCTCGTCGATCGTCGCGGCGAGCGAGGTCTGGCTCAGCGCCAGCGCGCGTTCCTTGACCAGCGGCACGGCCTCGGCAAGGTACTTGCGCACGGCGGCCTGCACCTGCGCCCACATCGCCTCGCGCTTGTCGGCCGGCACGCGTGCCTGCACGTACTGCTGCGCGGCACCGGTGAGCTGCATCGCCGGGCGCTCGGCCACGTCGCGCGCGGTGTTCTCGAGGGCGGCCTGCTGCAGCGCCAGCACGCGTTGCACCAGCGCCTTCTTGGCGGGGCTGGAGGGGGCCGAGGCCGCAGGCGTCGCCGCCGGCGTGGAGGACGGCGAAGCGGTCTGGGCCTGCGCCGCGCCCAGGGCGGCGGCGAGCAGGGTCATCGCGAACAAGCGGCGCATCAAGCGTCTCCTTCGGTCGGGGCATCGCCCTCGGGTTCGGCGCCGTCGGCGCCATCGGCATTGGCGTCGTTCTCGACGATGCGCTGCAGGCCGCTCAGCTTGGAGCCGCCGTCGAGCGCGATCAGCGTGACGCCCTGCGTCGCACGGCCCAGCTCGCGGATCTCGGAGACGCGGGTGCGCACCAGCACGCCCTTGTCGGTGATCAGCATGATCTCGTCGTCCGGGCGCACCAGCGTCGCGGCGACGATCTTGCCGTTGCGCTCGGTCTGCTGGATCGCGATCATCCCCTTGGTGCCGCGGCCGTGGCGGGTGTATTCGACGATGCTCGTGCGCTTGCCGTAGCCGTTCTCGCTGGCCGTCAGCACGCTCTGCGTCTCGTCCTCGGCCACCAGCATCGCGATGACGCTCTGGCCGTCGTCGAGCATCATGCCGCGCACGCCGCGGGCGCCGCGGCCCATCGCGCGCACGTCGTCCTCGTCGAAGCGCACCGCCTTGCCGCCGTCGCTGAAGAGCATCACGTCGTGCTTGCCGTCGGTGAGGGCGGCGCCGATCAGGAAGTCGCCCTCGTCCAGGTCGACCGCGATGATGCCGGCCTTGCGCGGGTTGCTGAACTCGTCGAGCGCGGTCTTCTTGACCACGCCCTGCGCGGTGGCCATGAACACGAAGTGGTCGGCCGGGAAGCTGCGGAAGCCGTCGGTCAGCGGCAGCACCACGTTGACCTTCTCGCCCTGCTGCAGCGGGAACATGTTGACGATCGGCTTGCCGCGCGAGTTGCGCGAGCCCTGCGGCACCTCCCAGACCTTCAGCCAGTAGACGCGGCCGCGGTTGGTGAAGCACAGGATGTAGTCGTGCGTGTTGGCGATGAAGAGCTGGTCGATCCAGTCGTCTTCCTTGGTCTGCGTGGCCTGCTTGCCGCGGCCGCCGCGCTTTTGCGCGCGGTATTCGGACAGTGCCTGGCTCTTGATGTAGCCGGTGTGCGACAGCGTCACCACCATGTCGGTGGGCGTGATCAGGTCTTCGGTGCCGAGGTCTTGCGCGTTGTGCTCGATCTGGCTGCGGCGCGCGCCGAGCTTGGTCTGGCCGAACTCGAGCTTGATGGCGGTGAGCTCGTCGGAAATGATGGTCGTCACGCGCGACGGCGTGGCCAGGATGTTCAGCAGGTCGGCGATCTCCGCCATCACGTCCTTGTACTCGCCGACGATCTTGTCCTGCTCGAGGCCGGTCAGGCGCTGCAGGCGCATCTGCAGGATCTCGCCCGCCTGGTCTTCGGACAGGCGGTACAGGCCGTCGGCCTGCATGCCGAACTCGCGCGCCAGCCCTTCGGGGCGGTAGGCGTCGCGGCCGCCCGGGGTCTCGCCCTCGGCGCGCGAGAGCATGTCGCGCACCAGCGAGGAATCCCACGACTTGCTCATCAGCGCGGCCTTGGCCACCGGCGGCGTCGGCGAGGTCTTGATGGTCTCGATGAATTCGTCGATGTTGGCCAGCGCGACGGCCAGGCCTTCGAGCACGTGGCCGCGTTCGCGCGCCTTGCGCAGCTCGAACACGGTGCGGCGGGTCACGACCTCGCGGCGGTGCTCGAGGAAGATGCTGACCAGGTCTTTCAGGTTGCAGAGCTTCGGCTGGCCGTCGATCAGCGCCACCATGTTGATGCCGAAGGTGTCCTGCAGCTGGGTCTGCTTGTAGAGGTTGTTCAGCACGACCTCGGGCACTTCGCCGCGCTTGAGCTCGATCACCACGCGCATGCCGGACTTGTCGGACTCGTCCTGGATGTGGCTGATGCCTTCGATCTTCTTCTCGTGCACCAGCTCGGCCATGCGCTCGAGCAGGTTCTTCTTGTTCACCTGGTACGGGATCTCGTCGACGATGATCGACTGGCGGGCGCCCTTGTCGATGTCCTCGAAGTGGCACTTGGCGCGCATCACCACCTTGCCGCGGCCGGTGCGGTAGCCGTCGCGCACGCCGCTGGTGCCGTAGATGATGCCGGCGGTGGGGAAGTCGGGGGCCGGGATGATCTCGATCAGCTCGTCGATCGTCGCCGCGGGGTTCTTCAGCAGGTGCAGGCAGGCGTCGATCACCTCGTTGAGGTTGTGCGGCGGGATGTTGGTGGCCATGCCCACCGCGATGCCGCCCGAGCCGTTGACCAGCAGGTTGGGCAGCCGGCTGGGCATCACCAGCGGCTCTTTCTCGGAGCCGTCGTAGTTGGGGCCGAAGTCGACCGTTTCCTTGTCCAGGTCGGCCAGCATCTCGTGGGCGATCTTGGACAGGCGGATTTCGGTGTAGCGCATCGCCGCCGCGTTGTCGCCGTCGACCGAGCCGAAGTTGCCCTGGCCGTCGACCAGCATGTGGCGCATCGAGAAGTCTTGCGCCAGCCGCACGATGGTGTCGTAGACCGACTGGTCGCCGTGCGGGTGGTACTTGCCGATCACGTCGCCGACGATACGGGCCGACTTCTTGTAGGGCCGGTTCCAGTCGTTGTTCAGCTCGTGCATCGCGAACAGCGAGCGCCGGTGCACCGGCTTCAGGCCGTCGCGCGCGTCGGGGAGGGCGCGGCCCACGATCACGCTCATCGCGTAGTCGAGGTACGAGCGGCGCATTTCCTCTTCGAGGCTGATCGGCAGGGTTTCCTTGGCGAACTGGGTCATTCGAGGTCGTCGGCTGAGCCGGTGGAGACGGGCGCTGGCGGGCCCGTGAGCGCAATCCGCGATTCTAGTTCGCGGACGTTGTAGTGCTTGCGCAACAGCTCGCGAGACTGTCGTAGGACGAAGCCGCGACCCCGGGCCAAAATCCAGGGCGCTGAAGGCCCTATGGCACAATCAGTCGACGTGGTGAGCCTCAGAACAGAGGGTTTCGCCAGTACCTTTCCGATTCCGGTTTGGACGTTTTGCAGGCCATCTGCGACATTCCTCAAGAGGAGAATCATGAAGAAACTGAATAACGTGGCATCGCTCTTCGCAACGGCTGCACTCGCGGCTTCCGCGTCTGTTGCGTTCGCCCAATCCAACGGGGCAGACAACTGGGTCAACAGCACCGGCATTCCCTGGAAGAACGGCAGCAACGAACTGTGCTGGCGCGATGCCAACTGGACGCCGGCCACGGCCAACCAGGCTTGCGACGGCGCACTGAAGCCGGCCCCGGCTCCGGCCCCGGTCGCTCCGCCGCCCCCGGCACCCGCTCCGGCCCCGGCTCCGGTCGCTCCGGCCGCGGCACCTGCCCCGGTCGTCGTCCCGGCCGCTCCGGTCAGCGAGAAGGTCACCTTCGCCGCCGACGCGTTCTATGACTTCGGCAAGTCCACGCTGAAGCCGGAAGCCAAGTCCAAGCTGGACGACCTGGTCAGCAAGACCTCGGGCGTCAACCTCGAAGTCATCATCGCCGTGGGTCACACCGACTCCGTCGGTGGCGACGCTGCGAACCAGAAGCTGTCGGTCGCTCGTGCCGAGTCGGTCAAGACCTACCTGGTGAGCAAGGGCATCGAGAAGAACCGCGTGTACACCGAAGGCAAGGGCAAGAAGCAGCCTGTCGCCGACAACAAGACCGCCGAAGGCCGTGCGAAGAACCGTCGCGTGGAAATCGAAGTGGTCGGTACCCGCAACAAGTGATAGTCCCGAAGGGCAGCGATGCCCTTCCCACGAAACCCCGCTGCGGCGGGGTTTTTGTTTTGGCTTTTCCAAGTTTCCCAAGTTTCGGGCGGGTTTCGGAGGGTTTCCGGCCGTGTCCGAATATGCTGGCGAAGACATGCCAAACTGATGCCCTCATGATCAATGCCGACCCCCAAGAACTCGCCAAATTCAGCGACCTGGCCCACCGCTGGTGGGACCCGGACAGCGAATTCAAGCCGCTGCACCAGATCAACCCGCTGCGCCTGGACTGGATCGACCGGCTGGCCGGCCTGAAGGGCAAGCGGGTGCTGGATGTCGGATGCGGCGGCGGCATCCTGGCCGATTCGATGGCGCGCAAGGGCGCCGACGTGCTGGGCATCGATCTGGCCGGCAAGGCGCTGAAGGTGGCCCAGCTGCACGCGATGGAGGCCGGCACCACCGGCATCGAGTACCGCGAGATCGCGGCCGAGGCGCTGGCGGCCGAGGCGCCGGGGCAGTTCGACGTCGTCACCTGCATGGAGATGATGGAGCACGTGCCCGACCCGTCGTCGATCGTGCAGGCCTGCAGCACGCTCGCGAAGCCGGGCGGCTGGGTGTTTTTCTCGACGATCAACCGCAACGCGAAGGCCTTCATGTTCGCGATCGTCGGCGCCGAGTACCTGCTGAAGCTGCTGCCGCAGGGCACGCACGAGTACGCGCGCTTCATCCGCCCGAGCGAGCTGGCGCAATGGACGCGCACGGCCGGCCTGGCGCTCGAATCGACGCGCGGCATGGAATACAACCCGCTCACCGGCCGCTACTGGCTGTCGGCCGACACCAGCGTGAACTACCTGTTCGCGTGCAGGAAGCCGCTGTGAGCCTGCGCGTGAAGGCGGTGCTGTTCGACCTGGACGGCACCTTGATCGACAGCGCGCCCGACCTGGCGGGCACCGGCAACGACATGCGCCTGGCGCGCGGCCTGCCGGTGCTCGCGTTCGAGCAGTTCCGGCCGATGGTGGGGGCGGGGGCGCGCGGGATGATCGGCGTGGCGCTGGGCATCAAGCCCACCGATGACGGCTTCATCGCGCTGCGCGACGAGTTCTTCGATCTCTACGAGGCGCGGATGACGCAGCACACGCGGGCGTTCGACGCGGTGCCGGCCTTGCTGGATGCGATCGAACAGCGCGGGCTGGCCTGGGGCATCGTGACCAACAAGGCGAGGCGCTTCACCGATCCGCTGGTGAAGGCGCTGGGGCTGGACCGGCGCGCCGGGGCGGTGGTGAGCGGCGACACGACCCCGCATTCGAAGCCGCACCCGGCACCGCTGCTGGAGGCGGCGCGGCAGATGGGCGTGGCGGCGCAGGACTGCGTGTACGTCGGCGACGACCTGCGCGACGTGCAGGCGGGGCATGCGGCCGGGATGAGCACGGTGGCTGCGGCCTGGGGCTACCTGGGGGTCGGCGAGCCGGTGGGCGCGTGGGGGGCACAGCATGTCATTCATTCGCCCGATGAGCTCTTGAAGCTGCTCGCCGTGGCCTAAACTACACGGTTCTGGGGCCGACCTGGTTTCGACGGAGGTTCGGATTCGGCGTAGGGCATGTCGAGCACCAGTTCGCTCGTAAATCCATCTGGAAACAACTTAACTGCCAACGCAGCTAACGACTCTGACTACGCTCTCGCAGCGTAAATGAGTCTCTCGCCGCCTAACACCGGCGAGCTTCGCACCAGCTTGTTCATGGGCTGGGCCTGAGGGGCAACCCGAGGGTGCGAAGTCATTCACATGGAATCGCTCTGAGCCGGGTTACAAGGTTCAAGGGCTAAATCAAGTGACTCGGGACGAGGGTAGCGTGCTGCTGCGCGACCACCGGCCTTAAAACCCAAACCAGACAGCTACACATGTAGATCTGCCCGACGATGGCTTGCGGACGGGGGTTCGATTCCCCCCGGCTCCACCAGTACAAGGTCCGACGAGGACCACGATGTTGCAAAAAGCCCTAGAGAAACAACGCTCTAGGGCTTTTTTGTTGTGCGGCGGAATGCAGTAACCTGCGGGGACTGATCGTTGCCATTGCAGTAACTTCGTCAGTAACTGCAGAATGCGTGCCCCTGCTCCTCCTGAGTTACTGCATGGCACGTGAACTGATCTCCGGCGACGCCCTCATCCGCTCCATCAGGCCTGGCGACGCCCGCAAGCGGCTCCCCGATGGCGCCGGCCTGTACCTCCTCCTGTTCGTCAAGGGCGGCGCGCACGGATGGCGCTTCGACTACAGCGTCGGTGGAGTTCGCAAGACCATCAGCTTGGGCACCTATCCTGAGACGGGCCTCGGTCTGGCTCGGCGGAAAGCCGATGAGGCGCGCAGCCTGGTCAGTGAAGGGATCGATCCGAGTGGCGTGCGCAAGGAGAAGCGCGCCGAAGCGATAGGGCAGCGCGAGGCACAGCGCCGTGCTGATGCTGGTCTGCCGGCGGCCGACTCCTTCGAAGCGGTCACGCTCGAATGGATGGAGCAGGTGCATCGCTTCAAGGTGAGTGCGGGTCATTCAGAGCGAACGCTGACGCGTCTTCAGCAGGATGTGTTCCCTTGGCTGGGTCGTGTGTCGTTGGCGGAGATCAAGGCGCCTGCCATCTTGCAGTGCCTGCGGCGCGTTGAGGCGAGGGGCGCGCTGGAGACCGCGCATCGCGTGAAGCAGGCATGCGGCCAGGTCTTCCGCTACGGGATTGCCACCGGCCGGTGCGATCGAGATCCTTCAGCGGACCTGCGCGACGCGCTCGCACCTGTGTACGTGAAGCACCATGCGGCAATCACCGATCCGAAGCGGACCGGTGAACTCCTTCGTGCGATTGACGACTACCAAGGCCATCCGGTGACGCGAGCAGCTCTGCAACTCGCCGCGCTCGTGTTCCAACGGCCTGGGGAGCTGCGTGCGGCGCAGTGGTCAGAGGTCGACCTTGAGAAAGCGATGTGGACCATTCCGAGCGAGCGCATGAAGCGCAGCAAGATGGGGAAGGCGTCCGGCATGCCGCACATGGTGCCGCTTTCGCGTCAGGCCGTGGAGATTCTCGCGGACCTGCGTCCCCTGACGGGTCACGGGCTCTATGTGTTCCCCAGCGCACGCACTGACGATCGACCGATGAGCGACAACGCGGTCTTGGCCGCGTTGCGACGGATGGGCTTCGGCAAGGACGAGATGACGGGGCATGGCGTCCGCGCGATGGCTCGGACCATGCTTGTGGAGCGACTCGGTGTCGACGAGAACATCGTCGAGGCACAGCTGGCGCACGCGGTGAAAGACGCTCTGGGCCGGGCGTACAACCGCACTGAATACGTGGCTCAGCGGCATTCCATGATGCAGGTGTGGGCGGACTACTTAGATCGACTTCGGTCTGGTGCCGAAGTGGTTCAACTGATGCCTACTGCTGCATGAGCGGGGAATGCCAACAGGCAACATTGCAGCAGTTGCTGGCGTTCGCGCGCCATGGTGGAGTGCCTGCAGCCGGCCAGGAGCGGTCCTCCGCCAAGGTCGACTTTCGGGTAGGCTAGCTGCCATGCCATCGACCGACCATCAGGCGATTGAGTTCTACATGCAGTCTGTGCACTTCGAAGCCCAGGCACCGGTGTGCACGGCGCACTTCCCAGCTATGGCCTTGCCACTGAGAGACGCCTATTTGACGTGGCGTTCCGCGAATGCCGAAGCGCTCCGTCAGGGGGCTGCCGAAGCAGCTAATAAAGGTATGACTGGTCCTCGGCCTCCGTCGCTCTCTCAAATGGCAGGCATGCAAGCTCAAATGCTCGAATCGCTCCCGTCGGACGATATGCAACGCCGGTGCAGTGAGTTGCTCGCCAGCGTTGCACCACAAAAGTAGGCTAAGCACACTGCAAGCCGGCCCCCGAGGCCCGCTGTCGGCCAGATCCAGGCGCTCGCGAATGACAGCATTCGGGTAGGCTATGTGTGCCGACGCCTAGCAGCAGGCCTCGGTTCGCCACTGAGTTCAACGCTTGGCATCAAGGAGAAGCACTGTGGATGAAAAGCAGCGTGAGATGCGTGAACATTACCTTGGCGCTGGCGTCGGGTGGGGCACGGCACTGGGACTGGCTTTTGGCGCCGGCGTCGGAGTTGCTTTGGGACACCTGGCCTTGGGTGTCGGCATCGGCCTCGCGGTGGGTGCCGGCATTGGCATCGCAGTCGGTGCGGCCCTGGGCGACGAGCGTGCGAACGCAGACGCAACATCACCCTTGAACGGTTGATTGCCGGCGTCGAGCTTGGCGAATTTGTAGTTTTCGGTCGCCACTGGGACGTCGCAGTTCGCTTTGGGCGCTGGCAGCTACACGGGCCGCGACGCCGAATGGCTCAGTCCGGCCACAACCGGTCACTCGTGAGCGGCCGGTATCCGGCGCGCTGACAAGGCGACGGCACCGTCCAAGCCTTGATCGCTAGACTGCACAGCATGAGCAGCTGGAACTACAGAGTCGTACGAGGCGCGGACGGCCTCCGCATTTTCGATGTCTACTATGACGATGCCGGTCAGCCCGTCTCAACGAACGTGAGCCCGACGTACGTCCACGGTGACACGCTCGACGCCCTAGACGACCAACTGCAACTGATGCGCGAGGCTTTGGCGCGACCTATCCTTGACGATGTAGACATCCGAGAGGGGCGCGCGCCGAGCGCGGGACGTGTGTAGGCTCGAATCTCGGCTGCCGGCCATGAACAGTCGTCGACGAACGGCCTCTTTAGGGTAGGCTGCCTGGACGTGTCGAACCTGGCCCGGGACTGCGTGTCATCGCAGCAGACAAACCACTCCGGAATGCAGGCATCGTCACGTCGCCCGAAGTGCGCCTCCGGTCGCAAACTCGTCTCATGCCTATTCTCAAGAGAAACTGGATGTTGAATAGCCGTTCTGTCGCTCCACTGCTCATCGCAATCTTCCTTGGCGCCTGCACCGCCTCCGAGAAGATTGACAGCGTCGAGGCCGAAGTAGCCAAGTTCCACGCCTTGTTGGATGAGGGGAGGTTCGAGACCATCTGGTACCAGGGCTCCACGGAATTCCAGAAGGTGGTCACGCGCGAGGAATTCATCGAGTTCCTGTCTGCTGTTCATCGCAAGCTCGGGAACGTGGGGTCGGCCAAGCGTGAAGGATGGGGCATCAACTACACGCAGAACGGCACTGTCGTAACGCTCTCATACAAGACATCGTTTGCCGCTGGCGAGGCAGCAGAGCAGTTCGTCTACCAGAATGACGGTAAGCTTCCACAACTACTCCGCTATGACATCTCGTCCAGACTGCTTGTCGTCAAGTAGAGGGCCGTGGATTCAGCGGCCGGCAGCAGTCGGCCAGGAGCTGCCTCTCACAAATGTCTGGTATCGGGCGATGCAGACACGTTCGATACAGTCAAACGCAATGAAGAGATCGAACCCGCGAAGGAAGATGCTGCGTCAGCCTGATCGTGCCTATTACGTCGCCATGTGGCGAAAGGCGCGTGCCTACAAGGTCGACATGGCGCGCAAGCAGTGGTGCGACTATTCCCACCAGCATTTCGATTGGGACGGTCTCGGCAACAACAGCTGGCTTGATCGGCGCCGGCATTTGGCTGTGCTCCTGCATGCATTTCGAAGAGCTCAAGTCGAGCTGGCGAGCTTCGAAGGTGAGTACCAAGTGTTCGCATCGGTCAATCCTGCTGACTCCGCGAGTGACGCCGTTTACGTCCATACACCGAACCCGAACCAGACGCCTTATCCGATGACGCTAATCGGAGAAGAGGTGTTGAGCCTACCGCCCCTCCTGGCAAGCCGCATCGACTTGTCGCGCTATCGCGTTTTTCGATATGGATCAGGCAATGATGCTTCCTTCACGATCCTTGCGGCCCGTGTGGCGTTGCGATGACGATCGGCTCCAACCGGCCGAGGCTGTGTGAAAACTCGCCGCGATGAAGGTCGTCATCGAAATCGACCTCTCAGATCGCTCTGTATTCGACGATCGACCTTCAGGCAGGGGTGAGAAGACCCTCGAAATGTTTCGAGTCTTGAGTTTTCCCACAGCCTCGGCCACGAGCCGCCCATCGCGATCGGCGGCTTTCGGGTAGACCGACAATGGCGCAATTGATCAGCGGCAGATTCAGAAAGGAAAGCCGATGTCCTGGTTTGTTGCAACCGCAGGTGCTGCAGGAGAGTTCGACGAACTTGGGGCTTTCGTCGTAGTGCTGGCGGAGGCGCCTGATGGAGAAGGCGCTCGCTTGGAGATTCAGCGCGGGCTCACGTTTGACCGACAGGACGAGAGGCTTGGCATGGATACCTACTGCCTGTGCACAGAGACGGGAACCCACTATGGTGGAGTTCAGGCATGGCGTATCAACAACGGCCAGCTACGCATCTCGTTGAGCGAGTCCGCCGCCGCAGCACTGCGAGTGACCCGTGAGCTGACGGTCGGCCTTCGCATGAACGCCCAAGCGGTTGAGTTGGTCACTGCCGGTATCGAGCGTGCGCTGGGACTCCCGAGGTCTGCCTAGTTTCCAGCGAATGCACGCTGGTGTTCAGCATGGCTCCATTCTTGATTCAACGCGTGCGGACATGGCGCGGGAGAGAAGAAGTGCGGCAACGCCGTCGCCTTGACGGTCGACATTCGGCCACTAGCGGTCGTTCGGATAGGGTGTTTCAAAGCGGTCGTGAAATGGGCGCAGGAATTGGCTCCCCACGGGAAGCATTTTCCCCTCGACCGCGACGACGACTAGCGGATGCTGGTCAGTGCTGAGCGTCGAGTAGATCGCGATGCGGCGCGATCCGCCAGGCGAGCACACATAGGTGCTGCGGACACCTCGGTAGCCCTCGAATGATGCAACGCGCCCTTCGCGGCGCTATGCGCGCTATGCCGGCCGATGCGCCCCAACTTCCACTCAGCGCCATTGAAGTACGATCGTAATGTTATATTACGATCGTACTTCAATGGTGACGAGCCTCTTCCGGCTTGCGAACTGCCGGGTTGCAACTTCTCTTCTCGAGGGATCTATGGACGACACGACCATCTCTTCTAGCCACGCCGTACAGCCCAATGTGACGGATATCGCTTCGCTCGGGCTCATGACGGCTGCCCGAGCGATCCGCAGCGGCGAACTTACCTCTGAGGCTTACGCCGGTGCTTTGCTGCAGCGGGCACGGACGCTGGCCGATCTCAACTCTTTCATCACCATCGACGAGGACTCCGTGCTCACGGCCGCGAGGAACGCCGATAAGGCACGTTCGGCCGGAGCAGTGGCCCCGCTTCTAGGCGTGCCGCTCGGGGTCAAGGACAGCTATTTGACGGCAGGCCTACCGACGAGCTTGGGCCTCGATAGCCTGGCTCACTTCATTCCGAGGGAGGACGCCGACGCTGTCCGCGCAATCAAAGATGCAGGCGGCCTTGTCTTTGGAAAAAACAATCTGGTGGAGATGTCCTACGGGCTGACCGGCCACAACGAGCGCTATGGTCAGGTGAAGAACCCGCACGCCCGCGATCGCGTAACGGGCGGCTCCTCAAGCGGCGGCGCTGCGTCCGTGGCTGCCGGAATCGTGCCCGCCGCCTTGGGTGGCGACACGGTGGGGTCGATCCGAGTGCCCGCATCGTTCTGTGGTGTGGTCGGATTCAAGCCAACCACCGGGCGTTGGCCGCGCAATGGTGTCGCACCGATCTCCCACACGCTCGACACAACGGGCGCATTCGCCCGGAGTGTCGAAGACTGCATTCTGGTCGATCAGGTCGTGACCGGTGAACAGGCTGCGGAGCGTTTCGGCGGCGAACACGACCTGAAAGGAACCCGCCTGGCCTACGCGCCGCGCCAGTTCTTGGATCTGGTTGACCCGGAAGTTGAAGCCCGTTTCCACGAGGTGGTTCGGCGGCTGCAGGACGCCGGTGCCGAAGTCGTTGAGGTGGATCTCGGCGACGATTTCAATGCTCTGATCCAAACCGCGACATGGGGCATCTTCGCTCATGAGACGATGAGCGCGATCTCGGAATTCCTTCGCCGCCACGACATTCCGACGACGTTCGAGGCGATATACAAGGGGCTTAAGCCGCAGCTTCGCCAAGCGTGGGAGCACATCGTATTCCCGGACGGTGCAGGAGCTACCTCGGTAGAGGCCTATCAGACAGCGCTCAACGTGAGTCGCCCGGAAATCAAGCGCCGTCTCAACAAGGCGTTCGTCGCCCAAGGGGCGCAGGCGATTCTGCAACCGACGACACCCTGCACGGCTCCGTTGATCGAGGAGCAGACGTCTGTCCATATAGCGGGGCAAGAAGTCAGCTATCTCGCTTTGGCAAACCGCACCGTGTCGGCGAGCAGTGTGGGGCTGCCGGGCATCAGCCTTCCTGTTGGCTTGTCTCGTGCCGGGCTACCGATGGGCCTTGAGTTGGACGCCCCCTTCGGGAGCGATCGGGTGCTTCTCTACCTTGCACGCCGGATCGAGAGCGTCTTGCGGCGCCAAGTCGACTGAGATCTGACGTCCTGGCCCCTTTCTGCTGGAAAGGGTCAACTGCGAACAACGACAACGGATTGAAGGTCCAACAGATGCGCTTCGAAAAAGGTCACAAGGCGGCAACAAGGCAGCACATCCTGGCGGTGGCCTCGAAATGCCTTCGACGGGAGGGAGTCTCTGCTGCGGGCATTAGCGGGATCATGGGTGAGGCTGGACTGACGAATGGGGCCTTTTACCCCCATTTTGATTCCAAGGAGGAACTCGTTCGCGAGGCTGTAGCGAGCGCGCTCGCCGAGCAACAGGACCGCCTCGAGGAAAGTCTGCAGGCAGGCCTCGATCTTGAGGGGGCGATTCGAAGCTACCTCAGCCAGGCCCATCTCGATGATCCGGGGTGCGGATGCCCGTCGGCGGCCTTGCTTCCCGAAATTGCCAGACAGCCTGTGTTGACACGGCAAGCCTATGAGGTTGGGCTTCGAAGCTTCGTCTCGACCATAGCTGCATTGCTTCCCGACGCGGGCTCCCCAGCAGCCGGTCGCCGCGCGACAGCCATCTTCGCCCTCATGGTGGGAACCCTTCAGTTCGCACGCGCGGTGCCAGACATTGCACATGCGGGGAAAATACTGGAGGGTGGTGTCGAGGCAGCGCTGTTCCTTGCTCGCACTCCGTCCATCTGAAGGTTTAGGGAACAGTGAGTCCTCCGGCACAATGCCCTCTAAACCTGCAATGGAACGGGTATCCAACCGTCGGCTTCGCCGCCTGTTGACCGCCGTTCATCTGAGTCGTTGAACGTCTGCTCTTCCGAGGGCGGAAGGGCAGCTCTGGGTCGATATGAGACAGTCGCCGCGGGAGCCTGAACGCCCGCTCCCGCCCTAAGCAATCACAGGATCTCGGTGGGTACTGCGGGGTTTCGGTGCGCAGCGTTGTCGTAGTCGTTGCACTTCAGCAGCGAGACGGGCGTCGCAGATCTGCTGCTCGCGACTCTGCAATGCGGTCGGCGATCCACGCATCTATGTCGCTCTCGCGCCACGCGACACATCGAACGCCCAGGGAAACAGGCGGGGGGAATACGCCTTCTCGGATTCGAGCATAGAGGGTTGATGTGCAGAATCCAATCCGGGAGAGGACCTCGGGCTTGCGCAGCAACCTTTCGCGCGGGATCCGAGATGAGATGGTGGTATTCGTGCTCATGGCGTTCGGCGGGGCAGAGTGGAAGCTGTCGTTGGTGAGTGGCATGTTGATCAGCGATTCGGCTCGTGACGTTGCTGTTGGCGTTGGAAGTCGAGTGCGTCGGCGCGGTCCATGAAGGCGGTGCGCCATCCCGACCAGGTCGTCGTGCGGCGGGCGGTGGACATCAGGTCTACCCAGGAAGCGGGGCGAACGTCTGCGAGCAGCGCCCACGGCGTGCCGCCGCTCGGTAGCAGCTGGGAGCGCTCGGTGGCGAGCGCAATCAAGTCGGCCCGCTTCAATTCGCGGGCGTGGGCGGTCGATGCGACGTGGATCGCGAAGGCCTTGCGCACCAGTCGCTCGAAGCGGTGCTCCAACGCGACCCAGGGCGCGCCGAGTTCTTCCTTGGCTGGCGAGCTGATGTCGTTCGTGAAGGCTTCGTGAGCGTCGTGCAGCAGCGCGGCCAGCAGCCCATGCGCGTCGAGCTGGAACTCGCGCTCGGCGATCTCGCAGACGAGCAGCGAGTGTTCGGCGACGCTGTACGGCCGGCAGGTGGCGCCGGTGAATCGGTTGATGAGACTCAAGTGGTGCGCGATCGTGCGAAGGCTGATCGACGCGGGCTCAGGGTTTCGGAGCGAGACCTCCGAGCCGGTAGCAGTGGTGATCCAGGTCATGCGATGTCCAGACGTGTTGAAGCTCGCCACCTGCAGGAAGGCGGGCGGACGGGCCAGGGAAAGTGGCTGGGTGGTGGCGCGCGGTTAAGCGTACAGGCCGTCGAAGTGCATGTGACGGGCTTCAGGCCCGCAGCTTCCGTACGCTGCTCGAGCGAGCGTCACCGATTGCGAGGAATGCAGCGCCACCGCGGCGGGGTAGCTGCAGGACAACTCATGCGTGCCGCGTTGGCTGTGGTCGCACAGCTTGCAGGCGCAGTAGTTCGATGCATCCCAGCGGAGCTGAACGGGTGAGGGCAAGACGACGACAGTCACAGGCACCTCGCACTGCAGTTGCGAAGCGTTGAGAAAGTGCGCACGAGCAAGTCGATGACATCGAAGCTGTGCGACGCTGCGAGCTGGAGCGTGCCGCGCGTGCCATCGCTCAGCGTGTAGCGGGCGAGGTACTGGCGGCTCATGCTTTGCCTTCGCCTGTTGCGAGAGGTGCGAACAGATCGAGCCACGCGCCAGCCGCAGATACCAACGCGGTGAGCTGCCCATGCGACAAGAGCAGGTAGTCCTGATGCGGGGCGCAGATCTGGAAACGGATCGGGTTGCCGTGTTCGCGCTCGCCGATGTCAATCTGCGGCCAGCTGCCAGAGTGGACGATGAGCTTGATCGACACGTCTTCCGAGGTCGCTATCGGCTTCTCTTGAACGGCGGTACTCATGCGCGCCTCGCCGGGCTTTGGTCGAGGCGTTGCACGTCGCTGACGGCGCAACCGGTGATGTGGTGCGCGAGGCGTTGCGCCTCTTCGGCATCGGATGCTCTCAGCTGGACGAAGGGAAGAACGCCTGTCTCGCTGCTGGCTGCAAAGCCGGCGCGGTCAACGGGGTGGTAGCTGCGGGTAGGTTGGATCACAAGGCCTCCGTTCTGCGCCGAATGACGCGATGGAGTGCAATGTAAGCGTGCTAACAAATAATTGCAAGCATGCTAATCATCTCGTAAGCCAGCTAAGAAGGGATTACCTCACTTTGCCATCATCCGAGCCGATGAGACGACCCGACGAAAACACCGATGAGTTCGAGGCCGTCGCGCTCTGAGTCGAGCAGTCGATACGCGTCGTTCGACGAATACGCTTCCCACTGACCAGGGCGCCCAGCACGGTAGCGTCGAAAGTAGTAGCCGCCGGCAGTATCACGAACCAGGACCCCGTCTCCTGGCCGGGGTTGAGTGATGGATCGATCGAATGTGACGGTGGAGCCTGCTGGAACGAGCGGAGCGACGGCGTCGTCCGGTACTTCAACTTGAAAACACTGCGGCAAGTCCACCGACATCAACTCTCCCCATGAAATTCTTAGAGGAGAGAGAGTGACATCTGACAGGCTCACGCTTTGAGCTACCCCCGCTTTGGGTTTGGCCGAAATGTGTGAAGTATTTCGCCCCTCAATGTGCTTGGGCCCGAGCCCCTTCGCCACCCACAGAGCAGAAAAGCCAGAGGCCTGCTCTATCCGCTCGGCGGCTTCCATCTTGCCGATGGACTTGATTTCCTTCGAGCCGTTGCCAAGCCACTGGGACACAACTGACGAGCTTTGGCCTGAGACCTTCACCAGATCCAGGTGCTGCCATTCCATTGCAGCCATCACTTCGGCAAGGCGGTTCTTCAGCGATTTCATGTATAGATTTAGCCAGCTAATCACGTTAGCGTGCTTGCCGAAAGACTGTTAGCGTGCTAATGTGTATGGATGCTCAAGTCTCACGCGATTTCCTTGCTCGGTGGAACACCGACGGCGGTTGCCCTGGCGGTCCGCGTCTCCACCTCGGCGGTAGCCCAGTGGCCTGACAAGCTTTCCGATCGCATTGCCGATCGCGTTCTCGCTGCGTTGGCGAGGAAGCACCTGCCGGCAGAGATGCTCGCCGGCTGCAGCTGCAACGTAGACGGTCAATTGCCAGGAGGCAGCGATGCAGTCTGATCATCGCGTCACTGCGCCGTTGCCACCGCTCGGATGCACAGCGCGACGTCGAGTGCTTTCCACAGTTGCCGTGCCGCCGGTACGCCGAGGCACAACGTGGCAGGGGCCTGTGCTCCTGGCGCCCGCAGCGTCACCTCCAGCGCCCCCAGCGGCCCGATAGGCGAGGGGATGTCGACGAACTCGACGCTCGCCTGCGCGAACACGCTGCCCCACCGCATTCCTTCCTCCATGCCTCTGCCTCCGATCGTCGCTCGCTGTGTCACAGCGCGATCGGGTTCCATGCCCGAGCTGCGCTCACTGGTGCGCAGTATCGGAAACAGGGCACGGCACATCCATAGCAACCCCCGCGGACCCATGCCATGAACGTCCAGACTGCCGCCTTCAACCTCGTCCACGACTATCCCGGAGGCGCGACCGCACTCGCTCCGCTGCTCGGCAAGAGCGCCTCGACACTCAGCCATGAGGTCGACCCCAACTACCCGACCGCCAAGATCGGCCTGGCCGATGCGCTCAAGCTCACGCTGCTGACGAAGGACCGCGGCATCCTGAACGCCTTCGCGCTGGCCAGCCACTGCATGGTGCTGCCGCTGCCGGCCTGCGCTGATGGCGTCGATGACGACACCTTCAAGGGCGTGACCCGCATGGCTCGCGAGTTCGCCGAGGTCATCGGCCAGATCAGCGAGGTGACGGCCGACGGCGCGGTCACCGACAACGAGCTGCGCCGCGTCGAAGGCGAAGCCTCGGAACTGATGTCGGCGGTGCAGGCCGTGCTTGTCGCGCTGCGCGCTCGCAACGAAGCGGCCAAGCCGCAATCGATGCGGGAGGCGCGCTGATGCACACGCACACCGCATCCACACCTAGCCTTGCCATCGACGTGCTGGCCCGAGACACGCTGGAGCGCCTGAGCCCCGACGACCTGGCGACGGTGCGCGAGTCCGAGTTCATCTTCGCAGCACTTGCCAAGCACCGTGAACGCGCCGCGCGCCTGACGTACCTGCCGCTGGGCATCTGCCGCAACTGCGAAGAGCGGTGCTTGCCGGGCGAGACCTACTGCGACGACGACTGCCGCACCGACCACGCCGAGCGCGAATGCCGGCAAGCCCGGCTTCGCGCCTGACCCACACCTCGACATGACCGAACGACAAGATGCATTGCGACCCAGGTGGCCGCAAGGGAAGGGTGTTGCCAGATGAGCACCCTTGTGATGGCCGCGTGCTGGCCTCTGACGATGCCGCCGACGCCCAAGGCAGTCCTGATCAGCCTCGCCGACCAGGCGAACGACCAGGGCGTGTGCTGGCCGAGCATCGACACGATCACCGTGCGCACGTGCTTTGGTGAACGCGCGGTGCGCAATGCCATTCGCTGGCTGGAGACCGCGGGGTTGGTGAAGGTGGAGATCGGCGCCATGAAGGCGAACCGTTACACCGTGACCCCGCGTGGCTTCGGCGGCGAACAGGCAAGCGCTCGACGCACCCCGGCACCAGATGCCCCCAGCAGCAAATGCCCCCCGTCTCACCTGACCACCCCGGCACCACGTGCCCCCCGGCACGAGATGCCCCCGGCACCAGATGCCGCCCACCCGGCACGACGTGCCGCCCAACCGGCACCAGATGCCGGTCACCCCGGCACGACGTGCCCCCTAACCGTAATAGAACCAATACAAGAAATACACCCCCAACCCCCTGAAGGGGCTGAAGACCCCTGGTCGGATGAAGACGACGAAGGCAAGGCTTCGAAGCACAAGCCGCTGGTGAGCCTCGCCACCTTCCTGGCCATCTGCAAGGCCGCCGGGGAGAAGCCCATCCCCGAGAACGACCCGGTCTTCGAGTACTGCAACGACGCCGGCATCGACCGCGACATCCTGCTGCTGCACTGGGTCGAGTTCAAGACCCGGCGCAGCGCCCAGGGCAAGCGCCAGCGCGACTGGCGCCAGACCTTCCGCAACAGCGTCCGCGACAACTGGTACCGCCTTTGGTACTTGAAGCCGGGCGAGGCCGCCCAGCTCACCACCCAGGGCCTGCAAGCGCAGGCCGTGATGCAACGCCACATCGCCACCAACGCCGCAACCCAAGGAGCAGCCGCATGAGCCGCCGACCCGATGCAATGACCGCCCCTCACAGCGACGAAGCCGAGCACGCCGTGCTGGGCGCGCTGCTGATCGACAACCAGGCCTTCGAGGCGGTGAGCACCGTCCTGAAGCCGGAGCACTTCTACCAGACCGACCACCGGGCGATCTACGAGACCATCAGCGAGCTGCTGATCGCCGGCAAGCTGGCCGACCTCGTCACCGTCCACGAGAAGGGGCACCACGACATGGTGTACCTGAACCAGCTGATGTCGTCGGTCGTCAGCAGCCGCGCAGCGCAGCGCCACGCCGAGCTGCTGGTGGACCGCTGGCGCGAACGGGAACTGATGCGCCTGGGCTCGACCCTCGCCGACGACATCTTGCGCGGCGCTCACGATGCGAAGGGCAAGCCGCAGCCGGTCGACCAGGTGATCGACCAGATGATCACGAAGCTGATGGCGCTGAACGCAGTGGCCGAGCGCAACGAGCCACGCGACATCAACGAGCTGGTCGTGGGCTTCGTCGACGACCTGAGCGCGCGCTACGACGGCAAGATCGAGACGATCTTGACCGGACTGAAGGATCTGGACCACTGCACGGCGGGCGGCGGCCGGCCGGGCGAGCTGTGGGTGATCGGCGCCAGGCCGAGCATGGGCAAGACCGGCATGGTCCTGACGCTCAGCCGCAACGTCGGGCGCAAGCACCAGGTACTGATGCTGACCCAGGAGGACAGCCTGAACTCGCTGACGGCCCGGCACGTGGCGGCGGCAGGCCGTGTGAACCTCGCCGACCTGAGAAACCCGCAGCGCGCGCCACAGAGCATGTGGGAAGGCGTGACCGAGGGCGTGGACGCGCTCGGCAAGCTGCGCATCGCGATGGACGACCAGGCGGCGCTCTCCATCATGGACGTGCGCCGCAAGATCCAGCAGGTCAAGCGTCGGCACAAGGAACTCAGCCTGGTCGTCATCGACTACCTGCAGCTGATGGAAGGTGACGGTGACAACCGGAACCAGGAACTCGGCAAGATCGCCAACGGCCTGAAGCGGGCGGCCAAGGAGTTCGGCGTCTGGATCATCCTGCTGTCGCAGATGAACCGCGAGGCCGACAAGCGCAGCGGTCCGCCGCAGATGAGCGACCTGCGTGACAGCGGCGACATCGAGGGCGCGGCCGACCTGATCGGGCTGCTGCACCGCGAGCACCGTCGCAACCCGACCGAGGCCAACAAGTTCCACGCCGAGCTGCACGTGGTCAAGCACAAGAACGGCCCGACCGACACGCTGAACTTCACCTTCGACGGCGCGCACCAGCGCTTCACGGACTGGGAAGGCCCGCCGCCGGCCAAGAGCCTGAAGGCGCAGCGCGGCGGCGGCCTGGACTGAGGGGAGAACCGATGCTGACGATGAACATCCGCTTCGATGCTGCGCAGATCGCGAGGGCCTTCGGCGAGCTACAGCAGGAGCACCCGAACGTGATGGCGCAGGCCATCAACGACACCACGCGCGAGGTACGTGACGCCCAGGTGGCCGAGATCCGCGCGAGCTTCGACAACCCGACCGCCTTCACGCTTCGGGCGCTGCGCACGACCTTCGCCACGCGGACCAAGCTGCAGGCGATGGTGTGGCTGAAGGACGGCACGACGCGGGCGCACTACCTGATGCCGCAGATCGAAGGCGGCAACCGGCCGCTCAAGCGCTTCGAAGAGATCCTCGTGCAGGCCGGCCTGATGCGCAAGAACGAGCGGGCGGTGCCGGGCGCAGCGGCCAAGCTCGATGCCTACGGCAACATGGGGCGCGGGCAGATCGTGCAGATCCTGAGCCAGTTGCAGGCCTTCAACCTCGCGGGCTCGGATGCCAACGCGACCAACAGCAAGCGCTCGAAGGCCAAGCGCAGCAAGGTCGAATACTTCGTCGCGCACGGTGGCGAGTCGAGGCAGGGCCGGGGATCGTGGAAACACGGCGACAAGATGCAGCACCTGCGGCGTGGCGTGTGGGCGAGGTATCGCTTCAGCGCAGGCAGTGCGGTGAAGCCCGTGCTGTTGTTCGTCAACGGCACGCGCTACGGCCGTCGCTTCGACTTCGTCGGTACGGCTCAGCGTGTGATCGACGCGCGCTTCAAGTCGCACTACGAGCAGCGCATGCAGAAGCAACTGGCGAAGCTCGGGCTCGGTCGGAATGGGAGCGGAGGGCAGGGCGCATGACGTTCGCACATCGGTCGGCCAAGGCCTCGACCCTACCCCCCACCCCCCTAGACGGGTCCTCCCGGGAGACCTCGGTCAAGGGCAATTCGAACCCCGTTCGCACCGCAGTTGCGGGGCGTTCCTAAGGGGGTTATATCCATGGGAGAGCCACAGGACATGCTGTCTTCGCCCGTGACGCAAGAGCAGTTCGGTGACCTGGTCGGCATCAGCCAGCCCGTCGTCAGTGACCTGCTCACCCGCGGCATCTTGTTGGCCGGCCAGCCAGCGGCGACCTGGCTGCGTGCATACACGAAACACCTGCGTGAGCAGGCTGCAGGCCGTGGCGCCGACGGTGAGCTGGCGCGCGAGCGGGCTCGCCTCGCCCGCGAACAGGCCGACCGCGTTGCAATGGACAACGCCGTGAACCGCCGCGAACTGGCGCCGGTGTCGGTGCTCGAGCTGGTGCTCGCCAAGATGGCCGGCGATGTGGGCAGCCTGCTGCAGGGACTGGTGCCGCGCGTGCGGCGCCGCGTCGACCTACCCGGCGAGGCGCTCCGCATCCTCGATGAGGAGGTCACCAAAGCGCGCAACCGTGCCGCGGCCATGACGCTGGCGGACGCAGAAGAAGAACCCGATGAGGAGGATGAAGCTTGAACGACATGACTCACGTAGTCGAGCTGGAGCGGCCGATGTCGCTCATGGACCTCGGCGCCGAGCAGCGCGACGAGATCAACGCCGCTCTGCGCCGCGGCCTGCGCCCGCTGGAAGCCCCGACGCCCATGCGGCTGTCCGCCTGGATGGCTGAGCACTTCTACCTGTCGGAGGAAAGCAGCTACGAGCAGGGTCGCTGGGAGGCCTACCCCTACCAAGTCGCTATTGCCGACTGCATCGGCCACGACGAGATCACGCACGTGACCTGGCGGAAATCGGCACGCACCGGATACACCAAGATCTTCCTGGCGGCGATCGGCTACTTCGCCGAGCACAAGCGCCGCAACCAGGCGGTGTACCAGCCGACCGACGAGGACCGCGATGACTTCGTCACCACCGAGCTGGAGCCGATGTTGCGCGACGTGAAGGTGATGCGCCGCGTGTTCCCCAAGTTCAACCGCAAGTCCAAGGACAACACGATCAAGAAGAAGCGGTTCCTGGGCTGCCAGCTCCACCTGCGCGGCGGCAAGGCCGCGAAGAACTATCGCCGCATCACGGTTGACTGCGTCTACTACGACGAGACGGACGGCTTCGATCGCGACATCGAGAAGGAGGGTAGTGCCTTCCGCCTGGGCGACAAGCGCATCGAGGGTGCGACCTTCCCGAAGTCGGTGGCGGGCAGCACGCCGAAGCTGAAGGGCTTCAGCCTGATCGAGGACCGCGAGCACCAGGCCGACGTGCGCTTCCAGTACTTCATTCGCTGCCCGCACTGCGATGAGGAACACACGCTCGACTGGGGCGGCAAGGAAGCCCGGCATGGGTTGAAGTGGACGGACGGTGACCCGGAGACCGTGCATCACGTCTGCCCGCACTGCGGCTCTTGTATCACCCAGGCCGAGTACTTGGCCGCCTGGCGCGGTCGCTGGAAGGCGCAGGACGGGACGTGGATCGACGAGCGTGACCCGATCCAGCTGCGATTCCGCAACTTAGCGGACGAGGAGATCGCACCGCCGAAGCACGTGGCGTTCTTTGCCTGGACCGCGTACAGCCCGCAGGCGACGTGGGTCAGCATCGTGCGCGACTGGCTGACCGCGGCGAAGAAGGCGCAAGCCGGAGACGACAGCGACCTGAAGACCTTCATCAACACCACGCGCGGCGAGACCTACGAGCAGGAGCTGGAGAAGACCGACGCCAGCCAGCTTGCGCTGCGCGGCAAGAACGGTCACCCGCTGCGCATCGTGCCGCGCGGCGCTGTGAAGCTCGCGATCGGCGTGGACGTGCAAGGCGACCGCTGGGAGCTGGTCGTGTGGGGCTTCGGACGCGGCGAGGAGATGTGGGTCGTGGATGACCTGGTCATCTACGGCAACCCGGCCGACCAGCGCGAGTGGGATCTGAGGCTCGACCCGGCGATCAAGGCGACCTACCGTCATGCCTGCGGCGTCGAGATGAGCGCGGACGCAGTGGCAATCGACACCGGCGGGCACTTCACGCACCAGTGCTACGTCTTCGTGCGCAACCGGCCGAACCAGAACCTGTACGCGGTGAAGGGCGAGACGCGGTTGGGCCGACCCATCAAGAGCGCCAGCGTGCTTGTGGACGTGAACGAGCGCGGCCGAACCATCCGCAAGGGCGTGCGGCTGTGGCATGTCGGCACGGACACCGCGAAGGACCTGCTGTACGGCCGCCTGCAGGTCAGCCAGCCCGGCCCCGGCTACGTCCACTTCGCGCGCGAGCTGACGGCCGAGTTCTACGCCCAAATCACGGCCGAGAGCCGGATGCTGGTGAAGACGGGCCGCGGAGAGGAGCACCGCTGGCTGAAGCCGGCCGGCAAGCGCAACGAGAAGCTCGACTGCACCGTGTACGCGTTGTTCTGCGCTCAGATGCTCGGCCTGCACACGCTTAGCGACAAGCTGTGGGCACGGTTGGAGGCGGGATTGGAACCTGACCTGTTCGCGAGTGTTGCGCGGATTCAGTCCACGGTATCAGGCGATGTCACCGCAGTGCAGGCGTCTGCACTGTCGGGCAGCGTCCGACCAAATGTCGATCCGCCACGTTCTCGAATCAGTCCAATCCAAAGCATTGCAAGCGAAGCATGGAGCAACCGCCTGTGAACAGACCAGATGACACGTTCGAGATGGCCGCACGCAAGGCCGATCACGCCGCCCAATGGACCGTCGACATTCGCGAGATCCTCCAGGATCGCTTGGGGTTGAAGGATCCGTGGGCCAGCTCGATCGCTGCGGAGATCGTTGCCGGCATGCGCAATCGTCTAGGTGGGGCAAAACTGTATGTTCCCGGCCCAGACCTGCGCGATAGAGATGCCCGGATTCGAGACCTGTTCAATGGACGCAACGTGCGGCAGCTCAGCGAACTCTTTGGTCTGTCGCGGTCACAGGTCTACGCAATATGCGCGAGGCGACACCCCGGACGTCCTGGGGAGGAGAGGGAATCTGCATCATCTAGCCTGGTAGGAAGGCAAGCACCGTCACTTTGACGTCTCCGTCAAAGGAGCCCGTCTGATAAGGACCATGCAACTGCTGATTGGATTGCTGATTGGCTCCGCACCAGGCTTGCGTGACGACGCCTACGAACGGTTTTGTTGAAGTCGAAGGATCGCCGTGGCCTACGAACTGTCGAACGGGGCTTGCGCTGTTCCGCATCGATTGGAAGTCGAAGTATCTGATCGTGCCTCCGGCGAGGATGGCATTCAGCCAATGATCCCGACTCACGCGGTCGTAAGGTACTAGCCCACGCGCGAACACCGCAAACACGGTCTTGTCTGGCTTGCTGAGCATCCACTTCTCTGCCTCTGCGAGAGGGATTTGATCTTCCGTCCTTGTTGCGATGCGCCCGGTCTTCAGCGAAACGTAGCGGGAAATGTTCGACGCTTGAAGCTTGTGGTTGGTGCCGAACTGCATGGTGTTTTCCACGTTGTGCAGTGCCCTTGACGCCATTCCCGAGGAGATTGCCGAAGTGCCGATCGTGAGATTCACGGCACCTGCGGCGGTACACCCAGCGCAGTTCAGTATCGATTGGCCTCTGTACGGTGCGGCGGCTTGGCCGGGTATTGAGTTGACATGTCCCACCATTCCTTGCTCCCCTGATCGACGGAACCTCTCCGTCGTCTTCAGCGTAGATCACCGCGGTCGACTTTGACAGGCGCTGGTGGCCAAAGTCACGAGCCCATCGACTTGGCATCGATTGCTCGATCTGCAACGCTCTTTGGGGGCGATGCGGTACGAAAGTCCAGAGTCTGGGCTGCAAATCGGACACACCCTTCGCCACCATGACAGCATGCACAACGCACTTGTCATCGCATGAGCGTCATACCCTGGTACAGCGTCCAGCGTCGACCGCTCGCATCTACCCAATCGGCTGGCTCAGGTCAGCACGCCGACATCTGGATCTACGGCGATATCGGTGAGTCCTGGTATGGCGACACCGTCGCGGCCAAGGATTTCGTCAAGACTGTTGCCGCGCTCGACGCCGAGACGATCACGGTTCGCCTCAACAGCTACGGTGGCTCCGTCAGCGACGGCATCGCGATCTACAACGCGCTGAAGCGCCACCCGGCCACGGTCACCATGTCGGTGGACGGCATCGCCGCGTCGATCGCCAGTCTGATCGCAATGGCCGGCGATCACATCGAGATTGCGGAGAACGCAATGCTGATGATCCACGCGCCCTGGGGTAGTGCCTCCGGCAATGCGGCCGAGCTGCGCGAGTACGCCGACCTGCTCGACAAGTGGGCGCAGTCCATGGCTGCGAGCTACGCCAGCAAGACCGGTCGTGGTTTCGACGAGGTGATGGCCTGGCTCAGCGACGGCAAGGACCACTGGTTCAGCGCTGCTGAGGCAGTCACGGAGAAGCTGGCCGACGCCACGACCGCTGCGCTGCCGATCAGCGCGAGCGCGACACGCTTCCCCTGGACGCGTGGCCAAGCGCAAGCGATGAACCTGCCTTCACCCCGCGCAAACGCCGCCAACGAGACCGTCCTGCCTGTCGCCCAGCCGATCCCTTCTCAAACCTCGAATACCGCCTCCACGGAAGACACCATGCCGAACCCGACCAATCCCGCTGCTCAAGCCCAGACCACCGAACCCGTCGCCCACCAGGAGGCGATCCGCGTCGCCGCCCGCGCCGAGAACCAGCGGCAAGCCGACATACGCGCCGCGTTCCAGCCGTACGCCAATCGCGATGGTGCGCAGGCCGCGCTCGACGCCGCACTGGCCGACGTGGACTGCTCAGTCGTTCAGGCCAAGGCTCGACTGCTGGACGCGATGGCGCGCGGTACTGAGCCGGCCGCCGGCGCCTATGTCGTGACCGTGGAAGACGAGACGGACAAGCGCAAGACCGCGATGGCCGCCGCGCTGGATATCCGCGCCGGCTTTGCCAAGAACGACACCAGCAATCCCTGGCGTGGTTTCAGCCTGACGGAGATGGCCCGCGCGTCGCTGCAGGCACGCGGTGTGCGTCACGAAGGTACCGACAAGATGGGCCTCATCGCCCTGGCGTTCACCCACAGCACCAGCGACTTTCCGGTCCTGCTGGCCAACGTCGCGCAGAAGGCCATGCTCAAGGGTTACGACGAGGCCGAGGAGACCTTCCAGTTGTGGACCAGTGCCGGCACGCTGCCCGACTTCAAGCCGATGGCCATGGTCGACATCGGCAGCTTCCCGGCGCTGCGCCAAGTACCAGAAGGCGGTGAGTACAAGTACATCACCATCGGCGAGCGCGCCGAGACGCGAGTCCTGGGCACCTATGGCGAGATCTTCAAGATCACGCGCCAAGCCGTGATCAACGACGACCTGGATGCATTCACCCGCATCCCGCGCAAGATGGGCCGCGCTGCAATCCGCACGGTGGGCAACCTGGCCTATGCGGTGCTGACCGGCAACGCGCCGATGGCCGATGGCAAGGCGCTGTTCCACGCAGACCACGGCAATCTGCAGAACGGCACCGGAATCACCACCGCGGCCGTGGATGCGATGCGCGTCGCCATGGCGCGCCAAAAGGACATCGGCCAGACCAGCGGCGCGCTCAACATCCGCTTGGCCAAACTGCTGGTGCCGATCTCCCTGCAGGGCACGGCCAACGTCGTGCGAGACAGCGAGTACGAGGTTGCGAGCGGCGCAGGCGGCAAGGCCAATACCGTGCCGAACAGCGTGCGCGGCACCTTCGAAGTGATCTCCGATGCGCGGCTGGACGACGCCTCACCGACCGTCTGGTACGGCGCAGCCGACCAAGGCATGCACGACGTGGTGACGGTCGACTACCTCGACGGCAACCAGACGCCGACGATGGAGCAGCAGCAGGGCTGGAGCGTTGACGGTGTCGAGTTCAAGGTTCGCATCGACGCCAGCGCCAAGGCGCTCGACTGGAAGACGCTGCAGCGCAACGGCTGACCTGCCCAGTCCACTGACCTCAAGCAAACAAGGATCACATGAAGAACTTCGTTCAGCCTGGCCGCACCATCTCCTTTGCGCCCGCTGCAGCCGTCTCTGCGGGTGGCGTCACCAAGATCGGCAGCCGCATCGGCGTGGCCGTTTCCAACGTCGCGGCGAACACGCCCGGCACGTTCGCGGTGGAGGAGGTCTTTCGACTCCCGAAGCTGGCGACTGATGCCATCGCTGCAGGCGACAGCGTGCGCTGGGACCACCTGCAGGGGCTGGTCACGCTGGCCACCACCGGCGCCGGCAATGTCGCGCTCGCCTCCGCCGGCTATGCCTTCTCGGCCGCCGCAGCCGGCGACGGCTTCGTCGACGTCAAGATCAACGCCTGAGGACGGCTGCACCGATGGCCGACATCTTCACGCGCAAGCTGGCGATGCTGTACGCGCGGCTGGGGCGCGACGCGCAGTTCGTGCCGGCTGGCGGCGATGCGCAGCCGGTGCGCGTGCTGCTCGACGAGCCGGGCAGCACGGGTCTGGACGGCCTGCAGATTCGCACCGAGCCGACGATTCGCCTGCAGGCCGCCGACGCGCCAAACGGCGTGCAGCGCGGCGACCGTTTCACCGTGGCCGGCAGGACCTGGGCCGCGCGCGAAGCGGGCGTTCCGCTGCTCGACGGCGCCGAACTGCAGGTCGACCTGAAGGCGGTGGCCGCATGAGCGCGGGCGACCAGCTCACCAGCGCCCACGAGCGCATCCTGGCGCGCGTGCTGAACACGCTGCAGGCGGCAGGGACCGATGCCGCAGGACGCGTCCACCGCGGCCGGGTCGATGCATTCGGCGCCGACGAGGTGCCGGCCATCAACATTCGCCGCTCCACCGGCCAGGCCGACGCCTTCGCCCACGCCGTGCACCGCGGCCTGATGGAGTTCGAGCTGGACCTGCTGGTGCGCGGCGACGACTGGGAGACCGCGGCCGACCGGCTGCACCTGCAGGCGCACCGCGTGATCGCCGTCGACGGCGAACTGAACACCCTCGGTCGGGGCCTGCGCTGCGTGCGCACCGAGCCGCGCGCCGAGGGCGGCGACGAAGTCATCGGCAAGCTGACCGCGACCTACCAGGTGCAGGCGCTGTCCCGGGCCGGCGACTTGGGACTCGTTGCCTGACGCGCGTGACCTGACGCTCCGAACCAACCCCACCACCTCATACACACCACATGATCACTTTTGGAACCGGCAAGGCCGTCGCGATACCCAGGTACGACGCGTTGGGGACTCCCCTCGCGAACCCCACGCCCGTGCGTCTGGCCACGATGCAAGACCTTTCGGTGGAAATGGACGTCGACCTCAAGATGCTCTATGGCGCCCAGCGTTTCCCGATCGCGGTCGGGCAGGGCAAGGGCAAGATCGAGATCAAGGCCAAGTACGCTGAGATCAACGGTGCGATCCTGGGCAGCCTGCAGTTCGGCAAGACACCGACTGCCGGCGTCCGCGCCGCGGTGTTCGACTTCGCCGTGACGCTGCCGGCCGCCGAAGGGGGCAGCCAGGCGGCCGCCCAGGTCGTGGTCGAACCACCGCAGAAGGGCAGCTTTGCCACCGACATGGGCGTGCTCGACGCCGCCACCGGCGAGCAGCTGGAGCGCGCGGCCGTGGTCGAAGGCCAGCCCCCGGGCGCTGGACAGTACACCGTGGAGAACGGCAAGTACAAGTTCCCGCCGGCCGCCCAGGAGCGCACGGTGCTCATCAGCTACGAGTACCGCGCCGACGCCGCGAAGGGCCAGATCTTCCAGCTGACCAACGACGTGATGGGCCCGACCCCGGCCTTCTCGCTGCTGCTGCAGAACAGCTACGACGGCAAGAACCTGGTCATGAAGCTCAATCGCGTGGTCAGCAGCAAGGTGAGCCTGCCCTTCAAGAACGACGACTACGGCGTCTACGACCTGAACGCCCAGGCCTTCGCTGACGCGGCTGGCCAGATCGGCTACCTGTGCTTGTTCGAACGCAGTTGACTGGAGCCCGACCATGAACGAAAACACCATCACCCTGGGCACCCAGACCATCGAGGTCGCGCCCATCCCCCTGGGCCGCCTGAAGAAGCTGCTGCCCGCCTTCACCCGCGCCGGCATGGCGTTCAAGATCGGGCGCCTCGACGAGGTGGTCTTCGACGACATCGTGCTGGTGCTGTCGGCCGGCACCGGCATGTCGGTCGAGGAGGTCGAGCTGCTGCCCGCCACGATGGAGCAGCTCAGCGCCGCGCTGGAGGTGGTCGCCAAGGTCGCAGGCCTGGAGACGAAGCCGGTGGCGCTGGGGGAAGTCGCGGCGTCCTCGGTCAGCGTACCGCCGGGGACGCCTGGAATGACCTCTACGCCTGGCTGATCACCGCGACGGGCTGGACCTGGGCCTACATCGACGCCGAGGTCACGCTGCCCCAGGTCTCCGCACTCGCCGCCTTCTGGCGTCACACGCCACCCGCGGCCCTCCAGCTGCGCCGCATTGCCCTCGCGATCGGCATCAAGCCCGAGACCTCCGCGGCACCTGCTGCGACGGACCCGGAGCAAGCGATGGAGCAAGCCCGAAGTGCAGGCATGGCGGTCGCCCACGGCCGACCCGATGACCCGATGCTGGCCTTCCTCGACCTTTGAATTGAGCAACACCGAACTGCATGACCGATCCCCGCGCCCGCGTCGTCGTTGACGGCGATGTCACCCCTTTGCGCCAGGCGCTGCGTGCCGGCCTGGAAAACGTCCAGCAGTTCGGCGACAAGGCCGCCGGCCACTTCGGCACGCTGAGCGGCCCGCTGGAAGCCGTGCGCGGCAAGTTCCTCGCGATCACCGCAGTCCTGGGTGGTGGCGCGCTCTTCGGCAAGGCCATCGAGCAGACAGCCAAGTTCCAGGAAGAGAGCATCCAGCTCGGCAAGTCGCTGGGCGTGAATGCCTCGCAGGCCAGCACCTGGATCGCCGCGCTGGAAGACGTGGGCGCGAGCACCGATCAACTCTCTTCGGCGGGCCGGGGCCTGCTCAAGCACCTCAACGAGGACGAGGGCGCGCTGAACCGCCTGGGCCTGGCCACGCGCGACAGCGCCGGTGCACTGCGCCCGATGAACGACCTGCTGCTCGACGCGATCAAGCTGACGGGGGATTTCAAGGAAGGCACCGACCGCGACATCGCCGCGACCCAGCTCTTCGGCAAGGGCATCGACGCCAGCTCGGCGCTTCTGAAACTCAACAGCGACACCGTGCGCGAGAACGCCGAGCTGATGGCCGAGCTCGGATTGATCGTCGGCCAGGAGCAGGTCGACGCCTACAACGCCTTCGACAGCGCGGGCGACAAGGCCAACCTCGTCATGAAGGGTTTCACGCACACCATCGGCAACGTGCTGATGCCGGTGATGACCAAGCTCGCCGAGTGGTTCGTCGCGATCGGGCCGACAGCGATCACCGTGACGCGCGGCGCGATCGGCGGGCTGACCTCCGTCTTCTGGGGCCTCAAGAACGCGGTCGTGATTGTCTGGGAGGTGCTCAACGCGCTGGTGGTGAGCGTGGCCGAGCCGCTGCGCTCGCTGGCTTCCGGGCTGTACAAGCTGGTCAGCGGCGACTTGCAGGGTGCGCAGGAAGAGCTGATGGGCTGGCCGGCGCGCATCGGCGCGGCGTGGAGCCAGGCCTGGGACAAGATCGTCGCGTCCAGCACCGAGACGCGCGACCGCCTGGTGGCGATCTTCACGCCGGACGCGACCGAAGCCGCCCCATCGGGTAGCGGTACGCGCAACGCAACGCTCAAGGGCAAAGACGCCAAGGACAAGGACGGCGCCAGCTCGTACATGAGCTACTACGAGGCCATGCTCGCCGAGGAGAAGCGCGCGCAGGCCGTCCTGACGCAAGGCCGCGAGACCAGCAAGGAAGAAGAACTGGCCTACTGGCGCTGGCTGACCGACAACCTGACGATGACGTCGGCCGACCAGGTGGCGATCCAGCGCAAGACCGCTCAGCTGGAAATCGCCATCGCCCGCGAGGCGCGCCAGCAGCGCGACGCGATCGAGCAGGACAGCCTGCGAACCAGCGAGCAGCTCGCGCTCGGCAAGATCGACCTGGAGCGGGTAGCGGCCAAGGCGGCGCTGGACGCGGACGAGATCACGAAGGCGCAACTGGCCCAGCTGGAGATCGGCTGGGAGGACCAGCGCTACGCCGTGCAGGCGTCTGCACTGCAGCGGCGCCTGGACCTGCTGAGCGCCGATCCGACCATGAACCCGGTCGAGCTGGCCCGGATCAAGAACGAGCTGCTGATCATCGAACAGCAGCACGAGCAGCAGCGCCTGGCGCTGACCTCCAGCGCCAACACCGCGTTGCGAGAGCAGGGCACCAACGCCGGTCTTTTCAACGGCATCGGCGACAGCTTCGGCACGGCGCTGGACGGGCTGCTGGAGAAGACCAGCACCTGGGGCCAGGCGCTCGCCAACGTGTTCGGCGGTGTCAAGGACGCGTTCATTCGCAACGTGGTGACCGAGCCGATGTCCCAGTGGATCGCCAGCCAGGCGCGCATGCTGGCGATGAAGCTCGGCTTCCTGACGCAGGAGCAGGGCATGCAGGCGACCGCATCGGCCACCAACGTCGCGGTGAAGTCGGCCGAAGCGACGGCCGTGGTCGGCGCGAACGCGGCCGAGGCCGGCTCCGGCGCTGCAGCCTCCCAGGCCGGCATCCCGGTCGTCGGCCCGATCCTGGCCATCGCGGCAATGGCGGCCATCTTCGCGGCGGTGTCCGGCCTGGGCAAGGGCATCAAGAGCGCCTCGGGCGGCTACGACATCCCATCGGGCCTGAACCCGATCACCCAGCTCCACGAGGAAGAGATGGTGCTGCCCAAGCAGCACGCCAACGTGATCCGCCAGCTCGCTGGGCAGGACCAGGCGGGCGGCGGCGCCGAGCCTCCTGCCCCGGTGGAGCTGCGCGGAGTGACGGCCGGCGAGTTCTTCATGGCCAGCAAGCGCGACCTGGTCGCGGTGCTCAAGAGCCTGAACCGTGATTTCGCACTGCGCTGAGACCGAAGGCAGCCCACGATGAGCCTCGACATCTTCCCGACCTTCGCCGGCCTCAAGTGGGGCAGCACGCGCACGCCCATGCACCGCACCGGCGTGCGCGAGACCCCGAGTGGACGCGAGTTCCGCACCCGCTACTACAGCTTCCCGCGCTGGCGCTACAAGCTCGGCTACGAGGTGCTGCGCGAGACCGAGGGATTCGCCGAGCTGCAGACCTTGGTGGGCTTCTTCAACGCCCGCGGCGGTGCCGCCCAGCGCTTCCTGTACCTGGACCCGGACGACTGCACCGCGACCGATCAGCGCCTGGGAACCGGCAACGGGGTCATGACGAAGTTCCAGCTCGTGCGCACCTGGGGAGGTGTGGTGGAACCGGTTTTCGCTGCGGCGGACGACGCCCAGGTCTTCCTCGGTGGTCAGCTGGCCGAGCCGGACACCTACGCGATTGACCACAGTGGCGTGCTGACCTTCAACGCTCCGGTGGCCGTCGGCCTGCCGGTCGCGTGGAGCGGCACCTTCTACTGGCGTGTGCGGTTCCGCCAGGACGAGACCGAGGTGTCGCAGTTCCTGCGCCAGCTGTGGGAAGCACGCAGCGTCGAGCTGATCACCGTGAAGCCATGAGGAGCGCTGCATGAGAACGCCTTCCTGGGAGAAGACGCCCGGCGCCCTGGCCGAGCTGCTGAACACCGAGACCGCGCTGGGCTGCATCGACCTCTACACGTTCACGCTGCCCGGCGGCGAGGTGCTGCGCTGGACCGGCGGCGACCAGGCCGTCACGGTGAACGGCACCACCTGGTCGCTCGGGCCGGGCCTGCGCCGCAGCCGCACGCGGCTGAGCGTCGGGATCGAGGTCGACAGCCTGGACGTCACGGTCTACGAGCTGCCGGCCGACCTGGACGAGGACGAGCGGGCCTTGCGGTTGAACGGCACGCCGCTGTTGGCCTACATCGCCCGCGGTGGCTTCGAGCACGCACGGCTGGAGCTGCAGCGCGCATTCCTGCCCGCGGCCGAGATGGGGACGGTGTACGCAGCCCAGCTCGGCCAGCCCATCGCCGGGACGCTGGTCTGGTTTACCGGCCGCATCGCGTCGACGAAGGGCGACCGCACGCAGCAGGTGCTGAGCATCAAGAGCGACACCGAGCAGCTCGACGCGATGGTCCCGGGCGAGGTGTACCAGCCCGGCTGTCCGAACACACTCTACGACGCGTCTTGCGGCGTGAATCGCGAGGCCAAGACAGTCACCGGCCAGGCCAACAGCGCGAGCGATGCGACGCGCACCCGCTTCGGTCATGCGCAGCGCCAGGCTGCCGGCTACTTCGATCTCGGGGTCGTGCGCTTCACGACCGGGTCGAACGCGGGCATTGGCCGCACGGTGAAGCGGCACACCGCCAACGGCGCGGGTGGCGAGCTGGCGGTGCTGCAGCCGTTCCCGTTCCCCGTCTCGCCCGGCGATGCCTTCGCGATCTACCCCGGTTGCGACAAGACGCAGGCCACCTGCGCCGCGAAGTTCAACAACGTGATCCGGTTCCGCGGCAAGCCCTACGTGCCGGCCGCCGAGACCGTGATGTGACCCACCTCGAAACGACCCTGATGACCGAAGCCGAACAACGCGACGCCGTGATTGCCGAAGCCCTGACCTGGTTGGGTACCCCGTACCACCACCACGGGCGGCTGAAGGGCGTTGGCGTGGACTGCGGGCAGAGCCTGTGCGCGATCTACGAGACCGCCGGCATGGCCGCACCGCTCGACCTGGGGGCCTACAGCACCGCCTGGCACCTGCACCGCAGCGAAGAGCTGTACATGCAGTGGCTGGAGCGGGCAGGGGCGGTGCGCACCGACCGCCCACGGGCCGGCGACATCGCGCTCTTCCGCTTCGGCCGCACCTTTAGCCACGGCGGGGTGCTGGTGAAGGACGAGGTGGTGCTGCACGCCTACGTCAACCAGGCGGTGATCCTGACGCGGCTGGACGAAGCCCCGCTCGCCGGTCGGCCGGTGCAGTTCTGGACGCTGTGGGCGTCGACTGGCAGTGCCGCGGCGGATCCCGTGCAGGCGTCTGCACCAGCTGCCACGGAGGCCTGACATGGGCGGCCGTACCACCATCTCCAGCAGCGAGACGCGCATCGAGGCGCTCAAGCTGCAAAGCAGCGCCCAGGGCGTGACCATCCCCGTCGTCTACGGCGTCAACCAGATCAGCGGCAACCTGATCTGGTACGGCGACTTCAAGGCAATCCCGCACACCACCAGCCAATCCGCTGGGAAGGGCGGCGGCGGGGTCACCTCCGAGACCACCACGTACACCTACAGCGCGTCCGTGATGATGGGCCTGTGCCACGGACAGAGCGTCGGCGTGCCGCGGATCTGGCGCGGCAAGAAGCTGTACAGCGGCGGCACCACGCCGGATCAACTGCTGAACGTGCAGGACACCTACCGGGTGCCGAGCGACGGCCCCATGCAGCTCACGCTCAACCCGGGGCTGATCGCGTTGCACAAGGTCGTCTATCCGGACCACGAAGGCGCGCCCACCCTGCTGGCCAACGGGGTGGACTACGTCCTGGTCGGCACCCAGCTCACGATGCTGGACGAGTTCTGGCGCGGCTGTGAGCTGATCGTCAGCTACCAGGTCAAGAAGAGCGGCGAGACGAAGTCCGCGCTCGAAGAGCTCGGCATGAGCTTCAAACCCGGCGCACTGGCGCAGGAGCCGTGGAGTTACTTGGCCGGGGCCTTCCCGAAACAGGCCATCGGCTACAGCGGGCTGACGTATGTCTGCGCACAGGACTACGACCTGGGCGGCTCGGCGCAGGTCGAGAACCACATGTTCGAAGTCCAGGGCAATCTCGCCTACGCACTCGGCAGCAACGTGACGGACGTCGACCCGAGCCTGGTGCTGTTGGACATGTTGGCCAACGGCCGCTACGGCGCCAACTTCGACAGCAGCCGGCTCGACGGCATGCAGGCCTGGTCCGACTACTGCGTGGCCTCGGGCCTGGTGATGTCGCCGGCGCTCACCGAACAGATGACCGCGGCCGAGCTGGTGGAGCAGCTCGGCAAACTCACCAACACCGCCCCGGTGTGGAGTGCCGGCAAGCTCAAGATGATCCCCTACGGCGACAGCGCCGAGGCGGGGCTGGGCCGCACCTACACGCCCAACACGACGCCGGTCTACGACCTGACCGACGACCACTTCATTCCGTCGCCCGGCGAGCCGCCGGTGCAGATCGAGCGCAAGAGCCCGGCCGACGCCAAGAACCATTTCAGGGTCCAGTACCGCAACCGAGCGAACGGCTACAACATCGACGTCGCCGAAGCGAAGGACCAGGCCGACATCGACGCGCACGGCCTGCGCTCGGAAGGCATCCTCAAGGCGGACTGGATCACCGACGGCGCTGTGGCCCGCCTCGTGGCCCAGCTGCTGCTGCAGCGATCGCTGTACATCCGCGCGACCTACAAGTTCAAGCTGCCGGCGAACTTCAGTCTGCTCGAGCCCATGGACCTGGTCACGCTCACCGACGAGGGGATGGGCCTCGACCGATATCCGGTGCGCATCACCGCGACCGACGAGGAGAACGACGACGGCGACCTGACGGTCACGGCCGAGGACTTCCCGGCCGGTGTGGCGAGCGCCACGATGTACCCGAGCGAGATCAACACCGGCTACCAGCACGACTACAACGCCGCGCCGGGCAACGTGGATGCGCCGGTGATGTTCGAGGCGCCGGTCAGCCTGACGCAGACCGGGCTGGAGGTGTATGCCGCGGTGAAGGGCAGCAGCCCGGCCTGGGGCGGGTGCACGGTCTGGGTCAGCGTCGACGGCCTGAACTACCAGAAGGTCAGTACGTTGCACGGGCCGGCGCGCTATGGACGTCTCACGCTGCCGATCACGAACGACGGCACCGCGGTGAGCACCAGCGGCCAGTTGATCAGTACCAGCGCGGCCGACGCCGCGGCGCTGGGCACGCTGTGCTACATCGGTGGCGCCAAGCCCGAGTACATCGCCTACGAGCGCGCCGCGCTGCTCGCGCCTGGCGCGTACGGGCTGTCCGGCTTGGTGCGCGGCGCGCACGGCACGCCGGTGAGCGGGCACGCCACCAACGATCCCTTCGTGCGTGTCGACAGCGCGATCGGCAAGAGCGGTCCGCTGGACTTGGCCATGATAGGCAAGACGATCCATTTCAAATTCACGAGCTTCAATTTCTTCGGCGCGGCCGAGCAGAGCCTGGCCGAGGTGCAGGCCTACGACTACCGCGTGACCGGGGTCATGGCCGCATTGCCGCCGTCGGCGCCGACCGACCTCAGTGCGGGCTTCGAGCCGTTCGGGGTGCGATTGAAATGCGCCAAGAACACCGAGCCGGACGTGGTTGGCTACGAGTGGCGTGTGAACGCAGGGCAGGGTGGCGGCTGGGACAGCGCGCAGGTGCTGGAGCAGCTGGGCGGCACGTCCCACCTGTGGGCGGTGCAGAGCAGCGGCCCGTTCACCGCTTGGGTGGCCGCGGTCGATGCGCTGGGAAACCGAAGCGCGCCGGCCAGTGTCAGCGGCACCGTGGCGGCGCCGACTGTCTCGACGCTCAGCGCGACCATCACCGGCACCGACCTGCAGCTCGACTACGCCGGGGTGCCGGGCGCCTTCGCGATCAACGGCTACGAGCTGCGCTTCGGGGACAGCTTCGCCACGGCGGCCGTCGTCGGCTTCTTCCAGGTCACGCGGCACTTGCGCCGCATCGACTGGGGCGGTGCCCGACGCTGGTGGGTCGTGGCGATTGACGTGAAGGGCAACCGCGGCAAGCCGACGTCGGTCGACACAGTGGTCACCGTGCCCGGCGCGATCGTCAACTCGCGCGCCGAGGTGGTCGACAACAACGCGCTGCTGTACTGGACCGCTCCGGCCACCGGCAGCCTGCCCATCGATCGCTACGAGGTCCGCAAGGGCGCGAGCTGGGCGGCAGGCACCACCGTCGGCTCGAACGGCAACAGCACCTTCACGGCCATTTTCGAGCAGCAGGCGGGCGTCTACACCTACTGGGTCGCGGCCTTCGACAGCGCCGGGAACACCGGCACGCCGGTCGGCATCGCCGCGACGATCAACCAGCCGCCCGACTACGTGTTGCGCACGCAGATCCGCTCGACCTTCTCGGGGGCCGCGACGAACCTGTACGTCGAGGACGGCGTGCTGACGGGCCCGGTAGCGCCCGAGACCTGGTCGCAGCACTTCGAGTCGCGCGGCTGGACCACGCCCCAGGCGCAGATCGACGCCGGCTTCCCGCTGTACGCCGAGCCGAGCACCTCGAGCGGTACCTACGACGAGACCTTCGACTACGGCACCGCGCTGCCGCCGACCATCGTCACCGTGACCGTGGGCGCCACGGTGATCGCCGGCCAGGTCGCGACGAGCTGCCAGATCTACACCAAGCTGAGCAGTGCAGACGCCTGGACAGCCGCTGCGGCGGGGGCAACCAGCGTGCTGGCAGCGAGCTTCCGGTATGTGCGCGTCGTGCTGACCTTCAGCTGCAGCGCCGGGGCGAACCTGATCCGCGTGACGAGCCTGGACGTGAAGCTGTCGAACAAGCTCAAGACCGACTCGGGCCGCTTCGTGATCACGAACGCGGCCGCGGGGGTCTTCGTGCCCTTCGGCGTCGCCTTCATCGACGCGGACACGCCGCTATGCCAGGCCAACGGCACGACCGCGCTGCTGCCCATCGTGGACTTCGCCGACGTGCCGAACCCGACCGGCTTCACCGTCTACCTCCTGAATCCGCAGACCGGCCAGAAGGTCACCGGCTCGGGTGGGTGGACGGCCCGAGGCTACTGACCATCCAACCGTCCCTCACAACACGACAACCGAACTTTCGACGACTTCGACAACCATGCCGATCGACTTCAGCAAACCCGTCACCACCGACCGATACGACACCGGCGTCCTGCCGCAGATCCGGGGCTCCTTCAGCGCGCTCGCGCAGTGGCTGGACCCCGCCTACGTCGGCGCCATCGCCAGCCCGCCGGCGGGCGCCAAGCGCTTCAGCGGCGGGCTCATCCAGGAGTTCAACGGCAGCAGCTGGGTGGACAAGGCCACCGGCTACCTGAAGAACATTCCGCCGGTGTCGTACACCTCGCTGTCGTTGCCGGGCGCGGCCAATGGCTGGGCCGGCATCCAGTTCAGCGACACCGCCCGGCTGTACTCGCTGATGGTGAACGCGAGCGATGGCGCGACGGGCATCTACGCCGTCAGCGACGGGCTGTGGAAGTGGTACTTCGATGGCAGCGGCCAACTGGCGGCCGGGTCCGTGCCCTGGGGCCGCGTGACCGGCGCGCCCGGAATCACCGGCATGGGGGCCGACAGCAGCCCGACCGGTGGGACGGTGGTCCTGCGCAACAGCGCCGGCCAGGTCTTGGCGACGCACTTCCACCAAGGATCGGGGAACGACGAGAACCCCGGGATCGGCCAGGTGATGGTGACCAACGGCAGCGACGGCTACCTGCGCAAGGCGGGCCTCGGGCATTTGGGCAACAGCATCGTCGTGCCGTGGGGCAACATCGCCGGCCGGCCTGGCTCGGTGTCGCAGCTCTTCAATGACGCCGGCTTCGTGTCCTGGAACTCCGCGCCAGTCTTCTCCGGCCTGGTCTATGGGCGAGGTGGCGGCGACGGGCTGGGCCGCATCACGATGACAAACGTTGCGGGAGCGCCGTCGGGCGGCGCCCCGGGCGACATCGTGTTCGTGTACTGAGGAGGCGACGATGGCTGAACTCTGGCGGTACGACACCGCAGGCACGCCGCGCAAGGTCCGCGAGGTGTGGCGCTACGACCCGGCGGGCACGCCGCGCAAGGCGCGCGAGATCTGGCGCTTCGATGCCGGCGGGGTCGCGCGCAAGGTTTTCAGCGGGTCCTTCGTGGCGACGGTCTCACCCGCGCAGACCTCGGGCTCGGGCAACACCACGACGAAGGGCGCCGCCTGCACGGCCATCACCGGCAACGTCACGGTGACCGTCGAGGGCGGGACGGGGCCGTTCACGTACGACTGGAAGGCGTTCTCGGGCACGAGCGCATTCACGCTGACGCCGACGGCGGCGACGGTGAGTTTCCGGCGGACGCAGGCAGCGCCGACCAAGCTCGGCAGCGCCAACACCTTCAGCGGTGTCATGCGCTGCACGATCACCGATACCGGCACGGGCGAATCGAAGGCAGTCGACGTCGTCGTGGTCACCGACCACGTCTATGACTTCTGATCGGCCTGAAGCATCGACTTGTCGACGCGACGCGATTCAATGTAGGACGTGCGAATCCGAGGGCTCCATCGGCGGAAGCGTCACCCCCATGACCTGATCAGCCATCGCCCGCGGCGTCAAGATTCTGTCGGGCGTCTGGTCCCACACGCCCTCCATGAGGTCCCACAGCTCGACCGAACTGAGCCGGGGCTCGAGTTCGAGGATGCGAGTCCAGAAATCGCGCCGCCACCAGGTGGTCAGGCTCGACGGTCGGTTCAGAAAGTACTCGTCGGCCCAGGTTTCGGGCCATTGCCCCTGGCTGTCCTGGACACCGGCCTGTGCTATCGCGTGGAGATCGTCGATTGACGCCTGTGGATCGAGTTTGCTGAGCCGGCTTGTCGCTCGGTCAATCCACGCCGCATGAGTCATGAGGACTGCCATACAACCTCCGGCCTCGAACAGGGCACATTCAGCAGGAGCCATAACTCTACGCTCGGTGAAGCGGTCCTTCAACGGCATTTGGCCGTTATATGCCCCGTCCCCTGTGTTCGCTCGTTCCGCACGCTTCACTGGTTGTTTGGCTGTCCAATCTCTACGATGGCTGCAGGCGGAACATCGACTCTCGCCCACACCAACTTGCCGCTCCCCACTGAAGGTGTTTCCTGCGCACGGAGAATTGTGATGGCGCCGGAACCGGCTCGGAGCATTCGGACAACTTCCTTCGGGCCAGCCGCTTCTGCGCTGGGCAGCGACGGATCTCTGTCAACAATCACGATGTCTGTGACGGCAGCGAGCGTCTTGGGTGATTTGGGATTGTCCAGAGTCAACTTGTCGGACTGCGGTGCCCAGTCCCCATCGGACGATCGTCTCCCCAGATAGATCCAACCGGATGCAGTCGAGGCAGTGGTCGCCGATGGTTGCGCGGCAGTGCGTACGGCCGCGGCCAGCTTGGCGTCTCTCACCACCAAGCGCTTCGAGAATGCCTCGATGTCGGAGGCCAGCTTGGTGAGTTCGTTCGAGACACCCCTCGACTTCTTGTCCGCCGCGAGGGTTCTGAGTTCGGAGGCAAGCCCTTGAACGTTGGCCGTATCAGCACCTGTCGATGCGGCAACGGCCTCCAGTTCCACGATGCCGAGGGAGATCTTCTTGGCTTTGAACCCGGTCAGTTCCAGACGCTTCCCGAGCCACTCTGAATTTGACTTGATCGTGTTGTCTGTGCAGAAGGCGAGCATGAGCCCGAAGGTGGCGACCACACCAAGGACGATCAGTTTGATGATGGCGGTGGCGGTGATGTCGACATGTTCAAGAAAGGTCTTGCCGGACGCCGCTGATTTCGGTGGTGGCCCAGATGGTGGCCCAGATGGTGGCCCAGGTGGGGGCTCGGCTGGGGACCCTCCGACTTGAACCGATGTCCCAGGTTCTGGCGCCTTTACTGATGCCATGGTTTTCCTCTCCCTGTTCGCCTGCACAGTCTCCGAGGGCCGTCGTCCGACTGATTGCCGAACTCCAGCGCCTTCGCGAGTTGACGGATGGAATTGAACTGGGCTCGGTGCTTCCCGTCAATCGTCACGCTTGCCGATGCATTTCTGGGCGGCACGTGAACGTGCTCGTGTGGCGCGGCCTGTGGCATAGATCGTCCGGTATTGGGGCTACGGGCTGGACGTCGTCTTTGCGACCATAGGGGCATGACAACCTCTGCCGCCACGATGCTGGCCGCCTACCTCCAGGCGGAAACCGATGTTCTCCTCGGGAAGGAAGCCCGCCTCGGGGACCGCGTATATCGAAGCGAAGACTTGCCAGCGATCCGGGCCGGTCGCCAGGAATGGGAGCGGCGCGTCGCGGCCGAGTGTGGGCGTGCATCCGGCGCCCCGACCCTGGGCGGTCTGCGCTTCTCTGTCGCGCGGCTCGACCAATGACGGCGCGCCTGAACCCCGTCGATCGCCTGGTCGCCTGGCTGGATCCGCAACGCGGACTCAACCGCCTGCGCAGCCGCACGCTGCTGGCGCACTATGAGGCGGCGCGCCCGAGTCCGCAGCGCAAGTTCCGCCGCGACGGCGGATCGCCGAATTACTTGGTGCAGCAGGGCGCTGTCCCGCTGCGAAACCAGATGCGGTACCTCGACTGCAACCACGACCTGGTCGTCGGTTCGTTGGACGTGCTGGTGAACAACACGGTGGGCGCCCAGGGCATCGGTGTCGAGTTTCAGCCGCGCACGCTCAGCGGCGAGATCCACACCGAGTACGCCGCGGCGCTTGCGTCGGCCTGGCGCGATTGGCAACGTCGTCCCGAAGTCCGTTGGCAGCACAGCTACTCACGCTGCCAACGACTGCTCGCCCGCACGCTGTACCGGGACGGCGAAGCCTTCGCGCAGCGCGTGCGCGGCGCAGTCCCCGGCCTGGACCACGGCACGCGCGTGCCGTACTCGCTGGAGTTGATGGAGCCCGACATGGTCCCGATGGACCACAGCGATCCGGCGCGCGGCATCCTGCAGGGCATCCAGCGCAACACCTGGGGTCGGCCGACGGGGTACTGGGTCCACAAGAGCCATCCGGGAGAGGCACTCGGCCTGCGTCCGGATCTGAAGGTGATACCGGCCAATCGCATGCTGCACCTGGCGCACCTGCCGCGCATCGGCCAGCTGCGCGGTGTCACTCGCTTTGCCAGCGTCATTACCCGCATCGAGGACATCAAGGACTACGAGGAGTCCGAGCGCATCGCGGCAAAGGTGGCGGCGATGCTGACCGGCTACGTGAAGCGACAGGCGCCGGACGGTGGCGGGTACGAGGGGCCGCTGAAGGACGACAACGGCAACGACCTGCCGCGCCAGATTGCGCTGTCGCCCGGCACGATCATCGACACGCTGGCCGTGGGCGAGGAGATCGGCCTCATTGACAGCAAGCGGCCGAATCCGAATCTGATCACGTTCCGAAACGGCCAGCTGCGCGCCTTCGCCGCCGGCATTAGCGCGAGCTACTCCAGTGTCAGCCGCAACTACGACGGCACGTACAGCAGCCAGCGGCAGGAGCTGGTCGAGCAGTGGGTGCACTACGCCTGCCTGACCGACGACTTCGTGACGATGGCGGTGCAGCCCAGTGTCGAGGACTTCATCGAGGTGGCCGACCTGTCCGGCCAGGTGCCGCGCCCGAAGGACGTTCGCCCCGGCACCGAAGACGACGTGCTCTACGTCGCGCCGGCGATGCCGTGGATCGACATGGCCAAGGAAGCGACGGCCTGGCTGGTCCAGAGCCAAGCCGGCTTCATCTCCGAGGTCGAGGTGATCCGCAAGGCCGGCCGCAACCCGGAGACGGTGCTGGAGCAGATCGCCGGCTGGCGCAAGAAGGTCGAGGAGCGAGGGCTGCGCTTCAGTAGCGATGTGCGCAACCAGAACGCGAGCGGGCTGCCCAGCGCGCCGAAGCAGGGCGCCGAGGCGGAAGACAAGAACGCGAACGATGGGAAGGACGCAGATGCCGCCGAAGCATGAGCAGCGCAGCCTGACTGAAGCCGACACCCAGGCCATCGCCGAGCAATTGGCCGCCCAGCTGGTCAGCCGGCTCGGGGACGAGCGCACCGCGCAGCGCTTGGTCAACGTGTGGGGTGGGTACGTCGACCGCCAGCTCGGCCGCGGCCTGCGTCGCCTCGCCATGTACGCCGTGATGGCGCTCCTCGGCCTCGGTGCCATCAAGTTCGACTGGTTCAGCCGCCTGCTGGGCAAGTGACCCGCCGGCGGCCGGAAAGCTCAACAACACCCAAAACAGAGACGAAATCGAATGGACTTCAACACAGCCTATGAAGCGGTGCTCGGCAAGGAAGCCGGCTACAGCGACGATCCGCGTGACAGTGGCGGCCAGACGAAGTACGGCATCACCGAGGCCGTGGCGCGTGCCTTCGGGTACGTCGGTCCGATGAACCTGCTCAGCCACGGCCAGGCCAAAGCGATCTACCGCGGCCGCTACTGGGATGCCTTGCAGCTCGATCAGGTCGCGAGCCTCGCGCCGGCCGTCGCGGGCGAGATGTTCGACACCGCGGTAAACCTGGGCACCGACCAGGCGGCGACCTTCCTGCAGCGTGCGCTGAACGTGCTGAACAAGGACGCCAGCTGGTATCCCGATGTCACGGTCGACGGCCGCATCGGCGCCATGACGCTCGCCTCCCTGCGCGAATACGTGCGCCGCCGCGGTGCTGAAGGCGCGACGGTGCTGCTGCGAGCACTCAACGCGCTACAGGGGGCGTTCTACATTGACCTGGCCACGCGCCGGGCGAAGGACGAGGCCTTCGTATACGGCTGGCTTCTGAACCGCGTCGAGATCGCGCCGGCTGCTGGAGGGAAGGTCTGATGGATCCGATCAGCACCGCTTTCGCGCTCGCGCAGTTCGTGCCGGGCATCCTGAAGTGGATCACCGGCAGCGACCAAGCCGAGAAGGCGGCCACGGCGGTCATTGGCATCGCGAAGGAGGTCACTGGCAAGGACACAGGGCAGGGCGCTCTGAGCGCGATCCAGGCCGATCCTGCCGCCTTGCTGGCGTTCCGCCAGGCCGTGATGGCCAACGAGGCCGAGCTGGACAAGGCGTTCCTCGCCGATCGCCAGGACGCGCGCAAGCGCGACGTGCAGCTCGCCCAGCTCGGCCGCACGACGAAGCGCGCCGACCTGATGATCATTGGCGACGTGGTCGGCATGCTCGCTTGCCTGTCCGCGATGGTCTACGTGACCTGGCTCGGCGTGACCAAGGGCGGCGATGTCAACCCGCTGATCATGGCCCTCAACGGCCCGCTGGGCATGCTGACCCAGCAGTTCGCCAACGGCCTGCGCGACGCGCACCAGTTCGAATTCGGATCGAGCCGCGGCTCGGCCGAGAAGACCGAATGGCTGGCGAAGTCGGCCGCGGTCAAGTAGCCCGGACTCACTGATGCGGCGCATCGGTGCGCCGCGCAAAGACAGAGCGACCTCCCGAGGTGTTGGAGCACCAGGGGAGGTCGCCGAATCCACAGGAAGTGTCCCTGTGAGCACAGCCAAGGCCCTGCCACCATCCGGATGGCGGCGGCAGTTTATCTGCAACCTGGAAGCTCACTCATGGCAAGTCCCATCGTCCCGTGGCTCGGCGGCAAACGCCGCCTGGCCGACCGCCTCATTCCCCTGTTCCCGCCGCACAAGTGCTACGTCGAGGTCTTCGCCGGTGGCGCGGCGCTGTACTTCCTGCGCCCGCCCGCCGAGGTCGAGGTCATCAACGACATCAACGGCGAACTGGTCAACCTGTACCGCGTGGTGAAGCACCACCTCGAGGAGTTCGTGCGCCAGTTCAAGTGGGCGCTGTCCAGCCGGGAGGTCTTCAAGTGGCTGCAGGACACGCCGCCCGAAACGCTGACCGATCTGCAGCGCGCGGCGCGGTTCTTTTACCTCCAGCACCAGTGCTTCGGCGGCAAGGTCGAAGGGCAAACCTGGGGTACCGCGACGACCGCGCCGCCGGTGAACCTGCTGCGCATCGAGGAGCAGCTCAGCGCCGCGCACCTGCGGCTCAGCCAAACCTTCGTCGAGCGGCTGCACTGGCGCGAGTGCCTGGAGCGCTACGACCGGCCGCACACATTCTTCTACATGGACCCACCGTACTGGGAGACCGCCGGCTACGGCGTGCCGTTTCCGTTCGACGAGTACCGCGCCATGGCGCAGGCCTTCAAAGTGCTGAAGGGCAAGGCGATGCTGAGCATCAACGACCACCCGGACATCCGCGAGTGCTTCGCGGGCTTCCCGATGGAAAGCCTGGACATCAGCTACACGGTCGGCGGTGGCGGCAAGGCAGCCGAGCGCAAGGAACTGGTCATCTGGTCGTGGGACACGCTTCGAGAGCCCGCAGGGCTCTTCTGAGCCGGCGCGTGCGCCCCTGGCCCGTCGCCCCTACGCGTCGGTGTGAAGCAGCACCGGGGAGGTGAATTCCGCTCGGTAGCGTTCGGCGACGATGCTGGCGATCTCCCGCATGTTGGCCGTGTACGCGGTCAACCAGGTGTCGGGATCTGGTCCCGCGCCGTACTTCGTCTGCAAGAACTCCCTGGACGCCACGCCTTTCACGACGATGCCGTCCACGAAGATGTTGAACCTGATCGTCTCGCCGCTCGTGTCGAGCATCGGCCCCTCCACGCTGCCCCCGTCCATTGCTCTTTCTCCTGCTGGCTCATTGCCCATGTCATAGAGATCGCAACCCTTCGGCGCGGCATTCTGCGACCGCCGTGTCGTCGCGTCCAGACGTCTGTACAGCGATAGTAGTGCCTTTGATGACTGTATAAACATACAGTATATTGGGGTCATGAACTCGCCGAGCTTTTCGTCCAACTCATGGCTGTATCGAGTGTCGAAGCGACTGCAGGCGCAGTGGCCCACGGTGGACCCTGTCCGACTGGATGACATCGCACTCGACCTGTGGAAGGACGAGCGGCTGCGAGCCATGGCGCCCGAAGAAGCGGCCGTCGCCTGGCTGCGCCCTGTACTGCCGGAATGAAATGCTCGTTGATGTTGTCGAGATGCGGTGCCGGGGTGTGCGCATCGCCGAGGCCCAGCTGAAGATTGCCCAGCGGCATCGGGGCATGTTGAGCCTGAGCCCTGATCGACCTGGTCGAGATCCGCGCAACCCCGACCCGCCGCTGCTGGCCGGCTTGATCGCGGCCGACGGTTGCGCCTGGATCCTCCCGCCGCTCGACAAGGCGCGGGTGACGAAGATCAACGGGCGGGGAATGCTGATCCGTGGCCGCCAGGAGCTGAGGTCGACGCGATCGTCGCGAGCATCCGAGTGGTTCGATCAGACCTGGTGGGTGAGGGTGGTGGCGCCGGCCGCTGAATTGGCCGCGCTACAGTTTGAGGATGTGCAATCTGTACACCTCGCCAACTGAGCAGGAGGTCTGGGACTACTGGGACATCAGTGGGCCGCTCGCGCCGCCCCGGTTCTTCGTTGAGGGGCATGTCGTGGCGCCCAAGAAGCAGGGGCAGTTCCTTCGGGCGAAGCTCAACACGCGCGAACTGGAGTACGCCGTCGGTCGCTGGCAGCTCGTGCCGACGAACTGGCCCGACATCGAGAAGTATCCGTACTCGACGCAGAACGCTCGATGGGAGAACAAGGTCCGCACCAGTCGCACCTATAAGCCCGTTTGGATGGCTGGCCAGCGCTGTGTGATTCCAGTGCGCAACTTCTATGAGCCATGCTGGGAGACGAATGAGCACGTCCCCTGGCGCCTCGAGAGCACCGATGGCAGTCCGCTCGGCCTGGCGGGTCTCTGGAACACGTGGGTGAACAAGCTGACGGGCGAGCTGGTCGAGACGTACACGATGATCACGATCAACGCGGACGACCATCCCCTCATGCGGCGTATGCACAAGCCGACTCCCGATGATCCAGAGAAGCGCATGGTGGCGGTGCTGGCGCCGGAGGATCAGCAAGCGTGGCTCTTCGGCACACCGACTGAGGCCGAGCGCGTGATCCGCCAGTGGCCGGAGGAGAGGTTCAAAGCTATGCCGATGCCAAAGCCGGAGCGTGCAAAGAGGGAGCGTTCAGCGCCGTCTGCAGACGGTGAGAGGCCGCAGAGAGATCTCTTTTGAACCGCAGCGCGCCGCCTCCTGCGAACGTGGGCCTTTAGGCTGCTCGGACGGCGCTCTCGCCTACAAGGATGCCGCCTGTTGCCGACGGCCATTGCAGCGAATCTCTGACACTGGCTTCTGGCGGCAGAGAGCACCCTGGACGCCACGCAATATGGCTTAGGGAGTCAGCATGCCAAACCAACGACACAGCAGCTACCGGGGGTGTTCCATCACCACGCGATGGACAGAGGTCTTACCTCGACCTGAATGGGCAGAACGAGACGCGCTACTTTACGGGCCGGCGAAGCGGTTCACCGCCAGCTTTTCAGTCGAAGCGAGCGTCACCTGTGATGAGTCGTGGCAACAATTTCCGACGGCTGAGTTCGATACCTTTGCTCGTGCATCAGAGGGCGCGATGACCATGGCTCGGCAGATGATCGACGCCAAGCTTTCCGAACGGTTCAGAAAAATGACCCACTATGTGGGGGAACGAACAGAGCGTCTCCGCTGATCGCGGGAAAGTGGTCGAATGAAGACAGATGGTGCCGGTCCTGTCACCGAATTCCAAGCCGCAATTGCAGCTTGGGCAGACGCAGTTGAAGCGGTGGACCGCTACGCCTACGAAGTCACGACGGGGGCACACCTGGACGACCAGAAGCTGGCCGCTCTGAAAGAGGTGATGCAGACGGCTCGCACCATATGCGAGGAAGCCGCGACGCGAGCGACTGCCTTTCGCTCGCTGCACTGACTAGTACGTGCTCGCGGTGCCGGCAACCGCTGCCTCGCTCGTGGAATCCACATGCCGGCGGCATCGAATGGCTTCGCGCCGGTGCGGCCAGCCATCGTCACACTACTGGATATGAGACGGCATCTCATAAACGTCTCATATCGGACCCAAACGACAAAAGGCCCGCATCGCTGCGGGCCCCGTCAATACTGGCTCCTCGACCTGGCTCGAACCAGGGGCCTACGGATTAACAGTCCGGAGTTCTCTCGTGGATGTTGCGATGGCTGGCAGCGCAGTCTGACGCGTCTCAGACCGACAGCGACACCGAATCAGTCTTTTGCTGATTCCTGGAGACGGTTCCAGCTGCTACGGTTACGAGTAAGCGAATGAAGCGCTGCGCGACAACGGTGGGCGATTTCGGATCAAAAACTCTTCATAAGTCTCGGCTGTCTTGATGGTTGTCAATACCACTTAACGGCCAATCCTCGCAATGTAAAACGGGCGGCAACATGAACAGCAGTAATTTCGTGGCGAAAGCGTTGATGGGAAATCAGGTAACCCCTCCAACCTCTCTGCTTCAGGGCTATGACACCTTCACTGGAAACGGTCGGAGCACCGCACTGACCGGAACGACTTCAACCAGTGGGGGCGCAGAATCATCGGATTACACGACTTGTACAAGCCTCAGTTCATTGACAAATTCTCTCAAAATGAGCGCTGAGCTATCGGCCAGCGGCTTGTTCGGCTCTGTAGACGCAAAGACCGATTTCCTAAAGAGTATGAATTTGACCTCGACGAGCGTCATCGTCTCGATATACGCCAACTGTGGATCCGTAGTCACCAGTTGCAGCAATGCCCAATTGAATCCGAACGTCGCTGCTCCGCAAGCTGATGAACTAAATCAGTGGTACCTCGGGTATGGAGACTCGTATGTGTCGTCAATTACGACCGGAGCAGAATACATCGCGTGCTATGTCTTCTATTGCCAAAGCACTTCGGAGCAGACAGACATCACGGCCCAACTGAGTGCGAATGGCGTAACCGGCGCAAACCAGGTCTCCGCGAACGTCACGTCGGCTCTCAGTTCACTGCAAGAATCAGTCACCACCCGTACGGCGTTCCATCAAACACTTACCGGAATGACGGGCATCGATTTGCCGACGTCGGAAAACATTGCGGCGTTTGCATTGTCATTTGCATCCAAAACCCCCAATCCTGGAACGATCACGAACTTCACAACGACAGGGTATGAGAATGCTCCTGGTATAGGCTCGGTTTTCGCTCCTATAGTTGAAACCCGGAATGCATTCATTGCTCCTCTCACGAATGGCGGCATTGGCCAGACATATCAGTACCTTGTTAGCTTGAATAACGCCGCCGCGTGGCTACAAGACGTATACAGCACATTTGGGTACAACGGCGATGGCGTCCTAATTCAGAACTCGGGGCAGATTGTCTCGGACCTCTCGACAGTCGCAGACGCTGTCACTCAAATCAGTCAGGATGCCACACAGGTGCCTTCTCTGCCTGATCTTCAAAGTTTGAGTTATGGCATTCCGACCATTAATTTTTCTGGCCCTGACCCATCCAGCAACCCGGTCACGTGGGGCCCGCCGCCGCCCAATAATCAAAATTATGAGTCGTTCCAAGATGCCACGTACAACAGCATGCTGAATCAGACCTATCTTTCAAGTATAAGTTTGGCTGGGCAGTATGATACCGACGACAACCTGACAATGCTCTACATGGTAACGTTGGTATTCATTTCAGGTGACGGCAACTCCCAGACTGTAGTCCATGGGGTTCAGACGGACGGCTACCCGTGGTCAAGCACGGATGGACTTCTTTTTCCTCCGGGATCATTCGTTAGTAACATCGTTGGCGCCACGCTGAATTCGGAACTACCTCCTGGCGCAATCGCATCGCTAGCAATTACGTCTTCGGGCCCCAACGGATCGAGTATTTCTTGGCCGACAGGCGGCGATCCTAACGGTGATCCGCCTGTCACTTGGAATCCAGCAAATTGCGAGGTTCTCGTTGGGTTCAGTGGACAAACGTGCAGTGGCTTGCTGCAAAACATCAGCCCGCAAGTCGTGATTTTTTCGCCCGCCAATTGGATACCCAACAACGGAGTTTGACGTTGAGCATCGACTTGCCGTCTCTCTTTGAATCCGATGTTTATCCGTCCATCCAGCAATTATTTCTGAACTCACGCCATTTGGTCGCATTGGCCGTGGGCTTCCCAATCTTGCGACTGCAAAAGGCCTTCCATGTTCACCAGCACTGAAAATCTCTGTGGTCGCGGCCTCGCTGGCCTTGGCGCACTTTTTCTTTCGTCGTTCATCTGGGCGGCAGAGTCAAATCCGACGAAGGTTTCCGAGCCAAAGGCCGCCGATCGTGGAAGCTGCGCCGCGGTGCCCGCTGGGGCGGGGAGCACCCGTTGCACGTTGCAACGGAATCCGCAATGCAATTCCGCTCTGGGGTACCGTCCGTCGCCGCAATACGTTCCAGGCAACCCGCCAAGCTGCACTTGCCAGTGCTTGAATAATTCTTCGGCGGCTGACAGCTCGGGGCAGAAATAGCGCTCGGATCGTCGTGCACGCGCGGCAACTGCGCATGTCGCCCCAAGCAGAATGGTGCATCCCAGACGCAACATCGTTGATCCATACCTTCGGTGCTGCCTCTCTCCGACGCATAGCGCCTCCCGGCACGCCGGCTGGGGTTCGCTCCGCCAAGTCCTCACCCGGTTGGTGCTCGCCTTCGGCTGTGCTCCGCATGCGCCTCCGGGCCTGCCCCAGTCGACGTGCCGGAAGGCGCTGGCCATGCGGCTTCTAAGCAACTGGTCGAGAACGTAGAGCGCGTGAAGCTGCTCGGTTGTTTGGAATCTGCTCGTCGGCTACCGGGCTAGGCTGCTCGACAAAGCGCGATCGTTGGAACAATGAATCTGGCGCCAGGGTGCGCCATTACTCACTCCACGCATCGGCCTGTCACACCGGTATTCCACTGGCGCCGCAGCAGCCCTCGCTGGTGGGGAAGGGACACGACTCGGTCGACTAGGCGCATGGTGAAACTTGTTTGGTCATCCACGGAGCACTCCCGGGCCTCTATCGGGGCCTGAGGGTTCCCGCTCTCTCACAACGACCTTTCTCCGCAGAAGAATGCAGCATTCCGGCGTCCCGATACCGCACAATTAAGAAGGCCTGCGCCGGCTGATCAGGGAGTGAGCAATGGCTGGCCCAGGTGATGAAGCGCGCCTCAGCGTGAGCGTGTATCTGCTGAAGAAATCGAAGACAGCAGAAGCGCAAGAGCAACTCGAAGCGGCGAGCGCGGCGATCTATCCGCTGACCGACGACATCCCCGGCGGAGCATTCATTGCCCTCCCTGCCGATGCCGAAGCGCCCCGCTGGCTGGAGTCAATCTCGGTGTTGCTTGCGCCGGAGAACACTCCGCAGCTCGAAGGTCAGTCGCCGGGCGCGGTCTTGTGGGTGCCTCGCGGCGATAGGACCTTCGTCTTCAGCTTCGGCTATGGGCACTCCAAGGTTAAACGTGAGTGGGTTGAGCCTGAGTTCGGAAAGATCGTCGCCTTGGCCGTCGTACCTCAAGGGCAGCTTCGCGAAGTGCGCGTCGAGCAGGTCTTCGCGAAACGCCATATCGCGAGCGAGCGAGCGCCGCGGGCCGCTGCGGTGCGGGAGTTCGGGTTTCAGGCTGACCGAGATATGGTGACTGCCGTTGAAGGCGTACCAGAGCCGACGTATTGGCCAGCTTTTGGTACGAAGGTGCGTGGCGGAGTGTCGTTCAAGTTCGATCTGGAAGTCGCAAAGCTTTTGGGGACGCTTGACAGTCTCATCGAGCGCTTCGACTCGAATGATCACCGCCATCGCTGGCCCCAAGCCAACAACCTTGTGCTGGTGCGTGATGACGACAAGGTGCTTCAACTCGACGCGCTGCTCGACGGAGTTCTTACCACTCCGCACCCGGAAAAGGCCATATCCTTGGCTGCGCCTGGCGAGCGCAGCGGCGACGAAGCCTATCCCCAGCACTTCGTCATAGGCAGAAGGAATAAGGGTGCTGCAACGTCGCCATACTTGATGTTTGCGAGCTGGCGTCGCTACGTCCAGGACCAGGGCCTCCAGGTCAGCGTCAACTCAGCCAAGGACACGCCAATCCATCTGCTTGACGAGGATAAGAGGGAGATCAGCATCTGTCCGATGTACCGCTGTATCGGGGCGGAGGTAGATCTTGGTGGTGTGGCCCACGTGTTGTCGTCTGGCAACTGGTATGCAGCAGATCGGCACTTTATCGAGAGCACGAACAGGACGCTGGCGATGCTCGGCGCTCCGGCGGTCGCCCTCAAGGCTTGGAATACGACAGACAACGAGGGTCCATACAACGAGGGTGCCGCTGCTGCCGATCCAAACTTGTGGCTGTTCGACAAGCAGCTAGTCAGCTATGGCGGTGGGGCATCGCGCTTCGAGTATTGCGACATCATGCATCTGCCCACCAAGACGTTGTACTTCGTCAAGCATCCCGGAGGGTCGGCGGGCGTCAGCCACCTTTGCGAACAAGTCCGCCGCACGACAGAGCTGTTCTTCGACCCCGATTCAAGCTACCGACAAAGGCTGGCTCAGAAAGTCGCGGGCCTCGGCAAAGGATGGACAACCGACTGGCTGGACGAGCGCCCGAGGCAGCACGAATGGGATTTGTGCCTCGTCCTGATGGGCAGGCACGTCAATGCGCTGCCCTTCTTTGCGAAGTGCGGCATCGCGTGGCTGCTTGGTGAGTTGCACCACCGCGGCTTCAAGGTGTCGTTCCAGGCTGTGTAGGTTCATGCTCGGCCATGACCGCGAGAGAGTGCTAGGCCATTCGGGGCGCGACAGCGGCCTTTCGCACGCAGATTGCGCCTACCTGGAGCCTAGTGCGTCTGAGGTTTGACCAACCGAACTGCAGTAACTGCCGCAGTAACTGTGCAGATGTCGGCCTATGTTTCATAGGGAGATGCTGGTGTCCCCGGCCCACCAGTTGAAGGTCCGATGAGGACCGTTGTGTTGCAAAAGGCCCTGGAGACGCAACGCTCCAGGGCTTTTTTGTTGTGCGGCGGAATGCAGTGTGGCGACGCTGTCATCCCGGTGAAGGGATCGATCCGAGCGGCGTGCGCAAGGAGAAGCGCGCTGAAGCGATGGGGCAGCGCGAGGCGCAGCGCCGTGCCGATGCTGGATTGCCAGCGGCCGATTCCTTCCAGGCTGTCACGCTCGAATGGATGGAGCAGGTTCATCGCTTCAACGTGAGCGCGGGCCATGCAGAGCGAACGCTGCGCGTCTTTGGCAGGACGTGTTCCCTTGTCCTCATGACGACCAAGCTACAACCGTTGTCCGAGGAACGCTTCCTAGGAACGTTCTCTCCTCCCATGCACGACGTCACAAAGTCTGCCGAAGAAATCGTGGACATATGGGCGTACGCAGAAGCGGTCTTTGCCTGTGATTTTGCAGAGCAAGAGACTACTAAGCTGATTGGCATTGACCCCAGCCTTGGGCTCTCGCCGCCAGAACGCGGAGGGTTTGATGCGCGGGGTGATCATGGTTGCCATCCTGCCAGCTCAGCCGGTCAGGACGTGCGGGAGGTTTCGAGAAGTGCCCTATCGGGTTACTTGGAGTGGAGATCAATGAAGTTCGCAATTCGTTACTGTAATAGTTGACAGTACTGCCGGGGGGCTGAGGGAACTAAGCTCGCTTCGTTGTTGCCATATCACGCCACTACCCATTGCAAGGATGAAACATGTACGCACCAGTTAGCCACGAATCAAATTTGGTAGATGAATGCCCGATCTACGCGATGCAGAACCGCGATGGCAGGCAATTATTCGTCCGAATCAAGGGCGGCTTGACAGGCGAAAATACCCCTGTCGGACAGGTTGAGGCTGTCTTGAAAGTCAAGGAATGCCCTCGTTGCAATAGGAAATTCCGCATGGATCTGGCGGCAGTAAAGACCATCTATGCGAAAGTGCCGGGAAACGGTTTTGAAGTCCTGCCGACCGTGGAGATGCATGATCGGGATGTGAAACTCATTGCAAGAATCAGGGCAGATTCTGCGCCGCGGATCAGGAACACCGAAGAAGACGAAGAGGCCGACAGTGGAAGCGACGACGAAGAATTCGTCCAGGATTCTCACCACTTCAACATGGACATGCGATTCCTCGATTCGAATCCGTATCGGCATGACCCGAGCCTCCAATCGAATGAAGACATCCACAGGTCATTCACCAGGCCTGTAGAACTGCAGATCGGCGGGAAAAAAACCTATTCAATACCCTTCAGGAAATCAAACAAGAGTCAAGAGCCAAAAGCCGATCCTGGCAAGGTCATGACACAGCACTACACCGGAAAGAACAGCAATCCTCATCTCGCACTGCTCCAAACGCGCAACGGGATTACCCGCGCATACCAGTTTGCCAGGTCTTACAGAACACAATTCGCCGATAGTCACAAATTCGAATGGTGCCACATCAAAGGAGAAGCACTTGGGGGAGAAACCGAGCGGTCGAATCTATTCTGCGGATCATTCGGTTGCAACACGTACATGCTCGTTTTAGAGAAGGCAGTGGGCTTGAGGGCGAATGCAGGACTGAAGGTGGTAGTGACTTTGCACTACGATCGCAAGCAAGTTGTCAATGCCCCAACGGGAACTCGCCTGGCCGCTCCGCAGGAGCGATTCAGCTCCAAGGCATTTCCTCTGTTTGTCGAGTACAGGATTGAAGACGCGAGCTTCCGACCCAAGGCGACTTTCTGGATAAATTCTCGAACATCCGGATTCAACCGCGATGACGCGGCAGCCGTTCAACGGACCCTGGACGCGGCTGGGGTGAAAATACACCATGGCATCTAGGCCCATTTTGACACTTCTCGAAACCTCCCGGACGTCCCGAGCGGCTGAGGTGGCAGGATGGCAACCATGATCACCCCCGAATCTGCGCCAGATGTACGGACTCACACAATGAATTCCGACCCATTTGAGTGTCGACGTTCATGCCATGCACGCGACGTCTCGAAATCCAACCCCTCTAGCCACCATGGCCGCCATATTCGCTTTCAAATGCACATGCTGCGGTGAGATCCATGAAGGGTCTCCGAGCATCGGATATCAAATGCCTGATCAGTACGCTTGCCTTTCAGAAGAGCAGCGCGAGGCAATGGGGAAGATCAACAGCGACTTCTGTACCATCACTCACGCAGGAGGTACCGATCATTTCATTCGCGCCATTCTGGAAGTTCCGATTCACGGCGTCGAGGAGCCGTTCCTTTGGGGAGTCTGGGTGTCTCTGAGCGAGAAGAGTTTTACTCGCTACGTCGAAACATACGAGTCACCAGGCGAGGGTGATGGGTTCTTCGGCTGGGTCTGCAACTCGATTCCGGCCTATCCATACGAAGGTTCACGTGCGGCTGATGTTGTCGTCCAGCTTGACGGCCAGCGCCCAAAGGTGGTGCTACATAGGGGCGATCCAGAAGACGACCCATTGGTGATCGATCAAGTCCATGGCATTTCCGCGTCGCGTGCTCAGCAGATCGCGGAGCGGGCGCTCCATAAAGCTTAACCATTCGCTCCGTCGGACGGCCATTGGCCGGCGTTAGCTCAAACGTTGAGCGACAGCTTTCGGAGGAGCTACTGGGCATAGTCGACCGACCGCAACGGGTCGATATGAGGCAGTCGCCTCCGAAGTCTGAACGTATGACCGCGAATCGTCGAAAGGCTTGCCTCATAGGTCAATCTTGGCGCAATTGCTGCGGAGTCACCGTCCGACGCCATGGGATTTGGGCGGCACCTTGGCCTACACGACGGCATCTCGGTGGCGCTGCGATCTGCGGCGGCCTCGCTGACGCAGAAGTATCACCTCCGCGCGCATTCTGGGGGCTTCCCATTTCGACTCGTGCGAACCTATGTCAAATCAACGGAACATCGGCTACAGAGGGTGTGCGGTCACTGCGCGCTGGACGGAGGTTGCACCCCCGGCAAACTGGTCTGAGCTTGAACCTCTGCAGCGTGCATGGTACCGGCGGTTCACGGCCAGCTTCTCAGTGGCAGCGGATACCGTGTGCGATGAATCATGGCAGCAATTCCCTGCGACTGAGTTCGACTCCGCAGCCGATGCGATGGAGAACGCGATGACCAAGGCCTGTCAAATGATCGACGCAAAGCTGGCTGAGCAATGGAGGAACACCTCGCGCTCGAGGGAAGGGCCTGTGCGTGAGTGATACGAAATCGATAGCTGATCAACAACTACCCATGAAGGCAACCCATTGGCTCGCGAGAGAAGATTGAGCAACCTCCGTCAACCATCCATTGATACGTTGCCGACAGCGCCGCTCATCGGTCATCCGACGACGCCGACAAGCCATGGCGGGGTTGCCAGGGGCTGACTCTCTCGTTGGTCCCGCCGATGTAGTCGCCAATCCCGTCGTCCAGCTGATCTTGCAACCGATCGGAGGCCCCCCAACTAAATGCACGGTTCATGCGCTCCTCGGGCCACCAACCCGTTTCTCGAAACTATCGGGCGGAGCGATCACGCGCCATGCTTTCTGCGAAGACACCATGTGGCCCTGGACACGCGGGGCCAGGCCCAGGGGGTGGTCAGTCTCATGTTCGACATCGAGCAGGTTGGTCGTAGCATCCGTCGCTCGGCGAATGCATCGGCACGCTCCCCATGAAAAGGACACCGGTGCCGGGCGCTGCGCGCAAGGCACAGATGCCACGCTACGGGCCGACTATCGCCATCTTCGTCGCGATGACCCTCTTGCAAGCGTCGGTGGCGGCATTCAGCATCCAGATGCTTTCGACGGTTCGAGCCTACATCACGGGGGAGAGCCTCTACTCCAAGGGGCAAAGGGACGCGCAGCTCTACCTCCTGGACTATGCAGAAGGGCACCGCGAGGCGGACTACCAGCACTTCATGTCGGCGCTTGCGAACTCGCTTGGCGATCGCGCCGCACGCGAGGCGCTCCAACAAGCAGAGCCGGACATCGCCGCCGCGAGGCGTGGATTTCTGAAGGGCGGCAATCACCCGGACGATATCGACGGCCTCATCCGCATGTTTCGTTTGTTCCAGCACGTTTCCTTCATATCCACTCCCATCGCCACCTGGACGGAGGGCGATCGGACGATCGAAGAGATGCGCGGCCTGGTCGAACGTGCGCGGCAGCGAATCCTCGCAGGCGACCCCCAATCCGCAGAGGTCGACGAGATGCGCCGCAGGACCCCTGAGCTGAACGAGCGGCTCACTCGGCTCACAAGCGCGTTCTCGCTCCAACTGGGTGAAGCTTCCAGAACAACCCAAAAGCTGCTGTTGGGCCTCAATGCCTTCATCGCCCTCTTGCTGATTGTCTCCGGTCTCGTCTTCATCCGCCGCAGCGCCCGTCTCCAGGCAGCGGCCGAACTCCGCATGGAGCGACTGATCGATGCGGTGACCGACGGCGTCGTGACGGTGGACGAGCAGCGGACGGTGGTCCTCTTCAATCGTGCGGCGGAAAGACTCTTCAGCGTAGGCGCCGCCGAGGCGTTGGGGACATCGGTCGACAGGTTCGTGAGGTTGCCGGACGGGGCAGCCGTCCCCCTGGTGCCGACGACCTCCGAATCCCTTCTGGAAGTCGAGGGAGCGCGTGAGGAGGGCGCCGGGTTCCCGGCCGAGGCGTCACTCTCGCGACTGCAAACCGAGCGTTCAACGCTGACGACGATCGTATTGCGAGACGTGACGTCGAGGCGGTCAGCAGACATCGAGAGACGCGCTCGCGAAACATCGGAGGCCTCCAACCGAGCGAAGACCGAGTTCCTCTCGCGCATGAGCCACGAGTTGCGCACACCGTTGAACGCGGTCATCGGTTTCTCCAAGTTGCTCCGGATGGACGCCTCCAGGCCGCTTTCCGTCGGCCAGCTCGAACAGGTTCAGTACATCGAAAATTCCGGCGCCCACCTTCTCGCGCTCGTCAACGATGTGCTCGATCTGTCGCGAATCGAGTCCGGAGGGATGGCGGTCTCGACGGAGGCGGTGCGACTGCTTCAGGTGGTCGAGGAAGCCACCACGATGGTGTCGCCTCTGGTGACGGCAGCCGGCATCGAAATCTTCCTGTCCGCTGCAGTCGTCTGCGAGCACATCGATGCCGAGGCAGGCATCCTGGCAGCAGCGCGCGCGAAGGACATCGAAGTCAAGGCGGATCCGGTTCGCCTGCGGCAGGTGCTCGTCAATCTGCTGACCAACGCCGTCAAATACAACAAGCCGGGTGGTCGCGTCACGCTGACCTGGGAGGTTTGCGGCGCCGACTGCGTCGTGAGGATCATCGACACAGGGTGCGGGATCGCTGTCGACCGGCTCGCAAGCCTTTTCGAACCGTTCAACCGCCTGGGGGCTGAATCGTCCACGGTGGAGGGGACCGGTATCGGGCTCGTTCTGTCGAGGCAACTCACCGAGATGATGGGAGGCACGCTCGTCATCAGCAGCGTCTATGGCGAAGGGACGTGTGCGACCTTGTCCCTGCCGCTGTCAGATCCGCCGGTCATCAGTGCGGATCCCCCGCGGAGCCACAGAATCCCCGGCATCAACGGGTGCTCCCTGAGGGTGCTCTACGCAGAAGACAACGAGGTGAACGCCGAGTTGGTACGCCAGATCGTCACATTGCGGCGCGGCGTGTCGCTTCGCGTCGCGACCAATGGTAAGCATGCGCTGGAGATGGCACGGCTCGACGCCCCGGATCTGATGCTCATCGACATGAACCTTGGTGACATGACGGGAATCCAGCTCGCCAAGGAACTGCAGCGGGATCGGTCCACTCGAGATATTCCCTTGGTCGCACTTTCGGCCGACGCGCTTCCGGAGCAGATCAGGACCGCGCTGGGCTGCGGGTTCGAGAGCTATATGACAAAGCCAATCGTCTTCGAAGAATTGCTCGCGATGCTGGACAAGCACAGCCAGGAAGCCTACGCATAGAGGCCACTCGCGGCCGGGAAGGGCCGTTGGCGCCAGCGTGACCAGGCGGGCCATGTCATCGTGCGACACACCCTGGGCTGTCGACCAGGTTACAGGCACGGTTCATGCACCAACCTGCAACACAACCGCAGGGGATGCCATGTCAACCGAGTTTCGTCGAACAGGTAACTTGAAGAACATGGGCAGCTATCCGGTCTGGCTGCAATGCGTCGTTCATGAAACGACCCCGCACAAGCGTCGCGTGGTCGAGCACGAACTCTTCGCTCTGATGAGGGAAGCCAAATTGCCGCTGCCAGCGATGCGCCGCTTCCTGGTGGGCATCTGGCCAACCATCGAGCAATTCCCCAGGTTCATGGCAATGAATCTGAAAAAGGTGGGTTATGGCGACAGCGTGGGCGAGGACATGGCGCGGCGCTACCTGATTCAGAACATCCGCGTCGAACAGAAGCACTCCGAGCACTGGGCCACCTGGGCGGGTGCAACCGGCTTGACGCTCGACGACCTGCGAGCCGGGGAGGATGCAGAAGAACTCGAGGCCCTCGCTCACTGGTGCTGGTATGTCTGCGACAAGGCGAGTCTTGCGGTCGCGATGGCCGCGACGAACTATGCAGTCGAAGGCGCGACGGGCGAGTGGTCATGCGTGGTTTGCTCGAAGGACACCTACTCGAAATCGCTGCCGGACGACATTCGCGTTCCAGCGATGCGATGGCTGAAGGTCCATGCCGAGTACGACGACACGCATCCTTGGGAGGCGCTTGACATTGTTGCGACGTTGCTCGGCCACGCGCCATCGAGTGCGGATGTGGCCGCCGTGCGGCGTGCGATCCGGTCGAGCTACCGCTACATGGAGATGTCGCTCGACAGTGCGATGATGGCGGCGATGCACGGCGGTTTCGACGAAACGGCTTCCAACGCATCGACCTTGGGCGCCTTCGACGCACTCGATGCCGCGTAGAAGGAAATCAGCACCAATCGGCGCGATAGGGCTTTCGCGCCAGGCTACGGGTGCGTGCCGCCCAGCTCTTGTACCGTTGCGAGCGCGGGCGAGAGTCGATCGGACTCCCTTGCTGCGACGGCGTGGCACTCGCAGGTGCGCCGCTCCAGCCCGGGCCGGTCGAGCACGGTGATGCGCCCGCGCGCATAGCGAATCAGCCCGGCCTCGGTGACGCCTTCGCGGCGCACGCCCAGCATGTTGGCGATCAGCTCCTGCGTGTAGCGCAGCAGCAGGTTGCGGCGTAGCACGGTCTTGAGACCTTCATCCCTGGGGTGATGTCCTGTGCAGGCCGAGATCCACGCTCAAGAAGAAAGCCGCAGATCCCTTGGCACGAGAGTTCGCTGTCGCACAGACAGCGCCGCCTTGCAAGGCCACAAGGGGGAGTCCGATGCAAGACGCTCAACGCGGCCATCCCGCAGGGAATTCACCATGAATCTGTTCTTCCGCCTCATTACTTCGCGGACCGCCTTGGCCTTCGCTCTGCTGCCTGCCTTTGTCGGCGGGTGCGGTGGGGGTGGTCTTGATCCCATCCTCGGCTCACCAAGCGTGGGCATCGTTCCGTTGACGGACAGCTCAAGACCCACCGTCGTCCTGACAGCGCCTGCGCCGGGCGCAACGACGGTGTTCACCAACACCAAGATCACAGCGACCTTCAGCGAAGCCATGGCACCGGGGACGGTCAGCGACACGAGTGTCGTGTTGACGAACACCACGCTGGGCTCGGCCGTGGCCGGAAGCGTGAGCTACTCGGTGGCGGCGAAGACGGCCACCTTCACACCCGCAGCCGGCGTGCTCGCCGCGAACAGCGTGTTCACCGCCACCATCACCGCGCAGGCCACCGACTTGGTCGGCAACGCGCTGGCGGGCAACCAGGCGGTTCTGCCGGCGGCCGGCAATCACAGTTGGACCTTCACGACCGGTGCCAGCGGCGACCTGCTGGCACCGACCGTGACGAACGTCAGCCCACCCAATGCGAGCACCGGCGTTTGCCTGACGAAGTCGGCCAACGCCACGTTCAGCGAACCGATGGACGCTGCGACCATCGACGCGACGACCTTCCTCGTGAGCGACGGCGGCACGGCGGTTCCGGGTACCGTGAGCTACGCGCCAGCGAGCATGGTGGCGACCTTCGTGCCCACCAACGCGGCGGGCTTCGCCCCCGGCCGGCCGTTCGTCGTCACGATCAAGTCCGGTGCCAGCGGTGTCAAGGACCTCGCCGGCAATCCACTGGCGACCGACCAGGTCTGGACCTTCTCGACCGGGACGCAGGCGTGCGTCGCCGCGGTCAACCTGCGCTCCGTCGCGTCGTTCGGTGCCTTCGGCGGTGGCGCTGGCGTCACCAACCAGGGCATCAACACGGTCGTGGGCGGCAACCTCGGAACCACTGCGGCCTGTACGCTCGTGACCGGCTTCCATGACGCGGCGAATGTCTACACGCAGACGCCGCTCAACATCGGCGCCGTCAACGGCAGCATCAACTGCGCTCCGCCGGCGCCGGGTACCGCGTCGTCGATCGCGATTGCAACCCAGGCGCGCGCCGATGCGCAGACCGCCTACAACGACCTCGCCGCGCTGCCCCCCGGAGGCGACCCTGGGGCCGGCCAGCTTGGCGGCTTGGTGCTGCCCCCGGCCGTCTACACCGCCGCCGGCGGGACCTTCTCGGTCACGACCGGCGACCTGACGCTGGACGCGCAGGGCGACGCCAACGCAGTCTGGGTGTTCCAGAGCGCGTCGGCACTGACCGTGGGCCTCGGCGCCACGCCGCGTCGCGTGTTGCTGATCAACGGCGCTCAGGCCGGCAACGTCTACTGGCAGGTCGGCAGTGCCGCACGCATCGAGGACGGCAGCTCGATGGTGGGGACGATCATCGCGCCGGCTGGCGTGACGATCTCGACTGCCGGGCAGACCATTCAGACGACCCTCACGGGACGCGCCATCGGGCTCACCGCCTCGGTGACCATGGTCAACACCACGATCGTCGCGCCATGAACGCGTTCACGATCACACGCCAACGCGGGACTTCTCGGAAGAGCAAGATGAACAACACCCATGCACTGCGCCGAACCTGCTTGTTCGGAATCGGGTCGCTGATGAGCGTCGTCGCGGCGCCGACCTGGGCACAGGAAGGGGGCTACTTCTACGGTGGCGTCTCACTGGGCCAGTCCCGCGCGAAGATTGACGAAGACCGGATCACGTCGACCCTGTCGGGCGTTGGTCTGACCACGACCTCGATGACGCGCGACGAACACGATACAGCCTACAAGTTGTTCGGGGGCTACCAGCTCAATCGAAACTTCGCGATCGAGGGCGGGTACTTCGACCTCGGCAAGTTCGGATTCTCATCCACCACTGTGCCGGCCGGCACCTTGAACGGGCAGATCAGGCTGAGGGGCGTGAACGTCGACCTCGTGGGCACGCTGCCGCTCACGGGCGGGCTGTCGGCCATCGGGCGGGTCGGCGCGCAGTACGCCCAGGCACGCGACACGTTCAGCGGGACTGGCGCGGTCAGCGTTCAGGACCCGAACCCCGGCAAGCGCGCTGCGAACTACAAGTTCGGCGCCGGTCTGCAGTATGAAATCAGCCCGTCGTTCCTTGTGCGTGCCGAAGCCGAGCGCTACCGCATCAACGACGCGGTCGGCAACCATGGTGACGTGAATCTCTTCTCTGTGAGCCTGGTCGTGCCGTTCGGCCGCGCGCCCGCAGCGGCACCGCGGGCGATGGCGACCCCGGCCTATGTCGAGCCGGCGCCGGCACCTGCGCCGGCACCTGCGCCGGTCGTCGCGGTGGCCGCGCCGATCGCGCCCGTCGTCGTCGTACCAGCGCCGCGACGCGTGAGTTTTGCAGCGGATTCGTTGTTCGCCTTCGACCACTCGGACGTGAAGCCCGAAGGCCGACACGCCTTGGACAGCTTGGCGAAAGAACTGGTCGGTACGCAGTACACCGTGATCACCGTCGAAGGCCACACCGATCGGCTCGGCTCGAGTGCTTACAACCAGAAGCTGTCGTCGCGCCGTGCGGAGTCGGTCAAGACCTACTTGGTCAACTCGGTCGGCATCGATGCGTCCAAGGTCTCGGCGGTCGGCAAGGGGGAATCAACACCTGTCAGCAATCCATCCGAGTGCCGCGGCACGGCACCCAGCGCCAAGCTGATCGCCTGCCTGCAGGCCGATCGTCGCGTCGAGGTCGAGGTAACCGGGACGCGCTGAGCGCTACGTTCTGGGGCTTTCGGCCCTTTCCTGGTGGGCAGCGTCTTCATTGTCGGGTTCCCGAACTCGACGGTCGAACGTCGGAGAAGCACTCGCGAGGCCGCGGCGGCAAGTCGCCAACGTGCTGTGCACCGCCACGACCAGATCACCCTTGATGCAGCAACCAGTGCAGAAACTTGCCGCTCGCTGCTGCCTCTTCGATAGTGGGATGCGTGTGTCCCCGGCCCGGTCGTGTTGCAAGAAGCCCTGGAGACGCAACGCTCCAGGGCTTTTTTTGTTGTACCGCGCCACCCGTGTGGCAGCGAAGCCGACGCTCTACACTGGCCCCGCGTCGACACTGAGTGTTTCGTGCAATGAAACTCATTCGGCCGGGATACGGGAACCGCCGGGCGGCGTGGCTGCCCGGGGCTTGCGTGTGCCTGTTCGCCGCCACGGCCGGCAAGGCCTTGGCCCAAGGCTCCGACGACGCAGCCGGGCTGCACCCTCGATGGCTGTGGATCGGCCTGCTCGCCGGCGTGCTCCTGCTGGCCGGCGCCGCCGTCGTGCTGCAGCGCCTGCGCCTCGCCCATCGCCGGCTGGCGGCGCGCATTGCCGAACTCGAACGCAGCCGCAACGCCTTGCAAGCCATCATCGAGAACGTGCCGGCCGCCATCTACGTGAAAGACCTCGAAGGCCGCTACCTGCGCCACAACGCGCTGCTCGCGAGCGTCCTCGGCCATGCGGGCGAGTCGCTGGTCGGCAAGTGCGACAGCGACCTGCTCGACCGCGCCAACGCCGAGCGCATGGCGGGCGAGGACCGGCGCGTCGCCTCCCAGGGCCAGGTGCTTCGCGCCGAACACCGCATGCCCGGCGCGAACGGCGAGATGCGCACCTTCCAGACCCATGTCTTCCCGTTGCAGGACAGCAGCGGCAGGCCTGACGCCATCGGCGGCATCTCGCTCGACATCACCGACCTGAAGCGGGCCCAGCACGCGGCCGAGTCCGCCACGCGCGCGAAGAGCGAGTTCCTGGCCAACATGAGCCACGAGATCCGCACGCCGATGAACGCCATCCTCGGCATGTCCTACCTGGCGCTGCAAAGCGGCCTCGACCCGCAGCAATCCAACTACGTCCAGAAGGTGCACGCGTCGGCCGAATCGCTGCTGGGCATCATCAACGACATCCTCGACTTCTCGAAGGTCGAGGCCGGCAAGCTGGACCTGGAGGTGATCCCGTTCAGCCTCGGCGACGTGATGGACAACCTGGCCAACACCGTCGGCCTGCGGGCCCAGGAAAAACGCCTGGAACTGCTGTTCGTCGAACCGCCCGGCTTGCCGGCCGCGCTGATGGGCGACCCCTCCCGCCTCGGCCAGGTGCTGCTCAACCTCGGCAACAACGCCGTCAAGTTCACCGAGCGCGGCGAAGTGCTGGTGTCCATCGCGGTGGTCGATCGCGACAGCAGCTCGGTGCAACTGCGCTTCGAGGTGCGCGACACCGGCATCGGCATGACGGCCGAGCAGCAGCACCGCCTGTTCGAGCCGTTCTCGCAGGCGGATGCCGCCACCACGCGCCGCTACGGCGGCACCGGCCTGGGGCTGGCGATCAGCCGGCACCTGGTGCGGCTGATGGGCGGCGAGATCGCGGTCGACAGCGAGCCGGGCCGCGGCAGCCGGTTCCAGTTCAGCCTGCGCCTGGGCCTGCAGCCCGAGCCGCACGCGCCGGCGCCCGTGCTGCGCCACGAAGGCCTGCGCGGCGCCCGCGTGCTGATCGTGGACGACAACGCAGCCGCACGCGAGGTGCTGGCCGGCATGGCCGCTGCGCTGGGCCTGCAGGCCGATACCGCGGCCGACGGCGCCGACGCCCTGCGCAAGGTCGCGCTCGCCGACGAGCACCACGAGCCGTACCGCCTGCTGTTGCTCGACTGGCAGATGCCCGGGATGGACGGCATGGAGTGCGCGCGCCGGCTCGCCGCGCGCGCCACGCGACATCCGACGCCCACCGTGCTGATGCTGACGGCCTTTTGCCGCGACGAAGTCCAGCGGCGCCTGGATCAGCAGCACCTGGCCGTCGGGGCCTTGCTGACCAAGCCGATCACGCCGTCGACGCTGTTCGACGCCTGCATCGCGGCGCTGGACCTCGAATCGTTCCGCCCGACGCGCACCGGCCACCGTGAAGCGGCGCTGCAGCGGCACCGCACGAGCCTGAACGGCGCGCGCGTGCTGCTGGTGGAAGACAACGCCATCAACCGCGAGCTTGCCGTCGACCTGCTGAGCCGGGCCGGCCTCGTCGTCAGCGTCGCGTGCGATGGCCAGGAGGCGCTCGACATCCTGGCCCGCCAGGGCTTCGACTGCGTGCTGATGGATTGCCAGATGCCGGTGATGGACGGCTATACCGCGACCCGGATGCTGCGTCAGCAGCCGCACCTGAAGGACGTGCCGGTCATCGCGATGACCGCCAACGCGATGGTCGGGGACCGGGAGAAGGTGCTGGCGGCGGGCATGAACGACCACATCGCCAAGCCGATCAAGGTCGACGAGGCCTTTGCGACGATTGCACGCTGGGCACGCCCCGAAATGCGGGGCCCTGGCCCCTGAAGCAGTCCGGATGCGCCCGGCGGATCGCCGAGATCGCCCCGTCAGGGATACTCTTTCGGATGCTTGCTCGTGCTCAGGCGGGTGAAGTCCGCGCTGTCGGGATTGAGTTGCTGGTACAAGGTGAAGCTCCCGCTTCTTCTGGCGCCGTCATGCGACAAACCGTTGCTCCACAGGGTGGCGGTGACCTTGCCTCCAACTTCTCCCACGAAGACTCGCACTTCGGAGCCCGTGTCGTCAGGGCGGCCTTGGCGCCAGGTTTCCCCGCGTGGTGACGGCAATTTGTCCAAGACGGCGGGTTGAATCACACCATGATCTCCGAAAGCCGTAGACGCCCGCGAGCGGGGCTGCAGCCTGGATGCGACTTCCGTACAGTGATCGCGCATCTTCTCCCGTGCACGTTGCCATTCGTCGGCAGGCGTTGGCAAAGACGTTGGCTTGATCTTTCTTTGCTTGCTGCAGGTGACCGAACTTGGGCCTCCCTGCAGGCCGAGAGTCGAGGAGAAGCTCATGGCAAATGCCTCGTCGTCTTCGAGGTCGACGCCGTCCCCTGCCTCGTCGTAGACAGGCTCCTTTCCGCGCGACTTGCGCGTGCTCGAACTTGAACCGCGCTTGTGCTGCGACGCATTCCTGGCCTCTGCTGCCTGTTCGCGAAGCATCCTCGCGATGTCGTCAACCATCTCTGCCAGCGTGTCGCGCGTTGTCAGGCCGTTCCCGTAGGTGACGGGTTGCGTGTCGAGAGCGTCGATGAATTGCTTCCACTCACGTTGCTCTATGGCGCGCTCCCTCTTGGAATCGCCGTACTTCTTGAGTTGGGCGAACGTCATCATCTGCATTGGGGGTGGCAGAAGTGCCTCCCACAATCGCTGCGTTCAGCCAAGAGGGCGCCGGCTTCGCGGGCCGCAGCCCGCGGTCCTGGATCAGCGCGGCGCCGATGCGGCCGCTGCCGACGTGAGCAGGCGCCGCAGCTCCCGCAGCCTGGCCTTGATGCGCCGCTCGTTGACCGGTCCGGTGCGCAGCAGCAGGCGCTGGCCGGCGGCCAGCGATTGCAGCGCCGGGTCGTTGAACTCGTACAGCACCCAGGGCCGCGTCGGCTGCACCGGGCTGTTGACCGTGGGCAGGTGCACGCCGATCGGCTCGTTCAGGTCGGGCGTCACGAGCAGCTGGTCGATCACCGCGACCAGCCGGTCGTTGAAGTACTTGCCCGGGTATCCCAGGTCCTCGTAGGCCTGCTGGAACTGCGGGTAGAACGCCGCGTAGAGCGCGACGGCCTGGCGCAGGTCCACCGACTCCAGCAGCAGCACGTACGGTGTGTAGCGCTGGCCGTTGTCGGCGGCCAGGGTCTCGCTGTCTCCCCGGCGCTCGACCGTGAAGCGCCCTGCGGCCGGAGAAAGCGGCCACAGGCGCGCAGACGCCTGCTCGCGCCCCAGCCCATCCACCGTCGCGGCCACCCGCTTCGGCAAATCGTCCATCTGGAACAGCGCCAGCACCGCCTGTCGGCCGAACAGCGCCGTCACGGCCGATGGCAGGTCGGCCGGGGCCGCGGCTTGATCGGCGGCCTGCAGGTTCTCGATCGGATGCTGGATGCCCGAGCTCGCCATGGGCGGGGCGGTGGCCACCTGGGCCGGCGCAGGCTCCGGCCGAGCCTGCGATGACGGGGCGACGGCCACCGGGCGCGTCCACCAGAACCCGGCCCCGGCGGCGACGAGGACCAGGGCGGCGAGGGCGAGAACGATCTTGGTGCCGGGCTTCATGAGGATGTGCGTTCGAACTCCATCAGCCAGTTGGTCTCCCAGGTCTTGCCGCCGTCGGACGACTGGGCCTGCTCCCAGTGGGCCGATTTCGGCGTGATGTTCGACCAGATGAAGCGCACGTGCAGGGTCTTGCCGTCGGCCACGTACTCGGACAGGAAGGTGCCGACCCCGTTCTCGAACCGGCCCTTGACCGGCGGGTCGAGCGTGCCGTGCGGCGCGCGGCTGTCCACCCACCAGATTGCCCACTGGCCCGTCGCCGCGTCGTACGCGCGCAGCGCGATGCCGTAGGTCACGCCGGCGGGCCGGGCGAAGGTGTGCTCCTCGACGTTGGCCGATCCGTCGATCAGCTCGCGGTTGCGGCAGGTGCCGTCGAACTCGATCCACTCGCCCGACGGCCGCTTCACGCGGTGGTGCACGCGCCATTCGCCGCGCTGGAAATCGAAGTCGCGGGCGCCTCGCGCAGCCGGTGCCTGCGGCTGCGCCATCGCGACCGGCGCGAGCGCGGCCACGAGCGCTGCGATGCTCAGCCGGCGTCCTTCCAGAAGGTTTCTCACGTCCTCACTCCTTGGCGACCAGCGCCGCGATGAACAAGGCCGACGCCAGCAGCGCTGCGCCGCGGCCAGCACCAGTTTGCCGCTCCACGACGCCAACCGCAAGAAGGCGCCGGCGGCCAGCGGCAGGCACAGCAGTGCCGTGCCGTGCCGGCGAAGACCACTGGGGCTCCTCGTGTCGAATGTGATGTTTGCTCATGTCAAGGACATGACAGATACTCACATTCGGAAGTCAAGCCGTTTTCGAGAAAGAGCCGCCATGGGTGCCACCCGCACGTCGACCGCCGCCCGCCGCCAGCCGGTGCAGCAGCGCAGCCAGGAGCGCCTGGGCCGCATCCTCTCGGTGGCCGAGGGCCTGATCGCGCAGCACGGCAGCGAGCCGCTGAAGATGAGCGAGATCGCCGCGCTGGCCGGCATCTCGATCGGATCGCTGTACCAGTACTTCCCGGACAAGCGGTCGATCCTGCGCACGCTGGCCGAGCAGTACGCGGCCGACAGCCGCCGCTGCATCGACGAGGCCCTGGCCACCGCGCACGACGCGGCGAGCCTGGCCGCGGCCTTCTCGTCGCTGGTCGACCAGTACCACGCGATCTTCCTCGACAACCCGGTGCGGCGCGACATCATCTCCGGCATGCGCGCCGACCGCGAACTGATGGCGATCGAGCTCGCCGAGAGCAAGGCCTGCGGCGTGTTCCTCGCGGCCGCCATCCAGCGCGCCCACCCGAAGGCCGACGCAAAGCGGGTCGGGGCGCTGGCCTTCCTGGTCTGGCAGCTGGGCGAAGAGACGATGCGCCTGGCGCTGGCGCACAAGCGCAGCGAGGGGGCCTTGCTGGTCGAGGCCTACAAGCGCATGAGCCTGCAGGCGATGGCCCGGCCCTGAGCCGGCGTCAGCCGTAGGCGGCCAGGAACACCGCCACCGCCCGCTCCACCATCAGCTTGATCTGCTGGCGCGTGGGCGACGTGCTTGCGCCCAGCAGGATGCGGTGCAGCAGCTCGGCCGACAGCAGGCCCGACAGGTGCTGTGCCACCACCGTCGGGTCGGCCTGCTTCAGCCGGCCGCCGGCCATCTCGGCCTGCAGGAAGGCGGCGACGGTGTCTTCGCCGCGCTTCGGCCCCAGCTCGAAGAAGTCGCGGCCGATGTCGGACTGCCCGGCCTGCGACAACACCATGCGGTACGTGCCCACGGCCTCCGGCGTGCAGATGAAGGTCACGAACTTCTCGCCGAAGCGGCGCAGCACCCGGGTCAGGTCGTCGCTGCCCACCACCAGTTCGTCGTATGCGGGGCCCAGGTGGCGCATCGCGGTGTAGTTGGCGACCTCCAGGAACAGCTGCTGCTTCGACGGGAAGTAGCCGTACAGCGTGACCTTCGAGCCGCCCATGCGCGCCGCGATCTCGTCCATCGACGTGCGGTCGTAGCCCATTTCCTGGAACACCTGCGACGCGATCTCCAGGATCGACTCGCGCTTTGCCTCTGTCTTGACTCGCATGTCAACGCCTTTATTTGAACTTGCCAGTTCATTTTTGCTTGACACCAATGGTACGTCAAAGCTTATACTGAACTTGTGAGTATGTTTATAGAGGAATCCATCCCATGTCTTCGAAACCCTTCCTGAGCGGCGGCACCGCGTTGCTGGCCCTGGTGTCGGCACTGCTCGCGGCGTGCGGAGACCCGCCGCACGGCCCGCCGTCCGGTCCGTCGGGCCCGCCGCAGGTCGGCGTGCTGGTCGTGCAACCGCAGCGCCTGGCGCTCGGCACCGAGCTGCCGGGCCGCACCGTGCCGTACCAGATCGCCGAGGTGCGCCCGCAGGTGACCGGCCTGATCCAGGCGCGCAGCTTCCAGGAAGGCAGCCTCGTGAAGGCCGGCCAGCCGCTGTACCAGATCGACGCGGCCAGCTACCAGGCCAGCGTCGACAGCGCGCGCGCCACGCTGGCCAAGAGCGAGGCCAACCTGCGCTCGACGCGCCTGAAGTCGCAGCGCTACAGCGAACTGGTGGCGATCAAGGCCGTCAGCCAGCAGGACCAGGACGACGCCTCGGCCGCGCTGCAGCAGGGCGAGGCCGACGTGGCCGCCGCCAAGGCCGCACTCGAGACCGCTCGCATCAACCTCGCCTACACCCGGGTCACGTCGCCGATCTCCGGGCGCATCGGCCGGTCGTCGGTGACGCCGGGGGCGCTGGTCACCGCCAACCAGGCGAGCACGCTGTCGACGGTGCAGCAGCTGGACCCGATCTACGTCGACGTCACGCAGTCGAGCAGCGCGGTGCTGCGGCTGCGCCAGGCGCTGGCGCGCGGCGACCTGAAGAGCGGCGGCGCCGATGCCGCGGCCGTCAAGCTGCTGCTGGAAGACGGCAGCACCTACCCGCTCGCCGGCAAGCTGCAGTTCTCGGACGTCACGGTCGACCAGGGCACCGGCGCGATCACCTTGCGCGCGGTGTTCCCCAACCCGGGCGGCGCGCTGCTGCCCGGCATGTACGTGCGCGCCGTGGTGGAAGAGGGCGTGAGCGACCAGGCCTTGCTGGTGCCGCAACCGGCCGTCGGCCGCGACAGCACCGGCAAGCCGCTCGCCTACGTGGTCGGCGCCGACGGCAGGCTCGAGGCGCGTGCCATCACCACCGGGCGCGCCATCGGCGACCAGTGGCTCGTGACCGCGGGCCTGAAGGCCGGCGACCGGCTGGTCGTCGAGGGCCAGCAGAAGGCGCGCCCGGGCCAGCCCGTCAACGCCGTGCCCGTCGCCTCGCCGGCCACGCCGGCCAGCGCACCCGCCGCGCGCCTGGCCGCGACCTGACACCCCACCGGAGCTCACCCCCATGGCCCGCTTTTTCATCGACCGCCCGATCTTCGCCTGGGTGCTCGCCATCATCGTGATGCTGGCGGGTGCGATGGCGATCAAGATCCTGCCGATCGCGCAATACCCGGCCATCGCGCCGCCGGCCGTCGCCATCTCGGCCAACTACCCCGGCGCCTCGGCCAGGACGCTCGAAGACACGGTGACCCAGGTCATCGAGCAGAAGATGAAGGGCCTGGACCGGCTGGCCTACATGTCCTCGACCAGCGAATCGACCGGCAGCGTGACCCTCACGCTGACCTTCGAGAACGGCACCGACCCCGACACCGCCCAGGTGCAGGTGCAGAACAAGCTCGCGCTGGCCACGCCGCTGCTGCCGCAAGAGGTGCAGCAGCAGGGCGTGCAGGTCACCAAGTCGGCCAACAACTTCCTGAACGTGCTGGCCTTCGTGTCCGAGGACGGCAAGCTCGACGGCTCCGACCTGTCCGACTACGTGGCGGCCAACGTGCTCGAGGCGATCAGCCGCGTCGAAGGCGTGGGCGACACCACGCTGTTCGGCTCGCAGTACGCGATGCGCGTCTGGCTCGACCCGAACAAGCTCAACAGCTACAAGCTGACGCCGCTGGACGTGAAGAACGCGATCGCCGCGCAGAACGCCCAGGTCTCGGCCGGGCAGCTCGGCGGCCTGCCCGCAGTCCCGAACCAGCAGCTCAACGCGACCATCACCGCCCAGACGCGGCTGAAGACCGCCGCCGAGTTCGAGGCCATCCTGTTGCACACGCAGGCCGACGGCTCGGCGGTGCGCCTGCGCGACGTCGCCCGCATCGAGCTGGGCAGCGAGAACTACGGCAGCGCCGGCCGCTTCAACGGCAAGCCGGCGGCGGGCCTGGCGATCAAGCTCGCGACCGGCGCCAACGCGCTCGACACGGTGCGCCGCATCGACGCCCGGCTCGAGGAACTGGCCAGGTTCTTCCCGCCCGGCGTCAAGGTGATCAAGCCGTACGACACGACGCCCTTCGTGCGCATCTCGATCGAGGAGGTCGTGAAGACCCTGGTCGAGGCGATCGTGCTGGTGTTCGCGGTGATGTACCTGTTCCTGCAGAACTTCCGCGCCACGCTGATCCCGACCATCGCGGTGCCGGTGGTGCTGCTGGGCACCTTCGGCGTGCTGGCCGCGTTCGGCTATTCGATCAACACGCTGACGATGCTCGCGATGGTGCTGGCGATCGGCCTGCTGGTCGACGACGCCATCGTGGTGGTCGAGAACGTCGAGCGCGTGATGAGCGAAGAGGGCCTGTCGCCGCTCGAGGCCACGCGCAAGTCGATGGGGCAGATCACCGGTGCGCTGGTGGGCGTGGCCCTGGTGCTCGCCGCGGTGTTCGTGCCGATGGCCTTCTTCGGCGGCTCCACCGGCGTGATCTACCGCCAGTTCACCGTCACCATCGTCTCGGCGATGACGCTGTCGGTGCTGGTCGCGATGGTGCTCACGCCGGCCCTGTGCGCCACGCTGCTCAAGCCGGTCGCCAAGGGCCATGCGCTGGCCAGCACCGGCTTCTTCGGCGCCTTCAACCGCTGGTTCGACCGCAGCAACCGCGGCTACCAGGGCGTGGTGCGGCACATGCTCGGCCGCGGCCGGCGCTACCTGATCGGCTATGCCGTGCTCGCGCTCGCGGTCGGCTTCGTCTACAGCAAGGTGCCGGCCGGCTTCCTGCCCGACGAAGACCAGGGCACGCTGTTCGCGCTGGTGCAGCTGCCGCCCGGTGCCACGCAGGACCGCACGCTGAAGGTGATCGAGCAGGTCGAGCAGCATTTCCTGGTCGACCGCAAGGATGCGGTGGATTCGATCTTCACCGTGGCCGGCTTCAGCTTCGCCGGCAGCGGCCAGAACACCGGCTTCGCCTTCGTCAAGCTCAAGCCGTGGAGCGAACGCACGCGCCCGGAGCAGAAGGCCTCGGCGGTGGCGAACACGGCGATCGGTCACTTCATGGCGCTGCGCGACGCCTCGGTGTTCGCGTTCGCGCCGCCGGCGGTCTCCGAACTCGGCAACGCCAGCGGCTTCGACCTGATGCTGCAGGACCGGGCCAACCTCGGCCACGATGCGCTGATGAAGGCGCGCAACCAGCTGCTGGACGCGCTGAGGAAGGAGCCCGGCCTGGTGGCCGTGCGCGCCAACGGCATGGAGGACACGCCCGAGTTCCGCCTCGACATCGACGCCCACAAGGCCGGCACGCTCGGCCTGTCGATGTCCGACGTCAACACCACCTTCTCGGCGGCCTGGGGCAGCAGCTACGTCAACGACTTCATCGACAAGGGCCGGGTGAAGAAGGTCTTCCTGCAGGCCGACGCGCCGTTCCGCATGCTGCCGGGCGACATCGACAACTGGTTCGTGCGCAACGCGAGCGGCGCGATGGTGCCGTTCAGCGCGTTCGCGCAGGCCGGCTGGACCTCGGGCTCGCCGCGGCTGGAGCGCTACAACGGCGTGCCGTCGGTCGAGGTCCTCGGCATGGCGCTGCCCGGCACGCTGTCCAGCGGGCAGGCGCTCGCGCTGGTCGAGCACCATGCGGCCGCGCTGCCGCCGGGCATCGGCTACGAATGGACCGGCGTGTCGCGCCAGGAGCGCGAGGCCGGCGGCCATGCGGCCTTGCTGTACTCGGTGTCGATCCTGGTGGTCTTCCTGTGCCTGGCGGCGCTGTACGAGAGCTGGTCCATCCCGTTCTCGGTGCTGCTGGTGGTGCCGCTGGGCGTGCTGGGCACGCTGGTCGCGGCGGTGCTGACCTGGAAGATGAACGACGTGTACTTCCAGGTCGGGCTGCTGACGACGGTGGGCCTGGCATCGAAGAACGCGATCCTGATCGTCGAGTTCGCGAAAGACCTGGCCGCGCAGGGCATGGGGCTGGTCGACTCGGCGTTGACCGCGGCGCGCATGCGCCTGCGGCCGATCCTGATGACCTCGCTCGCCTTCATCCTCGGCGTGCTGCCGCTGATGCTGGGCCATGGCGCGGGTGCCGGCGCGCAGAACGCGCTGGGCACGGCCGTGGTCGGCGGCATGGTCACCGGCACCGTGCTGGCGATCTTCTTCGTGCCGCTGTTCTTCGTGACCGTGCGCCGCCTGTTCGAGCGGCGGTCCCGGGCTGCCATGGCGCAGCCGCACACCGACATCCCCTTGCTGGAAGGCCACTGACATGACCCGCCTGACCTCGATCACCCTGGCCTTCAGCATCGCTGGTTCGGCCGCGCTCGGCGGCTGCAGCCTGATGCCCGCCTATGAACGGCCGGCGCTGCCGGTGCCGGCCGCGTACCCGGAGGCGGCACCGGCCACCACGTCGGCCGACACGGCCGACATCGGCTGGCACGAGTTCTTCGCCGACGAACGCCTGCGCCGGGTGCTGGCGCTCGCGCTGTCCAACAACCGCGACCTGCGCGTGGCGGCATTGAACATCGAGAAGGCGCGCGCACAGTACCGCGTGCAGGAGGCGGCTTCCTACCCCGCCGTCAGCGCCACCGGCAGCCAGAGCGCCACCCGCACCGCCGACAAGCTGCGCACGCCGGGCAGCCCCGGGATCAGCCGGCAGTACAGCGCGGGCGTGGGCGTCAGCGCCTACGAGCTCGACCTGTTCGGCCGGGTGCGCAGCCTGGATGCGCAGGCGCTGGAGCAGTTCCTCGCGACCGGCGAGGCGCGCCGCAGCACGCACATCAGCCTGGTGGCCGAGGTCGCGAATGCCTGGCTGACGCTGGGCGCCGACCAGGAGCGGCTGGCCCTGGCGCAACGCACGCTGGCGAGCCAAGGCGAGTCGTACCGGCTGAACCAGCGCAGCTTCGAGGTCGGCGTGCTGTCGGCCCTGGCCTTGCGGCAGGCGCAGACCAGCGTCGACAGCGCGCGCGTCGACGTGGCGCGCTACACCGCGCAGGTGGCGCAGGACCGCAATGCGCTGGTGCTGCTGGTGGGCGCGGCCGTGCCCGCCGAGCTGCTGCCGGCGGCCCTCTCCGATTCGCTGAACATGCTGCCCGATCTGCCGGCCGGCGTGCCGTCGGCGCTGCTGGAGCGCCGGCCCGACGTGCTGCAGGCCGAGCACTCTTTGAAGGCGGCCAATGCCAACATCGGCGCGGCGCGCGCAGCGTTCTATCCGCGCATCAGCCTGACCGCGTCGGCCGGCTCGGCCAGCAGCGAGCTGTCGGGCCTGTTCCAGGGCGGCTCGGGTACCTGGAGCTTCCTGCCGCAGGTCTCGCTGCCGATCTTCGATGGCGGCGCCAACCGCGCCAACCTCGACATCGCGAAGATCGGCCGCGACATCGGCGTGGCCCAGTACGAGAAGGCCATCCAGACCGCGTTCCGCGAGGTGTCGGACGCGCTGGCGCAGCGCAGCACGCTGGGCGAGCAGCTGGACGCGCAGCAGTCGCTGGTGGACGCCACGGCCGAGAGCGACCAGCTGTCGCGCGCACGCTTCGCGCGCGGCGTCGACAGCTATCTCGGCGTGCTCGACGCGCAGCGCTCGCTGTACAGCGCGCAGCAGAACCTGATCGGCACGCGCCTGTCGCGCCTGTCGAATTTGGTGACGCTCTACAAGGTGCTGGGCGGCGGCTGGTCGCAGGCGGGTGTGTAAGCAGGCTTGAACGCGGGAGACGTTTGATTACATCAGGGATGTCTCCCGCACGTCACCGTCAACACTGATCCCCGGTCGGCTTCGAGAATCGCGCCACCAAAAGCAACCGAGGGACATGATGAAAAACATCCAGCGCATGACGTTCGTTGCCGCCGCGGCAGCGATCATCGGCGGACCGGCCTTCGCGGCCGATTGGCCGGCCGGCTACACCTTCTGCGCCAGCGAGCGCGGCACCTGCGCCGTCGGCGCGACGCCGCGGCCGGTGTCGTATGGCGCCCGGGGCAAGTGGGTCGTCAAGAGCTTGTCGGGAACCATCGCGTGCACGAATGCGACCTTCGGCGACCCGATCGTCGGCAAGAAGAAGGCGTGTGCGATCGGTCCGGCGCCTGCACCGGCACCCGCGCCTGCTCCTGCTCCCGCACCGGCGCCGACACCCGCGCCTGCGCCGGCGCCAGCACCCGCTCCTGCGCCGGCCCCTGCTCCCGCGCCTGCACCTGCGCCATCAGTAGTCGACCAGGGTACGACCCTGACCACGTGGGCCACCGGCACGACGCCCAAACCCACAGTCACCCCCGGCACCTGGCGCGCCGGCGGCCCCAACCCCGAGCAGTCCGGCTTCAAGCTCGTCAAGGAGTCGGCCCACTTCGCGTTCTATTCCGACGAGACG
>Ga0209758_1000100_pt1 | contig 227948 bp, 235 predicted proteins | sample AraplaMF_Col_mMF_FD_184258 | JGI IMG/M metagenome (GOLD analysis project Ga0209758, IMG submission 184258) | Arabidopsis root microbial communities from the University of North Carolina, USA - plate scrape MF_Col_mMF (SPAdes) (version 2) | ecosystem: Host-associated > Plants > Roots >...
GCGGAGGGACTCGAACCCCCACAACTTTCGTCACTGGAACCTAAATCCAGCGCGTCTACCAGTTCCGCCACGCCCGCGTGAAGTTGCATCAAGACCGGCCGCGATGCCGCGGGCGGCCGGGCTTATAACATGCGCCTGACTGTTCGCAGCAAAAAAATGGCCCGATGGCGGCAGGCTTCAAGTAGGCGCTGCGGCTGGACTTATCCAGCGCGACGTGGTCCGGATCGAGGCATGAAATCTGGGATATTCCACCCGACCAGACGCGAGCTTTTGGCCGGGCTTGGCGCCTCGGCGGCCGGGCTGCTCGCGGTGGGCGCGGGCCCGCCGGTGACCGCCCAGCTCGCCCTTCAGGCCAGGCCGGCGGCGCTGGCTTTGAGGCCGGGCCAGCCACCTACACCAATCTGGGAGCTGGCCGCCGTAAGCCATGTGCGTGACGTCCGCCTCAAGCGCGGTGACCGCTGCGAGCTGGTGTTTCGGAACGACCTGCCTGTGCCGCTTGCGCCAGTCTGGTACGGCCTGAGCGGCGGGGCACCGGCCGACCCGCTCCGGGGGCGCGCGCCTGCGCCGCCCAACGCGGTTGAAACATCAATTATCTCAATACTCAACGCAGGGACCCTGCTGGCCGACTTCCGCCTGTTCGAGGATGGCTTGAAGCAACCGGCGCGCCCGCTCCCGATCATCGCTGCCGAAACCGCCGGGGTCGCGGTCGATCGTGACGAGGTGCTGCTGATCGAGGAATGGCGTCTGCGCCCCGACGGCACCGCGATCCCGCCGGGCCAGGAGGCGAAGGACGCGACGCCGCTCTATACGATCAACGGGCAGAGTTCATTCGAACTCTCAGCCGCAGTTGGGGAGCGGTTGCGCCTGCGCTTTATCAACGGCTCCCAACGTACTGTTCTGGCAATCAAATTGGAAAGCCATGACGTCCGCATCATGGCGCTGGACGGCCAGCCGGCCGAACCGTTTTCGGCGCGCAATGGCGCCCTGGTGCTGGCGCCCGGTGGACGTGCCGACGCCTTCGTGGATGCGGCCACATCGGCCGCATTGCTGCTGCATGACGGCAAGGCCTCCCGGCAGGTCGGCAGCTTGAAGATATCCGGCCAGCTGGAGCGGCGCGTGCCCCTGTTGCCGGCGCAGCCGCTGCCTCCGAACGACCTGCCCGAGAAGCTCGACCTGAGAGGCGCCCTGCGGTTCGATGTCGCGCTCGGCGCAACAGAGGCCGGCTGGGTACGGCCGGCAGGCTTCTCGACCGCCTCAGCGCCCGCCTTCCGCGCCAGGCCCGGCCGCACCGTCGTGCTGGCCCTCAGAAACGCTGCTCCGGCAACAACCGTGTTCCACCTGCACGGCCGACCCTTCCGCCTGCTCGACAAGCTCGACGACGGCTGGAAGCCCTACTGGCTCGACACGCTCGCGATCGAGCCCGGCCAGACCCAGCGCATCGCCTTCGCCGCGGCCTCTCCCGGACGCTGGCTGCTCGAATCCGTCGCCACAGACTGGGCCGCGCCGCGGCTGGTGCGCTGGTACGGGGTGGAGTGATACACGCAGCTAGACGTGCGGCTTGGCCGTAAGCTCGATTCCCAGCGCCTTCATCACCGCGATCGTCGTCTTGAGCGTCGGATTACCGTTGGTGCTGAACGAGCGATAGAGTTGCTCGCGTGACAGGCCGGTATCCTTGGCGATCTGCGTCATGCCTTTGGCACGGGCGACGACGCCAAGCGCATGTGCGATATAGGCCGCATCCTCCGTCTTGAACGCCTCCTCCATGAAGACGGCAATCGCCTCGTCGGACTGAAGGTCCTCGGCCGGATCATAAGTCGTCAGCTTCTCGGCCATGTCATTTGCTCCACATGGCGGCAAGGCTTTGCCGCCTTGATGTCTTTCGCCTGCGTGCTCTTATCGCCACCGCACAGCAACACGATGATCGTATTGCCCCGCTTCTGAAAATAGACGCGGTAGCCGGGCCCATAATGGATACGCAATTCGCTTATTCCATCGCCTACGGGCTCGACGTCTCCGGGGTGTCCCTAAGCCAACCGATCCAGGCGCGAGGAAATCAACGCTCTGGCTCGCTGATCCCGGAGACGCGATCGCCACTTTCGAAACGTCTCGGTTTGCTTGAGCTCAACCACGTGTAGTTTTTAAACTACTATCGACCGCGGATCAAGTGGCCCACGGGTCCAGAGGTAGCGGACGTCGGGCTCCCGCTCCTCGTTCCTCGCCCCTTCGGTTTGCTCCACCTGCACGAACCCACGCGCCTCGTAGAAGCGCCGCGCCGGCGTATTGCGCTGGAAGGTCCAGAGCTCCAGCCGTTCGCCGGCGTCCTTCGCGATGTCGAGGAGCTCGGTGCCGGCACCGCGGCCCTGGACTGTAGGGAGCACGTAGAGCTGCTCAATCCACCCCTCGCGGAACGCGATGATCCCGATCAGTTCGCCACCGTCGAAGCGGCCCCACACTTGGCACGTCAGGAACAGACGCTCGCGGTAGAACCAGCGGTCCTCATCCGGCGTGTGCAGCCCGGCGAGCCATGGCATCGCGAGGTCGAACGCAATGCGATGGATCTGCGCCGCCGCGTCCATATCGGCGAGCGCGAGCTGCCGAAGCACTAGTACTCCACCCCCAGCGCGTCATAGATCCGGCGGTGCACCGCGGGCAGCGTCTCGGTGAGGTCTTCCGCGATCAGTCCCGGCCCCGCCTCGCGCGCCGCCTCGCCGTGCATCCACACGCCGATGCTGGCGGCTTCGAAGGCCGGCACGCCCTGCGCCAGCAGGCCTGCGATGATCCCGGACAAGACATCGCCGGCACCGGCGGTGGCGAGCCAGGGCGGCGCGTTGGCGGCGATGGTGGCGCGGCCGTCGGGGGCCGCGATCGTGGTGTCCGGCCCCTTCAGCAGCACGACGGCACCGCAACGCTCGGCGGCGGCGCGCACGCGCTCGAGCTTGGAACGGCCCGGGAACTTGTTGCTGAGATCGGAGAACAGGCGCGGAAACTCGCCCTCGTGCGGGGTCAGCACCACCGCCTTGTCACCGGAGGACTTGATCGATTCGAACAGCCGCTCGGGCCTGGCGGCAAAGCTCGTGAGCGCATCGGCATCCAGCACCAGATGCCGCTGCGCGCTCAGTGCGGTGTGGACGAGATCGCAGGTGCGCTCACCGACGCCCGCACCGGGGCCGATGATGCAGGTGCCGTAGCGCTTGTCGCCGAGCAGCTCGCCGAACTCGACCGCGGTATCGACGGGCCGAACCATCACCGCCGTCAGCGCGCCCGCGTTGATCGCGAGAGCATCGCGCGGGCTTGCGAGCGTGACAAGGCCCGCACCCGCTCGCAACGCGCCGCGGGCGGCAAGCCGCGCCGCGCCGGTGGCGGCCGCATCGCCGGAGACCGCCAGCACATGCCCCCGCGCATACTTGTGGCCGTCGATGCGCGGCACCGGGAACGTGGCGCCCCAGGCATCCGGATCATTCTCGAAGGTCTGCGGCGCGATCTCGTCCAGCACCTGCGCGTCGATGCCGATGTCGGCGACGCGAACCCGGCCGCAATGCATCCGGCCCGGCAGCAGCAAATGCGCCGGCTTCTTGCGAAAGAAGGTCACGGTCTCGGTGGCGTTCACCGCCGCGCCCATCACCGCCGCGCTGATGCCGTTGATGCCGCTCGGCAGGTCGACCGCGAGCACTGGCGCACCGTTGGCATTGATCGCCTCGATCATGGCGTGCGCCTCGCCGTCGACGGGACGGCTGAGGCCGGCGCCGAACAGCGCATCGACGATCAGCGCGGGCCGTCCGATCGCCTGCGGATTGAACGGCAGCAGCGGATGCTTCCAGCCGCGCGCGGCGGAGGCCGCATCGCCCTGGAGCTGGTCGCGCTCGCAAATCGCGATCACCGAGACCTCGCGCCCTTGCGCGGCGAGCTCGGCGGCTGCGACAAAACCGTCACCGCCATTGTTGCCGGGCCCGGCCACGATCAGGATCGGCCCCTCCTCCACCAGCGCCTGGGCGGCCTCCGCGACCGCCTGTCCTGCGCTCAGCATCAGCTTGAAACCCGGCGTGCCGGCCGCGATGGCGAGCTGGTCAGCCCGCTGCATTTCGGCGTTGGTCAGAACTTCCATGCCACTTCCCTAGTACAATCGCCTTTTCAACAGGCAGCTCCCCGCCGATCCGACGCCAGGAACCAACGATCTGCACACATATTGAACCGTTTGCCTATTTCGTAGTCTTCGGTATTTTGTGCAGGTCGGCGTCACACTCAGAGTTGCCAGTTAAAAGGCTGATAACGTTCCAATAATCAGGGCATTTGCAACTTGGCATAGACCCTGCTTTCGAGGAAGCCGCTTCGGTTCGTCGTGCTCACTGGCCTTTATCAGGGTGTCGCCGGCCGTTGTTGCCGGACAGGTCAGGGATCCCGGCTTAGCGAAGACAAGATCGTGCGTTAAGAAAAGCGCATCCTGACGACGACGTTGCTATTTGATTGAAAAGGCCGGGAGGCGCGCAGTGAAGAAAATCGAAGCCATCATCAAGCCATTCAAGCTCGACGAGGTGAAGGAAGCGCTTCAGGAAGTCGGCCTTCAGGGCATCACCGTGACCGAAGCCAAGGGCTTTGGCCGGCAGAAGGGCCACGCCGAGCTCTATCGCGGCGCAGAATACATCGTCGATTTCCTGCCCAAGGTGAAGATCGAGATCGTGATCGGCGACGATCTGGTCGAGCGCGCCATCGACGCCATCCGCCGCGCCGCGCAAACCGGCCGCATCGGCGACGGTAAGATCTTCGTCTCCAACATCGAAGAGGCGATCCGCATCCGAACCGGCGAATCCGGGCTGGACGCTATCTGAGCCGGGTGCTATCCCGAATTTTGCGACACTCCGACTAGAATGAAGGCTGCTTCGGCGGCCTGATTTCGTTTGTGCGGTCGCGCAAAACTCGCCCGAGCGAGAATAATTTTGCTCATCTGGAAACCGACCCGCAGAGCCAAAAGGGGTATGCATGAAGACCGCCAAAGACGTCCTGAAATCGATCAAGGACAACGACGTCAAGTACGTCGACCTGCGCTTCACCGATCCGCGCGGCAAGTGGCAGCATGTGACGTTCGACGTCAGCATGATCGACGATGACATCTTCGCCGAAGGCACGATGTTCGACGGCTCCTCGATCGCCGGCTGGAAAGCGATCAACGAGTCCGACATGTGCCTGATGCCCGACCCGGTCACCGCGACGATCGACCCGTTCTTCGCCGAGACCACCATGGTCATCACCTGCGACGTGCTCGAGCCGACCACCGGCGAGCCCTACAACCGCGACCCCCGCGGCATCGCCAAGAAGGCCGAGGCCATGGTGAAGTCGATGGGCGTGGGTGACAGCGTGTTCGTCGGTCCCGAAGCCGAGTTCTTCGTGTTCGACGACGTGCGCTATTCGGCCGAACCCTACAAGACCGGTTTCCGGCTCGACTCCTCGGAGCTGCCGACCAATTCCGACACCGAATATGAAGGCGGCAATCTCGGCCACCGCATCCGCACCAAGGGCGGCTACTTCCCCGTCCCGCCGCAGGATTCGGTGCAGGACATGCGTTCCGAGATGCTCGGCGCCATGGCCAAGATGGGCGTCAAGGTCGAGAAGCATCACCACGAGGTCGCTTCCGCCCAGCACGAGCTCGGCATGAAGTTCGACACGCTGACGCTGATGGCCGACCACATGCAGATCTACAAATACTGCATCCACCAGGTCGCTCACATCTACGGCAAGACCGCCACCTTCATGCCGAAGCCGATCTTCGGCGACAACGGCTCGGGCATGCACGTGCACCAGTCGATCTGGAAGGACGGCAAGCCGGTGTTCGCCGGCAACAAATACGCCGACCTGTCGGAGACCTGCCTGCACTACATCGGCGGCATCATCAAGCACGCCAAGGCGATCAACGCCTTCACCAACCCCTCGACCAACTCCTACAAGCGTCTGGTCCCGGGCTATGAGGCCCCCGTGCTGCTCGCCTATTCCGCGCGCAACCGCTCGGCCTCGTGCCGCATCCCCTACACCGCTTCGCCGAAGGCCAAGCGCGTCGAGGTGCGCTTCCCCGATCCGATGGCCAACCCCTATCTCGGCTTCGCCGCGATGCTGATGGCCGGCCTCGACGGCATCAAGAACAAGATCGATCCGGGTCCGGCGATGGACAAGGACCTCTACGACCTGCCGAAGGAAGAGCTGAAGCAGATCCCGACCGTCTGCGGCAGCTTGCGCGAGGCGCTGGAAAACCTCGACAAGGACCGCGGCTTCCTCAAGGCCGGCGGCGTGTTCGACGACGACTTCATCGACGCTTACATCGAGCTGAAGATGACCGAAGTCGCCCGCTTCGAAATGACCCCGCACCCGGTCGAGTTCGAGATGTACTATTCGGGCTAAGCGGCCCGAACCGTATCAAACAGGCAAGAGGCGCTCCGCGAGGGGCGCCTTTTCGTTTTGGGAGGGTCGTATTGGAGCTTCGTAGGGTGGGTTAGCACTGCAGATGTGCGAAGCGCATCTGCGGGGCGTAACCCACCTTCCAAGAACGCTACCACGTCGCCGTGAACGCCTTCTGCAGCTCGGCCGGCGCGGTCACGCCGCTCGCGATCAACAGCTGCGCGAGGACGCGCGCCTTCTGCGGATTGAGATCCTCGGAGACGACAAACCCGTTCTTGTCGTCGTCGACCTCGACGTTGCGGGTGACGAAGCCGGATCGGACCCGCGTGGAGCGCACGACCATGATGCCCTTCTTGGCCGCAGCTTCGAGCGCATCGAGCGCCGGCTTCGACGTGTTGCCGTCGCCGACGCCGGCGAGAACGATGCCCTTGGCGCCGTGCGCGATGGCGTCCTCGATCGGAACGGCGTCCATGTTGGCGTGGGAATAGACGATCTCGACCCGTGGCAATTGCTCGCCCGCCGGCAGCTGGTAGGTCGCGCGCCTGAAGCCGCTCCCTTGCGTCATGAACCGGATGCCGCCGGCGGTGTCGACATAGCCGATCGGCCCGTCATTGGGCGAGCCGAACGTCTCGATGCTGGTCGTGTTGGTCTTCGTCACCGAGCGCGCACCCTGGATCTTGTCGTTCAGCACCGCCATGACGCCGCGTCCGCGTGCGCGCGGATCGGCCGCCACCTGCACCGCCTCGTAGAGATTGCCGGGACCGTCCGCGCTGACGGCCGTCGCCGGCCGCATCGAGCCGACGATCACCACCGGCTTGTCGCCGCGCACCACATTGTCGAGGAAGAACGCGGTCTCCTCCAGCGTGTCGGTGCCATGGGTGATGACGACGCCGTCCGCTTCGTTCTTGTCGAAAGCGTCCTGGATGCGGCGGGCCAGCGCGAACCAGACCTTGTCGTTCATGTCCTGAGACCCGATCGACGATATCTGCTCGGCGTTCAGCTTCGCCAACTTGTCGAGGCCCGGGACCGACTGCATCAGCTGCTCGCCCGTAATCTGCCCGGACTTGTAGGCGCCGGTCGCGCGCGCGTCGGCCTGGCCTGCGATGGTGCCTCCCGTCGCAAGCACGAGTATGCGCGGCAGACCGCTAGCTGGAGCATCCTTGCCAGGCTCGGCAGCCTGCGCCGCCGCGCCGATGCAGCCGGACCAGAGCGCGAAGGCCAGCAGTGGAATGGCAAGTCCCGATATCCGGCCAGGTCGGTGAGGGGCTGATGTGGCGGCGTCGCTGATCATCGAAAATCCTCCTGCTGTCCCCGGCAGGCTATTCGAAACCGCGCAATGGGGCCGAAGATGGGCGGCACACGTAGGGCGGGTAAGGTCCTTGCCAGACATCATCTCGCCGGTCGTGTCGAGATGCGCCCCGCTCCGCCCTACCCGCCCAGGCAATTACGGCTTCGGCCGCGCAAGCCGCAGTCCGTCCGCGCCGATCGCACCGAACGTGCCGGCAATGATCTCGGCGGTCGGTTGCATGCCGCCGAGCGACCAGTGCGTGGGCTCCTGCTCCTCGATCCGGACCCAGACGTTGCGGCGGAAGTCCGCACTGCCCTGCCCCTCGACCTCGACCAGGAGGTCGGTGACGCGTTCGAGCAGCTGCTTCTTCTGCGCGGCGTCCAGGATGCCGCGGACCGTGGAAATTGTGACGTAAGGCATGTCTTTCTCCAATCATGTCGATGACGACGGTGAGAAACTGGCCCGGACGCGTCCAAAACGGCAGTGGCGGATAAGACAGAGATCGGGCAATTTCCGCCACATCGCCGCGCGCCGATCGGATAGGATCGAGGCGTCCCATCTGGAGGTCTCATGAAGCTTGCAATTCTGGCCGTGGAAGGCTGCATGCATTCGGCGATCGCCGGCGTCGCCGACATCCTGTCGCTCGCCAATCACGTCATGCAGCAGAGCGGCGCAAAACCCCGCTTCAGCTGGCAGACGCTCTCGCTCGACGGCAGAGCGGTGCGTGCCGGCGGCGGCCAGATGATTGCGGTCGATGGCCCGATCGGGCAGCGCATGCGCTTCGATGCGATCCTCGTCCCCGGCAATCTCGTCGATCACGTCACGGCGGCGCGGCTGCAACCGCAATATGCCCGGGCCGGCGCCTGGCTTCGGCAGCAGCACGCGAACGGCCGGCTGATCGGCGCATTCTGCAGCGGCGTGTTCCTGCTGGCCGGCGCCGGCCTGCTCGACCACCGCCGCGCCACCATCACCTGGTGGCTGCAAGGCGAATTGCGGCAGCGTCATCCCACCATCGACCTCGCCGCCGACGCCGTCATCACGGTTGCAGACCGCATCGTCTGCGCGGCCGGTCCGATGTCGTGGGTCGATCTCCTGCTCAGGCTGATCGAGATGGTCGAGGGCAAGGAAATCGCAAAACTATGCGCGGACTACGTCGTGATCGACACGGCCCAGCGCACCCAGTCGATCTTCATGCCGGTCGGCTATCTGCTCTCGCAGGACCCGCTGCTGACCAGGGCGGACCTGCTGGTTCGCCGCACCGGCAAGGCTCCGTTGACCGTCAAGCGCCTTGCCGGCGCGCTCGGCCTCAGCGAGCGCACGCTGAACCGGAAGTTTCAGGAGCTCACGCACGAGCCGCCGCAAGCCTTCATCATGCGCCGCCGCGTCGAGCACGCGCGCACGCTGCTGGAGACGACGACGCAGCCGGTCAAGACCATCGCGCGCACGACGGGCTACGAGGACGAAAGCAGCTTTCGCAAGGCGTTCCGCAAGCTGACCTTGATGTCACCGCAGGCCTATCGCGCACGGCGGATGGAGCGGATGGCGTAGGATCAATTCTTGCGGATCATTTCCGTCGGCCTTCGTTCTGCATCCGACTCCGCTTCGTTCTCAAAGAACAAATCAGATCCGCAAAAACCGGGCCGGACCAATTCCTACCGATTGGTTTAACTCGTCACTTGTCCGGAAAATTCACGCCAATCTCGGTCACGACAGGGGCCCATTTCACGAGCGCCGCGTTGTCCGACGCCGCCTTCACGCCGTCGCCTGGCAGCGACCTCGGCGCGCCGGTCTTGCCGCCGAAGCGGATCGTGACCCGGCAGCCGCCTTGCAGCGGCCGGCCCAGCGCGCCGCCCTTCCAGTCGGTGACGAAGCCGCCATAGTCCCACTCGAAGCCGCTGACGAGGAACGGCTTGCCGTTGGCCTTCTGCACGTCGGCGAGACTGGATCCGATCGTGACGCCCGCGACGGTCCAGAGACTGGTCTTGCCTGCGTCGCGCAAGGTCAAGCCGGAGGCGCGCCCGGCCTTGTCGTCGGTGAAGGCGATCTCGATGCGGCGGTCCCTCGCTTTCGGGAATAGCACGACGCCCTTGTACGTCTCACCTTCAGCGCCCGGCAGAGTCTGCACCACGGCATCTTTGCCGTAGCGCTGCTTAAGGCTCCGCTCGGTATCGTCAGGCGCAATTGGCGCAGCGCAGGTGATCGGCCCCTCCTGCGGCGGCGTGCTCTGGGCGAATGCGGAGGGTGCGAGCAGGAGAACGGCGGCGGCGACGATGATGCGCGTCATCGGGATGCAATTCCAATGTCCAGGACGAACGAAGGTAGCGCGCGAGGATCACCCGGCACAACTCGAAAGCACCGACGCGACCGCGAAAGGCGATCCGTGACGCGCGCTGTAGGTCGGACTTGGGCCTCTCCGTCGTTGCGAGCGCTGCAAGCGCCACGTTGACGGGATCAGCCGCAGTCGGAGCTTTCCCATCAATTCTTCGGCTGGCCGAAATCGAGCGGCGGCGGCAGCTCGATGTCGGGAATCTCGATCTTGACCTTGTCCAGATCCACATTCCTGGGGGCGTCCAGCAACCCGGTGACGGTGATCGGGAATGCGATGACGACCGCAACCATGATCGCCTGCAAGCCGATCCAAGGCATCGCGCCCCAATAGATGTCCGAGCTCTTGACCTCCTTCGGCGCCACGCCGCGCAGGTAGAACAGCGCGAAGCCGAACGGAGGATGCAGGAAGGAGGTCTGCATGTTGACGCAGAGCATGACGCCGAACCAGATCAAGGCAGCATCGGCGCCGACGACGGGCGTGAGCAGCTTCTGCGCGATCGGCGCGATCATCGGAATGATGATGAAGGCGATCTCGAAGAAGTCGAGGAAGAAGGCGATGAAGAAGATGAACAGGTTCATGAAGATCAGGAAGCCCCAGACGCCTCCCGGCAGCGATGTCAGCATGTGCTCAAGCCAGACACCGCCGTTGCAACCGAGGAAGACGATCGAGAAGCAGGTCGATCCGATCAGGATGAACGTCACCATGCAGGTGATGCGCATGGTGGTCTGGTAGCCCTGCTTGACCAGGTCGCGCAGGTCCGGAATCCGGACCGCCTCGAGGCAGACCCAGGCGACCGCGAGATAGGCAATCGCAAAGGCGATCTTGAACGCCAGATTCGGCGTGAAGTAGATCCCGATGATGGTGCCGACGCCCGCGGCCGCGACGCCGACCAGCAACACCTTGTGACCGGCAGAGCTGAAATCCTTGTGATGGATGACGGCGAGGACAATCGCGCCGACCGCGCCCATCGCGCCTGCTTCGGTCGGGGTGGCAAGGCCCAGCATCATGGTGCCGAGCACGACGAAGATCAGCACGGCGGACGGGATGATGCCCAAAAGGCATTTGCGCCAGAGCGCCCAGCCCGTGAGCGTCCGTGCTTCCTTCGGCACCGCCGGAACGTGGCCCGGCTTGATCACGCTCAAGACAAACGTATAGCCCGCGAACAGCGCGATCTGGAGGATCGATGGGCCCCAGGCGCCCAGATACATGTCGCCGACCGACTTGCCGAGCTGGTCCGCGAGCACGATCAGGACCAGCGAGGGAGGCACCAGCTGGGTGATGGTGCCGGACGCGGCGAGCACGCCCGTGATGTAGCGCATGTTGTAGCCATAGCGGATCATCACCGGCATCGAGATCAGCGCCATCGCGATCACCTGCGCCGCCACGGTGCCCGTGATGGCCCCCAGGATAAAGCCGACGATGATCACGGAATAGCCGAGACCGCCGCGAATGGGGCCGAACAATTGCCCCATCGAGTCCAGCATATCCTCCGCGAGGCCGCACCGTTCGAGGATCGAGCCCATGAACGTGAAGAACGGAATGGCCAGCAGCAGTTCGTTGGCCAGAACGCTGCCGTAGATGCGCTCCGGGATCGCCTGCAGGAAGCTGAAGCCGAAAAATCCCTCGTGGATCGCGAGGAATCCGAACGAAAGTCCGAGAGCGGCCAGCGTGAAGGCGACCGGATATCCGATCAGCATGGCCACGACCAAGCCGCCGAACATCAGCGGCGGCATCATCTCAATCGTGATCATTGGGTCGGCCGCTCGTATTTCGCGTCAATGGTGACTTCGCCGCGCAAGGCCGCCGCTCGCTTGATGGCTTCCGAGACGCCTTGCAAGGCCACCATGAAGAACCCGGCCGGCAGGACGAACTTGATCGGCCAGCGCATAAGACCGCCGGCGTTGTTGGACATCTCACCGATGATGAACGAGTTGTGGAACATCGACCATGAGAGGTAGCTGAGGAGCAGACAGGCCGGGACGAGGAAAACCAACGTCCCGATCAGGTCGAGCCACAACTGGCCGCGTTCGGACAGCATGAGGTAGAGGATCTCGACGCGCACATGCTCGTTGCGCTTGAACGTATAGGACGAACCGAACATCACGACGACGGCGAACATGTACCACTGCGTCTCGAGCCAGCTGTTGGAGCTGTAGCTGAAGGCATACCGGATCATCGCGTTAACAGCGCTGACGAGGCAGGCCGCGAGAATCAGAACGTTGCAGACGTTGCCGACCTTTTCATTCAGCCAGTCGATAGCCGTGCTTATCGCCAACAATGGGCGCATCGATTCCTCGTCCCCGCTCGCTGAGCACGACCCTCCGGGCAAGCAGGACCATGGCTCTGCAGCAGCACAGCCGTCCGTTTTTGCGCGGGAGCTAGTCGACCCCTCCTGATGCTTCCGCCCGTTCTTGTTGTCGGTTTTTGGCAAGACAACTTCAGGTCTTACCCGCCGCGTGAAGCAAGGCCACAATTACCGTCAGCCAATTTCCGGTCAACAAGAAAATGGACAGTTTGCCGCACCAACGTCAGGACGAGGTCACAGTGCTTAATGCGTCGACCTGCCTGCGCCCCCCGCGGGAGCGCCTAACCCTCGACGTCGTACTGTTTGCAGAGGTGATCGCCGATCTGGACCAGCATGGCGACGCATTCGGGGTAGCCCGGCCGATCCGAGGTAGCCTTGTCTGCGCTGGCTCGAAACTCCCACGAACTCCCGTCGCGAAGGATGGAAATGACCATTCCATCAGGACAGTCGGCGTGAACGCTCAGCTCGGCCTTCGCCATTGCGATGAGTTCGCTTTCCGTTTTCACCGGCCTGCTCATGAAGGTCATCCTCCGTCTTGGGGCAGAGCTTTAGTTGCGTCTGTCAGATCCACCAGACAAGTCTTCTCGATAAAACGGCCCCCGTCATTGGGCCAGCGCAAGCCGGCCCCCTCCCCTGACCGCGGCGCCGCAGGCACGGACCGGCCTCGGAGACCCCACTCTTTCACCATAGGATAGAGGCTATCAGGGGAGAGACCATGAAGGTTCCGGACATCATCCGACGGGCCATCGAAATCGGTGAACGAAACGGCAGGCTCACCTTCGATGAATTGAATGAACTGTGCGGCACCGGGATGGAGCCCGAGGACGTCGAGGACATCCTGAGCGCCCTGAACGATGCGGGAATCTGGATCGAGGAAGGGTGACGTCGCCGGCGATCAATCGACGGAAGCCGCCGCGAGGCGTCGGGCAAAACACCCTGGTCAAGTCCCACCCGCGAAAATATTCTACTTTCCAGAATTTCGGATTTGTGACATATACCACTCATCCCGGCCCTTGCCAAAGGGGCGCTTCGCGATCGTCACGAAATGCGGGTCGGGGTGCGGTGGACGCGGCAGCGCCGGCGCGGATGTGTGGCGACAGGGCGGGCAACCGTGAGTCTCACGCAACGTGCATACGACACGGCGCGGTCACAGCGGTCTCGTTGGACATCAAGGGCGAGCACGCGTCAGCCCCTGATGATCTGGCGGGAGCGTCCGCGGACGGAGAAGTCGTGTGGTCCCGGCGCCCGCGGTTCTGGCGTCAAGGCTTGCGGTGATGCGGCGGCCAACCGGTGCGCGCATCGATCAGCCGCAAGGCGATGGGGGCAATAGTGCAACGCTCCCCAAGGAGAGCACGAAGGACACCGTTAAAACCAACCGCGCAGGGAAGGCCGGGCGACCGGCACACCTGTGGTCCACCCCGTGTGCGTTCTTACGCCCACGGACCTGCGGGTGCCGCCGGCGCCCGGCCTTCCCTGCGCCCTTTGGCAATCATGGGGCGCCAAGCGACAGCAAGCCTCGGGCGAAACGCGCCGCGAGATCGCGAAGGCGTGTCTGCGAATTGAACTGAGAGTTGGAAGAATACGACTGTGCACCCTGCTCCGTCATTGCGAGCGCCACACCCGCGCTCTCGTGCCCCGGACGCAGCGCAGCGGCCCGGCCGATGCGGAGCATCGTCCGGGGTGGTGCGCTGCAGAGCCGGGGCCCACCCATCAGAGAGTGCGCGGCCCCTTGGGTCCCGGCTCTGCGCAGCAGCGCACGAGCGCTGCAGCGCGTCCGGGACACGAGCGCGAGTTACGCAGCCGCCTTCTGCCGCGCGACCATCGCCTCGCCAAAGGCCTCGAACAGCTTGCGGTTGATGGGATTGTGCTGGGGATCGTATTCGGCGTGCCATTGCACGCCGAGCGCAAAGGCCGGAGCTTCCGCGATGCGGATCGCCTCGATGGTGCCGTCCTCGGCGACGCCCTCGATCAGCACGCGCTTGCCGGGCTCCAATATGCCCTGCCCGTGCAGCGAATTGACCCGGATCTTCTCGCAGCCGAGCAGTCGTGCGAACGCCCCGCCCGGCGTCAGGTCGACGTCATGACGGTCGGCGAACACCACAGTCGGATCGGGGTGGATCTCGCCGTTCTCGAGCCGGGGCATGCGATGGTTCATGCGACCGGGAATCTCGCGGATTTCAGGATGCAGCGAGCCACCGAAGGCGACGTTCATCTCCTGGAGGCCGCGGCAGATGCCGAACAGCGGCACCCCGCGGGCGACACAGGCGACCGAAAGCGCCAGCGCGACCTCGTCGCGATGGATATCGTACGGCTCGTGCCGCTCGCACGGGTCGACATTGAAGCGGGTTGGATGGACATTGGCGCGGGCGCCGGTGAGCACGATCCCGTCGACCACGTCGAGCAGCGCGCCGATATCGGTGATGTCGGGGGAGCCCGCGAACATCACCGGCAAGCCGCCGGAAACCTCGGCCACCGCGCGCAAATTGCGCTCGCCGACCATCTGGACCTGAAATCGATTTTCGACGCGATGGGAATTCCCGATCACGCCGACGACCGGCTTTCTCATCTGCCGTTCCGCGCCTCTCCGAAAGAAGATTCCCCAAACATGCCTCTCGAATGGAACAAATTCAACAGAAGGGTACGCGGGACGGCAATGCTATTTTCGCGCAAATGCCTCCCGGGCCTCGCCTCCGGCAGGCAGGCCGGCGGCCTCCAATGCGGTCGCCGCCGGATCGCCCGGCGCGGCCAGCCAAGGCAGTTTCGCCTCGATTCCGCGTGTCACGGGGTTTCCCAGCACCCCGCCGAAATCAATCGGCCAAAACCCGTTGGGCACGATTTCGACCGTGAGCCCCCGGAGCGCGTAGCCCTCGCCCAGAACCGCCTCGGCATGGTCGGCAGCGACAAGCCGTGCGGTCTTGGGATCATTGGGATCGCCAAAGCTTACGAGCACGGGAATGAGGTCTGCCTGCACCGGGACGACGCCGGTCTGACGCTGGATATCGTTGAACGAGACGCGGTTGCCGCGCGCGGCGCCATAGGCGCGGAGCGCGACATAGTTGATGTCGTCGAAGTCCAGCTTGGCGCCCTGCCGGTGCGCCAGCAATGCCACCAGATTCCCGCCTTTGCCGCGGTTTTGGCCGAGATCGACGAACACCGCTTCCCCGCGCGTCGTGGTGCGGCCGCCGCGGTTATAGTTGCGGTCGGGCACGACGGCCAGAATGCCGGACCCGGTCTTGATCCCGTCGGGGGTCGTCACCTCGACCGTGAGGCGAAATTTGTGGCCCGGCCGGTTGATCCGGATCTGGTCGCCGACCACGAGCACGGCCAGCAGCCCGAGCAGACCGGCCCATTTGCTGATGAAGCTCAAACCGCCCCCATTGTTCTGTCCTCACCGCTCTGCACCGCCGCCGCGCCGGCGTCAAACCAGCGCGTAGACGCGGTCTTGATCACGGGCGCGTTTGTCGAGAGAGTGCGGCGCGCACCGCGCTGAAAAGGACCCGATGTGACCATTCCCAAAGATGAACGCTCCCCCACCCGTGGCGACCTCGCTCGAGATCAGGCTTGGGCGATCTCGGTCGGCGGCATCGGTGTGGTGCTGTTCACCGCGCTGCTCGCCTTCACCTGGTATTTTGCCGCCACGGTGCTGCTGATCTTCACCGGCATGCTGCTGGGTCTCGGCCTCAACGCACTGACGATCGCGCTCGGCCGCCGCGTGCCCCTGCCGCATGCGGTGCGGCTCGCGATCGTCTGCATCGCGCTCGCTTTGATGCTCGTCGGCATCGCCTATCTCGGCGGCGCCACCATCGCCGAGCAGGCGTCGTTGCTGAGCAAGACCCTGAAGTCACAGCTCGCCAATGTCAGGTCCTTCCTCGACAGCCACGGCATCGACACCAGCTTCTTCGATCTCGGCAACGGCGCGGCCGACACCGCGAGCACAGCGCCCTCGGAGGCGGCGCCCGCACCGGCAGCGCCCTCGCGCGGCCCCTTGCCGAGCGCCGGCGCGCTGGCCTCCAGCGGCGGCGCGATCGTGAGCCAGACCTTCAAGGTGCTGCTCGGCACCATCCACGGTGTCGGCAACATCTTCATCGTGCTGTTCCTGGGCTTCGCCTTCGCCGCTCAGCCCGCGGTCTATCATGATGGCCTGCTGTACCTGGCGCCGGCCAGGCATCGCACCCGCGTCACCCTCATCATCGACCGCATCAGCGAGACGCTGGAGCGCTGGCTGATCGCGCAGATCATCGTGATGCTCGCGGTCGGTATGGTGACCTGGATCGGGCTCGCCCTCATCGGCATTCCCGGCGCGTTCATCCTGGGGATTCAGGCCGGCCTGCTCGCCTTCATTCCAACGGTCGGGGCCATCATCGCCGGCGTCATCGTGGTGCTGGCGAGCCTCGCCTCGGGCTGGATCCCGGCGCTGTCGGCCTTCCTGCTCTTCATGGGCGTGCACGCCATGGAGAGCTACGTGCTGACGCCGATCCTGCAGCGGCAGGCGCTGGACATCCCGCCGGCCACGCTGTTCGCGTTCCAGATCGTGCTCGGCGTCGTGTTCGGAATCTGGGGCCTCGCGCTGGCGCTGCCCCTGGTCGCCATCGCCAAGGTGATGATCGACCATTTCAAGACGTATGAGGCGCCGGCTCTGGCGGAGGCGGCGTAGCGGCCTGATGCCGATCAGGTCGTCAGCACGGTCTCGGTGTGCTCGACCTCCGGAGGCGAGGCAAAATACTGGCCGACGAGACCGCGCCATTCGGTGAAATTCTCCGAGCCGCGGAAATCGACGGTATGGTTCTCCAGCGTCGCCCATTTCACCATCAGCCGGTAGCGCTGCGGCTTCTCGATCGATTTGTGCAGCTCGAAGCCGTGAAAGCCCTTGGAGCGGCCAAAAGCGGCCTTGGCCTTGGCGACGGCGGCCTCGAAGTCCTTCTCGCTGCCCGGCTTGACGTCGATTTGCGCGATCTCGGTGATCATCGGTTTCCACCCGTTTTTGTTCGATGGCAGTGTCTAGCGCAGCTGGCGGCAAAGAAAAAGGCGCCGGAACGGCGCCCTGGTCGGCTCAAAAATGCAGATCTCGAAAATGCAGGTCTCTCAGACCAGCAGCAGGACCGTGCCCGCCACGATGAGGGCGCAGCCGACGAACAACGCGAGCGGCCAGGTACTGCGACGGCTTTGCGCGTAGCGCCCCTGCGCGCGGCGTTCGTTGATCAGAGCGCTCTCATATTCGTCCGCAGTCGAGAACAGACAGGCGAAACCGCTGCGGGCCGAGGCCGCGGCGGCTTCGAGCGACATCAGGGCGGCTTGCGGATTCTGTCGACGGATCGATTCCATGACCGCAATGGTAGGGATCGAATGGTAAACAGAGCATTACCGCGGATGCCGCCTTGCGTCTCAGGCGGTGGCCGGCCGCGCCTGCTGCGCGCCGATCCGCGCGGCGCTCTGGCGGCGCCAGTTCTCCAGCGACAACGGCAGCTCCTCCGCCGCCTCGACGCGGTTACGGCCGCCGCGCTTGGCCTGGTAGAGCGCGGTGTCGGCGGAGGCCAAGAGCACCTCGAGCTCGGTGCCGGCCGGACCGCCGGCGACGCCGATGCTGACGGTGGTGTCGACCGGGCCCTCGTCGACCACGACGCCGGAGGTCTCGAACGCCTCGCGTACACGCTCGGCGACCAGGACGCCCTCCTCCAGCGAACATGGCAGGAGCGCTGCGAATTCCTCGCCGCCGATGCGGCCCGACAGGTCGGTGATGCGCAAATTGCTGACGACGACGGTCGAGAACAGCTTCAGCATCTCGTCGCCGGCGGGATGGCCGAATCGATCGTTGATCGACTTGAAGTGGTCGATGTCGAAGATCATCACGGTGACGGGACGCCCCGCCTTGGCCTCGCGATCGATCACGCGCGAACAGGCCTCGGAGAAACCGCGCCGGTTCAGCATGCCGGTCAGCGGATCGGTCGACGCCGCGGTCCGGTGCGCGGTCACCGTGCGCTCGGACACCAGCATGAAGATCACGAACACGGTGCCGACGGCATAGAGGATGAGCTCGACGGCGAACACGGTGACCCAGATGCTCGACGAGAACCCGGCATCGTGAGGACGCAGGAAGCTGCCGATCAGGATCGGCAGCATCAGCACGCAGCCGTGCATCACCGGCATCACGAAGGCCGGCCAGCGCCGTTGCAGGCTCTTGCGCCGTTCGGTCCAGAGTTCGCTGGCTGTCAGCGCCGCATAGACCGAGACGATGCCGGCCCCGGCGATCATGCGCAGCATGGATGCCTCGGGATCGAGCAGCGTGACGGCGGCGACCCAGGCGATCGCGCCGAGCACGAGACCGGGCCAGTTCGGCTTGCGGCCGTGGAAAACGCGCGCCGCGTTCCACACCATGCCGCAGGCGACGAAGCCGACGGCATTTAACGCCAGATAGAGATGCGGCCCCAGCCTGTCGCCGGCCGCGGTCCACAGCGCGACGGAGGCGGCACCGAGCAGATAGGCGGTCCCCCACCATTTCAATGCAGGACTGTCTTCCTGCCTGCCGAAGAACACCATCATGGCGCCGAGCAGTGCGGCAACCATGGTGGCGACCAAATAGAGCGTGATGCTATCGAGCGACATCATGTCGGCCCCCTTAAGCCATAGCAGTTACGCGATCGGTACATCCGATTTGCGCGCCCTTCCGAAGGCGACGCTATGGCCGGCGGGTTCCATTCAGGTTTTCGCGCGAGCCCAATTTTTCCGGAAACACGCCATCAATTTGCGTACAAACGAACAGCAAAAAGGGCGCTGAAATCAGCGCCCTTTTGCATCTCATTGAAGCCGCTTTCGCGGCGAATGCGACAAAAGCGATTAACGCTTCGAGAACTGGAAGGACCGGCGGGCCTTGGCCTTGCCGTACTTCTTGCGCTCGACCACGCGCGAGTCGCGGGTCAGGAAGCCGCCCTTCTTCAGCACGGAGCGCAGCTCCGGCTCGAAGTAAGTGAGCGCCTTGGAGATGCCGTGACGAACGGCACCGGCCTGGCCGGACAGACCGCCGCCGGCGACCGTGCAGATCACGTCGTACTGGCCGGAACGCGCGGCCACCGAGAACGGCTGCTCGATCATCATGCGCAGCACGGGACGGGCGAAATAGACCTCGACCTCGCGCGAATTGACGGTGACCTTGCCGGCGCCCGGCTTGATCCACACGCGGGCGACCGCGTCCTTGCGCTTGCCGGTGGCATAGGCGCGGTTGAACTTGTCGACCTTCTTCTCGTGCTTGGGCGCGTCGGGCGCGGCCGCCGTCTTGAGCTGCGAGAGCTGGTCGAGCGACTGGATGGATTCGGCCATGTTATGCGGCCCTCGTGTTCTTGCGGTTCAACTTGGCGATGTCGATCTTCTCGGGCTGCTGCGCCTCGTGCGGATGATCGGCCCCGCCGTAGACACGCAGGTTGCCCATCTGCACGCGACCGAGCGGGCCACGCGGAATCATGCGCTCGACGGCCTTCTCGAGCACGCGCTCGGGATGCTTGCCTTCGAGGATCTGGCGCGCGGTGCGCTCCTTGACGTGGCCGACATAGCCGGTGTGCTTGTAATAGGTCTTCTGCTCGCGCTTGCGACCGGTGAGGACCGCATGCTGCGCGTTGATGATGATGACGTTGTCGCCGCAATCAACGTGCGGGGTGTAGGTCGGGAGGTGCTTGCCGCGCAGGCGCATGGCGACGATGGTGGCGAGGCGGCCGACGACCAGACCCTTGGCGTCGATCAGCACCCACTTCTTCGTCACCTCAGCCGGCTTTGCCGAAAAGGTTTTCATGTCAGAGTTTCCGTGGACGGGAGCATCGGCGCGAACACCGCACCGGACTGCGCGGGTTTCTAGAGAAGAGACGCGCAACGGTCAATGCCAGACGAAACAAATTAAACCTGAAATATCAACCACTTAAAAATATGGTGCGATATTACCTGCGAAAACCTCAAACAGTTGGAATGGAATAGGTCGAGGTGACGTGAGCGATTGGATCGGGCGAGGTGCCGGACAGCAGCTTGACCTCCCCGACCGCCAGGCGCTTGCCGAGCTTGAGCAACCGCGCCTCCGCCAGCACGTCCTGGCCGGGCTGGCCCTTGCGCAGGAAATTGATGTTGAGATTGGTGGTCACCGCGAGCCCGACCGGCCCGATCGCGGACAGCAGCACCACGTACATCGCAAAATCGGCCAGCGCCATCAGCGTCGGGCCGGAGACGGTTCCGCCGGGCCGCAGCATCTTCTCGCTGAAACGCTGCCGCAGGAGGCAGGTCTGGCCGTCCGCGCTTTCGATCGTGATGTCGTCGCCGCTGAACGCCTGGGGAAATTCGACGCGGAGGAACTGCTCGACATCCGCCACGCTCATTTTCGCTAACGCCATGCTGTTCCCCACCCTCGCTTCGCTTGCCCTGTTACATTAAGTTATCTGCGTCATTCAAATGCAATAATCCAACGGAAACGCTTCGATGTCCGCCCAGGCCGCCCGCGCCCCCTCCCCGCAACCACCGATCCTGCTGCGCGAGACCAAAGGCTCCATCGCGGTCCTGACGCTGAACCGCCCGGCTGCCCGCAACAGCCTGTCGGCCGCGATGATCGCGAGCCTGCATGCCGAGCTCAACGACATCGGCAGCGACAAGGCCGTTCGCGGCGTCGTGATCGCAGCCAACGGCCCGGCTTTCTCCGCCGGCCACGACATGAAGGAACTCACCGCGCGCCGCACTGACCCGGATCGGGGCCGTGCCTTCTTCGCCGAGATGATGACCGCATGCAGCGCGATGATGCAGGCGATCGTGCACCTGCCCAAGCCCGTGGTGGCGTCCGTTCAGGGCATCGCGACCGCGGCCGGCTGCCAGCTCGTGGCAAGCTGCGATCTCGCGATCGCATCCGAAGCCGCAAGCTTCGCCACTCCCGGCGTCGACATCGGCCTGTTCTGCTCAACGCCGATGGTGGCGCTGTCGCGCAATGTCCCGCGCAAGCAGGCCATGGAGATGCTGTTGACGGGCGAGCCGATCCCCGCAACGCGTGCTCGCGAGATCGGGCTCATCAACCGCGTGGTTGCCCCCGGCAATGAGCGCTCCGCCGCGATCGAGCTCGCGCAACAGGTCGCGCTGAAATCCGCCTACACCGTCAAGCTCGGCAAGGAGGCGTTCTACCGCCAGGCCGAGATGAGCCTTGCGGAGGCCTATCGCTATGCCGCAGAGGTGATGACCGAAAACATGATGGCGCGCGACGCCGAGGAAGGCATCGGCGCCTTCATCGAGAAGCGCACGCCGACATGGCGGGATGAGTGACAACAAGAAAAGACGACAAATGAACCACGACGCCTATCCCGACAATTACATCCGCGGCATCCTCAACTCCGTGAAGTCGATCGCGATGGTCGGCGCTTCGCCGGTCAACGTGCGGCCAAGCTATTTCGCGTTCAAATATCTGGCGCAGCGCGGCTACGACATGATCCCGGTCAATCCCGGCCATGTCGGCAAGGAGTTGCTCGGCAAGCCCTTCGTCGCGTCCCTGTCGGATATCGACCGTCCCATCGACATGATCGACATCTTTCGCAACTCCAGCCACATCATGCCCGTGGTCGAAGAGGCGCTCACGCTCGATCCGCTGCCGAAGGTGATCTGGATGCAGCTCGGCGCGCGCGATGACGCCGCGGCGGCGAGAGCGGAATCGGTCGGCATCAAGGTGGTGATGAACCGCTGCCCCAAGATCGAGTATGGCCGCCTGTCCTCCGAGATCTCCTGGATGGGCGTGAATTCGCGCACGCTCAGTTCCAAGCGCGCGCCGGCGCCGACACAAGGCATGCGGCTATCCCTCAATCGGATGAGTGTCGGCGGCGGCGATACCGCGGCCTCCGATCGCGCCGCCAAAAACAAGAGCGAGCAAAGCTGACGCAATCGCGAACGATTCTTTTCGCGAACGCGACAATGCGTAGCAAGATCGTTCCCAAATGGTCTTGATGTGAAGCGGCGCCTTGACGGCGAGCGCGGCGCCCATCAGCATGCCGCGCGATTTTCAGACCAAGAGAACAGGACGCCCTCAATGAGCGATCGCCTTCCGGGATTTTCGACCCTCGCCGTGCATGCCGGTGCACAGCCCGACCCCACCACCGGTGCGCGCGCGACCCCGATTTATCAAACGACCTCGTTCGTCTTCAACGACGCCGACCACGCCGCCTCGCTGTTCGGCCTGCAGGCGTTCGGCAACATCTATACACGCATCGGCAATCCGACCAATGCGGTGCTGGAAGAACGCGTCGCCGCGCTCGAAGGCGGCACCGCCGCGCTTGCGGTCGCCTCGGGCCATGCCGCGCAGGTCGTGGTGCTGCAGCAGCTGCTCCAGCCCGGCGACGAGTTCATCGCCGCAAGAAAACTCTATGGCGGCTCGATCAACCAGTTCACCCATGCGTTCAAGAGCTTTGGCTGGAACGTGGTGTGGGCCGATCCCGATGACATCGCGAGCTTCGAGCGCGCGGTGACGCCGCGCACCAAGGCGATCTTCATCGAGTCGATCGCCAACCCTGCCGGCAGCATCACCGACATCGAGGCGATCTCGACGGTGGCGCGCAAGGCGGGCGTGCCGCTGATCGTCGACAACACGCTGGCCTCGCCCTATTTGATCCGCCCGATCGACCACGGTGCCGACATCGTCGTGCACTCGCTGACGAAATTCCTGGGCGGCCACGGCAATTCGCTCGGCGGCATCATCGTCGATGCCGGAACCTTCGACTGGTCCACCGGCGGCAAATATCCGATGCTGTCGGAGCCGCGCCCCGAATATCACGGCATCCGCCTGCAGGAGACCTTTGGCAATTTCGCCTTCGCGATCGCCTGCCGCGTGCTGGGCCTGCGCGATCTCGGCCCGGCGCTGTCGCCCTTCAACGCCTTCATGATCCTGACCGGCATCGAGACGCTGCCGCTGCGCATGCAGAAGCACTGCGACAACGCGAAAGCGGTCGCCGAATTTCTCGCGGGACATCCGGCAGTGGCTTCGGTGAACTATGCGGGCCTGCCGAGCGACAAGTATCACCAGCTCGCGCGCAAATACGCGCCGAAGGGCGCGGGCGCCGTGTTCACCTTCAGCCTGAAGGGCGGCTATGACGCCGGCGTCAATCTGGTGTCGAAGCTGCAGCTGTTCTCGCACCTCGCCAATGTCGGCGACACCCGCTCGCTCGTCATCCACCCTGCCTCGACCACGCACAGCCAGCTCGACGACGCCGCCAAGGTGAAGTCCGGTGCCGGCCCCGACGTGGTGCGGCTCTCGATCGGCATCGAGGACAAGGAAGATCTGATCGCGGATCTGGAGCAGGCGTTGGGGGCGTAGGTTCCTCTCGTAGCCCGGATGGAGCGAAGCGCAATCCGGGTCCGGACCAGCCGCATCGTTCCACCCGTCGCGTGGCACGAATCCCGGATTGCGCTTCGCTCCATCCGGGCGACGGGAGTCCGTCGCTCACGCTCGCCGCGGAATGACGGGCGCATTGGCGCCCGTCGGTTAACGATCATTAACCATATCTGCCGCATACATCGTGGTTGGATCGCCCCTTGATTCGGAGCCGACGATGCTGCGCTGGATGGTGCCTGCCCTTGCCGCGATGCTGACGGTCTCGAGCGCGATCGCCGCCGACTTGTCCTCGACGCCGAAGCGGCGGGCCGCCGCGCAGCAAGAGCCGCCCAAGGTTTGGGTCGAAACCGATCCGGATGCGCTGATCTCGCCGGCCTATGGCGTCGGTAGCTACATCCGCAACTTGCCGGGCACACCGCTGCTGCCGGGCTCGCACACGCTGCCGGGCTATTACGGCCGGCCCTGGAGCTACGACTATCAGGGCGCGTATTACGGCGGGAAGCAGGTCGATTATTTCTGGCGGCTTCCGTACGCCTGCGGCATCTACGGCTACTGCTGACGATCAGCCGGCCGGGCTGACCAGAACCGCGCGCGGCTGCGCCTGCGCAGACTGCCGCGACGCGAGCCGCTCCACCTGCATCACCGCGAGCGTCAGTACGGCGATCGCGACCGCCTGATGCGACAGCGCAAGATCGATCGGCACCTGGTTGAGCAGCGTGAGGATGCCGAGCACCGCCTGCACGCTCACCGCCGCGAGCAGCCACAGCGCCCCGGCCGCGGCTGTGCCTGCGCGCGAGCGCACCGCGTCGATCGCGTGCAGCAGCGCCAGCACGAACAGCGCATAGGCGGTCATGCGGTGCTCGAACTGCACCGTCAGGACGTTGTCGAACATGTTGCGCCACCACGGCGTCTCGAACCACAGCCGCTCGGCCGAGGGAATGAACGCGCCGTCGATCTGCGGCCAGGTGTTGTAGGCGCGACCGGCGCGCAGGCCCGCGACCAGCGCGCCGAAATAGATCTGCACCAGCGTCACGACCAGCAGCAGCGCGCTCGTGAAGCGCAGCCGCGCCGGGGCTGCGATCTGCGGCCGCTCCTTGAGCCGCCGCACCGTCCAGACGATGCCGGCGAAGATCAGGAGCGCTAGCAAGAGATGCGTCGCCAGCCGATATTGCGACACCTCGACCCGTTCCGTCAGGCCCGAGGCGACCATCCACCAGCCCACTGCGCCCTGCAGGCCGCCAAGCGCGAACAGCAGCCAGAGCCTGCGCTTCAGCTCACCGGAGAGACCGCCACGCCAGAGGAAGAACAGGAACGGCAGGAGATAGGCGACGCCGATGAAGCGGCCGAGCAAGCGGTGGCTCCACTCCCACCAGAAGATCTCCTTGAACTCCGACAGGCTCATGCCGGCATTGAGCTCGCGATATTGCGGGATCTTCTTGTAGGCCTCGAACGCCTCGGTCCACTGTGCCTCGGACAGCGGCGGCACGCTGCCCGTGACGGGCTTCCATTCGACGATGGACAGGCCGGATTCCGTCAGCCGCGTCGCGCCGCCCACCAGCACCATCAGCGCAATCAGCGCGGCGACGGAGATCAGCCACCAGCGCACGGCGCGATGCGGATTGATTGGAACGGATTTCGTCGTCATTTCAGGGGCTAAAAACCAGGGCTTGAACCGGATTGCGTGCCCCTTATAGTCCCCCGCTCCTGCAGCGCAAGTTACGCGAAAGCCGCCCACAGTCCGCCATGAATATCCGCACCCGCAAGTTCCTCGGCGCCATCCTGCTCCTGGTGCTGGCCACGGTCTGGGCCCTGCTCGGCATGGCCGCGGCGCAGATGCCCTGGATTGCCGAGTCCGGCTGGCGGCAGGCGATCTATTACGTCGTGGTCGGCATGGGCTGGGTGCTGCCGGCCATGCCGATCGTGAGCTGGATGCAGCGTCCCGATCGCGTCAAGTCTGGCCGCTAGCGCCGCCGGTCGGTTTCACCGGCGCAAAGGAAACGCCCGACACCAGCACGCGCAAGATGCGGAGCGAGCGCACGCGGCCGTCCCACGAGATCCGCGGCAGCGCGCGCAGATTGGTGCGCCCCTCGGCATCCACAATGCCCGGAATCGTCGACACCGCGCTGGTAAACCCCGCCTCCTCCGCCATCACGACGTGGCTGCGCCGGAACGAGGTGCGGTCGCCGAACGGGAAGGCGAAATGCGTGACATCGCGGCGGAACGCCGATTCCGCAACGGCCTTGCCCATCGTCATCTCGCGCAGCGCCGCACCATCCTTCATGTTGGCGAGCACGGGATAGTTCACGGTCGCGCTGCCGATCGTGACGAGCGGATCGGCGGCAAGCTTCGCCAGGTCCTCCCAGTCCATCGACGCCTGTCGCGAGAGCGCGGCCAGATCGATGCGGTAACGCGTGCAGAGATCGGCGATCGCCGCCGCCAGATCCGCCGGCGCCAGCGAGCGCAGCCAGCCTTCGAGATGCGAAAACAGCGCCTGCTTCTCGGCGGTATCCGTGACGACGAAGCGCTGCTCCTTGTCGCCCATCATCAGGCTGATGCGGCTCTCGCGCGCGATCACCTGTTCGAGGCCGAGCCACCAGGCCTCGCCGACGCCGTCGGGAAACGCGGTGGGCACGTAGACCGTGAACGGCACGGCGTGGCGCGCCAGCACCGGATAGGCGAACTCGATGAGATCCTTGGCAGCGCCGTCGAAAGTGAGCGCCACGAAGCGCCGCTGCTCCGGCAACGTCACCGCGCGCCGGCAGACCTCGTCCATGCCGAGAAAATCGTAACTCCAGCGCTTCAGCGCACGAATGGCGCGATCGAGGAATTGCGGCGTGATCTCCTGCGCGCGCAGCGGCTGAAACCCGCCGCGCCGCCGCGGCCGCACATGTTCAAAGCGCAGGATGGCGCCGGCACCGCGACTGCCCAATGCGGCCCGGCCGGTGAACCAGGCAAGCTCGAGGCGCAACCGTTCCAGCCATCTGTCGTCGGATGCCAAGATTCCACCCCTCACGCCCCGAAGGCGCCCGTTCCCGCTCCCATTGTCCTTACCCTTTGTTGACATTTCTTTGCAAAGGTCGGCCACAGGCCGATTGGCGCCACTTTCTGATTTCTCGACAGGTTTCGCGGATGACCATGGCTGCGGCGATGCAAAGCCGGACGGCAGAAGCGCCAGCGCGGTCGAAAGCGAGCCGTATCGCGCATGTCGACATCGTCACCGACCTCGACGCCACTGAGGCGGTCTGGCGCGGCTTCGAGGAGCCCGGCCATCTCTTCACGCCCTATCAACGGTTCGACCTGCTGAGCCCCTGGCAACGACTGGTCGGCGAGCGCGAGGGCGCGCGCCCCTGCGTCGTGATCGGCCGCGCTGCAGATCACCGGCCGCTGCTGCTGCTGCCGCTCTCGCTCCGCCAGGGCCACGGCGTGCGCACGGCCGCTTTCATGGGCGGCAAGCATACGACGTTCAACATGGGCCTGTGGGACGTCGCGTGCGCCACCCAGACCGACGCCGCCGATCTCGAGGCGCTGCTTGCGCCGCTCCGCGAGCACATCGACGTGCTCGCGCTGACGCAGCAGCCGCTGCGCTGGCACGACCAGCAGAACCCGTTCGCGCTGCTGCCACGACAGAGCGCCATCAACGGCTGCCCGCAACTGGTGATGGAGCCGGGCGGGCCGCCGGCATCGCGGATCAGCAATTCCTTCCGCCGCCGCCTCAAGAGCAAGGAAAAGAAGCTCCAGGGCCTTGCCGGCTATCGCTATCACCTGGCCACGTCCGACGCAGACATCACCCGCCTGCTCGACTGGTTCTTCCGCGTCAAGCCGGCGCGGATGGCGGAACAGAAGCTGCCGAACGTCTTCGCCGAGCCCGGCGTCGAGCAGTTCGTCCGCAGCGCCTGCCTTGCGTCGCGCGGTGAAGGCCGCGTCATCGACATCCATGCGCTCGAATGCGACGACGAGGTGATCGCGATCTTCGCCGGCGTCGCCGACGGCCAGCGCTTTTCGATGATGTTCAACACCTACACGATGTCCGAGCACGCCCGCTACAGCCCCGGCCTGATCCTGATGCGCTACATCATCGATCGCTACGGCGAGCGCGGCTACCGCTCGCTCGACCTCGGCATCGGTTCGGACGACTACAAGCGGATGTTCTGCAAGGACGACGAAGAGATCTTTGACAGCTTCGTTCCGCTGACCTCGCGCGGACGACTCGCGGCGATGGCGATGTCCTCGCTCAGCCACGGCAAGCGGCTGGTGAAGCAGAACCAGATGCTGTTCGACCTGGCACGGCGCGTGCGGCAGGCGTTCGGGTAACATCTCTCCACGGACGCTGATATCGTAGGGTGGGCAAAGCGGAGCGTGCCCACGTCTTTCGTCATTGCATTGGACAGGTGGTGGGCACGGCGCAAATGCGCCTTTGCCCATCCGACGATTCTTGCCCCTTCCTTCTCCCCTTGTGGGAGAAGGTGGCGCGAAGCGCCGGATGAGGGGTATCTCTCCGCAGACTCAAAAGGTGATGGCACTCGCCGAGAAATACCCCTCACCCGTCTCGCCGCTACGCGGCGAGCCACCCTCTCCCGCAAGGGGAGAGGGCAAAGGAAACTACGCCGCGACCACGCGCGGCGCTTCTGTCGCATTCGACGGCTGCACCGGCTTGCTCAGCATGGTCACCTCGCTGAAGCCGACGGCTCTCAGCTGCTCGCACATCAGCGTGCGTGCGTCCGGCGCCATCGAGGCATCCGGCACCACGACGGCGCGAGCATGCGCCGTCAGCAACTCGGCTGGAAGATCCGAAGCGCTGCCGGCGTCGATCAGGACGTGATCATAGGCGCGCAGCAGCGCGTCGATGGCGAGCGTCACCCGCGGCGACTGCAGGAGGCTGCGGTCGAAGCCGGGACGGCCGGCCATGACCAGATGCAGCCGCGACAGCTTGTCCCGGGTGATGACTTGCGCGAACGACGCCTCGCCCTGCATCAGCTCGGCAAGGCCGGGCGCCGCAGCATCGACCGACACCGCGGCGATCGTCGGCGAGGACGCGGCGAGATCGACCACGACGACGCGGGTCTCGCGCGCCAGATGCCGGGCGAGTGTCAGCGTCGACAGCGTGATGGCTTCGCCGGAGGCGGTGCCGAGCACCGTGACCTTCTTCGCCGCAGCGCCAGCGGCGCGCAATCTGTCGGCCAGCTGCTCGATCTCCGTGAATTCGGTGACGTCCACATCATCAATCATCTCCGGCTGCAGCGGCGCGGGCTCCGCCAAAGCAGGATCGACACGAGGATCGATGCGAGAATCAATCCGAGGCTCGACGACCGGCTCAACGACGGGCTGAACGGACGCCTTTTGACGCACCGGCGCTTGTGCCGGGGACACCGCTGCCACCGCGCGCGGCGCGGTCTGGCGCAGCAGCTCGCCGGTGACGACGAGACCGGACGACAGCAGCAGCGTCGCGATGGTCGCGATCAGCACGATCGGCAGCTTCTTGGGATAGGCCGGCGTGTTCGAGACGATGGCGCGCGAAATGATGCGCCCATCCGTCGGTGCGGTGTCGATGGTTTCGCGGGTGTTGGCCTCACGATATTTGGCGAGATAAGTCTCGAGCAGATCGCGCTGCGCCTTGGCCTCGCGCTCCAGCGCGCGGAGCTGGACGTCCTGACCGTTGGTCGAGGCCGCCTGCTTCTTGAGCTGCTCGAGGCTCGTGATCAAGCCGTCGACCCGCCCGCTGGCGATCCGCGCGTCGCTTTCCAGCGAGCGCGAGATCTTGGCCGCTTCGTCGCGAATCTGGTTGTCGAGGTCGCCAAGCTGGGCCTTCAGCTCCTTGATCCGCGGATGATTTCCGAGCAGCGTGGACGATTGTTCGGCGAGCTGCGCGCGCAACGTCACCCGTTGCTCCGACAGCCGCCGCATCAATTCGGAGTTCACCACCTCCGATGCCTCGATCGGCTTGCCGCTCTGGAGCATCTCCTTGATCAGCCGCGCCTTGGATTCTGCATCCGCTTTCATCGAGCGAGCGTTGTTGAGCTGGGTGTTGACCTCGCCCATCTGCTGGTTCGACAGCGTGGTGTTGTTGGTGCCGACGAACAGGCTCGACTTCGAGCGGAAGTCCTCGACCCTGGCCTCGGCCTCGGAGACCTTCTTGCGCAGGCTCTCGATCTCGCCGGCGAGCCACTGGCTGGCGTTCTTGGCCTGCTCCTGGCGCACGCCCTGCTGCAGCACGAGATAGCCATCCGCGATCGAATTGGCGACGCGGGCCGCAAGGTCGGGATCGGCGGACTGGAATTCGACCACGATGACGCGCGACTTGTCGACGGCGTAAGCCTGCAGGCGATCGTAATAGGCATCGAGCACGCGCTCTTCCGGCGTCATCGAGAACGGATCGCGGCCGATGCCGATCATCGCCGCCAGCGACTTCAACGGCGAGATGCCCTGCAGCACCGGATCGAATTCGGGGCGCTCGGCGAGCCTGTTCTTCCTGATGATCTCGCGCGCGAGATCGCGCGACAGCACGAGCTGCACCTGGCTGGTGACGGCTTCGGCGTCGAGCGCCTGGCGCTCCTCAGCGCGGTCGCTGCTCGGGCGCAGGAACACGTTCTCGCGGCCGTCGATGAGAATGCGCGATTCGGACTTGTAGCGGGGCGTGACGAGATTGACGATGGCGACGGATACGGCGAGCGCCAGCACGGTCGGAACGATGATCCAGCCGCGCCTGCGCGCCAATGCCGCGCCGAGCGCGTGCAGATCGATGTCACCGGATTCGACTTGCGGCTGCTTGGCGGGAACGGCTACGGGCCTCGTCTCACCTTTGGCCTCAACCTCGGCTTCAACCTTGGTTTCAATCTTGGCTTCAGCCTTGGGCGCGGCTTCTGCTTTGGGCTTTGCAACGGCCCGCGCAATCACTGCCTTGTCCTTGCCGGCACGCCAGAACGCTAAACGCATCGTACACTCCCGCAGGGGCAACGCCACAAGCTACCTCAACCGTGGCGATTACACTCCATTAAGGTTGCCGCTGGGTTAATCGCGGCATGCGGCGATCGTCTCGTGCGCGCTCGTCACCGTTTGTTAACCACGAGGCCCCTTAATCCGTCTCGATATTTTCGTGGAATTGTTCGGCATCCGCCGTCGAGCGCTGGTTTTCATTCATGCCCCCCTCTCCCGACCGGCCGCTTCGCATCCTGCACGCCGTGCGCGCTCCGGTCGGCGGCATCTTCCGCCACATCCTCGACGTCGCCAACGGCCAGGTCGATCGCGGCCATCATGTCGGCATTCTCGCCGACAGCCTCACCGGCGGTGAGCGCGCCGACAAGGCACTTGCCGAGCTCGCACCGCGCCTGACACTCGGCGTGCACCGGCTGGCGATCCGCCGCGAGCCCTCGCCGGACGACGTGCTGGTCTGGTTTCGCATGCGGCGTCTGATCGCCAAGCTCAAGCCCGACGTCATGCACGGGCACGGCGCCAAGGCCGGCGCCTTCATCCGCATGCGACGGCGCTCCGACGACACCATCCGCATCTACACGCCGCATGGCGGCTCGCTGCACTATCCCCTCAACACGTTGAAGGGCGAATTCTATGCGCGGCTCGAGCGCTCGCTGATGGATTCGACCGACCTGTTCCTGTTCGAGAGCGCGTTTGCCCGCGACACCTATCAACGCATCGTCGGCACGCCCAAGGGCGTCGTCCACTGCGTCTTCAACGGCGTCACGCCCGAGGAATTCGAGCCTGTCGTGACCGCCGACGATGCCACCGACATCTGCTATGTCGGCGAGTTCAGGCACATCAAGGGCGCGGATCTCCTGGTCGATGCCGTGGCGCGCCTGCACGAGGGCGGCAAGAAGGTCACGTTGACGCTCGGCGGCGACGGCGAGGAAACGGCGTCGCTGAAGGCGCAGGTCGAAAGGCTCGGCCTGTCAGGCGCGATCCGCTTCATCGGCCACGTCAAGGCGCGCTACGGCTTCTCCAAGGGGCGGCTGCTGGTCGTCCCCTCGCGCGGCGATTCCATGCCCTATGTCGTGATCGAGGCCGGTGCGGCCGGCATTCCCATGATCGCATCGCGTATCGGCGGCATTCCCGAAATCTTCGGATCCGACAGCCCGGCCCTGTTCGCGCCGAGCAATTCCGAGGCCATGGCCGAGGCGATCGCGGCCGCCCTCGACGATCCGCAAGTCACAGCGCAGCGCGCAGTTACCTTGCGCGAACGCATCTCGGCGCATTTCTCGCAGGCCGCGATGGTCGACGGCGTGATCGCCGGCTATCGCGACGCATTTGCCAATCATTAACCATCCTTAAGCCCGCTTTAGAGAATCTTCCGATTTGTTCGATAATCGAAGGTCCAGGGGATGCTTGTCCGGGCGCGCAAGGCCGTGCCACGGGCTTTGGAATGGACGTGGACGCCCGTGGAACCGCTCAACGCACGCTCGATGCTCGACGCCGCGACCAGCGCTGCGGCGAAGCCCGCTGACCAACCTTTCGTGGAGCGCCGCCGCCGGCTGTCGCCCGCTGCGCTCGACGTCGTCAACCAGAAGGTCGCTCGCGCCTATTCGCCGATCGTGATCGCCGGCTTCGTGCGCGTGGCCGACTTCGTGCTGCTGACCCTCGTCGGCATCGCGCTCTATGCCGGCTACGTCGTGCCGAACTCCGGCTTCAACTGGTTCTATCCTGCGGAAGTCGTCGCGGTGGCGATCGCCGCGGTGATCTGCTTCCAGGCCGCCGACATCTATCAGGTGCAACTGTTCCGCGGGCAACTCCGCCAGATGACGCGAATGATCTCGTCCTGGTCGTTCGTCTTCCTGCTGTTCATCGGCATCTCCTTCTTCGCCAAATACGGCAGCGAAATCTCGCGTCTGTGGCTGGCCGGCTTCTACGCCCTCGGGCTGGCCACACTGATCGCCGAGCGTCTGGTGCTGCGTTCGCTGGTCCGCGGCTGGGCGCGCCAGGGCCGGCTCGACCGCCGCACCATCATCGTCGGCTCCGACAGCAACGGCGAGCAGCTGGTCGAGGCGCTGAAGGCGCAGGAGGATTCCGACATCCACGTGCTCGGCGTGTTCGACGACCGCAACGACAGCCGCGCGCTCGACACCTGCGCCGGCGCGCGCAAGCTCGGCAAGGTTGACGACATCCTCGAATTCGCCCGTCGCACCCGCGTCGATCTCGTGCTGTTCGCGCTGCCGATCTCGGCGGAGACGCGCATCCTGGAGATGCTGAAGAAGCTATGGGTGCTGCCGGTGGACATCCGTCTCTCCGCGCACACCAACAAGCTGCGCTTCCGGCCCCGCTCCTATTCCTATCTCGGCGAGGTGCCGACGCTCGACGTGTTCGAGGCGCCGATCACCGACTGGGATCTGGTGATGAAATGGCTGTTCGACCGCGTCGTCGGCAGCCTCGCCCTGCTCGCCGCGCTGCCGGTGATGGGACTGGTGGCGCTGGCCGTCAAGTTTACCAGCCCCGGCCCGGTGCTGTTCCGCCAGAAGCGTTTCGGCTTCAACAACGAGCGTATCGACGTCTACAAGTTCCGCTCGATGTACCATCATCAGGCCGATCCGACCGCGTCAAAGGTCGTGACCAAGAACGATCCGCGCGTCACACCCGTCGGCCGCTTCATCCGCAAGACCAGCCTCGACGAGCTGCCGCAGCTGTTCAACGTGGTATTCGCCGGCAACCTCTCCCTGGTCGGCCCGCGCCCGCATGCGGTGCAGGGCAAGCTGCAGAGCCGGCTGTTCGACGAAGCCGTCGACGGTTATTTCGCCCGCCACAGAGTGAAGCCGGGCATCACCGGCTGGGCCCAGATCAACGGCTGGCGCGGCGAGATCGACAACGAAGAGAAGATCCAGAAGCGCGTCGAGTTCGACCTCTATTACATCGAGAACTGGTCGGTGCTGTTCGACCTCTACATTCTCCTGAAGACGCCGATCTCGCTGCTGACCAAGAACGAGAACGCGTATTGAGTTTCTCTGTCATGCCCCGCGAAGGCGGGGCATCCAGTACGCCGCGGCGCCAGTCGTTTCCTTACAACGCGCGTCACGGAGTACTGGATCGCCCGGTCGAGCCGGGCGATGACGGCGGTGTTTGTAACGACGAGTTGCGTGAGCGTATGAGCGTGTAATGGCGTATGCGGCGACAGCCGATGACGTGAAACTGGCCGCACCGGCCGCGCCCGGCGTGCTGGCGCTGCAGCGCGCGCTGGTGTGGCTGGTCGGCGCCTCCGGCGCGGTCGTCTTCATCGAGCCGAGCCCCTACGAGGTCATGACGCTGCTCGCGGCGGTCACGTTCTTCGCCACCGGCCTGCGGCTGCGGCTCGCGCTGATGCCGCTGGTGCTGATGCTGGTCCTGCTCAATATCGGCTACACCATCAGCGCGATCCCGCTGTTCGACAAGTCCGAGGTGGTGAGCTGGATCGCGACCTCCTGGTACATGGCGGTGACCGTGGTGTTCTTCGCCATGGTCATGTCGGACGATACGCAGGCCCGCCTCGACATGCTCCGCCGCGGCCTCGTGGTCGGCGCGATGGTCGCCTCGGTGCTGGCGGTCGCCGGCTATTTCCATCTCGTGCCCGGCGGCAACGACCTCCTCACGCTCTACGGCCGCGCGCGCGGCACGTTCAAGGACCCGAACGTGCTCGGCGCCTTCCTGATCCTGCCGGCGCTGTTCGCGCTGCAGAGCGTGGTTTCGGACAAGCTCGGCAAGGCGTTCCGCAACGTCTTCGCCTTCGCCATCATGTCGCTGGCGATCCTGCTCGCTTTCTCGCGCGCCGCCTGGGGCGGGCTGGTACTCACCTCCGCCTTCATGCTGGCGCTGATGGTGCTGACCAGCCGCACCAACGCGCAGCGCTCGCGCATCATCATCATGGCGATCGCCGCCGCCGTGCTGGGCCTCGCACTGATCGCGGTGCTGCTGTCGTTCGATGCCACCGCCGAGATGTTCAAGCAGCGCGCGAGCTTCGACCAGAGCTACGACGAAGGCCGCTTCGGCCGGTTCGGCCGCCACATCCTCGGCGCGGAAATGGCGCTCGACCTGCCGTTCGGCATCGGCCCCTTGCAATTCCACCGTTTCTTCCCCGAGGACACCCACAACTCCTACCTCAACGCCTTCATGTCCGGCGGCTGGCTGGCTGGCGTGTGCTATCCCGCGCTGGTCTTCACCACCGTCATCATGGGCTTCCGGCACGTCTTCGTCCGTGTGCCCTGGCAGCGCGCTTATCTGGCCGTGTTCGCCGCCTTCATCGGCACCGTCGGCGAAAGCTTCGTGATCGACACCGACCACTGGCGGCACTTCTGGATGATGCTGGGCGTGATGTGGGGCATGATCGCCGCCGCACAGATCTACAAGATCAGGACTGGCGAGGACGCGTCTTCAGCTTGAGAGCGGGACGCTTCTCCGGCGGCGTATCGAGGAGGCCCTTCAGGGCTTCCGTCGCCGCGAGGACGCCCTTGTAGCCCTCATTGGCGAAACGCAGCAGCAGCCGCAATTCCTCGTCGGAATAACCAACGAAGACCTTCTCCATCGCCTGCTGCATCGGCACGTAGAACTGGCCGATCTTCATCGCCGCCTCCGGCACCACCGCGATGAAGACCTTGCGGCGGTCCTTCTCGTCGCGCTCACGGCGCACCAGTCCGGCCTTTTCGAGCCGGTCGACCACACCGGTGATGGCGCCCGTCGTCAGTCCCGTGACCTCGGCGAGCCTGCCTGCGGTGACGCGGCCTTCGAGATACAGGATGTCCATGCATTCGAGGTCGGAATTGGCAATTCCGGCAACATTGGCAACGGTTTGCCCGTAGAGCACGCCCTGCGCGGACGACCGGCGCATGGCTTCCTCGAGCTCCTGCAACAGCGCGGCGCGCGCCTTCGTCCTTGACAAGGTCGGCCTCATATCTTAGGCGATATATATCTTAGTCACTAAGAGATTTAGCGACCGTAATTTCTCCTAGCACCACGGAAACGTCGGGAGCAAGCCATGTCCTACCGTCCCCGCAAGGCCCTGATCATCGGCGCCGGCATTGCCGGGCCCGTGGCCGCGATCCTGCTGCGCCGCGCCGGCATCGAGTCTGCGATCTACGAGGCCTGGCCCTATGCGAAGGGCATCGGCGGCGGCCTTCAGATCGCGCCGAACGGCATGCAGGTGATGGACGAGATCGGGCTGGCGAACGAGGTGATCAGCCGTGGCTCGGTCGCGGAGTCCTTCGACTTCTATTCGCAGGGCGGCCAGAAGCTCGGCTCGATCAACCGCGACATGGCGCGGCGGTTCGGCCAGCCCGCGGTGAACATGTCCCGCGCCACGCTGAACGAAATCCTGATCGACAAGGCCTGGTGCGCCTGCGTCTCGCTGTATTTCGAGAAACGCCTGATCAAGATCGAGGACCGCGGCGACCAGCCGATCATCGCGTACTTCTCCGACGGCACCACCGCCGAAGGCGACTTCCTGATCGGTGCCGACGGCGTGCATTCCGTGACGCGCCGCCAAGTGGTGCTGGACGGTCCGCAGCCGTTCGACACCGGCCTGATCGGCTTCGGCGGCTTCGTGCCGCACGCCGTCCTCGACGGCAGATCCATCGGCCACAACGTCGAGACCACCTTCGGCCGGAGCGGCTTCTTCGGCTACGGTTATTGCAGCCCGGACCCGAACGACGGCGTGATGTGGTGGAGCACCCAGCCCGCGCACGACATGGACGCGGCGATGTTTCGCGCGCTCGATCCGGCGACGCTGAAGCAGCATCTGCGCGGCTTCCACCGCGGCTGGCACGATCCGATCCCAGCCATCATCGACGCCGCCGAGAACATCGTCGTCACCGACACGCTCGACGTCGCGACCTTGCCGGTCTGGTCGCGCAAGCGCTCGCTGCTGATCGGCGATGCCGCGCATGCGACCAGCCCCCATGCCGGCCAGGGCGCCTCGCTCGCGCTCGAAGATGCGATGCGGCTCGCGCGCCTGATGCAGGAAGGCCAGGAGCTCGGCGCCACCTTCCAGGCCTTCGAGACCGAGCGTCGTCCGCGCACGGAAAAGATCGTCGCCATCGCCCGCCGCAACGGCAACAACAAGCGCGAGTTCAGCGCCGCCGGCGCGTGGGTCAGAAATCAGATGCTGAAATGGCTGCTGCCGATGGGATCGAAAAGCATGGACTTCATGTACGCGTATGATGCGCGAGCGGTGTAGCGGCAACCTCGGTGTCATCGCCCGCGAAGGCGGGCGATCCAGTATTCCAGAGACGGCAGTGATTGAACTGAGAGGCCGCAGCGTACTGGATGCCCCGCCTTCGCGGGGCATGACAGCGTCTGTGAAGCGGCCACCTACCCCTCCACCTCGAACCTCAGCCCGGCGTTCTCGACCAGCCGCTTGATCAATCTGTGCCGCATCGCTGCGCCCGGCGTCCAGAGACCGGCGGGAACGTCCGGCTTGTCGCGCAGCAGGCAAATCGCGCATTCGGAGATGATCTTCGCCGTCGAGGCATAACCGGGATCGAGATCGCCCTTCACCGAAGCGCGAGCCTGACGGCCGTCGGGCGCGATCGCGACATAGAGCAGGTCGTAACGACCGTTGTCGCGCTCCTCTTTCGATGGTCCCTCGCCGGGCCTCAGCGCTTCGGGGCCGGTCTTCTCGCTGTTGGCGGCCATGACGAGCTTGGCATTGGCCTGCCCTTGCTCGCCTGCGCCCGTCAGCACCATCTCGTCATAGACGAAGTCGCGGCCATACGGGAATCCCATCAGCATGTTGGAGCGATGGACGTTGCGCGTGTTGAGCGTCGCCATCGCGAACGGCGCCGACCAGGATTGCAGGTCCTCCTCGAAAACAGGCTTATTGCCGCGCGGCTGCTTCGGCCCCTCGAATCCCGGAGTGAACGCAAAGGGATCCTTTAGGATCGAGACCAGGCTGAGATCCTGCGCCACCGCTGCGAAAGTGAGCCTTGCGCTCGCCGAGGTGCCGCCGGAGAACTTCCAGCTGAGATCGCGGACGCGCCCCTTGACGCGGGACACCGGAGCGCCGAACACGCGCCTTGCCTCCTCCTGCACGAAGAACGCGCCGAGCTCGAAGGGAATGGAATCGAAGCCGCACGAGAACAGGATGCGCGCGCCGCTCACCTTGGCTGCCGCCTCATACCGGTCGATCATCTGCTTCAGCCAGAGCGGCTCGCCGCAGAGGTCCATGTAGTCGGTCCCCGATGCGACGCAGGCGGCAAGCAGGTCGGACCCGTAAAGCTGGTACGGACCGACGGTGGTGACGACCAATCTCGCCTGATCGACCATCGCGCGCAGCGAGGCGGGATCGGATGCGTCTGCGACGATGAGCTGCGTATCCGCGGGCGCACCGATAGCATCGCGAACCGAGGCGAGCTTGTCCCTGTTGCGCCCCGCCATCGCCCAAATCGGCGCGCCGTCACCGACGTAGTTCGCCGCGAGATATTCGGCAACGAGTTGGCCGGTGTAGCCGGTCGCGCCGTAGACGACGATGTCGATCTTCGTGGACACCGACCTTACGCTTCCACGTTGAACGTCAGCCCCGCATTGTCCCGCAGCCGCTTGATGAGCTTGTGTTGCATCGCTGCGCCCGGCGTCCAGAAGCCGGCGGCGACGTCCGTGGTGTCGCGCAGCATGCACATCGCGCATTCGGAGATCATCTTCGAAGTCGAGCCATAGCCGGGATCGCGGTCGCCGGTGACGCCGGCGCGGACCATGCGGCCATCGGGTGCGATCGCGACATAGAGCAGGTCGAAGCGGCCGTTCTCCCGCTCTTCCTTCGACGGCCCCTCGCCCGGCTTCGGCGCGTTCGGGCCGGTCTTCTCGGAATTGGCGGCCATCACGCGCTTGGCGTTGGCCTCACCCTTCTCGCCGGGGCCGGTCAGAACCATCTCGTCGTAGACGAAGTCCTGGCCGTAGCGAAAGCCCATCAGCATGTTGGAGCGATGGACGTTGCGCGTGTTGATCAGCGCCATCATGAACGGCGCGGCCCAGGATTGCAGGTCCTCCTCGAGAACCGGCCTGTTGCCCTTAGGCTGCTTCGGGCCGGTGAAGCCCGGCGTCAGCGCGAACGGATCGTTCAGGATCGCGATCAGGCTGATGTCCTTGGCGACGGCGTCGAAGGTCGCCTTCGCGCTCGCCGCGGTGCCGCCCGAGAGCGTGCCGCGCATGTCGCGCACGCGGCCCTTCACGCGCGCGGCGGGCGCGCCGAACACGCGCTTGGCCTCTTCCTGCACGAAGAAGGTCCCGAGCTCGAACGGCACGGAATCGAAGCCGCAGGAGAACACGATGCGCGCGCCGCTCTCTTTCGCGGCCGTCTCGTACTTCTCGATCATCTGCCGCATCCAGATCGGCTCACCGCAGAGATCGAAATAATCGGTGCCGGTGGCGACGCAGGCAGCCAACAATTCCTCGCCGTAGAGCTGATACGGACCGACCGTCGTGATCACCGACATGGTCTGCTCCGCCATCGCCTTCAGCGAGGCTGCGTCCGACGCATCCGCAACGATCAGCGGCGTATTCCCGGGCGCGCCGATCGCGTCGCGGACCGATTTGAGCTTGCCGAGGCTGCGGCCTGCCATCGCCCATTTGAGCGAATTGTCGGTCTTGTATTGCCTCGTCAGATACTCGGCGACGAGCTGGCCGGTAAAACCGGTCGCGCCATAGACGACGATATCGAATTTCGCAGAGCTCATGGTGGGCCTTTACTTCTTTGCGTAACTCACGCCCATGCCGGCACGGACGTCGCTTTGAATGCCATAGGGCGGAATGGGATAGCGCAGACCATTCTTGGCCAGCGCCTTCATGCCCAGAACCGCCTTGGCGAGATGCGAAGGCTTCAAGGCCATCAGCATCTCCTCGTCCGGCACGCCGCCATAGCGCCGTTCGGCATAGCATGGCAAGGACAGGCTGGGCTCGCCGGTCTTGAGCGCCCGCCCCCAGGAATCCGCGCAGGCGGTCTCGCCGACCACGCCCCATTCGAACTTCTTGTAGCCTGTATATTGCAGCCCGTTGATCAGGATGATCATCTGCCCGGGCGTCGCATAGACGAGGCAAATGTCGGGCGGATCGAGCCGGCCGCTCGCGAGCGGACTGACGGCGAGCGCCTGATAGTGTCCGAACGGAACCACGTCCAGCGCCTCCTGGCGCTTGCGCGCGTCCTCCGCCGTGCCGTGCCAGACACCTACATAATTTTCGCCGGCGAGCCATTTCTCGTCCTGGGGGCTGAGGCCAATCACCGCGCGGCATTGCGCGCCGACGAGATCGTCCGCGGTGATGCCGACGGTCCAGCCGAGACGCGCGGCCATCGAAACGATCTGATCAGTGGTGTGGATCGCATTCGGCCGCCGGATCTTCGGGATCGCCTCCATCTCGGCCGCTTGCGCGAACAGCTTCATGCCGATCACATTCGTCTTCAGCCGCAGCAGGCTGTTGAGATCGGCGACGAGGCCGGCGAGATCGATGCTGTCTGCATTCTGCTGTTGCATGACGTCCTCCAGCCCGGCGATCGCGCGCCGCGTGTTCTTGTTTTGCGTCCTCGTTCTAGTCCTTGGTGGGGCCCGGAAGCAACTCGCCGGTCCGGCCCATCAAACGGTAGGCGACGAGGCCGATCCACTCGCGCACCGCAACTTCGGTTCGGCCGAGGCCGTCCGCGCCCATGTTGGTGAAGGAAAACAGATCGTCACGTCCGCCCATCCGCCAGTCCACCGGATAGGCCTCGACGTCGAATCCGGCCTTGCGGAAGATTCCCATCGAGCGCGGCATGTGGAAGGCCGACGTCACCAGCAGCCAGCGCTCGCCCGGCTTCGGCGTCACCAGCTCTTTGGTGAAGAGCGCATTCTCCCAGGTGTTGCGCGAATTGCGCTCCAGGATCAGGCGTTCCTTGGGTATGCCGAGATTCTCCAGGATCGGCGCGGAATAGTCGGCCTCCCTCGCTTCGCTCGAGACCAGGTTCGCGGTCCCTCCGGTGAAGACGATGCGCGCGTTCGGATAGCGGCGTGCGAGCTCGGCCGGCGCGAACAGGCGATCGGCAGCGTGCGCGACCACGGGCGTGCGATGCGCCGCCGACAGATCGGTGTCGACGGAGCCGCCGAGCACGATGATGCCGTCGGGCGCGCCGCGCGCGGGGTCCCACGCCGGAAAGCGCGATTCCAAGGGATAGATCAGGAGATTGCCGAGCGGCGAGAACGCCGCCAGCGCCAGCAGCACCAGAGTGGTCACGGCCAGCCTGCGGCCGAGCGCGGCAAAGCGCGTCGCCATCAGCACCAGCGACAGGATGCCGAGCTCGACCAGAAGGTTGATCGGCAGCAGCGCGGTGCCGATGGTCTTGGACAGAAAGAAAAACAGGGGAGCCTCGCTGGAATGATCTTGCCTGTCCGCGCGGGGCTTGACCTGCCCGGCGATCCTCGAAATCTTCTTGAAAGAGGATCGATCGCCGGGTCAAGCCCGGCCTGATGAAAGCGACCGGACGCGTCACATGGCCCATCACCACCTGCATTCCAGCCCCAAAACCTGCCATTGGGGCTTCTTCGAAGCCGCGCTCAAGCCCGTCCTCACCATTGCCAGCGGCGATGAGGTGACGGTCGACACCATCAGCGGCGGCCCGGACATGCTGCCCGACCGCGACAAGTTTCACATTCCCCCTGAAATGCACGAGGTTCATGCCAAGAACGAGCGCATGCTGCCCGGCCACATCCTCACCGGCCCGATCGCCGTCGAAGGCGCCGAGCCCGGCGACGTGCTCGCGGTCGAGATCCTCGACGTTCAGCTCCGGCAGGATTGGGGCTGGAACATGATCAAGCCGCTGTCCGGCACCCTGCCCGACGATTTCCACGAGACGCGCATCCTCAACATCCCGCTCGACCGGACCCGGATGGTCGGCCGCATGCCGTGGGGCCTCGACCTGCCGCTCAAGCCGTTCTTCGGCGTGATGGGCGTATCGCCGCCCCCGAGTTGGGGCCGCATCTCCTCGCTGATTCCGCGCGCGATGGGCGGCAATCTCGACAACAAGGAGCTGGGCGCCGGCGCGACGCTGTATTTGCCGGTGTTCGTGCCGGGCGCGATGTTCTCCTGCGGCGACGGCCATGGCGTGCAAGGCGACGGCGAGGTCTGCGTCACCGCGATCGAGACCGCTCTTCAAGGCCGCTTCCGCCTGACGCTGCGCAAGGACCTGAAGTTCGACTATCCCCGCGCCGAGACCGCCACCCACTACATGACGATGGCGATGGACCCCGACCTCGACCAGTGCGTGGTACGCGCGTTGCGCGACATGATCGCGCTGCTCGGCGAGACGCGAAACCTGTCGCGCGAGGACGCCTACACGCTGTGCAGCCTCGCCGCCGATCTCAGGGTGACCCAGACCGTCAACGGCTCCAAGGGCATCCATTGCATGATCGAAAAGGCCATCGTGCACGGCTGAACTCGGCCGCCCCTTCCCGACCTGTTGACGCCCCGACGCCGCCCGGTCTGCCGCGCGGCGGGCTCCGTCGTGTCCAATTTTCCGTGCGATTCCAACACGCTGAGCGTCAAGCTCAGGCTCCATTTGACTTCCACCCCTGAACCTAAATAGAGTCTTAATCGTTACTTTTATGTACCCGAGTAAGAGGCTAGCGTTCGGCCATGGCCACCGAAAAAGCCGAGACTGACCGCATTCCCGTAACCTTGGCGCTCTCGACCATCACCTACCTGGAGAAGTTGGTGAGACAGGGCACCCACGGCACCAGCGTTCCCGGCGTTGCACGCACCTTGATCGAGGAAGGCATCCGTCTCGCCATCAAGGACGGGCTCTTGTCGATCCGCGACAATGGCAGGACGTGAACGCACGCGGTGCGTGATGCGGACGGATCTCGAGAGGCGGATGGCCACATCAGCAACCTGGGACCGCACCACATGCCTGTTCTCTCACCCACCTGGACCGACGAACGCATCGAACTTCTGAAGCAGCACTTCGAGGCCGGCCTCTCCTGCCGCGAGATCGCCGCCGACATCGGCGTCAGCCGCAACGCCGTGATCGGCAAGCTGTCCCGCCTCAATCTGACGCGCGGCAGGACGAACGACGATCGCAAGGTTCAGGACCGGAGCCCGGCGCGCGCGGCACGGGCCGTGCCGCGGCTGCAATACGAGATGCTCGCCACGATCTACGGCGATGCCGACGTCCCCGCGGTGACGGGTCCGATCGACGACGCCAATCGCTGCTCGCTGCTGGAGCTTGCCGAGAACCGCTGCCGCTGGCCGATCTCGACGCCGGGCGCCGAGGATTTCTGCTTCTGCGGCAACTCCGCGCCCGATGGCCAGCCCTATTGCGCCGGCCACAGCCGCCTCGCCTACCGGCCGAACGCGCGCGCCCGCGTGATGCGCGGCTAGATCGTTGCGCGACGAGCCGGGCAGCATTCCAAAACGAAAAACCTCCGGCGGGGCATCGCCGGAGGTTTCTGGAGGCTTAGCGTGAAGCTAAGAGCCGCAACTTTCGTATTTGGCTTGGAGCTATATAGCTTAGTAACTCATGTAAGTAAATTAATTTGAGGCGATTGAATCGCATGGCTCGTCTTCGTCCACTGCACGGGCCATCGGGATGTCCGAAAGCCCTCGCAAAAAAAGCCCCGGCGGTATCCCGCCGGGGCTGTGTCGCATCGAAGAACCCGAGAGCTTACCAGTTGCGCTGGGCGCGCAGCAGCAGGCTGTAGGTGTCCTGGTCCTTCAGCTCGTAGGTCGCCGCCGGCTTGGCGACGCCCGTCAGCGCTCCGGTCGTCATCGTGCCGGAATACTTCTGATCGAGGTGGCTGTAGGTGAAGTCAGCCGAGAAGGTCAGGTTCTTCACGGGGGTCCAGCGGGTGATGACGCCGACCTGGCCGATGTTGAAGTCCGGGTTGCAGGTGCCGGTCAGGGTGGCGAACGCCGCGCTGCCGCAGATCAAGCCCTTCGCGGTGCCGTTGTAGTTGACCGCAGCCCACGCGCCGTAGAGCGCCGTGTTCCAGTACGGGCTCCAGTTGTGGGTGTAGGCACCCCGGAAGCCGTAGGTCTTGGTCAGCTCGAGGCTGCCGCCCGGCGCGAACACCGCGTCAGACACGCCGGCGAAGCCGATGCTCTGATAGGCGGCGTTCGAGCTGCCGAACATCGAGTAGCTGGTCGCGGCCAGCTCCTGGAAGTTGTAGCGGCTCGCGCCCTCGGTGTAGACGCCCGAGATGTTGATCACGTCCCCTGCGCCGGTCGGGATGTTCTTGATGCCGAGCGCGAGCTGAACGGCCCAGCCCCACTTGTCTTCGGGATGACCGGTGGTTTCGGTCGCACCGTAATAGGCGACATGATTGTCGTGAGCTGCGACCGACGCCTGGAACACGCCCCAGGCCTGGTCGACACGAACCATGGCAACGAGATCGGGCGCGCGGGTGCCGCCGAGGTCGTTCGAGCCATAGGCACCGCCGAGAACGCCGGTGGTGGACATGCCGGCCGTGTTCCAGACGTTGGTCTGGAACACCTGCGTCTGGTCCTGCGCCGAGAATGCAGCCGTGATGCCCTGACCGAAATCGGCGGTGTAGGTGAACTGCGTCACGCCGTTGGTGGTGCCGCTGCCGCCGACGAGCTGGTCGAAATTGTTGCCGGGATAGTTGATCCAGGGCGCGTCGAACTGCGATACGGCCTTACCCATGGTGAAGCCGGCGAACTGGATGAAGGCGTAGTAGACGCCGAGCGCACCGCCGGAGAGGTTGCCGTCGGTGCCGTTGATGTTGGTCGAGCCGGTGAGGCCGGTGCCGGCCGCGTTGATGCCGACCGTGCCGCTGTACTGGGTCGCACCGGTGCCCGAACCGGTTCCGCCGTAGTTGCCCGTGGTCCAGGTGAAGACCGCGTCGAAATAGGTGCGGACCACGCCGTACTCGGTCGCGGTGCGCGTGTCGATGTTGAGGTCTTCACGAGCGCGCATCGAGTAGTAGTTGGTCAGGCGGTTGTTGGCCGCGAACACGCCGTTGTACTGGGCGCTGTAATTGCCGCCGGCGTTGAGCGCCACTTCGGCACGCACATAGCCGCCGAGCTTGATGCAGGTGTCGCTGCCCGGGATGTAGTAGAAGCCCGCGCCGTACAGCGAACAGATCTTGACGTACTCGACCGCCTTGGCCTTGACCGGAAGATCGGCCGCCTGGGCTCCACCGACGGCGATCAGACCCGCCGCAGTGCCGAGCAAAAGGCTCTTCACCACTTTCATCTTAAAACCTCCAAGTTGCTCATTTTACGGAGATCGGACCGTGAGGCCCCCCAAGATCCCCGTCTCTATCAATCCGCTCGGCCGCTTTCGGACACCCCCGCTTGTCGACGCGAAGAACGTGAGCGAACCACCTGCAACGGGACGATCGAGTACCCCCCACCGTCGGGGAACAATATGCAGTGCGCAGTTCGCTAATCAAAATAGTTTATTAGATCAGCTTTATGGTTTCACCCGACCTGTGCTCCGCGCGCCACACCGTAGGTCCACGGGACAATCGCTGAGCAAATCATCTTTGTAATTTTAATGACGAAATTACCCTGCTCTGCACTTGCGTCAGAGCAGGCTTGCGTGGACTATGGCCCTCCACGAACACCGACCTGAACTATCGTTCACGGGAGTGACGCTGTGTCCGCGACGAGGAAAGAAGGAGCGCGAATGCGCTCGATCGGCAACCTGGATATCATCAGGCGCTTCACCTGGGAGATATCGTCGATCAACATGCATCTGGAGGAATTGCGTCAGTTCTGGGCGAAGACGCTCGGCATCAGCGGCCCGCAATGGCTGATTCTGATGGCGATCTCAGACCTCGACAAGGACGACGGCGTCCCGGTCAACGTCGTCTCCAAGCTGCTTCACGTGGATCCGTCCTTCATCACCACGCAGTCCAAGCTGCTCGAGAAGAAGGGCCTGTTGCGCCGCCGCCCCTCGCCGACCGACGCCCGCGTGGTGCGGTTGTCGCTGGCCGAGAAGACGCAGAAGCACATCGCCAGCCTCAACGAGCAGTACAAGACGATCCGCGAATTCGTGTTCCAGGAGTTCAACGAGAACGAGCTGGCCGAATTCACCGCCAAGCTCGCGACGCTGAAGAATCGCCTCGAGAAGGCCTGCGTCCGGATCTCGCTCGACTTCTAGGGCTTGGTCGCCGCGCTCAGATCCGCCGGGCGGCGGTGCCGAGCCGCGATTCGAGCCAGTCGAAGATGTATTCGTTGGCAAGGCTCGGATTGTCCGCATGGGACTGTGCCGCGCCGGTCTCGGCCGCAGTGAACACCTTCAACATGACATTCGAGCTGCCGAGCCGGGAGCTCTGGACGATCTGACGCGCCCGGTCGGCCTTGAGCCAACCGTCCTCGCCGAGCGTGATCAGCACCGGACAGTCGGCGCTGGAGGCCATCAGCGGCGCATGCGGCACCGGCACGATACTGAGGTCGCTCATCGCGAATCGGCTGGCAAAGAAGGCACGCTCGTGCAGGTCCCACAGGCCGCCGTCGCAAACGGCGGCGGCGAGCCGCGGCTCCTGCATCACCGCACGTGCCACGAAGGAAGAGCCCCAGCCGTCGGCGATGATTCCGACTCGCGCGAAATCGACGTCACCGCGCGTTTCCAGATAGTCCATCACGCAGGGAATCGCGCTCTCGAGATCGCTCCGCCGCACCAGCGCATCCATGAAGTCGTCGCGCTGGTCGCCGAACAGGTCGAGCGCCAGCATCGAGAACCCGCGCTCGCGCGCATGCGGCACGAGCTTGAACAGGAACTCCTCCTTGCGGTGGCCGGGCTCACCGATGCAGATCACGGTCGGCGCCTGGCCGCTTCCCGACGGCGCGGGGAGGAAGTAGCCCTGCAACGCGTGCCCGTCGAGCCAGGGGATCGTCACGACCTCGCCTGCCGGGCTGCGCGCCGAAAGATAGCGGCGGGCGCAATCCTGCATCGCGAGCACCGCAACCCAGCGGCGCTCGTCGTCCGGCTCGAGCGGCATCGCCGCCGCACCATAGTAGTTCATCGCGCGCAGCCAGTTGCGCTGTGCGCTCGCCATGTGACCTTCCGCGAACGCGGCCTCGGCGCGCTGCCGGTTGGCCTGCGCCAGCCGCTTCCACTCGCGATGCCAGGAGCGGTCGTCGCCCCGCTTCAGCTGCCGCGCGATCATCAGGCATTCGGCGATCGTGGCGCCGCCCTCCTGAGCCGCGGTGAGCAGCCGCGTGAATTCAGCGGAGATGTCCTCTCGCTCCGGGCAAAGGATCCAGTCGTCGGAGAGGCATGCGGGTATCATCGGGTGCTACGCTCTATCTCGCGTTACCCCCGACTGACTAAACCATTTCAGTCGCCCGACCAAGACGCCGCGCGCGGCGTTACAGGCGTTCGAGATCAACATCGCTTGAACGACGATCCGTGACGCATGCATGGCATTCCAATCCGGCATGGGGAGCCGAGGGATTGGCAAGAGGTGGCACGGAAAATCACACGCTTACCTCTTGAAATGATGACCATCATACCTACATCCGCGCGGGTTCGACGCCGGTCTCGGCCGGGCGGTCTCAACCGAGTCGCCAGCCGACCTCCTGCGTAAAGCTTTCGTAGAAGGCGCGGTCATAGGCCTGCTCGGGCGTCGCGCGCACGCGAGCGTCGAGCCGCTTGGCGTCCTCGCCGACCAGAATGCGCCAGCGCTCCGCCTTGACCCCGTCGAGGATGATCTTCGCGGCCTCTGCCGCCGTGGTCGGCGCATCCTCGAGGAAGCTGCGGGCGCGCTCGGCGAATGCCGCCTGGATGTCCTCGTCCGACATCTTGTCAGCACCCGGCACGCCGGCCGCGATCATGCGTTTGCGCGTCAGCGCGACCTCGTCGGGGCTCAGCCGCTCCGATCCATCGGCGCTCTGCACCTTGCGCGAATTCGAGACGATCGAGGTGCCGATGTGACCGGGCATCACCACCGAGCATTTGACGTGCGGCGCGTGCAGGCGGAGGTCGTTGATCAGCGCTTCGGTGAATCCCTTCACCGCGAACTTGGCCGAGCTGTAGGCGGTGTGAGCCTGGCCCATGCCGATCGACGCCCAGAAGCCGTTGACGCTCGCGGTGTTGACGATGTGCGCCTCGTCGGCGGCGACCAGCATCGGCAGGAAGGTGCGCACGCCGAGATAGACGCCGCCCCAGCAGATGTTGAAGGTGCGCTCCCACTGCTCGCGTGTGTTGGTGAACAGGCTGCCGCCGCCGCCGATGCCGGCATTGTTGAACAGCAGATGGATCTTGTCCGTCTTCTGCTGCTCGGCGAGCTCGTCGCGAAAACGCTTCAGATGATCCTCGATCGCGACGTCGGCGACGTGCGTCGTGACGCGCAGGCCCTGCGGCAGCTTCTCAGCCTCGCACAGCCGCTTGGTCTCGGCCATCGCGGCCTCCGAGACGTCGCACATCGCGACATTGCAGCCCTCGGCCACGAGCTGCCGTGCGAGCTCGCGCCCCATTCCCGTGCCGCCGCCGGTGATGACCGCGATCTTTCCAGCAAAATCCTTCATGGGACTTCGGTCCCTCCCCTTGTCGGTATGTTTCTTCGTCGCAGCGCCGTTCGCCGACGCGCGCAAAATGTAGCAGCGCGGCATCGGCAGGTAAAAGCAGGACGCCGCGTTGTCAGACATCGCTTATTTCGGCGGATGGACTATTCCGATGCTTCGTCGCGCCGCTGCCCCTCCGAGCCACACCCCGCGATCGGACATAACCCTCCGGTTCCCGTATTTGTCCGGCTTCGGTTTATGGGTAAATTTTTTACAATCCGAATCGTCAAATGGACTCCGGACGCTGGGTCGAGTCGGCCAGGCCAGCGTGTGGTTTGCGTGTCACAGGCTCTGGCACTCCGCTTGCATCCTTGTCGTGGTCTGAAACTACCGATGAGGTGACAGGAATGTTCGTGACCGTCGTTGCCGTGCTCTGCCGGCTTAGCGCAGCAAGCTCAGGCAGTTGCGTCGAGGAAATCGTGACCGACAGCAACATGACGCCCGAGATTTCGATGATGCAATGTGCGGTCGGCGCACAGGCACCGCTTGCCAAATGGATGGGCGAGCATCCGATCTATCACGCCAATTGGCGCCTGGATCGGTACAAATGCGTGCCCGGCCATTACGAGATCAAGGGCCACGCCTAAGGCCCCGCAAAACTACTGATCCGACTCGACGGATCGAGGAAACGCCCCGGAGGCCGCCTCCGACGGGCCGCGTAGCGCCAGTCCGATGATGACGGCGCGTTCTGTGACAATGCTCACGCGCCTCTCCAATCACGCCACCGCGCGCATGATATGCACACGCGCCTGCCGCCCCTCCGGCGTCGGCATCAGCGCATAATTGTGCGGCTGGTCACGCAGCAGATGCAGCTCCACCGACACGCCCACCGCCCTCGCCCGCGCCGCGAGATCGACGCTGTCGGGATAGAGCAGATCGCGCGTGCCGGAGAAGATCGTCATCGGCGCGAGGAAGCGGAACGCGCCGTTGAGCGGACTGACGAAGGGATGGCCGACATCGAGCTCGCCGGCATAGAGCCGTCCCGCCTCGACGATGCCCGGAATGTCCTGGATCGGATCGCGCTTGGCGATCTCCATTTGCTCCGGACGGCTGACAGAGGCATCGGCCGCCGGCGAGATCAGCACCAGCCGGGCCGGCTGCCGATGGCCGCGATCGCGCAGCCATTGGCACGCGGCGAGCGCGAGGCCGGCGCCCGCGGAATTGCCCACCACCGTGACCTTTGCGGTGCCGGCGTCTTCCAGCAGCATCCGCAGCAGTTCGGCCGTCCTCGGCACGACATCCCCAGCGGTCGCGCGCGGCGCCAGCGGATAGATCGGCACGACGCACGAGACGCGCGCCTTGCGCGTCATCTCGCCGATGAAGCGCCAATGCGCCGGCACGATCTCGTTGATGAAACCGCCGCCATGCAGGAACATGACATAGTTGCAGCCTTCATGGCCCGACGACGGCGCGGTGTAATAGACCGGCCAGCCGCCCATCCTGGTCAGGATCGCCTCGACGCCGCGACCGAGCCCGGCCGGCTCGAACGAGGCCGGCTGCAAGGCGAGCCTCTGCACATGCGCCTGCACGGCTTCGGCGGAGGCGAGCTGCTGCTTGTACGGAAGCTGTCGCAGCAGCAGGTTGAAGGCGCGGCTTTGCAGGCTCGGCGCGGGATCGCGGCTCCGCGATCCGCACATCTCAGGACAAAACTGCAGGGCCGACACAAGCCTCGCGACGCTCATGGTCAGTTCTCCACCTGGCTCGGCATCATATGGCGACCAGAAGGCTTGCCGAAAGGCCGCCATGGGCGGATATAATGCGAGCATTCGCTCGCTTTTCCTACTCGCATTCGGATCGCAACGCCCATGGCGCGCACGCCGCCGACAAAGCCGCGGAAAAATGCCCTGCAGGCGCGATCGCGCGCCACCGTGGACGCGCTGCTGGAGGCGACTGCTCGCATTCTGGTCCGCGAAGGTTTCGAGAAGACCAGCACCAACCGCATCGCAGAGATCGCCGGCGTCAGCGTCGGCTCGCTCTACCAGTACTTCCCGAGCAAGGAGGCGCTCGTCGCCGCCGTGATCGAGCGTCACAACGAGGAGATCATGGGCATCGTCCGCGCCGCCCTCGGCGAAGTCGCGGACCTGCCGATCGACAAGGCGGTGCGAAAACTCGTCACCGTCGCGATCGAAGCCCATCGCGTCAACCCGAAACTGCACCGCGTGCTCGCCGAGCAGATCCCCCGCACCGGCCAACTCGCCGAGGTCGAAGCCTTCAACCGCGAGGTCCACACCTTAGTGCGCAGCTATCTCGAAAGCCGCCGCAAGGAGATGCGCAAGGTCGACCTCGATGTGGCGACCTTCATCTGCGTCAGCGCGATCGAGGCAGTCGCGCACAACACGGTGCTGCACGGAGCCGAGATGCTGTCGGAGAAGGTGGTGAAGGTGCTGGTGGACGAGACGACGAGGCTGGTGGTGGGGTATTTGAGGTAGGAGGAACGATGCCCTAATCCTGGACAAGCTTGCTAAAATGGGAGGATAGGCTGCGCTCCATAGCGCGCTGAGAAGCTAGCGCCGCGGTGGCTGCAAAATGGGAAGGCCTTACTGAGCGCACTGATGGAGTATGCCGATAAGCTTCGGCTTGCCGCTCCCCATGCTCATTCCCTCGAACCCGAAGAAAATTGGTGCCTCAGACGCGACCTGAATCGCCACACCGACATTCTCTCCCTTTCGAAGGGCGACAATCTCCTTTTGTGATAGAGTGTATGCGACGTTGAAGAGTCCGTTTTGAATCCGCTTGGAATTGGGCCTCAGTGGATACACTTGCCCATCGATCAGAAGAGAATGGGTTGCCATATTCATGAGCTCATTGTCCCTGCGAAGAGCATCGAAGATTGCGAGCAAGACTGCTCGGCGTTTTTCGCAGTAGAGGATGAACTTGTTTATTCCAGATTCCTCGGTTTCTCGCTGTCCTTTCAGATAAAGCTGTCCATCCGTACTTTCGATCGTCCAGACAGGTCGGGTCCGCCCGTTATTGACGACATTCAGCCGTTCCAGAGTCGCTTTGTCGATTTCATGCATCCCGTCAGGGCTCGCGGCGGCTCCAAACGTGAATAGATCTGGATCAACATCCATGGAGCGTATGTACTCTACTGCCAGCGCGGAGACGACTTGAGCAGTCCCTTCAATGCGCTCATCAGCTCGCACCGACTTGAATTGGTGAACGCCGTATCGGGACCCCTGCTTCAAATACCTAAACTGACCGCCCAAATAGGCGTACGCGCACGCGCTGTAACAGCCGCCCTCATCAATATCGAAGGGCTTTGGAGAGAATGGCGATTTCCGACCGATGTCGGTGGAGAAACCATATTTTCGGAACAGGCGGCCAAGTTCTATTCCCGCAGCCAAGCTTCCACCGGGTGAGTTCAGGTAGACGATAGATCGGTCGGGAATACGATTCTGCGTTACATATCGCTCAAACCGCTGGGGTGCGTCGGGATCGATGTCTCCGTCCAAAAAGACGAACCAACGATTGCCCGCTATCTCAATGGGCAACTCCGGCGGAAATCCCTTTACAGTCATGTTCGATTGCGCACCCGCCGAGCCTGACTGAAAAGCCAATAAAAGAGCCAGCGCGTAAATCTTTCGCCGCACCATGGCTTTCGCAAGCTGCGCCATCGAATTCAATTTCCTGCATCGAATGGCTCAACGTAGCGTGAGACCACATGCTGCCGCTACACCTTTTGGCAGAAGCCGGTCCCGACGCACCGCAAATGGCTTCGGGAAAACAACATCCCATCAATGGCATCGCTACTGTGCATGGGGTTGTTTTCGGGTATTTTGGTTTGCCGACCATCGCAGCAGCCACCCACTGCCGACCGTCGCGCACGCGGCCTTTGGCCAGCGCGAGCCCTACGGCCCCGGTCAATCCGCCCGACAAATGATTGAGAAAAAATGGTCGGAGCGAGAGGATTTGAACCTCCGACCCCTAGTCTCCCAGACTAGTGCGCTAACCGGGCTGCGCCACGCTCCGAACGTCGTTCCATTAGCTAGGATCGGCGCGATGCGCAAGGCGAGCGACACCATTTTGGTGGCGCCGTCCAAACCCGGAACTGGCCGCAAATCCGGCGGAAGGCGCCCTACCCCTCGTTCAGCGCCTGATCCAGCATCTCCCGGCACGCGACGAGGTCGGCGAGCGCCTTCCCGAGGCGTTCCCGGTCCAGCGCGCTGGGGCCAGCGGGTGCGGCGGGGGTGCCGCTCTTGCGGAAGGTGGTGAGGATGTCCTCGTCGTCGACCTCGGTAAAGCGGAAGTCGATGCCTTCCTCTTCATCGCCCTGGTAGTCGTCATCGTCGGCATCAGTCACGCCCTTGATGGGCGCCTCGTCCTCGGGCTCCATCAGGCTGGCGCCGATGGCGTCCTCGATGGCGCCGAAGGAGACCGCGGCCGCGCTGTCGGCGAGGCCCTGCACCGATTTGACGCCGTGCTCCTTCAGGATCCGCTGCACGCCGCGGATGGTGTAGCCCTCGCCGTAGAGCAGCCGGCGGATGCCCTTGAGCAGGTCGACGTCGTCGGGGCGGTAATAGCGGCGGCCGCCGCTGCGCTTCATCGGCTTGATCTGGGAGAACCGGGTCTCCCAGAATCGCAGCACGTGCTGCGGAATGTCGAGTTCCTGCGCTACTTCGCTGATGGTTCGGAACGCATCCGGCGCCTTGTCCAAATGCCAAATCCTTCGCGAAAGGCGTTACGCCTCAGGTTGAGCCTTGCTGGCATCGCCATTGGTGCGGTGCTGGGCGTTGATCCGCTGCTTCAGGATCGCCGACGGCTTGAACACCATGACCCGGCGCGGCGAGATCGGCACCTCGGTGCCGGTCTTCGGGTTGCGGCCGATGCGCTGGCCCTTCTTGCGGACCATGAAGGACCCGAACGAAGACAATTTCACCGTCTCGCCCTTCTCCAGGCAGTCGGTGATCTCCTTCAGCACGAGTTCCACGAAGGCGGACGATTCCGTGCGCGACAGGCCCACCTTCTGGTAGACGGCTTCGCAAAGATCGACACGCGTTACGGTTTTACTTTGATCGGTCATCGCCCTGCCCCACATCACGGCGAACAATTGTTGTCTGAAATTATGAGCTTACGTTACGGCGGTCAACAGCGCTCATCAATGCAGGCGCATCGATAATCCCAGCTGATTCCGGCAAAATTTTATCGACTGTGGCTCTACCAGCGCACCATCGCCGAGCCCCAGGTGAAGCCGCCGCCCATGGCCTCCATGAGAACCATGTCGCCGCGCTTGATGCGACCGTCCTTGCGCGCCACCGCCAGCGCCAGCGGAATCGAAGCGGCCGAAGTATTGCCGTGACGGTCCACCGTCAGCACCACCTTCTCCGGCGCGATATGCAGCTTGTGCGCGGAAGCGTCGATGATTCGCTTGTTGGCCTGGTGCGGCACGAACCAGTCGATGGTCTCGGCATTGAGCCCGGTCGCCTCGAAGGCATCGACGATGACGTCGGTGATCATGCCGACTGCGTGCTTGAAGACCTCGCGGCCCTCCATGCGCAGATGACCGACGGTCTGGGTCGAGGACGGCCCGCCGTCGACGAACAGCTTTGCCTTGTGGCGGCCGTCGGAGCGCAGATGCGTGGTGACGACGCCGCGATCGGTCGCGGCATTGCCCGGCTGCGCCTGCGCCTCCAGCACGACCGCGCCGGCACCGTCGCCGAACAGCACGCAAGTGCCGCGGTCGTTCCAGTCGAGGATGCGCGAGAAGGTCTCCGCACCGATCACCAGCGCGCGCTTGAAGGCGCCGGTGCGCAGGAAATTGTCGGCGGTGGCGAGCGCGAACACGAAGCCCGAGCACACCGCCTGCAGGTCGAAGGCCGCGCCATGGTTGATGCCGAGCCCGTTCTGCACGGCGACGGCGGTCGCGGGAAAGGTGTTGTCCGGCGTCGAGGTCGCCAGCACGATGAGGTCGATCGACTGCGCGTCGAGGCCGGCGTCGGTGAGCGCGGCCTGCGCCGCCTTCAGCGCCAGGTGCGAGGTGAACTCGCCCTCGGCCGCGATGTGCCGCTCGCGAATGCCGGTGCGCTGAACGATCCACTCGTCGGAGGTATCGATGCGCGCCGCCAATTGGGCGTTGGTCACCACCTGCTCCGGCAGATAGGAGCCGCAGCCGAGCACGACCGAACGAATTTGAGTCACGAAACAGCCTCCTGCGCGGCCTGCACGGAATTGAGTGCACCGCCCTCGCGGTTGAGCATCTGATTGATCTTGTTCAGGAGATCGTAGTGAGCCATCTCATAGCCAACATCGATCGCATAGGCAAAGCCTTCGGCGCTGGTTCCGCCGTGGCTCTTGACCACGATCCCGTTCAATCCCAGGAACACGCCGCCATTGGACTTGTTCGGGTCCATCTTGTCGCGCAGGGCCTGGAAGGCGCCGCGGGCAAAGAGATAGCCGAGCTTGGACAGCCAGCTCCGTTTCATTTCGTTGCGAAGCAACTCGGCCATCTGCCGGGCGGTTCCCTCGGCGGCCTTGAGCGCGATGTTGCCGGCATAACCCTCGGTCACGATCACGTCGGCAACGCCCTTGCCGATGCCGTCGCCTTCGACGAAGCCGATATAATCGAGCTCCGGCAGGTTCCGCGCCCGCAGGATTTCGCCGGCCTCGCGAATCTCCTCGTGCCCCTTGATCTCCTCGGTGCCGATATTGAGGAGCCCGACCGTGGGCCGCTTCTTGTCGAACAGCACGCTCGCCGTGGCCGCCCCCATGAGCGCGAGCGACACCAGATGGTGCGCATCGCCGCCGATGGTGGCGCCGAGATCGAGCACGACGGATTCGCCACGCTTGGTCGGCCATATCCCCGTGATCGCGGGGCGGTCGATCCCCTTCAGCGTGCGCAGATGGAAGCGCGACATCGCCATCAGCGCGCCAGTATTGCCGGCGGAAACCGCGACATCCGCATCGCCCTTCTTCACCGCGTCGATGGCCAGCCACATCGAGGACGTCCTGCGGCCGCGCCGCAGTGCCTGGCTCGGCTTGTCCGAGCCGCTGACGGCGACGTCGGTATGGATGATCTTCGAGGCGGCCTTGAGCTGGGGGTGCCGGTCGAGCTCGGGCTCGATCTTGGCGCGATCGCCGACCAGCAGGAATTCGGTGTCGCGATGCCTGCCAAGCGAGATGGCCGCGCCCGGAATGACCACGGCGGCGCCGGCGTCGCCCCCCATGGCGTCAAGCGCAATGCGAACCTTGCTTGGCATAAAAGTCCTGGAAAACCTGATCTGGTGCGGTCTTGAACGAGCGGGGCCGCAGAATGGGTTCGCCACGGACATGGCGACCGGTCAGGCGCCACGCCGCGCCCGGACCGGGGCGCGACAATAGCGTTTTGTTACTCCGAAACAACCTCTTGCCCCCAGCCTTTTGCTTTCAGGGCGATCCGGCCGCGAACCCGGAAATTTGCCGGAAATACGCTGAAATCAGCTAGATAGAGACCTCTTTGAAACCATCGAGGCAAATGCCTCGCGTACCCTTGCAGGGCGATCGACGCGGAAAGGGCCGGCTAGCGGTCCTTCTTGTTGTCCTGGAGCGCCTTCAGCGCGGCAAAGGGATGGTCCTCCGGATCGGGGGCGGTGACCTCCGCCTCGAACACGGCCCCCTCCTTGCGGGGGTAGGGATCGACCGCCAGGAAAAGGGCGTCGGTGGCGATCCGTCCGAGGTCGATGATGCCATTGACGATCGGCTCCGGCGGATCGATCGCCTCCGCCGGCTCCTCGTCGTCCTGCCCCTCCTCGATCAGGTCGGCCATCTTCCGAACCTCGGCCTCGGGGGCAAACACCAGCTCCACCTCCTCATCGATCTCGGTCTCGATGGGATCGAGGGTGACCACGCAGGTCTGGCCAATCCGGGCGCGGACACGCCCCGTGACGTGGACCCGGCCGCCGCTCTTGGGCACGACGTCGAGGTCGGCCTGGACGGACAGCACCTCCCGCAGGCCGCCCACCTCAGCGATGGCCTGCCGCTCGGCGGCCGAGGCCTCGAGCTTGCGGTGCAGGCCGGTGTCGGGGATCTGCGCGACGATGACGGGGGACCGCCAGGGATCGGGCCTGGATTCGGTATTCGGTCGGCTCATGGCGTGACATCCTTGGGCATAGCTGGCGGAAACCTGAAGGAGGCGCGCAGCAGCGCAGCCTCTTCAGTCCGGCCGAGATCGGCCTCACTGGCCCGGGCATAGGCCGCGAGCCTCTGCGCCTGGTCCATGCCGGTCCCGTTCAAGATATTCTTGCAGATCGCCTCTGCCAGTGCCGTGCCGCCGGCCTCCATGGCCAGGTCATAGGCCTGAACCCGGCCGTAAAACGCCTCGCCGAACTCGCGCATCCGCTTCGGCACGGTCTGGTCGCCCACCCCCATCTCGCGCAGATTGTCGTCCATATCCTCGCAGAATCGGTCGAACAGCGCCTGGGACAGCTCCGTGGCGCTTTGAACCGTGCGCAGGCGGCGCAGCAGCAGCCACAGATGCAGCAGCAACAGGTCGAAACGCCCGTTAACCGTATCGGGCACGCTCAAGTCGCGGTAAAATATGGGTTCTCGCGCCTGCGTCACGATCATGCCATAGATGGCTTCAATGGTGCCCGCCGGGGTTAGCCGGGGTTTCCTGAAGTGATTGAACGGCCAAAGCATTGTGGTTTCCGCAAGCGGGCGCGCGCGAGTTGCATTCAGACGCCCTGCCCGGTACTTCAGCGCCTCGCGCGACGCAAGGGGACGGAATCAGTTCCGCTATGACCACAACGAACCAGACCAGCCTGCGCGCTGACAAGCGGCGCGGCCTTCATGCACGCTGGCGGGCCTTCCGCATGCTCGCGGCCGTCACCATTGTCGGCGCGGCGCTCGCGGGTTGCACCGGCGAGCAGTTCCAGAAGGGTTATATCCTGCCGCCCGGCGCGCTGGAACAGATCCCGATCGGCGCGAGCCAGGACCAGGTGCTGATCGTGATGGGCACCCCCTCGACGGTCGCGACCCTCGACGGTGAAGTGTTCTACTATATCTCGCAGCGCTCGGAGCGCATGGTCGCCTTCATGAACCAGAAGGTGGTCGACCAGCGCGTCATCGCGATCTATTTCGACAAGAACCGGCGCGTGCGCCGGCTGGCGAATTACGGCCTGCAGGACGGCAAGATCTTCGACTTCATCAGCCGCACCACGCCGACGTCGGGCCAGGAGATGAGCTACCTCACACCGCTGTTCAAGCTGCTGAGCTTTAACTGAGCCTTCAGCCTGCGGCGTCGTGCCGCCGCAGGCGACTTGCCGTGACGCACCGGGTTCCCTACGCTCCCTGCAAAACAAAAGCTGGGAGTGGATTCGTTGTCAAAGAAAATTCAGAACACCTTGTTGTCCCGCCGTCGCGTGCTCGCTGGTGCTGCCGGCCTTTCGGCCGCGGCGATCCTGCCGCGATCGAGCCTTGCGGACTGGAAGCCCACCGAGACCGTTCGCCTGGTCGTGCCGGCCGCGGCCGGCGGCTCAACCGACGTGATGGGCCGGCTGCTGGCCGCGCATCTGCAAACCGCCTGGGGCCAGTCGGCCGTCGTGGAAAACCGCTCGGGCGGCGGCGGCACCATCGGCACCGCCGAGGTGGTGCGCGCCAAGCCTGATGGCCACACCATCTTGGTCGGCAATCCCGGTCCGAACGCGATCGCCTACAGCATCTTCAAGAATCTCACCTACAAGCCGGACCAGCTTCAGCCGGTCTCCAACATGATCCGGATCCCGAACATCGTGTCGGCGCATCCGAAGACCGGCATCAAGTCGATCGCCGAGCTGATCACATACCTGAAGGCCAATCCGGACAAGCTCAGCTACGCCTCCTCCGGCGTCGGCCAGAGCCCTCACCTCACCGGCGCCTGGTTCCTGCAGCTCACCGGGCTGAAGATGACCCACATTCCGTTCCGCGGCGCAGGTCCCGCGCTTCAGGCCGCGCTCGCCGGCGACATCCAGATCCTGTTCGACAATCTCTATCCGAGCCTGCCGCAGGTGCAGAACGGCACCCTCACCGGCCTGTGCGTCACCACCACCGACCGCAGCGAGCTCGCGCCGAACCTGCCGACCATGCGCGAGAGCGCGCCGGAGCTGGCGAGTTTCGACGTCTCGTCCTGGTTCTCGGTTTTCCTGCCGAAGGGCGTCTCGCCCGAGGTGCTGAACGCGCTCAATCTCCAGGTCAAGGCGATGCTGGAGCGCGACGACATCAAGAAGCAGATCGCCGCCATGGGCGCCCGCGCCGACTACGGCACGCCCGAGCAGTTCGCCGCCTTCGTGGATACCGAGACGAAGAAATTCGCCGGCATCATCCAGAAGGAAGGGCTGCAGATGGACGTGCAGTAGAGGCACGCTCAAGCCTGTAGGGCGGATTACCGCAGGGTAATCCGCCGATTGCATCGGCAAACAAGATGGCGGATTACGCTGCGGTAATCCGCCCTACGCAGTTCGCTGGCCGGGCCAGAATGTCTCTTGACTTAGAGCGCGCTCAAACTCGTAGTTTGCGTGCGTCGTGATGAGAGACAGGGCATGAAGATCGGCGAACTCGCCAAGCGTTCAGGACTGACGGCCCATACGATCCGCTACTACGAGCGGATCGGACTGTTGCCTTACGCCGACCGGGATCGATCCAGCCGACGTGACTACGATCCTTCGATCCTTGTCTGGATCGAGTTTCTCGGCCGCCTGAAGACGACGGGCATGCCGATCCGGGACATGCTGCTCTACGCGGAGCTCCGGGATCGCGGCAGCGGCACCGAGGCCGAACGGCGCGCACTGCTGGAGCGGCATCGCGAAAGCGTACGGGCCCGCGTCGACGAGCTCAATGCCTGCCTTCTCGTCCTCGACACCAAGATCGGCGGCTATGCCGAAACGGAACAGAGGATGAAGGATTATGATGCAACACTTCCCGAACGCCGGCGAAAGCCGGTTGGAGCGCGGTCGGCGCGCACTCGCTGAGATCGACGGAGAGGCCGGCCATAAGGTCGTGGCGGCGCTCGGCGACATCGCCCCGGACTTCGCCACCTATATCCTCGAATTTCCATTCGGCGACATCTACTCACGGCCCGGGCTCGACGTCCGTTCGCGCGAGATCGCCACGATCGCAGCGCTCGCGGCCATGGGGAACGCCACGCCTCAGCTCAAGGTGCACATCGAGGCGGGTCTGAATGTCGGGCTCGGCCGAGAGGAGATTGTCGAGATCCTCATGCAGATGGCCGTCTATGCCGGTTTCCCGGCGGCCCTGAACGGTCTGTTCGCAGCGAAGGATGTGTTCGCGCGGAGGACCGAGCAAGGATCGGGAGCCAAGGCGTGAGCCTTCGGCGCCGAAGTCGTGCGGCCACCTGACAAGCGCATCGCCCCTAGGACGACTTGTTGATCTTCTTGACCTTGGCATCGGTGGCCTCGATCGCCAGAGCGAGCTCCAGGATGGCCTTGGACAACAATTCGGCGGCCTCCTTCTGATCCTGCGACTTGGCAGCGCGGAGTGCATAATTCCTGGCGGACGAGAGCGACATGGATTGATCTCCGTGTTTGTTCGCAGGGAGCGAATGGGGTGCTTGCCAAGCAAAACCCCGCGGCTCGCGCCGCGGGGCTTTCTATTACCTTGTCTGCGCCGCTCAGTGCGCCAGAATCGCCAGCAGCAGCAGGGCCACGATGTTGGTGATCTTGATCATCGGATTCACCGCGGGGCCCGCCGTGTCCTTGTAAGGATCGCCGACGGTGTCGCCGGTCACGGCCGACTTGTGGGCATCAGAGCCCTTGCCGCCGAAATGACCATCTTCGATGTACTTCTTGGCGTTGTCCCAGGCGCCGCCGCCCGAGGTCATGGAGATCGCGACGAACAGGCCCGTCACGATTACGCCGAGCAGCATCGCGCCGACCGCGGAGAACGCCGCGGACTTGCCGGCCGCGCCGCCGCCCGCGATCAGGTAGATCACGAAGTAGACGACGATCGGCGACAGCACCGGCAGCAGCGAGGGGATGATCATCTCCTTGATCGCCGCCTTGGTCAGCAAGTCCACCGCCTTGCCATAGTCAGGCTTGTCGGTGCCCTGCATGATGCCCGGCTTCTCGCGGAACTGGCGCCGGACCTCCTCGACGATCGCGCTGGCGGCACGACCCACGGCGGTCATGCCCATCGCGCCGAACAGGTAGGGCAAGAGACCGCCGAACAGCAGACCGACAACCACGTAGGGATTGTTCAGCGAAAAGTCCGGATTGACGCCGGCGAAGTAGGGATACTTCGCGGAGCCGGCAACGAAGTACTTGAGATCCTCGTTGTAGGCCGCAAACAGCACGAGAGCACCCAGACCGGCCGAGCCGATCGCGTACCCCTTGGTCACCGCCTTGGTGGTGTTGCCGACCGCGTCGAGCGCGTCGGTCGATTTGCGCACCTCCTTGGGCAGGCCTGCCATCTCGGCGATGCCGCCGGCATTGTCGGTCACCGGGCCGAAGGCGTCGAGCGCGACGATCATGCCGGCCAGTGCCAGCATGGTGGCGGTCGCGATCGCGATGCCGAACAGGCCGGCGAGGCTGTAGGTGACCAGGATGCCGGCGATGATCACGATCGCAGGCAGCGCGGTCGCTTCCATCGAGATGGCAAGGCCCTGGATCACGTTGGTGCCGTGGCCGGTCACCGAGGCCTGGGCGATCGACTTCACCGGACGATAGTCCGTGCCGGTGTAGTATTCGGTGATCCAGATGATCAGCGCGGTGACGACGAGACCGACCACGCCGCATTCGAACAGCGCCATGCCGGTGTAGTTGACGCCCTCGAGCTTGCCGAAGCCGATCAGGTAGTGGATCACCAGCGCAATGCCGATCAGCGACAGGACGCCGGTTGCGATCAGACCCTTGTAGAGCGCGCCCATGATCGATTGGCTGGGCCCGAGCTTGACGAAGAAGGTGCCGATGATCGAGGTGATGATGCAGATGCCGCCGATCGCGAGCGGCAGCGTCATCATGTTGGCGAGGATCGGCGTCTTGGCGAAGAAGATCGCAGCGAGCACCATGGTGGCGACCGCGGTCACCGCATAGGTCTCGAACAGGTCGGCGGCCATGCCGGCGCAGTCGCCCACGTTGTCGCCGACGTTGTCGGCGATGGTGGCCGGGTTGCGCGGATCGTCCTCGGGGATGCCGGCCTCGACCTTGCCGACGAGGTCGCCGCCGACGTCCGCACCCTTGGTGAAGATGCCGCCGCCGAGACGGGCGAAGATCGAGATCAGCGAGGCGCCGAAGCCGAGCGCCACCATGGCGTCGATGACGGTGCGGCTATCAGGCGCAAGCTTCAGCGAATGCACCAGGAAACCAAAATAGAGCGTCACGCCGAGCAGAGCGAGACCCGCCACCAGCATGCCGGTGATCGCGCCGGCCTTGAAGGCGAGCTCGAGGCCACCGGCGAGCGACGTCGTCGCGGCCTGCGCGGTGCGCACATTGGCGCGAACCGAGACGTTCATGCCGATGAAGCCGGCCGCCCCCGACAGGACCGCACCGATCAGGAAACCGATGGCGACGTAGATCCCGAGGAAATAGACGAGCAAGACGAAGATGACCACGCCGACGATGCCGATCGTCGTGTACTGGCGGCGCAGATAAGCCTGTGCGCCCTCAGCGACCGCGCCTGCAATCTCCTGCATGCGCGGCGACCCCGCATCCGCGCTTAACACCGAAGACGTCGCCCAAATCGCGTAGACGACGGAAAGCACTCCGCAGAGCACTATCAACCATAATGCTGTCATGTGATGTTTGCCTCAGATCCTTGATGTACCCCCGGCGCCTTTTGTTGTCCGTCGAGCGGTGCGGCGCCTTGATTTCGAACAAAGCCGCCCCTTGCCCAAAAGGGGCGGCTTCAGTCGGTCGCGAGCTTGCCAAAATCAAATTGAGGGTGCAACGCCGGATAAGGCAGAAAACGCCGATCTCGGCAGGTATTTAGGCCAAGTGCCGAGAACTAAGATGCCGGTTTGGAGCAATTCCTAGAAGTGGCTGTAGGACAGCCGCCGCAAGACCAATTCCTGGCCCTGCCCGTCCAGGAAGCGCGGCCTCTTTGTCCCCGCGACGATGGTGCCGATCGCCGTGACGGGAAGGCCGGCCGCCCGCCCCACCGCGATCAGCGCATCGACCTGTGCCGGCGGAACAGTGCACAGCACTTCGTAATCGTCGCCGCCGGCAAGCAGCGTCTCGACGCAAACGAGGTTGCCGGCGATGAGGCTTGCCGCTTCGGCCGAGAGCGGCACGCTTGCCACGTCGACCGTGGCCGAGACGGCGGAGGCCGCACAGAGCTTCACCAGGTCGCCGGCAAGCCCGTCGGAGACGTCCATCGCCGCGGTCGCATGATCGCGCACGGCCTGCGCCAGCACATTGCGCGGCTGCGGCACGCGATAACGCGAGACCAGGGCGTCCCTGGCTGCAGCATCGGACGCCAGCGCCGCGGCGGCGGCCCCGCCCGTGAGCACGTCGAGGCCGAGCGCGGCATCGCCGATCGTGCCCGTCACCAGGATGCGGTCGCCCGGTCTCGCCCCGGTCCGGCCGACCATGCGTCCCTGCGGCACGCGGCCAAAGGCGGTGATCGAGATCATCTGCGGACCCGGCGTCGAGACCGTGTCGCCGCCGAGCAGCGGACAGGCGAATTCCCTCGCGTCTTCGCCGAGCGCGTCCGCAAAGGGTCGCAGCCAGCCATCCTCCTTGCCGCGCAGCGCCAGCGTCAGCACGAAGCCCGCTGGCGTTGCGCCCTTGGCGGCGAGATCGGACAGGTTCACCCGCAGCGCCTTGCGCGCGATGGTGTCAGGGGGATCGCTGGCAAGATAGTGCACGCCCTCGACGATGGCGTCAGTGGTGACGACGATGTCCTCGCCGGACGAGGACAGCACCGCGGCGTCATCGACCAGCCCGAGCGCACCGGGGTCGGTCGCCAGCGGCTTGAAATAGCGCGCGATGAGGGAGTCTTCGGCGGAGGGATTGTGCGGGTTTGCCACTGGCCTAGCGCCACAAATAGGTGTCATCGCCCGGCTTGACCGGGCGATCCAGCAATCCAGAGACTTCGGTGTGAAATCGATAGGCCGCGGCGTACTGGATCACCCGCCTTCGCGGGTGATGACAGCGGAGTGTGGGGCAGCCGTCTCGCATCAGTTCACCGCCCTCGCGAATATCTAACCCCGCCCGAACTCGTCACCGCGGAACTGGCGGCCGATCTGGTCCAGCACGGCGTTCACCATGCCGGTCTCCTCGCGGTCGACGAAGGCATTGGCGACGTCGACATATTCGGAGACGACGACACGGCCCGGCACGTCCTTGCGATGCTCCAATTCATAGGCCCCTGCCCGCAGCACCGCGCGCAGGATCGCCTCGATCCGCTTCAAGGGCCAGCCCTTCGACAGCGCCTCGTCGATCAGGGGATCGAGCTTCTTCTGGTCGCGCACGACGCCCGAGACGACGTCGCGGAAGAAGGCAGCTTCGGCCGGCAGGTACGTGTCACCCTCGACCTCGTTGCCGAGCCAATGGCTTTCGAACTCGGCGAAGATGTCGTTGATGCCGGCGCCGGCGATGTCCATCTGGTACAGCGCCTGCACGGCTGCGAGCCGCGCGGCACCGCGCCGGTTCGCTTTCTTCTCGTGAGGCCCCGCCGGCTTTTTGGTGTTGTCGGCCATGGCTCTAGGCCCGAGCCAGACGGCGTTTGATGCGCAGCATCGCGAGCGCCGCGCGCGCGGCATCGCCGCCCTTGTTGAGGTCGCTGGCGCGCGCCCGCGCCCAGGCCTGGTCCTCGTTGTTGACGGTGAGGATGCCATTGCCGAGCGGCAGCTGCCGCGCAACCGCAAGGTCCATCAGCGCGCGCGAGGATTCCTGCGAGACGATCTCGAAATGGATGGTGTCGCCACGGATGACGCAGCCGAGCGCGATCACGGCGTCATAGGGCTTGCCGTTCGCCGCCGCGGCATCCACCGCGATGGCCACTGCCGCCGGAATTTCCAGCGCGCCGGGAACCGTGATGACGTCGTGGGTGAGGCCCGCCGCCTTCAATTCAGTCACCGCGCCGTCCAGAAGCGCGTCCTGGAGATCGTCATAGAACCGCGCCTCGACAATCAGCGCGCGCGCGCCGGAAATGTCGGTCTGGTCCTTCAGGGGTGCGCGCCGCGCGTCTGCCATGGTCTACCTATTCTGTCATTGCCGGGCTTGACCCGGCAATCCATCGGGCAAGCCCCTCATAAGAGGATGGATGCGCGGGTCAAGCCCGCGCATGACGAACTTTATGCGCCGTCACTTCATTTCCGTCAGCCGCGCCGCGTAGCGGGCCATCAGATCGACCTCGATATTGACCTCGGCGCCCGCCTTCCAGCCGCCGATCGTCGTCACCGTCAGCGTGTGCGGGATGATCAGCACCGAAAAGGTCGTGTCCTTGACGGTATTGACCGTCAGCGACACGCCGTCGAGCGTGATCGAGCCCTTGGTGGCGATGAACCGCGCCAGCTCCCGCGTGGTCGAGAGCTCGAACCGCGCCATGTCGGGCAGGTCCTCGCGGCTGACGATGGTCGCGATGCCATCGGCATGGCCGGCGACGATGTGGCCGCCGAGCTCGTCGCCGATCTTCAGCGCACGCTCGAGGTTGAGCCTGGTGCCCAGCTTCCAATGCTTCGCCGTCGTCAGCGCCAGCGTCTCGGCCCCTGTATCGACCTCATACCAGGTCTTGCCATCTGCGACGCCGGACGCAACCACCGTCAGGCAGACGCCGTTGCTGGCGATCGAAGCGCCGTCGGCGATGGTGGTCTGATCGTAGCTGCAGGCGATGCGCAGCCGGTGCAGCTGGCCCTGCGCCACGGGCGTGAAGCTGACGATCTCGCCGATATCGGTGACAATGCCGGTGAACATTACGCGCGCTCGTAGACGGTGAGAGTATCCTTGTCGAATGTCTCGCTAGCATGAACCTTGTAGGCCTGCGACTGCGTGATTTTCGACAGGGGCAATGCATCGAGCGCATCGACGCCGCCCGCGCCCACCGCTTCCGCTCCGCGGAACAGCCAGATCTCGTCGACGAGATCGGCCGCGACGAACGAGGACGCAACGCGGCTGCCGCCCTCGACCATCAGGCGCGTGATGCCCTTCCCGGCCAGTGCACGCAGCACCGCCGGAAGATCGAGCCCGGATGCACCACTGGGAGGCACGCGCAGGATTTGTGCACCGACGGCACCGAGGCGGGTCGCGGCCGCCGCTTCCGCCAGTTCGGAAGCGATCACCCAGAGCGGCGTCTCGCGCGCGGTCCGCGCCAGTTGGCTCGATGCGGAAATCCGCAGGCTCTGATCGAGCACCACGCGCACCGGCGAGCGCGCCGCCATGCCCGGCAGGCGGCAGGTGAGCAGCGGATTGTCCGCCAGCACGGTGCCGATGCCGACCAGGATGGCATCGCTCTGCGCACGCAGGAGATGCACACGATTGTGCGCCGCCTCCCCGGTGATCGCGACCGGCTTGCCGCCGGCGGCGCCGATCTTGCCGTCGGGCGAGACCGCGAGCTTCAAAATCACATGCGGTCGGTGATCCCTGATGCGCCGGAAATGCCCAGCATGGTCGAATGCGGCTTCCGCCGCGCACAGGCCCACATCCACCGCAATGCCCGCGGCGCGCAGGCGCGCATGGCCCTGTCCTGCGACCTCCGGATTGGGATCTTCGATCGCCGCCACCACCCGCTTGATGCCGGCCGCGATCACCGCATCGGCGCAAGGCGGCGACTTGCCGAAATGCGAGCACGGCTCCAGCGTGACGTAGAGCGTGGCACCGCGTGCGGCTTCGCCGGCCCGCCGCAAGGCCTCAGGCTCGCCATGCGGACGCCCGCCGGGTTGCGTCCAGCCGCGGCCGACGATGAGGCCGTCCTTGACGATCACCGCACCGACGGCCGGATTGGGCCAGGTGCGCCCCTGCCCGCGGCGTCCGAGCGCCAGCGCCAGTTGCATGAAACGAAGATCGGCGTCCTTGGCCTCGCGGGCCTTCTGCGCGAACTGATCCTCCAGGATACGGAAGATCATTTGCGGATCGCGGCGAGCCGCGCTTCCTCCTCGCCGGAGAGCTCGCCGAGCACGTCGGCGAAATCCTTGGCCTCGCGGAAATTGCGATAGACCGAGGCGAAGCGCACATAGGCGACGTCGTCGAGCGTGCGCAGATGCTCCATCACGGTCTCGCCGATCACCTCGGAGGAGATCTCGGCCTCGCCGCCCGTCTCGAGCTCGCGCACGATGGTGGAAACCATTTTCTCCACACGTTCCGGCTCGACCTGCCGCTTGCGCAAGGAGATCGACACCGAGCGCATCAACTTGTCGCGGTCGAACGGCACGCGGCGGCCGTTGCGCTTGATCACCGTAAGCTCACGCAACTGCACGCGCTCAAAGGTGGTGAAGCGGAAGTTGCAGGCGACGCACACGCGCCGCCTGCGGATCACGGACGAGTCCTCGGTCGGACGCGAGTCCTTTACCTGCGTATCGAGACTGTTGCAGTTCGGGCAACGCATCCGTTTACCTTGACCTTACTGGTAGATCGGGAACCGGTCGGTGAGCGCCTTGACCCGTTCCTTGATCGCGGCTTCCACCAGCGGCGCCTTGCCGTCGGAGGACTGCGCGATCGCGTTGAGGACCTCGGCGATCATGCCGCCGACCTGCTGGAATTCGGCGACGCCGAAGCCGCGCGTGGTCGCAGCCGGCGTGCCCAGACGAATGCCGGAGGTGACGAACGGCGATTCCGGGTCGAAGGGAATGCCGTTCTTGTTGCAGGTGATCGCGGCGCGAACCAGCGCCTTCTCCGAGGCGTTGCCCTTCAGGCCCTTCGGCCTGAGGTCGACCAGCATCAGATGGTTGTCGGTGCCGCCGGAGACGATGTCGAAGCCGTGGCTCTTCATGGCCTCTGCCAGCGCCTTGGCATTCTCGACGACGTTCTTGGCATAGACCTTGAAGTCCGGACGCAGCGCCTCGCCGAAGGCGACCGCCTTCGCCGCGATGACATGCATCAGCGGGCCGCCCTGCAGGCCCGGGAAGATCGCGGAGTTGAACTTCTTGGTCAGCGCCTCGTCATTCCACAGCATCAGGCCGCCGCGCGGGCCGCGCAGCGATTTGTGCGTCGTGGTCGTGGTAATGTGGGCATGCGGCACGGGCGAGGCATGCACGCCACCGGCAACGAGGCCGGCGAAGTGCGCCATGTCGACCAGCAGATAGGCGCCGACCGAGTCGGCGATCTCGCGGAAGCGCTTGAAATCCCAGGCGCGCGAATAGGCCGAGCCGCCGGCGACGATCAGCTTCGGCTTGATCTCTTCGGCCTGCTTGGCGACCGCGTCCATGTCGATGATCTGGTCCTCGCGGCGCACGGTGTAGTGCGCGGCCTTGAACCATTTGCCGCTCATGTTGACGGGCGAGCCGTGGGTGAGATGGCCGCCAGCCGCGAGATCGAGACCCATGAAGGTATCGCCGGGCTGCAGCAGCGCCAGAAACACGGCCTGGTTCATCTGGCTGCCGGAGTTCGGCTGCACGTTGGCGAATTTGGCGCCGAACAGCTTCTTGGCACGATCGATCGCGAGGTTCTCGGCGACGTCGACCCACTCACAACCGCCGTAGTAGCGCGCGCCCGGATAGCCTTCCGCGTATTTGTTGGTCATCACCGAACCCTGCGCTTCCAGCACGGCCCGGCTGACGATGTTCTCGGAGGCGATCAGCTCGACCTCGTGGCGCTGACGGCCGAGCTCGCCCTTGATGGCGGCGGCGATTTCCGGGTCGGCCTGCTCGAGCGAGGCAGAGAAAAACGAATCGGGCGCGGAGGCGGTTTTGGGTGCGGTCATCTTGCGAATATCTCCACCGCCGCAGCCTTTTGGCGGGCTACGGGCGGGTCTGGTGTGGCGATCGGAAGCGGCGAGCGCGATCTACCACATCGCCCGCCCCCGGCCAAGCATTCGCGGGTCGGGTGCGAGATTTGTGCAAGATATGGTGGGGGTAGAGATTTTCGGTAAGCGGGCCGGCTTGAGGGCCCCCGGGCGTCACAGGCGAAAATGAGGCCGATTCGGTCCTTTAACTCCTCATGCCCGAAGCCGAGGCTGCGGCGGACGTAGCGTCACAGCCCCGTATACCCCGCCTTCACCGGGTCCACGCTGCCGTCGAGCTGGCGCAGGTAGGTCAGGCCGCACACGGTCAACCTGTGCGGGTCCTTCTCGCCCGCCTCCATCAGCGTATTGAGGTAGTTCGTGACCTTGGCCCGTGCCTCCTCGCTGGCTGCCGCGGTGCGGTTGGCGAGCAGGTCATAGGTCTGCATGATGCGGTCGATGGCGGCTTCCATGGCACCCTCTGGTTCTCAAAAGATTGGGGAGTTTTGATCAGGCAACCGCGCGGGCCTCGGGCTGCGTCTCGAACCATGAGATCGCCTTGTTGGCGAGCCTGATCTTGTTGAATTCGCCGCGCTGGATGAGCTTGATGATAGCCTCGAGCAGGCGTTCGTTGGTGACGAGCGTATCGGGGATCGCGCCGGAGCGGCGCAGGTAGTTCGCGGCGATCGCGTAGGCCTCGCTCACGAGTTCCACGTTCATCGCCTGAAGCCCGCGCTCGACCAGCATCGTCATGTCTCCGATCCGAAGGAGATAAGCGCCAAGCCCGGAACTGGTTCCTCGCATCCGCGAATTTTTTCGCAGTGCAAACATGTAAACGCACCGGTCCGGGGCAACTCCGGACCAGTGCGCTTGGGGAAGTCAGGCACGTCTAGGGTGAGGCTTGCCGGTCTTGTTTGGGGCCGGCTTGGCCAAATCCCTTGGAAAACTCAGAGACGATACAGGATCTGGTCGGTCCAGAACCGCTCGAGGCGATGCAGCGACTTGTTGAGGGTCGAGAACTCCTCACCCGAGATGCCGCCGACCTGCTCCACCGTCTTGACGTGCTTCTGGTAGAGCGCATCGACGATGCGGCGGACTTCCTGGCCCTGCGGGGTCAGGCGGATGCGCACCGAGCGGCGATCAACGCGCGAGCGCTGATGATCGAGGAAGCCGAGCTCGACGAGCTTCTTCAGATTGTAGGAGACGTTGGAGCCGAGATAGTAGCCGCGCGTGCGCAGCTCGCCCGCGGTCAGCTCCTTGTCGCCGATGTTGTAGAGCAGGAGCGCCTGCACCGAGTTGATGTCCGCGCGGCCGCGGCGATCGAATTCGTCCTTGATCACGTCGAGCAGCCGGCGATGCAGCCGCTCCACCAGAGTCAAAGCTTCCAGATAGAGCGACTGCACCGAACCCTGCTGGCCGGAGACGCGCTCTGCGGTATCTGCCGCAGTTGCGACGGCTTTCATCATGACACTTCCCCTGTTGTCGTTTTTATCGACACTTATTCGACGAAACTTGTGTCCCGTCTGATAGGTGCAACTTAAGGGGCTCGTTTGAAGATCGGCTTAAATAAGAGAATAAAGAGATCATGAATTTAAGACAGTGAATTGCGGATTAAGCCTGTGCCACAAGCACTTTTTGAAAGCCTCTGTTGACCTTCGCAAGGTCCTGTTCACCCTCCGTCCGCCCCTGGTGTCGCATTCCAGAACAGCGCCGCCCCGTTTCGAAACGCGCGCGTAAGAGCTGTGGCGGAACACGGCTGGTCAACGAAAACTTACCGCAAATTTTAGGCAACCAACGGTCAACCAAACACAACACTCTCGTGTCCCGGACAAGCGCCGCAAAGCGGCGCGCAGGGCCGGGACCCATTTCGTAGGATGGGTAGAGCGAAGCGAAACCCATCATCCACACGCGGACGCATCGATGGGTTTCGCTTCGCTCTACCCATCCTACAAGAGATCGCCCTATGGCGGCCGTTCGCGCGCGGCCATCCAGGCGAGCGCAAGATAGGCGGCGAGCATGAAGGCCTCGACGCCGACGACGATCAGGCTGCCGCCGTAGATCCCCGGGAACATCAGCTCGATCACCGCCATCGACACCACGGTGGTCAGCCACACCACCGCGCCCCACGGCGTTGCCAGCCACAGGCCGACGGCGGCGACGAGCTCGATCACCGCGAAGTAGACGGTGGCGGCCTGCCAGGCCATCGACTGGTTCTCGAACGCTTCGTCCTCGCCGCCGACGAAGCCGGTCACCTGCGCCCAGTGATAGAGACCCTTCAGGATCGAGAGCAGCGCCATCACCCGCAGGAACAGCACCAGGCGGCGCGTCCAGACATTGTCGTCGGACTCGGAGCGCTCCGACGAGATCGCCGCCACCGACATCGCGCTGTCCCTGGCGCTGTCGCGGGCAGTATCCCTGGCGCCGTCGCGGGCCGCATCGCGGGTGGAGATCTCGGACATGGGCCCCTTGTGGCTGCTTCGCCCTGCAAAATCAATCGGCCGCCCATCGCTTGCGGCAGGTCAAGCCGCGGTGACGGGAACCGTGCGAGCTGGTATAAGAATAATTCCAGCCGGAGGAAGAGTGATGGCGATCAAATACGGACGTCCGATCGAATTGCGCGAGGTCTCGCGCAGCGAGGGCACAGCGGTGCCCCATGCCCTCGATCTGACCGTCCGTCCGCGCCGCAACCGCAAGGCCGAATGGTCCCGGCGCATGGTGCGGGAGAACGTGCTCACCACCGACGATTTGATCTGGCCGCTGTTCCTGATCGACGGCACCAACAAGCGCGAGCAGGTCGCCTCGATGCCCGGCGTCGAGCGCCTCAGCGTCGACCAGGCGGTGCGCGAGGCCGAGCGCGCCATGAAGCTCACCATCCCCTGCATCGCGCTGTTTCCCTACACCGAGCCGTCCCTGCGCGACGAGGAAGGCTCGGAGGCGACCAATCCGAACAATCTGGTCTGCCAGGCGGTGCGCGCGATCAAGAAGGAATTTCCGGAGATCGGCGTTCTCTGCGACGTTGCGCTCGATCCCTTCACCAGCCACGGCCATGACGGCCTGATCTCGGACGGCAGGATCCTGAACGACGAGACGGTCGCGGTGCTGGTGCGCCAGGCCCTGGTGCAGGCCGAAGCCGGCTGCGACATCATCGCGCCCTCGGACATGATGGACGGCCGCGTCGCCGCGATCCGCGAGGGGCTGGATCGCTCCGGCCTGTCCGACGTACAGATCATGGCCTATGCGGCCAAATACGCCTCGGCCTTCTACGGCCCGTTCCGCGACGCCATCGGCTCGGCCAAGACGCTGACCGGCGACAAGCGCACCTACCAGATGGACAGCGCCAACACCGACGAAGCGCTGCGCGAGGTCGAGCTCGACATCGCCGAGGGCGCCGACATGGTGATGGTGAAGCCCGGCATGCCCTATCTCGACGTGGTCCGCCGCGTGAAGGACACCTTCGCGATGCCGACCTTCGCCTACCAGGTGTCCGGCGAATACGCGATGATCGCCGCCGCCGCGAACAACGGCTGGCTCGATGGCGAGCGCGCGATGATGGAGAGCCTGCTGGCCTTCAAGCGCGCCGGCGCGGACGGCGTGCTGAGCTACTTTGCGCCGAAGGCGGCGGAGAAGCTGCGCAGCCAAGTCTAGCTCCGCCGTCGTCCCGGCGAACGCCGGGACCCATACCGCGTGATCTATCGACGGTGCGCGGTGTCGATCCCGATGAAAAATAAACTGCGAGTCTTCGCCAAACTCCTCCCTGTGGTTATGGATCCCCGCGTTCGCGGGGACGACACCGAGGATGTGGCGACGTTATCGGCACTCACCCCCTCAGCCGTCCCCGCCCCCGAATCGCCGGATTATTTCGGCTTGTTAATCGCGTTGCACCCTTGGCACGGGAAGAGCCTGTTCCCATGTCCTGGCTCGAGGGTTTTCCCTCTGTTTCCCCTTGGGAGGACGGATCATGTCGTACGAGACGGGCAATTCCGGCGCCTGGCGCAATGATGGCGGCGTGCAGCCGCACGCCTACGACCCGTATCTGCATCCGGAGCTGTTCCGCGGCGTTGCGACGCGGCGGGCGTTCGCCTTCATGATCGACATGGTCGTGATCTCGGTGCCGGTGATCCTCGGCTACATCTTCATCGCCTTGTTCGGCGTGGTCACGCTCGGCATCGGCTGGGCGCTGTTCTGGCTGGCCTGGCCGGCCTCCGTCGTCTGGGCCATCGTCTATTATGGCGCCTGCATCGGCGGTCCCTCGTCGGCGACGGTCGGCATGCGTCTGATGGATCTGGAGCTGCGCACCTGGTACGGCGCGCCGGGCTATTTCGTGCTCGGCGCCACCCATGCCGTGCTGTTCTGGGTGACGGTTTCGTTCCTGACGCCCTTCGTGGTGCTGGTCGGATTGTTCAATGGCCGCCGACGCCTGCTGCACGACTTCGTGCTGGGAACGGTCGTGATCAACAATTCCGTCCGCGCCCCGGTCCCGCAGGCCGCAAGGACCTATTGAGCAAGGACCTATCAACCACGACCGTCTAAGCTGGCTGACCTGACCTGCCGAGCTGACCAATTGACCGGGGGCTTCCGTAGCGCGATGCTGATACTCACTTCGGAGGCCCACGACGTCCCTTGACCCAACACTCGCGCGACACCCCCCAATTTTACCTCACGGCGCCCTCGCCCTGCCCGTATCTGCCGGGCCGGCATGAGCGCAAAGTGTTCACGCACCTCGTGGGTGAGCGTGCCGGCGACCTCAACGACCTCCTGACCCATGGCGGCTTCCGCCGCAGCCAGTCGATCGCCTACCGGCCGGCCTGCGACCAGTGTCGCGCCTGCGTCTCGGTCCGGGTCGTCGCCAACGAGTTCCGCCCCTCCCGCAACTTCCGCAAGGTGATGGCACGCAACGCCGACATCATCGGCGAGCAGCGTAGCGCGGTCCCCACCTCCGAGCAATATTCGGTGTTCCGCGCCTATCTCGACGCCCGCCACCGCCACGGCGGCATGGCCGACATGACGGTGCTCGACTACGCCATGATGGTCGAGGACAGTCACGTCGAGACCCGCATCATCGAGTACCGCAAGCGCGGTCCCGACAGCGGCATCACCGGCCGCGGCGAGGAGCTCATCGCGGTGGCGCTGACCGACGTGCTCAGCGACGGCCTGTCGATGGTCTATTCGTTCTTCGAGCCGGGCCAGGTCAGCCGCTCGATGGGCACCTTCATGATCCTCGACCACATCGCCCGCGCCCGCCGGCAAGGACTGCCTTACGTCTATCTCGGCTACTGGATCGAGGGCTCGAAGAAGATGGACTACAAGGCCCGCTTCCTGCCGCAACAACGCCTCGCCCCCTCAGGCTGGCTGCGCATCGACGCGCAGGGCGATGCGGCGTCCGAGCCGCAGGACTAGGATGCGAATGGCGACTAGCGAATAGGGCAACCTCGATTCGCCACTCGCTATTCGCCGCTCACCCGAACAGGGTGTCCGCCAGCAGCTTCAGATTCAAAACCACGATCACGCCCGCGACGATCCAGGCGATGGCGGCGACGTAGGCGGGAATCGCGAACTGACCCATCTTGCGGCGGTCGGAGACGAAGCGGACCAGCGGAATGACCGCGAAGGGCAGCTGCATCGACAGCACGACCTGGCTGAACACCAGCAGATCTGCCGTGCCGCGCTCGCCATAGATCGCGGTGACGACGATCACGGGAATGATGGCGATGCCGCGCGTGAGCAGGCGGCGCGCCCAGCTCGGCAGGCGCAGGTCGAGAAAGCCCTCCATGACGATCTGGCCGGCGAGCGTCGCCGTCACCGTCGAGTTGAGGCCCGAGGCGAGCAGCGCCACCGCGAACAGCGTCGAGGCGATGCCGAGGCCGAGCAGCGGCGACAACAGCTCGAACGCCTGCCCGATCTCCGCGACGTCAGAGTGGCCGCTCTTGTGGAAGGTCGCGGCGGCAACAACGAGGATCGCGGCGTTGATGAACAGCGCCAGCATCAGGGCGATGGTCGAGTCCGTCGTCGCCCATTTGATCGCCTCGCGGCGGCCCTCGTCGTTGCGCTCATAGGCACGCGTCTGCACGATCGAGGAGTGCAGATAGAGATTATGCGGCATCACGGTCGCGCCGATAATGCCGATGGCGATGTAGAGCATTTCGGGGTTGGTGAAGATCTCGCTCTTCGGCATGAAGCCGCGCAGGACATCCGCGACCGGCGGCGCCGCGGCCACGATCTGCACCGCGAAGCACACCGCGATCACGGCGAGCAGCGCCATGACGAAGGCTTCGAGGAAACGAAAACCGCGGTTCATCAGGACGAGAAGCAGAAAAGCGTCGAGCGCTGCGAGCAGCGCGCCGCCGATCAGGGGAATGCCGAACAGGAGCTTGAGCGCGATCGCGGTGCCGATGACCTCGGCGAGATCGCAGGCGATGATCGCGGCCTCGCAGGCCAGCCACAGCAGGAAGTTCACCGCCGGCGAATAAGTCGCGCGGCAGGCCTGCGCGAGATCGCGGTCGGTGACGATTCCGAGCCGTGCCGCCAGCGACTGCAGCAGGATCGCCATCAGGTTCGAGAGCAGGATGACGGACAGCAGCGTGTAGCCGAACTTCGATCCGCCCGCGAGGTCGGTCGCCCAATTGCCGGGGTCCATGTAGCCGACGGAGACGAGATAGCCCGGGCCGACAAAGGCGAGCAGCCGCCGCGACCAGTGGCCCGCGATCGGGATCGCGACGGTGGCATTGACCTCGGCGAGGCTCTTGGTGGTGGGCGCATCCGCGCGCCAGCCGGAGGTGTCGGGAGCTAGGTGGGGTGATCGGGCATCCATGGAGCGACAATACCCAACTTCGTTCTTATTGCAACTCATTTGCAACTGCATCTAGCGGCACGGGTTCCCGCACCGGCCGTTATTCGCCGCCCTGTCGGAAAGCGGGTGGGTTTGGCGGGCCTTGGAGCCGGATACTGGCGCCAACCCGACTTTGCAGGAAATGAGCCATGTCAAACCCGCCCCGTCTGCCCGACACCTTCGGCCGCCTCGCCTGGTCCAACCTTGCAGCGCAGTCGGCCGAACAGATCGCATTGGCCGCGGCCCCCATCGTCGCCGTGCTGACGCTCGGGGTCGCGGAAGGCCAGACCGGCCTGTTGCAGACCGCGCTGACCCTGCCCTTCGTGCTGTTCGCAATTCCGGCCGGCCTGCTCGCCGACCGCATCTCGCGCCGCTCGCTGATGGCGGGAGCCGAGGCGCTGCGGGCGGTGGCGCTCGCGACAATCGTGCTGCTGCTCGCGCTCGGCGCGCTCAATCTGCCGCTGTTGGCGCTGCTCGGCTTCGCCGCGGTGTGCGGCACCGTGGTCTACAGCGTGGCCGCGCCGGCGCTGGTGCCCTCGCTGGTGAGTTCGGAGCTGTTGCCGGCGGCGAATGCCCGGATCGAGCTTGCCCGCACCATCGCCTTTGCCAGCGGGCCTGCGCTCGGCGGCGCGCTGGTGGGCTGGTGGGGCGCGAGCCCGGCCTTCGGCTTCGCCGCGGCGCTCTCGGCGATTGCGGTGGTGCTGCTATCAGGCATCTACGAGCCCGCCCGCGCGCCCTCGCCGCGCCGTCATCCGTTCCAGGACATCCGCGAGGGCGCGGCGTTCGTATTCCATCATCCGCTGCTGCGGCCGGTGTTCATCACCCAGTTCATCTTCAACACCGGCTGGTTCCTGCAGATCGCGGTGTTCGTGCCCTACGCGGTGCGCCATCTCGGCCTCACCGCCGCGGGCGTCGGCACCGTGCTCACGATGTACGGCGTCGGCATGGTGATCGGCGCGCTGTTCGCGACCCGCGTGATGCAGCGCATCGCCTTCGGCACGGTAGTCGGTCTCGGCCCGGTCACGGGTTTCGTTGCTGCTGTGGTGATGGCGCTGACGGTGCTGGTCCCCTCGCCCTGGCTAGCGGCCCTGAGTTTCTTCCTGCTCGGCGTCGGGCCGATCCTGTGGGTGATCTCGACGACGACGCTGCGCCAGTCGGTGACGCCGCCCCGCCTGCTCGGCCGCGTCTCCGCCATCAACATCATGAGCTACGGCGCCCGCCCGCTCGGCTCTGCCCTGGGCGCGATCGTCGGCGGGCTCTGGAGCGCGGAGGCGTGCCTTTACCTCGCGGCCGCCGTGTTTGGCGTGCAGGCGCTGGTGATCTGGCTGTCACCGGCGGTGGCGCTGGACCGGCAGCCGGAGATGGTGGGAGAAGACGTCGCGGCTGCGCGGTGCTAGCCGCACCGTCATTGCAAGCGCAGCGCTGAAAGGCGCTGCACTGCGTCCGGGGCACGAAAAGCAGGACGACCCCCACACGGTCAAACAGCAGAGCCTAACCCGCCAGATACCGCTCGTAGCTCCCCGTCACCGGCTCGCTGGCGTCGACATCGGGATCGAGCGTGTAGAGATCCTGCGCGCGGCCGATGCCGCGCAGCGCATAGCGGCCGGTGGAGACGAGATAGCGGCGCCCGGCAGCATCGAGGCCTTTGTAGAACTCCGCCGATGCCAGCAGCTCGCGATCGACCGAGCGGCTCATCGAGGCGATGCGGCTGACCTCGTTGACGGTCGGGCCGACCACGGTGAAGTCGAGCCGGTCCTCGCTGCCGATATTGCCGTAAAAGACCTGCCCGACATGCAGGCCGATATAGGCCGAGGTGGTGGGACGGCCATCGGCCTCGCGCCGCTTGTTCAGCGCCGCGACGTTCTTGCGGAACAGGTGCTCGGCCCGCAGCGCGGCCCGGCGCGCGTCCGCCATGTCCTCGCCCCAGAACATCGCGAGCACGCCATCGCCGATCAGCTTGAGCACGTCGCCGCCGGCATCGTGGATGGCGTCGATCACGGCCTGCGCATAATCGTTGAGGAACGGGATGATCTCGTCGGGGCCGATGCTCTCGCTGATCCCGGTCGAGCCCCGCAGGTCCGAATACCACAGCACGGCATTGATGCGTTCGGTGACGCCGCGCGAGATGCGCCCGCGCAGCACCTGCTCGGAGGCGTCGCGGCCGAGATAGACCCGGCCGAGCGTGCGCACGATGTCGACCTGCTGCGCCGATTTGATCGCGAGCCCCAGCACCGGCACGAGATCGCGCAACGCTTCCAGCTCGGCTTCGCTGAAGCCGCTGTCGCGCCGCGTGGTCCAGCAGGAATACAGACAGTCCATCAGGCCGAGCGCGCCGTTCTCGCCGAAGCGATGCACGAAGGCGAGGTAGTGCTTGTGGCCCTTCTCGGCGAGCTCGCCGATCTGCGAGAAATCCATCGACGGCGCCTCGGCGAGATCGATCACCATCTCGTCGTCGCCATTCTCGAGCATGTGGAAGAACACCGAGCGGCGCCAGCTCCTGGCGGCGTCGCCGTCGGCGGTCGAGCCGTATTCGAACGCGTCGCTCTCGTTGCTGGCCCGGTCGCTCCAGCGGAAGCCGCGGCCCTCGTAGATCGGATGCAGCGTGTCGATCACGACGAGCCCGCGCGACAGCTCCAGCCCTTCGGCGCAGCAGCGCTCGCAGAAGCCGCGGAGCAGTTCGTTTTCGGGGAGGCCCGTGAGCCCCTGGCCGGTGAGCCAGTTCATCAGCGCAAGGCGCGAGGTCAATTGCATGCGCCATTATGGCGTGCATTCGTGACGAGCGGAAGGCCACGCGCGCGTCATGCAAACGAGGCTCCCGCCCGCAGCAGGTCGAATATGCCGCAGCCGCTGTTGACGCGCTGTCATGCCGGCTGCAAATGGAACCGATGACACCGCCGACCCGATATTCAGGACTATGAGCCAGCGCCAGCTTCCGATCATCCTGGCGCTCGGCACCACGCAGACGCTGGCCTGGGCTTCGAGCTATTATCTGCCCGCGCTGATCGCCGATCCCATGGCGCGCGACCTCGGCGTCTCCTCCAACTGGATCTTTGGCGCGTTCTCGGCTTCGCTGGTGATCTCGGCGATGCTTGGGCCCCGCATCGGGCGGCAGATCGATCTCGTCGGCGGCCGGCAGGTGCTGTCGGCCTCCAATCTGACCATCGCCGCCGGCCTCGCGCTGCTTGGCTTCGCGCACTCCGTCCCGGTGATGGTGTTCGCCTGGCTCGTGCTCGGCATCGGCATGGCGCTGGGTCTCTATGACGCAGCCTTCGCCGCGCTGGGGCGCATCTACGGCACCGAGGCGCGCCGGCCCATCACCGGCATCACGCTGATGGCGGGGTTTGCCTCCACCGTCGGCTGGCCGCTCACCGCCTGGGGCCTTGCCCATATCGGCTGGCGCGAGACCTGCTTTGCCTGGGCAGCCGCCAACATCCTGATCGGCCTGCCGCTCAACTTCTTCATGCTGCCGACGATCAAGGGCGCGAGGCAAGCGGCGGCGACGGCCGAGAAACCGCATCTGCCGCTCGACCGCACCATGGTCCTGCTCGCCTTCATCTTCGCGGCGGTCTGGACCGTCACCGGCGCCATGGCCGCGCATTTCCCCCGGATCCTGGAGACGACAGGCGCAACGCCCGCCGAAGCCATCGCGGCCGGCGCGTTGATCGGCCCGGCGCAAGTCGGTGCGCGCATGCTGGAGGCCGGCTTCCTCAGCCGCTTCCATCCCTTGTGGTCGACCCGGCTTGCCTGCCTCACCCACCCGATCGGCGCGGTGATCGTGGCGATCTTCGGCGGCGCCGCGGCGAGCGCGTTCGCGCTGTTCCACGGCTCGGGCAACGGCATTTTGACGATCGCGCGCGGCACGCTGCCGCTGTCGATCTTCGGCCCGAAGGATTTCGGCTACCGTCTCGGCATCATCGGCGCCCCCGCGCGGATGGCGCAGGCGGTGGCGCCGCTGGCCTTCGGCTTGCTCATCGACGTGATGGGCGCCAAGGTGCTGATCGTCTCCTCCGCACTCAGCCTCTCGGCGCTGGCCGCGCTGTTCCTGATCCGCACGAGCGCCCGGCCCGATTGACCGCGCGACGGCTTTCGCGCACAAGCGGGCCATGAGCCAAGACAACAGCCCGCCCCGCACATTCAAGGGACTCCTGCGCTGGGCGACCACGCCGCCGCAGGCCTGGGGCGTCTATCTCCTCGCCATCATCCTGGTGTGGCTGGTCTCATTCTACGCCGGCACGCTGAAGCCGAAGAAGACGCCGGAGCCGAGCCCGCCCGCGGCGAGCGCGCCGAAGAACTAAGCCGGCTTCGCCTCGCTGGTCGCGATCCAGATGCCGGCGAACACCGCCGCCAGCCCGATCAGGAGGTTGGGCGTGATCGGCTCCCCTATCAGCAGCGCCGCCAGCAGCGTTGCGGCAATCGGATTGACCGTCATTGTATTGGCCACCCGGGTCGGGGTTGCCCGCGCCAGCGCCATGACCCAGAGGATGAAGGCGAGCGCGCCGCCGCCAATGCCGAGATAGACCCCCGCGATCCACTGCGCCGTAGTGAAGTGACCGAGCGCTGCAAAGCTGCCCTTCGCCAGACCTGCCAGCACCAGCACCACGGCACCCGCCCCCATTCCGACCGTGAGAAAGCCGAGCGCGCTCGAGCGTCGCATCAACGGCCGCGACAGCACGTTGTAGAACGCCATGCAGAACACCGCGCCGGTCATGATCAGCTCGCCGCGCCAGGCGCCCGGCGGACTTTGCGCCAGGCCCGCGGCCAGCGCCGCGGCCACGCCGAGCACGGCGATGCCGACGCCCGCGATCTTGCGCACCGTCAATTGCTCGACGCCGAGGAGCGCGCCGACCACCATGGTGTGGAGCGGCAATGTCGCCAGTGCGAGGCTGGCACGCGCCGCGGTCGTATAGGACACCGCGATGTTGTAGAGGATGAAGAACACGCCGAAGAAGCAGGTGCCGAGCCCCGCCACGGCCGGCCAATCCGCGCGCTGCGGCCAGCGCACACGTAGCAGCAGCGCACACGGCAGCAGGCAGAGAAAGCCGATGGCCCAGCGCAGGATCGCCAGCAGGATAGGATCGGCGCCGCCGACGAGATAGCGTGTGATCGCCGCGGCGGTGCCGCCGAGGCTGCTCGAGACGAGCGCGATCGCAACCCCGAGCCATTCCCCCACGCTTCGTCTCCCAATCCGGAGCTTTCACGCGCGGCTAACACACCCCTGCCGCCACCGGTGTGGCAGCAGGGGCCGACGCGCTAGTCGTAAAACTCCGGCGCCAGCTTCTGGCTGTCGCGCTGGGCCTTGTCGTGGTTGATCCAGAGCTGCGCCTTCTCCCTGGCGAGCGTGTCGGCGATCTTCTGCATCGAGGCCGTAGTCTGGTCCTTGTCGACGTTCATGCCGGGCACACGGCGATTGTCCCAATTGTCTTTGAAGTGCACGGCATCGCCCGACAGCACCACCGCGCCGGTCTTGGGCAATTTCACCAGGAGCGACTGGTGTCCCGGCGTGTGGCCGGGCGTCGACAGGATAGTGACGCTGCCGTCGCCGAACACGTCCTTGTCGCCGGTGAGCTGCTCGACCGGATGCGATGGCTTGAACCGCGGCGTGTTGTTGGCACCGGGCCAGTCATATTCGGCCTTCTGCACGTAGAGCATCGACTGCGGGAACAGCTCGACAGTGCCGGTGTGGTCCGGATGCGTGTGCGAGACGGCCATCGCCTTGACGTCATCAGGCTTGAGGCCGAGCTGCTCGAGCTGCGCCTGCAACGTCTTCGGCCGCCGCCAGGTCACCGCCTTGGGATCGGCGGGCACCAGACCATTCGGCATCGCGGCGACGGCATCGGCGATGCCGGTGTCCCACAGGAACCAGCCCTTGGCGTGCTTGATCAAATAGCAGCTGTCGACGAAGTCCATGGTCTTGCCTTCGTTCAAGCCGGGGGTCCAGCGCGAGATATCGCCCGCGGTGCCCTCGCCGCAATTGAGGACGTAGAGCCTTTCGACGCCGGTCGATTGCGCGAGCGCCAAGGGGCCGGACAGAGCGAATGCAGCGATGGCGAGCGCGAACCTGGTCCTGGACATCATTGTTCCTCCCTTGATCGTTTCTCCCTTGCAGCATGCCGGCTGCGACCGAGGATCAACCCCGGCCGCGCGGCCAAATTCCGCCCGTCAATGCGGGCACGTCTCGACCTCCACCGTGACGTGGCTGAGGCCCTTTAGCCCGGCGAGCCGCCGCTTGTAGACGGCCGGCTGCTTCGGCTGGTCCGACACCACCGAGAGCAGCACGGCACAATGGCCGGGGCCGACCTGCCACAGATGCAGATCGGTGACGCGGTCCTCGCCAACCTCCATGCGCGCGCGGATCACCCGCTCCAGCTTCTCGTCGGCGCGCACATCGAGCAGCACCGCGCCGGACGACTTGACGAGGCCGAACGCCCAGCTGGCGATCACCGCGCTGCCGATCAGGCCGACGGCGGGATCGGCCCACACCCAGCCCGAAACCATGGCGACCGCGAGCGCGGCGATCGCCAGCACCGAGGTCGCGGCATCGGTCATGACATGGACATAGGCCGCGCGAAGATTGTTGTCGTGATGATGGTGGTGATGGCCGCGGTGATCGTGGTCGTGATCGTCATGTGCATGGCCGTGCTCATGACCGTGATGGTGATGATCATGGCTGTCGCGCAGCAGCCACGCGCTGGCGAGATTGACGCACAATCCGAGCGCGGCCACCACCATCGCCTCGCCATAGACGATCGGCACCGGATTGATCAGCCGCAGCACGCTCTCATAGGCGATCTCGATCGCGATCAGGCCCAGGATGATCGCGCTGGCGAAGGCAGCGAGATCGCCGAACTTGCCGGTGCCGAAGGTGAAATGCGCATTTCCCAGATGCCGCCGCGCGAAGCGGTAGGCAAAGGCGGCGATCCCGAGCGCGGCCGCATGCGTGCCCATGTGCCAGCCGTCGGCGAGCAGCGCCATCGAGCCGAACAGCGAGCCGGCCACGATCTCGCCGACCATCATGACCAGCGTCAGCACCACCACGAACCAGGTGCGCCGCTCGTTCTCGTCATGCTTCTCGCCCAGGAAGGCATGATCGTGGGTCCATTGTTCGATGGAATGGGAATGCATCGAATTCTCCAGGAGATTCAGGTCTGTCGGGGTTCAGTATAGCCCGGCGGACCGCAATTTTCGAAGGCGCAATCGTCCGGCGGATTGACAGTGCTTCTTAGTTTCGCTGTAATTGGCCCATGGGGATTTGAGCGATCTCCCCACGAGGCGACATGCCTAAGTATCGCGTCCCGTCTGATTTATGCGAGGACGCATCATGCCTACGTTCACGACCATATCATCCGATAAATTGGCGCGCCTGATCGGCACGGCCAATACTCCTGTCCTGATCGACGTCCGCACCGAGGAGGATTTCGCCGCCGACCGGCGGTTGATTCCCGGCTCGATCAAGCTCAGCCACGAGACCGTCGCGGAATGGGGCGGCGCCTTTGCCGGCCGCCGCGCGGTCGTCTCCTGCCTGCGCGGCGCCAAGCTGGCGCAGGGCACGGCCGCCTGGCTGAGACAACTCGGCGCCGAAGCAGAGACCCTGGAAGACGGCTTTGAGGGCTGGAAGGCGGCCAAGCTGCCGCTGGTCGACGCCCGCAAGCTGCCGCCGCGCGATGCCAAAGGACGCACTGTCTGGGTGACGCGGGCGCGGCCCAAGGTCGACCGCATCGCCTGCCCCTGGCTGATCCGCCGCTTCGTCGATCCGGGCGCGGTGTTCCTCTACGTGGCGCCGTCCGAGGTGGTCGCGGTCGGCGAGCGCTTCAATGCAGCGCCCTTCGACATCGAGAACGTGTTCTGGAGTCACCGCGGCGAGCTCTGCACCTTCGACGTGATGATCGAGGAGTTCGGCATCGCCACCCCGGCCCTGCTCCGGCTCGCGACGCTGGTGCGCGGCGCCGACACGGCGCGACCGGACCTCGCGCCGGAGGCGCCCGGCCTGCTCGCGGCCTCGCTCGGGCTGTCGCGCATGTATGACGACGACCTCGAACAGCTCGAGGCCGGCATGACGCTTTACGATGCCTTCTACCGCTGGTGCCGCGATGCGACGGCCGAGACCCACAACTGGCCGACCAACAAGGTGAAGGCGTAATGGACATTCGTAACGTGCAAGCACGAGCTGATGCCGGTCACGGCATCAGCTTCAACGAAGCATTTCGCGTCTGGCTTCGCGTCGCCTGTCTGAGCTTTGGCGGGCCCGCGGGCCAGATCGCGGTGATGCATCGCATCCTGGTCGAGGAGAAGAAGTGGATCTCCGAGGGCCGCTTTCTGCATGCGCTGAACTATTGCATGCTGCTGCCGGGCCCGGAGGCGCAGCAGCTCGCGACCTATGTCGGCTGGCTGATGCACCGCACCGCCGGCGGGCTGATGGCGGGCGGGCTGTTCATCCTGCCCGGCATCATCGCCATCATGGGCCTCAGCTACATCTACGCGGCTTTCGGCAATGTCAGCTTCGTCGAGGCGCTGTTCTTCGGCCTGAAGGCTGCCGTGCTCGCCATCGTTGTCGAGGCCGTGGTGCGCGTCGGCAAGCGCGCGTTGAAGAGCCGCATCATGATTGCGCTCGCAGCCATCGCCTTCGTCGCGATCTTCTTCTTCGCGGTGCCCTTCCCGATCATCATCATCGCCGCCGGCCTGATCGGATATGTCGGCGCGCGCAGCGGCCGCCCCGAATTTGCCCCGGCCGGTCACGGCCATGGCGGCAGCGGCGCTGCGATCGACAGCATGCTTGGCGAGGCCGTGCCCGACCACGTCAAGCCCGACACCGCGCGCGGGATCCGCGTCGGGGCGCTGTGGCTGGCGCTCTGGCTGGTGCCTGTCATCGCGCTGCTCGCCGCCTTGGGTCAGGCCAACGTGTTCAGCCAGATCGCACTGTTCTTCTCGAAGATGGCGCTGGTCACCTTCGGCGGCGCCTATGCGGTGCTGGCCTATGTCGCCCAGCAGGCGGTCGAGCATTACCACTGGCTGAAGCCGCACGAGATGCTCGACGGCCTCGGCATGGCCGAGACCACGCCGGGCCCCCTCATCATGGTGCTGCAGTTCGTGGGCTTCATGGCGGCCTATCGCGATCCGAGCGGGCTGTCTCCGATGCTCGCGGCGACCCTTGGCGGCCTGCTCGCGACCTGGGTCACCTTCACGCCCTGCTTCCTCTGGATCTTCGTCGGCGCGCCCTATATCGAGCGCCTGCGCGGCAACACCGGCCTTGCCGGCGCGCTCAGCGCGATCACCGCCGCGGTGGTCGGTGTGATCCTCAACCTCTCGATCTGGTTCGCCCTGCACACCCTGTTTCGCGAAACCGTGCCGGTGCACGCGTTCCCGCTGAACTTCGACAGGCCGGTGCTGACCAGCGTCGACGTGCCGGCACTGGTGCTGTCGATCGCGGCGGCGACGGCGATCTTCCGGTTCAAGCTGGGGATGCTGACCGTGCTGGCGGGCAGCTGCGCGGCGGGTGTGGCGCTCAGGTTGGCGGGGGTCATCTAGCACACCGTGACGCGCCGCGTCCGGATTGCCATCGAGACATTGCAGCGACAGCACTTCATCGCGGCCTTGGGCCACAAGAGATCGCGCGACACGGCCCTGGTCAGCGAAGCGCTCGGCTGCGAAGACCGGCAGTGCGTCATGTCAATCGGCATCAGCCCGAACGGGTGAGCCCGGATCAAGCTTCACGCAGCAAACGTGACGCGGCTTCAAGATGGGAGCTGCGGAAAGCCTCCCTCGCGTCATTTCCTCATTCCATCGGAGGACGCTGTTGCCACTTGTGTGCGCGGCGTCACGGATAGGCGCGTCAGGTCCGGCTATCACTCATCCTACGGCGACAATCCGGTGCAAACAAACAGGTGGACCATGACGAAGACGGCGATGATCACGAAGGCGGCGGCGGCGATGGTTTTGATGAGCGTAGCCGCTGGTGTCACCAGCAACGCAGCACAGGCCGGCTGGGGTCCGAACGGACAGTACGGCAATGCGTCCCAGACCCGCCCTCAAATCGGTCCGCACTTCGGTGGATATGGCGGAAACGGCGGCCAGCGCCCCGTCGTCGTCGTGCCCGGCCCTCGGCCGGTGCAGCCCCAGGTCGTCGTCTATCCGCGCCCGGCGCCTCCTCCGGTCTATGTGCCGTCGCCGGTCGTCGTCCGACCGGTGCCGGTCGTTGTGAACAGGCCGGTGTATATCCCGACCGCGCCGGTGGTAAAGGAGACAGTCGTCGTTCAGCGACCCGCTACCGTGGTTGCAAGCACGCCGGCGCCCGCCGTGGCGGCAGCCCCCGCTCCGGTCGTCAACAACAATTGCAACTGCCTTGTGAAGGAATATCCGCAGGCCGGCGTCGTGGTGTTCCGGGATATCTGCACCAAGGAGAGCGCAACCTACACAAACCTGCCGCAGCAGACCTCGCAGGCCGTACTGCCGCCGACCCAATAATCCGCGAATGCCTGGAATCGACGACGAGCGCGGCAACATTGTTGTCGCGTTCGAATACTCTCCGCAGGCCGCCCCCTACGGGCTGACGAGCGTAGCGCTGGTGCTGTCGATCGCGGCGGCGAAGGCGACCTTCCGCTTCAAGCTGGGGATGCTGACCGTGCTGGCGGGCAGCTGCGCGGCGGCTGTGATCTGAGGGCCATCATCGCCCGACAAGTAGGCCGCCCGGCGCAACTCGCTAAGCGGCTGTGCCGAAGATGCGGTCCGTGTGCAGCACGATCACCTTGGCCCCGCGCTCCTTCGCCATCCGCACCAGATCTGCGGCGGCCCCATCCTTCCCATCCCACAGGGCGATGACCGTCACGTCGCCCACCGCCGCCGCCGTATGATAGCGCCAGAGAGTTTCCCGCCCCCAGAAGTCGTAACCCGCGTTGGACCGGAGCCAGCCGGGAAGCTTCGCCGAGCCCGCGAAAACCTGATACGCATTTCGCGAGATGAGCTCGCGCAGTCGCATCTCCCATCGCACACCCGTGTGAGAGAAGTCGAAGTCCACATAGTCCGTAAGAGGCAAGGCCAGGCAGATCCTGGTGGTGACCCTCATCAATTCACAGACCTCGTGGAACAGGATATCCCCGCCGCTGGATCCGCCCGCCACACCGATGTAACCGTGGACGTCGTTTGCAACTTCCTCCAGCACGGCCTGCTGAATGAGGGCCCTTGCGCTTGTCTCCAAGTGAGCTGGGAACCTTGGCGTTGCCCGCCCCGGCGCATCGATGGCGTGCCCGACGAACAACAGCGCTTTTTGGACAGTCGCCAAGCGCGCCGGCGGCGCCCGCGTGCTTTCGCCGCCCAACGCCTGCAAAGCGGACCTCGCATTCTCGGATCGAAGCCCGAGATCGTGGTAGATGGCAACCTGGGATCGGGCCGACTCGACCGCGAACGGTGAAGCCCCCGAAGCGGCGCGACGGTATCTTTCAGCCACGCGAGCAGGACGCTCCGACGTCAGCAGCTCGAATTCTGCCATCGACATCTGGAGCCAGCCATCCGGCTCCTGCTGGGAGTTGGCAACGTCGAGAGACAGAGCCAATCCGCCGACGATCGAGTCAACCTGTTTCCGAAGTGTCGCGAGGCGATAGGCGGCCTCTGCTTCGCCATCGAACATCTCCTCCCACACGTCCGGTAGCGCCTCCGCGAGTTCACGGAGAATCGTGCCGAGCGCGAGCGCGTTCAACCCTCCGTAATAGGAGTTGAGGTCCTCCCTGTAAGCCGCCAGATAATGCTCGTAAGCCTCCAGAAGTTGGTGAGAACGGAGTGCAGCTTCGCGCGACTCGTCATTGGAGCGGGATCTCCACGCTTCCTGCCAGCGAGCCTTGGCGTTGCGCCCGAGCAAGGCGTAAGCCTCGGCGCGTGCCCTGGACTTCGGCTCCAACGACCCAAGCGCGCTCCTGATGGCTTCGTCCGATCGTCGCGGCTCCTGCAGCCGCTGATAGATCGTCGCAAGCCTCAGATGGGCGTCGGCATTCGAAGCGTCGATGGACAGCAGATATTCGAGCGTCTCGCGTGCTCCGCTCAGATCAAGCGCGTCGAGCTGCACATCGCCGACCTGCTTTGCCGCCGCGGCGACCCAGTGAAATGAGCGGATCTCCTGCGACAGCAATCTGAGATGGCCGAGGTCCCGCGACTTGCTGGCGTCATCGAGTTCCGATCTGAAGTCGGGAGGAACAGGCGACGCCTGCGGAGCACGCAATCCCGGCAAAAGCATGTAAACCGGACTGTCGATCCGATCAGACTGGAGCACTTTCTGAAGAAGGTTGAACAATTCCGGCACGGACGCCGAAGGCTTTGCGGGATCATAGCGCAGATACGGGCCGATCAGTTCGAGGTCTAGCGGCATTCCCTCCCGAAGGCCTGAAATCAAGATCGTGCGCTTTTGACGAAGCGCATGCGCCAAACCGAGCTCATAGAACACATTTGCATTCTCAATCGAGACATCAGCCAATACGACATCCGCGCTGAGGAGCGACTCGAACATGTCGGTCTGAATATTCCCCCCAGAAAACAGGGGCGCGGATGTTCGTCCACTAACTCCCAACGTTGCAAGCGCTGGCTGAATCAGCTCTCGTTCGACCCCGTCGAAGTCAATTCCGCCCTTCATACCGAAAGGCCTTAGGATGAATACTCGCACGGCGCTACGAGCCTCCTCTGGGTTGATCGAACGACGTCGGGGTAGCGATAATCGGCTTTACGCCCGTCTGCTTCGCTTTCCTCACGAGATCGGCCACGCCTTCGTTGTCGGAACGCATTTCGTCGCAGATGGCGACGAGCGTCACCAGCTTTGCAGCGCTGCGTGCGACGGACAGCATCCAGGAGTTCCAGCGCTCCAGGAAGGTGTACCCCTGTCGATCCGCCAGCCATTTCGGCATGTCACGGAAGGGTTGCATCAGCGTGACGGGTATCGCTGTCTCGAGCTGCCGAAATCGTTCGATCCAGCTTGGCTCGCCACCGACGAAGGCCGGGATGTACTGATCTCTCGTGAACGGCAGATGCATGTAGGATGAAAGCCTGAGCTCTTGGCAGATCTCGTGAAACAGGATGTCGCCTCCGCAGGCGCCTCCTGCTATCGCCATCAGGTTTGCCGAGCCGCTGCACGCCGTCGTCTCGGCTTCGACGACTGATCGGATCCACTCTCTCACCTGCGCCTCTCGCGAAAGGAGCTCGGGTCCATAACTTCTGAACAGCAGCACGCGGGCCGGCGCCACGTTACCCGACGAAACGCGAACGGTCCTGCCGTCCAGAACCTCCGTAGCAGCGGCCACATGATCGGTGAGGACGGAGGTGTCGGCGAATCCGGCGAGAAAGCGCCTCATATCCGAAACGTCGGACGGGGACGCGTATTCCACCACCTCGCGATACGCGGCCCTCACTCGTTCGACCTTCTTCGAGGCCAGCAATGCGAACTGGGCCAGTCCGACCCTCAGGTCTATGCCAGGCTCCTGAGCGGTTTGCCGCTTCGCGATCTCGATGGAAAGACTCACGGCGGCTGTCAGCTTCTTGAGATCTTCACGCAGGACCTCGCGATGCCGGTCGGCTTCGATCGTCGACTCCTGGGCATCCTCCCAAGCCTGCGGCAGACGGTCGATGAGGCTCGTCCATACAGTCAATCTTGCCAGGGCTTCGATTCCAACACCGTAATTCTTCAGGTCCTCCTCGAAAGCGCGGCGAAACTCGTCATAGGATTCCTTCAATCGCGGTGACTGCAATGCCACCGTTCCCCTCATATACGGTTCGGTGTCGGCCAGTTTACGTCGCCAATAAGTCATCGCGTTTCTGGCTCTCAGAGCATGCGCTTCCGCGCGCTGCTGAGGGTCGGCGATGCGACTTTCGAGGACACGATTCAGCGCAAGATTTGACTGGTCCAGCTCGCCGAGCCCGTAGTAGATCGAGCCAAGCTCGATGTTCGCCTCTCCGTCGCTCTCATCGATGAGACGGAGCCGCTCCCAGGTGTCCTTTGCCGCGTTGGGAAGATTGGCCCTGCCCTGCGCTCGCGCAACCAGCCGCAGGCCCTCGCGCTCCCACAGCAGGCCCGACACCTCATCTGCCAGGAGGGCGAGCATTCCGGCGACCCCGCCAGCCTCCGCCTTCTGGACTTCTTCGCGAAACCCCGGCGGCACCACCATGAAGCGCCCAGGATCCTGTGACCGAAGCGCCGGCAGCAGCGAGAACACAGGACTATCCTCGACGTCCGACGCGATCGTCCGCTGTAAGCTGGCTATCAGCTTCAGCAGACTGTCGCCAGGCGCCTTGTGGTCGTAAGCCAGATAGCGGTCCGTCTGGAGATCGAAAGGGAATTTCTCGTCCTCGATCCGACTGAAGATCAGGAATGTACGTTTCTCGCGCAGTGCGTGCCGGATGCCAAGCTCGTAGAAGACATTCGCGCTTAAGATGGTCAGATCTGCGATCACCAGGTCGGACGTCAGCAGACGCTGAAACATGTCGGCGCGAATATTCCCGGACTCGAGAATTTCAGCCGTCGTCCTACCCTCGATGTTGAGTTCTTTGAGCGCCGGACCAATCAGCGCCTTTTCGACGTCCTCGAAATTGACCGTGACTTGCTTCTTGCCAAATTTCTTCTTTCCGAAGGGTCTCACGATGAATGCGCGTTTGACACTCTGCCTTTCCATGACATTGGTGCTTTCAAGAGGCGGTTAGCCTCCGCAAGATCCCGCACTTCGAGATCGATTTGAGAGCCGCACAATCGGCCTAGTCTCAACGCTCCAAGAATAGAAGACGGAACACCACTTCCGCAAGTGTACCGCGCGGCCGCGCGCAAAAATTGAACGCGGATGAGCACCGATGCTCGCGGCGACCCTCGGCGGCCTGCTCGCGACCTGGGTCACCTTCACGCCTGCTTCCTCTGGATCTTCGTCGGCGCCCCCTACATCGAGCGTGTGCGCCGCTACGCCGGCCTTGCCGGCGCGCGCAGTGCGATCACCGCCGCGGTGGTCGGCGTGATCCTCAACCACTCGATCTGGTTCGCGCTGCGCACCCTGTTCCGCGAGACCATGCCGGCGCACGCGTTTCCGCTGAACTTCGACAGGCCGGCGCTGACCAGCGTCGATGTGCCGGCACAGGTGCTGTCGATCGCGGCGACGACGATCTTCCGGTTCAAGCTGGGGATGCTGACCGTGCTGGCGGGCAGCTGCGCGGCGGGCGTGGCGCTAAGGCTGGCGGAGGTGATCTAGGATCTATCCTCACGTGTACGATTAAGTGCTCATTTGGACGTCTTGCGCGCCTCGTCTCGCGCCAGCCGCTCCGCTCTAAGACGCTTGTGGTTTTCATGAAACTGCGGATCGGCTTGGCTATCCGCGATGGTCTGCCGCGCTGCGTTCGGGTTTTGCGCCTTGCGGTCTGCCTCATCGGCGATCTGCTGCTCGGCTGAGCGTTTTTTTGTCATGACTGGGTCCTTGCACCCGTAGATTGACGCGGCGAGAGTTAGGGAATGGCCCCCAAGTGTTGATCACCCCGTTTGCCGTGAGAGCTTCGGCCGGCAGCGAGAGTCGCGGCTTCGGTCGAGGGAACTCGGATCGCAAAAGGACAAACAGACGTTCACCTGAGCCATAAGTCCAGACGGACGCGATGGCCGGACGGGTCTCATCTCACTTGGCGTAGCCCTGCGATCGGAGCCAAGAAATCCGACGCTCTCCGTTCATCCAATCGTCGATTTCGGCTTTGCTCGCGAAGCCGGTTATTTCTCGGGGTTCTGAGCCTGGATACTCGGCGATGATGACCCAGTCGCCCTCGGACTTGCGAAGTGGTTTGAAGCTCACTCTTATTTTTGCCATGCCGAACTATGGACGAAAGCGGGCAAAAAGGAAACCTCGTCGAGCCATTTTGAGCAACTTGCTGCCCGGCTGCCGAAACGCGACCCCTGTGCCGTCGGGCAAAACAACCCGGTCAATGCGACGACGCCGCCTGTCAAGCCCTGTCCCGTAAAATATTCCACTTTACCGAAATTCGGATTTGTCGTACAAGCAAAACACCCTGGCCCGAGACAAGGGGCGGATCGCGATCGTCACGAACCGCGGGCTGGGCAGCGATGGACGCGACGGCGTCGGCGCGAGCGACATTGCAGGGCTGGGCAGCGATGGACGCGACGGCGTCGGCGCGAGCGACATTGCAGGGCGGGACACCGTGAGCAATGGCTTGCCGCGCACACGACACGGCGCCGACAGCGTCTTCGCATGGCTTCGAGGGCGAGCACACGCCACCCCTCGGAGCGACATGCGAGGACGTGCGCGGACGGAGAAGTCGTGTGGTCCCGACGCCCGCGGTTCTGGCGTCAAGCCTCGCGGTGATGCGGCGGCCGACCGGCACGCGCATCGATCAGCCGCAAGGCGATGGGGGCAATAGTGCAACGCTCCCCAAGGAGAGCACGAAGGACACCGTTAAAACCATCGCGCAGGGAAGGCCGGGCGACCGGCACACCTGTGGTCCACCCCGTGTGCGTTCTTTACGCCCACGGACCTGCGGGTGCCGCCGGCGCCCGGCCTTCCCTGCGCCCTTGTCATTCGGGCGCGGCACATGACGCAAAACTCGGGCGAGACGCGCCGCGGGAAGGTCAACGTGCGTCTGCTGGCTTGATGTGAATTGGAGAACGACGCCCTCGCCCTTTGCTCCGTCATTGCGAGAGCCGCGGGCACCACGACCACCGTCGTTGTCGCACTACCGCATCATCATCCGCGCGATCGCTTCCCCGATCACCACCGTGGTGAAATGCGTGTTGGCGCGACAGTCCGACGGCATGATCGAGGCGTCGGCGACGCGCAAGGCGGCGATGCCCTTCACGGTGCCGTCAGGGTTGACCACGCCATTGGCATCATCGACGCCGCTCATGCGGCAGCTGCCGGCGGCGTGCTGGATGTCGCCGGTCTCACGGCGCAGCACCGCGTCGAGCTCGTGATCCGGCAGCTTGGCCGCCTGCGGCAGCGTCAGATCGGTGTCGGCAAGCCGGATCCAGTCGGCGATGCCGGACAGCGCCGGCTGCGAGGTGATCACGGCGAGCCGCCTCACCGCATCCATCATGCGCAGCATGTCGCGGGGATCGGCCAGCATGTTCTCCTCGACGATGGGATCAATCGTGGGATCGGTCGAGGCGAGTTTGAGCGTGCCGCGCGAATAGGCATTGAACAGCCCGGCGCCGATCGCCCCGGAGTTACCGATGCCGCGATGATTGAACGCGATCAGGATCATGTCGCGCTTGCCGCCGTCCGCAAGACCCGAGGAATAGGTCACGCAGCAATTGGTATGGCGCGTGTCCGGATTGGTCGGCCGCAAATTTTCGTGGAGCTGGATGGTGGCGCGAAACAATGGGTGGTCGAAGTAATGCTTGCCGACCGGCAGATCGCGCGCGACCGCGATCCCCATTGCCTTCAACTCCTCGGCAGGGCCAATGCCCGAGCGCAGCAGAATCGCCGGACTGTGGATCGCGCCGGCGCACAGCACGATCTGGCGCGCGCTGATCTCCTGGGTGCCCTGCCCCTCGATATGGACACGGACGCCAGTCGCCCTGCCGTCGCTGACCAGGACTCGATCGACCAGCGCACAGCCCCGGATCTCCAAATTGGCACGGCCGCGCGCCGGCTCGAGATAGGCCTCGTTGGTGCTGATGCGGCGCAAGTCGCGGCTGTTGATGGGATAGCAGGCTACGCCCTCGCCGTCGGGGCCGTTGAGGTCGGCGCACCAGGGATAGCCGCTCGCCAGCGCCGCATCGCGCAAGCCGCGATCGATCGGACCCCATTTGTCCGGAGCTGCGCGATAGACCGGCAGCGGTCCGCCGCGGCCGTGACCTGCGGCGTCGCCGAACTCAAAATCATCCTCGATCACGGAGAACAGGGGCATCACATCCTTCGCCGACCAGCCGGTGCAGCCATTGGCGGCCCATTCGTCGAAGGCATCAGCCACGCCGCGGATCGCGATCTGGCCGTTCATCATCGACGAGCCGCCAAGCCCCTTGCCGCGCCAGTAGAAGCGCGGCTCCTGCCCCGCCACCCGGCGCGACAGAAGGTCGGGCCACTGCCATTTCTCCTGGTACTCGCGCTTGTGGATAATCGGGATCGGGTTCGGCGTCCGCACCTCCCACGGCGCCTCATCGGCGCGCCAGTCGAGCCCGGCTTCCAGCAGCAGCACGCGGCGTGCGGGATCCTCGGACAGCCGTGCCGCAACAGCAGCGCCGGCGGAGCCGCCGCCGACAACAATGACATCGTACATCGGGTTTATTCTCGACATTCCAGACCACCGGCGTCGCGAACGGTATCAGAGCGTACTGCGCGGTGGAATGCGAATTGGAAGGTGATGCTGTCGCATTCGGTCGAGGAAGATGTGCACGACACGTACTCTCGTGCCCCGGACGCAGCGCAACGCTCTCCCGGCGATGCGAAGCGTCGTCCGGTCAGCGGTGCGCTGCAGAGCCGGGGCTCATGTCTCCGAGCAAGCGGTGCCGCGTGGGTCCCGGCTCTGCGCAGCAGCGTTGCACGCTGCGGCGCGTCCGGGACACAGGCCCCTACCCGATCACCCGGCCGAACTTGTTCGACTTCGGGAAACCCTTCGGCGGCAGGCGGCCGGCATCGGCGCGGGTGCCTTGCCACTCGCTGAGCTCCTTCATGGTCGCGGAGAATTCGCGGCCCGCGGAGTCCTTCCAGGTCAGGCCGGCCTTGGCCTCGAACACGGCGATATCCGAGAGGCCGCCATCCTTGTACTTCTGCAGGCGCACGCCGCGCCCGCGCGCCATCTCCGGCACCTGGTCGAGCGGGAAGACCAGCATCTTGCGGTTCTCGCCGATGACGGCGACGGTATCGCCGAGCACTTCGGTGATCGCGCGCGCCTCGTTCGGCATGTCGACGTTGAGGACCTGCTTGCCCTTCTTGGTGGTGCCGACGCAATCGTCCTCGCTCACGACAAAACCCTGGCCCTCGGTGCTCGCAACCAGGAATTTGCGCCCGCCCTTGTTGACGAACAACGCGACGGGCGCCGCCTCCTGCTCGAGGTCGATGAACAGGCGGATCGGCTCGCCGTGGCCGCGGCCGCCCGGGAGCTTGGCGACGTCGAGCGTGTAGAACTTGCCGTTGGTGGCGAACAGCAGCAGCTTCGAGGTGGTCTCGGCGAAGAACGCAAAGCCGAGCTTGTCGTCCTGCTTGAAGGCGAGCCCCGAGAGATCCTCGACATGGCCCTTCATGGTGCGGATCCAGCCCTTGTCGGAGACGACGACCGTCACCGGCTCGCGCTCGACCAGGGCTTCCTCCATCGCGGCGAGATCATGCTCGGGCGCATCCGCAAAGGTGGTGCGGCGCTTGCCGAGCGGCGTCTTCGGCCCGAACATGTCGCGGACCTTGGCGACCTGCTCGCCGACCTTCCTCCATTGTTCGGGCTCGGAGGCGAGCAGCCCCTGGAGGCCCTTCAGCTCCTTGCGCAGATCCTTGTCCTCGGTGCGGATCTCCATTTCCTCGAGCTTGCGCAAGGAACGCAGGCGCATGTTGAGGATGGCTTCGGCCTGCACCTCGGTGAGCTTGAACGCCTTGATCAGCGCCGGCTTGGGCTCGTCCTCGGTGCGGATGATCCGGATCACCTCGTCGATATTCAGATAGGCGATCAGCAAGCCGCCGAGGATTTCGAGCCGGCGCTCGATCTCGGCCTTGCGGTAGTTGCTGCGGCGGATCAGGACGTCGCGCAGATGGTCGAGCCATTCGCGCAGGCACTCCGCGAGCCCCACCACCTTGGGCACCTTGCCCTTGATCAGAACGTTGAGGTTCAGTGGAATCTTGTTTTCGAGCTCGGTCAGCCGGAACAGCGATTCCATCATCAAGGCGGGATCGACGTTCTTCGACTTCGGCTCGATCACGATGCGGACGTCTTCGGCCGACTCGTCCCTGATGTCGCCGACCAGCGGCAGCTTCTTCTGGTCGAGCAGTTCGGCGACCTTCTCGATCAGCCGCGACTTCTGCACCAGGAAGGGAATCTCGGTGACGACGACGACCCAGGTGCCGCGCGCGCCCTCCTCCTGCGACCAGCGCGCACGGACGCGGAACGAGCCGCGGCCGGTGGTGTAGGCTTCGGCAATGGCCTGCTTGGAATCGACGCAGATGCCGCCGGTCGGGAAGTCCGGGCCCTTCACCCACTTCATCAGCGCCCTGGATTTGGCGTCCGGCTTCTCGATCAGATGCAGCGCGGCGTCGCACAGCTCGGCCGCGTTGTGCGGCGGGATCGAGGTCGCCATGCCGACAGCGATGCCCTGCGCGCCGTTGGCGAGCAGGTTCGGGAAGCCGCCGGGCAGCACGACCGGCTCCTTCGACTGTCCGTCGTAATTGGGGCGGAACTCGACGCCGTCCTCGTCGATGCCTTCGAGCAGAAGCCGCGCGACGTCGGTCATGCGCGCTTCGGTGTAGCGGTAGGCGGCCGGGTTATCGCCGTCGATATTGCCGAAATTGCCCTGGCCGTCGACCAGCGGGTAGCGCGAGGAGAAATCCTGCGCGAGGCGGACCATGGCATCGTAGATCGCCTGGTCGCCATGCGGATGGAACGAGCCCATCACGTCGCCGACGATCTTGGCGGATTTCTTGAAGGCCGTGCCGGGGTCGAGCCTCAGCAGCCGCATGCCGTAGAGGATGCGGCGATGAACCGGCTTCAGGCCGTCGCGCGCATCGGGCAGCGCGCGGTGCATGATGGTGGAGAGCGCATAGGCGAGATAGCGCTCTTCCAGCGCTTCTCGCAGCGGCACTTCGTGGATTTCGGCCGGCTCTTGCGGCGGAATCAATCGTTTTCCCATGCCGCCCGGTTAAACCGTGGAAGCGAATCGGGCAAGGATGGATTGGTTCCCTGTGGGCGGCTAGTGGCCGGCCCAGCCGGCCGTCACGGTCGGGGTCTGGGCCTGGGCGGGTGCTGGCGCACTGGTCAGGCAACGCCGGGCGGCCTCGATCTCGGCATCCGTCGCGCCCTTCGACCGGGCCCATGTCTCTGCGGCCGCAGCGGAATATCTGGCTACATAGTACCGCACCACGGTGCAGGAGGCGCGTCGAAACGCGCCCGGCTGCGGCTCGCCGGCCATGGCATCAGGCGCAAACGCGAGCAGCGCCGCGGACAAGGCGAATCCCCTGATCAACATTTAGGCTGTCCCCGTTGTGGAACCTCAGGGCGAACTCGACCGAGCCGAATTCGTTCCGGGGGAACGCCATGCTGCGGGACAAGGCTGAGTCCCGCTCGGCTCATGGCGCCGGGATCGCCGCCCTCGCCTGCTGCCGGATCAGAGCGTTGATAAAGCCGGCACGCGCGTCGGAATGGCCCAGCCCGCGCGGCTCAAGCACATGCCGCAACAGGAACAGGCCTGTGAGCCGAAAGCCGTCCTGCAGATCCTGCTCGGTGAGATCACGGGCGACTTCGCCATGACGCAGGAACGGCGGCAGTCGCAACAGGCGGTCACGCCACGGCTCGCCGGCGCCGCGCGACACCGCGCCGCCGGATTTCGGCGAGACGTAGATCAGGTCGGTGGTCTCGCCAGTCACCGCACAATTTTCCAGCGCCAGCCCGAAGCCGAGCTCGGCCAGCATCGCCAGCTCGAAATGGATGACGTGCACGGCCGCGCCGCCGATATCGTCGAAATCGTCGAGCGAATGCTCGAGCAGCGCAAATATGTCCTCGTGCGGATCGCGCTCGGGCAAGAGCCGCGCGATCGAAGCCAGATGGGTGACGCCGTAGACCCCATGAGAGGATCCCAGCAGCGTCGCCGCTCGCAGCTTCAATCCCTCGATCGCATAGGTGCCGAGATGCTCGTCGAGCCGCGCCCGCCACACCGCGCTGACGCTATTGCCCGGCTGCAAAAGCGGCCGCAGCCGCGAGCTGGCGCCGCCGCGGACAAGGCCGAGATGCCGGCCATGCGCGCGCGTCAAGAGCTCGACGATGGCGCTGGATTCGCCATGCCGCCGCACGCCCAGCACGATGCCTTCGTCGGTCCATTCCATGTGCTAACTATAGCGCCATATGCTTTGATGCAGAAGATCAGACACCACCTGGATCACAATGGACATTATTGCCCTTCTGTTTGTCTCAATCCTCGAGTTGGTCGTCTGGCTGCTGTGGTGGGCAATCTTCGACGCATTGCCGGCCATTTTCTATTTCACAGCACTCGCGTTGCTGTTCGCCGTCACCCTCGGCAAGGTCACCGTCGAATTCCCGAAAGTCATGACCAGGATAAGCTGGACCGGCTTCCTTCAGATCACGCGATCTGCAGAAGGCCGAGTGATCCTGTCTCCGGCGCTCGGCGTCGTCACCGGATTCGTTGTCTGGGCCATCGTCGTGAGCGCGGCGATCATCGCCTACTCCTACCGATCCTAGCAGCACGCCTTCACGCGTTGAACCAGCCCTGCGCGTCGCCGGTGAAAGAGAAATACAGGCCCATCGTCGTCAGCGCGCACGAGACGATCTCGATGGCGCTGTCGAGCTCCATGCCCCTCTCGCCGATGATCTGGCCGAGCGAGATCACCGTCAGGACGAGGGCTGCCGCCAGCACCCAGCGCGGCCAGTTCTTGCGATGATGCGCGGCCAGCCTGACGAAATAGACCAGGAGCAGGATCATGCCGCCGGCGAGCAAGGTCGCCGTCATGATCATCTGCTCGGTCATCTCGGCATTGGGCGTGCGGTCCTGCACCGCAACGGACAAGGCGTCCAGCATCAACGATGCATAGAGCAGCGCTTCGAAGCGCCGGACGTTGCTGGGCACGCTCATCGGATACCGATCTGTTCTTGGTTATTCTCTCGGAAAGTCCAGGCCCATCTCGCGGTAGCGATCGGGATCGTCGCCCCAGTTCTCGCGCACCTTGACGAACAGGAACAGATGCACCGGCACGTCCAGGATCTGCATCAGCTCCTTGCGCGAGTCCGCGCCGATCGACTTGATGGTGGCGCCGCCCTTGCCGAGCACGATCTTGCGCTGGCTTTCGCGCTCCACGAAGATCGTCTGCTCGATGCGCACCGACTTGTCCTTGCGCTCCTCCCACTTCTCGGTCTCGACCGTGGACTGATAGGGCAATTCCTGGTGCAGCTTCTGATAGATTTTCTCGCGCGTGATCTCCGCCGCCAGCTGCCGCATCGGCGCGTCGGACATCTGGTCCTCGGGGTAGAGGTACGGACCCGGCGGCACCATTTCCGCAAGCGTCTTGCGGAGGTCGTCGACGCCGTCGCCCGAGATCGCCGCGATCATGAAGGTCCGCGCGAACTTCATGCGCTCGTTGGCGGCCTGCGCCAGCGCCAAGAGCTTCTCGCGCTGGACCAGATCGACCTTGTTGATGACGAGGATCTTCTCGTGATTGACGCTGGCAGCCTTGGTGAGGATCGCCTCGGCCTCCTCGTCGATGCCTGTCTTGGCATCGAGCAGCACGCAGACGAGATCGGCATCATGCGCTCCGCTCCAGGCGGTCGAAACCATGGCGCGGTCGAGCCTCCGCTTCGGCAGGAAGATGCCGGGCGTGTCGACCAGGATGATCTGCGCGTTGTTCTCGATCACGATGCCGCGGATCAGCGCGCGCGTGGTCTGCACCTTGCGCGAGACGATCGTGACCTTGGCCCCGACCAGCGCATTGACCAGCGTGGACTTGCCGACATTCGGCGCACCGATCAGCGCAACGAAGCCGCAGCGCGTTGCCGTCGGCGTCTCGCCGCTTGCTTCAACCGTCATTGCCGCCGCCAACACCTTCACGCGCGATCATCACTGAAGCTGCCACCTTCTCCGCTGCGCGCTTGCTGCCGCCGATGCCTTCCGCCGGCGCGAGCCCCGGCAGATCGACGGCGACCCGGAATTGCGGATCGTGGTGCGGACCGGTGCGCTCGACCTCGCGGTAAACCGGCGTCGGCAGCCCCTTTCCTTGCGCCCATTCCTGCAGCACAGTCTTGGGATCGCGCAAGGGACGGCGCGGCTTGTGCATGCGCTCGGTCCAGTTACGTTTGACGAACTCGGACGCCGCCGCGTAGCCGCCGTCGAGGAAGACGGCCCCGATCACGGCCTCGCAGATGTCGCCGAGGATGGATTTGCGCAGGCGAGCGTCGGCGCTGGAGCCGACCGAGCCGAGCTTGATGTCGTCGAGCAGTCCGAGCGACTTGGCGACGTCGGCGCAGCTTTCCTTGCGCACGAGCTCGGCAAGACGCTTGGACAGCTCGCCCTCATCGGCGTTCGGGAAGGCGTGATAGAGCATGTCGGAGACGACGAGCCCGAGCACGTGGTCGCCGAGGAATTCCAACCGCTGATAGCTGTCGCCGCGCTTGCGCCCGGACTTCAGCGCCGAGACGTGCGTGATCGCCTGCATCAGCATGTTCGGGTCAGTGAAGCTGTAGCCGATGCGCGCCTCGAGCGCCGCGTTGGCATCGGTGGCCTTGGCCTTGCTCCGCGTCCGCTTCTTCTTCGCGGGCGCCTTGGTCTCGGAAGTCTTGACGTCAGGAGTCTTGACGTCAGGAGTCTTGGTTTCAGGAGATTTGGTCGCAAGGCTCTTGGTCGCAGCTTCGCCGTCGGGGCCCGCCTGGGCCTCGGTCGGTTCGATCGCGATGTCCTTGGCTTCGTCTTTCATCGGACGATTTTGAAGAAGCGATTCCAGCGCACCGACCACGGCCAGCGCCAGAACATCCAGGCATGCTCGCCTTCGGCGATGGAGAAGAAGATCATCTGGGCGCGGCCGATCAGATTCTCCTGCGGCACATAGCCGACCTGGCCGAGAAAGCGGCTATCGGTGGAATTGTCGCGGTTGTCGCCCATCATGAAGAAATGGCCCGATGGCACGGTGTAGACGTTGGTATTGTCGACATAGCCGTTGTCGGCGCAGTCCAGCGTCTCGTAGGACACGCCGTTCGGCAGCGTTTCCTTCCAGCGCTTCACCCGGGAGATGCCGCCGCCTTCCGAGCCGCAAGGCTCCTCACCGACGTACTCGCTCATCCGCTGACGCTCGACTGGCGTGTCGTTGATGTAGAGCAGCCCATCCCGCATCTGGATGCGGTCGCCGGGAAGGCCGATCACGCGCTTGATGTAATCGGTGGAATCGTCCTTCGGCAGGCGGAACACGACGATGTCGCCGCGTTGCGGATCCGAGCCCCAGATCCGCCCGGAGAACAGCGGCGGCGAGAGCGGAATCGAATAATGGCTATAGCCGTAGGAATATTTCGAGACGAACAGATAGTCGCCGACCAGCAGCGTCGCCTTCATCGACCCCGACGGGATGTTGAAAGGCTGGAACAGGAAGGTGCGGATCACCAGCGCGATCAGGAGAGCGTGGATCACGACCCGGATCGTTTCGCCGACGCCGCTCTCAGTTTTCGTTCCTGAAGTCACGCTCATTGCTCTCTCAATTCCGGCCGGCGATCACAGAGCGCCCTCCTCCCGCGAACGGCCCACCGGTTCGCGGCGCAAGGAGATTGTCCTGATTCTGATAGTGAGGGCCAATTCCGGCGTAAAGCCGAATTTACCCAAGCTGATTTGCGTCCGCGGACTTTTAGACGGTTGTCGGAGGCCACGCAATCAAGGATCGCATGAAAACTTCATAAGATATTGATTTATAACACAAATCATAAAATTCCCGCCGGCCGGTCAGGGTCTCGGCAGCGGCACGGCCGAAATGATGACGAAAGCCTGCGCCAGCGGCCAGTCGTCGGTAATCGACAGGTCGATCCGGGCCTCGAACCCCTTGGGTGTCAGGGCCTGAAGCCGGGCCAGGGCGCCGCCGGTCAGTTGCATGGTCGGCCGCCCGCCCGGCAGGTTGACCACCCCCATGTCGCGCCACCACACCCCGCGCCGGATGCCGGTGCCGAGCGCCTTGGAGCAGGCTTCCTTCGCGGCGAAACGTTTGGCGTAGGTCGCCACCACCATCTTCTCGTTCTTGGCGCGACGCTCCGCCTTGGCCCGCTCCGCCGCAGTGAAGATACGGTCGAGGAAGCGCTCGCCGTGGCGTTCGATCACCTTGGCGACCCGGGTGATGTCGATCAGGTCGGAGCCGATGCCGATGATCATGCCCGGCTCCGTCCGCGGTCCATCGCCGCGCGCATGCTGCGCACGGTCTCGGCGAGACCGACGAACAGCGCTTCGCCGATCATGTAATAGCCGATGTTCAGCTCCATGATCTCAGGCAGGGCCGCGATCGTCTCCGCGGTCGCATAATCGAGCCCGTGGCCGGCATGAACCTCCAGCCCGGCCGCCTTGGCGAGCTTCACGCCCGTCACGATCCGCCTCCACTCAGCCTCGGCCTTGTCGGTGTGGCCGTCGGTGACGGCGTCGCACCAGGCGCCGGTATGGATCTCGATCACCGGTGCGCGCAGCCGCGCCGCCATTTCGATCTGGGCGGGATCGGCGGCGATGAACAGCGAGACCCGGATACCGGCATCGTTCAGCCGCGCGATATAGGGCGCCAGCGCGTTGTGCTGGCCGACCACGTCCAGCCCGCCTTCGGTGGTCACCTCCTGGCGCCGCTCCGGCACCAGGCATACCGCGTGCGGTTTGGTGGCGAGCGAGATGCGCATCATGTCGTCGGTCGCCGCCATCTCGAAATTGAGCGGCTTGGAGATCTCGGCCTTCAGCCGCGCCATGTCCTCGTCGCGGATGTGGCGGCGATCCTCGCGCAAATGGGCGGTGATGCCGTCGGCGCCCGACTCGATCGCCAGCAGGGCGGCGCGCACCGGATCGGGATGGCGACCACCGCGCGCGTTTCGCACGGTTGCGACGTGATCGATATTGACGCCGAGGCGGAGCTTCGAAGCGGGCATTTCAGGACTCACGAAATCAGAGAGAGCGGCGCATGCGCGATGCGCCTATCCATTAACACGTTCGACTTTGGCGACGACCGCCTTGGCGCGCAGCTGTGCCAGGATCGCGCTGAGGTGCTTCAGATCGTAGACTTCCAGATCGATCGTCGTCTCCGTGAAGTCCGGCGAACGGCGCTGCATGCTGATGTTGTCGATGTTGCCGTCGTGCTCGGCGATCACGGTCGCGATCTGCGCGAGCGCACCCGGCTCGTTGACGTTCTCGACCCTGATGCGGGCCGGGAAACGCTGCGGCGCGGAGTCCTCGATGTCCCAGCGGACGTCGAGCCAGCGCTCCGGCTCCTCCTCGAAGTCCTTCAGGGCGGGCGCCTGGATCGGGTAGATCGTGATGCCCTCGCCCGGCGTGACGATGCCGACGATGCGGTCTCCCGGCACCGCGCCGCCGTTCGGCGCGAACTTGATCGGCAGGTCGGAATTGATGCCGCGGATCGGGATCGCAACCGGGCTGCGCGGCGGCTCCGACGACTTCTCCTTGAGCTTGGCGGCGAGACCCTTCTTGACGCCGTAGCGCGCGATGCGCTCCTCCTTGTAGTCGGGATACATCGCACGCGCGACGTGGGAGGCCTTGATCTCGCCGCGCCCCACGGCCGCCATCACGTCCTCGATCGAGGTGCGCGCGAGCCGCGGCAGCGCACCCTTGAGCTTGTCGTCGGCATATTCGATCTTGGCGCGCTCGAACAGGCGCTCCACGATGCGCCGGCCGAGACCGGCATATTGATCGCGCACCGCGGTACGCGTGGCACGGCGGATCGCGGCGCGCGCCTTGCCGGTAACCGCGAGCGTCTCCCAGGCCGACGGCGGCGCCGATTGCGCTTCCGAGGTCAGCACCTCGACCTCGTCGCCGTTCTGCAGCTCCGAGGACAGCGGCGCGAACTGGCCGTTGATCTTGCACCCCACAGCGCTGTTGCCGACATCGGTATGCACGGCATAGGCGAAGTCGATCACGTTGGCATGGCGCGGCAGCGCGATCAGCTTGCCCTTCGGGGTGAAGCAGAACACCTGGTCGTGGAACAGCTCGAGCTTGGTGTGCTCGAGGAATTCCTCTGGGTTGGCGCTCTCCGAGAGGATGCCGATGGTGTGGCGCAGCCAGGCGAACGCGTTGGACTCGCGCTTGAGGAATTCGGTCGGCGACCCCACGCCCTCCTTGTAGAAAACGTGCGCGGCGATGCCGCGCTCGGCGATCTGGTCCATCGCCTCGGTGCGGATCTGCAGCTCGACGCGCTGGTTGCCGGGGCCGATCACCGTGGTGTGGATCGAGCGGTAGTCGTTCTGCTTTGGTGTCGAGATGTAGTCCTTGAAGCGCCCCGGCACGACGGGCCAGGTGGTGTGGACGATGCCGAGCGCGCGGTAGCAGGCCTCGATGTCGTTGACGACGAGGCGGAAGCCGAAGATGTCGGACAATTGCTCGAAACCGACCGACTTGCGCTCCATCTTGGTCCAGATCGAGAACGGCTTCTTGCGGCGGCCATAGACCCGCGCGCCGAGGCCCCGGTGGCGCAAATTATTGGACAACTGGTCCTCGATCTCGCCGATCAGATTACGGTTGCGCTCGGCGAGCGCGTCGAGGCGCTGCATCACGACCGAATAGGCTTCGGGATCGAGGGTGCGGAAGGACAGATCCTCCAACTCCTCGCGCATTTCCTGCATGCCCATGCGCCCCGCCAGCGGCGCATAGATATCGAGCGTCTCCTCAGCGATGCGCCGGCGCGATTCCGTCGGCACGAAGTCGAGCGTGCGCATGTTGTGCAGACGGTCGGCGAGCTTGACCAGGAGCACGCGGACATCATCGGCAATGGCCAGCAACAATTTGCGCAGGTTCTCGGCCTGCTTGGCCTCCCGCGACACCAGCTCGAGCCGCTTCAGCTTGGTCAGGCCCTCGACCAGCGCGCCGATCTCGGGTCCGAAAATCTGGTCGATCTCGGCCCGCGTCGCCTCGGTATCCTCGATCGTGTCGTGCAGCAGCGCGGCCACGATGGTGGCGTCGTCGAGCTTCAGGTCGGTGAGAATCGCCGCCACTTCGAGCGGATGCGAGAAATACGGATCGCCCGAGGCGCGGGTCTGCGAGCCATGCGCCTTCATGGCATAGACATAGGCGCGGTTCAGCAGGTCTTCGTTGGTGTTGGGATTGTAGGACCTGACGCGCTCGACGAGGTCATATTGACGCATCATGCGCGCGCGGGGCTTGGCCGGGCGCGCGACCGGCGCAGTCGGGGCCACGGCAACCGATTCGGTTGCGGCCTGCATCTGCGTGGATCTGCGGCGCCGATATACCATGCCGTCCTGCCTTCAAACGAGCCTGGGCTAGCCCGCTGTATACATCTTAGCTCCGATCGCGCGTGTGTCCGATCAATTCGGTGACAGGACGCAGCCGATCGACAACGCTATGGTAACCACGAAAACGTCAACAAAAGCAAAGGCCCGAACAACGGTTCGGGCCTTTGATAAGATCACAAGAAGTCGAGGATCGCGACGGACGAGTTACTCGTCTTCCTCGGGCTGCTCCTCGGGCGGCGCGAGGCCTTCGAGACCCTTCAGGAGCTCCTCTTCGGTCATGCGCTCGACGGCGACTTCGGTGTCGTCCGCATCGACGCTCGCACCCGCGGAACCGATCAGCGGGACAGTATCCGGCTCGGGCTCGTCGACCTCGACGAACTTCTGGAGCGAGTGCACCAGCTCCTCGCGGAGATCCTCCGGCGAAATGGTCGTCTCGGCAATTTCGCGCAAAGACACAACTGGGTTCTTGTCGTTATCGCGGTCAACCGTTAGTTGTGAACCGGACGAAATCATGCGGGCACGGTGGGCGGCCAGCAGGACCAGGTCAAACCGGTTGTCGACCTTGTCGATACAATCTTCTACGGTGACGCGAGCCATGGACTGTCGCTCCGTTGTGGGTGGGACGAAATATGTGGATGATTGGGGCTAGTTATAGGGGCTGGGCCGGTTTCGCAAGGCTAATTTGTGATTTGGCCTCGCCAAACGGCTCTGCTACCCCCACATTGGGGCTGGGATGGGTGGTTTCCCGGGCTGTCATCGAGGGCAGCGCCGGGGTTATGAAAGTCCGCCATAACTATACCTTGATTGCCCCGACTTCTCCGGATTTGCGGTTTCGACGGGTCTTAGCGGCACTGTAGAAATGCGCGGCCTGCTGTCGCCGCGCCAACAATAAAACGATCAATCACGAACACTACGCGAGCAAACTGAATGTCACCTTCCTCTACCGACAAGATCGCGCTCTTCATCGACGGAGCCAATCTCTACGCGACGGCGAAAACTCTCGGCTTCGACATCGACTACAAGCGCCTGCTGAAGGAATTTCAGAGCCGCGGGACGTTGTTGCGAGCGTTCTACTACACCGCGATCATCGAGGATCAGGAATACTCCTCGATCCGCCCGCTGATCGACTGGCTCGACTACAACGGCTACACTGTCGTCACCAAGGCGACCAAGGAATTCATCGACGCCTCCGGCCGCCGCAAGGTCAAGGGCAACATGGACATCGAGCTCGCCGTGGATGCCATGGAGCTCGCCGAGCACATCGACCAGATGGTGCTGTTCTCGGGCGACGGCGATTTCCGCTCCCTGGTCGAGGCCGTGCAGCGCCGCGGCGTACGGGTCACCGTGATCTCCACCATCGCCAGCCAGCCGCCGATGATCGCCGACGAGCTGCGCCGCCAGGCCGACGTGTTCACCGACCTCGTCGAGCTGCAATCCAAGCTCGGCCGCGATCCGTCCGAACGCCCCGCCCCGCGTGACCGCGGCGAGCGTGGCGAACGCCACCACGCCCCGCAATTCCTCCAGCGCGCAACCACGATGGCGCCGAGGGGCGATGACGACTTCGAGGAGTGAGGCGGCCCGGTCAAGCCGCCAGCCTTCCACCGTCGTTCCCGACCGCGATTGTCCGCTCTGTCCGCGTCTGGTCGCCTTTCGCGAGGCGAACCGGGCGCGTGAGCCGTTGTGGCACAATGCGCCGGTCGCGCCCTTCGGCGATCTTAAGGCGCGCCTGTTGATCGTCGGCCTCGCGCCGGGGATGCAGGGCGCCAACCGCACGGGGCGGCCGTTCACCGGCGACTATGCCGGCGACCTGCTCTACGCCACGCTGCTCGAATACGGGTTCGCCAAGGGCACCTATCAGGCCCGGCCCGATGACGGCCTGAAGCTGGTCGACTGCCGGATCGCCAATGCCGTGCATTGCGTGCCGCCGCAGAACAAGCCGCTGCCGGTCGAGATCAACACCTGCCGGCAGTTTCTGGTCGCGAATCTCGAGACGATGCCGAAGCTGCGCGCGATCCTCGCGCTCGGGCGAATTGCGCACGACAGCGTGCTCAAGCCGCTCAAGCTGAAGGCTTCCCAAGCCCCCTTCGGCCACGGCGCCGTGCATCAGGCCGGCGCGTTCAAGCTTTACGACAGCTATCATTGCTCGCGCTACAACACGAACACCGGCGTGCTGACGGCAGACATGTTCCGCTCGGTGTTCGCCAAGGTGAAGGCGGACCTCGACTAGCGCCTTGGTTCAGGCTTTGACCGGATTGGCCTTCAGCCAGTCCAGCACGTCGCCGGCGTTCCGGTCGGGCGGAAACACGGGATAGAAGACGTGTGTGATCCTGCTGTCGTCGATAACAAGCGCAAGGCGCTTGATCAGGGTCAGGCCGGCGACCTGCATCGTCGGCAAGTTCAGGGCGCGCGTCAGCGCCAGCTTTTCGTCTGACAGCACGGGGAACGGCAGATGCAGCCGCGAGGCCATCTCGGTCTGGTATTCGTTGCTCTGGGTCGAGAGGCCGAACACCTGGGCGGCGCCGGCGGCCTTCAGCTCGGCGAACAGATCGCGAAACGCACAGGTCTGCGGCGTGCAGCCGCGCGCACCGGGAATCATGTCCCAATCGTCGACCAGCGCGATCTTGCCGGGCTCGCCCGTGCGCGGATAGGCGAACACCACGGTGCGGCCCCGCAGCGCCGACAGTGTGACTGACGTGTCGTTGGTTGCGAGCAGGCCGATCGACGGCAGCGACATGCCCTTGAGATGAGCGGCGCCGCCGTCATCTTCCGGCGCTGGAATCCGGCTCCAATCGACCTCGAGCAGGTTTCGCTGGATCATCCCGTCAGCCCCTCGCCCGCATCAAGCGGCCCTTCTCCCGGCTCCAATCGCGCTTCTTCTCGGTCTCGCGCTTGTCGTGCAACTTCTTGCCCTTTGCAACCGCGAGCTGCAATTTTGCGCGCCCACGCTCGTTGAAATAGAGCTTGAGAGGGATCAGCGTCATGCCCTCGCGATCGACGGCGCCCATCAGCTTGTTGATCTGCCGGCGGTGCAGCAACAATTTTCGCGGCCGCTTCGGCTCGTGATTGAAGCGATTTCCTTGCAGATATTCGGGAATGGTGGCGTTGATCAGCCAGATCTCGCCATCCTTGGAATCGGCGTAGGATTCCGCAATCGTGCTCTTGCCGTTGCGGATCGACTTGACCTCGGTTCCGGTCAGCGCAATGCCCGCCTCGATCGTGTCCTCGATCGCATAGTTGAAGCGGGCCTTGCGATTTTCCGCCATGACCTTGATTGGACGTTCGTTTTTATCGGCCATGGTAGACAAACCTGATCGAGATGCGCACGTAGGCTAACAGTTCGGATGAAGCGCGCGCGTCACTTCTTGAGGAGATCGCGGATCTCGGTGAGAAGCTCGACCTCGGCCGACGGCTTCGGCGGCGCGGCGGGCGCCGCCTCCTCCTTGCGCTTCAAGGTGTTCATGGCGCGGATCACCAGGAACAACACGAAGGCGATGATGACGAAGTTGATCGTCAGCGTCAGGAAGCTGCCGTAAGCAAGTACGGCGCCTTGCTTTTTCGCATCAGCCAAGTTGGTGGCTGTGACCGCCTTCGACAAGGGGACGAAGTAGTTCGAGAAGTCGAGGCCGCCGGTGACCGCGCCGATGATCGGCATGATGATGTCACCGACCAGCGACGTGACGATGGCGCCGAAGGCCGCGCCGATGATGACGCCGACCGCGAGATCGACGACGTTGCCCTTCATGGCGAATTCGCGGAATTCCTTGAGCATGCGCGTACCCTTTTCGTCGACGCTCATGAACGGTTCCCCGGAAAACTGGCGCGTCAGTTGATCAGGCCAGCGTGCACCATGGCGCTGCGGACCGCAACGCGGGTCGGCTCGGAAACCGGCACCATCGGCAGCCGCAGCGTCTCGTCCAGCTTGCCGAGCAGCGACATCGCATATTTGATCGGCGCCGGATTGCTCTCGATGAAGAGGTTGTTGTGCAGCGGCATCAGCTTGTCGTGGATCGCGAGCGCCGCCTTGGTGTCGCCCTTCGCCCAGGCGACGTGGAACTCCGAGCACAGGCGCGGCGCGACGTTCGAGGTCACCGAGATGCAGCCATGGCCGCCATGGGCCATGTAGCCGATGATGGTGGCGTCCTCGCCCGAGAGCTGGTTGAACTCCTCGCCCATCGCCGCGCGCTGCTGCGACACGCGCACCATGCTGGCGGTGGCGTCCTTGACGCCAGCGATGTTCTTCAGCTCCCACAACCGCTTCATGGTGTCGACCGACATGTCGATCACCGAGCGCGGCGGGATGTTGTAGATGATGATGGGAATCCCGATCGCGTCGTTGATCGCCTTGAAGTGCTGGTACATGCCTTCCTGGGTCGGCTTGTTGTAGTAGGGCGTCACCACCAGCACGGCGTCCGCGCCCGCCTTCTCGGCGTGCTGGGAAAGCTCGATCGCCTCCTTGGTCGAGTTGGAGCCCGCCCCGGCGATCACAGGCACACGGCCCTTGGCTTCAGCGATGCACCATTCGACCACCTTCTTGTGCTCGTCATGGCTGAGCGTCGGGCTCTCGCCGGTGGTGCCGACCGGGACCAGGCCGTTGGTGCCCTCTGAAATCTGCCAGTTGACCAGCGAGCGGAACGCCGCCTCGTCCAGCGAGCCGTTCTTGAACGGCGTGACCAAGGCGGTGAACGACCCCCGGAATTTCGTCTTGGCTGCCATGGACTTCCTCCGTACGCGGCTATCTCTCGAGCAAGCGCCATTCATATCGGGTCTATCCCGCCGGTAAAAGGCCCGCTTCCGTGTGACGCACCGTTTAGGCCGCGATTTTGCCGCGGTGGTGGTGCAAATCGGCCCCAGGTAAGCGGCTGTTGGTATTTTGTCCGCATATTCAATCAAATACAGCTAGATCTTGAGCCACTTGACTGATTCGGGGCGACGAAACCCGTGACCTCATTCCCTCGTGCCGCTTGGCGGTCCACCGGCCTGGTCGTTTGCCTGATGGCAGGGCTGTCGGTCGGCTGCGCCGCCCTCGCCAAGTCCAACGAGACGCCGGCGGAGACCGCCAAGGGCACCGCAAAGCCAGCCGCCGCCAAAGACGCGGCAAAGGACTCGTCCAAGGGAACCGGCAAAGACGCAGCGAAGGGCGCGAGCAAAGGCGCCGCGGCCGCGCCGGCCAAAGACGCAAAGAAACCGGCCAAGGGAACTGGCAAGGAAACCGGCAAGGATTCCGGCAAAGAGGCTGGCAAGAACGCCGCCACCAAGGACAAGCCAAAGCCAGCGGCAGCGGCGCCTGCGCCGAAGTCGCATCCGGCCGCCAGCGCTTCGCCACCGAAAGCGGCGCCCGCGCCGGCGGCGACGGCCACCGTCAGACCCGCCGCTCCTGCTCCGAAGCCCGTCGCGGCTCCTGTGCTGGCGCCGGCGACGCGCCAGCATGCCGCGCCGCGCAAGCCGGTGGTCCCGGCCGCAGTCGCTGCGACGTCGTCGACGTCGCAAGGCGACAAGGAGACCCTGGAGAGCGTCATCGAGCTGGTGCGCAAGCGCAAGGCGGCTGACGCCACCAATGCCGCGGCCGGCATCTCCGATCCCGTCGCGCGAAAACTCGCGGAATGGATCATCCTGCGCAGCGAGGACAATGGCGCGACCGTGGAGCGCTACCGCGCCTTCCTCTCCGCCAATCCGAGCTGGCCGTCGCAGACCTTCCTGCGCCGGCGCCTGGAAGCTGCGATGTGGGACGACAGGCGCGACGAGTCCGTGGCGTGGTCGTGGTTCGAGAACGAGTCCCCGATTTCCGCCAAGGGCCGCTTCACGCTCGCCAGGGCAATGCTGGCGCGCGGCGACCGCGCCAACGCCGAGCGGCTGGTGCGCGAGGCCTGGCGCAGCGATCCGATGTCGGAGGAGACCGAGAACAACGCGCTCGACCAGTTCGGCGCCCTGCTGACGCCGGGCGACCAGAAGGCGCGGATGGACACCCTGCTCTACGGCAGCGAGAACGAAGCCGCGCTGCGCGCCGCAAAGCGCCTCGGCGCCGGCTACGTTGCGCTCGCCAAGGCCCGCATCGCCGCCGTCAAGAAGGCGCCGAACGCACGCGCGCTGCTCGACGCGGTGCCGCGCGAGCTGCACAGCGATCCCGGCTTCATCTTCAGCAAGATCCAGCTCTTGCGCCGCGAGGAGAAGTTTGCGGAAGCGGCCCAGCTGATGCTGTCGGCGCCGAAGGATCCGGGCCGGCTGCACAATCTCGACGAATGGTGGATCGAGCGGCGCCTTCTCGCGCGCAAGATGATCGACACCGAGGAATTCCGCAGCGCCTATCTGATCGCGCGCGATGCGGCGCTGCCCTCGCGCGACATCTACAAGACCGAGCAGGAGTTCACCGCCGGGTGGATCGCGCTGCGCTTCCTCAACGATCCCTCGACCGCCGCGCAGCATTTTGCCCGCATCGGCGTCGGCAGCGTCAATCCGACCGCGCTGGCGCGTGCCGGCTACTGGCAGGGCCGCGCAGCCGAGGCGATGGGGCGCCAGCAGGAGGCGCGCAACGCCTACGCGCGGGCCGCCGAGCAATCGACCAGCTATTACGGCCAGCTCGCACGCGCCAAGCTCGGCCTGCCGCAGATCGAGCTCAACAGCCAGCCGCGCGGGCGCGGCGCCGACCGGCTGGAGATCGTGCGCGCGGCGCATCTGCTCTACGAGCTCGACGAGCGCGAGATGGCGATCCCCCTGCTCGCCGACATGGGCGAGAACGGCGATCCCGAAGCGCTTGCCGGTCTCGGCGAGCTGACGCAGCGCTACAGCGACGCGCGAGGCATGCTGCTGCTCGGCAAGGCCGCGCTCAACCGCGGCCTGCCCTTCGACTTCTACGCCTACCCCGTCAACGGCATTCCGCAATTCACGCCGATCGGCCCCGAGGTCGAGCGCAGCATCGTCTACGCCATCGCCCGGCAGGAAAGCGCGTTCAACCCATCGGTGGTCTCGCCGGCGCAGGCCTACGGCTTGATGCAGGTCACGCCGGACGCCGCGCGCTATGTCTGCAAGCGGCACGGCGCGACTTACGATCTGGGCCGGCTAAAGAACGATTCGGTCTACAACGCCACGCTCGGCTCGGCCGAGCTCGGCGGATTGCTCGAGGATTACCGCGGCTCCTACATCATGACCTTCGCCGCCTACAATGCCGGCCGCGGCAGCGTGAAGAAGTGGATCGACCGCTACGGCGATCCGCGGGACCCGAAGGTGGATGCGGTCGATTGGGTTGAGCTGATTCCGTTCTCCGAGACGCGCAATTACGTGCAGCGAATCATGGAGAACCTTCAGGTCTACCGTGCCCGCTTCGGTGGTGGCTCGCGCCTGCAGATCGAGGCTGATCTGCGCCGCGGCGCCGGCAGCGTGGAGTAGCGCCTTCGTCTCGGCAGCAAGAGTGCGCTTCGACGCTACATCTCTGGATTGAGCGTGACATCTCTTGCGCGCCTCGCTACCCTCCGTGCGGGACCGGCCTTTCCGGCCCCGATAACAAGAAAAGGAGGAAAGCTATGAAGGCGTCGATGATTTCCGCTCTTGCTCTCGTCTCCATGTCGATTGCGCCAGTGAGCGCCGCCCCCATCAAAGTCGCAGCCCAAACCAGCAATGGTTCAGGGGTTCAATGCTCCCTGTCCAGTGGCGTGGGTCACAACTGCAGAAACGTTCTCAACTTCAAAACGTTCTACGAGTGCCAAACTAACAGGATGGAGAGAGGCTGGACCAGCATCGAGAGCTCCAACTACTGCCGGACCCTGGACCTGAAATAAGGACGGTTGCGGTTCAGAACACCTGACAGGCCGCCTCTGTTCTGGTGGCCTCTTTCGTACGGAGATGCGGGGCCGGGTCCGTGCTTTCGACCGCTGCCCGCCTTCCATGCGCACAAAAGAAAAGCCCCGGCGGTCTCCCGCCGGGGCTCTCTGTCAGGTCGTTAGACCGAACTTACCAGTTGCGCTGAGCGCGGAGGAGCAGGGTGATGGTGTCCTGATCCTTGAGCTCGTACACAGTGGCCGGCTTGGCCGTCGTGCCCGAACCAGCGTAAGCAACAGTACCGGCATACTTCTGGTCCAGATGGGTCCAGTTCAGGTCAGCCGAGAACGTCAGGTTCTTGACCGGGGTCCAGCGGGTGATGATACCGACTTGGCCGATGGCGAAGTCGGGGTTGCAGCCCGTGACGCCAGCCTGCGAGGCACCCGTTACGAACGTGCCACCGACGCCGCAGAGAGCGTTCTTTGCAGTCGAGCCGTACTGCGCCTGAGCGTAGGCACCGTAAAGCGCGGTGTTCCAGTAGGGATCCCAGTTATGCGTGTAAGCACCACGGAAGCCCCAGGTCTTGACGGTTTCCTGCTGGCCGCCCGTGACGAACACGGTGTCCGGAGCAAAGGCAAAGCCGACGCTCTGGTAGGCGATGCCGGAGCTGCCGAACATCGAGTAGGTGCTGCCCGCCAGGTTCTGGAAGTTGTATCGGGTCGCGCCGTCGGTGTAGACACCCGAAATGTTGATCACGTCACCCGCACCAGTCGGGATGTTCTTGATCGACAGAGCGAGCTGAACCGCCCAACCCCACTTGTCGTCGGGGTGACCGGTGGCTTCGTTGGCGCCGTAGTAGGCGACGTGGTTGTCGTGAGCGGCAACCGACGCCTGGAACAGACCCCAGGCCTGGTCGACACGAACCATACCGACGAGGTTCGGCGAACGCGAACCGCCGATGGCGTTGGAGCCATAGGCGCCGCCAATCATACCGGTCGCCGAAGCACCGGTCAGGTTCATGTTGCCGGCCTGGTAGTAGGCCGTCGCGTCTTCAGCCGAGAACGACGCAGTCACGCCCTGACCGAAGTCAGCGGTGTAGGTGAACTGGTTGACACCAGTGACCGTGCCGGAACCGCCGACGAGGCTGTCGAAGTTGTTGCCGGGATAGTTGGTCCAGGGCGCGTCGAACTGCGACACGGCCTTACCCATGGTGAAGCCAGCGAACTGGATGAAGGCGTAGTAAACGCCGAGCGAACCGCCCGAGGTGTTGCCGTCGGTGCCGTTGATCGACGAACCCACGAGCGCGGGCGCCGTCGGGTTCGACGTGTTGAGCGCCAGCGTGCCGCTGTAGGCGGTCGCGCCGGTCGCGCTGCCCGTGCCGGCGTAGTTGCCGGTGGTCCAGGAGAACACGCCGTCGAAGAAGGTACGGACGACTCCGTACTCGGTCGCGGTGCGCGTGTCGATGTTGAGATCTTCACGAGCGCGCATGGTGTAGTAGTTCGTCAGACGATTGCGCGCACCGTTGTTGCCGGTGAGCTGACCGCTGAAGCTCGAGTTGGTGTTCAGCGCGACTTCAGCGCGCAGATAGCCACCCAGCTTGATGCAGGTGTCGGTGCCCGGGATGTAGTAGAAGCCCGCGCCGTACAGCGAGCAGATCTTCACGTATTCGACCGCCTTGGCCTTCACGGGCAGATCGGCTGCTTGAGCTCCGCCCACGGCGATCAGACCCGCCGCTGAGCCGAGCAAAAGGCTCTTAACCAACTTCATGTTAAACCTCCAAGTTGCTCTTCAGGGAAGGTCACTGACCGGACGGCCAATTCCCCAACCCCCTTCAAATCACCGCCTTGGCCCCCTTCGCGCCTTCGGACACACCCGCATGAACGCGAGGGACTTAAGCGAATGACCTAAACGGGACGACCTCGGGATGCCCCCCTCCGTCGCTCAGTCACAATTACCGAACGTCCTTGCACACACAACAAGAGAACGCTTCGAAACGGGCCCATGAAGCTTGTTTTCCAACGGGTGTTGCACAAATAACACGCAGATGTGATCAAAGCACCTCGACAAGCCATTGAAACATATGAGGTTTTAGAATTACTCTTTTGCCTCGGCAGAGTTCCCCGATTATGGCTCGCCAAGGAGAGCCGCAAGGCTACGGCCCTCTTATTGCGGTCTCTCGAGGGAGAGAATCGCAGAATCGATAGGGACACACACGCGGTGTCCCCACATCGAGCGCACCTGAAATGGGAGGAACGACGGACACCGGAGACGACTCGGAGCGGGGGCCACCGGCTGGCCAATCGACAAGGTTCCCTGTCCCGAAGGGAGGCGCGATATCGATTCCCCGGAGCACAATCCCGGCCTCGATCCCTACGCGGCTTGGGCGCGCTCACGACCTGATGGCTTGACCTGTCAGGGACTTCGTCAACCGAGCATTCGAATTTCGATATGGTCCGGCGCCTGCCCCGTCCGGTGCCTGTGATGCATTGCCTCGAAAGCCGCTTCCAGGTGCCTCGTATAAAGGGTCGCATCAAGCAGAGGCGCCGTCGAGCGGCTCTCCCGCAGTTTCTCCCCTATGCTGAGAAGCTTTTGCGTGTCGAGAGCCAGTTCGACGGCGAGCGCTTCGTATTCCTCGCCTGTTCGCGTGATCAGTTCCGGCAAGCCAAAAGCGTTGAGCAAGCTTGCCCCGACGCGCCCCGCAAAACTGTTCCCGATTTGCGTCAGGACCGGTAGGCCCGCCCACAAGGCATCGCTCGCAGTCGTATGCGCATTGTACGGCAGGGCGTCCAGAAAGAGATCCGCCAGGCGATGGCGCGCCAAGTGGTCGGAAAATGTCGGAACGAACCTTGCGAAGACCAGGCGATCCGGATCGACACCGAGACTATAGGCCTCGTTTCGCAGGTTGGATTTTGCAGCCTCCGCCATGTTGGACAACCACAAAACCGATCGATCAACCTTCTTCAGAATGTTCATCCAGTGACCGAACAAGGGACGATTGATCTTATAGGCATTGTTGAAGCAGCAAAAAACGATGCCATCCTCCGGCAGACCATGCTCAGCTCTTTTGAGTATCGCACCGTCGACCGCCGGCCACTTGGTATCCCGCGGCATAAAGCAGCCGGGCAAACGAACCACCTTCTCTTCGAAGAACTGATCGCTCGTCTCTGGCACCACGGTGCGATCGGCAATGATGTAGTCTGAGAGATTCTTGCTGCCCAACGTACCCGCGAAACCGAGAAAATTGACGACGATCGGAGCAGGGTGTGAGGCGAAGAGCGCCAGTCTGTTGTTCTGAGTGTGTCCTGCGAGGTCGACAAGAATGTCTATCTGCGCATCCTTTATCGCCTCCAGGATCTCATGGTCATTCTTGTCCTGGCAGTCGATAAAGCAATGAAAAGATCCTTCCAGTCGCTTGCGCAGATCGCTGTTGTCGTTTGGACCGATCGAAAAGGCATAGGTCTCAAATCGATTGGTATCGTGGTTCTCGAAAACTCCGGCGGTCAGTTGCGCGACCGGATGCTGACGAAAGTCAGGGGAGACATAGCCGACCCTGATCTTGTCGCGCTCGTGGACCACGTGCGTCGGAGCAAACCCGAAAACCGGCGGAACCGTTGCAGCCACCCATGCTTTGGCGCAACGCAAATGATCCTCGGGCTCATCCGTCAATGACAGCATCACCAAAGGAGAACTGGCGACCTTCCCGGCCCGCACCGCTTCGAGCAAATGACCGAGTTCGTCCTCCCAAGCGCTCCAATCGCAAACATTCATCTTGGCATAAAGGCGCGCGCCTTCGACGCCATTCAGGTCGGGTTTGATCGACAGTGCCTTGTCCAAGGCCGCGAAAGCCTCGTCGTGGCGCTTGAGATAGATGAAAAGATTGCCCCGGCCGAGCCAGGCTTCCGCCAAATCGGGCTTGATCGACAAGGCCAGATCATAAGCGGCAAAGGCAGCGTCATAGCGCTTCAGCTCGGTGAGAGCGTTGCCCTTGCCAAGCCACGCCTCTGCCAGATCAGGCCGGATGGACAACGCCCTTTCATAGTCAGCAAAGGCCTCGTCATGCCGTTGCAAATCATAGAATAAATTGCCTCGACCGAGCCAGGCGTTCTCCAGGTCAGGCCTGATCGACAGCGCCTTGTCATATGCGGGCAATGCCTTGTCATAACGCTTCAGGCTCCAGAAGACATTGCCGCGAGCAACCCATGCGCCTTCGAAATCAGGCTTGATCGACAGCGCCTCGTCGTACGCAGCAAGAGCTTCGTCATAGCGCGCAAGATCGGCAAAAACGTCACCCCGGCCGACCCACGCATCCGGGAAACCAGGTTTGACCGACAGCGCCCTGCCGTAGGTTGCGAGGGCTTCATCATAGCGCTTGAGTTTCCGGAGAACATTCCCCCGGCCAAGCCACGCAGTCTCCAGGTCAGGCTTGATCGACAAGGCTTTGTCATAGGCGACGAGCGCATCCACATAACGCCGGAGTTTCTCCAGGCAATGGCCTTTGCTCGAATACGCATCGGCAAAGTTCGGGTTGAAGATTATCGCCTTGTCAAATTGATCGATCGCCTCCGAATAGTTTCGCGCGGACTCCGCAAGGATCGAACCCCTGTTGTGGTATGAAACAGGATTTCGCGGATTGACTGCCAATGCACGGGTGAAATATGCGAGGGCCTCCTCAGGCCGCTTCATGGCTTTGAGCGCGTATCCGCAATTGCTGAGCGCCTCATCGCTGTTTCCATTCAAGGCGACCGCCGCCTTGAGATGAATCTCGGCGTCCGAAAACCGACCTTGCATCAGCTTGATCACACCCAGGAAGTGCTCGACGTCGAAGATGTTCGGGGAGGATCTCCTGATCTGCTCGAGTATTTTTTCCGCCTTCGCCAGGTCCCTCGCCTGAAAGGCATCGACAGCACGCCGAAATTTGGCCTGCAACTCGTTCGCCAAGCCCGTTCTCCCTCAATTCGACTCGTTGACCATAGCAACCGGTCCCGCGAAGGCCCATCCGACCCAGCCGGCGGCGCCGCCGAAAGCATCGTTACCAGAATCGACGGACCGTCCGGGCGGTTACGATCAAGGAGCAGCTCGTTCTACGTGCGGAAGCGGGTACTCAGCAAGAAAAACAAGTAAAATCAATGCACTACCAACACAATGGGGAACGAAGGGATTCACCCCCGCAACAGGCCATCGCCCGCAAAATTTAGAATTCTTCAGCTAGTACAGTTACTTACAGCGGAGACAATGCCCTTAGACGCTAGAACACCGTAACGACGTGCGTCGGGCATTCCAGCTTCTGCGTCCGTTCTCTCGCGAACCGGGGGTTCTCACTCCGGAAGCAAGCCGGTCTGATTTTGAAGATCGCTGGGAATATTCGAGCGAAAACACGCGCTTCCAAATTGACCGGCCCAAGCAATTAGATGCATAAGGCTCGCACCGGAGAGGTGGCCGAGTGGCTGAAGGCAACGCTTTGCTAAAGCGTCATACGGTCTCAAGCTGTATCGAGGGTTCGAATCCCTCCCTCTCCGCCACCCAGCGGCAGAATCAACCAAGGTCTGTGCGGTCTTTCGCCTGAAAGCGATTGAGGCCGAGGCGAAAGCCTGGCGCAAGGATCGGCGCGGCGAGTTCAACTCGATTCGCACCATCCCTCTATATGTGCGTCCCGCGCCTAGCGGCGGAACCGCCAGATCCGCCAATGCGAGGGCGAAATCAGCACCGCCTCGTCGGCCCAGATGTTGAACCAAACGCCGGACCTGCGCCGGCACGGAAACGGCCAGGGCAAGATCCCCGTCTTGTGCCGACGTCCGAGTTCCAAATCACACTCATCAGGCGCGATCTGAATCGGTAGCCATCGTCCATTCGTATCGGGATCGTTCATGCCACCGGGTCTTAGGTGGCGGCACGACGAAGAAACTTGATTCAGCGCAACCGGCCCACCCGTGAGAACACGGGTGCGGATGCGGCTCGCAAGTTCAGTGCGTGGAGACCCACGCCCTCGCCTCGCGCTGCGCGGCCGAGATCTCGGCCTCCGACATCTGCCCAGCAACTTCCTGGCGCAGCGCCACGGCGTCCTTGCGGCCCTTCAGCGCGGCGAGGTTGAACCATTTATGCGCGGCGACGAGATCGACGAGGCCGGAGCGGCCGCTCGCCCAATAGATCCCACGCTCGAACAGCACGTCCGACAGCGCGGTCGTGTCGATCGGCGTTGCCGTCTCCAGATCGAAAGTACCCTGAAACATAACGCATCCCCTTTGTTCTTATGCCGCCTCGTTCCCCCGAGCGCGGCTCCCGTCCAACTTCCGATGTGCATGACCCTTCCCGGGATCTTGCACTGTTCAACTCATCCCCTGGGCTTCTTGCCCATTGCCGTTTGCCGGCTTGTTGGAGGCGATGATGGCGGGCAAATTTGAATGGCAGTTTAAGTATCGCGATGAAGCAGTCGTAAACACGCCCGTGCGGAGTCGACCCAAGGATTTCAAAAAGTCCCTGATTTGCAGGCACTTCCGCGTTTCGTCAGATTCTGTTTACCGCTGGATTTTGGGACATCGATAACCATCGCGCGTTGTCGTGCGTGTGATGGGATGACGATGTGGGGTGCGGGATCGCCGTCGAGGCCACGCCCCGTGCTGTCATTCCCCGCGCAGGCGAGGAATCCAGTACGCGCAGCCATCGATTCAATCGCTGCCGTCCCGGAGTACTGGATCGCCCGGTCCCGGCTCCGCCAAGCCTACGACGAGGTTCGCACGGCACTCGGCGCGCCGAAGCTTCAGCGAAGGCGGCAAGCCGGGCGATGACACCGCGAACGGAGAAGCGGCATCCGAACAGCGCGCGTCTGGCCGCAGCCCAGGCGTGACCAAAGGCAGTTCGAACACGGCAGCGCGGTCGCGCCGTGGTCAGATCAGCAATGTCTGGGGAAAGGGATGCCGGCAATGCCCCGGCGTCAGGAGAACGAGGGCGTCGGCGAACACGTCAGGACCAGATTTCACGTTGGCCCGAAGGCCGCTCGTGAAATTGCGGAGCTCCTTGCGGAGAACCGCACCGAACGAAGAAAACTCGTTTCTTCTGCCGGACCGTCGAAACGAACGATCCGACCGTTGACCTGATGTCTCGCCGACACCCTCTATCGTCGATCAGAACCTCAAGGCGCTGATGACGTGCCGGCTGCTAGAGCCGGCAACTTCAGAAGTCGAAGTTACTTCTTCTTCTTCGCGACCTTGCGGGTCTTCTTCGCAGTCTTCTTCACTGCGCTCTTCGCCTTCTTCGCCTTCTTCGCTTTCTTGGCCATGTTGCCCTCCGATGTGTGAGATGGCTTTAATCGCTGCATGCAGTCGGGGATCGAATGCACACTCATCCCGAATACACCAACACGACGAAAAAAACAGCGTCTCGCTTAAAGAAGTGTTGACGACGCAACGTGCGTGCGCTTGGCGAGCGCGATGCAAACCCACTGCATGACGCGTGCGATCGACCGTGCGGAGTGCTCGCGACATCGATGTGCGCGGCATATGCGATTGCAGGAAAACACTATGCAGCAAGTATTTTTCTGTACGCGCGCATCGCGCGCGATCATCGCGACGACGTGCATCGGCAATCGCGCGATCACCTCGCAAGGGCGCTCCGCGGACTCTGAGTCGCGACTTTTGGCAACGAAAATATTTTCATGATTAACGGCGGGAGCGCTCGTCGAAGCGTGCGCGAGCCGCCGTTTTGCGCGAATCGCGTGACGGCGATTCGGTGGTCACATCGCGTCTGATTGGATGAAGTTTGCTGCCGAGGATGCACGCGAGCGTCGCGCCGCGAACGGCAAGCGAGGTGACGGATACGCTCCGTCACCTCGTTCGGATGCGCTGGCGCTAGACGCCGAGCTTGGACTTGAGCAGGTCGTTGACGCTCTGCGGGTTGGCCTTGCCGCCTGACGCCTTCATCACCTGACCGACGAACCAGCCGAGCGACTGCGGCTTGTCCTTGACCTGAGCGGCCTTGTCGGGATTGGCCGCGATGATGTCGTCGACCACCTTCTCGATCGCCGAGAGGTCGGTCACCTGCTTCATGCCGCGGCTTTCGACCAGCGCGCGGGGATCGCCGCCCTCCTGCCAGACGATCTCGAACAGATCCTTGGCGATCTTGCCGGAGATCGTGCCCTCGCCGATCAGGTCGATGATCGCAGCCAACTGCTCGGCGCCGACCGGAGAGCCCGTAATATCCCGGCCTTCCTTGTTGAGACGGCCGAACAGCTCGTTGATCACCCAGTTCGCCGCCATCTTGCCGTCGCGCGCGCGGTTGGCGAGCTTGTCGAGCACGGTCTCGTAGAACAATGCGCTCTCGCGCTCGGCGACCAGCACGCTCGCATCGTAAGCCGACAGTCCGAAATCGGCGACGAAGCGCGCCTTCTTCTGGTCCGGCAGCTCCGGCAGCTTCGCCTTCAGTTCGTCGACGAAGGCCTGGCTGAACTCCAGCGGCAGCAGATCCGGATCGGGGAAGTAGCGGTAGTCGTGCGCCTCTTCCTTGGAGCGCATCGAGCGCGTCTCGCCCTTGTCGGGGTCGAACCTGCGGGTCTCCTGCTCGATCTTGCCGCCGTCCTCGATGATCTCGATCTGGCGCCGCGCCTCGTACTCGATCGCCTGGCCGATGAAGGTGATCGAGTTCATGTTCTTGATCTCGCAGCGGGTGCCGAGCGGCGCGCCGGGCTTGCGCACGGACACGTTGACGTCGGCCCGCAAGCTTCCCTTCTCCATGTCGCCGTCACAGGTGCCGAGATAGCGCATGATCGAGCGCAGCTTGGTCACATAGGCCTTGGCCTGTTCGGCGTCGCGAATGTCCGGTTTCGAGACAATCTCCATCAGCGCCACGCCGCAGCGGTTGAAGTCGATGTAGGACATCGACGGCGACTGGTCGTGCAACATCTTGCCGGGATCCTGCTCCAGGTGCAGCCGCTCGATGCCGACAGTGGCGGTCTTGCCGCCGTCGAGCTCGACCGTCACCTCGCCCTCACCCACGATGGGCGATGCGTACTGGCTGATCTGGTAGCCCTGCGGCAGGTCAGGATAGAAATAGTTCTTGCGGTCGAACACCGAACGCAGATTGATCTTCGCGTTGAGGCCGAGCCCGGTCCGGACAGCCTGCCTGACGCATTCCTCGTTGATGACGGGCAGCATGCCCGGCATTGCGACATCGACCAGCGACACCTGGCTGTTAGGCTCGCCGCCGAACGCGGTCGAGGCGCCCGAGAACAGCTTTGCGTTCGAGGTCACCTGGGCGTGGATTTCCATCCCGATGACAACCTCCCAGTCACCGGTGGCACCTTTAAGAAGCTTGTGCGTGGCCGTGCTCATGTCTTGCTCCCGAGCAGCGTGGCAACGATCCGCTGCCACTCCGCTTCCAATGAATCCTTCGCGGCGACCTGGCCGGCCTGGCGGTACCAGTAGCCGGCGTTGCCGAGATCGCCTTCGACGCGGTGCAAATAGGCGTGCACCCAGGCTGCGTCGCGGCTGCTGTCGTCCTGAACGATCTTGTGCGCCTGGTCCCAGTCGCCCTTGGCGGCCCACCAGAGACCTCTCAGCGGCGCGTTCAGCTCCGGCGCGGGGACCGCGCCGTCGAGGCTGGCGATGAAGCCAGCTACATTCACCACCACCTCGCGGGCGTGAAGCGGCCGGCCGCCTGCTCGATCACCTCGCCGAGCGAGAACAGCGTCTCCTCCTCGAACGGACGGCCGATCAATTGCAGGCCGAGCGGAAGGCCCTGCGCGTCCTTGCCGGCGGGCACGGCGATGCCCGGCAGGCCCGCCATGTTCACGGTCACCGTGAAGATGTCGTTGAGATACATCTCGACCGGATCCGCGCCGCCCTTCTCGCCGATGCCGAAGGCCGCCGACGGCGTCGCCGGGGTCAGGATCGCGTCGACCCCCCCAGCGAAGCAATCCTCAAAATCCTTCTTGATCAGCGTGCGCACCTTCTGGGCTCGCAGATAATAGGCATCGTAATAGCCGGCCGAGAGCACGTAGGTGCCGATCATGACTCGGCGCCGCACCTCGGCGCCAAACCCTTCCGCGCGGGTATTCTCGTAGAGCTCGGTGATGGTCTTGCCCTGCTCGCGCAGTCCGTAACGGACACCGTCATAGCGCGCGAGGTTCGAGGACGCCTCCGCCGGCGCCACGATGTAATAGGCCGGCAGCGCGTACCTGGTGTGCGGCAGCGAGACCTCGACGGTCTCGGCACCGGCGGCCTCCAGCCACGCACGCCCCTCGCTCCACAGTCTGTCGATTTCGGCCGGCATGCCGTCGAGGCGATACTCCCGGGGAATACCGATCTTCATGCCCTTCACGGATTTGCCGATCGCCGCCTCGTAATCCGGCACGGCAATGTCGACCGACGTCGTGTCCTTGGGGTCGTGCCCGGCCATCGAGCGCAGCAGCATCGCGGCATCGCGCACGCTGCGCGCGATCGGACCGGCCTGATCGAGCGAGGAGGCAAAAGCGACGATGCCCCAGCGCGAGCAGCGGCCGTAGGTCGGCTTGATACCGACGGTCGCGGTGAACGCCGCCGGCTGGCGGATCGAGCCGCCGGTATCGGTCGCAGTTGCGCCCATGCAGAGCAGCGCCGCCACAGCCGAGGCCGAGCCGCCCGACGAGCCGCCCGGCACCAGCGTGGTGTTGCTGCCCTCGCGCCGCCAGGGATTGCCGACCGGACCGAAGCACGAGGTCTCGTTCGCCGAGCCCATGGCGAACTCGTCATTGTTGAGCTTGCCGAGCATCACCGCGCCGTCGCGCCAGAGCTGCGAGGTGACGGTGGACTCATAGGTCGGCACGAAATTGCCGAGGATCTTCGAGCACGCCGTGGTGCGCACGCCCTTGGTCGCAAAGAGGTCCTTGATGCCGAGTGGAATGCCCGCGAGCGGACCGGCATCACCCTTGGCGATCTTGGCGTCGGCCTCGCGCGCCATGGCGCGCGCCTGGTCGGGCGTCTCCATCACGAAGGCATTGAGCACGCGCGCGGCTTCGATCGCGGAAAGGTGCGCGTCGGTCAGCTCGAGGGACGTGAAAGTCTTGTCGGCGAGACCCTTGCGGGCCTCGGCGAGCGTCAGCGATGTCAAATCGGTCATTTATTGATCGGGCTGCAGAAGAACGGAGACAGGGTCTTGTCGTTGGCCGGGTCGTCTTTTTTGGCGGCCGCATTCGCGGCGGCCTCGATCTCGTCGAGCACGGCATTGACGGCGACATTGGGATCGGCGGCCTTGCCCTGCCGCTCCATCTTGTCGAGATAGTTCATGTAGGCCTGATAGGCCTTCTCATCATCGCAAAGCAGACACATCGGACCACGTCCTAAAAGTTACTCGACAACCTTCGGCACCAGGAAGAAGTGCCCCTCGGTCGCCGGCGCGTTGGCAACGATATCGTCGGCGATGTCGCCATCGTTGACGACGTCCTGCCGTTTCTTCATCTGCATCGGGGTGACCGAGGTCATGGGCTCCACGCCCTCGACATTGACCTCCGAGAGCTGCTCGACGAAGGCGAGCATGGCATTGAGCTCGCCCTGCAGATGCGGAACCTCGTCCTCGGAAACCGCAATGCGCGCCAGATGCGCGATGCGGCGGACGGTAGCGGCGTCGACGGACATTATATAAGGCCTCTCACGGCAAAACCCATGTGCCGTATAGCAGAGGCCGCTTTTGCGCCGCAACCGGCCGGCGGGCTTAGCCGGCCAGCGCTTTCATTCGGGCCAGCGCCGATTTGGCGAGATCCCGGGTCAATTCGGCCGCGGGAAGCTCCCGGCCCATGGCGATCGCCTGTCCAGCCCAAAGATTGGTGAAATCCGCGCGGCCCTGCTTCTCGGCGGCCGCCTTGAGCGGTGCCAGAGCCGTCGCGGCGTGGGGGAACGGCGGCGCATCCGGCGAGATCGGGCCCGCTTCGCGCATCAGCCGATTCTGGACGCCGCGCGCGGGCCGCCCCGTCATGACATTGGTGATGACGGTGGAATCGTCGCGTCCTTCGGCGAGTGCGGCGCGCCCCGCCGCGGTCACCTTGGATTCCGGACAGCGCAGGTACGCGCTGCCGATCTGCACGCCGGAGGCCCCGAGCGCGAAGGCCGCGGCGATGCCGCGTCCGTCCGCGATGCCGCCGGCGGCAATGACGGGCACCTTCACGGCGTCGACGATCTGGGGCACCAATGCAAGATTGCCGGGTTGCTCGGCGATCTTGTCCGTCAGGAACATGCCGCGATGTCCCCCGGCCTCCGCACCTTGCGCGATCACGACATCGACACCGCGTTGATCGAGCCAGACGGCCTCCTTCACCGTGGTGGCCGACGCAATCACGAGACAATTGGCCGCCCTGACCCGGTCGAGCAATGCCTTCTCCGGCAGGCCGAAATGGAAGCTGACGACTTCCGGCTTCAATTCTTCCACGACCGCGCACATCGCCTCATCGAACGGCGCCCGGTTGGCCGCATTGACCGGCGCTGCCGGGTCGAGGCCGTGTTGCCGGTAATAGTCTGCAAGGCGCAGCTTCCAGCGCGCCTCCGCCTCTTGCGTGAGTTCGACCGGCGTGTGGCAGAAGAAGTTCAGATTGACAGGCGCCTTCACGCCCTTGCGGATGGTTGCGACCTGCTCCCGGATCTTCTCTGGAGACAGCATCGCGCAAGGCAGCGATCCGAGCGCCCCGCCTTGCGCGGCGGCGATCACCAGCTCCGCATCCATCACACCGGCCATCGGCGCCAGCACGATCGGGAATTCTGTCTTGAAGAGGTCGATCAATCGACGGTCAGGCCACATGGTTGTTCTCTCGGAGTTCAGGCGGACATGATGGAGTTGCGACGGCCGGCCAAGAGTTGCTCGGCCTCGATTACGATGCGTTCGACGATATCGGCCACCGGTGGGATATCATGGATCAGGCCAACCGCCTCCCCGGCGAAGACCGCGGCGACTTCAAAATCGCCCGTCATTTTTGCGGCGGCATAGTCCTTGGCAACCTCGTCCGCGCGCTGCAGCAGCTCCACCTCGCGGCCGGTCCAAGTCTTGATGTGGTTGTTCACCAGCGTACGTGCGGTGAACGGAGCCGGCCAGAACAGTTTTCGCGACCAGTCGGGAACGACGCCACGCACCGTGTCATTGCCGCCGGCATCGCGAATGCGCGCCTTGGCCTCCTGCGCGCCGTTGGCCTCCACGCTCGCATAGAAGCGCGTGCCGATCAGCGCGCCGGATGCGCCCAGCATCATCATGGCGGCAAGGCCCCGTCCGTCAGCGATCCCGCCAGCCGCGACGACCGGCACACGTCCGGCTGCGAGATCGACGATTGCGGGCACGATGTCGAGCGTGGTGCGCGAGGCGCCATGGCCGCCGGCTTCGGTGCCCTGCGCGATCAGGATCTCCGCGCCGGCATCGAGCGCCTGCCTGGCCATGTCCTCGCTCTGCACCTGGCAGATCAACCGTGCACCACCCGCCGCAATGCGCGGCGCGAACGGCGCGGGATCGCCGAATGACAACATCACTGCCTGCGGACGGGCGTTGAGCGCGATGTCGAGCAGCGCGGGCTGTTTTGCCAGGCTCCAGGTAATGAAGCCGATACCGAACGGCGCAAAGCCCTTCAGCTCTGCGGCCTCTGCCTGAAGCCGGGCGCGGTCGCCGTATCCGCCGCCGAGGATGCCGAATCCGCCGGCCTCGCTGACAGCGCGGGTCAGCCGGCTGCCCGCGATCGTGTCCATGGGCGCCGACAGGATCGGATGCCTGATCCCGAGCATCTCCGTCAGCGGCGTGGCGATCGGCATGAGTCCTCCCACTCTGGACAGGGAGACTAGGCCGGATTAGCATTCTTCAAAATTGAATTCTATAGAACGCTGCCATCTCAAAAGAGAAACGGGCCATGGAACTCAGCGACCTCAAGACCTTTGCCGTCGTTGCCCGCGTCGGCGGCATTACCCGCGCAGCTGAGGAGCTGAACACCGTGCAGTCCAACGTCACCCAGCGCGTGAAGGCGCTGGAGGCGGAGATCGGCACGCTGCTGTTCGAGCGGCACGCGCGTGGCATGACGCTGACCGGCGCCGGCAGGCGTCTTTTGCCTTACGCGCAACGAATGGCCGCCCTCTCACACGAGGCCGTGCTCGCCGCGCGCGACGATGGCGAGCCAAAGGGACCATTGGCGATCGGCTCGATGGAGACGACGGCGGCGGTGCGCTTGCCGCCGCTTCTCGCTGATTTCCACCGCCGATTTCCTGCCGTGCGCCTCTCCTTACGCACCGCGCCGACCGCCGACCTCGTTGCAGCCGTGCTCGAAGGTACGCTCGATGGCGCCTTCGTCGCAGGTCCGATCGCGCATGCTGACCTCACTGCGACGAGCGCTTTCCGCGAGGAGCTGGTGCTGGTCAGCGCGCGGCGCTGGACCTCGCTCGCCGAGCTGCGTGCCGGCACGCCGGAGTCCGGCCCGACCGCCCTGGTGTTCCGCACCGGCTGCACCTACCGCCAACGGCTCGAGCAGATCTTCGTCGAGTTCGGCTGGCCCTCGGCCGCGCGCTTCGAGCTCGGCACACTCGACGGCATGATCGGCTGCGTCGCCGCCGACATGGGTGTGACGTTGCTGCCGCGTGCAGTCGTCGAACGCAGCGCCATGAACGGCAGCGTCTCGATCCACACGCTGAGCGCCGCGCATGCGCGCGTCGAGACGCTTTTCATCCAGCGCTGCGCTGGACATCAAACCAGCGCACTGAGCGGTTTTGCCGCCTGCCTGAAGCAGGATGACGACGTCATCGCGGCTTGACACGACGCATCGTTCCATCGCGCGAAATTCGCTGTCACAAATCTGTCGTACTTGAATCGATCGCGCGTTGCGCTCAGCTCTCGCAGCGCAGCGCGTTGAATCATTTTGAAGCGCACGCTCCTTCTGCGTTACGATGCGTCACTGGCCAGCGCAAAACCACAACGAACCAAACATCGACAAAAACATTGGGAGGACTATCGATGCGCAATACCCTCGTGTTGTGCTGCGTCGCTGCGTTGTCGGCGATATCTGGAACTGCAAGCGCACAGGACTGGACCAAATCGAAATGGGGGCCGAACGACGAGATCGGCGCCGCCAACTACATGACGCCCGAGCTCGTGGTGAAAGCCGCCTCGCTGGTAAAGACCGGCAAGACCTACGCACTCGGCATTCCCGTCACGCCGCAGACGCCGGCCTATCCACCGCGCGCATTCAAGCTCACCATCGTACAGCCCGGACAGGCCGGCATTCCCGGCCTCGGGCCCAACAAGGCGACCTATAACGACGACATCCTCGACACCTGGGTCGGCATCGGCAGCCAGCTCGACGGGCTCGGCCATCTCGGCGTCGAGCACGTCTATTACAACGGCAACAAGCTCGCCGACTTCGCCGACCCCAACGGGTTGAAGAAGCTCGGCATCGAGAAGGTGCCGCCAATGGTCACGCGCGGCGTGCTGCTCGACATGGCCGCCTATTACGACACGGACATCGTCAAGGAAGGCACCGCCTTCAATGTCAAGGAGATCGAGGAGGTCGCCAAGAAGCAAGGCGTCGAGATCCGCCAGGGCGACGTCGTGATCTTCCACACCGGTTGGCTCAGCCTGATCGGCAAGGACGACAAGCGCTATTCGGCCGGCGAGCCGGGTCTCGGCGTCGAGGGCGCGAAATATCTCACCGGCAAGGGCGTCGTCGCGATCGGCGCCGACACCTGGGCGCTCGAAGTGCTGCCATTCGAGTCCAAGAACGTGTTCGAGGTCCACCAGATCCTGCTCGCGATGAACGGGACCTACATCCTCGAGAACATGGACACGGCCGCGCTTGCCAAGGACAAGGGATACGAATTCCTGTTCGTACTGGGACAGCCGCGCTGGACCGGCGGCGTGCAAGCGATGATCAACCCGATCGCGATCCGCTGAGCGGCAAGCGCCTCACGGGCGAGGACCCAAGCGCCCTCGCCCACCCCCCGACCTTACCGCGGCCTGAGGTGCCACCGCCGCAGCGCCACGACGGCCCAGATCGCCTCGACCAGGCCGAACGGCCAGGCGCCCTGCAAGAACCCGTAGGCCGAGCCGAGCGCGCAGGAGATTGCGAACAGCAGCACGAACCAATGGCTGCGATCCTCCAGGGCGTAAGTGACCAGCATCGCCGTGACGGCAACCAGACCGAATAATGTCAGCGCATCCATTGTTCCGGGTTCACTCCGCGGCGCGACGCGTGATATGCGCTAGGCCATGCCGGCTCTTATCCTGCCTCTCGTCGATGCTGCAACCCACTGGCCCGCGCGCGGCGCGCTGGTCGGGCTGGATCTGGGCACCAAGACCATCGGCGTGGCCGTATCCGACCCGGACCGGCGGCTTGCCACCGGCGTCGAGACGATCCAGCGCAAGCAGTTCAAGCAGGATGCCGTCCGGCTGCTCGCGATCGCGGCCGAGCGCAAGGCGGCTGGTTTCGTCCTCGGCCTGCCCATCAACATGGACGGCAGCGAGGGTCCGCGGGCGCAATCCACCCGCGCCTTCGCCCGCAACTTTTCCGGCCTGACCGCGCTCCCGATCGGCCTGTGGGACGAGCGCCTGTCGACCGCCGCGGTCGAGCGCGAGCTGATCGGGATGGACGTCAGCCGCGCCAAGCGCGCCGAGGTGATCGACGAGCATGCCGCGATCTTCATCCTGCAAGGCGCGCTCGACCGCCTCGCCAATCTTCGCGCCGCCTCAGGGACTGACTGATCCATGGCCGTCGTGATCGCGGCGCTGCTGCCGGTCTTCATCCTCATCGTGCTCGGCGTGGTGCTGAAGCGCAGCCTGATGCGGCTCGACACGCAATGGCACGGGCTGGAGCGGCTGACCTATTTCGTGCTGTTTCCCATGCTGCTGATCCAGACGCTGGTGAAAGCCGACCTGTCCAAGGTGCCGGTCGCCGGCGTCGGCGGCGCGCTGCTGCTGTCGGCGCTTGCGATGTCGCTGCTTTGCCTGGCGCTCCGCCCTGCCCTGACGCGGCTCGGCATCGACGGCCCGGCCTTCACCTCGATCTTCCAGGGCGCGACGCGTTGGCAGACCTTCGTCGGGCTGTCGGTTTGCGCCAACATGTTCGGCGAGGTCGGGCTGGCGCTCGCCTCGGTGGCGATGGTCGCCATCATCCCGCTCGTCAACGTGTTCAGCGTCGCCGTGCTCGCGCATTACGCCGCGCCGGAAAAACAATCCGGCCGCGCCATCGTCATGACCTTGGTGCGCAATCCCCTGATCTGGGCCTGCGCGATCGGGCTGTTCGTGAATCTCACCCACCTGCCGCTGCCGAAGCTCTGGCACGAGGTGGCGGATGCGCTCGGCCGCTCCTCGCTCGCGATCGGCCTGCTCGTCACCGGCGCCGGCCTGCATCTCGAAGGCCTGCTGCGCCCGAGCGCCGGCGCTGCGATCGGCGTCGTCTTCAAGCTGGTGCTGATGCCGGCAATCGCCCTCGCTCTCGCCGTCTGGTTCGGGCTGTCAGGCGAAAGCCTGGCGATCGTCGCGATCTGCTCGGCGGTCCCGACCTCGTCGAGCGCCTACGTCCTCGCCCGCCAGATGGGCGGCGACGCCCCGCTGCTGGCGCAGATCATCACGCTGCAGACGATCTTGGCGGCGGTCACGATGCCGGTGGCGATCGCGCTGGTGGCCTAACTCCCCAGCCACATCGTCAGCACCACGGCGGTCAGATTGTTCAGCGCGTGCAGGATGATGGTGAGCCAGAGCGAACCCGCGCGGTAACGCATGTAGCCGAACCACAGACCGATGGTGAAGACTTCGGCGAGGAAGTAGATGTCGTATTGCAGGTGGACGATGGTCCAGACCAGCGACGACAGCAGGATCGCGCCGGGCACGCGCAAAAAGCTCGCCGACCAGCCGCGAAAGAGGAAGCCGCGCGCCAGGATCTCTTCGGACATCGGGGCGGCCACGCTGAAGGCGAACAGCAGCAACAGCGCCGCGCCCTTGTCGCGGCCCGATTTCAGCAGATCAGTCATGAAGCCCGGCGACGCCTCGCGGCCAAGCGCGCGCGACATCGTCTCCCAAACCACGACGATCAGGATGAGGCCGACCGCACCGAACAACAGCTGCTTCCAGGACGGCCAGTGCAGGGCGAGATAATCGATGAAGGAAGCTTTCTTGATGGCAATGGCGAGCCACACCGCCAGAAGCGTCGCCGGCAGCCCCATGATGACCGAGAGCGCGAGCGCCTGAGGCTCGCGGCCGACGAGCTGGAGCGAGGCGAAGTCCATGGGAAGACCACGCTGCGCCACCAACAGGACGACGGCGCCGATCTGTCCGACGAACATCGCGACGAAGATGAAAAGGCCCCACAGCGCCGTGCCCCAGAACTTCCAGACGCGTGGCGTCGCCGGCGCCACGGTCAGCGGCGGGCGATCGGGATCAAGGGAATCCATCAGGACGCTTTCGTTTGGAACACTCACGGCAACGCCCGCTCCAGCAGCGCACGGACCTCGCCGCTCTCCAGCTCGACCGCGCCGTACATGCTGGCGCGATCGGCGGCAAGACGCGTGCTTGCGAACAGCTCGGCATGGCGCGGAGACACGCCGTTCAGCGCCGCAGCCGCGGCCAGCAGCGCCAGCTTCTCGACCGCCAACCGCGCGACGCGCTCGCCGTCGGCGCGGCGAAACGTCTTGCCGATGAATGCGAACGTCTCCTCCGCCCCCGGCAGGCCCTTCGTCGCGGCCACGAGCGATTTCAGCACGGCCGTCGCTGCTTCCGGTTCGCGCGAGAGCGCGCGGAGCACGTCGAGGCACATCACGTTGCCCGAGCCTTCCCAGATCGCGTTGACGGGCGACTCCCGATAGTGGCGTGCCAGAATGCCATCCTCGACATAGCCATTGCCGCCGAGGCATTCCATGGCCTCATAGAGGAACGGGGGCGCGCTCTTGCAGGTCCAGTATTTGATCGCGGGCGTCAGCAGCCGCATATAGGCGGCCTCCGCCGCATCGTGCGGCGTGCGGTCGAAGGCGCGGCAGAGTCGCATCACCAGGGCCGTGCTCGCCTCGACATGCAGCGCCATGTCCGACAGCACCGCCTGCATCAGCGGCTGGTCGGCGAGATGCTTCTGGAACACGCTGCGGTGCCGGGCGTGATGCAGCGCATGCGCCAGCCCCGAGCGCATCAGGCCGACCGAGGCGATCGCGCAATCCTGCCGCGTCAGCTGCACCATCTGGATGATGGTCCGGATGCCCTTACCCTCCTCGCCAACCGCTTGCGCATAGGCGCCAACGAATTCGACTTCGGATGACGCATTGGAGCGGTTGCCGAGCTTCTCCTTCAGCCGCTGGAACTGGATCGCATTCACGGAACCATCGGGTGCAAAGCGCGGCATGAAGAAGCAGGTCAGCCCCTGCTCGGCCTGCGCCAGCACCAGGAACGCATCGCACATCGGCGCCGACATGAACCATTTATGGCCGGTGATGCGATAGCCATCGCCCTCGCGCACGGCGCGCGTCATGTTGGCGCGCACGTCGGTGCCGCCCTGCTTCTCGGTCATGCCCATGCCCAGCGTCATGCCGCGCTTGTCCCACCACGGCGCGAAGTTCGGGTCGTAGCTCCTGGTCGACAGCACCGGCATCACACGCGCCAGCAGGTCCGGCTGCATCGCCAGCGCCCCGACCGAGGCACGCGTCATCGTGATCGGACAGAGGTGACCAGTCTCGACCTGCGCCGCCATGTAGAATTTTGCCGCACGAATGACCTCGGCGGCATCGCCCGCCGGTTTGCCGTCAGCGGTCCACGTCGAATTGTGCACGCCGGCATGGGCGCTGTGGGCCATCAGCTCGTGATAGGCGGGGTGAAACTCGACCTGGTCGCGGCGATTGCCCTTGGCGTCGAAGCTGCGCAGCTTCGGCGTGTTCTCGTTCGCCAGGCGCCCGCGATCGGCCATCGCGGCCGAGCCCCAAAGCTTGCCAAATGCGGACAGCTCGCGTTCCGCCGCTGCACCGCCATTGGCCTTCACCGCCTCGACCAGCGGCCGATCCACCGCGAACAGGTCGATATCCTCGAACGGGGGCGACTGGTTGAAGACCTCGTGGGTCGCAAAGCTCGGCTGGGTCATCAGGTTTCCTCGGCGCGGACTTTAGTTCCGGCGCGGCTGGATCGGGAAATCATAGGCTGCCCCACCGACCCCCGGCAGGGAAAAATGCCACCACTCCTTCGAATAGTTCACAAAGCCTTGCCTGGCCATCGCAGCGACCAGCCGCTTGCGCCAGGCACGCTGCTCCGGCGTGATCGACGGTGCCGCGGTATGGCCCTTGGTGTCGGTGCAGTCGTAGCCGGTGCCCATGTCGACGCTGCCTTCCGGCGCGCGCGCCTCGACCGGCGCGGTGCAATCGGCATAGGTCTTTGACGGATCATATTTCGCGGAGTTGTCGGCTTTGAGATCAACCAGCGTGAGATCGAGTGCGGCCCCGGTCGAGTGCTGCGACCGGCTCGCGATGTAGCCGAGACGGAACAGCTCGGTCTTCGGGATCTTCGGATTGTAGCGCCGCTCGGCGACGGTCTCGTAGCCGTTCTGCGACCACTTGACCATGTCGAGCGAGGCCCGCGCCGGCCGGTAGCAGTCGAACATCTTGAGCGAGAGGTTTTGCGCGCCGAGATCCGCCTGCACCGCCTTCAGCCGCAGCCCGACTTCGCGCTTCACCACGCATTCGCCGGCATTGTAACCGGCGAGCGGACGGCCGACGAAATTGTTCACGGTGGCGTAGCGGATGTCCTGGATGATGCTGGGGTCGATGTCGCGCAGGTAGACGAAGCCGCCGGGGAGCGATTGGGCGTGGGCTGAGCTCACCGTCATTGCCGCCAGGAACGCCGTCACAATTCTTTTCACGGAATGCCCCACATCGTCATGGCCGGGCATAGCCGTCTGAAGGACGGCGTCGCTTCCGCTCGCCTATGCCCGGCCATCCACGTTTTTGCATCAAAAGCGATAGAAGATCGTGGATGCCCGGGACAAGCCCGGGCATGACGGACAGGTCACGCCACGGCGGCGAAACCGACAGATCAGGGGATAACTCCCCGCCCCGGCATTGGCCCTTGCCCACCCCGCCGTCCACGCCTATAGCTCTCGTTTTAATGACATCGAAATCGACCTTCGTCCTCGGCCACCGGCATTTGCTGGGAATCGAGGGCCTTTCCGCGGCCGACATCACCGGCCTGCTCGACCTGTCCGAAGAATATGTCGAGCTCAACCGCCAGGTTGACAAGAAGCGCACCGTCCTGCGCGGACGGACGCAGGTGAACCTCTTCTTCGAGGCCTCCACCCGGACCCAATCCTCGTTCGAGCTCGCGGGAAAGCGGCTCGGCGCGGACGTCATGAACATGTCGGTGTCCTCCTCGTCCATGAAGAAGGGCGAGACGCTGATCGACACCGCGATGACGCTGAACGCGATGCATCCGGACATCCTGGTGATGCGCCATCACGCCTCGGGCGCGGTGGAACTGCTGGCGCGCAAGGTTGACGGTTCCGTGATCAATGCCGGCGACGGCGCGCATGAGCATCCGACCCAGGCCCTGCTCGACGCGCTGACGATCCGCCGCAACAAGGGCCGGATCGAAGGGCTCGTGGTCGCGATCTGCGGCGACGTGCTGCATTCGCGCGTCGCCCGCTCCAACATCATCCTGCTCAACACGATGGGCGCCCGCGTCCGCGTGGTCGGCCCCACCACGCTGCTGCCGCCCGGCATCGAGCGGATGGGCGTCGAGGTCGCGCGCGACATGCGCGAGGGCCTCAACGGCGCCGACATCGTCATGATGCTGCGGCTGCAGCGCGAGCGCATGAACGGCTCCTTCGTGCCGTCATCGTCCGAATATTTCCACTATTTCGGGCTCGACCAGAAGAAGCTCGCCTACGCCAAGCCTGATGCCCTCGTGATGCATCCGGGCCCCATGAATCGCGGCGTCGAGATCGACTCGATCGTGGCCGACGGCGCGCAGTCCCTGATCCGCGAACAGGTGGAGATGGGCGTCGCCGTGCGCATGGCGGTGCTGGAAGCGCTCGCCCGTAACCTGCCGAACGCGTGATGCCGATGCTGACCGATCGCCGCCCCATCCTGCTCGCCAACGCCCGCGTCGTCGATCCCTCCAGGGATTTCGACGGTGTCGGCGACGTCCTGATCGCCGACGGCATCATCCGCGAGACCCGCCGCGGCATCGGCGCGGCCGGCGTCCCTGAAGGCACCGACATCGTCAACTGCTCCGGCAAGATCGTCGCGCCCGGCCTCGTCGACATGCGCGCCTTCGTCGGCGAGCCCGGCTTCAGCCATCGCGAGACCTTTGCAACCGCGAGCCAGGCGGCCGCGACCGGCGGCATCACCACCATCATCTGCCAGCCCGATACGTCTCCGGTGATCGACAATTCGGCGACCGTCGACTTCGTGATGCGCCGCGCCCGCGACACCGCGATCGTCAACATCCAGCCGATGGCCGCCCTCACCAAGGGCATGCAAGGCCAGGAGATGACCGAGTTCGGCCTGCTCAAGGCCGCGGGCGCGATCGCCTTCAGCGATGGCACCAGAAGCGTGACCAATGCGCAGGTGATGCGCCGCGCGCTGACCTATGCCCGCGATTTCGACGCGCTGATCGTGCACTTCACCGAGGATCCGGATCTCGTCGGCGAAGGCGTCATGAACGAGGGTGAGTTCGCATCGCGCCTCGGCCTGATGGGCATTCCGAATGCCGCCGAGGCCGTCATGCTCGAGCGCGACATGCGCCTCGTGGCGCTGACCGGCGGCCGCTATCACGCGGCCTCGCTGAGCTGCATCGACTCGCTCGAGATCCTCCAGCGCGCCCGCGACGCCGGCCTCGCCGTCAGCGCCTCGGTCTCGATCAACCATCTCGCGCTGAACGAGAACGACATCGGCCCGTATCGGACGTTCCTGAAGCTGTCGCCGCCGCTGCGCACCGAGGACGACCGCCGCGCGCTGGTGGCGGCGGTGGCCTCCGGGCTGCTCGACGTCATCATGTCCGACCACAATCCGCAGGACGTCGAGGTCAAGCGCCTGCCGTTCGCGGAAGCCGCGCCCGGCGCCGTCGGCCTCGAGACCATGCTGCCGGCGGGCCTCCGCCTCGTGCACAATGGCGAGATGGACCTGAAGACGCTGATCCGGGCGATGTCGACCCGGCCGGCCGAGTTGCTCGGGCTAGCAGGCGGAACCCTGCGCGCCGGCAGCCCGGCCGACGTCATCGTGATCGACCCCGATGTGCCCTGGGTGGTCGATCCCGCCGATCTCAAATCGCCCTGCAAGAACACCCCGTTCGACGAGGCCCGCTTTACAGGCCGCGTGGTGCGCACCATTGTCGGCGGCCGCACGGTGTACGAGCATGTCTGACGTGAAATCCAGCCTCGCGAAATCCAGCCTGACGAAATCCAGCCTTGGGAGCTTCCGCCATGGGGCTTGAAGCCTTCCTGCCGGTGGCCTTCGTCATCGGCTACCTCTTCGGCTCGATTCCGTTCGGCCTGATCCTGACCCGGCTCGCCGGCACGCAGGATATCCGCTCGATCGGCTCCGGCAGCATCGGCGCCACCAACGTGCTGCGCACCGGGAGCAAAGGCCTCGCCGCGGGCACCCTGCTGCTCGACGCGCTCAAGGGCACCGCGGCCGTGGTGATATCAGGCTACCTTGCCGGCCCCAACGCCGCCATGGTGGCCGGGCTCGGTGCCTTCCTCGGCCATCTCTTCCCGGTCTGGCTCAAGTTTAGAGGCGGCAAGGGCGTCGCGGTCTATATCGGCATCCTGCTCGGCCTGTTCTGGCCCGGCATGGTGGTGTTCTGCCTGCTCTGGCTGGCGACCGCCTTCACCACCCGCTACTCGTCGCTGTCGGCGCTGGTGGCCGCGTTCATCACGCCGATCTTCCTATGGTGGTTCGGACACCTCGCGCTCGCAGCATTGTTCGCCGTCCTCACGCTGCTGCTGTTCTACGCGCATCGCGAGAACATCAAGCGGTTGCAAGCGGGCAAGGAAAGCCGGATCGGCGAGAAGGCTTGAAGGCAGGGCATCTACGGATACCCGAGAGACCCTTCTGCATTATATGCCAAATCCTGTTCGCAACTCGCCGCTGACTCGCGGCGGGCAGTAGCGAACAGGTTCCATGCCTGTCATCCTGACAGTGCGAATGGCGTTATGCGGTTGCTCGGAATGGGCGAGAAGATTGACGGCATGCACGATGACGGTGGCTCGCAGGGCACTGCGGCAAGCCGGCTGCTGTCGGCGACCACCATCTGGTCCGATGCGCCCGCGCCGCCGGCGCCAAAGCCCGTCTCCGTTTCCCCGCCCGCGCCTGTGGTGCCAGCGCCTGCGCCGGTCGAGGTCGTGACGGCCACTGTTGAGCAGATGCGCGCCGGCCCATGGCCGCCGCGGAAACTTTCGCTGGCGCTGCAGGGCGGCGGCACCTTTGCCGCCTTCACCTGGGGCGTGCTGGAGCGCCTGCTGGAAGAGCCGATCGAGATCGACACGATCAGCGGTGCCAGCGCCGGCGCCATCAACGCGCTGCTGCTCGCCTCCGGCCTTGCCGAAGGCGGCCGCGAAGCTGCGCGCAGCCGGCTGAGCCGGTTCTGGCTCCGCCTGATGCACGAGGCCTCGTTCCGCTCGCTGATGCTGGTGGGTGGTTTCTCGCCGGCGGGAAGCTCGGTCGCATTCGGTCCGACGCTGCGCTCCGGCCAGTTCGATCCGTTCGACCTCGATCCGCTCAGGCAGGCGCTGTCGCGCGACATCGACTTTGCCGGGCTGCGCGGCGCCCGCTCTCCAAAGCTGCTGATCGCGGCGACGCGGATCCGCGACGGGCAGCAGCAGATCTTCCGCAACGACGCCCTCACCGCCGACGTCGCGCTGGCCTCGACCTGCCCGCCGCTGGTTCACTGCGCCGTCGAGATCGAGGGCGAGGCCTATTGGGATGGCGGCTTCGGCGGCAATCCGCCGTTGCTGCGGCTGGCGCAGGAGACCTCGACGGCCGACGTTCTGCTGGTCCAGGTCACGCCGGCGCGCGACAGCTACGTGCCGATCACCCTCGCCGCGATCGACCGCCGGCTGGACCAGATCGCCGCCAACGCCGCGCTCAATGCCGAGCTCGCCGCGATCGCATGGTCGCAGGCGCATGCCGCGCCGTCGCTGCGCCTCACCAGGATCGCAGCGGAAGATTCCGTTGACGGCCTGGCGCAACGTTCGTCCACCGATCTCGGCCGCGGCTTCATTCGCCTGCTGCACCGGAACGGTCGTCACGCTGCCGAACGCTGGCTCGGGCAAGGCGCGACCGCGACACAGGATGCCGCGCCCGCGCGAGCCGAGCCGGCGCTGGTCTGATCCCTCGCCTACCCGGCAAAGCCCGACCTTGCGGGCGCCGGCGCCTCGCGCAGCGGCTCGATCGCCAACCGGTAGCCGGCAAGGCGCGCGATCGGCGCAAGCACGGCGAACAGCAGTTTTTGCAGCCAGATCGGTGCGCCAGCCAGATACATGTGATCGCGATAGGCGTGTAGCACCAACGCGATCAGCAGGACGTTCGGATCGCCGGCGCTGGAGAACCATTTGGGCTGCGTCATCGTGAGCGTGACGAAATTGGCGAAGAAGCGCAGATGCTGCTGCGCCGGCGTGAAGGAGACCTCGAGCTCGGCATTGCCGTCGCCGGCATTGGCGAAATAATGCGGTCTGCCACGCGGCACGGTCACGCTGCCGCCGGCCTCCACCACTTGCTCGCGTCCGTCGACGACGAATTTGACGCGACCGCTCCTCACCGCAAAATGCTCGTCCGCGCCGGGATGCACGTGCACGAGCGCGTTGCCGCCGCCCGAGCCGCCCTTTTCGATGATCACGCCGAAACGTGCGACGTCACGGTTGTCGAGCAGTCCGGAGAACACAAACGTCTCCTTGTTGAACGCATTGCGCAGCCGGGTGCCGCGGACGAATTCTGTCGACATGTTGCATCTCCTTGCGAAGTCTGGAGACGCGCTGGTAGCGGCCTAGCTGACGAACGTATTGTAAAAATCCGACGCGGCGAGTTCCTCGTTCCAGGCCTGCATCTTGTCGGTCGCGACACGCCGGCAGAACACCTCCGGCGAGCTTCCCGCGAAAGTGCGGAAGTCGCGGATCAAATGCGCCTGGTCGGTGAATCCGCACGCATGCGCGACATCGGCCCAATCTGCGCCGGAGCGGCGCGCCGCGATCGCCTGCAGCATCCGCTCGATCCGCGCGAACTGCTTCGCGCTCGTACCCGTCTCGGTCTTGAAGCGGCGCTGAAGGCTGCGTTCGCCGATGTCGAGGCCATCGGCGAGCCTACGCATCGAGATCGCCGGATTCCGCCTGATCGCCTGCATCGCCCGTGCAACCAGCGGATCGAGTCGGGTCGGCCTCCGCCTCTGCTCGAGAAAGCCCTGCATGCAGGTGACGCGCTCCGCCGCGCTGCCGGCCGCGGCGAGACGTTCTTCAAGCCGTGCGGCAACGCCGTCGCCGAAGATGTCGGAGATTTCGACGCTGGCGTCGAGCAGGTCGGCGGGCCTGACCCCGAGCACGCGGTCGGCCGCCTCGGGTTTCAACCGCACCAGCACGACACCGACCGGACCGCTCGGCGTCAGCGCCGCCGCGCGGGTGTGCATGCCGTTGACGGTTCGCTTGTAGGCTCCGCGTTGCGAGCCCATCGGCGATCGATAATGCACGATCAGGACCGGCGATGTCGTCGGCAGCACCTTGATCGTGCGCGCGCAGGCGGTCGCGGCATCCGCAAGATCGACGTCACAACAGGTCTCGACGATCTCGCCGAGACTTTCACTCGCGGCGAAGAATTGTGGGCCGCGTGGACCCTGTCGGTGCGGGAGAGTCATGAGTTCAGTTGGTAGCCTTGGCCGCGGCACGGTTGCATCCGCAGCGCTCACATAAAATTGAGGCACACGCTCACGCCCGCGCCAGCGCGTCCTCCAGGAACCACGCCGTCGCGAGTGCGACCGGATCGTTGCCGAAGCGTGCGATCACCTGCACGCCGATGGGCAGGCCTCCCACCTTCAGCACCGGCACGTTGACGCAAGGATTGCCCATCAAGGTCCAGAGCCGGTTGTAGCGGGGATCGCCCGTGGTCGCGAGCGGCTTGGCCGGCGCGGTGCCCGGCGCCGAATAGGTCAGGAGCACGTCGACGCCCTCGAACAATTCGCCGAGCTCGCGGCGGCCGCGACGGCTGATCCGGCGCGCCTCGTCATAGTCCTTCGGCGTCAGATGAGCGGTCGCATCGAGGCTCGCCCGCAGCATCGGCGCGATCTCGTCGTGGCGCTCCGAATACTCCCAGGCCAGCGCGCGATGCGCCTCGAAATCCTGGACGATGGGGTGGATGCGCCAGGCCTCCTGCACTGCCTCGGGCAGATCGATGGGCCGCACGCTGGCACCGGCGCGCTCCGCCGCCTTGATCGCGGCCTGCAAGCCCTCCTCGGCCGCCGGCTCGACGCTGCCAGCGAACTCCTGCCTGACCACGCCGATGCGCGGCGCCTTCGCCGGGACGATGCCGGAGAATTCACTGCGGCCCGTCATTGCCAGAAGTCCGCAGGCAAGATCCTCCGCGCGCGCGCCGAACAGGCCGACCGTGTCGAGCGCCCACGAATAGCACTTCACGCCAACCGTCGGCAGCATCCGGAACGACGGCTTGATCGCGGCGGTGCCGCAATAGGCGGCGGGCCGGATCACCGAGCCGCCGGTCTGGGTGCCCAGCGCCAGCGGAATCATGCCGGCGCCAACGGCTGCCGCGGAGCCCGCGGACGAGCCGCCCGGCGAATGGCCGGGATTGTGCGGATTGAGCGTCGGCGTCGGATCGCGCGAGGCAAACGCCGTCGTCGTGGTCTTGCCGATGATGGTCGCGCCTGCCCGCTTCAGCATCATGACGACGGGCGCATCGGCGCGCGGCTGCCAGCCGCGATAGATTTCCGAGCCCATCTCGGTCGGCATATCAGCGGTGTCGATGATGTCCTTGATACCGACCGCAACGCCGCGCAGCGGGCCGGCGCTTTGCGCCTTGGCGGCCTTGTCGTGGCGGACGAAGGCGCGGACGTCATTCTCCTTGGCCTCGATCGCCGCATGCGACTGGGCGATGGCGGCGTCGGGCGACAACTCGCCGGCTTCGATGCGGCGCTGGAGGTCGGCAAGTGAGATCATGGGAATTCCTAAGTGAAGGTGCCGCAGTCGCTAAATGGCAGAGGCAAGCCATGCCCATCCAGCACGGCCTTGTAGTCATTGAGGTACGACCAAAGCCGGTTTCTGAGCTGATTGGCATTCTCGTACGCTTCCGACGAGCGGTCGAGAGCCGAACAGACATCATCTGCCATGCAGCAGAGCGAGTGAAGGGTATCGCCCTGGACCAGCACGCCGGGGAATTGCCGTCCCGGGTGGCGCATCACCACCGCGTTCGTGGTGTCGGCAAAAATCTCGACCGGAGCGACACGCATTCCAATGCCTCAAAAACTGATCCACTTGGTCTTCATCCGTTTATTTGGGTGTTGCAGCTGGGTCCAGCCTCTTCCATACGCTCCCAGGTTGTTCCATGCTGCGCCCACAAGGAGACGCCGTGGACGCCATCAATCCAAGCGTGGAGCTGACCGAGGCTGACAGGATCGACCGCCTGCGGCTGATCCGCTCCGACAACGTGGGCCCGCGCACTTTTCGTTCGCTGGTCGATCATTTCGGCACCGCGCGCGCGGCGCTTGAGCGGCTGCCTGATCTCGCACGCCGCGGCGGCGCGCAGCGGTCGGGGCGCATCTGCAGCGCGGACGAGGCCAAGGCCGAACTCGCCGCGAGCCGCAAATTCGGCATCGCCTGGCGCGCGCCGGGCGAGGACGGCTATCCGGCGCGACTGGCGATGATCGACGATGCACCGCCGTTGCTCGCGGTGCGCGGCGATGCCAAGACCCTGATGCGTCCGATGATCGCGATCGTCGGCTCGCGCAACGCCTCCGGCGCCGGGTTGAAGTTTGCCGGCCAGCTCGCGCGCGAGCTCGGTGAAGCCGGCTTCGTCGTGATCTCCGGCCTTGCCCGCGGCGTCGATCAGGCCGCGCATCGCGCCAGCGTCGCGAGCGGCACCATCGCCGTGCTCGCCGGTGGCCACGACTGCATCTATCCGCCCGAACATGGCGATTTGCTCACGGCGATCCTCGACCACGCGGGCGCTGCGATCTCCGAGATGCCGCTCGGCCATGAGCCGCGCGCCCGCGACTTCCCTCGCCGCAACCGATTGATCTCCGGTGCTTCGCTCGGCGTCGTCGTGGTGGAAGCCGCGCACCGCTCGGGCTCGCTGATTACCGCGCGCATGGCCGCCGAACAGGGCCGTGAGGTATTCGCAGTGCCGGGCTCGCCGCTCGATCCACGCGCCGCTGGCGCCAACGATCTGATCAAGCAGGGCGCGACGCTGGTCACGGAAGCTGCCGACATCGTCAACGCTGTCGCGCCGATCCTGGAGCGGCCGCTGATGATCCCTGCAAGCGAGCCCGACAGCGAGCCGTTCGAGAGCGATCCGCAAGGCCATGACCGCGACCAGATCACCGGCCTGCTCGGCCCTGTGCCGATCTCGATCGACGATCTCGTGCGGATGTCCGGCGCCTCGCCCGCGATCGTGCGCACCGTGCTGCTGGAGCTGGAGCTCGCCGGCAAGCTCGAGCGCCACGGCGGTGGGCTGGTATCGCTGCTTTGATCAGGCTCGAACTCTTACCCTCCCCTGGAGGGTAAACCGATTGCGCGGCGCGCAGCGCGCCTGCTCCTCATTCTCTGCATCAGCCGTCGTTCCGCTCGTCGAACTTCGTCCGTGCAGCCTCGATCTGCGCCAGATGATCCATCGCCCATTGCCCAAGCGCCTTGACCGGCTGCTGCAGCCCGCGGCCGAGATCGGTCAGCTCGTAATCGACGCGTGGCGGAATGGTCGGGAAGATCGTGCGCGTGACGAGGCCGTCGCGCTCCAGCCCGCGCAGGGTCAAGGTCAGCATCCGCTGCGAGATGCCGTTGATCATGCGCTTCAGCTCGTTGAAGCGTTTCGGGCCGTCACCGAGCATCATGATGACGAACACGCTCCATTTGTCGCCGACGCGGGACAGCACGGAGGCGACCCCGCGGCAATCGGCGTGATCCGGATGGGGCGCCTGTCGGGCAGGCAATTCCGTGTGTGTCGGTTCCAAAGATGTGCCCATGGCTCAAAAAAGTGCGTTCTTGCGGGGATTTTGATAGTCACTCATGTAGCTCTGGTTACAAACTTATACCAGGGTGATCCCAAATGAAACTCCTCCATCTCGACTCGAGCGTGCTCGGCCCCCACTCGGTCTCTAGGCAGGTCTCCGCCGCCATCGTCGACCGGCTGCGACAGGCGACGCCATCGCTGGAAGTGGTCTATCGCGACCTGACCCAGACCCCGCTCGCCCACCTCTCCGGCTCGCATCTCGCTGCCGCGCAGGGCGCACCCGCGCCGGCGGAACTCGGCCCCGACCTTGCCGCGAGCGCGGCCGCGCTGGACGAGTTCCTGGCCGCCGACATCGTCGTGATCGGCGCGCCCATGTACAATTTTACGATTCCCAGCCAGCTCAAAGCCTGGATCGACCGCGTTCTCGTGGCGGGAAAGACTTTCAAATATGACGCGAACGGGCCGCAAGGCCTCGCCGGCGCCAAGCGCGTGATCGTCGCGATCTCGAGGGGCGGCTATTACGGCGCGGGCACGCCCGCTGCGGCGCTGGAGCACCTTGAAACCTATTTGCGCGGCGTCCTCGGATTCATGGGGATTCAGAATCCCGAATTCATCATCGCCGACGGCATCCAGGTCGGGCCCGAGCATCGCGAGAAGTCGATCGCCAGCGCGCTTCAGGCGGCAACCAGCCTGCGCGCAGCCTAGAAACGGACGCCGACATCATCAGCCGCCGCCACGGCGGTGGCTGATGACAAGTCGCGCGATCGGCGAAGCTAAAACCAGGCGCCCTGAATGCCCAGGATGACGGCGACGAGCGATACGAACAGGCCGATGCCGGCGAACAAAGCGACACCGATGAACTCGGACGTGTCGGAACGTTTGGCGGGAACGGCGGAATTTTCGGTGTAAATGCGCGGTGCTGAAATCGACGGAAAAATGCGAGCTGCCTTTGGCATCACGGGCTCCCTGAAAATGAGTCTTGTGACCCCCTGCCCGTAAAAATGTCTTGGCGAAATGCGCGAAGGTTCAACGCCTCACGCAAGGTTCAGCAAAATACAGCCCCGCATAGGCAGGAACCGGCCGGCGCAACCGAGCGCGCCGACCGATTCAATTCTCACTTCACTTGATCAGCCGCGATAGATTGGCGCGCCACTCGGCGAGGCCACCGCGCCGCCGTCGACGAAGATCTCCTGGCCCTGCACGTGAGCAGCATCGTCCGAGGCGAGGAACAGCACCGTCTTCGCAACGTGATCGGTTTCGCCGATGCGCCCCAGCGGCGTCGACAGCGCGATCCGCTTCTCGAACGCCTTCTCGGCCTCCGGCGTCGCGGTCGCCGGTCCCCAGATCGGCGTGCGGATCGCGCCGGGCGCGACCACGTTGACGCGGATGCCGCGCGGCGACAGCTCCGAGGCCATGATCCGCGCCATCGCCCGCACGCCGGCCTTCGCTGCGCCGTAGGCGGAATAACCGGGAATGCCGAGCACCGAGATCACCGAGCCGTTGAGGATGATCGAGGCGTTGTCGCTGAGATAAGGCAGCGCCGATTGCACCGTGAAGAACACGCCGGTGAGGTTGGTGCTGATCACTTTCTCGAACACCTCAAGCGTTGCTTCGCCCAGCGGCGTGCCGCCGGCGATGCCGGCATTGGCGAACACGATATCGAACTTGCCGAACTTTTCGGCGCCCTGCTTGATCGCGGCTGCCGTCGCGGCGATGTCGGTGGCATCGGCGGCGAGCGCGAGCGCGTTCGGACCGAGCTCTTTCGCTGCTGCCTCCAGCGTCGCCTTGTTGCGCCCGGTGATCACCACCTTCGCGCCCTCGGCCACGAACAGCTTTGCGGTCGCAAGGCCGATGCCGCTGTTGCCCCCGGTGACCAGGGCCGTCTTGTTCTTCAGTCTCACGTTCGCCTCCATCAGTTTCATAATGAAACTAGATTGCCATCTAGGGCATATGGTTCTATGATGCAACCACACAAGCGAGTGATCGGCGCGGATGTCGTGCGAATACGCAAGGAAAGCCAAAGATGGTGAAGCGAACGAGCTTTGAGGGCGATGCCTGCCCGATCGCGCGGTCGCTGGACGCGCTGGGCGACTGGTGGTCGCTGCTGATCATCCGTGAGGCACTGTTCGGCCTGCGTCGGTTCGGCGAATTCCAGAGCAAGCTCGGCATGGCCAAGAACATCCTGGCGGCGCGGCTGCGCTCGCTCGTCGACCGCGGCATTCTGGCAACCGCCCCCGCCTCCGACGGCAGCGCCTATCAAGAATATGTGCTGACGCCGAAGGGCCGCGGCGCCTTCCCGATCCTGGTGGCGCTGCGGCAATGGAGCGAGGAGTTCGACGACCGGCCCGAAGAGATCGCAACGATCCTGGTCGATCGCGCAAAGGGCCGACCGGTGAAGCAGCTTGAGCTGCGGGCGGAGGACGGACGGCTGCTCAGCCCCGCCGACACCACGCTGAAGCCGCGGCCGGCGCCACGACGGCGGTCAGCGTAACAACACACGACTGCCGCCAGACGTCATTGCGACTCTTTCCACGGAGGCAGTCTGGATTGCTTCGCAGCGCTCGCAATGTCGTGGATAGAGCGAGGTCTCATGACAGCAACGTGGCGGGACTTGTGCGAAAACACGACGTCGTCAAAGATGACTGACACCTCAACGTGGTGCCGCCATGCCTCTGCTCGCCATCGTCTATTTTTCCATCTCCGGCACCACCGAGAAATTGGCGCGTGCGGTGGCGCGCGGCGCGGCCGGGCTGGCGGAAATCGCACTTTGTCAGATCGTCGGCGACGATATCGTGTCGGGCCGATTCCGAAATGATGGCTTGTTGCAGACGATCGACCGGGCCGACGCGGTTGCCTTTGGCAGCCCGACCTACATGGGGGGACCAGCGGCGCAATTCAAAGCCTTCGCAGACGCTTCGAGCGACCGCTGGACCCAGCAGCGATGGGCCAACAAGTTCGCAGCCGGCTTCACGGTAGGTGCTTGCGCGAGCGGCGATCAACTTCATACGTTGACCTACTTTTCTATTCTGGCTGCTCAGCACGGCATGTTCTGGTGTGGGTTGGATATTCCAGGCGGAGAGGATCCAGCCGGTCGCAATCGATTGGGCAGTCAGCTTGGACTGGCGGCCCACATGATCGACGGCGCCTTGCCGCAAAGCGACCTGAGCACCGCCGAATATCTCGGCCAGCGATTGGCCAGAACGGCGAACCGCAACGACTGACCACGCCGGTCATTGCGAGCATTCAATGAGATCTCACGACAGCTTGCGCTTGCTCCGCAGCCTCAAATGCTCGTCGGCTTCCAGCTGCGTCATGCCCAATAAATAATGTAACACGTGCAGCTTGTGGCGCTCGGCGAGCTTGCGCAGCGCAGCCGTCTGCTCGGCAATGAAGGCCACCGCCTCATCGGCCCCGCCTTCGCCCGGTTCCTCGTGACGCGAGCCTCCCGGCGCGCCTGATGCGGCGCGCGCCCGTTTCTTTCCCGGCCTAGTCACCAGACCCCACCCGAATCCATGCCCCGAATGAGAATACGCCGATAGCGACCGCAACTCCAAGGTGGTATTTTGCAACTTTCTCGATATGAAACTTTTCCCATCCAGGCGGCTTTCAACACCCTTCGATTTGACAGGAACGGACTCACCACCCATGTTCGGGTCGAAACAGCCGACCCGAGTCCTTTCGTTTTCGGCCTAATATTTTCCCGTAAGTTACTGGAACTACATGAATATCGTCATTGTGGAGTCGCCGGCGAAAGCCAAGACGATCAACAAATATCTGGGCTCGTCCTACGAGGTCCTGGCTTCGTTCGGCCATGTTCGCGACCTCCCCGCGAAGAACGGCTCCGTCGATCCTGACGCCAATTTCAAGATGATCTGGGAGGTCGACCCCAAGGCGGCCGGCCGGCTCAACGACATCGCCAAGTCCCTGAAGAACGCCGACCGCCTGATTCTCGCCACCGACCCTGATCGCGAGGGCGAGGCCATCTCCTGGCACGTGCTGGAGGTCCTGAAAGAGAAGCGTGCGCTCAAGGACCACAAGATCGAGCGCGTGGTGTTCAACGCCATCACCAAGCAGGCGGTCTCGGACGCGATGAAGCATCCGCGCCAGATCGACGGCGCGCTGGTCGACGCCTATATGGCGCGCCGGGCGCTGGACTATCTGGTCGGCTTCACCCTCTCCCCCGTGCTGTGGCGCAAGCTGCCGGGCGCCCGCTCGGCCGGTCGCGTGCAGTCGGTGGCGCTGCGCCTGGTCTGCGACCGCGAACTCGAAATCGAGAAGTTCGTCGCGCGTGAATATTGGTCGCTGATCGCGACCCTGCTGACCCCGCGCGGCGATGCGTTCGAGGCTCGCCTCGTCGGCGCCGACGGCAAGAAGATCCAGCGTCTCGACATCGGCACCGGCGCGGAAGCCGAGGACTTCAAGAAGGCGCTGGAGACGGCTGCCTACACGGTGACCGCCGTCGACGCCAAGCCGGCCCGGCGCAATCCGCAGGCGCCCTTCACCACCTCGACGCTGCAGCAGGAAGCCAGCCGCAAATACGGCTTTGCGCCGGCGCACACCATGCGCATCGCCCAGCGCCTCTATGAAGGCATCGACATCGGTGGCGAGACCACCGGACTCATTACTTATATGCGTACCGACGGCGTGCAGATCGATCCGTCCGCGATCACCCAGGCGCGCAAGGTGATCGGCGAGGATTACGGCAACGCCTACGTGCCGGACGCCCCCCGCCAGTACCAGGCCAAGGCCAAGAACGCGCAGGAAGCGCACGAAGCGATCCGCCCGACCGACATGTCCCGCCGCCCCGACAGCATGAGCCGCAAGCTCGATGCCGACCAGGCGAGACTTTATGAGCTGATCTGGAAGCGCACCATCGCGAGCCAGATGGAGTCGGCCGAGCTCGAGCGCACCACCGTCGACATCACGGCGAAGGCAGGCTCGCGCACGCTGGAGCTGCGCGCCACCGGCCAGGTGGTCAAGTTCGACGGTTTCCTCGCGCTCTACCAGGAAGGCCGCGACGACGAGGAGGACGAAGACTCCCGCCGCCTGCCCGCGATGAGCCCGAACGACGCGCTGAAGCGGCAGAGCCTGTCCGTCACCCAGCATTTCACCGAGCCGCCGCCGCGCTTCTCCGAGGCCTCGCTGGTCAAGCGCATGGAAGAGCTCGGCATCGGCCGGCCCTCCACCTATGCCTCGATCCTCCAGGTGCTGAAGGACCGCGGCTACGTCAAGCTCGAGAAGAAGCGCCTGCACGGCGAGGACAAGGGCCGCGTCGTGGTCGCGTTCCTCGAGAGCTTCTTTGCCCGCTATGTCGAATACGACTTCACGGCCAATCTCGAAGAGCAACTCGACCGCATCTCCAACAACGAGATTTCCTGGCAGCAGGTCCTGAAAGATTTCTGGACCGGCTTCATCGGCGCGGTCGACGACATCAAGGAGTTGCGCGTCGCCCAGGTGCTCGACGTGCTCGACGAGATGCTTGGCCAGCACATCTATCCGCCGCGCGCGGACGGTGGCGACATCAGGCAGTGCCCGAATTGCGGCACCGGCCGGCTCAATCTCAAGGCCGGCAAGTTCGGCGCCTTCGTCGGCTGCTCGAACTATCCGGAGTGCCGCTACACCCGCCAGCTCGCCGCCGACGGCGAAGCCAGCGCCGACCGCTCGCTCGGCCAGGACCCCGAGACGGGTCGCGACGTCTGGGTCAAGGCCGGCCGGTTCGGCCCCTACATCCAGCTCGGCGAGCCCAAGGATTATGAGGAAGGCGAGAAGCCGAAGCGCGCGGGCATCCCGAAGGGCACCTCGCCCGGCGATGTCGAGCTCGAGCTTGCGCTGAAGCTGTTGTCGCTGCCGCGCGAGATCGGCAAGCATCCGGAAACCGGCCAGCCCATCACCGCGGGCCTCGGCCGCTTCGGGCCGTTCGTGAAGCACGAGAAGACCTATGCCAGCCTGGAAGCCGGCGACGAAGTGTTCGACATCGGCCTCAACCGCGCGGTGACGCTGATCGCGGAGAAGGTCGCCAAGGGCCCTAGCCGCCGCTTCGGCGCCGATCCCGGCAAGGCGATCGGCGACCATCCCACCCTCGGCACCGTCACCGTGAAGAGCGGCCGTTACGGCGCCTATGTCACGGCCGGCGGCGTCAACGCGACGATCCCCGCCGAGTTCGAAAAGGACACCGTCACGCTGCCGCAGGCGATCGCGCTGATCGACGAGCGCGCGGCCAAGGGCGGCGGCAAGACCAAGGCCAAGAAGGCGGCGAAACCGGCCAAGGCTAAGAAGACTGCAGCGAAGGCTGCGGACGGCGAGGACACGCCGCCGAAGCCGAAGAAACCGGCCGCGAAGAAAGCCGCCTCCAAAACCAAATCCGAATCCACCAGCAAGGCGCGCGCCGCCGTGTCGTCGACCGCAAAGACGTCGCCGACCAAGTCCGCCGCCACCAAGGCTCCGGCCAAGAAGAGTGCCGGCAAGACTTAGGTGGCAAGACTTAGGTAGCAAGACTTGAGATCAAGAATTAGAGGTTAAGTGAAACGCAAGAATGACCATGGCTTTCCCGACCGGCAAGCCATTGTCGCCTTCATCAAGGCAAATCCAGGAAAGGTCGGGACCCGCGAAATTGCACGCGAGTTCGGCCTGAAGAACGCCGATCGCGTCGAGCTCAAGCGCATGCTGCGCGAGCTCGCCGACGACGGCACCATCAAGAAAAAGCGCCACAAGGTGTCCGAGCCGGATACGCTCCCGCCGACACTGGTCGCCGACATTACGGGGCGCGACTCCGACGGCGAGTTGATCGCCTCTCCCACCGAATGGGACGAGGTCGAGAGCGGCGAGCCGCCAAAGATCCGCATCCTGATGCCGCGCCGACCGAAGCCTGGCACCGTCGCCGGCGTCCGCGACCGCGTATTGTTGCGCGTCGAGCCGAGCAACGAGAGCGAAGGTCCGGCCTATCGCGGCCACGTCATCAAGGTCTTCGACAAGGCCAAGAGCCGTATCCTCGGCGTGTTCCGCGCGCTGCCTGAAGGCGGCGGACGGCTCATCCCCGTCGACAAGAAGGCCGCCGACCGCGAGCTGAACATCGCCGCAGCCGATACCCACGGCGCGCAAGATGGCGACCTCGTCAGCGTCGACATCGTGCGCACCCGCAGCTTCGGCCTCGCTTCCGGCCGGGTCAAAGAAAAGCTCGGCTCGGTCAAATCCGAGAAGGCGATCAGCCTGATCGCGATCTACGCCCACGACATTCCCTTGCAATTCTCCTCCGCCGCGGAACGCGAAGCGGAGGCCGCCGAGCCCGCGAACCTGAAAGGCCGCGAGGACTGGCGCGACGTGCCGCTCGTCACCATCGATCCGCCGGACGCGAAGGATCATGACGACGCGGTGCACGCCGAGCCAGATCCTGATCCGAACAACAAAGGCGGGTTCATCGTCAACGTCGCGATCGCCGATGTCAGCTTCTACGTCCGGCCGGGCACCGCGCTCGACCGCGACGCGCTTGATCGCGGCAACTCGGTCTATTTCCCCGACCGCGTCGTGCCGATGCTGCCCGAGCGCATCTCCAACGATCTCTGCTCGCTGGTGCCCGGCGAGCCGCGCGGCGCGCTCGCGGTGCGCATGGTGCTCGGCCCCGACGGCCGCAAGCGCTCGCATAGTTTCCACCGGATCCTGATGCGCTCGGCGGCGAAGCTCAGCTACGCGCAGGCGCAGGCCGCGATCGACGGACGGCCGGACGATACCACCGGCCCCCTGCTCGATCCGATCCTGAAACCCCTCTACGCGGCTTACGCCTGCGCCAAGCGCGCGCGCGACGAGCGCGATCCGCTCAATCTCGATCTGCCCGAGCGCAAGATCCTGCTGAAGAGCGACGGCACCGTCGACCGCGTCGTCGTCCCGGAGCGTCTCGACGCGCACAAGCTGATCGAGGAGTTCATGATCCTCGCCAACGTCGCCGCGGCCGAGATGCTGGAGAAGAAATCGCTCCCGCTGATCTACCGTGTGCATGACGAGCCGACCTTGGAGAAGGTCCACGCGCTCGCGGAATTTCTGGAGACGCTGGACGTTCCCTTCGCCAAATCAGGCGCGCTGCGTCCCACCACGTTCAACCGCGTGCTCGCCCAGCTCGAAGGCCACGACTACTATCCGCTGGTCAGCGAAGTCGTGCTGCGCGCCCAGGCGCAGGCCGAATATTCCTCCGAGAATTACGGCCATTTCGGCCTGAACCTGCGCCGCTACGCGCATTTCACCTCGCCGATCCGCCGCTATGCCGACCTCGTCGTGCACCGTGCGCTGGTCCGCGCCCTCGGCCTCGGCGAAGGCGCCCTGCCCGACAGCGAGACGCCGGAAAGCCTTGGCGAGGTCGCCGCCCACATCTCGGTGACCGAGCGGCGCGCGATGAAGGCGGAGCGCGAGACCGTGGACCGCCTGATCGCGCACCACCTCGCCGATCGCATCGGCGCGAGTTTTCAGGGCCGCGTCTCCGGCGTCACCCGCGCCGGACTCTTCGTCAAGCTGGCTGAAACCGGCGCCGACGGATTGATCCCGATCCGATCCCTCGGCACGGAATATTTCAACTATGACGAGGGCCGCCATGCGCTGGTGGGCACGCGCAGCGGCACCATGTACCAGCTGGGCGACGTCGTCGATGTCCGCCTGATCGAAGCCGCCCCCATCGCGGGCGCGCTACGCTTCGAGCTGCTCTCATCCTCCAGCGAGACGAGCCCGCGCGAGCGCAGGCGACCTGGTCCACAACGCCGCCCCTCGTTCAAGGCACATCCCGGACGCAGCCCGGATAAAAAACGCAAGCCGGCGAAGCCAAAATCCGGCAAGGGCAACAAGAACAAGGGAAAACCCAAGGGCAAGAAGGGCAAAGCATGGTGACGATGGGCACGGCCCCAAAAATCTGGACACGCGAGACGGGTCTCGTCGAGAAGCGCGATCTCTGGACGGCGATGAAGCGCGGCTTCCGCGGCCGCTGCCCGCGCTGCGGCGAGGGCAAGCTGTTCCGCGCCTTCCTGAAGACAGCGGACAATTGCTCGAGTTGCGGCCTCGACTTCACGCCGCACCGCGCCGATGACCTGCCTGCCTATCTCGTCATCGTCATCGTCGGCCACATCGTGGTGCCGGCCGTCTTGTGGATCGAGACCAATTACACCACGCCGGTCTGGATCAGCTTCGCGGCCTATCTGCCCTTCACCTTCGTCGCCTCGCTCGCGCTGCTGCAGCCCGTCAAGGGAGCTGTGGTCGGCCTGCAATGGGCTCTGCGCATGCACGGGTTTGACGAGAACCCTCCGGATGGTATTCCGCCTGTGTAAGCAAATGATCAAAATGCGTTCTGGGTGAGGACATGACGGACACGTCGCAGGCGGCCGAAAAGGCAAAAATTCACGAGGGCAAGGAAGCCGACCATCATCCCTACTTCCGCCCGAAGGATGCGGCGACACTGATCCTGGTCGATCGCAGCAGCGCGATCCCGAAGGTCCTGGTCGGCAAGCGCCACGACAAGGTGGTGTTCATGCCCGGCAAGTTCGTCTTCCCCGGCGGCCGTGTCGACAAGGACGATTATCGCGTGCCTGTCGCGGCGCCCGTCACCGCGGAGCTCGAGGCCAATCTCGCCAAGGGCAGCCCGAAGACCCCGGCCTCGCGCGCGAAGTCGCTCGCCATCGCTGCGATCCGCGAAGCCTGCGAGGAGACCGGTCTCTGTCTCGGCCGCAAGGCTGAGGTGAAGGCGAAGCTCGAAGGTCCGTGGAAGCCGTTCGCCGATGCGGGCCTCTTGCCCGATCCCTCCAGCCTGTTCCTGATCGCGCGCGCGATCACCCCGCCCGGCCGCGTCAAGCGCTTCGACACCCGCTTCTTCACCGCCGATGCCTCCGCGATCACCCACCGCGTCGACGGCGTCATCCATGCCGATGCGGAGCTGGTCGAACTGGTCTGGGTCGAGCTCGGCTCGAAGCCGCTGGCCGATCTGCATCCGATGACGCGCAACGTGCTCAACGAGCTCCACACCCGCCTTGCCACCGGCCCGCTGAGCCACGACGCGCCGGTGCCGTTCTTCCATTTCTACGGCGGCAAGATGCAGAAGGATGTTTTGGGCTGAGCCGTTCTTGTAGCCCGGATGGAGCGCAGCGAAATCCGGGGCTGCCATCGCGGACGGATCTTCCCGGATTGCGCTGCGCTCCATCCGGGCTACGGGAGCAGCGGCAGGCTTTCCCCTTCCGTCATTCCCCGGGGCGCGCAGCGCGAGCCCGGAATGACGAGAACGTGCTGAGCACACATCGAAAAACAAAATAATCTTCCCAGCCCCACCAATGGCGGAGCTTCCCAGCGTGCCTATGTCTTCCCGAGCGTCACCAAGAACGGACACCGGGCGATGGCACAACGGCAACTCAAGCTTGGCGCGTTCATGCGCCCGATCAGCATCCACACCGGCGCCTGGCGCTATCCCGGGGCCTGGCCCGACGCCAATTTCAACTTCGCGCACATCAAGCAGCTGATCCGGAAGCTCGAGGCCGGCAAGTTCGACGCCTTCTTCATGGCCGATCATCTCGCCGTGCTGAACATGCCGATCAATGCGCTGAAGCGCAGCCACACCGTGACGTCCTTCGAGCCGTTCACGCTGCTGTCGGCGCTCTCAGCCGTCACCGAGCGGATCGGCCTGATCGCCACAGGCTCGACCACGTTCGACGAGCCCTATCACGTCGCGCGCCGCTTCGCTTCGCTCGACCATCTCAGCGGCGGCCGCGCCGGCTGGAATATCGTCACCACCTCGAACCCGGATGCGGCGCTGAATTTCGGCCTCGACGACCACATGGAGCACGCCGAGCGCTACAAGCGCGCCCGCGAGTTCTACGACGTCGTTACGGGGCTCTGGGATTCCTTCGCCGACGACGCCTTCGTACGCGACGTCGAGAGCGGCCTGTTCTTCGATCCCGCGAAGATGCACACGCTCGACCACAGCGGCAAATATCTGAAGGTGCGCGGCCCGCTCAACATCGCCCGTCCCGTGCAGGGCTGGCCCGTCATCGTGCAGGCCGGCGCCTCGGAAGACGGCAAGCAGCTCGCGGCCGAAACGGCGGAAGCTGTCTTCACCGGCGGCGGCAGTCTCGCCGACGGGCAAAAGCTTTATGCCGACATCAAGGGCCGCATGGAGAAGATCGGCCGTGATCCCGAGCATCTCAAGATCCTCCCCGGCGCCTTCGTCGTGGTCGGCGACAGCGTCGATGAGGCCAAGGAGAAGCGCGCGCTGCTCGACAGCCGTGTGCATTACGACAGCGCCATCGCCTCGCTCTCCGTCATCCTCGGCACCGATGCCTCGGGCTTCGATCCGGATGGGCAGCTGCCGGAGATTCCGGAAACCAATGCCAGCAAGAGCGGCCGCCAGCGCATGGTCGACCTCGCCAAGCGCGACAAGCTCACGGTGCGCCAGCTCGCCCAGCGCGTCGGCGGCTATGGCGGCCTCTCGTTTGTCGGCACCGCCAAGACCATCGCCGACCAGATGGAGGAATGGCTGGTCGGGCACGGCTCCGACGGCTTCAACATCATGTTCCCGTTCCTGCCCGCCGGCCTCGACGATTTCGTCGACAAGGTCGTTCCCGAGCTGCAGAAGCGCGGGATCTTCCGCAAGGAGTATGAAGGGCCCACTTTGAGGGAGAATCTCGGCCTGCCCAGGCCGAAAAACCGCTTCTTCGAGGGGTAATTGGGCCGATTTGAGTGGTTTTCGGGACCTAAAACCTTGACATCAGGCCGTTTCTGGCTAGGTTGCCGGCCAACGCGGGCCGTTTGGCCGGCTCCAGATTCCCTTCATTCCTGAGGTTCAGAACATGGCCAAAGCGGTCACCATCAAGGTCAAGCTCGTGTCCTCGGCCGACACCGGCTTCTACTACACCGCCAAGAAGAATTCGCGCACCATGACCGACAAGCTGGTCAAGAAGAAGTACGATCCGGTCGCGCGCAAGCACGTCGAATTCCGCGAAGCCAAGATCAAGTAAGATCGGCGAAGCGTTGAAGAGTTTTGCGGGGCCCTCACGGGCCCCGTTTTCGTTTTAGATAGACCCGCGTGTCCCGGACGCGCTGCAGCGTGCAACGCTGCCGCGCTGCGCCCGGGCACGAGAACGAACAGCGCGCTCCAATCTCTTTGGGCCACGCAGGCCAAAGATTGGGCAGAGGTCATCTCAACCTTTGGTTGCTCACGCCGGAATGTATGTTAGCGTGCACTTGCCTGCACGGCATTTCCGTGCCGGATTTGGAAGGACAATGGTCATGAGAATTTCATCAAGCCTTGTCGTGCCTTCTACGATCGCCATCGTGTCGACTGTCCTGCTGTGCGCCCCGGCGTCATCGCAAATCCCGAGCGGATCCGCCGCCACGCTTCCCCCCATCACGGTCGATGCGCCGAAACCGGTGGCAAGACCGCACGTGTCGGACCGGGGTGCAAGCACAACGGCGCCGCGCCGGACTGCGCCAACCACGCGAACGGCAACCGCGGGCACGCCGTCCTATGCGCCGGGCTCGCCAATGGCGAGGATTGCCAGCCTGGAGAGAGTCGCCAGCAGCTGTAACGGTGGCTGTGCATCGAGTTTCCGACACGGCAACGAGCCGTGGATTGGGTGCAGCGAGTCGGGTGGCGGCCTGAACTATGGACCCTTCTCGCCGACGTGCCGGGACACCATCACTCATGCGTCTTACGACAAATGCGTCGAGACCAAGGTGTTCCTCGGCGATAATCGAAACCGAGCCCACTGGTTCTGCAGCAGCCTGGCCGCCGGCAACAGGTTCAAGGTCGCCGATCTCAAGCGATCGGGACGTGCGCGTTAGTTCTTGCTCTCTTCTGTTGCGTCGAGCTCCGCCCTCTCGCGTTGCGGACGCGGCGCGGCGCCAGGAAGCGCCGCGTCCCGGGCACGGGTATCCCGGCGCTCCCGACAAGCGCGTTGCAACACTCCGCTCGGCGTCATCGCTTGCCATATTCGGTGAAGACGTAGTCCTTCGCCTGCACCACCGTGTGACACGAGAATCCGCATTTCGCGTCATGCGACTGCGGCGGCTTGTCCGCCTCGGTCCCCGGCGCGAACGTGTCGGTCGCAGCGTCATATTTGAACACGGCCCATCCCCACCCGCCGCTGTCCGCGAACCTCTTGCTGTCCTTCACCATGAAGTCCACGTCGTGAAGCGTGCCCGGCACCGTCGTGTCTTTGAAGTGCGGGTTCATCTTCGGCGTCCAATGGATCTTTGCCATCTTGGCCCCGTCCGGAAACGGCTTGCCGTTGTCGGGAATGCCCGCCTTGTAAGCTTCGATCATCTCGGGATTGGCGAGGATCACTGCGACGAGCTTCAGCGCGGGGCTCTGGCTGGTGGCGACGACTTGCCAACCTTCGTAGCCCCTGAACTCCGAGAATGCGAGCCCGCCAGGCACCTTCAGCGCGTATCTGTCCTGCTGCGCAACGGCCAGACCGCCCAGGACAGTGAGGACGATCACGGCGGAAGCAACAGCCATCATCTGGATTTTCTTCATGGATTACCCCTGCGCCATTCGATGAAAAGTCGCTTGTCGGAGCATGTCGAAAATACGTGAAGCCGCAGCATGCGCGCCTGAGGCACGAATATCGAGTCAATTCACCGCCATCGTGCGCTGCCGCCCTCGGCTCGCCGGCTGGGCCAACGTTTACGAGAGACGTTCTCGACGGTGAGTTCTCCCCGCCGCGCCGGCGGCGCTAACCTTCGCTGGGACCGCCGCATTTCACGTCCGCAAAGCAAGTGTGACCAACCTCGCAGAGCGCCCTGACCGGCTTCTTTATCTCCAGCAGGATCGCTTCAAGAACCTGGTCCATTGCCGTGAAGAGCCATTTGCCCCTGCTGGATCCGCTGCGCTTCGGAGCCGCACTCGGAGTTGCCGTTTTCCACCAGATGTTCTGGTCCTGGGCCTGGACGTCGATCGGCGTCCCCGGCTTCGAGCGCGCCGTCGCCGCCGACGTGATCTACCCCTCCGCCGCGCCGTTCACGTGGTTCGGCTGGGTCGGCGTCGAGATCTTCTTTGTCATCTCCGGTTTCGTCATCGCGAACTCGGCGTGCCAATCTTCGCCGGGCACGTTTCTGCTCGGCCGCGCGCTTCGGCTTTATCCGGCGGTCTGGGTTTGCGCCACCGCGACCTTGCTCGTTCTGCTGCTCTTCGGCAGCGGCCCGGCCTCTGAACTGATCCTGCCCTACGCCCACGCCATGCTGATGGTTCCCAAGGGCGTCACGGGTCAGTGGCTTGACGAAGTCTACTGGACGCTGGCCGCCGAAACGGCGTTCTATGGCCTCGTGTTTTGCGCGATGCTCACGAGGAAGATCACCCTGCGGCATCTCGCCTTCGGTCTCACCATCTACAGCGCCATCTTCAACGCCGTCGCGCTGCTGGTCGCCTCGTGCACCACACCATCCGACCTGCCTTTTCTCGTCATCCTGATGTTTCGGGTCCCGTGCGCGGCCTTCTTGTTGAGCCATGGCTGCTTCTTTGCGCTTGGCATCTGGCTGTTCATTTCCGCCAACAGAGAATTGACGGCGCTCGAGCAGCTCGCAATTGCCGTCACCTGTCTTTCAGGTGCCGCCGAAATCTACGTCTTCGCCTCCTTCTTCCTGGAGTCCATCCCCGCCATCGCGGATCAATCGGCCCTGGTGCCGATCGTGGTTTGGGCGGCCGCGGTGCTGCTCATCGCCCGTGCCGCCAACAGGAGCCGGCGCAGTGCGGCCGTCGCTTCCGCTGAAGCTCCGGCTTATCTGAGGACGCTCGGGCTCATCACCTATCCGCTCTATCTGACGCACAACGTCATCGGTGCTGCGATCATTCGTGCGCTGGTCGAGGCCGGCCTGGACGCCACCACGGCCGTGTGGCTCGCGCTGGGCCTGCTGGTGCTGGTTTGCTGGTTCATCTGCGCGAAGATCGAGCCGGCCGTCAGGTCCGCGCTAGTGCAAGCCCTCGCGCAATTCGGCAAGCTGCCACGGAAGCAGCCGGCATCGCGTCTTCCGGTCCTGGCCCGCGGGCTACGTCTTCCGCTGCCCGTCTCGGTGAAGGTGAAGGCCGCAACATCCTAAGGGGTACCTCGCTACGCCAGAGCACGAGAGCGAATATCCTCCTGGAACAGTCGCGTCCGTTTTACGCGCGGAAGACGACGTCGATAAAGTGCCACTTGATGCCAGCGATGGGCCAATAGGCGGGCCTCAGTCGGGATTGCCGTGAAGGTCAGCTACGGGTCAAAAGCGCCCCTCAGCGGGCATCGGCGTGAAGGTCAGCTACGGCCAAAAGCTGACATTGACAACCTTGGCTGCTACAATTGGATCGTTGGCCCAAAGCCCAGGTTTTCTGCTTGGAAAGAAAAACAGCACTACACGAGCTGCTTGAGCTTAAAAAGCCGCTGGACGAGATCCTGCCCACCCTGGATCGTCTCGAGCGGGATAACGTCCCTTTGGTTAACCTCGAGCGAAGGCAGGTGGCGTCGATCCTTCGTCGTTATTGCGACGGGGAATTGAACCGCTATGACGTCGAACGCTGGGCCAGTTTAATCGTGTCTCGCGACGACATTGGCTACAATTCAGACGACGTTGTCAGGGAGTATCTGCTAGAACTCGCACTTCCTGCAAACAGGGCGCTAACAAGAGAACGCGCTGGTAAATCCGCGATTGCGTTGACCGAAGGACCGACAGCAAAAGCGGTCGAAGCTGCTGCCCGCGTCCTTCACCACGAAGCACTACGTCATGGCTGGTGGGGCAAATACAAGAAGTCTTACGATGAGCTTGCTGCAACCGATCCAATCGGGAAGTACGAATTCGACGGCCTAGTGGAGCGTATGCTGATAGCGGCCACGCGGGCTAAAACTGATGACAATCAATGACCACCGAGCCGCCCAACATCTCCGCTTAGGGTCACGAGCGGCCCATCACGGCCAAGCAACGCGGCGTCCGCTCAAAACTCGCAAGCTGACAATAGCGTTTTCACGCCGCTGTCTAAGCCGTCCGCAGCACCGGCGCCGGCGGCTGTGACGGCCTGCCCAGTGCGAACGCGACCTGGACGATGCCTCCGGCAAGACCGAGCGCGACGCCGATGCGCCAGGCCATGGTGTAGGAGCCGAGCGCGTCGTAGAGCACCCCGCCTCCGTAGGCACCGAGGAAGCTGCCGATCTGGTGGCTCATGAAGGCGAGGCCCTGGATCATCGCCTGCCAGCGCAGGCCGAACATCTCGGCGACGGCGCCGGCGACCAGCGGGCCGACGCCCATCCAGAGGAAGCCCATGATGGCGCCGAACAGCAGCGTCGAGAACGGCGTCGCAGGCAGCATGAAGTACCAGGCGAGCGCCAGCGAGCGCAGGATGTAGATGCCGCCCAAGAGCGCCAGCTTGTTCCAGCGCTGGCCGGCCCAGCCGAAGAACAGCGATCCCAGCACGTTGAAGCCGCCAATCATGCCGAGCGTCTGCGCGCTGAGCATCGGGTCGAGGCCGCAGATCGCGAGGTACGATGGCAGATGCGTGGTGAGGAACACCAGCTGCATGCCGCAGACCAGATAGGCGCAGGTCATCACGACAAAGGACGCATTGCCGAACGCGGTCTTCGCCGCGGTCGCAGCGGTGGCATCGCCGATGTCGTCGGTAGACGGCTTCGGCAGCGGGACCTGGTCGACGCGTCCCGCGTACCAGGCGGCCGGAATCATCAGCACCGACATGACGACGAAGCCAGCGAGTCCGACGCGCCAGCCAAAACCCTCATTGAGCATCTGTCCGATCGGCGCCGACAGCAGCGCGCCCAGCGAGCCCGCGCCGGAGACGATGCCGAGCACGGTGGAACGCACCGTTGCCGGCACCGCGCGCGCCGCAACCGACATGGCGATCGCAGCCGCAGTGCAAGCCATCGACGTCCCGATCAGCACGCCGGCGCCGATCATGATGGCGACGAGTCCGTTCGCGGTCGCCATCAGCGCGAGCCCCGCGATGTACATCAGCGATCCCACGATCATGATCGGGCGGAAGCCGTAGCGCACCGTCATCGCGCCGGCGAGCGGCTGGAGAAAGCCCCAGGCGAGGTTCTGCACCGCCAGCGCCAGCGTGAAGTCCGAGATCGAGATGTGAATGTCATGCGTCAGCGGCTGCATGAAGATGCCGAGCGACTGCCGCAGCCCCATGCTCAGCGTCAGCATGATCGAGGCGCCGATCAGGATGGGCAATGTCGGACGCAGGACCTGCAGCAGGGGCATTTTTCTTCTCCCTTTTGGGCACGGCGCAATTGCCGTCGTCCGCTTTTGCCGTTGATTTTGGTTACACAGACCTGTGTACTTAGGCTATGTTGGATGCCTGCTGTCAAGCGAACAGGACCTTTTCTGCTGCATGGCTCCCCCGCCCGCCCCACAGACGATGAAAGAGCGGATCCTTCAGACCGCCGACAAGCTGTTCTATCTACAGGGCATTCGCGCGATCGGCGTCGACACCATCGCGGCCGAGATCGGCATCTCCAAGCGCACGCTCTACAACCACTTCCCCTCTAAGGACGCGCTGATCGCGGCCTATCTGGAGCGCCGCTTCGTGCACGCGTCCCCTTCCGACAAGCCGCCGGCCGAGCAGATTCTTGCGACCTTCGATTCGCTGGAGCGGCGTTTTGCGGCCAGGGATTTTCGCGGCTGCCCGTTCGTGAACGCGGTCGCCGAGCTCGGGCCTGCCGACCGCGCCGTGAAGAAGATCGCAATCGCCTTCAAGGAAAGCCGCCGCCTCTGGTTTCGCGACCGCCTGAGCGAGCTCGGCGTCGCCGATGCCGAGGCGCTCGCGACGCAGCTGGTGCTGCTAGTCGACGGCTCGATCGCGCAGGACCTCGTGCGCGACGATCCGGCGATGGCGCGGGCGGCGAAGGAGGCAGCAAAGGTGCTGCTGCGCAATGCGGGGGTGGATGTGGGGGACGAGGAGCCGGCGAAGACACGCAAGCGGGCGCTAAAATAACCGCTGTCGTCCCGGACAAGCGCGCCCTCAAGGCGCGCGTAGATCCGGGACCCATAGCCACAGGACGCCGTTTGACGAAGACTCGCGGCCACCAGCCTGTACCATACCCCCCGCCTGGGATTTTGGGTCCCGGATCTGCGCGCGCTTAGGGCGCGCTTGTCCGGGACGACGGCTAAGGGTGTCGCCGCAGCTTACGTTCCACGCAACATCGGATCCCACCGACATGCGCCTGTTTTGCCCGACACGTCAAACGGCGCGACCGCCTGCGCAAGGCCTTTTCGCCCCTCGCCTAACCCATTGATTCAGCTAGCGCCGTCTACTGTGCATGGGGTTGTTTTCGCACTTTTTGGTGCGCCATCACTCACGCCGCCTGCGACACCACGCGATTGCGCCCGTCGTGCTTGGCCCGGTACAGCGCGGTGTCGGCGCGCTTGAGGACGTCGGCGACCGCCTCGCCCTTCTGCTCCAGCGTGGTGAGGCCGATCGAGATCGTGACCTCGATGCGCTTGGCACCCTTGTGGATCGCGAACGGCTCGCCCGCGATCGAGCGGCGCAGGCGCTCGGCGACCATGCCCGCGACGTGGAGATCGGTCTCCGGCATCACGATGACGAATTCCTCGCCGCCGTAGCGGCAGGCAAGATCGATGCCGCGGATCGACTTGCGCACCCGCACCGCGAATTCGCGCAAGACGTCGTCGCCGGCGTCGTGGCCGTAATTGTCATTGATGGACTTGAAGAAGTCGATGTCCAGGATCATCAGCGCCAAGGGCTTGCCGCGGGTCGCGGCCTGCTCGGCGAGCGTCGCGAGATGGCTCTCCATGTAGCGGCGATTGTGCAGGCCGGTGAGCGCGTCGGTGATCGCCATCTCGATCGAGTTCTGCACGTTGTCACGCAGATGATCGGTGTAGCGGCGGCGGCGGATCTGGGTGCGGGCGCGCGCCAGCAGTTCGATCTTGTCGATGGGGCGCAGCAAATAGTCGTTGACGCCGATCTCGAGGCCGCGGAGCAGCCGCGTCGAGTTCTCGGGGTCGGCGATCGCCAGGATCGGCACATGGCGCGTGCGCTCCAGCGAACGCGCCTGGCTGCACAGCCTGAGGCCGTCGAAATTGTTGAGGTCGAGCGAGACGATGAGCAGGTCGTAATTGCCCTCGGCGGCGTGGAACAGCGCCTCCGTCGGGTTCGGCTCGACGTCGACGGTGTGCTCGGCGGCGAGGATCGTCGCCAGCCGCTCGTAGGAGGACTGACGGTCGTCGACCAGCAGGACGCGGCCGCCCTTGCCGGTGTCGGAAACGGCGCTGCGCTCGGGCGCCTGCATGCCAATCTCGAGCGAGGTGATGGCGCGCATGCGCAGCTCGTCCGTCATCATCTTCAGCCGCGTCAGCGAGCGGACGCGCGCGATCAGCACGACGTCGGAGACGGGCTTGGTCAGGAAGTCGTCGGCGCCTGCCTCGAGGCCGCGGTTGCGGTCGGAGGGGCTGTCGAGCGCGGTGACCATGACGACGGGGATGTGGTGCGTGGCCGGATCGGTCTTGAGACGGCGGCAGACTTCGAAGCCGTCCATGTCGGGCATCATGACGTCGAGCAGGATGATGTCGCATTCGGCGCGGGCGCAGATCGCCAGCGCCTCGGTGCCGTTCGAGGCGGTCATCACGTCGAAATATTCGGCGGACAGGCGGGCTTCGAGGAGTTTGACGTTGGCAGGAACGTCATCGACAACCAGGATACGCGCGGACACTGTGAACTCACTTCCTATCCGATAAAACGCCGGACCGTCTCAATGAATTTGCCAACCGAGATCGGCTTGGACAAATAGGCCTCGCAGCCGCCCTCGCGGATGCGCTCTTCGTCGCCCTTCATCGCGAACGCGGTGACCGCGACGACGGGAATGGAACGCAGCTCCGGATCGTCCTTGATCCAGCGCGTCACCTCCAGGCCCGAGACCTGCGGCAATTGGATGTCCATCAGCACCAGGTCCGGCCGCATCTTGCGCACGAGATCGAGCGCTTCGTAGCCGTTGCTGGTGCCGGAGGTCTGATAGCCGTGCGCCTCCAACAGGTCGCGGAAGAGCTTCATGTTGAGCTCGTTGTCTTCCACGATCAGGACGGTCTTAGCCATCCCGCCCTCCTGATGGGTCCGACGGACCGGTACATGTGACGCCTCAGACGCCGCTTTCCGGCGTTTCGAAAACTGGATTCAAACTAGCCTCAGATTCGCTTGAGTTTCGTTAAACCCGAGGGTCGACTTTCTGCGATGTGGTTTCCAGTTGCTTGCCCCGGGATCGCAAGACTCACGGCGGAGACTCGGGCATGATGCAAAGTAGACACCGAAAGTTAACGGAAAGGCAAACCGCCCCCTTGAAAAAGCCTGTTCACAACCCCCGCGAAGTCGCTGAAATCGTTGCGATTCAGGCGCTGTCCTTCGTCGCGAGCGAGCCCGAGCGGCTGGGCCTGTTCCTGGCCGAGACAGGGGTGGGTCCGGAGACCCTGCGCAATGCCGCCGCGGACCCCAATTTCCTGCTCAGCGTGCTCGATTTCGTGCTGCGCGATGACGCCACTGTGAACGCCTTTGCCGGCTCCGCGGAATTGCACCCGACCAACGTCGCCGCAGCGCGGCAGGTTCTGGGCGATGCGCTCGGCGACCCCTCCTGGGAGCGCGACGTGCCGTGACCAGTCCCGACCCGGCCGGGCCCCGCTGCTTCTGCCGGGATTGTTCGGCCGATCTGGACATGGGAGCGCGGCGCTGTTCGGCCTGCGGTTCCCCTCGCCTCGTCCGCCACCGGGCACTCGCGAGCCTGACCATCGCTCATATCGACTGCGACGCCTTCTATGCGACGGTCGAGAAGCGGGATAATCCTGAGATCGCCGACAAGCCCGTCATCATCGGCGGCGGCAAGCGCGGCGTGGTGTCGGCCGCCTGCTACATCGCCCGCACCTACGGCGTGCGCTCGGCGATGCCGATGTTCAAGGCGCTGGACGCCTGCCCGCATGCGATCGTGATCCCGCCCGACATGGCGAAGTATGTTCGCGTCGGCCGCGAGGTGCGCCAGGCCATGCAGGCGCTGACGCCGCTGGTCGAGCCGCTCTCGATCGACGAGGCCTTCCTCGACCTCTCCGGCACCGAGCGCGTGCACGGCATGATCCCCGCAAAAGTGCTGGCGCGCTTTGCCCGCGATGTCGAGCGCGATATCGGCATCTCCGTCTCGGTCGGCCTGTCCTGCAACAAGTTTCTGGCCAAGATCGCCTCCGACCTCGACAAGCCGCGCGGCTTTGCCACGCTCGATCAGGAGGAAGCGCGGGTGATGCTGGCGGACAAGCCGGTCGGCTTCATCTTCGGTGTCGGCCCCGCCACGCAGGAGCGTCTCGTGCAGCGCGGCTTCCGCATCATCGCCGACCTGCAGAAGGCCGATGAGATCGAGATGATGCGGCAGTTTCCGAGCGACGGCCGCAGGCTGTGGCGGCTCGCGCGCGGCATCGACGACCGCCGCGTCGAGCCGGACCGGGGCGCCAAGACGATTTCCAGCGAAACCACCTTCGAGACCGATATCCGCGATTTCGCGACGCTGGAGAAGATTTTGTGGCGGCTGTGCGAGAAGACCTCGTCGCGGCTCAAGAGCAGCGAGCTCGCTGGCTCGACCGTGACGCTGAAGCTGAAGACCGCCGATTTCCGCCAACGCACGCGCTCGCAGTCGATCGCCGCGCCGACCCAGCTTGCCGCGAAGATCTTTGCGATCTGCCGCGAGATGCTGGCGAAAGAGATCGACGGCACCGCCTTCCGCCTGATGGGCGCCGGCGTCAGCGCGCTACGCGACGGTTCGGTCTCCGACGACACCGACATGCTCGACCGCCGCGCCGCCCATGCCGAGCGCGCGGTGGACAGCCTGCGCAAGAAGTTCGGCAGCGCCGCGGTGATCCGCGGCATCGCCTATGAGGGCCCGGAGAAGGCGCAGGAGTGAGCGGCCTCAATCCGCGACGGCGATCGCCTCGATCTCGATCAGCCATTCCGGCGCGGCGAGCGCGGTGACGCCGAGAAGCGTGGACGCCGGCGGCTCCATGCCTTCGAAGAAGGCCGAGCGGGCCTTGCCGATGATCGGGCGCAGCTCCGGCTTGTAGTTCACGACGAAGGTCGTGATCTTGACGATGTTGGAATAGCTCGCCCCCGCCGCTTTCAGAGCGTGGCCGAGATTCTGCATCACCTGCGTCGTCTGCGCGGCGATGTCGCCCTCGCCGACGATCCGCCCCTCCTCGTCCACCGACACTTGGCCGGAGATGTAGATGGTGCGCGCGCCGGTCGCCGTGACGACGTGAGAATAAGCAGGATTGTGATGCAGGCCGCTGGGGCGGAGATGATCGAGCTTGGGCATGGTGCTTGCCTCCCTAGGGTTTTTGTTGGGAGAGCGTAGCTGGGGAGTGTGACGAGAGCTAGTCCCGTCAGTGCGAGGAGCTCAGCGACAAAATTGCGTAGCAATTTTGCGCAGATGCGACGAAGCAATCCAGAATCTTTCCGCGGAGAGATTCTCGATTGCTTCGCTACGCTCGCAATGACGGAGGAGAGACCCTAGCCCCTCAATTGCAGGGCTTGCTGTCCTTGACGTCGAACTTGCCCATCGCGCCGGAGATGACGAAGTCATTGTAGTCCAGCACGAGCTGGCGCGAGACGCCGTTCTCGTAGAGCTCGAACGCCATCGCATAGACCGGCGTCTGCTCACCTTCCTTCTGCTGGGCCTCACGGTCGAAATAGCTGACGGTGACCGGCCAGCGCTTCAGCGACTTCATGTGTTCGTCCGCGGTTGACGGATCCGGCGAGGCGGCGCGGTCGGCGGGGATCGGCTGGCCGATCACGGTCAGCGTGTTGTAGACTTTCTGGCCGTCGTCGGAGCCGTCATAGACGGAGAGCTCAAGCAGCGATTTGCCGTCCTTGGCGGCGGCGATGATGCGCTGGATCTGCTCGGTCGGGAACACGATCTTGCCGTCGAGGGTAAAGCTCTTCGGCGCCGGCAGCTTCAGCTTGACATTGATGTGGTCGCCGTCGCGCTCGGCCGAGCCGTCGACCCGGCCGGCATCCGCCTCGTTCATGCGCGTCTCGATCTTGAAGCGATAGCTCTTGCCTGTGGCGTCCTCCCAGGAATTGGAACGGAGGTCGCTCAGCGTGACCTTGCCCTCGCCGCTGTCGAGCTCGGAGACCTGGCGGAATTCGGAGGTGTAGCCCTCGCACGAGCTTCCGGTGAAATTGTAGAGGATGCGGCCACGCGCGTTGTTGACCGAATTGGAGCGCGATTTCACGAGGCTGAGGTCATAAAGCGCCTGATGCGACAGGAACGGACCGTTGGCGGCATTTGCGCTTTCGCCAAGGCCGAAACCGGCCGCCGCGAGCGCCATCACACCGAGCGAAGTCCGGAAAAGGTGCACCATGTCTCATCCTTGGGGACGCCTCCTTGGGGAAGCGCAGATTCGACATTTTAATGACCGTTCCATTGCGTCGCAACTGAGGCCGTTTCACGTAAAGTTGCGGCCCTGCCGTTGAACCTGCCGCCTCGCCGCGGGCCAAAGCATCTTCTTGCGGGTTGCTTGCATGTAGCGGCCCGATGGGCGAAACAGGGCGCGCCCGGCCGCCTTGTGGACGCGCCGGGGCGAATGATTTTTGCACAACGAGGTCGGACATGGCGGGCACGGTCGAGCAAAAGCTGGCGGAACAGGGCATCAAGCTGCACGAGGCGCCCACCCCGGTCGCCAATTACGTGCCGTTCGTGCGCACCGGCAATCTGCTGTTCGTCTCCGGCCAGGTCTGCTTCGACCCCTCCGGCAAGCTGATCGCCAAGGGCAAGCTGGGCGCCGGCGTGTCGATCGAGGACGGCGCCGCGGCGGCCCGCGGCTGCGCGGTCAATCTGCTGGCCCAGGTCAAGGCGGCGCTGGGCGACCTCGACAAGGTGGTGCGCGTGGTACGCCTCGGCGGCTTCATCAACTCGGCGCCGGACTTCCTGGACGGGCCGAAGGTGCTCAACGGCGCCTCCGACCTGATGGTCGCGGCCTTCGGTGACAAGGGCCGCCACGCCCGCACCACCGTCGGCGTCGCCTCGCTGCCCGCCGATGCGGCGGTCGAGGTCGATGGCGTGTTCGAGGTCGCCTGACGGAAAATGCGCGCTCCTGATTGGCTGACGGCCCGGCCGGTCGCCCATCGCGGCCTGCACGACATCTCCCGCGGCATCGTCGAGAATATGCCGGGCGCGGTGCAAGCTGCGATCGCGGGCAATTTCTCGATCGAGGTCGATATCCAGCTCTCCGCCGACGGCGAGGCCATGGTGCATCACGACCATGCGCTCGGCCGCCTCACCGAGGCCACCGGCGAGGTCGTGTCGAAGACCGCCGCGGAGCTGAAGGCCGTCAAGTTCAGGGATACGGACGAGCGCATGATGTCGCTGTCCGACCTCTGCGCCCTTGTCGCCGGCCGCGTGCCGCTGGTGATCGAGGTGAAGAGCCATTTTGGCGGCGACCGCAAGCTGGTGAAGCGGATGGCCGAGGTGCTGGCGTCCTATCAGGGACGGGCCGTCGGCATGTCCTTCGATCCCGACCAGGTGCTGGCGCTGCGTGAGCTATTGCCCAATCGCCCGCGCGGCATCGTTGCCCAGCGGACCTATGAGGACGATTACTGGGCCAAGCTCACGCAGCCGCAGCGCGACAGCATGCTGTACCTGCGCCACGGCTTTCAGACCCAACCCCATTTCGTCGCCTTTCGGGTCGACGACCTCCCGGCCCCCGCCCCCTGGATCGCCCGCAACGTCTTTGGATGCGCCCTGCTCGGCTGGACCGTGCGGACGGCGGGGCAGCGGACCCGGGTCGGGCAATATGCGGATCAGATGATTTTTGAGGGGTTTGTGCCGTAGGCCTCGCTCGTGTCCCGGACAAGCGGCAACGCGTCAGCGTTGCAGCGCAGAGCCGGGACCCAGGGCGGTGCTCGCGGCGGAGAGTTGGGCCCGGCTCAGCTGCGCGCGCCACTGCGTGCTGCGCTGCATCCTGGGCAAGGGAGCGTCTCTTCCCACCCCCTTGAAGTCGCTGCTGCAATGCACGATCTTGGGCACGATGGCATCATCCGACATCACCCTCGAGGCCGTACCTTCGATTGGCAATGTGTCACCGGAGGATTGGGACGCCTGCGCCAATCCCGCCGGGCGTTGCCATGGGGCTGGCAACGGAACCTCATCCGTCCTTCCAGGCGATTCCCCTAGCCTCTCAAAGCCTGCCTATAACCCTTTCGTCTCGCACGCGTTTCTGTCTGCTGCGGAGAAATCGGGTTCGGCGACGATCCGCACCGGCTGGGGCCCGCGGCACCTCGTTGCCAAGCTCGACGGCCGCGTCGTTGGCGTTGTGCCCTGCTATCTGAAATCGCATTCCCAAGGCGAGTACGTCTTCGACCGCGGCTGGGCCGACGCCTATGAGCGCGCCGGTGGGCGCTATTATCCCAAGCTTCAGGTCTCGGTTCCCTTCACCCCGGCGACCGGACCGCGGCTCTTGGTCCGCGACAGCGTCGACCGCGAGCGCATCATGGACGCTCTGGCGAGTGGCCTCATCGCGCTGTGCGGCGTCAGCAAGGCCTCCTCCGTCCACGTCACCTTCGCGCGCGAGGCCGAGTGGAAGCTGCTCGCCGAGCACGGCTTCCTGCAGCGCACCGACCAGCAGTTCCACTGGCACAATGAGGGCTTTGCGAACTTCGACGACTTCCTGGCGACGCTGAACTCGCGCCACCGCAAATCGATCAAGCGCGAGCGTCGCGATGCGCTCTCCGCCGGAATCTCCATCCACTGGCTCACCGGCAAGGACATCACCGAGGACGCCTGGGATGCATTCTTCATGTTCTACATGGAGACCGGCTCGCGCAAATGGGGCCGGCCTTATCTGACGCGGGAATTCTTCTCGTTGATCGGCGAGACCATGGCAGAGGACGTGCTGCTGGTGATGGCCCGCCGCAACGATCGCTGGATCGCCGGCGCGATCAACTTCATCGGCTCGGACACGCTGTTCGGCCGCAACTGGGGCGCGGTCGAGCATCATCCGTTCCTCCATTTCGAGGTCTGCTACTACCAGGCGATCGACTTCGCTATCCAACGCGGCCTCATGCATGTCGAGGCCGGCGCGCAAGGCGAGCACAAGATCGCGCGCGGCTACCTGCCGCGCACCACCCATTCCGCCCACTTCATCGCCGATCCCGGCCTGCGCCGCGCGATCGACGATTACCTCAAGCGCGAGCGCGCCTACGTCGCCGAGGCCGGCCGCGAGCTTGCCGAGCTCGGCCCGTTCCGCAAGGGCATCGACGAGGCGCCTTGACGGTTCACCTTGGCTGGTGACAGTAAGCGCAAATTGTTCGAGGAGCCGCCGCCATGACCACCTACGACACCAACAATATCTTCGCAAAGATCCTGCGCGGCGAGCTGCCCTGCTCCAAGGTCTACGAGGACGAGCACGTCTTCGCGTTCCTCGACATCATGCCGCGCGTCCCCGGTCACACGCTGGTGATCCCGAAGGCCCCTGCCCGCAACATCCTCGACATCAAGCCCGACGACTACGCCCATGTCGCCCGCGGCGCACACAAGATCGCCGCCGCCGCCATGAAGGCGTTCAAGGCCGATGGCATCACCGTGCAGCAATTCAACGAGCCCGCCGGCGGACAGGTGGTGTTTCACCTCCACATGCACGTGATGCCGCGCCACGACGGCGTCGCGATGCTGCCGCCGGCGAGCCGCAAGGAAGACGCCAAGGTGCTGGAAGAGCACGCGGCGAAACTGATCGCCGCGTTGAAGGCGGGGTAGGTCTTTCGAATCGTCATTCCGGGGCGCGCCTCTTTTCGCGAACCCGGAATCCATCTCACCACCGTCACTGCCGCCCGATGGATTCCGGGCTCGCGCTTCGCGCGCCCCGGAATGACGGAGAAAGTCACTCCGTCTCGAAATCACCCTTCTGCGGCGCCGCCAGCGGCGTGAATTCGCAGCGATCCGGCTTGAGGTCGATCAGCGGCGTGTTGTCGATGCAGTCGAGACCGCGCACCAGGATCGTGTTGCCCTCGATGCCGACCAGCTTCACGATCGACGTGCCGATCGGATTGGGCCGCACCGGCGAGCGCAACGAAAAGGTGCCGCGGGTCTTCTCGTTGTTCTTCGGGCTCTGCAGGATGATGTCGCGACGCGACTGGTCGAGCCAGTACAGCACTTCGAGATTGCTGTAGAAATCGACGCCCTTGATCGCCGGCACGAACGGCTCGAAGATCTCGAGCCGGCAGATCGGGCCGTCCTGGCGCCCCTGTCGCGGCGTCTCCAGCCGCGACGTCCAGGGCGTGCGGATACGGCCGATGAAGACGAGACCGGCATCTTGCGTCGATGGCAGCTCGATGGCGACCTCGCCCTCGCGGAGCTCCTGTTCGCGAACCATATTTCCTGTTCCCCGGCTGTTCGCCGGCGGTTTTAGCCCAACCACCACTTCCCGGCCAGCATGAAGACTTCGCCGGTCACAACGCCCGCGAAGATCGAGCGGCGGGTCAACAGGAAGGCGACGAGGCCGGCGGCCACCGCGCCGTAGCGCAGGCCATCGGGCACGCTGGCGAGCGCGCCCGGCGGCTGGACCACGATCTGGGCGATCACACCGGCGAGGATCGCGGTGGCAACCGCCCTCACCCAGACCAGCAATTCGGAGCCCTCGTCGATGCCGCCACCGAACCACAGGCCCAGCATGCGCCAGATCTGGTTGGGAACGACGCCGGCGACGAACAGCACGACGAGCGCCTGCCAGTCGCCGATGAGCTGCGCGTAGCTCATGCGCGCACCTCTCGCCACCAATGCACGCCATAGGCAATCGTGCCGGCTATGAGCCCGCTGACGAGGATGTCGAGGCCGGAGTTCATCTTCGCAGCCAACGGATAGAGCAGGACGCCGAGCGCCAGCGCGACGACGTCGGCGACCTCACGGCTGTTGCGCGCGGTCGAGAACAGGAACGACAGCGGCGTCAGCATCAGGATCGCGGCACCGAGCGTCTGCGTCAAATTGGCGGCGAGGAAATAGCCCACCGTGTTGGCGGTGAGACACACCGAGACCAGACCAAAGCCAAGCCCGTTGACGAAGGCGATGCGCCGCTCGCGCGGCACAAGCGGCAGGAAGCGATGGCATTCAACCCACAGCGTCACGGCCGTGAGATGCGCCGCGAAGAACAGCTCACGTCGCTTGGTGGTCGGCGTGCGCATCAAGGGCAGCACCGAGACCACCATCGGAAACAGCCGGATGGCGCTCACGGTGACCGCGATCGCCGACTGAATGATGGTGGCGCCCGAGCCGAGCGTGGTGATCAGGATGATCTGCGCTGGACCTGCCCAGACGAACAGCGTCGAGCAGAGCGCCCACAGCAGACTGAAATGGGTGTCGTGGGCGAGCGCGCCGATACCGAGATAGGTCGCGAACAGGACGAGCGTGAGGATCGTCTGCGTGATCGAGCGCAGCCCCCAGCCGAAGGCAAGCCAGGGACTATTCCATTGCAGTGAGTCGAGCGGAGGAAGCGCCACGGGTGCTTTGGCTGGTGAGGAATCGTGCCCGCATAACGGGCAATGCAGCGCCTGCCGTCAAGGAAGCGCGCGGCGGGGCTGGCATGCGTGGCACACCCACCGCCGTCATTCCGGGGCGCGCGAAGCGCGAACCCGGAATCCATTGAGCGACACGGACCGCGGAGAGATGGATTCCGGGCTCGCGCCAAGTGGCGCGCCCCGGAATGACAGCTCACCTACCCCGCCACACCCTTGTTTTTCAGCACGAAGCACGCGCCGCCCGCTTTCCGGATGCGATTGCACAGATCGTCCGCCTCGCTACGCGTCTCGGTGCCGATGCGCACCTGGTAAAACGCGCGCGTGCCGCGGCTGCGCATCACCGAGCTCAAGAGGCTGGGATCGTGGTCACCGATCACCGTGCTGAGACGCGTGACAGCGCGCGAATACATCGCCAGCGCCCGGTTGCGGTCGAAGCCGGCGGCAAGCTGCACGCCCCAGGTTTTTGCGGCCGCAAGCTCGACATGCTGCTCGAGTTCGGCAACGAACGCATTCGGCGCGCGCTTGAGCAGCGCCATCAGATCGCGGCAGCTCGTCGGCGGCGAGCTTGGCGGTCCGCTGCCGGTCGCTCCCGCCTTGGCCCAGGCATCGACGCTCGTGCCCGTGATGGCGTAGACGTAGTTGCGGGTCTGCTCCGGCATGCCGCCGGCCCCGGCGAGCCATTCCTGCACCCGGCGTGGTCCGGCGTTGTAGGCAGCGGCCGCGAGGCCAAGATTGCCGAACTGCTTGCGCAGCTCGTTCAAGAACTCCGCCGATTTCGGCAGCGCCTGCACCGGATTGAACGGATCGAGCAGCCCGCGCTCGCTCGCCGTGCCCGGCATGAACTGCGCGATCCCCTGCGCATGCTCGCCGCTGCGCGTGGTAGGACCTACCGCATCGGCCTGGAAACGGCTTTCCTGCCAGATCACGCGCGCAAAGAACTCCAGCGGCAGATTGTTGTCCCGCGCGGCCGCCTCCACGATCAGGCAGATTGACTCCCGCGTATCGCTCTCGCGCGCCTCAAGCTTCTCCGGCGGCTTCGTAGGTCCCTCGGCACCCGGCAAGGGGGCATCGGCCTTGGGAGGATCGCCGTCCGAAGCCATAGCCGGTGACGTCAAGACGAGCAGCATGATGACGATGCTGGACGCAATCTGCAGCCATTGCGTGCAGGCATGGCGGTGGCGCCCACGGGCGCGGCGTGCGACAAGATGATCTGCCATGCTGGGGCATGGTGCCATGGTTCGACGAGTTGCCAATCGATGTTGCCTGACCTGCCTTTTCCAATGCGCTCCCCCGCCAAACGGATCCGCTCCATTCTCGCCGTCGCCGCCTGGATCGCGCTGGTCCTGAACGTCGCACCGGCCCTCGCTCAGGGGGCCGCTCAAGTCACCTCTCAGATCACCTGGCAGATGACCACGGAATACCCCGAGAATAACATCTCCGGGATCGGGCTCACCAGTTTTGCCAGCCGCGTAGCGGAACGCACCCACGGCTTCGTGACCGTGGCCAACGCCTTCGACAACAAGCTCAAGATCAATTCGGGCGAGATGCCGCGCGCTGCGCTCGATGGCCGGATCGCCGGCGGCGATGCATTCGCAGGCGCGCTCTCCGGCATCGACCCGGTGCTCGGATTGTCCACCCTGCCCTTCCTGGTGCAGTCGGTCGAGCTCGCCCGCGCCACCAATCTGCGGGCGCGCCCGCTCTACGAGAAGGCGCTGGCGGCACGCGGCCTCAAGCTGCTGTATGTGACGATCTGGCCTGCCACGGGGCTGTGGTCGGAGCGCGCGCTCCAGGGAGCCGACGATCTGCCGACGCTGAATTTACGGGCCTATGACGCCAATTCCAGCGAGGTCATGCGGGCGGCCGGCGCCAATGCGCAGTTCCTGCCGATGGACGCGGCGCTCGCCGGGTTGAAGGAGCATCGTCTGAATGCGTTCCTCACCTCCGGTGACGGCGGCGCGGGACGCAAGCTCTGGGACTTCCTGCCGCACTTCACCGCCATCAACTACGCGATGCCGGTCTCCATCGCGTTCGTCCGCAGCGAGACCTTTGCGGCGCTGCCCGAGCCGATGCAGCGCGAGGTGATGGCGGCAGCCGCCGAGACCGAGCAAGGCCAGTTCGCGCTTCTGGCCCATCGCACCTCGGAGAACTATGCGCGCATGCGCGACAACGGCGTCACCATCGCCGAGCCGGCGCCGCAATCCCTCCTCGAAGCGCTCCGGAAGGCCGCAACGGCCACGGTCAGCTCTTGGGAGGCGCAGGCCGGTGCGGACGCCGCCGCGATCGCCGAATGGGCCCGCCAGCAATGATGCGAGCACGCCCGCCGTTGGCATGCTCCCGGCTCACTGCGTTGAAACGACAGCCGGTCTCGCCTTTCGTTGTTAATTCTTGACCGGAACCAGGCTTTCGCCGCTGATAGCGCGGTCAAGGGCTTCAATCAGCGCCTGAAATTCGACGAACTTGTTGCGCGCCCGCTCGGCCGTGTCGCGCTCGAAAGGCGCCGCCAGCACTTTCGCGTGCGCGTCCCTGTCCTCGATCATGCGATCGCGGGCCTTCTTCAGTGTCTCAAGTCGCTCGCTCATGGAGCCTCCTCTGCGCAGATATGTTCGATCCCGACCAAGTTCTCAGCCCACCATCAGCGCCGCATCGCATCCAAGAGCGCCGCAATTTTGATCGTCGCGAAACTGGAGAATGTGTCGGACACGGCATATGGCAGGATGATCTGGTCGTTGTGCCTCATCCCACCGCAGGTGTAGACGACGTTGGGGACATACCCTTCGCGCTCGGACGGCTCGGGCCGCAATAGCGGCTCGCTCGAACGCGCCAGCACCTTCGATGGGTCACGTTTGTCGAGCAGCGCCGCTCCGATCGAGTATTTGCGGATCGGGCCGACGCCGTGGGTCAGCAGCAGCCAGCCCTCGTCGAGTTCGATCGGCGACCCACAATTGCCGATCTGGACGAACTCCCATGGAAATTGCGGTTTCAGAAGGAGCTGGCCGCTCTCCCACGTGTAGAGGTCATCCGAATAGATCAGATACAGGTTCTCATTGTCTTGTCGCGCGATCATCGCATAGTTGCCGCCAATCTTGCGGGGGAACAACGCCATTCCCTTGTTGTGTGCCGCAGCCCCCCGCAAAGGCGTCAGCCGAAACGACATGAAATCACTGGTCTCGATCAACTCGGACCGGATCGCCCGTCCGCTATAAGCCGTATAGGTCGCATAGTAGGTCTCTCGACCGCCGTCGTTGAATTTGACAAACCGCGCATCCTCGATGCCGTTCGATTGGGATTCGGTCACGGGAAAGATGACGCGCTCGCTGAGGTCTTGCTCGGGCCTGAACGTCAATTCCACGGAGTCGCCGTCCGGGCCGGATATGCGACGGTTGATCCGGGGAACCGAGGCAAGGCGCACCGTCGGATCGACGGCCAGGCTTCCGTCAACCGCAATCGTTCCGGTTCGAAACGTCAGCGACGACACGTGGCCTTCGCCGATGGCACGGAGACTCATGATGAAGCGCGAGGCCCCGTGCGGTGTCTCCGTTTGGTCGGGGTGTGGCACGATGCTGGGGTTGAACAAGGCAGACGCCTCGAACGAATACTCGCTGAGAAAATAGGCGCCGACCAGCTGGCGCTGGGTCTTTGAGAATGCGCCATGCTTCGTGAAAGCATCTTCCATCTCGTCGGCGCGGGCCTCGAAGCTCTCCAGGAGGTTACGATGTCGCCCCTGGAAATTGTCCAGGACGTCCGCCAGCTGCGCGGCGACGGCTTCCGAACTAAGCGCCAGAACCCGGTCGACGATATGGTTTGCGCGCATCTTGTCGGTCGGATTCAAGTCGCGGGGTTCGGTTGCCGGCTTGAACGGTCGCACGATGACTCGCGCTGGATCGGGCCGCAGATGGAGCGCCTGCCGGTTTGGGAAAGATGCGTGTGGCACGGGTGTCCTCGGCTAGCTGAATGGGAGGGGGAAATTCAGGCGCCCACGGCACGCAAGGGTGCGGGTTTTGTCATCAGGCTGTGGGCACGCGCGAGCTGACGCATCTCGGCAAGGCCGAGGAGATAGCAAACGACCGACTCGCCGCCGCGATTTTCGTTCGCCCGATCGGGGTGCAATCCATCGCGGCAACTGCCGGTGATCGGATCAACCAGCGCCACCGAGAGGTCGTTCCTGCCAAGAAACCAGGCGAAGGCCCGCATGGCCATGGCTTTCCATTCGGCATCGCCGTCGCCACGCCACGCGGCCAGACATGCGGCAATCGTCGCCGTTGCCTCCACCGGCTGCTGATCGAAGGCACGGGGGGGCTGTCGCTGCTCTCCGAAGCCAGCGGTACCGACCGGCCGGAAATAGCCCGCCGCGGATGTCTGCTGCGTCATGAGCCAGCGCAGAGACCTCAATCCGGCATCGAGATATCGAGGCATCTGTGTCGCCATACCCGTGAGGATGAGGGCCTGCGGCAATCGCGCGTTCTCGTAGGCCAGCCCTTCCTCGAACCATATCCAATCCGGCGTCTCGACCGACGCCAGGCAGGACATCAACCTGTCGGCCAGGGAATGCCGGACTTCCCTGGCGCGAACATCGTCCGGCGCTACGGCGCAATAAGCGTCCAGACCCAGCAGCATGAACGCCCACGCACGGGGCGAGCGGAAGCTCTCCGCGATCGACAATGCCTGGGCGAACAAGGCAGCAGCCCACAGGCGCCGGGCCGGGCTCGCGTCTCTGCGCGCGGCCTCACCCAACGCCCATAGCGTCCGTCCGTGACTGTCTTCGGAGCCCCTGTCCTCGAGCCAGGTTCGATCGAAGCCCATGAAGTTGCGAAACTGCCTGGTGTCGGGATTCCAGGCATGCTGCACGAAGGCTGCAAATCGGGTCGTCAGGACATCCGGCAGCGGCCGTTCGCCCGGACCATTGAGAGCGCAGGCCAGAAGCAACGCTCGCGCGTTGTCATCGACGCAATAGCCGTGCGCGCGATCGGGCACCGAATGTACCGCATGTTGGAACAGGCCGACATCGTCGCACATCGATAGAAAGTAGCCGATCTGCATATCGGGCGGCGCGGGACTACGTGGTTCCTGCGCGCCCACGTCGGAGCGCACGAAGACCTTCAACCTGTGTCCCTGCCGTGCATTCTCGAAGACGGCCGCGTAGCGCTCAGCCACCCGCTCCCATGTCATCGTCCGGCTCGCCGCATAGGCACGCCGAGACATCGCCTGCCGGCGGGCGGCGTCGGTCAGCAGGTTGGCGATCTCGCTGCCGATCGCTGCGGCGTCGCCGAACGGCACCAGAACTCCGCACTCGTCAGCAAGCAGCTCGCGTGCGTGCCAATATGGCGTCGAGACAACCGGCTTCCCCATTCCAAAACTGTAGGCCAGGGTGCCCGACGTCATCTGAGCCTCGTTGAGATAAGGCGTGACATAGACGTCGCACATCGAGATGAACTCGAGCAGCGTCGCCAAATCGGCGAACCGGTCGAGGAACACGACGTGATCGTCTATTCCGAGTTCACGGACCCGCGCCATCAGGCCTTCGCGATAGGCTTCGCCCTCGTTCCGAACCAGGTTGGGGTGCGTCGCGCCGAGCACGACGTACACGGCGTTCTCGCAGCGCCTCAGAATCGAAGGCATCGCATCGATCATCACGTCGATGCCTTTGTTGGGCGACAGCAGGCCGAACGTCAGGATCACTGATTTTTGCTCAAATCCGAGCCTGGCCTTCGCGGCATCGGGCTCGACAAAGGCGACATCGGGAATGCCGTGGGGGATGACCTCGATCTTGTCGTCGGGCACCAGATAGACGTCGTGCAGCAACTCGCGGCCCTTGTGGGCCATCACCACGACCTTCGACGACGCATCGACGATGCGCTCCATGACCGTCCGTTGCGCAGGTGACGGTTTGGCCAGCACCGTATGGAACGTCGTCACCACCGGCATGGCAAGGCGAGACAGCAGCACCAGGATGTGGGCCCCGGCTTCACCGCCGAAAATGCCAAACTCGTGCTGCAGGCACACGGTGTCGAACTGACCCGCATTGAGGAAATCCGCGGCACGCATATAGTCTTCGATATTGTTATCCCCGATCTGGAAAGCGACCGCCGGAGGATAATCATAGGTCTGGCCGCGATCGGTCATCGCCACGATGCAAGCCTCCAGGTCCGGCCGCGCAATCGATATCGCGTTCTTCAGGTCGGTCGTATAGGTCGCAATTCCGCACCGGCGAGGCAACGAGTTGCCGATGACGGCGATACGGCGGAGCGGCGTCATGTCAGCACCTCGATGATTTCACTGCCGGAGAGAGCGTCGGTGGCTTTCGTCATGCGTTCGCTGCAATCTTGCAACAAGGATGCAATTGGATCCGGTCCCGGATAGGCGATCAGGATGCCCATCCCGCTCGAGCCAACGTCGATGCCGGCGCTATCGGATTCAATGAAGATTGCGTCCCCGACGGTTGCATTTGCCCGTCCGATGCGTCCCTCCCCCTCGATCACGAGAATCCAGGCTTCCCGATCAGTCTGGAGTCCCCAAAGCGAATTCGCCTGAAGGTCGATCCGCTCGAACACGAAATGCGAACTCGCGACCAAAACCAGTCGCGCATCGGTGAGGCGTCGCGGAGGCGGTTGTGTCGGAGGTGGCCCGGCTTCGGAGGCGGCCACGACGCTGTCCTCGTGCAATTCGCGATGCCGGCCAAAATCGAACAGGCGAAATGTCGTGTCGCTCCGCTGCTGGATTTCGGCGAGCACGATATCGGCGCCGATGGCGTGGATCGTACCGCCGGGAACGAAGATGACGTCGCCTTGCGCCACAGGACGCCATTGTACGAGGTCCGCAATCGAGCCGTCCCCGATCGCTTCGCGCAGCGCCTGCGGCGTGAGATGCCGATTCAATCCCAACGCAATCCGCGCGCCCGGCAGCGCCGAAAGGATGTACCACGCTTCAGTTTTCCCGTTCGGCAAGCCGATGGAGCGCGCGAATGCATCATTTGGATGAACCTGGATCGACAAGGGCTGGCTGGTGAACAGCAGCTTGAGCAAGAGTGCCGGGTTGGGCGCGCTCTTGTCCGTCCGCTCGAGCCGCAACTCTCCGACCGGATCAGTCGACGCGTCGATGCTGCTCCAGGGTCGCAAATCGAGGCGGCCCCAGGGTTTGCGAGCGATCTCTACCGAGGCATGCTCGATGGTCATCTGTTGTCCGACTCGGGCATGGGAGATCCTCCTGTTCACGGCGCCTGTTCGCGCCATCAGCCGTCTGCCAAGACCGCGCTGCTTGGTTAATAGACCTCAACAACCGCGGCAGATGTTCTTCAGCTTCGCCGCGGTTCGAGCCTCTTCTGCAACGAACGGGTCCTTGTAAGGCGGCCAGGATGCGTCGTTCTCCACGGCACTGGGCTTCTTCGATATCGGAGGAAACGCGGCGTCGTTACAGGCGAGCCGTCCGCTCGAGCTCTCGATTGCGCGACAATCGGATTCAGCGGCGAGCGCGCCTTGTGCGAACACACCTTGCGCGAACGTGCCGAACGCCAATGCGACCAGGAGGGTTCTCATGTCTCGAACCCATCGAACTCGTCAGAGAGCAGCAGCCGGCCTTGTGGTGTGCATATCCGCACATCGAGATAGCCTTCCTGCAAAAGTTCCCGCGCCTTCTTCAGGGCAGCACTTGTCGTGTCACGGCTCAAGCTGACATAGCCGCTTTGATCGCGACCGCTAACCAGATATTGCAGTTGTGGCGGCCTATCCATGCAGGAGAGCCGCCGCCGCTATCAGAAGCACAAGAAACAGCGGCACCATCACCGGCGGCACGATCCAATCGGCCAGGCGAAATCGAGGCATGCACCCTCCTCCTCAGTCGGCGGGAGCGCTCGTGACCCTCAGTCACCGATGGAAGCCGTGGGAAGGGCGGTGATGCAGTTACCCTACGCTTTGGTTCTGCGAATAGCGAGCTTTTAAAGTGCCGTACGACGTCAGCGAGCCCCCGACATCGGCGTAAAGGGCCACTGGAGGTCCAGAGTTGCGCCGCTTGCCCGCCTCGGTTACGTCATGCCACGTTTCGTCGGTCTGGGCGGCACTTCTTCAGACTTGTCGCGATGTTCAAACACGTGGCAGGAACTCGGAGCCGCCAATTCGCACATATGCGTCACGCCCGCGCAACGGGGCGGCGCTCTAAACCTAGGCCTACCCTGATGGTTACAATCTTCTTTGATCTCGACGGCACGCTGACCAACCCGAAGCCAGGGATCACGCGCTCGATCCAGTACGCGCTGGAGCGGCTGGACGTCGCGGTGCCGAGCGAGGACGAGCTGACCTGGTGCATCGGCCCGCCGCTGCATGCCAGCCTGAAGAAGCTCACCGGAACCGACGAGCTCGCCGACCGCGCGCTGCTGCTCTATCGCGAACGCTTCAGCGATATCGGCCTGTTCGAGAACGAGGCCTATGCCGGCATCGTGGATACCTTGACGACGATCGCCGCGACCAACCAGCGCATGTTCGTCGCCACCAGCAAGCCCGCGGTCTACGCCACCCGGATCGTCGATCATTTTGGCCTGAAGCCGTATTTCGAGCGCGTGTTCGGCTCCGAGCTCGACGGCACCCGCGTCGACAAGCGCGACCTGCTGCGCTACGCGCTGGACGAGACCAAGATCGATGCCGGCGGCGCCATTATGATCGGCGACCGCAGCCACGACGTGGCTGGCGCCCGCACCAACGGCATGACAGCGATCGGGGTGCTCTATGGTTATGGCAGCGAGGCCGAGCTCAGGGACGCCGGCGCGCATCACATCTGCGCCGCACATTCCGAATTGCTCGGCCATTGCGTGGGCTAGCGTCGAGAGAGGTTTCTTAGCCGCACCATCATGCTCCAGCCGCGGCAGGCACGTGATGGTGAAGCCGCCTGCCCTCTCGCTTCAAGGCACCAGCGCGTCGCTGGGAGAGGTCACGCGCGCCTTCATCGCTTTGCTCATGGGAAGCTCGAGGTTCTGTCCTCTCGGGGGAATCGGCGATTCGAACCACTTGACGTAGAGGCGGTCGAATTCGCCGGAGGCCATCTTCTCCTTGATCGCGGCGTCCACGAGCATCTTGAACTCGGGATCCTCGCTGCGGGTCATCAGCCCGTAATAGGACGGCGCATAGGTCGTCGCCAGCATCCGGAACGACTTGGGATCGGGTGCGTTTGCGACGAGCCCGGCGACCAAAATGTCGTCCTCGAACCACGCCGCGACCCGGCCTGTGCCAAGCATGAGAAGCGACTCGGCATGATCCTTGGCCTGAACTATCGTCACGTTCAGTCTCTGGTCGTCGAGAAATTTCCTGACGACACCAAAGTTCAGCGAGCCCTGCGTGATGACGACGGTCTGTCCGTCAAGTTCTTTCGGCTCCGTCAGACGAGACGAGGCAAGCACCAGCCAGCGCGGCGACGCCACATAGGTCGCGATGGAGAAGGAGACCTGCTTCTGCCGTTCGGCAGTGTTGGTCGTGCTGCCGCATTCGACGTCGATGGTACCGTTCTGAAGCAGCGGAATACGATTGGACGCATTCACCGGCACATAGTCAATTTGCAGCGCGGACCTGTTCAACACGGCCTTGATCTTGTCGGCCACTGCGGAGCAGAGATCAAGCGAGAGCCCGGCCGGCTTCTGATCGGCCCCTAGATAGGCAAACGGGATCGAGGCCTCACGATAGCCGAACGTGACCTTTCCGACCTCCTTGATTTTCTCGAGAGTCTGGCTAGCCGCTTGCGCTACCGGAATATCCAATAGCGCAAGCGAGAGAGCGGCAATGGCGAGCGTGGGCGCGTGTTTGCAGATCATGTCAGCCTCCGGACTGTTACTTAGGCAGCGGGGTTTTGCGCAAGCTCGTCGAGGCTTTCCCTCAAGGAACGGTCCAGGATGTCGACAGCACGGTCGATCTCGTCGGTCGAGACGGTCAGGGGCGGTGCGATACGCCAGACCGATCCGCGCTCAGGGCGGCGGCGGATGTTCATGCTGAGCCCATACTCGAAGCACTTCTTCGTTGTCAGCGCACCAAGCTGATGGGCCGCGCGCCGGCTGTTGCGGTCGACGACCAGCTCGACGCCGAGCAGAAGTCCCATGCCCCTGATGTCGCCAATCTGCTCGTATTTCTGCTGAAGGCCCTCGAACCGGCCGCGCAGATAGGCGCCCATCACATTGGCGCGTTCGACGAGCTTCTCCGTGGTGATCACGCGCAGCACCGCGAGCCCGACCTCCGCCAGGAGAGGATCGGAGACGTGGCTGGTGTAGTAGGTGAAATGATCCGCATAGAGCTTGCTCTCGATCGGCTCCGTGGTCGACACGGCCGCAAGCGGAAGCCCACCGCCGAGCGTCTTCGACATGGTCATGATGTCGGGCACGACGCCGAAATATTCGGCCCCGGTCTTCTTCCCGATGCGCCCAAACGCGGTCTGGGCCTCGTCGAAGATCAGCAGCATGCCGCGCTCATCGGCGGCCTTGCGCAACGCTTCCATGAAGGCTTTCGGCGGCACCAGCACGCCGCCGGCACTGATCACGGGCTCGGCGATGATCGCCGCCCCTCGCCCGCTTGACTGCATGTCGAACATTTTCAACGCCAACTCGAGGTTGGCGAGCGCGGAAGCCTCCTCGCTTCCCTTGTCGATATAGGGCCGGTAAGCGTTGGGCTCCGGGATCACGAATACGCCGGGAGGCGGCACTCCGTAGCCCTTGCGGTCGCTCGCCATGGAGACCGAGGCGGCACCGCCGGTGATGCCGTGCCAGGAGCCGCCGAGGACAAGCACCTCGTAGCCGCCGGTGTACATCTTGGCCATTCGGAGCGCGACTTCGGTCGCCTCCGAGCCGGTGTTGATGAAGATCGAGCGCTTGAGATCGCCGGGCAACCAGTCCTTGGCGAGCACCTGAGCAAGCTCGGCCACGACTTCGGGGATCATTCCGCTGAAGAGGTGGAACGCCTTCTTGCCGGCCTGCTCCACAGCCGCGACAATGGCGGGATGGTTGTGGCCGATCGTGGCACACATCTGGCCGGAGGTGAAATCGAGATAGTCGCGCCCGTCGCTGTCAGTAACGATCGTCCCCTTCGCCGAAGTGAAGAGGTTCGGGAACACGTCTCCGCCGTACCGGACCATGAATTCGTCGGCGGCCTGTTTCAGCGATGAAGTCATTTGGTCTCCTCGGGGCGAGCGACGTCGGCCGCACGGCTGTGCGGCGCCGCGACGCGGATTGCGCTCGCCGGTCTCAGGGCGGTTTTGGGGTAGGAAGCTGTTGCATCAGGAGGTTTGCGGTACGAAAATTGCCTGAGCAACACGGCAATTGGTAACGGGCAGGTATAATGGGCGCCAGTTCAAAAAACTCAGCAGCCGATGAGCTGGAGTCAACGGAGCGGCCGAGAATGCCGCCGCTCAAGGCGCTATCGGCGTTCGAAGCGGCCGCGCGCCACGGCAGCTTCAGCCGCGCCGCCGACGAGCTGAGCGTAACGCCATCGGCGATCAGCCATCACATCCAGAACCTCGAGGATTTCCTCGGCGTGCGCGTGTTTTCCCGGCACGCCGGTCGCGCGGTGCTCACCAATGCCGGCCGCCTCTATGCCAGCGAGATCGAGCGCGCGTTCGGAACGATCATCGGCGCGACACGGCTGGTGGCGCCGCAATCGCAGCGCGATCATCTCTTCATCGCGAGTGGCCCGAGCTTCGCCGCCAAATGGCTTCAGCCACGGATCGGAGATTTCATCGGTCTGCATCGGGAGATCGGCATCAGGCTGTCGACCATCTCGGACTTGCGCGATCTCGAGACCATTCGCTTCGATCTTGCCATTGCCTATGGTCGCCCTCCCACTCTCGACGGCAGGCAGGTCGAGCCGCTGCTGGCCGAACGTCTGCGTCCGCTGTGCAGCCCGCAACTAATCGAGCAACTCGGGCTTCGCGAGCCTGCTGATCTCGCCCGCGCAACCCTGATCCACTCCTCGAACGCGCTGACCTGGACCGACTACCTGCGCAAGGTCACCGGATCGACCATCAAGGCACGCCACGAATTGTGGTTTGACCGGTCCACCATGGCGATCGATGCAGCCGCCGAAGGTCTCGGCGTCGTTCTCGAAAGCGAGATCCTTGCCGCCGAGGAGCTCGCGAATGGCACATTGATTGCGCCGTTCCGCCAGTCCAAGTTCGAAGTCGAGACGGTGTCCTATTATCTGGTAAGGTCTGTCGAAACCAAAGGCCGCAGCCATGTCGGCGCGTTCGAGACCTGGCTGCGCGCAAAGATTACGGCTGCGAATCTGCAGGCGACACTAATGTAACGAGCGCGCACCTCGCAAAGCAGAGCCGCCATGTGCGCGGGCGATGGTACGACGATCATGCTTGCGCTAACTTCGCCGCTAAAACCGCAACGAACAATCAGCACTCAGCCGAGGAGCATATCGATGGAACACCGACGCTTGGGCCGATCAGGCCTCATGGTGCCCGCCTTGAGTCTTGGCACCGGCACGTTCGGCGGCGTCGGCCGTCTCGCGGCGTGGGGAACGACAGATGCGACCGAGGCGAGACGTTTGCTGGACATCTGCCTCGAGGCTGGCGTGTCGATGTTCGATACCGCTGACGTCTATTCGCTCGGCGAGTCCGAGCGCGTGCTCGGCGAAGCCATCAAGGGCCGTCGCGACAAGATTCTGGTCTCGACCAAGGCCACCTTCCGCTTCGGCGACGGCCCCAACGACATCGGCTCGTCGCGGCAGCATCTGCTCGCCGCCGTCGACGCTTCGCTCGGTCGGCTCGGCACCGACTACATCGACCTGTTCCAGCTTCACGGCTTCGACGCCTTCACCCCGCCCGAAGAGGTGCTCTCGACGCTCGATGTGCTCGTGCGCGCCGGCAAGATCCGCTACGTCGGCGTTTCGAATTTCTCGGGCTGGCACCTGATGAAATCGCTCTCCGTTGCCGACAAGCACGGCTTCCCGCGCTACGTCGCCAACCAGACCTATTATTCGCTGATCGGACGCGACTACGAATGGGAGCTGATGCCGCTCGGCCTCGACCAGGGGCTGGGCGCCGTGGTCTGGTCGCCGCTCGGCTGGGGGCGCCTCACCGGCAAGATCCGGCGCGGCCAGCCGAAGCCCGAGGTCAGCCGCCTGCCGAAGACCGCCGACTTCGGCCCACCGGTGCCGGACGAGCACGTCTATCGCGTCGTCGACGCCATCGACGAGGTCGCGAAGGAAACGGGCAAGAGCGTGTCGCAGATCGCGCTGAACTGGCTGCTGCAGCGCCCCACGGTCTCGACGCTGATCATCGGCGCGCGCAACGAGGCGCAGCTGCGCGAAAATCTCGGCGCGGTCGGCTGGTCGCTCACCAAGGACCAGGTCGCAAAGCTGGACGCAGCGAGCAAGGTGACGCTGCCCTATCCCTACTGGCACCAGCGCACGACCTTCACCGACCGCAATCCGCCGGCGGTTTAGGACGCTTGAGCTGCATCAAGCCCGCTCGCGTCGGCCGTGACATTCTGCGGCCGTCGCGAGGCCCCCGATGCGCCGATTTGCCATGAAGGCCCTGTTCATGGTGCTCAATTTCAACCGCGCCGAGCGGCAGCGGATCGATTGGGATCGCGCTGTCATCATATGCTCCACGGCCGTGACAGTCGGCCTCGTCGCCCTTTACGTCTTCGGAAAGTCGACAGCGCGCTGGTAGCCTGAGGCCGCCGTTCCGATCCATGTCCGCGCGCCCGTTACGGGAACTGCCGGTATCCTGACGGGTTGCCGTCGATCCGGCAATTCCCTATTCGGAGATGAATCACGGCTCGAATCAAGCCCGCCAACATGTCGTCCGCCCCCATAGAGCATGCCGACGGCCTGCCGCAGCCGCAGCGCAACCAGGCGGTGCTGACGATTGCGCTCGGCATCATCATGGCGGTCGTCGACAGCGCCATCGCCAATGTCGCGCTGCCGACGATCGCGGCGGATCTCGACGCAAGCCCGGCCTTCTCGATCTGGATCGTCAACGGCTACCAGCTCGCGATCACGATCTCGCTGCTGCCGCTGGCCTCGCTCGGCGAGATCGTCGGCTATCGCCGCGTCTACCTGGTTGGCCTGGTGCTGTTCACGCTGGCCTCAGCCTTCTGCGCGCTGGCGCATACGCTGCCGCTGCTGACGATCGCGCGCATCATCCAGGGCTTTGGCGCTGCCGGCATCATGAGCGTCAACGCGGCGCTGGTGCGCTTCACCTATCCGCGCAGCCAGCTCGGCCGCGGCATCGGGCTCAATGCGCTCGTCGTCGCTTTCTCCGCGGCGGTCGGCCCGACGCTCGCCGCTGGCATCCTCGCGGTCGGAAGCTGGCCCTGGCTGTTCGCCATCAACGTGCCGCTCGGCGCGGTGACCTTGCTGATCGGCTTACGCAGCCTGCCGCACACGAAGCCCGCCAGCCGTTCGTTCGACTGGCAGAGCGCGGGGCTGTCCGCGATCACGTTCGGTGTCGGCATCGCCGCGGTCGACAGCGTCGGCCATGGCGAGGCCGCCATCACCTGCCTCGTGCAGTTCGCCGTCGCCTTCGTCGCCGGTGCGCTGCTGATCTGGCGCGAAACCCACATGACCTCGCCGCTGCTGCCGGTCGACCTGTTGCGCATTCCCGTCTTCGCGCTGTCGATCGCGACCTCGATCGCCTCGTTCTGCGGGCAGATGCTCGCCTTCGTCGCGATCCCGTTCTACCTCCAGAGCCGCTTCGGCTATTCGGCGGTGCATATGGGCCTCCTGATCACGCCGTGGCCGATCGCCGTGGCGTTCGCGGCGCCGCTCGCCGGCCGCCTGGTCGAGCGTTATCCGGCCGGCCTGCTCGGCGGCATCGGACTCACGCTGTTCGCCTGCGGCCTTGCCGCGCTCGCCTTCCTGCCTGCGAACCCGACGCCGTTCGACGTGATCTGGCGCATGGCGCTGGCGGGCGCCGGCTTCGGCCTGTTCCAGACCCCCAACAACCGCACCATGATCGCAGCCGCCCCGCGAGAGCGCGCCGGCGGCGCCAGCGGCATGCTGGGCACGGCGCGCCTGCTCGGCCAGACCACTGGCGCGGCACTGGTGGCGTTGCTGCTCGGACGGTATCCGGTTGAGGGCACCCGGCTGGCGCTGCTTGCCGGCGTCGGCTTTGCACTCTGCGGCGCCGTTCTGAGCATGCTGCGGCTGTCGCCGGCCGGCGCCCGCGGCGCCGAACACGTCCGCGTCCAGGACGATCAGCGCCTGCGCGGCGAGTAGCACGGGCCCACGTCCGGGTACCCGCTGTTTTCGTGCACAACCCCTGCGTGGCTTAACTATTCGGACCAATGACCCCTTGCCCTCGCGCTCCGGTTGCGCTTCATTGTCGCGGGGAATTAGGGGCATTTCATGCGTTTAGTGGGAATAATGGCGCTCAGCGTCATGCTGGGCGGCTGCGCGTCCGTCACGCGCGGCACGACCGAGAATATCAGCATCTCATCGTCACCTTCCGGTGTGGAGGCCGTGGTCACAGGGCTTGAGGTGCCGACAACCTGTACAACACCTTGCGCCATCGTCGCCAAGCGTAGCGCCGACATCACGATCACCTTCGAAAAGGAAGGCTATCAATCCCAGACGGTGCAACTCACCAAGGAAGTGTCGGGCACGGGCGCCGCCGGCTTCGCCGGCAACCTCCTCGCCGGCGGTGTCATCGGCATGGGTGTCGATGCCGCGACCGGGGCAGCCACCGATCACAAGCCCAATCCGGTCATCGTGACGATGCAGCCGTCGGCCCCTCCGCGTAGCGCGCGACCAGCCGCGCCGAAGAAGCCGCGTCCGCCGGCGGCCGCGCCAGAGGCCGGGACGTAGGGGTCATCACCACCTCACAAACAAAAAGGCCGGCTTCGCAGCCGGCCTTTTCGATTTCATCACTCGCCGATCAAGCCTTGACCAGCGGCCCCTTGGAGGTCGGCCCCTTCGAGCCGCCGGGACCACCCGGCTTGGACTTGCCTGGCGGCCGCTTGCGGGCGCCGGGCAGCTTCTCCTGCTTCGGCGTGACCGGCCCCTCGACGAATTCGAAGCCGATCTTCTCCTTGGTCTCGTCCGTCTCGTCCTTGACGAGAACGACGCGAACATGGCCGCCGCCCTTCAGCTTGCCGAACAGCACCTCGTCGGCCAGCGGCTTCTTGATGTGCTCCTGGATCACGCGAGCCATGGGACGCGCGCCCATCTGCTCGTCGTAACCGTGCTGAACCAGCCAGGCCTTGGCGGGCTCGGACAGCTCGATGGTGACGTCGCGGTCGCCGAGTTGGGCCTCGAGCTGCAGCACGAACTTCTCCACGACCGTGCCGATCACCTCGACGCTGAGATGGCCGAACGAGACGATGGCATCGAGGCGGTTGCGGAACTCCGGCGCGAACTGCCGGTTGATCGCCTCGTGGTCGTCGCCTTCCCGCTTGGAGCGCGTGAAGCCGAACGCCTGCTTGGCGAGATCGGAAGCACCCGCGTTCGTGGTCATGATCAGGATCACATTGCGGAAATTGACCTGCTTGCCGTTGTGGTCAGTGAGCCGGCCGTGATCCATGATCTGCAGCAGCACATTGTAGAGATCAGGATGCGCCTTCTCGATTTCGTCGAGCAGCACCACGCAATGCGGATGCTGATCGACGCCGTCGGTGAGCAGGCCGCCCTGGTCGAATCCGACATAGCCGGGAGGCGCGCCGATCAGGCGCGACACGGTGTGCCGCTCCATATATTCGGACATGTCGAAGCGCAGCAGCTCGACGCCGAGGCTTGCCGCGAGCTGCTTGGCGACCTCGGTCTTGCCGACGCCGGTGGGCCCTGAGAACAAATAGCAGCCGATCGGCTTCTCCGGCTCGCGCAGGCCGGCGCGCGCCAGCTTGATCGAAGCGGCGAGCGACTCGATCGCCTTGTCCTGACCGAACACGGTACGCTTCAGGGTCGTCTCGAGATGCTTGAGCACCTCGGCATCGTCCTTTGACACGCTCTTCGGCGGAATCCGCGCCATCGAGGCGATCGTGGTCTCGATCTCCTTGATGCCGATGGTCTTCTTGCGCTTGTTCTCGGCCAACAGCATCTGCGCCGCACCGGATTCGTCGATCACGTCGATCGCCTTGTCCGGCAGCTTGCGGTCGTGGATGTAGCGCGACGAAAGCTGCACCGCGGCCTCGATCGCCTCATTGGTGTACTTCAGCCGGTGATAGTCCTCGAAATAGGGCTTGAGACCCTTGAGGATCGCGATGGCGTCCTCGACCGTGGGCTCGTTGATGTCGATCTTCTGGAAGCGCCGCACCAGCGCGCGGTCCTTCTCGAAGTGCTGACGGTATTCCTTGTAGGTGGTCGAGCCCATGCAGCGGATCGTGCCCGAGGCCAGCGCGGGCTTGAGCAGGTTCGAGGCATCCATCGCCCCGCCCGACGTCGCGCCCGCACCGATCACGGTGTGGATCTCGTCGATGAACAGGATGGCGTTGGGATGTGCTTCGAGCTCCTTCAGCACCTGCTTCAGACGTTCTTCGAAGTCGCCGCGATAGCGCGTGCCCGCGAGCAACGTGCCCATGTCGAGCGAGAACACGGTGGCGGCCGCCAGAACTTCCGGCACTTCGCTGTCGACGATACGCTTGGCGAGGCCCTCCGCGATCGCGGTCTTGCCGACGCCGGCTTCGCCCACGAACAACGGGTTGTTCTTCTGCCGGCGGCACAGCACCTGGATCGCGCGGTTGATTTCGGAATTACGTCCGATCACCGGATCGATCTTGCCGTCGCGCGCCTTCTTGTTGAGATTGACGCAATAGGTCTCGAGCGCCTCGCCCTTCTTCTTGGCGTCCTCGTTGCCCTTGGCCTCGGTCTCCTCGTCGACACCGCGAACGGGGCGCGCTTCGGACACGCCCGGCCGCTTGGCGATGCCGTGGCTGATGTAGTTGACCGCGTCGTAGCGCGTCATGTCCTGCTCCTGCAGGAAATACGCGGCGTGGCTCTCGCGCTCGGCGAAGATTGCGATCAGCACGTTGGCGCCGGTCACCTCTTCACGACCGGAGGACTGTACGTGGATCACCGCCCGCTGGATCACGCGCTGGAAGCCGGCGGTCGGCTTGGCGTCGTCGGCGCCATCCGTCACCAGATTCTCGAATTCGGTTTCAAGATAATTGACAAGGCTCGTGCGGAGCTTGTCGAGATCGACGCTACAGGCGCGCATGACGGCGGCTGCATCGGAATCGTCGATCAAGGAGAGCAACAGATGCTCGAGCGTCGCGTATTGGTGATGACGCTCGTTTGCGATCGCCAGTGCACGATGCAGGGATTGTTCAAGGCTTTGAGAAAAAGTCGGCATTCGCGTCCTCTATGGCCCCCACCATCATGATCGCCATCGCCCGGTCAGGCAACAACAACCTTTGTCACATATAGTTATACAAGACCGCGGCGAAAGACCGGTTCCGCGACTCAGGCAGCGACACACCCGCGGTATTTTCGATGCAAGACCCGTTCCGGTTTGGGCAGAACTACCCATTTGGGCAGGCTTGACTGGGCGGGCTTGGCGCTGGTGCCGATGATCTTGGGATCACGCAACAAGACGTGCTGCCATCACACAGCGCACGAACAGAACCACTCTAAACAGCCCCCAGAGAACGCGACCGGCGACTACTTCTTTTCCATCACGCATTGCAGAGGATGCTGGTGCTTGCGCGCGAAATCCATCACCTGCGTCACCTTGGTCTCGGCGATCTCGTAGGTGAACACGCCACACTCCCCGATGCCATGATGGTGGACATGCAGCATGATCTTGGTCGCGGCCTCGATGTCCTTGTTGAAGAACTTCTCCAGCACGTGGACCACGAACTCCATCGGCGTGTAGTCGTCGTTCAGGATCAGCACGCGGTAGAGGTTCGGCCGCTTGGTCTTGGGCTTGACCTTGGTGATGACCGACGTGTTCGGACCCGAGGGGTTACCCGAACGGTTCTCGTCATTGCTCATGCGAGGAGCGTAGGCAGCGGCTGGCGCGGACAGTTCGAGTCTGGAAGTCAATTGCGGCATGGCTCAGGCGTTCAAATTCCCCACGGAAGCGAATGGCGGTTACCGCGCGACCCCGCCCTTCGGAGCCTGGCGCAGGCGCGCCGCCTTGTTGGATCGCCGCTCCCGACAAATCCGGTCCAAACCGGATCGTTCGCCAGCAATATGGGCCTGCCCCAGGCTCGCCGCAAGCGCACAGAAGTCCGGCGGATGCGGCCACGGCAGTCCTGATTCCCGGTCCGGGCGATCTGGCCAAGGTTAATCAACCCGGACCGATTTGACAAAAATTTCCGCGGCGCCGGTAAGACCATATTGACCAGGAACCCGGCCATTTTACGCGATTACGACCGTTCGCTCGGGATACCCCGGACTTCTACGGTGCAATTTACCAAGCATTCAAAGGCGTGGCGCGAAATCGGGCAAACAACCGGATTTCGGGGACCGCCATGTTTCGCTCGCCGCTTTTCAGACAGATCGGCCGACGGCTCGCCCGCTTCGCAGCGGCCGAGCAAGGCAATATCGCCGTGATCTTCGCGATCGCGCTGGTCCCGGTTCTGAGCATGGTCGGTGCCGCGGTGGATTACAGCCGCGCCGTCCAGGCCCGCACGTCGATGCAGGCGGCCCTCGACTCCGCCGCCCTGATGCTCTCCAAGGATCTATCGTCCGGCACCATCACCACGTCGCAGATCGGCACGAAAGCGCAGGCCTATTTCAACGCGCTGCATACCGGCACCACCCTGCCCTCGGTCAGCGTCGCCGCCACCTATACGGCGAGCACCAGCATGGGCTCCACGATCCAGCTCACCGGAACTGGCACCTACACGACCAGCTTCATGAAGATCGCCGGCTTTCCGACGCTCGACATCGGCACCACGTCCACCAGCGCCTGGGGCAACGTGCGCATGCGCGTGGCCCTGGTGCTCGACAACACCGGCTCCATGGCGCAGGACGGCAAGATGCCGGCGATGCAGACGGCCGCGAAGAACCTGGTCGATCAGCTCAGCACGCTCGCGAAGGCGGCCGGCGACGTCTACATCTCGATCGTTCCGTTCGCCAAGGACGTCAATGTCGGCGCCAGCAACTACAACAAGGACTGGATCGATTTCAGCGATTGGGATTCCGTCAACGGCAACTGGACCTGCGCTGCGGGCAACGACTGGAACTGCAGCAAGTGGAAGTGGGTGCCGGCCAACCACAACGGCTGGACCGGTTGCGTGGTCGATCGCGACCAGGACTACGACACCAAGAACACCACGCCGACGAGCGGCAATGTGGGGACCCTCTTCCCGGCCGAGCAGTATTCCTACTGCAACCCCGGCAGCTCGTCCTATCTGCAGCCGATCATGCCGCTGAGCTATGATTGGAGCTCGCTCAAGGGCCGCATCGACGCCATGAAGCCGACCGGAAACACCAACCAGGGCATTGGCCTCGCCTGGGGTTGGATGACGTTGTCGACCGGCAATCCCATGAACGCGCCGGCCAAGGATCCGAACTACACCTACAAGGACGCGATCGTTCTGCTCTCCGACGGTCTGAACACGCAGAACCGCTGGTACAGCAATGCTTCGCAGATCGACGCGCGACAGAAGAAGCTGTGCGACAACGCCAAGGCCGAGAACATCACGATCTACACGGTGCAGGTGAACACCGGCAGCGATCCGACCTCGAGCGTGCTGCAATATTGCGCCAGCAGCACCGACAAATTCTATCTGGTCACGTCGGCGAGCCAGACCGTCTCCGTGTTCAAGGACATCGGCACCTCGCTGTCGAGGCTGCGCGTCGCGCGCTGAGGGAACGACCGCGCGCAAACAAACCGCACGCAAACAAAAAGCCCGGCTGGTTCAGCCGGGCTCTTCGATTCCAGGAAGTCCTGAATGGATTACTGGGCGGCCGGGGTGAACTTCGACACGATGGTCTCGACCGGCTTGAACGCCTGCTTGGCGAGGTCGCTGTAGAGGCCGGCGATCTTCTGCGATTCCGCAACGAAGGTCTCGTAGGCGGAACGGGCGAAGTCGGTCTGCGCTTCCATGGCCTTATCCAGCGACTTCACGCCGGAAAGCTTCTCGACGAAGGACTTGGTGTCTTCGAACGACTTCTTCGTATAGTCGCCATAGGCGCTGGCGATCGCCTGGATGCCGTGCTGCACCGAGGTCGCGGAGGCGACGTACTGCTCGAAGTGCTCTTTCCCGTAGTTCTGAAAGTCTTCAACCTTGAACATTTCGGAATCCTTTTCCCTGGCTCTCGTCGGGAAGCCCCGGCTCCCTGACTCTGCCCACAATTAGTGCAACGCACAAAAAAGTCAAGAATCTTTGTGCGACGCACAAAAATAGACTGGATTCGTGGAGATTCCCGGGGTTTCCCGCAATAGTTCCTTAAGCTTTTGGAAACCCCGGCCCCCTACCCTGATTCCCTGGACGTGTTCAGCTTTCGCAAGCGGTCAAAAGCCGTTTGAGAACATCACCTTAGCCAGAATAGCGGCTCAGGCCAAACGTCCCCCGCGGCGAACACCAGCGGAGGGACAGCCTGAGCAGGTAATGATCCCGGTCCATTGGGCACAATTTCGCCTCACGAGCCGGTGATCAGTTGAGAAACGGGGACGGGGTTCCATGCTTCGTAAAAACTTGTCTTCCTCGCGCTTGGCGCGGGTTGGCGTTTTCGGGCTTCTGACGGTCACCACCGCAGTCATCTTCACCACCGATGCCGCCGAGGCCCGGCGCCATCGGCGCCACTACGCGCACCACCGGGTGCAGCGCGATTTGTCCGAGAGCTCCAGCCCGAAATTCGCGTCGATCATTGTCGACGGCAATTCGGGCGCCGTGCTGCAGGCAACGAGCCCCGACGGGATCCGCCATCCCGCCTCGCTGACCAAGATCATGACGCTCTATCTGCTGTTCGAGCGTCTCGAGTCCGGCAAGATGAAGCTCGACACCGAGATGCCGGTGTCCCAGCACGCTGCCGACCAGGACCCCACCAAGCTGAACCTGCGTGCCGGCCAGACCATCCGTGTCGAGGATGCGATCAAGGGTCTCGTCACCCGCTCCGCCAACGACGCCGCCGTGGTGATCGCGGAAGCAATCGCCGGCGACGAGGACGACTTCGCGCAGATGATGACGCGCAAGGCCCGCGCGCTCGGCATGTCCAAGACCGTCTACCGCAACGCCAACGGCCTTCCCAACGACGAGCAGGTCACGACCGCGCGCGACCAGGCCACGCTCGGCCGCGCCATCCAGGAGCGCTTCCCGCGCTACTATCGCTATTTCGCGACCTCCACGTTCAACTGGCGCGGACAGTCGATCCGCAATCACAATCACCTGCTCGGCAGCGTCGAGGGCGTGGACGGCATCAAGACCGGCTACACCCGCGCCTCCGGCTTCAACCTCGTCACCTCGATGCGCCGCGGCAACCGCCATTTGATCGGCGTCGTGCTCGGCGGCCGCAGCGGCGGCTCGCGCGATGCCATCATGCGCAACCTGCTCGCCGAGAATCTCGAGAAGGGCGCGACCGCCCACACCGTCATCGCGGTCACCGAGCGTAACGGCGCTGACGCCAATATCGAGGTCGCCGACGCATCGGATGCTCCGGTCCGGCCCGCTGCGCCGGTTCAGGCCGCGGCCCCCGCCCCCGAACCCGCCCAATCACGTCTCGCTGCGCGCCTGTCGGCGCTGGCAGCTGCGACGGCGGCGGTGCCGCCGGCCCCGCCCAAACCCGAGGTTCGGGCGACGGAATCCAAGATCGAGCCGGCGCCGCTCACCAACGGCGTGATCTCGAGCCAGCCGCTCTCCATCATCCCCGGCTCGTCCGAGCCGATGAAGCCGGTTCGGGTCAAGACGGTTCAGGTCAAGGCCGGTGCCGTGAAGGTCGCCTCCGCCGCCCCCACCCAGGTCGCCCCGCCGGTCACCAATGCGATTGCGTCCCGATCCGACGTCGCGGAAACCTCCGGCGCCGTCGTCGCCCGCGCCGATCTCATCAACAAGCCCGAGATTGTCAGCCAGCCTGAAACGCCGAAGGCCGAGATGGCCCGCGCCGAGATGCCGCGGCAGCCGGCGGGCTTCGGCACCGGGAACGGGATCCTCGGGGTGCTGCCGGCCGCAACGGCCGCCGCGCCCGCTCCGGCCGCTCCGAAGCTTGCCTCCGCCGATCCGACGCCGATCCAGATGAGCGCCACCACCAAGCCGGTCGTCACCCACAGCGGCTGGATCGTCCAGGTTGGCGCGCTCGAGAGCGAGAACGAAGCCCAGCAGCGTATCGACGCCGCGCGCAGCTCGGCCCGCGGCCTGCTCAGCAAGGCTGATCCGTTCACCGAAGTCGTCGCCAAGGACAATCGCAAGCTCTACCGCGCCCGCTTCGCCGGCCTCGAGCGCGACCAGGCGGAAGCTGTCTGCCGCACCCTGAAGCGCGCCGAGATCTCCTGCATCACCGTCCGCAACTGATCTCCCACACCGTTCCAGACCAAATGCCCGCGCCCTGCGCGGGCATTTTCGTTTTGGGGATGTGTTGATGCGAGCACAGTCTCGACAAGGCTGCTCCGCGACAACCTCTCGTCAAGAATTTACGGTTAAAACTTTGCCCAAGGGATCGACCACGCCGACAATGGCGGGCATCGGGGCGACGGCAAACGGAGCAAGCGGAGCTCACACGGTACGGGCGTTTGTGGCGTGGTGCCGGAGTTAGCCGTTATGCGTACGAAGCAGAGTATCCTTGGCCTCATTCACACGGGCAGCGAGGTAGTTCGAGCCCCCCTGGTCGGGATGGAGTTTCTTCATCAGGGATTTGTGCGCCCGGCTGATGTCGTCACGCCCCGCCCCCGGCTGCAGGCCAAGGATCTGATAGGCCTCCTCCGTCGTCATTTTGCCGCTCGCCGCCGGGCGGCGCTGCCCCCCTGCCGCATCGCCCTGCGCGTTCTGACGCCAAGCGGGAAACCGGCGGTCCAAATAGCTTTCAAGTAAGGCGACGCTCTCGGCATCGAAGGTCGGGACCATCGCCAGCAGGCTCGGAAGGTCGAACTCGCCGAGATCGCGCCCGGCGTGCGGCCCGGCGACGATCTGGCCGCCGAGTTGGCCGGTGTCGTGATCGAGCCGCATATCCAGAAATTGCGAGCGCACGCGCGAGGTCTGTCCCGACGCCGGCGTGGCACCGCCGCCGAACAGGCCGCCGAGATTACCGAATCCGGCGTTGGCCAGCGGCGTCCAGCCCAGCAGCCCGGCGCCGAAAAACCCGAGCGGGATCGCCACCACCAGCTCGCCCCGCAGTCCCGTGAATGCCGCGACCGCCAGCGCCAGCACGCCGCCACCAAATCTGATGGCGCGCGCCAGCGCCGCAGGGTTGGCGGCGCGGAACATCTGGAGCAGCAGGTAAAGCGTGATAACAGCGACGGCGCCGGCGATCAGGGTCATATCGGGAATATAGTCGCCATCGCGGCAAAATGCATGGCATACGCCGTCACGCGCCAGGACGGCCGGGGCGCTACTTCATCTGGCCGATCAGCTTGGCCGCCCCGCTCGCGGTCTTCGCCAGTTTCAACAAGGCCTCGCGACCGCCGGCGGCATAGGCGGCTGCTGCCCGCAGCAACTCGCGCAACTGCGCCGCCGCGCCCGGATCGAACCGGCACCAGGCACCGCCGGTCAGGCGCGCGATCTCGCGAAAGGCCTGTTCGGCGACGGCGTCATGACCTTCCTGAAACACGAACACGGGGACCTTGAGCATGCCGAGCTCGCCGGCCTTGACGCACAGCTCGTCGACCTTCTCCTCCATGGCATCGCCGACGAAGACGACGGCGCGCACGCCCGACGCGACGGCTTCGCGCCGCGCCTCGCTCAGCACCTTGCCGATCTGGGTGTCCCCGCCCCGGCAATCGATCCTGCTCATCAACGCCGCCAGCCTGGTGCTGTCGGAGATCCACCCGGTGGCGCGGCACTCGTTCAGACCGCGATAATAGACCAGCCGGATATCGAGACTGCCGAGTGCCGCGGTCTCGCGAAACATGTCGGCCTGAAGCGCGCAGGCCATGTCCCAGGTGGGCTGCCGGCTCATCGTAGCGTCCAACGCGAAGATCAGCCGCCCCTTCGCGCCCGGCGCATGGGGTGACAGCGCCCGCGCCTTGGCGACGAATGCAGCAATGTCCTCCGCGGTCGACGTTCCCGTCTGCGGGACCGCGCCGCCTGCTTGCGCCGAGACGGCATCGCCGCCGCGCGGCTTGATGGGTTGGCCCGACATCCCTTGACCCTGCGTAAGCAGCTAATGTGGTCAGCGCGGGCAGCCCGGTCAATGTGCAAAGCCTCCGCGGGCGGAGGCCGGCGGAGGCTTTGCAAATCAGTCCAATTGGGTGAGCGCGTCGGCTCTCGATATCAGCTCTTGATATCAGCTCTTGGCAGGCGACATCAGCGCGACCGGGCCGGGTTCAAGGATATTGGGCGGCGACGATTGCGTGTCGACCGGCGCGATCTCGCTGTCGGTCGCGCTCAGGAATTTATCCAGCATGCTCTGGATCGAGCTCTTGGCGACATCCGGACCGGTGTCACGCATGTCGTTGTGCTGAAATTCGGTCTTCACGACCTGGATGCCCGCCTTCTCGCATTCCTCGTCGGTCGGGATCACGCCTGAATCGGTCTTGAACTGCGGATCCTGCGAGCGGAACGACAGGATCTTGAACTTGCCTGCGGTGACGAAGGGCACGCGCAGATTGTCGAGCGTGACGACCTTCTTGACCTCATCCGGATATTGCTTGGCGAAATACATCGTAATGTCGCCGCCCATGGAGTGGCCGACCATCGTCACCTTGGCGTAGTCGGCGTTGGGCTGAACCTTCTTCATCTCCTGCATGGCGAGATGGATGTTGGCGACGCCGCGCAGGATCTGCGGCAGCCGGCCGACATAGAGTTCACCGGGCTTGGTGACCATCGGAGGATCGGTCGGCAGATCGTGCTGCGGGCTCACGACCATGTAGCCGCGCGCAGCGAAGATGTTGGCGAGGAAACCGTACTCGGTGTTCTTGACGGTGTTGCCGTGATTGATCACTGCGACCGGCAGCGTGATCATGCCGGCATTGGCCTGCATTTCCTTGTCACGGCGCACCGCGATCTGGACGGGGACCGGACGGTTGTCGCGCGAGGCATCGTAGAATGTGATGGTCTCGTGCTTGATCGCCCACTTGCTCGCCGTGAAATAGGCGATGCCGCAGAGGGCACTGACCGAAACCAGAACGGCAATTCCACGCTTCATTTTCGTCCTCAGCCTCAGGCTCTTGCGGCCTGAATCCCTGTTGAAAATCGTGTTCTTCCGAGGCTCTTCGTCCCCTGGTCGCCTATTCGCTAATATATGTCACAGGCGCGTGACAGGAAGGCCAAATATTGTGAACCGGCAGCCCTTTCATTGTGCGCCGCACACGTTTTCTGTGCATCCTCTTCTTCCACGGCTACGCCAGGATGCAGCTCACCATCGGACGCAACCGGTCTCGATCGGGTTCAATTTCGCGGTAAACGCAAGATGAAAACGACCGAACGCGGCCGGGGTTCCCGCAGGAACCGGCAGGCGGATCGATCGAAAGTAGCTTTGTACCGCCTCAGGCGCCCAGAATGTCGTGGACTTCGAGCGGCTTGTCGATCTGGTTGAACCACTCGGCCCGGTTGGCGGCACGGCGGCGCCCGCGTTCGTCGAGCGGCAGCTTGAGCTGGCGAAGCAGGCTCGTCACCTCTTCCCGTGCGGTGAGATGGCCGAGATTGGGCCGCATGCCGAGGGTAGCCTCGTCGATCTCGTCCAGCGCGGTCAGGCCGCGCGGGAAAAATTCGCGATAGACGACGCGTTCGGCGAAGCCGTCGACGTAGCGGAAGCCGAGCCGCAGCGACAGATCCTTCAACCCCTCGGCGACCAGCTGCTTGTTACGGGAGCCGAGCATCGACAGGCGGTTGCGCACCACGATCCAGTCGGTGGTCGAACCGTCGAGCTGGCGGCGCTTGCGGCGAACGTCGCGCACCATCTCGGCATAGTGGCTCTCGCCCGTCACCGCGTAGCTCGCGGGATCGACGGTGCCGAGGACGTCGAAATCGAGGAAGCTGTCGTTGATCGGCGTCACCAGCGTGTCGGCCATCGAGTGCGCGAGGCGCATCAGGTAACTGTCGGTGCCCGGCGTATCGATCACGATGAAGTCGAAGCTGCTCTCGACGGCCGAGACCGCCTCCATGAATTGCTGGAACTCGGAATTCTCGTTCTCGGCGATCTGCATGGTCTCGCCGAGCTTGATGCAGCGATGCACCGGCAGTTCGAGGTCGAGCTTGGTGCGGCGCGCCCAGGCGGAACGATTGCTGATGTAGTGGGTGAAGCTCTGCTGGCGGCAGTCGAGATCGATGGTGGCGACGCGCTGGCCGGCCTTCAGGAGCGCAACCGCGATGTGCAGGGCCGTGGTCGATTTGCCGGAGCCGCCCTTCTCGTTGCCGAGCACGACCACATGCGCCGAGCCGGATTGGCCTTGGCTAGCCTGCACAAGCATGGCGATCCTCAACACCCCTGATGAATATCTTCGAGTTGGCCGCGTCTGCGGTCAAGTGAAATGCGTGACAGGTCATACAAATCGTACTGCGCCATTCTTCATCATGAATGGCAGTGCCAATCTTCGTCTGTGATCCAGCCCACAATGTCGCGATGTCGTGTGCGGTCTTGCGCGAGATGCTGTGCCGCATCCGGGTGCATGGCGTCCACGATCGCTGCTTGTTAAGGTTAGCCGCCCCGGGCGCCGGATCACGCCGCGCCGATTCTAACAACCTGTCGAGTCCTGATGTCATCAAGCCCCTTGATCGCCCGCACGGTCCCGGCCTTGCGCCGCGCCGCCGACAATCTTCGCAAGCGAAAGGCCACGATCGCGCTGGTCCCGACCATGGGGGCCCTCCATGACGGGCATGTGTCCCTCGTCCGCCTTGCCAAGCGGCGCGCCAGCCGCGTCGTGGTCTCGATCTTCGTCAACCCGACACAGTTCGCCCCGACCGAGGATTTCGGCGCCTATCCGCGCACCTGGAAGGCCGACATCGCCAAGCTCGCGGCCGAGGACGTCGACATCGTCTGGCATCCGGACGTCAAGGCCATGTATCCGGACGGCTTTGCCACCCGGATCGTGCCGGAGGGGCCGGCGCTCGCCGGCCTCGAGGACCGCTTCCGCCCGCATTTCTTCGGCGGCGTCGCCACCGTCGTCGGCAAGCTGTTCACGCAAGTCCGGCCGGATTTCGCGATCTTCGGCGAAAAGGACTTTCAGCAATTGCGGGTGGTGACGCAGATGGCGCGCGACCTCGACCTCGGCGTCAAGGTGATCGGCTCGCGCACCGTGCGCGAGCGCGACGGGCTCGCGATGTCCTCGCGCAACGTCTACCTCTCGCCCGAGGAGCGGCAGACCGCCACCGTGCTCTACCGCGCCATGAAGGACAGCGCCGGACGGATCAAGGCGGGCGAAGCCGTCGCGCCGGCGATGACGCGCGGCGCGGAGACGATCAAGGCAGCCGGCTTTGCGCTCGACTATTTCGAGGTCCGCAATGCCGAGACGCTGGCGCCAGCCACTTCGCGCAAGGACGGCCCATTGCGGATCCTGGTCGCAGCCAAGATCGGCAACACCCGGCTGATCGACAATATCGGGGTTTAGAGCAGCCCGAGCTCGCGCAATTCGCGCCGCATCGGCTCCGGCATCGCCGCGATCGAGCCGGCGGCGGACTTGCCGAGATCGGGCGGCACGGAATCGTCGGTCAGGTAGCGCCAGCCCTGGAACGGGCGCATCGGCCGCGGCGACACCGAGATCACCTTCGGCTGCATCACGATCCGGCAGCGCCCGATGCCGTCCTTGTCGCGGAACGGCTCGATGCCGATGATCTTTTCCCGCGCGGCAATCTCGCCCTTGATCACCCAATAGAGCGACCCGCCCGCGAGGATCTCGGCGTCGCGCTTGGGCACCATGCGGGTGATGTGGATGTGATGTTGCGGCAGACCCTTCTTCTTCGCGGTCTGCATCCGCTCGGCCACCCACCCCTTCAATTCCTTGACGGAGTCGCAGCCGACGGCGAGCTTGATCAGATGTAGCGGCATGCCCAAGCATTAGCCGGGCAGCACCGCATTTGGAATGCCGATCTACTCGTTATCCGCAGCCGCGGGAGCCGCCGTCGTTGCCGGCGGCGGCGCGAGCGGAACCGGTGCTGCGGGAGCGCGCGCAGCCTTCGGTGCCGGCGGTTTCTTCGCGGCCACAGGCGCCGCGGCCTGTGCGGAAGCGGCCGCCGGCCCGCGCGGCGCTGCCGCTGCGTTTGCACCCGGCGAGGCCTGCCGCGTCGTCGCCGTGGGCTCCGGACTCATGATGCTCACCGGCGGCGTCGACGAGGCGCTCGGGAACTCCGCGCTGGTCGGCTTGCCCGTCGGCATCGACGGCGGCAACCCGGCGAGCGCCGCGGTCGCTGGCAGCCCCGCCGGCGCCGCCGCCATCGCCGTTGCAGGCGCGTTCCAGGCCGGCGCATGGCGCGCCACCAGCTGATCGTAGAGATGGGAATCCATGTTGGCGGCGACCTGCTGCTGGTCGGTCAGCGCGCGGAACGCAGCGCAGTCGAACTGCGTGCAGCCGTCGCGCGCGACCAGCACCTGCGCCACGAGGCCGTAGCGATCGTGCTCCAGCGACTTGCGCAGCGCCTTCATGTCGGCCGTCAGGCTCTTCTCGGCGGTCGCGGCATCACCGAGCGCCGTCAGGCGGTCGATCCGCGCCGCGGTGGTGGACACGGCCGCAGCCGCAGCATCCGGCGAGCCGAACAGCGCCTTCTCGCAACCGATGGCGACCGCATCGCCGGCGAGATCGTCCAGGCACGACAACGCCGGCAGGCTGGCGATGACGGAGCCTTGCGCGCGCGCCTCGGCCGGCGCGTCCTGCCCGAGCGGGCCATAGACACGCACGGTGGCAGCACCGGCGATCGCGATGGAGAGCAGCGTGATCACCGTCAGCGCGCCGTTGGCGACCGACCTGTCAGCGCGCAGCAGCGTGATCAGCAGGATCAATCCGAAGAATCCGGCCGCGGCCAGCGTCATCCACATCGGAAAGGCCGGCGAGCGCCAGATTTGGTCGAGCGAAGTGGCCCATGCCCAGTTCATGCGCGACGTCCCCTCACGCGAGCAGAGAGCGAATGGTCAAGCGAGCACCGCTAATCGGCAACTGCCCCTGTGCACCTTGTGAAGGTGAAGCGGGCCTTTTGACGGCAGCAGGTTGCGATTCCCTGATGGCACCAATGCGCGGGGTGCGTCAGCCTTCAGGAGCGCGAGCTGGCTTCAGGAGAGCGCGAGCTGGCTCTCTTTGGCGACGCGTTCGAAGGCTTCGGTCGAGCTCTTGATCCGGTACTGGCAGTCGTCGCCGTCGGTCGGCAGCAGACGGATGACCTCATACGAGCCGCTGGCGGCCGGGCGCGCGACGTTGCTGGCCGTGAACAATACGCGCGTTCCAATCGGGAATTTGTGCTTCAACACCCTCTCCATCACTCAAACAACGCCTGCCTCGCCCATGGTCCCACTGCGACGGCCGGCCAGAAACCCAGGCGCTGTATAGCACGCAGAAGGTGGTTTTGGCCAGCGCGATGCCCGCATGGCAAACACGCATATTTTACAGTCTTTTCAGAGTGATAGGACTGGAACCAGCGGGCCGATGATACCGTCCGGACCGCACGGTCAGGGCGGCGTGTCGCAGGCCGGTCGCAGCCGGGGTGATCCGCCACCTGCGGCCAATTTCCGCCCCATGAGCGCCGCCGGCCGCCACGCGGCCAGCAGCCTCGGGCAGCCGGGCGATCAGGCGTCCTCGAACTTGGCGATAACGAGCGTTTCGGCGAGCCCGTCGCGGGTCCATTCCTGGAACGCCGGCAGCGCCATCATCGTCTCCATGTAGGCCTTGGTGTCCGGCGCGACGTCGATCGCGTAGGTACGCAAGCGATGCACGACCGGCGCGTACATCGCGTCCGCCGCGCCGAAGCGGCCGAACAGGAACGGCCCTTTTGCGCCGTAGCGCGTGCGGCACTCGCGCCAGATTTCCTCGATGCGCGCAACATTGGCCTTGGCGTCCGCCGACAGCGCGATTGCGCGCACGGGCCGATGCAGGTTCATGCCGCATTCGCTGCGCAGCGCCACGAAGCCGGAATGCATCTCGGCGCACACCGAGCGGGCATGCGCGCGCGCGGCGACATCATCCGGCCACAGCTTCACTTCCGGATAGCGCTCGGCGACGTATTCGATGATGGCGAGCGAATCCCACACCGTGACGTCGCCGTCGACCAGCACCGGCACCTTGCCGGCGCGGCTGAAGGACAGGATCTGCTCCTTGTCGGCGGGATTGTCGGTGTAGAGCGGGATCAGCGTCTCCACGAACGGGATGTCGTTGGCGCGAAGCGCGAGCCAGGGCCGCATCGACCATGACGAGTAGTTCTTGTTGCCGATCGCGAGTTTCAGCGCAGCCATGTCATCAGTCCTTCCCGAAACGCTTTGAAACGAGCCGCTTTTAACGCCATCGCCTGCCGCCAATCAATCGTTGCCGCATGCTGCCATGCGTGGCAATCGTGGCGGCTTCCGAGGAGATACAGATGAGCAGGCATTGGGTCGACATCACAGCCGTCGGCTTCTTCATCGTCGAATGGCTGGTCTATGCGCTGACGCTGGAGCATTCGGCCTACGGCCGCGACAGCCTGTCGGCGCGCATGAACCGCTATCGCGAGGTCTGGGTGCGCCGGCTGCTCGATCGCGACGCACGCATGGTCGACATGCAGATCATGGCCTCGCTGCAGAACGGCACCGCCTTCTTCGCCTCCACCAGCCTGATCGCGCTCGGCGGCGCGCTGGCGCTGCTGCACGCCACCAACGATGCGATCACGATCCTGAGCAAGCTGCCCGTCGACCTCAGCACCTCGCCGGCGATGTGGGAGCTGAAATGCGTCGGCCTCGTGCTGATCTGCGTCTACGCCTTCTTCAAGTTCGCCTGGTCCTATCGGCTGTTCAACTACGTCGCGATCCTGTTCGGCGGCATGCCGCCGGCTGGCCAACGAGGCACGCCGGAAGCGGAAGCCCATGTCATCCGCACCACGCGCCTGTTCGAATCCGCCGGCCGCCATTTCAACCGCGGCCAGCGCGCCTTCTTCTTCGCGCTCGGCTATCTCGGCTGGTTCGTCAGCCCCTGGGTGCTGTTCGTGACCACGGCAGCCGTCGTGATCGTGACCTGGCGACGGCAGTTCGCATCGAGCGCCTGGGCGGCAATGGCGCCGGAGGTGGTGGATGGCGAGAATGGGATCAGGCGCGGTCATTGAGGCTGGCGTGTCCCGGACAAGCTGCAACGCGCCAGCGTTGCTGCGCAGAGCCGGGACCCAGGGCCACACGGGAGGTCGCCGGTGAGATGGGCCCCGGCTCTGCAGCGCACCGCAAGGGCGCTGCGCTGCGTCCGGGGCACGAGGTAGGAGTGGGACGAGCGCTCATCCCCTCCGCTCGCAATGACGGACGATGACGCAGCGGCATCGCTCTTCCCGCCATCTCGCTTGCTGGCACGTCTTTCCGTTCTCGCGGCTGAATTCGCCCGAGCTTTGCTTCATCTTCGCACCCTCAAATCCAAGAGGGCGCAGGGAAGGCCGGGTGCCGACAGGCACCCGCGGTCCGCTGCGCGAAATGCACACGCAGAAAGAACCGCGCAGCAGCATACAGGTGGTGCCGATCACTCGGCCTTCCCTGCGCGATGGTCGGACGGCTTATGCCGTGCTCTCCCGGGAGCCGAACTTTCCTTTGGCCTCCCTCGCCGTTCGAATTGGATGATGCCGTCCACCCGGTTGGGCTCGCGCACATCTTCGATCCGGCTTGGCCGTAGCAACGACGGCCAGGACCACACGGTTTTGCCGTACGCGTTCAGCGTCGCTCGTCTGCACGCGGTCTCGGGCTCACAGAGACTACCCGCCCTGCCCGCACCTTTCGTGCCGACGCTGCCGCGTCCACCGCAAGCCCGGCTCGCGATCAAGACGACGACGAGATCGCCCCTCTTGGTGAGCCGGGATGAACGACACATACGCCAAAACCGAATTTCGGTAAAGTGGAATATTTTTGGCGAGATGGATTGACAGAGGGCGACACAGGCACGGTCTCGTAGCCCGGATGGAGCGCAGCGCAATCCGGGATGGTGCAAAATGCCGGGCGAGCGGCCCCGGATTACGCTTGCGCTCCATCCGGGCTACGCGAGAGCTAGCCGCCTAAATCCCGCGGGCTGAACGGCAGGTCCAGCACCTTCCATTCCTCGTAGAGATTGGCGGGCAGCATCTTGTAGGGCTGGCAGTTCTGCAGCGCGCTCATTGCGGACTTCACGAGGGCCACTCCTTTGGTCGACGGCGGGGCTTCGAGCAGGATCGGCTCGCGGGCCAGCGTGCCGTCGGTGGCGAATACCGTGCGCAGCTTGATGTTAACGTTGTCGGTCGGGCTAAGGCCGGCAGGCAATTTCGCACAGCTCCGCAAATGGCTGCGCAGCGCGGCGATGATCTCGGCCGGCAGCTTGGCTGCAATCGAATCCTTGGCGTCGCCACCATCGTCCTTGGGGGTGTCTTTCGGCAGCGACACCGGCAATTCGGGCGGCAAACCCAGCATGACGCCGTATTTGACGGTGACGTCAGGCTGCGGCGCCTGATAGGCCGGGGCCAGCGCGGCCTGGGGCTGCGGCTCCGCTTGTGGGGGCGGCGGCTGCATCGGCTGCGGCATCGCCTGAGGTGGCGGCTGGGATTGCGGCTGCTGCTGCGGCGGCTGCTGAGGTTGCGGCTGAGGCTGCAAATTGGCCTCGCGCTGCTTCGGCGCCTCCGGGGGTTGCGGCTGTTTCTGCGCCGGCTCGGGCGAGGCCCGCGGTGTTGGCGACGGTGCGGCCGCCTGCTGCTTGGCCGCGGGCTTCTGCGCCGTGTCCGGCTTGTCCTTGTCGGTGAAATCCAGCTTCGGCAGTTTCAGATCTGGCTTCGGCTCCGGCGGCTTCTCCTTCGCCTCCTCCTGAGCTTTCTCCTCTGCCTTGGCCTCCTCCTGCTTCACCTGCTCCGGCGTGACGATGTCCACCGTCACAGTCTCGGGCGCCGCGGCGTGGAAGGGATGGACTTCGCTGATCAGGATGATCAGACCCACCAGCGTCAGATGCGCGATCGCCGACGCTGCAATGTCCGTCCGTATGATTGTCCGCAGTTCCATTGCCCGATCTTGGATTGCCGCTCTGCTGTTAGCATACCGCGATCCCCTCTCAATCCCATTTCGGAGCGAAGCCGAAATCGGTCAAGCGGCCCTTGGGATTAGCCAGCGCGGCGATCTGGCTCATCTCGTCCTCCGACAGCTCGAAATCGAAGATCTCGATGTTTTCGGAGAGGCGCTCGATGCGCGAGGTGCGCGGGATCGCAGCGACATTCTGCTGCACCAGCCAGCGCAGGCAGACCTGCGCCGGCGACTTGTGGTGCGTGCGTCCAATCTCGGCCAGCGTCTGATCGGACTTGATGCGCCCCCTGGCGATCGGGCTGTAGGCGACGAGGGCAAGGCCATGCTGGTCGCAGGCCGCCCTCACCTTCGACTGGTCCAGATAAGGGTGGTACTCGACCTGGTTGCAGACCAGCGGCTCCGGCGATAGCGCCACCGCCTGCTCGATCAGCGCCACCGTAAAATTGGAGACGCCGATGTGGCGGGTCAGGCCCATGGTCTTGGCATGCGACAGCGCGCCGAGCGTCTCCGCCAGCGGTACGTGCGAATTGGGCCAGTGCAGCAGCAACAGATCGACCGAAGGCAACCGCAGGCGGGCCAGGCTTTCCTTGACCGAACGCTCGAGATCGTGCGGCGCGAAATGGTTGGTCCAGACCTTGGTGGTGAGGAAGACATCGTCGCGGCGCACGCCCGAGGCGCGCAAGCCGTCGCCGACCTCGCGTTCATTGTCGTAGGCCTGCGCGGTGTCGATGTGGCGATAGCCGAGCCGCAGCGCCTGCTCGACCACGCGCGCGGCGGGCCGGCCGCTCAGCTCCCAGGTCCCGAGCCCGATCGCCGGGATCCTTGCGCCATTGGCCTCGACGAACAGCATGAGGTGTCCTCTTCCGTTGCGGCGGCCCCAGACGTCACCAGACCGCATTATGGACCCGGCCCATGACGCTGCCAACGGACGCCATGGCAGTCCGGCGGGATATTTGGCGCAATGCTAACGGGAGGTTCGCGTTGAGAGGTTCGAGCTAAGGCCTAGACCTTGGCGTCAGGTCTTTGCGTCAGGCCTTGGCGTCAGGCTTTGGCGTCAGGCTTTGGCGAGCGCCTGGAACACGGTATCCGGGGCGTGCGCGATCACGGCGAGCAGCGCGCGGGCCGGTCCCCGCGGCGCACGCTTGCCCTGCTCCCAATTGCGGATGGTCTCGACGGGGACGCCGAGCTTGGCGGCGAACTCCATCTGGGTCAGGCAGGCGCGGCGGCGCAAATCGCGCACCGCGAGCGAGGAAGCCTCGGCGGGCGGGTTTGCGATCGCGGGCTGCTCCGGTGACGGTTGGACCGGAAACTCCTGCCCGTCCCGCACCTCGACGATCCGTCCGTCTGCCTTCAATCGCACTCGCATGCCCATTCCCCCAAGCGCGGGCGATGATGCGGCAGGTCGCTTAAGGTGGGATTAAAGATGGTCTCGTGCCCCGGACGCTGCGCAGCACGAAGTGATGCGCTGCAGAGCCGGGGCCCATCTCGCCGCGGAGTACGCCGCTTTCTGGGTCCCGGTTCTGCGCAGCAGCGCTACGCGCCGCAGCGCGCCCGGGACACGCCCTACCTCAACCCGAACCAGAGCGTCGCGATGCCGAGGAAGGAGAAGAAGCCGACGACGTCGGTGACGGTGGTGACGAACGTTCCCGACGACACCGCCGGGTCGACCCTGACGCGCTCCAGCGCCATCGGGATCAGGATGCCGCCGAGCGCGCCGGCGATGAGATTGCAGATCATCGCAAGCCCGATGACGATACCGAGGCCCGGGATCTTGAACCAGGCGACCGCCGCGATGCCGGTGATCACCGCGAAGGCGAGACCGTTGATCAGGCCGACCAGGCCCTCGCGCATCACCACGCGCCAGGCGTTGGAGGCGCCGAGCTCGCGCGTCGCCAGCGCCCGCACCGCCACCGTCATGGTCTGGGTCGCGGCGTTGCCGCCCTGGCTCGCCACGATCGGCGCCAGCACGGCGAGCGCGACCATCTTTTCGAGCTGGCCCTCGAACAGGCCGAGCACGGAGGACGCCAGGAAGGCGGTGGCGAGATTGACCAGCAGCCAGTTGAAGCGGCCGCGCGCAATGGTGAGGAACGTGTCCGACAGCTCTTCGTCGCTGGTGACGCCACCTAGCGCCTTGAGGTCTTCGTCCGCTTCTTCCTCGATGACGTCGACCACGTCGTCGACCGTGATGACGCCGACCAGACGATCCTGGGTGTCGAGCACGGGGGCGGCGACGAGATTGTACTTGCCGAACATGCGCGCCACCTCTTCCTGGTCCTCCAGGACGGAGACACGGCGGCGATCCTCGTCGGTCAACTCGGTCAGCGCGATTGGCCGGCGCGCGCGCAGCAGCACGTCGAGGGGGACTGCGCCCTGCCAGTGCTGGTCCTTGTCGACGACGTAGATCTCGTAGAAGCGGTCGGGCAGATCCGGCGTCTCGCGCATGTAGTCGATCGCCTGGCCCACGGTGAAATCCTGGGGCACCGCGATGAACTCGGTCTGCATGCGGCGGCCGGCGGAATTCTCGGGGTACAGCAGGCTGCGCTCGAGCGCGACGCGTTCCTTCAGCGGCAGCTTCTCGAGGATCTCCTCCTGTTCCTCGGCGTCCAGGGCCTCCAGCAGCTCGACCGCGTCGTCGGATTCGAGCTCGCGGACGCCCTCCGCGACCGTCTCCGGCGGCAGTTCCTCCAGGATCTCCTCGCGAACGGCCTCGTCGACCTCGTTCAGCGCGGAGAAGTCGAAATCGGCGCCGGTGAGCTCGACCAGGCGAACGCGGTCGTCGGGCTCCAGAGCGCCGATGAGATCGCCGAGATCGGCCTCGTGCAGCTCGGCGACGCAGGCGCGCAGCGAGGCGCTGTCGCCGGCCTCGATCGCACGCGCGATCTCCTCGACGAATTCGTGCCTGATCTCGCCGTCTTCATTGCGCATCGGCACGTGGTCGAGTACCGAATCCGCGGCGGCTGCGGCAACGTCCATATGTTCATCCATGGCGCGCCTCGCCGTTTGACAGGTTGGATCAGGTGGTCTGAGCTGACGGTCAGGCAATACCCACAAGGCTATCGCGAGCGCAATGACAAAGATGCTTCGACTGAGGTGGACCTCGATGTCGGTGGCAGCGGCCATCGGCGCCCTCGCCGGCATCGCCGCGGCGGATGCCGCGGAGTGCCCGCGCAAGGACGCGCTCGGTACCTCGCGCGTGCTGAGCGTCGATGCCAAGACATATCCGCGCGTGGGCCTGAAGAGCTTTCCGCAGACGCTGCCGCTCGCCGATCACGAGGTCGTGCTGACCTTCGACGACGGACCGAACCCGCCGACGACGTCGAAGGTGCTGGCGGCGCTGGCGCAGGAATGCGTGCGCGCGACCTTCTTCCTGATCGGCCTGCACGCCTCGCAGCATCCCGACATGGTCAAGCGCATCGCCCGCGAAGGCCACACCATCGGCCACCACACCTTCTCGCACCCGTTCATGGCGCGGATCCCGTTCGACAAGGCGAAGGGCGAAATCGACCGCGGCATCGCGGCCGTCGAGACGGCGCTGCACGGCACCTCGACGACGACGCCCTCGACACCGTTCTTCCGCTTCCCCTATTTCGAGGCCACGCCGGCCGAGCTCGACCTGCTGGCCTCGCGCGGCATCGTCGTGTTCGGGGCCGATTTGTGGGCCAGCGACTGGAACGAGATGACGCCGGAGCAGGAGCTGAAACTGGTCACCGAGCGCCTCGCAGCGGCCGGCAAGGGCATCGTGCTCTTCCACGACCCCAAGGCCCGCACCGCCGCGATCATGCCGGCCTTCCTGCGGTATCTGCGCGAGAACGGCTACCGGATCGTCCACATCGTACCGCCGGGCACGTCACAGAAGAACGCCGACGCGCGCTGATGCCGGAATGTCACGCCTGACCAAAATGGGGTGATTTGCGCCCTATTAACACTCTGTTCATGCTACCCCCTGCAAATGGATGGGGACGACGCGGCGGGAAAGGCGGCTTGTGCCTGAACCGTTTCCTGATGTCTCCGACCTACTATGGCGGCAATCGCATATGAGGGCAGACCGGGTTCATGATCGGAAGTAGCGTTGTATTGCGGACGCGATCGTGGATCGTCCTTTGCCTCAGCGGATTCCTTGGCTGTTCGACCCTGGGATCGCCAGCGGCGCTTGCGGCCGACTGCCCGGGCCATCCCGATGCGCTCGGGACCTCCCGCACCCTCGTGGTCGATCCGCATGAGCATCCGCGGATCGGCACCATGCAGTACCGCGAGACGCTGCCTCTGAAGGACCATGAAGTCGTCCTGACCTTCGACGACGGCCCGCTGCCGAAATATTCCAACCAGGTCCTCAAGATCCTCGACGACGAGTGCATCAAGGCGACCTTCTTCATCATCGGCAGCCAGGCCAAGGCGAATCCGGAAGGCGTGCGCAAGCTGGTGGCGGCGGGACACACCGTCGGCACCCACAGCATGAACCATCCGCTGACCTTCGACCGCATGCCGGTCGAGAAGTTCGAGCCCGAGATCAACGGCGGCATCGAGTGGACCTCGGCCGCGATGACCGATCCGTCCAAGCTGGCGCCGTTCTTCCGCATTCCCGGCCTGATGCGCGCCGAAGGCGTCGAGAACTATCTGATCTCGCGCGGCATCCAGGTCTGGAGCGCCGACTTCCCGGCCGACGATTGGCGCCACGTGTCATCCGACCGCGTCTATCAGCTCGCGATTCAGCGGCTGGAGGCCAAGGGCAAGGGCATCCTGCTGCTGCACGACATCCAGGCGCGCACGGTGGCGGCTTTGCCGAAGATCATCCGAGACCTCAAGGCGCGCGGCTATCGCATCGTGCATGTGGTGCCGGCGACCGCCGAACGGCCGGCGACGCCGACCACACCGGTGGAGTGGCTGCTGCATCCGCCGACCGAGACCGTGCCGATCGCGCGCTGGCCGGCTATTCCGCGCTTCGCGTTCACGCAGGCCACGATGCTTCCGGCGCCCTCGCTCGCCGACCTCAATGCGGAAGCCGCGCATCAATCGCTGCTGCCGCGCCGGACCAAGGGGCAGATGGATATCGCATCCACCCTGCCCGTGCCCGGCCGCGCTCTCTTTGCGATCCCGGAAGGCTCGATCGAGGTGCTGCTGTCGACGACCTTGTCGCGCCGTGCCGCAACGCGGCTGGCGATGGCGGCGGAGACGCCGCATGCGGCCAGAGGCAAGGTCGCAAAGGGCAAGGCGGCCAAGCCGCAGGCCCGGCACACCGCGCATGCAGCACCCGCCGCAGCGAAGCATGCCGCGCAGGCCAAGAGCGGTACGCCGCGCCCGACCCGTGTCGCCAGTCTGAAGAAGCGCGCTTAGTCTTTACTGCCGCATGATGGCGGCGACGCAGAGCAGCACGATCAGCGCCAGGAAGAACAGGTCCATATAGGATTTGAGCTCGCCGTCGCGCCGCAGCCGCGCGACGTCGGCGACGACCTGCTTGCGCGCGTTCGTTCCCCCGGAGCCGTCGTTGATCGGGCCTTGAAGGCGGCGCGTCTCGGCCTCCAGCTTCTCGATCTTCTGGTAGAAGTAGAACGCGCGCAGCGTCGAGGCCGCGCGCATGGCCGCATATACCAGCACCAGGATCGCCAGGATCGCCCGGTTCGGATATTTCTCCATGAAGTTCAGGCTGAAATACACCATCGCCATGAAGGCGAAATTGGTGAGGAAGCGGTAGACGAAGCTGAGAAAAACCATGCTGGCTCAAGCCTTGAAGGAGGCAACCGGGATCGTGCTGCCCAATGCGGGATCAAGGGCCCAGACCGGAACTGCCAGCCGGATCCCTGCGGACGCCCGTCTACGCCAACATTGTTTCAACAAAGATACCAAGGCCCCGCAACTTGCCGCCTTTTAGCCACGCGCCGCCATAATGCAAGGCCGCGCGCGCCCGCAACGGCTCAATGGCGATTTGGCGGAAGTCGCGATAGACTATCCCCCTGCCGTCACATCTGGGGTCCGCCGATGCCGAAGAAGGGAATCACCGGCCACGACGACTGGGTTCTGACCGAGGCGCTCGCGACCGCCCTGGTCGCGCTGGAGCAGCTCGAACCGAAGCACCAGCCGAACGCGCATATGGACGACATCCGCAAGATGCTGGCGAACGGCAAGGAGCCGGCGGCGGTCAGCCTGCACCTCGCCCAGGCCAAATGCCGCCTGTTTCCGGACCTCGACCCGCTGGAGATCTACCGGGAATACGGCATCGGCGAGGAATATGGCTGAGAAGCAGCCTAAGGTCCGCCCGTTCCCTTCACTCGAGGCAAAGCCGCGCGCTTCGTTCCCCCGTCAAGCCAGACGCCGCGGCAGGCTGTGGTGAATGTTGCAGGCGGCGCCGACGATGGCATCGAGCTCGCGCTGCAGCGGAGCAAAGGCGGCATCGACGAACCGGCTCCTGTAACGCTGCTCGAACTCTTCACGCGAGAGCTTGACGGGCGGCATCCCCTTGCGAATTTCGGCATCCGTCATGCTGGCTCCCGGCGAAGTCGGTATCCGACCAACCCGGGGCGGTGCGCGCGGTTCCTCAGCCTTACTGGCGCACGATGTCCTGTGGTGCATCGAACTTCGCGATGCGCTGGTCCAGCCGCCACAGCTCGATGCGATGGGCCAGGACGAGCCCGGCGGCTTCGCGCTTGGCCTGCTCGTCGTCGTCGCAGACGAGGTTGATGCATCCGAACACGTGTCCATCCGGATCGATCTGGAATGCGCGGTAATGCTTGAAGCTAGGCATGGTCATTTCCTCGCCTGGGATAGACGGGGGCGCTCAGCCAGTCCGTGAGGTTCGAGGTCATTTCGTTCTGCTTCGCGCGCTGCAGCAGCAGCTCGCGCTCCTTGCCCGGCGGCAAGGCGCGTGCGCGCTCGCGGGCGCTTTCAGCGAAGGCGGCCAACCGCTCCTGGAGCGATTGGGTCTGTTTCCTGCGGTTGCGTTTGGCGGTCATGGGACTTTCGGCGGGGTTCGGATGGAAAGAACTCGCAGCTTCCGCCCCAATCTGCGGTTCCGGCATTTCCATAAGTTAACGTCGTGTGATTTTGCGCAAGTCACGGCGCGCGACTGCGGCGGAACCGAAATGCTGATTCGTATGTTCAAGAACGACCTTGAAGGAGGATCATCATGGCGAAAGCAGCATGGAAGCGGCCCGGCTCACCGATCGGCCGCAAGGGACCGCGCAAGGCAAACCCGGCGTACAAGCGTCGCGCGCGGCAGCCCTGGACGGCTGCGGACGTGAGCAAGCTGAAGCAACTCGCGAAAGGCAACACGCCGACCGGCGTGATGAGCATCAAGCTGCAGCGCCCGATCGCGGCCATCCGCAGCAAGGCGCAGCGCGAGGGAATTTCGCTGCGGCCCGTCAACCGATCGCCTTACAACCGTCGAACCAAAGCGGCGAAGCGGCGTTGACCAAGCGCACCGCCGGGTGACAACCGGACACAACGGGGACGTTGGACGTGGCGCTCATTTTTCCGGTTTCTGCCCACGACATCAGCGCATCGGTACGCGCCGACATCTAACCCGTTCCCGGCGCGTGCACCCTTCAGTCAAGCGAGCCGAATGCGTGGAGTTTCAGGCGACCGCGCCCCAACGGGCCGAAAAACCCTGAGCCCTACGGACTTCGGCGCACGGTTCCTGTGGTCGCAGGTCAGCTGCGTCGATAGAGCTGCAGATAGCCCGGCGCAAACAGCGCCGCGCCCTTGAGCGCGTCGAGGTCGTTGATGGTCAGCGTCCGATCGCGCAGCACGATCAGGCCGGACGCGCGCAGCTCCTGGACGGTCCGGTTGAGATGAACCACCGACAGCCCCGTTGCATCGGCGAGATCCGTTTGCGTCGCCGGCATGACGCAGGAATTGCCCTCGACCATGCCGACGGGACGAAGCCGCTCGAATATCTCACAGAACAGATGGGCCACGCGCTCTACCGCCACGCGCCTTCCGAGGTTGACGGCCCATTCGCGCTGGATCGCGTTATTGACCAACGTCTCGCACCAGAGCGCTTCGGCAAGCGAACGGTCGCCGGCTACCAGGCTCTCGAAACGCGCGCGCGGGATCTCGGCGTAGACCGCCGGCGTCAGCGTCGCAATGGAATGGTCCATCACCGAGAGCAGAAACGCATGGGCGTCGCAGCTCTCGCCCGGAAAAATGAAATTGACGATCTGGCGACGGCCGTCCTCGAGCGTCTTGTAGCGGCAGAGCCAGCCCGACAGCACGATACGGACGCTGTCGACGGGATCCCCCTCCGAGAGGAGATCCTCGCTGGCGCCGGCGCGCTGCAGCCCTTCGAGCATCGCATATTCGAGTGCAGCACGGGCCTCCGCCGACAATGGCCTCAGCGTGCTCAGCCGGCGAATGGCCGGCTCCATCAAGCTGTGATCGGACGTCGATAACGGCATCAGCCAGCCACCACCGGTGTATGGAACGTACGACTGTTGAGAGGGATCGCGATGGAGCATTCAAACCCCGCGGGGTTGAATGCCAACGCGGTGTGTCCCTTCAGCTCGAAAGCCAGCGTGCGCTCCAGGAGCTCGGTCCCAAACCCCTTTCGCGGCGGCGGCTCGACCTGCGGCCCGCCGCCTTCGCGCCATTCGAACAGGAGCGCGGCGGGGGCCCTGCCCTCGTCGAGGCGCCAGGTGATTTCGATACGTCCGCCCGGCCGGCTCAGCGCGCCGTATTTCAGTGCGTTGGTCGCAAGCTCGTGGATCGCGAGCGCAAACGTCTCCGCGGCCTTGGGATGGAAGCGCACCTTGGGGCCGGAGACACGCATCTGCTCGCCCTCGCGGGCATTGTAGGCCAGAAGCTCCTCGACCACGAGATATTCGAGGTCGATGCCGCCCTCGGGATCCCGGGTCACCATCGCCTGGGTGCGGGCGAATGCGTTGAGTCGCCCGTCGAGATGCGAGGCGTATTCTTCCACCGTCGAGCTCGTCTCCGCCGAGCGGCGGGCGATCGAGCGCACCACGCCGAGCGTGTTGCGGACACGATGCTGCAGCTCGGCCAGCAGCAGGCGCTGGCGCGCCTCGGCGCGGGTGATCGCGGTGACGTCGACGAAGGTGATGACGACCCCGGCGATGACATCGTCGATGTTGCGATAAGGCAGAATGCGCACGATGTAGCGCGTGCCGCTGTCCGGCGCGCTCAGCTCGCGCTCCACGCTGGCGAGCGTGCGCAACACGCGGCGGATGTCGTCATAGAGCTCCTCGATGGGGATGCGGGCCTTGATGTGGGCGATCGGCCGCCCCGTATCGGTCTCGACCAGATGCAGGATCTGCGCGATCGCCGGCGTGAAGTTCATCACGCACAGGTCGGTGTCGAGAAACACGGTGGCGATCTGCGTGCTCTCGAGGAGATTCTTGATGTCGCTGCTGGCGCGCGTCAATTGCTGAACGCGGCGTGCCAGCTCACCGCTGACACTCGTCAATTCCTTGTTGACCGACTGCAACTCCGCGCGCGAGGTCGCGAGTTCCTCGTTGACCGACCGAAGCTCCTCGTTGAGCGACTGATATCCCGCGTTGGAAGATTTCTCCTCCAGCCGCCGCAGGTGACGGGCATAGACCTGGATGTACGCGGGGATCTCCTCCGGCGGCAGCACGTAGTCGGCGACGGAAGCTGGCGTGTTGCCGCCGGCCAGATGCGCGGCTTGTTCCGGGCTCGCGATCCTTTCGGCAATGGCGAGCCCGCCATGCTCCTTCAGCGTCGCAGTGCCGAGCATGCCGTCATCGCCGGTGCCGGCAAGGAGGACGCCAATCGAATGCTCGGCGCTTTCCTCCGCAAGCGACACCAGAAAGCCGTCGATGGTGGCGCGTTCGCCCGGCGCCTGCCCGGCCTTCCGCAGCACGAACCGACCGTCCCGGATCGTGGTGATCATCGCCGGCGGGCACAGATAGATCGTGCCGCCCTCGATCGCATGGCCATCGGCGATCCCGGCGACTTTACCATTGGAATTTCGCACGGCCTCGCGCAGCCGCGGCTCGTCGAAGGCCTCGTGATGCAGAAGCGCCAGCACGATGGCCTGATCGGCGCCGACGGTCAGCCTGGCGAAAAGCCGCGCGATGCTGTCCAGCGATCCCGGCGATGCGCCCACGCCGATGATCAGCGCGGCTTTTGTCTGACGCTCTCCACCGACCGGCTGGTCGCCGACTTCATTCATGGCCCTGGCAGCTTTCATTCACCGACCGGGGCGAACGAGCGCCCGGCCTCTGGAGTTCGCGAAAATCGACATTATCCCAACAGATCAAAGAGCAAAACGTCCCGAACCTGTTTCGCGCTTTGGCTGGGCGGCGCCGGCCGCCCCCCGATGACGATGATATCGTGGTGGCTCATGGAACCCCGCCTTCGGTCGCATCGTTGTACGGCGGCGCTCTCCGGCTTTGTGTTCCCAGCGGTGACTGATGGTAACGAGGGAGCGCCGGAGGAATCATGTCGGTACCGCCCACGTCGTCTCGTCAACAAGCGCCGCTGACGGGGCGCCGCATCCTCGTGGTCGAGGACGAATATTTTCTCGCCGATGACATCGGCAACGCGCTGCGCACGCTCGGCGCGGAGATCGCCGGTCCCGTCGGCCACATCGAGGATGCGGTTGAGATGCTGCAGGACGGCGGCGTCCTCGATGCCGCGGTGCTCGACGTGAACATCCGCGCCGAGCCGATCTTTCCGATCGCCCGCGAGCTCAGGGCACGCCACGTGCCGTTCGTGTTCACCACGGGTTACGACAGGATCAGCATCGGGACAGAATTCCAGGACGTGCCGCTCTGGGAGAAGCCGATCGACATCGTGGCCATGGCGCAAAACCTCGCGAGCCTGGTCGGCGGCCAACCGCACGATTCCGCGCAGGCTCTTCCTCGATCAGAAGAGATGCGCGAATGCGAGCCAGGCGGTGACGGCCAGGCACAGGACAACCGCGGCGTAAGGTAGCGCGACGCGCAAGCCACCAAGCCTCCCCGCGTCAGCTCATCATCATCCAGGCAAATGCCAGCATCATCACGAGAAACCCCGTGATGGCGGTCACGACAAAGGCTTGCTCGATGCGGTCCATCGCCATCGCAGCCCCCTTTCCAGCCCGCACAATGTGACCGCTTCGGAACCGGCCTGCATTAGTCTATGTGAATCGGCATCCTCCTTGCTGGATGTCCCCATTCCTTCGTGGAGATCGCGGCGACGTCAGCTCACGACTTCGCAGTACCCGGTTCAGCCATCTTGCGATGCTGCCTGGCCAGCATCTCGTTCGGCGTGATGTTCGCGACCGTGGTCTGGATCTTGTTCTTCAGCCCGGTGACGATGTCGGCCTCTCCGCGCAGCATGGCATCGAAGCCGGCCTTGGCGACGTCGTAGGCGCCGTCCTTCTTCTCGGTGCCGACCTTGGTGTCCATCATGCCAGCGCGGCGGAAGAACTCGGTGTCGGTGGCGCCCGGCATAATACCCGTGGAGGCGCCAGTGACGACAGCGAGTTGATTGGCGGGCATGGCATATATCCTTGAGATGGGTGTTGACGGCCAATCACGCGGCCATCGTCCCGTTCCTATCCGGCCCACTTGCGAAGAAATGCACGCCGTTTAGCAACCATCGTTCATTTTTGGATTTAAGTGCCAACTGGTTCAGCCGAGAGGATGGTCGATGAAGGCGCTGGTTTGGCACGGCAAGGAGGATATTCGCTGCGACACGGTTACCGACCCTGAGATCCAGGACGCGCGCGATGCCATCATCAAGGTCACGAGCTGCGCGATCTGCGGCTCCGACCTGCATCTCTTCCACAATTTCATCCCGGGCATGCTGCCCGGCGACATCATGGGCCACGAGACCATGGGCGAAGTGGTCGAGGTCGGTTCCGGCGTCGACGGCAAGCTGAAGAAAGGCGACCGCATCGTCGTGCCCTTCACGATCATTTGCGGCGAATGCGAGCAGTGCAAGCGCGGCAATTTTTCCGTGTGCGAGACCACCAACCGCAAGCGCGATCTCGCCGACAAGGCTTTCGGCCACGCCACCGCCGGCCTGTTCGGCTACACGCATCTGACCGGCGGCTATCCGGGCGGCCAGGCCGAATATCTCCGCGTGCCCTATGCCGACGCCACCCACATCAAGGTCCCGGCAGGCATCCCCGACGAGCAGCTGCTGTTCCTCAGCGACATCTTCCCGACGGGCTGGCAGGCCGCGGCGCAATGCGACATCGAACCGACCGACACGGTTGCGATCTGGGGCTGCGGCCCCGTGGGACAGATGGCAATCCGCAGCGCCATCCTGCTCGGCGCCAACCAGGTGATCGCGATCGACTGCCTGCCCGAGAGGCTCAGCATGGCAGAAGCCGGCGGCGCGACGACAATCAATTTCGAGACCGAGAGCGTTGTGGAACGGTTGAACGATCTCACCGACGGCAGGGGTCCGGAAAAATGCATCGATTGCGTCGGCATGGAATCGCATGTGATGGCCTCACTGCCCGACACGCTGCTCGACCGCGCCAAGCAGATGGTGATGGCCGAGAGCGACCGGCCCCACGTGCTGCGCGAGATGATCTATGTCTGCCGTCCCGGCGGCATCATCTCGGTGCCGGGCGTGTATAGCGGCCTGTCCGACATGCTGCCGATGGGCGCCTTCATGAACAAGGGCCTGACGATGCGGACCGGTCAGACCCACGTCAACCGCTGGACCGACGACCTGCTCCGCCGCATCGAGGAGGGCGAGATCGATCCGTCCTTCGTCATCACCCACACTGTCCCCCTCGAACAAGGACCGGAGATGTACCAGGTGTTTCGCGACAAGCGCGATTCCTGCGTCAAGGTCGTCCTGAAGCCCTGAGGAGCAAGCAATGTTTCATTTCTCCAACATCGTGCGCACCAAAGGCGATCCGAAGATCGTGGAGAGCGGACCGAGCTTGAAGCGGCCGGTCGACCAGCTCGCCCGTGGGCTCGGCTGGTTGAGCATCGGCCTCGGGGTCGTCGAATTGTTCGCGCCGCGGCGCGTCACGGAAACGCTGGGCATGGAAGGCCATGAGACGCTGGTGCGGTCCTTCGGCATCCGTGAGATCATGGCCGGAATCATGACGCTGTCGGTCGAGAAGAACGCCGGCCTGTGGGCCCGCGTCGGCGGCGACGGCCTCGATGCCGCGGCGCTGCTGTCCGGGCTGACGCCGGACAATCCCAAAAAGGGCAACATCGCGCTGGCGCTGCTGATGGTCGGCGGCATTGCCATGCTGGATTACCGTACCGCGCAGGACACCAAGCCGCGCCGGCCACCGCGCGATGCACGGCGCAAGCTCTATCCGAACCGCAGCGGTTTTCCCAAGGGCATCGAGAGCGTCCGGTCTGCGGCCAGGCAGATCGCGCACGCCGGACATAACGAGGTCAAGCAAGGTGATGCGCGTCGAGTCCCGTAACGAAGGCGGCGGCGATCCGTGCCTGCGCATCATGGCGCATGCCATTCGCCACGAGCAGCAGGGCGAGATTACGCTGATGCCGGCCTGGACGGCACCGCGGCCGTCGCTACCGCCTCCAGCAACATGTTCGGCGACAACGTCAATTGAGCCGATAGCACCCTACTCCCGCCAGAATTCGGTCAGCTCCTCCGCGGTGACCAGATCGACCTGGCCGTGAAAGCGGGTGCGATACATCGTCATGAGCGCGTCATGCCCGACGTCCGACGATGAGCACAGCGCGTCCTCGACGATGACGACCCGGAAGCCGAGATCGACGGCGCTCAGCACCGTCGACAACACACAGACGTCGGTCTCCGCGCCTGATATCACGACCGTCCCGACATGCTTGTCCACCAGCAGGCTCGCCAGGGCGGGATTGCTGAACGCGGAATAGGCCGGCTTGTCGATGATGGCAGCCGGCGGAACGAACTTGTTCAGCGTCGGCACAAGTTCGAGGGCAGCCGATGGGAGGTTCTTGCGGGTGGCCTGATGCCAGCGGCGAAAATAATTCTGCCACTGGCCGCCACGATCTTCCGGATCCTGCGGCGTGATGAAGCGCGTGAAGATCGTTCTGGCCTGGTGGAGCGAAACGATCGAGACGATCGTCGGCAGGACGCGATCCATCCACGGCGTCGCCCACAGACCACCGGGAGCGAAGATGTTCTGCATGTCGATGCAGAGGTGAACGGCGTCCCTGATCTCGGCGACGTCCGACGCGCTGTCTCTCATTGTCCTCCACCGGCGAACGCATGCCGCGACACATCCGCGGCGGCTTACCTGCAAATGCGATCCCGACGGCCATCGTTCCGCATTCATGCAGCCGGTGATCGAGCAGACCGAGCCCGGATATGCCACGGCCCGCCGAATCGAGGCCGGCATGAGCTGACGCCGGGGGATGGGCGGCCGACGAGAGCAGCGCGGCACGAGGTCGTGCCGTGCCCGATGGGCCTTTGAAAAAGCTCAGCTATTTCAGTGACAAACGAGGATTTGGTGCGCTCGGAGGGACTCGAACCCCCACGATTTTACTCACTGCCACCTCAAGGCAGCGCGTCTACCAGTTCCGCCACGAGCGCTTTGGGGATGCCGGCTTGAGGCTTGAAGGCCAGCCGGATCAACGGCGCCGATCTAACAAATCCATCAAAGGGGTACAAGCCTGCAAAGGCCCTGAATTCCACAAGCTTTGCAGGAAAGTTCGGCCCCCTCGCCCCGAATCGGCATTGAGTCGGGTATCCGGGCCGCTACCGCGTGCCGGGTGAGCGCGGCAGCATCTGCTTGACCTCGACCGCGATCCGGTTGCGATCGACCAGCACGACGCCGGAGGCGACCGGCAGATTGTTGGCCAAAACCTTGACCTCGTCGGCCTCGGTTGCGTCCAGCTCGATGATGGCGCCGCGGGAAAGACGTAATACTTGATGGATCGGCATGGTGGTCGTCCCGAGGACGACCATGAGATCCACGGTGACTTTATCGAGGGTGGGCACTGTCAGGACCGCCGCAACTGAGGACTGGCATTTGCTCCCGAGATGATCACCACGTTATGGTTAGCCAATGGTTAATTCGCCTCAAAACCCCCGCCAGCAACTCGATTTGACGCCGTTTTCAGCCGGCGGCGCGCCGGTCGAGTGGCGAATCTCGGATACTCCGGTGCCCTATCCGGAGGCGGTCGCTGCCATGGAAGCCCGGGTCGCCGCGATCGCCGCGGGCGAGGCCCCCGAGCTGGTCTGGCTGCTCGAACACCCCCCGCTCTACACCTCCGGCACCTCGGGCAAGGAAACCGACCTGCGCGATCCCCGATTCCCGATCTTTGCCACCGGGCGGGGCGGCCAGCTCACCTATCACGGCCCCGGCCAGCGCGTGGCCTACATCATGCTCGACCTCAAGCGCCGCCGGCCGGACGTGCGGGCCTATGTCGCGAGCCTCGAGGAGCTGATCCTGCGCACGCTTGCCGCCTTCAATATCCGCGGCGAACGGCGCGAGGACCGGGTCGGGGTCTGGGTCAGGCGGCCCGAGAAGGGCGAAGGTCACGAGGACAAGATCGCGGCGATCGGCGTGCGGCTGAAGCGCTGGGTCTCGTTCCACGGCATCGCGATCAATGTCGAGCCGGAGCTGTCGCATTTCGGCGGCATCGTGCCCTGCGGCGTCGTCGATCCCCGCTACGGCGTCACCTCGCTGGTCGATCTCGGCCAGCTCGTGACCATGGCCGATGTCGACATCGCGCTCCGGGAGGCGTTCGAAGAGCTGTTCGGACCGACTCGCGCACTGCTGCCGGAAGCGGCCGCCTGACGCTTCCGCATTCTTCACGGAATCGGCTATCCTCGATTCCGGCGCCGCCCACGCCTCCCCCCTCCGCCGGGAAAGCACACCTCATGCCGGGCGATGAGATCATCGGACCGACTGTTCGAGCACCGGGCATAAGGAGGGATTGCGTTTCAGCTCGCAATGGGAGGTTTTGACGATGAGACTCTCTGCGCCGATCTATCATCTGAAGCGACGCGCGAAGCGCCTGTCCCGTGACCAAGGCATTCCGCTGCACGATGCGCTCGATCGCATCGCCACGACGGAAGGGTTTTCCGCCTGGAGCATGCTCGCCGCGAAAGCCGCCGCGCTGACGCCCGCAAGCAGGCTGTTTCCGCAATTTCAACCCGGCGACCTCGTGCTGGTCGGCGCGCGGCCCGGTCAGGGCAAGACGCTGATGAGCCTCGAGCTTGCGGTGGAAGCCATGAGATCGGGCCGTCGTGCCGCGTTCTTCTCGCTCGAATATACCCAGAAAGACGTTCTGGATCGCCTGCGCGCCATCGGCGTGGAGCCGGCGCAATTCGACGAACTGTTCGAGGTCGATTGCTCCGACGCCATCAGCGCCGATTACGTCGTCAAGCAGATGGCCACAGCGCCCCGCGGCACGTTCGTGGTGATCGACTATCTGCAGCTGCTCGACCAACGCCGGGAAAATCCCGACGTCTCCGTCCAGGTGCGCGCGCTCAAGTCGTTCGCGCGCGATCGGGGGCTGATCGTCGTCTTCATCTCGCAGATCGACCGGTCCTACGATGCTTCGACAAAACCCTGCCCCGACCTCGGCGATGTCCGCTTGCCGAACCCGCTGGACCTGACGCTGTTCGACAAGCTGTGCTTCCTGAACAAAGCCGAAGTTCAATTCCGCGCGGCGAGCTGACGACAAGGCCGCGGGTGAGACGCCTCGCCCGCGGCCTCGAGCCTCATGCCGCCTTCAGCGCGACCTCGAGCTTGCCGGCGATATAGCGGCGCTCCTGGGTCAGGCCGCCAAAGCCGTAGGCGTCGCTCTTGACCTCGTCGACATGCAGATAGGTCTCGGGGTGCAGCGGGCCGAGAATTTCGGCCATGCGCTTGAACATCGCGGCGAGATAGGCCGCCTTCTCGTCCTTGGTGTTGGTGCCTTCGCTGACATGGATGTCGATCCAGTAGCTGGCAAGCTTCTGCTCGGCCAGCGACTTGCCGCCGGCGAACCAGTCATCCGCATCCACCGACTTGACGATGATGGCGGTCACCTTGGGATCCTTGTGCAGGATTTTTGCGGTGAGCTCGGACACGGCGTTCGCGATGTCGGCCTTCAGCGAGGCCGCTTGGCGGGAGGTGGTGTAGGACACGGTGATCAGGGGCATGGTGGTTCTCCTCAAGATGCAGCGCCGGTCAGCGCGGCGTTGGTGAGAAACTAGACCCGCAGCCGTCATTTTGGTATCTTATCTCTGCTGATACCAGTGATAAGAAGTTATTATGACAGCAACCCTCGATATCGCGACCGTCCAGGCCTTTCTTCTGGTCGCCGACCTCCAGAGCTTTACGCGTGCCGCCGAAGCGCTGGGCACGACGCAGGCGGCGGTCAGTCTCAAGCTGCAACGGCTGGAGACGCTTCTGGGAAAACGCCTGGTCGAGCGCTCGCCGCGCGCGGTCCGGCTCACCGCCGATGGCGCCGGCTTCCGCGATCGCGCCCGCGCGCTGATGGAAGCGCATGACCGTGCATTGTCGACCGATGCGCCGGCTGCGCAGTCTCTCTCGCTCGGCATCTCCGATCACGCGGCGGGCCCCGAATTGGTGCCGCTGCTCGAACGGCTGCATGCGATGTCGGCGAATCTCACGCTCGCCGTCACCATCGGCTTCTCGCGCGAGATGCAGGATGCTTACGACGCAGGCGAGCTGGATGCGGTGATCGTCCGCCAGGAGGGCAGCCGCCGCGGCGGCGAGACGTTGACTGAAGACGAATTCGGCTGGTTCGCGGCGCGACGCTTGTCCTGGCCGAAGGGCGAAGCGCTGCCGCTCGCGACCCTCGCCCCGCCCTGCGGCGTCCGCGCCGTCGCCGTGCGCGCGCTCGACAAGGCCGGTATCGCCTGGCGCGAGCGCTTCGTCGGTGGCGGCGTCACTGCGGTGGTCGCCGCCGCGCTGGCCGGACTTGCCATCGCGCCTCTGGCGCGGCGGATCGCACCGCCCGGGCTGGTCGACATTGGGCCTGCACACAAGCTGCCGAAGCTCGGCAGCTCGAAGGTGATGCTGCATTCGAAAGTCAGTGACCCAGCGAAGCTGGCGGCGCTGCGCGCGGTGGCGGCAACGTTTCGAAGCGCTGCCACCTGACGTCTCACAAAATCGCCTCGAATGCGCTGCGCAGCGTCTCGTGCCTGAACACAAAACCGCGACTCAGCGCCTTGTTCGGCAGCACGCGCTGGCCGCCAAGCAGGAGCTCGTCGGCGAAACCGCCGCCGATCCGGCGCAACAGGCCGCCGGGAATACGGAACAGCGCGGGCCGGTGCAGGCGGCGGCCGAGCTCCTCGGTGAATTTTGCGTTGGTGACGGGGATCGGTGCGGTGGCATTGACGGGACCGGAGAGATCGGGCGTCGCCATCACATAGGCGATCAGCCGAATGAGATCGTCGCGCTCGATCCAGGACATCCACTGCCGCCCGGTGCCGAGCGGCCCGCCGAGGCCGAATTCGAACGGCGTCAGCATCCGCGTGATGAAGCCGCCTTCGGTGCCGAGCACGAGGCCGATGCGCAGATAGACGACGCGCACGCCGAGCTCCTCCGCCGGCCGCGCCGCCTGCTCCCAGGCCGCGCACAATTCATGGCTGAAGCAGGCGTGCGATTTCGCCGATTCCGTCAGCACCTGATCCGCCCACAATCCATACCAGCCGATTGCGGAGCCGTTGACCAGCACCTCGGGCTTGCGCGCGAGCCGCGCGATCAGCTTGATCACCTCGCCGGTCATGTCGACGCGCGAGCTGATGATCTTGGCGCGCTTCGTCTCGGTCCACAGGCCGTTGCCGATCGGCTCGCCCGCGAGATTGACGATGGCATCGATCTCAGTGTCCGCGGCGAGCTGATCGAGGCTGGTGATCAACGTGACCGGCGGCGGCAGCATCTCGGCCTTGGCGGGATTGCGGATCAACGCGATGACATCGTGCCCTGCTCCGCTCAGGCTCGCCGCGAGCCGGCTGCCGATGAAGCCGGTGGCGCCTGTGATCAGCACGGTCTTGCGGGCCGGCAGCTTCTCGACCAGTCCGGCAGCGGGCACGCTACGCATCCGGCCGAGCCGGCGCATCGCGGCGAAATCCCTGATGCCGCACAGTGCCGCGCCAGCCGCGCAAGCGGTTGCGGCGATGCTGAGCAGGCCCTGATAGACCACCATCACACCGAACGGCTGCATCGTCCAGTCGATCAGCACCGGCAGCAGCAGCACCAGGATGGCGCCGTAGTTGATCGCCAGCAGTGCGTGATTGATGCGCTCGCTCGGCGGCAGTTTCCGGCTCAGATCCTCCTCGACGAAATCCATCAGCGTGATGACGATCTCGGCGACCAGCACGGCGACGACCAGCAGCGCCAGCACGCCGTAGACCTCGAGCCAGCCGAGCAGCAGGAACAGCAGCGCATAGAGCAAGTTGCGGATGCCGTGCAGCTTCAGCTCGAAGCGCTGTGACACCCGCCAGGCCAGGCGCTCGGTGAACTCATGGTGATAGAAGGTGTCGAACACGCCCATCACGATCTGAATGGCGATGAGCGTCCATAGCAGCTGTGTCATGACACGGCCTCCCTGAAGGTCGCAGACTGGTGGATCAGCGCGCCGTAGCGCGGATGAATGACGTCGAGGGTGAAGCGGAACGCGCCCTCGCCGAGGTCGCGGTGCGTCACCGTGAGATCGCCCGGCGTGAGCCAGTGCGGCAACGGGATCCACAGCCGTCCGAGCTGCAGGCCATAGCCCGCGCTGCGAAAGGTCAGCGCCTGGTCCTCGACCGCGATGCGGAGCGCCATGCAGACGCCGAACCCGACATATTCTTCGAGCCCGGTCGGACCGGCGAAACGCTTGGCGGAATGGATCACTTGCGGAAAGCCGCGCTTGCGCGCGCAGATGCGGGTCCAGGTCTGGCCGCCGGTCGCGGCGTCCTCGGTGACGGTCACGATGATCGGCACGCCGGTGTCACGGCCGGTCGGCAGCGGCCCGCCGATCACCCGTGCCGCCTGAGCGAACCACCAGCCGATATCGCTGAAAGAGATCTCGTCGACGACGCCGACATAGACGACGCTGTCGCCGTCGGCGACGCGTTTGGAAAAGCGCCGCCAGGTCGCGAGCGGCAGACGGCCCCAATCCTCGTCCGACAGCAGCGCGCGGAAGCGGCGGTCGTCGAGCAGCCTGGTATGAGTGGAGGGAGATGCGTTGCAGCCTGATAATCGTGCCGACGTCATCGTACCCTCCTCGATACTATTTGGCTTTGCCCAGCGGCAGTAGGCTCACGATCTTCTCGCCAAGCCGCATCAAGGCGACCAGCCGCGGACGCGGCACCTTCAGCATCTGCATGAACCAGTGGTCGGCGAGCTCGGTGAAGGCGAGCATCTCCTTCAGCCGCTTGCTCGCGACCGGATTGATGGTGGGATCGCCGGCGGCGTCGGACACGCAGGCCCTGAGCGCCGCGATCGCCGGATCGAGCTCCCGCTCCTTGCGCCGCGCCGCTATTCTGGCCGCGACCTCCCAGATGTCGGTCTCGGCCTCGTAATGGTCGCGGCGGTCGCCGAGGATCGGCACGCGCCGGATCAGGTTCCAGGCGAGCAGCTCCTTTAGCGAATTGGAGACGTTGGAGCGCGCCATGCCGAGCGTGTCGGCGATGTCCTCGGCCGTCATCGGCGCTTCGGCGAGGTAGAGCAGCCCGTGGATCTGGCTGACCGAGCGATTGACGCCCCACTCGTCTCCCATGTCGCCCCAATGAAGGATGAAGCGCTCGACGGCGGCGGGGAGTTTCTTCTTTCCGGTTATTTCTGTCATGACAGAAATATCTGACAATACCGCTCCGCTGTCAAGCGGCGGCGCATCCGCATACGAGGCGGCAGATCTGCCTAAAAATGTCCCAAGTTCAGGGAACCATCCGCCGTCTGCGGCGTTTGTTCCGGTCGAGGTGGGGTTCGGGAATGATCGAAAAGTTCAGTCAACAGAGAGACTTGTTCGAGAGCGAACGCAGTTTCCGGCTGTTGGTTGAGGGGGTTGCGGACTACGCGCTCTACATGCTCGATCCCGGCGGGGTCATCACCAGCTGGAACATCGGCGGCGAGCGCATCAAGGGTTATGCGCCCCAGGAAATCCTCGGGCAGCATTTCTCCCGCTTCTACACCGAAGCCGACCGCGCCAACGGCAAGCCGGCCCGTGCGCTCGGCATCGCCCGGGACAAGGGCCGCTACGAGGAAGAAGGCTGGCGCGTTCGCAAGGACGGCACCTTCTTCTGGGCCAGCGTCGTGATCGATCCGATCTACGAGGACGGCAAACTGGTCGGATTCGCCAAGATCACGCGCGACATCACTGAACGCCGCAATACCCAGATCAAGCTCGAGGCGATGCAGAAGCAGCTCGCCGAGTCCCAGAAGTTCGACGCGCTCGGGCAACTCACCGGCGGGGTCGCCCACGATTTCAACAATCTGCTGATGATCATCAGCGGCAGCCTCCACATGATGAAACGTGGGGCCGACGACCCGGCCAAGCTGCAGCGCGCGATCTCCGCCATCGAGACCGCGACCAAGCGCGGCGCAGCGCTGACCAACCAGCTCCTCACCTTCGCGCGGCGGCAGAGCGTCAATCCGCAGGCGATCGATTTCGCCGAACGCATCACGGCGATCCGCGAGGTGCTGGATGCCGGCGTCGGCAGCTCCGTGCGCCTGGCTTTCGACATCGACCGCGACGTCTGGCCGATCAAGGCCGACGTCTCCGAACTCGAGACCGCGCTGCTCAACCTCGTCATCAACGCCCGCGACGCGATGCCCGACGGCGGCACAGTGACGATCGGCGCGCGCAATGTCGTGATGGACGAGACGTCCCTCGCCGGCGATTTCGTCGCGATCGACGTCACCGATACCGGCCTCGGCATTCCCTCCGACGTTCTCGACAAGATCTTCGAGCCGTTCTTCACGACCAAGCCGATCGGAAAGGGCACAGGCCTCGGCCTGTCTCAGGTGCACGGCTTCGCGCACCAGGCCGGCGGCACCGTGAAGGTCGCAAGCGAGCTCGGCAAGGGCACGACGTTCACCATCCTCCTGCCGCGCGGAGAAGACGCGCCATCGTCCGACACGACGGGAGAGCCGGCGTTCCAGGGCAGCGGCACGGTGTTGCTGGTGGAGGACAATCCGGACGTCGCCATCGTCAGCATCGGCCTTTTGGAGCAGCTCGGCTACCATGTGCGGCGGGTCGCCGATGCAGAAGCTGCCCTGCGCGAGATCGAGAACAACGGCGTCGACTTCGTGTTCTCCGACATCGTCATGCCCGGCAAGATGGACGGCCTCACCCTCGCCCATCATCTCCGCCAGATCCGCCCCGGCCTGCCGATCCTGCTCGCCACCGGCTACAGCGAGGTCGCCGCCGGCGTGCGCGGCGATTTCCCGATCCTGCGCAAGCCGTACGAGATCCACGAGCTCAGCGAGGCGATCGCCAAGCTGCCAAGGTGAGCTACACCGTCGGCAGCACCGAAAACGCCTCCCCTGCCCGGCGCAGATTCAGCTCATCCGCACCGGCCGTCTCACTCGTCACGCTGTCGACGCGTGAGGATGGCGGACCGTGACGGCAGAGCGCAACCATGTCGGCGACGTGCTTCGGCGCGCCCGCGAACAGCGCTTCGACGCCGCCGTCGCGGCGGTTGCGGACCCAGCCTTCGAGGCCGCTCGCCGTCGCCTGGTGCTCGACCCAGGCCCGATAGCCGACGCCCTGCACGCGCCCGCGGATCATGACCTGGAGAATTGCCCGGCTCATTTTTTCAATCCGAGGACGTCGGCGCTGCGCGCCCTGACATCGGCCTCGCGCGTGACGAGGGCCGTCAGCTCCGAGGATGCGAGCCCCTTGAGGCTTTTCGGCGGCGCGCCTTCGCGCAGCGCTTTCAGCGTCTCGTAGACGGCCTGCGTCGCGGCTGCGATCGGCGCGTGGCCCTGCAGCGCGATCCGGACGCGCTGACCGGCGAGATAATCGAGCGCGTTCAAGTCTTCCGGCGCCCCGCCGAGCACGATCGGCAGGAGCGTCGCAGCGCTCACCGCCTCGAGCTCGGCCCGCGACTTGATGCCGGTGAAGAACAGCGCATCGACACCGGCGGCTTCATAAGCCCTGGCGCGGCGCACCGCGTCCTCGATCGAGGTGATCGAAGCAGCCCCGGTGCGGCCCATGATGACCAGCGAGGGATCGCTGCGGCCGTCGAGCGCGGCCTTCATCTTGCCGACGCCTTCCTCAAGTGAAATCAGCTGCGTCTTCGCCTCGCCGAACGCGGTCGGCAGCAGCGTGTCCTCGATGGTGAGGCCGGCAGCGCCAGCCGCCTCCAGCTCCTGCACGGTGCGGCGAACATTGAGCGCATTGCCATAACCGTGATCGGCATCGACCAGCACGGGCAGCGCCGAGGCGCGCGACATCCGCCGCATCTGCTCGCAAAGCTCGGTGAGCGTGATCAGCGCGATATCGGGATCGCCGAGCACCGCGAGCGAGGCGACCGAACCGCCGAACATGCCGATGGGAAAGCCGAGATCCTCGGCGATGCGGCTCGAGATGGCGTCGTAGACCGAGCCGGAATGGACGCAGGCCGCGCCCGACAGGACGGAGCGCAGTTTCTCGCGGCGGGAACGAAAGGCCATGATGCCCTCTCAAATGTTGCGACGCTGCCGCAACATACTCCGTCATTGGTGGGACCGACGAGAGCCCACGCGCAGGTTTGTCTTACGCAAACTCCAAAATCAGCGCGTCGACCGCGAGCGTCGCGCCGGCGCTGGCGTGGACTTTCTTCACGGTGCCGTCCTGCTCGGCGCGCAGCACGTTCTGCATCTTCATGGCTTCGACCACCGCCAGCGTCTCGCCGGCCTTGACCTCCTGCCCCTCGGTCACCGCGA